>Ga0208449_1000010_pt1 | contig 222726 bp, 200 predicted proteins | sample MalvireepMed_s17_FD_184247 | JGI IMG/M metagenome (GOLD analysis project Ga0208449, IMG submission 184247) | Marine viral communities from the Global Malaspina Expedition - Malaspina viral metaG DeepMed_s17 (SPAdes) (version 2) | ecosystem: Environmental > Aquatic > Marine > Oceanic | place...
GTTGTCTTCTTAATCTTCCAGGTCATTAAGCCATCCCACAACGCCGGCAACATGAGAATAAGCGCAAAGGGCAACCAGACCATCAGCAACGCAAATCGAGTGAACACTTGGTACAGCACATCAAAAAATGCCTGAATACGGTCTTCTACCCACACAAACCAAAAGCCTCCCATGTTCTCCATCCCTTTAGAACGAAGTCGCTGTTCTTCAGTGGGGATTAGAAAATCACGCACAGATTGCTCCATCTGCGTATCCACAATCCATGACTGATACCAGCGATGGCTAGTTTGACCAATCCAATAGCTTGTTTGTGCGCCCAATTGGTTTTGGATCATCTGCTTCTCTTTACTGATGACCCGGCCAGTCCAATCACCGGGCACTAACACGCCAATGGCAATAATCTCCAGCATCAGTGCCAGACACAGCAGCCAAACGGACTTATGCTTGCTCATGCCAAACATCCTCTTCTACTCGCGCCAGCATGGCTGCAACGGTTGGCGTCATAATCCGAGCTTTAATCACTTGCTGAAGCCGCTTTGTCGATGTATGGTCACTGACATAACGCACATCAATACGTCCTTCAGCCAAATACGCCATCCGATTTGGACGATTACGAATCCAGGTGTGGAAATACACACCATCCACGGCGGCCCACTCGAAATGGTCAGGATCACGCAGGCGAATCCCCGTTAAAGCACTGGCGGCAGCCCAGGTCAGTGCCTCAATGAAATGCCAAAGGCGTACACTATCATCATCACAACTGACTTCTTCATAACTGCCCAAGCCATTACACAGACACAAATCAAAGATGGAATGGCCATCTAAAGTGAGCGCATCTGTTAAATAGTCCGCCAAACAGTGCACTGAGGCCAAAGCATGAGGCCAGTCGGTTTCAAGTAGTCTTAAGGTTTCCTTGAACTGGGGATTATGTTGCTGCCACTGAGCGAGCATTTCTTTACTGGTAAGTGTTGTCATTTTCAGACAGACAGAATGATGCATACAGACTCCTTATGCTGCCTGTGTAGAGCTGGTTAAAATAGGAATGCGGCCTTTGATCACGCGGCCACCTGAAAGCTTGGCGATGTACTCCAGGTTGGGAAGCTGGCCTAATAACTGCGGTGGAAACATATCGCCTTCTTCCTCCATCAAGCGTTCGCCATGATTGCCGGTAAACAACGCGGGGCTGTCCGAGTTGGACGACATACCTTGAGTTTGCATGATGTACTGCAACCGAGTCTTAGGCAGATTGTCGGTAATGTACTGCTGCGTTTCGGCATCCATCACCCGAAGGGCTATCAAGTTGTTGATGTTACCTAACACCTGGCGAGCCTTAGCTTCACTGCCTGTACGAGCTGCAAAGTCAGCAAAGGTCTGAGTAGCAATTACACAACGCATTTTTGCGCCACGGCCTTTGTTGAGCAGTTGAATGAAGGGATCGTTGACGACTTCAGCCGCCTCATCGATGAAGATATTTACGGGACGATTTTCAACACCATAGTTATAGCGATCACCGGCCACAGCAGTGAGATCGGACAAAAGCAACGAACCAATGGCGCTGCCAACCATGGCGTCAGTTAATGAATCCAAGCCGATATACGCCACTTGGGCATTGTTGATAATACGGCCAGAATCCGTAATTAACCGGCTGTCATCCACATCGTTTGCAATCGGTGATAACAGTGGCCCTAATTCACTTGATGTGAGCATATTGAGCACCGGCATCAGTGAGGCCACCATCTTGGAATAGTGGGTTCTGTCATGCTCAAACATACTCAAAAGTCCTTCCAAATCGGTATTGGCGGCAACGGGCTGAATGCGTTCGTAGTAGAAAAGCAGCATCGCCATGGCTTGTTTAGCCAAGGTATTGGCCTTTTCGGTAAAGCGCTTGATCTCCACACTAAAGTTCGGATACACCTGCTCACCCCAGGCTGTGACGGCTTTTACTACCAAGCCTTCTGGGCCACCTTCCAAGAATCGCCTCAGTGTTTTCAGATCAGGACGTTGTGACGTAAGCAACAGACCTTGCACTATGTTGTTCAATGCCATTTGGCCAAAGGCTTTAAATGGATCAGCACCGGTTTCAGATGGGATTAGTGCCGCAATTCGGCTGGCAATTTCAGTGCCCCGGTTAAAGTTTCTAAGGGGATTAAGCCGTACCGAATGCTCAGGAAAACCCGGATGAAAATACACAAAGCGCTCAGGACTACCGGCGGCAATACAGGCTCGCTGCGCATTATCCTTAAGTTCCTTGTCTCCCTTAGGGTCAATAATAATCACGGCTTCATTACGCAAAATGGCCTGAGTGATCATCGCATCAAAGCATCGGGTTTTTCCGGCACCGGTCGTACCGACAATTAAGGTATGCCCCTCGGTGTGACCAACTGGCTGGTACACATCTTCTTCTTTGGGCTCGACACCATGAATCCAGGTCGAACCCATTTGTTTGCCGTGACCTTGGTTAAGCAAGGTTTGCTTATCCCGCTTTAGGATTTCATAAGCGCGTTGGGCATGGCGTTGGTCCCACTCAAAGCCATAACCTAACCACAATTCATCAGGATGTTTTGCCATTACCTTTTGCAAATGCGACAGCGCCATAAATGCCAATGGTTTGCCTTTTAGCCCCTTCTGCAACTTATAAAGACGGTAAGCCTCAGGCAGGCGATACAACGCCATGCCCGAGGAAATCCCTGTCATCCACCAAAATGGCTCAGGTGGTAGCTCAGTCAGCATTTCTGCGGCAATCGCCCCAGTGGCCCCAACCACCAGCCAACCTGCTGCTGCCATGGCCTCATAGTTCGTGCGCCAGGGCATTTCGTATGCGTTTTCTTTCATTCATGCTCCGCAAAATAACCGTTTGCAATCCACTTAATTTCAAATGGATTAACGTTTAGCGTGAGCGGTAAACAGAACCGTTTCCCCCTCATCAAACTGGCATTGGTCACTGGCCGAGATCCCCCGAAGCAGCTGTCCGGCTGGAATGCCATGCTCCTTGGCGACTTGACGTAAGGTTTGAATCGTGACGCGAATACCATCGGCACTATGATCCACGTCTGGGTAATCGCCATCGGTCAGTAAGATGGGCAAATCTTTCACAAAATTAACCATCTGTTGCCGCTGTGCGTGTTTGGGGTCTGTACTTGAGTTCGCATTGGGCGCAATCGGCGTTTGCTTGCGCTCAGCTCTTGTGGCGAGCTCTTTTGCTTGGGCACTGGTTGTCTCAGTTCGACTCGGACGCTGTGAAGCCTCTTTGTTCTGAATTGCTGCCACTGATTCTTCGTCTTGTTTGGAGATGTCTATCAGTGCAGTAAGCCCCTTAGAAATCGATACTTTCAGTAGTAACCCTTGCTCCTGAACGCCATCCTTCGTAGTCACAGTTCTGGCCTTACGTGTCGGGTTTGCGGGATCTAGTTCAAGCCAATCTAATCGACTGAGTTCAGCAAGTAGTTTTCGGGGGGCACACCAAGGTCTTACGGCATCGGGATAGCGGATCAGGGCTTGCTCACCAACCATAATCAACGCACTGCTGGCCTCTGGGAGCCACGCCAAAGATTCAGGGAGATTCAATGAATCTGCATCGTACTGGTTTACGTTATTTGAGATAGCGCCATCATATGAATTGTTAGGCTTTTCACATCCATCACCCGGAACGTTTTCATTTTCCTCAAGGTGATTAACATCACTGGCATGACGAAGTTCATCATCTTGGTCGGACGATTTTGACGATGGCGACTCATCCGAATTACTGAGTTCGATTGATGATGACGCTTCAGGCAAGCCTGGCTGCTCACTGGAGCTACTCTGTGGCTCTGCTTGTGTTTGCTGTGTTGATTCCCACTCAGATTTGCTAAACAGTCTCACGCTACTTGGTACATTCGAGCTGAACAATAAATCGGCCTCAGATATATGCAGCATGGGTAGCCAGATTGGATTGCCGTCTTTGATCAGTACTTCAGGGGCAAGGCTTTCATATCGCTCATTTGAGGCGGATTTAGTGGCCAATCCTCGCTCAATGAGGATGTCCGCAAGGGTATCGGGATCTCTTGGAATGCCAGGTATCTTGTCTTTAGCCAATAGCTCAATGATGTCCTTAGCCGCGCTTTTCCAAACCAGGTAAAGATCGGTTGATTGATTCGATTTTCGTATCCAAACTCTGGCATCTCGTTGATTGACCAACCACTGGGAACTGGCAAGCAATCGCCTCATGGCATCAAGTAGATAGCGTTCGACTGGGACTCCAAGGGCATTGTCGTCAACGGAAATGCGTTGAGCTTTCAGGTCTCGCTGGACACTGGTTTGGTCAGCTTCAATAACCAATTTGGACAGGACATGCTCGGGATCGGTATTGCCAATTGCTTCCAGCATGGCTTGCAAAATTTCAGGGCCCGGTTGGGTTAACCAGGCGAGCAACTCAGGTGTCATCACCCGGTTTAATACCAAAATTGAAAATTGCTCGTGCCGCTTGCACCGTCCGTCGCGCCAGCGAATGAAATAGCGTTCAATGCTGTTGTTACTGGTCCACTGGGATAAGGTCTCTAAAAAAGGGTTCCACTGATAGCGTCCATCTTCGTCTGTAATGGACAAGTCTGAAACAGGCTTACCAATATCATGGAACAAACCGCCTAATGCCGCCGCAACACGCCACCTTGGCTCTAGCTCTTTTTTCTCAACCGGTGTGCCACTGGCAACAAAGATGATCCCTTCAGCAGCTTGTGCCGCCCAGAAAGCAACTTCCAACGAATGACGTAATAAACCACCAGCGCCACTGTGATGATGATGCTCAGAAGCTGGCAACAAATGAACATAAGCAGCCAGATGATCAATGCAGGGCTGAATCAGCCTTTGAAACTCACGCTGATTAAAGCCAAGTACTTGGCGCAGTTTGGCAATTAGCTCGTCTTGTGTGGACTGCAAATCCTCGGGTGACGCAGCTGGCAACCCCTTCAGGAATGGCGGATAGCGTGGAATGTCTGCATCCAGTTGCGATGACAGCTCTGGTAGTGCTTTGGTTTGAAAAAATAGTTTTTTGAACATAGTGAACCTCCGACACGATAGTGTGAAGGTTCAATCTGGCGTTGCCGGTTGATTAGACTAAAAAATCCGATATGTATTAACACATACGCCAAAAAATGCTGAGGGAGCTGATTAAGCTAAGGCGTATTTCTACTTGGCCTTTTAGTTTTTTTCCCAACTCTCCTTTTGGGTTTTTCAATCGGTGTAAAAGCTTCTTGTAGGTGATCGCGAAACCATCGGCGGCGCTCAACTTGACGAAACTCGTTCAAGACAAACCGATAGTCACACGAGCCAAGACGATCACCACAACCACATGGACAAGGTAATTTATTTGCCTCACGCTTGCGCAAACCTAACGCTTTCAGTGCCCGTAGAACCGATGCTTTACCATTAACATTGAACAACTGAGAATAATCATCAATCAGGCCTTTCTCACCATGGTCCAGTTCGCCATAGGGAAAGTTGCCAAATTCAACCCTATGGGACACCGAATAAAGAAACCTGACAACAATCTTTTCGAAAAAGGTTGTCAATGACGAGTCGGCTTTCAAAATTGACTTAATTTTCAGGTCTGAGCCAAGACAAAATGATCCATCAGAGTAAGTATGGAAGTCCTGATTACGAGGAAAGTAACCAGCTGTATCAAACACCACTGGTAAAGCCCTAGGATACTCACTTGGGCATACAATCCTTAGAGAAAATGTTCGCTCAATAAACCGACTTCCAGCTAGCTGTGCTTTTAACTGATACTCTCCCTGCAACTCAATCTTATCTGCATGGACATCTACTAATCTAATGTTCGGATAGGCCGAGAGAAAAGCCTCTAGGCCCACAGCCTTCCAGTGCTTCATCTATTGCTTAAACCATGGCTTTGGATCAGATGATTGAATTGCGAAAGTTGGTTTTGTTGTCACCGCAGGAATACCCAATAGACGTGCTACCGAACTTGAATCAAGCTTCAAATCCAAACCATTTTGCGCCGCATTTACTATTCGTTGCGTATCATCACTTGAGCAAAGAGCACTAAAGTCAGCTCTAGCTTGATACAGCCATTTATAAAAGTTTTCTTGTAATCGGTATTGAGCAGATTTTTCGTCATACCACTTGTCTGCAAAATCTTCGGCTGGGTTGACTGGGTTCGGAATCATTGGCGCTTGTGCAGAAATATGGTCATCCATCTCGGAGAGCACCGTATTCAACGCTGAAGCCAAATCACTTTCACCTTTATACGATTTAGCCGCCAATGTAGTGATGATTACCGATATTGGCTTACTATCCTCATTGTTTTTAAACATAGTGTCACGATGACGCTTCAATAATTGGATAACCTGCTGTAAGGGTGTCTTCCATTGATAATATGGCAGACTATCTATACTGGCTTTAAATCGCATTTCACGTTCGTTTATCACTAACCGTGCCGTCTTCATGCGCGTTTCAAACCATCGAGCATATCCTTCAGGATTGCTGATACGCCAGTTTTCATTCACAACTGCATAAGTGGAATCTGTGTTGTCGGTAATCGAAACTGCAAGCTGAGACACGTTTTGAGCCAAGTTTTCATCAAACTTAGAGTTTTCGACCATCCGCTTTTTCAACAGTCCTCTTCCTGTATCACTCTCTGGCACACACGGAACTATGTCCATGTGAAAGCTAAGCCCATCGGCATACTCTAAGCGCCAACAGCGTTTCTTCTCGGCTAGCTTTTCCTTAATTCCTCTGGCGTTTCGATAAAGCTCTAATTCATGACCCACTAGGTGCTTTAGTTGCTTTTGAGTGATAGACGTTTTATCCAGGCCACGCCGAAGATTGCACCCCATGTCTAGGTCATACTGTTCTTCTGAATCGGGCCTAATCGCCGTACCTAGACGAAAGGAACCTTGAGAAAACACGTGGGGATCAAAATTCACGCATGTTGACTCTGGGCGATGTAACCAATCACCTAGATCCTTATAGCGTTTTTCAGCCTTTTCATAAGCACTGTCTGGTAGCTCAATTTTTTCCAGAATTGTGTTTAGAACGTCGTTACTTTTAGTATTACTCATGTAGATCTCCTCGAAGCTCGACTGCCATTACGAATTGTTGTGTTTTTATGTCGTGGTCATAAATAAGCCATGGCATATCAGCCTTAGGCATTCTGGCCCGTCCTAATTCGACGGCACACGATACTGGCATCACAGGAAAAATTTGCAGTGGCGTCGCATCCCCGTGTGTATTTTTGATTTCAACAATCAGCTTTCTTATGCACTTTCTGAACAAGGAGAGCTGCTGCTTTGACTGCATGAAATCATTATGAGGCTGCTTGATAGTCACTTCCCAAATCGATGTATCTGGCCCTATAACCCGAGTAATTCGCTCATGCGACACATGGTCACTCAAAGAAAGTACCAGGGCTGGCTTTCCCTCCATATTCTGAGGTCTGTTGATGATGTACTCAAAATCATCTGAACAGTCTTGCCAAAACCAGCCTTTAGGCTCTCGATGCAGCTGATAAGTCTCGACGTCAATTTTGTCGGTGAGCAAAGCGCCAAGTTTTATTAACAATGGTTGAGGAGCTAACGCGAACAATGAAAAATGCTTACATGAATCCTCTTCGATAATCGATGAAATTTTACTTTGAAAACGCTTCGTTAGGTGTTGCGACTCTGCTTGCCAATATTGTTCAGAGTGATCCTTCAGCTCTGATACCATGGATAGGGTCACTGGCTTTTCAGTTGCCGGATACCAATTCGGAAACATTGCCTCAACACAACCGTGATAATTAATCGGTGATCTTTCAGTTCCAATATTGGCACCATATAAAACAACATTTGATTTGCGATCAGGATCAATGCCTGTGAGTATTTCTATACGTTGCTCATGCTGCATTTTCCAACTAATCAAGAGATCGGCTGGATACCTATCCTCGCTGCCTTTCTGATCAATTTTTTTGTGACAGTCATAGCACATCAACATGAGGTTGCTGACGTCATTCAAGCTGGTTGGCTTAGTTTTAAAGAGTCCCCAACCACGAGGCCCATTCTCAGAAAATGCGTAAATATGAGCATTTTGAGAGACATTGACCGATTCCTGGGTCACCGCTGATTTGTATAGCAACTTATTACACCCGCTAAACTGACAACGCGCAGCGGCACGAGCCCAAAGTTCTCGCTCAACAGGGCGTTTAATGTGCCTCGTGACTTCAACGACCATTCAAAACTCCTATAGTTTGCCAATTAACGGAAGTGAGCGCGGTGTTGTCGCATCACAGAGCAAATGGCTTACATAAGCACATCCGGCGATTAGCCCCAGCCCGCGAAGACACTTATCAATTGCCTCTTCCGGTTGCCACTCATACAAATGTTTGAGACCAACACCTAGTGCAGTTAACACCAATAGACTGTGGCAAAACTGGCGATGGTGAGGGTTACCCAAAGAGGGTTCCAGAATATCTGGAAGCTTGCCAAATAGAGAGCCAACCGTAATGGCAGTTACAGGATGGTGACTGACAGCTTGTTTTTTGTTGTCCGCAAAGGCAACGGTTAAACCAACCGCAGCCCCGACGGCCAAATGGGTTTTACCATTAGCCAAACTATTTCTCCTTCCTGACACCTTTAAAAGGTGTTTTGTCGGATGTCTTTACATCCATGAATCGACCAGTATCAGCATCTCGCTTTACCCAATGTCCGCTTGGCGTCTGAGTCTGAGATCTACCTTTAACGGCACCGTTTCTGTGTCCGTCACCTGATGGGGGATTTGTAGCCATAAAGCCTCCTATTCTGCTTAACTTAATCACATTTATCAGATATTAATAAAAAAGATCCAAAGGATCTGATCAAATAATAAACTTCAATTCTGCTTAACGCAAGCAGATTAACCAGAAAATCAAAAAAAACTACAAAATTGATCGGTAGACAAATTCCAGTCCACCTGACTCTGCCACTTCTTTTTGACCTAACACAAGACCTGTAGCATGAAGCTTCTTCAATCGACCACTGGCATTCTGTGCTGAAATGTCAAAGTGCTTAGATACATGTGACGAAGTCACTGTCTTTTTTGCAATAACAAAATCTAGAAGCTCTTTGACAGTCGCACTGAGTTTTATACCAAGTACTTCGTAACCGCTATCGCTCTTTACTAGAAGAGGTTGATCCTTGGCTGTAGCGCCATAAGACCAATTATCCAGAAGGTCACGACTCGGTACATTAGAAAGGTAAAAACCTTTTTCTCCTTTCAATGCTTTAGCCAACGAGATTACACTTTCACGAGGAAATGAAGCATCAGTGAATCGAATGCCTTCCAAGCTGATAGCAAAAATATCGCATGATGGGTGACCATCAACGATCTTTTTAATCTTCACATAGGCTTCACTACCTTCATCGTTACCAAAGGCATGGTCAGAACCTACGACTTCTGAAAGAAGAATTTTATGAGTTAACTGTTTCATCTGCTTAAGTTGACACTATTTATCAGAAATTGTCAACATAGAAGTCAAAACAGATATGGGTTCCTGTGATAGGGAACAACCCTCGATCTTCAGAAACATTGATGAGTTGACCCTTCGAGTATTCCAAAGCCAATGAGAAAGTGAGCTGCCTAATAACAATGATAACTTTCTCTTTACTAGCGTGCTCTCGACTACTCTTGAAGCCTAACCCCCGGCCTTTACCAAAGCGACTAACCTCACCAGATGTAAATGCTTTTTGAACGAGCGCAATGTCATTCTCAACAGTTTCCGCTGAAAACTGTGCGTACAACTTCGGATGTTCACTTTGTAACGTTGTTCTCAAAGTAGCGGCAATACCTAAACCAGAGTCGGATATGACTGTTTGAATATGCTTTGGTTTATTATACGGTCGATACACTTGCAGACCTGCTAGTCCAGGTATTTTGGATTCACTGTGATCAGTAACGTTGCCTACAAGCTCTGAAAAAACAGTCTTAGCCGCTAAGAAATAGCTAGCTGAAGAATGCTCTACAAACCTGTCGCCCAAACGAATTACAAGCTCCTTGTTTTGGATTGGCTGTGCAATTTCGCCTAGTTCGACCAAGGTATCGCTATTATCCCGATAAGTTTTAGCAGCTGACAAAACGGGCCTTTCAGGAAGACAAGTGACACTTTGATTAAGATAATCAAAGAAGCCATTTCTGCTGAAAAAACTGTGAGTATTAGGACATGCTGTAGTATCCATCACCACATCCTTCCCATTAGCAGTAAGCTGATTCGCGAGAGCAAGAAAACGGGCCAATGCTATCAGCAAAAACTTACAATCGATGCCGAATCTAAATGTTATCTTGTTTGCATCTTTTTGATACGCAAGCTTACCGATAGCACTCTCAAAGGCTTTCTCATCAATCCAACCTGTACCGAAATCAATTTCCACATGCTGAGCCCGTATCAAGCACCATTCATGATTTGAGTTTTTCACAAACGTATCCTGGTTTTTGTGAAGAAACGAGTTCACTTGGGACTTATCCAGCCCTAGCTCCTTGGCAATTTGACGTCCTTTCAGGCCTGGTGACCCATCTAATAACTCTGAGACTGCCTTCAGCAAACCATCACTCCTTTCTACCTACCTACATACCTACCATTCGTTGCATACTTTGCGTCCACGAGGCTTTAAATGCTGAATCTCCTGCGAACAACTTGTAGAGCTCAAGTTCATCTTTACGGCGTTGCAGCATAATTTCCTTGAGCATTTTTTCGAAGGCCAAATCTCGATTATGAGGATCTGGGTTGTTTTTGTATTTAGATTCAAAATCTGGGTGATTGCGGATACTCTCAGCGATGTTCACGAACTTAACCTTTTGCTCTTCAGGTGTGGCACTCCAGCCTTGGAACCATCGTTCATTAAATGTGCGAATGATTTCATCCAGCGGGTCAGTTTCTTTTTCACCGCCATGCGCCCCACGTGGGTTCGGATTTTGAGGATCAAGCTCCGCTTCTTGGTCACTAAGTTTAATGCTGTGGTTAAGCTTCACACGTTGCAAACCGTATGAACTCAGATCGACAGAATCGAGAAGCTCATCAATAGCATCAGCATCGGGATCTTCCACTTTCAATTTCGGTATTAAAAACTTCAGGAACCAAAACAGTTTTTCCCAGCTGACCATTTCATAAGGCATGATAGACGCCATCTGCCCATAGATTTTCACGAACTGCTTGGCTTTAATCTTAAAGTCCACTTTAGCTTCAGCTTCAAGCTCCAGCTCATGGTCAAACCGTGCTGCTGCAACATCAATGATTGGACTGAGTGTCTGGGCGTCTTCATTCTTGAAATAACGCGTAACAAAGTCTTCAACTTCATACCATTCGTACACACCGACATCGTCCATTTCATCTTTCAACTCGTGCAGCACGTTTATATCTGTAGCTTGGGACAATGACGTTGCTGTGTAGAAAGGATCGAATGCTGACTGAATATCTTCAACCGAGTTGAAAAAGTCCAAAACAAACAGGTCTTCTGTTTTTTTACCCCATTTAGGCGCACTTCGATTGAGACGAGATAATGTCTGTACACACAAGACACTGGCGAGCTTCTTATCCACATACATGGCGCAAAGCTTAGGCTGGTCAAAGCCAGTCAGATACTTGTTAGCAACCACTAAAAGTCGATACTCATCGGTATCAAACATATCTTTGGTATCTGACTCGGCAAAACCATTAATATCTGCTTCGGTATATTCAATACCATCAACTTCTTTGGTTCCTGAGAAAGCAATGGCAACTTTAAAGGGGTTCCCTTGCTCCTCAAGTATTCGCCTTATCGCTTTGTAGTATCGAATGGCCGTCTCAATATTTTGAGTGACCACCATTCCTTTACCTTTACCCTTGAGCTTTTTCGCATTCACGACATGTGGAACAAAATGCTCCAGCATAATCTCTGCCTTGGTATCAATCGTTTGCTGGCTTCGCTCTACATAAGCTCTGAGTTTTTTCTGCGCCTTTTTGGTATCAAACTCAGGGTTATCAGCGATTGATTTCTCAATCTCATAATAACTTTTGTACGTCGTATAATTTGCGAGCACATCCAAGATGAAACCTTCTTCAATGGCTTGTTTCATCGAATACAAGTGAAACGGCTTGAAAGAGCCATCTTCTTGGCGCTGACCAAATTTCTCCAAAGTGCTGTTTTTTGGTGTAGCGGTAAATGCCAAGTACGATGCATTCCCGCGCATCTTGCGCGATTTCATCGCCTGAAGGATTTTATCCTGAGCATCTTCTGCCTCTTCGATTTCAGACTTGCCCATCGCTCGGTTCATATTGTCATGCGCCGAACCAGACTGTGAGCTGTGTGCTTCATCAATAATCACCGCAAAGCGCTTGTCACTAAGATCGGCGATACCATCAATAATGAACGGGAATTTCTGAATCGTCGTTATGATGATCTTTTTGCCATTTTCGAGCGCCTGCTTAAGCTCAGAAGACTTGTTCGCCGGGGCAATAATGTTCTTTACTTCAGAAAACTCTTTAATGTTATCCCGCAGCTGCTTGTCCAATAGGCGTCTATCGGTAACCACAATTACAGAGTCAAATAACGGCTGCTCCAAGCTTTTTCCGCCTGCCACATCAGACGAAGCAGGATAGGTTTCAATTAACTGATAAGCAGCCCAGGTAATAGAATTAGACTTACCTGAACCGGCAGAGTGTTGAATTAAGTAAGTCTGACCGACACCGTACTGGGCGGCATGGTCCACCAATTTTCTCACCACATCTAATTGGTGGTATCGAGGAAAGAACAGAGTTCGCTTTGGTAATGGATCTTTGCTTGACCCATCCAGACGCACAAAATGCTGAATAATATTCGCCAAGCTTTCTTTGGTGAATACTTCTTGCCATAGGTATGCCGTTTTATGGCCAGTTGGGTTCGGCGGATTGCCTTGTCCAAGATTGTGACCTTTATTGAACGGCAAGAAGAAGGTACTGCCACCTGATAACTTGGTGGTCATATACACTTCGTCGGTATCGACCGCCATATGCACTAGGCAGCGGCCAAAGGTCAGCAAGGCTTGCGCTGCATCTCGATCATCCCGATACTGCTTTTGGCCGTGATAACGTGCTGTTTGCCCCGTCCATGCGTTCTTCAACTCCAGCGTTATCAATGGTATTCCGTTGATAAACAATACCATGTCGATTTCTTGTAGGGGATTTGCCATGGAATAGCGCACTTGGCGAGTACAACTAAACACGTTGTCTGCAAAGTTTTGCTTTACCTTCTCACTACTGCTTGCCAAAGGGGCTGGATAGAGCAAATTGAAATGAGCATCGTCTACGCTTAGCCCTTTCTTAAGTAAATGCAGAATGCCATGCTTCTTAATCAGTCGGTCAAATCGTTCGAGTAACTTACGCTGCCAATCTGAGGAGTTGTTCTTTTGCAGTTTGGCCAACTCTTCTTCTTGTGTCTTTTGCAGAAATTGCCAGAAAAAACGTTCATCAATGGCATATTGCATATTAAAGTCACTAGCAGCACCAATGAAGTATCCAGCACCCAGTGACTGCTGACTCAGCCCCTCTTTGAGCTCTTCAGTACTGATCCCAGCCAGACATTTCTCAATGGCCGACTCTAATGCTTGTTCATTGGTTTGACTGACCATAATTGTAAGTTCCCTTAATCAAAATTCTTCTGTTTCATTGCCTCAGCCGCTTTTTGCAGCGGTCCTTTTAAGGCTTTTTCTAACTTTGTCATCTGCTCTAAGTGCCACGCAACCGCTTGGGGCCACGTATCTTTATTAAACCCATCAGCTTTGGTCGAAAACTGAATACGGCAAGATTTCTTCTCATCCAGCCTCATCCACTCAAGTTCTGCACCAAAAGTATGTTCAATGTCCTGTTTGGACTGACTCAACAAGTCAAAAAGGTATTTATTCTCTTCGGTAACCCCACGGCTGATCCAAAGCTCTACTCGAAGCTCTTTTTGCAGAAATATCAGGTTATACGGACACCCACTTAACCCTGAGCCTGCTGATAACCAATGATCTTTGCTTGGGCTAATGTTGTTATAGAGTTGGCAAGCGCTTTTCTGAAACGCCTCTAAGGCACGCTCCCAGTATTCGCGCCGCACCGTATGGCGGTTTTTTAGTACCACTTCGGTGGTTTTTTCTTCCGCTTCCTTGGCATTAATGCCGATCATCAACTCTTTCGCTTCTGGCGTTGGGATGATCTGGTCAATATTAATCAGTAGCTGTTCACCCAGTGAATAAGGCGTGATTTTGAAGCAGGCAATGCTAATGCCTTGACCCAATAACCACAGCGCGGTGCTGGTCACTTCTTTGCGAAAGTTCGCCGCAACTAACATAATACGCTGGCTGTTACCCAGGTTGAGCTTTAACTCATCCAGATCGGGCGCATCCAAAAATTCACATATTCTCGCCGAAGCACTTGCAGGGGCATTTAACAGGTCAACCTCTCGGGTTACGGGCTCATAGCGGTCTAAGTACTGTTGGTAAATGTCAACGATTTGCGCTTTGGTTAAACTTGCACAGTAAGAGGCATATTTAAGCGCCTGCCACACCACATCGCGGCCACTGTCGTCCAGCTTGTTTTCAATAATGACCAAGTTGCCATCTTTATCCAGTGCCAGTAAATCTAAGCGTTCACGGGTGTCATCAAAGCCATCGAACTCTTTTTGAATAATCAACAACTCTTCACCGAGTGCGGAAGGTTCGTGTGCCAACCACTCCTGAAGATGCTTGCGCTCAGTAAAGCCCAACTCACTGAATCTCTTCGTCTTAACCGGACTAATCCTATTGGTCTGATGATTTACCGTGAACATATGCGCGTCCTATTGCTCAACCATTTCCGGGGTGATTTTTATTTTTCCTGTCACGGCGCTGTTGATCAGGGTGGTTTTGTATTCTTTGAGTTTTTCGATTTGAGCTTTCTGTAGAGAAATATTCATATCAAAAAGTTCGTTTTGCTTGTCGATAAATGAAGAAATTTTAATTTGTTCTTCAAATGGTGGATTAACTATATTTAAATTTCCGATAAAATCGGAACTTGCTCTTGGCATTTTTGACCCATAAGTTGATGCATCAACCACACTAATAAACCCATTCGACAGCATTAGTTTTGAGAAGAAGGCATTACTACCTCTCTTCACTTCGTACACTAAAAACTCTGTGGAACAAACCCCTTCAAAATCAGCGACATAAACTTTTGCCAAGTAAGGGCGTAATTTACCGAATAAAATATCCCCAACTTGAAAAAATGTTGACAGGCCGTCGGCTTCAGATTTTATTTCATTCTTTGTTCCATCAAAGGAGTTAACACACTCCATCCCCAAATATTCTAAATTGCTTTTACCTGCTTCTATCTTTAAATTTTTCAGTTTTAGTATGTGTTTTAGAGGCTTGATTTCCCAATGCTCCGGTATCTCCCCAATCCAATCCACACCGGAGTCTTTCATTGGCACATTGGGATCAAGCCCTTGGGTCACCGCCTGTTGGATGATGATCTGCTTACGCTCTTTGAGCAGGTTAATTTGCTGCTCTTTGATAGCAATCGCGTCGTCGATTTGAGCGGTTTTCTTGTCTAGAAAGTTGGCGATACGGGTTTGTTCTTCTAGTGAAGGAACAGATATAGTAATCGTCCGCATTTCATCGTATCGAGTAGTCCACAAATCTGCGACAATTCCACGTCCAACACGATAGTATTCCTCAATAAATGCATGACTTTTCAAAAGGTGCTCTGAAAACTTTGGATGAATCCCTTTTGGTTTAAGTACTATATTTATAAGCGATACTGATCCATCTCTGTCAGATACTCCACTAGAACCCTTCCGATCAGAGCGGCTATTTATAACAAAGTCACCCTCTTTTACTAGCTTCCTGTTATCGCCATCTTTTGTTTTGGCCGCATTATCCAATTGAGGTAGAACGCCTTTTTTTGTTACGGAGAGTGCAGGGTAGTCTATGTCTGAAACTTTAGATCTACGCTCATTAAAGCGAGTGCCTAATCGTGTTAATTCCCAAGAGGCTGGTACTCGTCCCAACCATTCAACCCCAGAATCTACATAATCGTCATATTTCGGCATCAATGCTAAACGTTCCATTACGCTTCTCCCTGAACTTCCGCCACGTTCACACCCAATATCTGCGCAATAAGACCTTCGGCTTTTTGTTCCAGGTTGATGATGTCGGTTGCCACCTCTTCTAAACTACGCAGCGGTTTATGACGGTAGAAATACTTATTGAAGCTGATTTCATAACCAATTTTCACCGTATCCAGGTTTATCCACGCTTCATCAACATGTGGCTTCACTTCGTCTAGGAAGTACTGGTAAATGCTTTGCTTCAGCGGGACAGATTCTGTGTCTCGCAGGTCTGAGTTGGTTTCGTAAGTGATGAACTCGCCCTTTTTACCGCCTTCTTCTCTAGGAACGGGGTAATAACCAAAATCTGGCAGGTCAGCGACTTCACACTCGTAGCGCTCCAGGAGGTCGTCTAATTTATCACCCGTTAATTTAACTACCTTTTTAACCACTTTCTTGGCGGTTTCGTCATACCAGCTCACCGCGTTTAGGATGGCATTTTTCTCAGGTGCTGAAAGCTTAATGGCGTGGGCTTTTAGTGATTTATCAACTTGGGTTTTAAAGCTATTGAAGTCATCAAATTCATTGCTACCGATATCAGCCATCAGCGTTTGTGCCGTTTCAAGCAATGCTTTTAGCGCCAGCCAATGTTTCACATCGAGCAGTTTTGCCTTAGCCTTTGCATTGAGACTGATGTCGTTATCTTCACACCAAGAAAGAATGTCCTTCTCAATGGATTTTAAGAAGCTCTTTTTCTGATCAGACCCGTAGCCAGTTTTTTCGTAAACACGTTCGCCGTGCTCTGCGTAAACGTGCTCCATCACTTCACTGAGCTGCTTATCAAAACGCAGTGGGGCTATTGCGTCTTGAGTGAACTTGGCTCTGCGGCGATCTGGGCGCTCGATAGTGACTTTGTAGTAGCCAAAATCGTCATTGCTAAACACCTTGCTGGCGATGCCGATCGGATCATTGTTTGCATCAAGTGCTCTTTCAACATCCATACACGCCAGGTAAGTATCGGTAATTTCCGTAATGTGCTCAGGTGCAAATTCGCAGTTTTTGTTACCTAAGTTCTTACGCAACTTACGGTATAGCAAGCTGGCATCAATCAGTTGCACCTTACCTTTACGTGCCTCAGGTTTATTGTTGTTCAACACCCAAATGTAAGTGGTAATGCCGGTGTTGTAGAACAGGTTATTAGGTAACTGAACGATGGCATCTAGCATGTCGTTTTCAATGATGAAGCGACGAATGTTACTTTCGCCACCGCCCGCATCACCGGTAAAGAGCGATGAGCCGTTATGAACAGAAGCAATCCGGCTGCCTAATGGGCTTACACTCGGATCTTTCATCTTGTTGACCATTTCCATTAAGAAGAGCAGCTGGCCATCACTTGAACGTGGCGTGGCATCTACCACTTCGAGATTTCCCCAATAGTCTTTCAGGCTAACCTTAAAACGAGGGTCAATCACATCACTGCCGTCTTTAATGTGCTTCTGTTCAGACGCCCAACTCTTACCATATGGCGGGTTAGACAACATAAAGTCAAAGCGTGAAGCCGCGAACTCATCGGTAGACAAGGTTGAGCCTACTTTGATGTTCTCAGGGTTGTTACCTTTGATCATCATGTCCGATTTACAAATCGCGTAGGTTTCGTCGTTGATCTCTTTGCCGTAAAGGTAAACATCACGGCTGTCGTTCGGGTATTTCTCTTCAATGAAGTTTTGAGATTCAGTCAACATACCACCGCTACCACACGCAGGGTCATACACTGTCATGGTAAGCGGCAACTGGTCTTTCACTGGGTCGAACACCAGGTGCGTCATCAATTCAATCACTTCACGTGGTGTAAAGTGTTCACCTGCTTCTTCGTTGTTTTCTTCGTTGAACTTGCGGATCAACTCCTCGAACACGTAACCCATACCCAGGTTAGTAAGGGCTGGCATCTTGTTGCCATCTGGGTCTTCGACCGTTTCATGAGTTAGGTTGATGTAAGGGGAAACAAACTTTTCGACGACATCAAGAAGGACTTGCTTGGAGGCCATGTGACGAATTTGCGATTTGAGATTAAAGCATTCAATGATTTCTTTAACGTTATCGCTAAAGCCAAGCAGGTACTCTTCAAAGTTGGCGAGTAATATCTGTTGGTTATTCGTTGCGGTGTTGAACAGGGATTTCAGCGTCCATTTAGATGTATTGTAAAAAACATAACCACTGGCCGCTTTTAATGGTTCATCATCAAGCTCCGTGGCTTGCATCTCTTCTTTTTGGAACTTTACCTCTTCAAGCACGGCTTCTTTGGTAGGTTCTAGTAACGTATCTAAACGTCGTAATACCACCATAGGTAAAATCACATCGCGGTACTTACCGCGAACGTACACATCACGTAAACAGTCGTCGGCAATGTTCCAAATAAATGAGATGAGCTTGTTATGTACACTATGATCCATTTTCTTTTCCTGTTCAGTGTTGGTTGCATCCCACTAGGTTGCTGCAACGGCTTCACTATAAATTTAAAATTCTGTTCTTTATGTAACGTCTCAATGGTCGCTACATCGTTCGATTAACTTGTTCTACCCGGCGCAATACTTAAGTTTGTGACACCATAAAGAGCCTGGCTGTTACGCAACCAAAGCTGATACTCAAAGCCCATTAATGAGTGTTCCGTAGAACAATCCACATGCCATTGGCGTAGCAAATAGCCAGCGGTTGCTGCTCTAATCTCAACCTTTAGAACGCCACCCGTCATGCCATAGTCCAGCTCTATCGCTTCGCTGTGCTCAATACGTGGATGCGGCACTAACTCAAGCTCTACGAATCGGTTCCACTGTCGATCTTGGGTTTCGAGCTCACTTTCTTTGATAACAGAAGGCGACAAGGTTGAATCTTCAAGCACAACCGCAGCTTTAATGCGGGTCAATACAAAGTCACGGAACTCACCATGCTTGCGGTCAAAACCACGAACATGCCAACGCAGGCCATTGTCCACCAGCGTATGCGGTACAATTTCACGCGTTGTTTCACCGCTCGATAACGACACATAGGTGATACTCAAGGCTTTGCCTTTGTGGATGGCCTCGGTGACTTTCGCTACTATCGATAAACTCGGCTTGTTAAGGTGATAAGGCGCTTCACAAGCCAGAGGTGGTTTTACCTTTCCAGTGAAGCCATCGCCGTAGCCTTGGCTAATGGTTGCCAGAGTTCTCACAACGTCGTAGTCGAACAGGGGTTCAAATGCTTCACCACGCTTGTGCAACTTGAGCTTTTGGTCATACTCAATATTGCCTGGCGCAAGCTCTCTGTACATGGTGAAGTCTTTCGTTGCTTGTGCGGCAGCTATACTGAAGCGATCGACTAAGTCCGCCCGTACCGCTTCTCCCTTAAACAATAAGGTGAAATCAATGTGGGCAATGCGATCCCTGGTTGCTTGTGGCAACTGCGCTATCTGCGAAAGCCTATCTGGCTTTCCTTTCGCACTTTCTTTAGCGAGTGAACTCGCCACTACCGTTTTTTTCAGACCATCATTTGTCATGCGTCTTGTTTATCCAATTCAACCAGATTCTTAAAACTCTGTTTATAAAGTTCGGTCAGACATCACGTAATCACATTGAACGGCATGGCATAAAGCTGCTATTCATCCGCAATGGCTAATCAATCTCTACCGGTTGAAGCTGAACAGATGGCCATAAAACACTGAATAGGCTTCAACCTAATTAATTTTATTAGGTATCATCCTATCACAAATTATTTTGTAGGGAAGACTAAGCGGCAACTTTTTGATCTGGATTACAATTGCCGCTGAGTCATGAGCGTGAAGGCCTTGTTTCATGCCATTGCTGATAGCCGCTATCAATGCGCTACCCGAACCAGTGGCACCACGATGTTACCGCGATGCGATACCCCTTTGTCCGACTCTGTAGAGATCAGGGCTCGTTGCTCACTCTCTCGAACACGCCTGGCAACTTCTGCCTGGGCTGGTAGCAATGGCAGCATCCCTTCAGCAATCGCGTCCGGTGCAGATTCTTGGCCACAGGACATCAAATGCTTCCATGGATCTTTTAGAAAGCGCTCGAACGTGATGCCAAATTCAATGATGCGGGCAGAGACGAAGATTTCGCCCCAGTATTCAATGTAGGTGTCTTGGTACATGGAAAGATTCCTCTTGTTGGTTATATACCCTTCCTACTTGCAGCCGCAGCGGTGTTACCTGCATTCGCTCACCCCAATCACATAGAAGATCTATGCTCATGGGGACTCACTTACTTGCCGCCTAGCTGCAACACCAAGTAGTTTGGGTATAACGTAAGTTCACTTTCCATTTTCCAGAGGTTTTCAAATATGCAAGGCTTACCTTGTAGAGAGCTACAAAGCTTTAAATCGATTGCGAGCATCTTTGTAGTCATAGTGGGCATGTTCTGAGCCACGATGGTACAAATCATCCAGGTAAGTTTGTTCCTGCGGCAACTCGTCTTCGCTGATTTCGCGCCACCAATGTTTGTTGGCACCTTTAACACCGTCATGCCAGCGGTAACCGCGCTCTTTTAAATAGTCCTTTACGTCAAACGGCGCACCAAACGCACGAACTAATACAGTTCGCCTGTCTGCTTCAGACAACAAGTTTGCAACGGACTCGGGCAACAAATGAAACAACCAGGCCATCGCCAAACAATCGGTTGCAGCTCGGTGTCCTTCATAGAACCAACCTAAGCGAAGCAGCAGGTACTCAAGTTTTCGACTTTCAAAACCCAGCGCCTTCCAATCTATGCCACTGGCTGAACAGACCCAAGATAGATGTCCTAATGCAGCAAACCGCTTTTCAAAGAAAGGACGATCAAACTGTGCATTGTGTGCAACCACCAGCGGATCATCGGATAACCAACTCGCTACCAGTGAATCATCAATGTGCTGGCCTTGCACCATCTCATCAGTGATACCGGTTAACTCGGTAATCAGCTCGGGGATTGGCTTGCTGGGATCTTCATACAAGCTGATCACATCAACAATCGACACAATCCGCTGAGCAGAGGGGCTGTAAAGCACCTTTACCATACCAAGCTCAATAATGGACTCATCATCGGCAGACAGTCCAGTTGTCTCTGTATCGAGCAGCACCATTGGCTGTTCATCACCGACCATAGGCGAAAGTTCAAGTGGCCAGGACTGCGGTTCACGCGTTAATGGAATGCGCTCCAGCAATCTAAAATCTTCTGGCCTTTCTGGGATATCCGCGAGGCGCTCTAGCGGAAATGGCGCAGGGGCTCTTGTCATTGATGGTTCCTCTTCACTTCTATTGTTCGCTTTAGGTGATTTCACTGTGCCACAGGTTTTTCTAAATGCACCTTGGATACCTAAGCGTTTTTTTAATCTTTCTACTGGGTGAACCCATGTATGAAGGCTTTGGCTAAGCCTTTCAGAAAGCCTTAGCTAAACCCTTTAGGTAACCCTTACCGATACCCTTTACGTATGGCTTAGCCAACCCCTTTTCAAACGGTTGCAAAAGGCTTGAACTGAGTTCGACTGAGCATTTTAATGGTGCTCCTAACTTCGCTTTAAGCCAGTAAATTCAATACGAAGCAGAATTTTACTAACTGTTTTTAAACCCTTTGCAAAGGGTTCAACAAGCCTTGTCTGACGGTTACTTGACCCATGCGTTAACCAGTAGCAGTAACAGGATCAGTAACAGAAACAAGAGCAGTAGGCAGAAGCAGTAATGTCCAAGCCTTGCAGGCTTTGACGAGGGCGAGCTATCCCCACATCAAGCTTTTCAACACAAAAAAGAAATCACCCACGACACAACGTCTTACTCGAACAACACCAGTTTTACCTACAATTCTACTTGTAGAAATCAGCATAGCATTAGATACTGTATAAACAAACAGTATTAATTATGATTTTTCGAGGTTCGTCATGAGTGTCTCGCTGATAGGCCGTAGCGGCGCACTTGCCTTCATCAAAGCAAAGCGCCTTCGTATTCCATTGTTCATGGAACGTGTTTCTGCTGGTTTTCCCTCACCAGCGCAGGATTATGTTGAGCAAATGCTCGACCTCAACGAGCTGTGCATCAAGCGACCGGCTGCAACGTTCTTTGTGCGTGTTGAAGGTGATTCAATGATTGATGCCGGGATTCACCCAGATGATATTTTGGTGGTTGATCGCTCTGTCCAAGCAGAACACGGTGACATTGTCATAGCGGGAATCCATGGAGAACTCACGGTAAAGGAGCTTCAACTAAGGCCGTGCGTCATGCTGATCCCAAGAAACCAGGCGTATGAGCCCATTCATATTCCTGAAGGAACAGAGTTGGAGATATTTGGTGTGGTCACCAATGTGGTGCGAAACATGCGCCGTAAGTCGTGACTATCCCATGCCTGTGTTTGCCTTGGTGGACTGCAACAATTTTTACGCCAGTTGTGAGAAGCTGTTTCGTCCTGATTTAAAAGATACACCGGTTGTGGTGCTGTCCAACAATGACGGCTGCGTGGTTGCACGCTCGCGTGAAGCTAAGTTACTCGGTATAAAAATGGGTGTACCCGTCTTTCAGATCAAATCTGAAATGCTGCGTCATGGCATTTTGGCCTTTTCGTCCAACTATGCGCTTACAGATTTAAGCAGTCGAGTGATGCGCACTTTGGAAGAGATGGCACCACGAGTAGAGGTTTACTCCATTGACGAAGCGTTTTTGGACTTAACCGGTATTGAGTCTGTCCTATCCCTTGTCGAGTTCGGACAACAAGTGCGAGAGCGCATAGGCCACTGGATTGGGATCACCGTCTGTGTAGGCATTGCACCGACTAAAACACTCGCCAAGCTGGCTAACCATGCCGCCAAGAAATATCCTGCCACTCAGGGGGTTGTAGACCTGACCAATCCAGATCGGCAACGTCGATTGCTCGCATTAGTCCCGGTTGATGATGTTTGGGGCGTTGGTAAACGGCTTTCTAAGCGATTAAATGCGTTAGGTATCACCACAGCCTTAGACCTAGCCAATGCCTCTCCTAGAGCCATCAGAGACCAGTTTTCAGTGGTTTTAGAAAGAACCGTCAGAGAGCTCAATGGTGAGTCGTGCATTGAACTTGAAGAGATCCCGCCAACTAAGAAACAAATCGTCTGTAGCCGTTCATTTGGCGTAAAAGTAACGCAATTTGAATTGTTACGTGAGGCCGTATGTGAATACGCAACCCGCGCCACTGAGAAGCTTCGCAAAGAACAGCAGCAAGCCAAAGTGCTGACCGTGTTCATACGTACCAGCCCCTTTAAGGACAACGAGCCGCAATACAGCAACTCTGCATCGGGTGAATTGCTAATCCCCAGTTGCGACACGCGGGATTTTATCGAGCTGGCCAATCACTTACTCAAGCGGATTTGGAAGGATGGTTTTCGTTATGCCAAAGCGGGCGTCATGCTGTCTGACTTTTACGATCCCGGCATGTTTCAACCAGGACTATTCGATGACGTATCGATCCGCTCTAATAGCCAGCAGTTAATGTCTGTATTGGACACCATTAACCAAAGCGGTGCCGGAAAGGTTTTCTTTGCTGGACAAGGTACGAAGAAAGATTGGTCGATGAAGCGAGAGCATTTGTCTCCCGCTTATACAACACGCTGGGACCAGTTACCGCGAGTATGGTAATGCTCTCTTTATTTGCTGCTTGAGTTTTCGATAATGTGGAGCGTACGCTGAGGGAACGGAATCGTCAGACCAGCCGCTTCAATAGCTTCTTTTACTTGTTTATTTAAATCCCAATAAGCTGACCAATAGTTTTCATTTGTTGCCCATGCTCTCAGCTGAATATTTACTGCACTGTCGGCCATGGACGCAACCATTACCTGAGGCGCTGGATCAGTCATCAATCTTGATTCATTTTCTGCAACACCTTGCAATATTTTAAACGCGTCATCTATGGAGTCGGAATAGGAAATACCAACAACAATATCCATCCGTCGTTTACCATTACGGGTGAAGTTTTTGATATTATTTCCCCATAAGACGCTATTCGGGGAAGCAATATACAATCCATCTATAGTTTCAAGCACTGTTGTAAAAAGATTTATCTCTTTAACTGTCCCTTGAGTTGAACCAAACTCAATAAAATCTCCAGATTTAAAAGGTCGAAGGATCAGTAGCATGATTCCAGCTGCGATGTTACTGAGCGTATCTTTAAGCGCAAGACCAACTGCCAAACCTGCCGCACCAACCAGAGCGATAAGACTAGCAGTATTTACCCCAAAGATGTCTAAAATAAATACACCGCCGATGACATATACCGCGTAACTGGCTACGGTTGAAAATATTGGTATCAGGGTCGCGTCAACTTTTTTCAACTTAGAGTTAGTGTCTTGAATCGCTTTGCGCACTGCTCTTGCAATAAGTGAGCTTGCCACCAAAATAACAATAGCCAAGATTAAATTATAACCAAGCGCTACTATTGCCTCTGAATGATTTTGCCAAAATTGAATAAATGAATCTTTCATATCTCTCTCTTTCATTGTGCGCATGTGAGTTGAATCCACATGCCCACTTATTATTTTTGATTTTGCTATTAAATCACAGACGAAACTAACCAAGTGTTGTAAGCACAAAATGCGATTAGCAGACCTGCGCCTTCCAATCTGTTAATCCGTCCAGCACCACGAAATCCATAGGCCATAAATAGCAAGGCGATTGTCAAACCCATCATAACTAACCAGTCGCGAGACATAACCTCGGAAGACATACCTGTAATCGGCGATATAACGCCTGCGATACCAACGACAGCGAGTAAGTTAAACATGTTAGAACCCACCACATTGCCAATAGCGATATCATGCTCACCTTTTCTAACTGCAATAATGGATGCTGCTAATTCAGGGAGTGACGTGCCCAAAGCAACAATCGTTAAGCCGATAATTAAATCACTAACACCCAGTGCCTCTGCGATACTCACTGCTCCCCAAACGAGTACTCGTGAACTCACTATCAGAAGAATTAAGCCAATCACCAGCCAAAAAATAGCTTTTTTGATAGGCATCTCGTGTTCAACCAGTTCTTGATCCATTTCACTTTCTAATTTATCCCCTTTACCTCTCATAGCAGAGTAAATACTCCAGCCAATTAAGGTAAAGAACCCCACCAGAAGAAGAACAGACTCAAAACGTGTTAGCGAGCCATCCCAAAGGAAATAACCGAGCGCAGAACTAATAAGCAATAATAAAGGGATCTCTTTTCTGACTATTTTTGATTGCACCAATATTGGGGTAATAATAGCTGTTAACCCTAGAATTAAACCTGTATTGACGATATTCGAGCCGAGCGCATTACCGAGGGCTAAATCTGGATTGCCATCAATGGCCGCCATTGCAGAAACAACCATTTCAGGTGCAGACGTACCGAAACCAACAATGACCATTCCAATTAGCAATGACGGCATGCCTGCATATTTTGCAGTCGCGGCTGCGCCTTCAACGAAGCGGTCAGCACTCCAAACTAATAAAATAAAGCCAGCTAGAATGGCTAAAGAAGCAACTAACATTATGCGCACCTCCCGTTTTTAAAATGACTCGTATTACTACAGAAGGTGCAGTTTAGGAGTTGTTTAATGGCTTTACTGAATGAAAATTTACGAGTATTTCCACTGGCATAAGACGCCAATCGATTGATCGTAATAACGATGGTTAGCTGTGACATGAGTATTTCCTTGGGGTGGTTTAGACAAAGGCAAACGAGACTCTCCACCCCGAGAGCGCCATTTGCCTTAAGTCTTGTCAATCCAAGTATGGACATAACCGCCACGAACTGCTGTTCGGAGACTGTTGACGGTTATCACAGTAAAAACTGAGAGACTACTCCCCTAAGGTTAGAACCGAATGATATAACCATTTATAACCATTTACAACTTAGCAATAAGCGTTCACTCTGCGACGCAACATGTTGAGCTTATCAACTTGGCGTCGAACATCACTGAAGAATTCCTCTTTCTCCATGGCCAGCGCTAGCTCCCATTCTTTGGCCAAACCTTGGCAGTCCAAAAATGCGTATCTCAGCTTCGTCTTTGAAATACGCAGTCCCTTACTAAAGACCACGCGCTTGCCTCGTTGACCGTGAAAACTGTTGATGTACCACTCTATGCCAAAGCCATACTTAAAGTCTCTGATACGGACACCAAGCAGCCCCCAATCTTTAAAGGGCGTATTTTCACGAACCTTGTAATGGGTAACCCAAAAGTCATCAACTTCAGCTCGTGCCAGCGCTTTTAGCCTGTCCGTTTCTTGCTGCAATAAATTTGATACTTCTGATTTCCATTGTTCATTGACGATTTCTACCAAACCAATTTCCCCATCCAATTAACCCCAAAAGCCAAAACCACTATCCGTTTGGCTTTTGGATCGAAACGCCAAACGTAAAACTGCCGTAACAATCGCTGTTTGGCGTCTCGATATAAATCAACTCGCGCAATCCCATACCTGACAAGGGATACAGGCCGATTTCACTTAAAAACGCCTAAAAAGACGTATTGCCATGAAAATACAAACCGTTTGGCAAGTTCAGGCCAGAATGCAAACGACGTTTGGCGTATCGATTTTTTTGGCTCAGTCATCCGCCGCCAAACAGCGCCTATTCTCATACTTTTGCGAAAATGCAATAGGCAGATAGATGAAAGGATTTGTCACCTTTCTGCCCACCGCCAGTGCACCGAATCCTGATAATGACATTTGAGTGAACCGCCAGAGCACTTGGGCATGCCCAAGCGTGACCAGCGCGGTTGATTGAAAACCGTTAGAGCACTTTGAGTGCACAGGAGATAAGTATGTTTGTATTAGGCGTAGATATCGGTTACTCGAACCTGAAGCTGGCTATTGGCCAATCAGGCAGTGAACCGAAAACCATTATTCTGCCTGCGGGAGCCGGTCCTGCGGATCGTATGCCGGAGCGTATCGGTGGAGGCGATGATGAAACTTGTTTGTATGTATCTGTCGATAATGAGCGTTGGGCCGCCGGTGTGCCAGCTGGACGCCTTCAAAGCTGGGAACGAGAGCTTCACCCGGAATATCCCACCACAAAAACCTATAAGGCGCTTTTTCATGCCGCCTTGTTAATGGCTGAAACAGAATCCATCGATTTGGTTGTCACTGGATTACCGGTTTCCCAGTTTCATGAACCACAACGTAAGTCTGACCTTGTGCAGCGTTTAAAAGGTGTCCATCAAGTGACGCCTAAGCGCAGCATCACCGTTCGTGACGTCAAAGTGTTGCCGCAGCCTGCCGGTGCCTATATGGATCTGGTTCAAACAGGTGGTGATTTGGGCTTGATTGAAGAAGGTCGTGTCGTCGTCATAGATCCCGGCTTTTTTTCTGTTGACTGGGTTGCCCTTGAGGCCGGAGAAATTCGCTACAGCTCATCTGGAACCAGTCTTCAGGCAATGTCCGTGCTACTGGAAACCATTGATAAGCTGATTTCGGAAGATCACGGTGCCAAAGTCGGAATGGATCGACTTGAAAAAGCCATGAGAACCGGCGACTTGCAGGTGCTGCTATTTGGAGAAAAAGTCGATATTTCACCTTATCTGAATGCTGCCATGAAAAAGGTAGCGCCTGTTGCTCTTACAGCCATGCGCCAATCCATGCGTGACGAAAGCATCAATGCGGACTTGGTATTGATCGCCGGAGGTGGAGCCATGGCTTATAAGGAAGCGGCCAAGGAGATTTTTTCACGAAGCAAGATCATCGTGCCGGAACAGTCTGTTTTGGCGAACGTCCGAGGCTTCTGGTTTTATGGGGCCTGATTATGAGAGTTGTCGTCAACATTCCCCCAGGGAGCCACCCTGAACTGCTCAAAGAATTAGAAAAGACGCCGCCACGGGAACGCGCTGAGCGTCTGCGGATGCTGGCCACCTTTGGGTTAATTCACATGAGCCAACCCAATCTATCCACGACATCTGTACCGGTGGATGGTCTTGCACCAGATGGTGAAGTTACTTCTAAGAGTACAGCGCCAGAACCCAAAGCAGAATCACGTAAACAATCATTAAAATCAAAACTAGGGCTGGGCTTATAACATGGCGTTATCAGTTAGCTGGCTCGATGCCAGGTTAAATAAAGAAGCAAAAGAAACCGTAGTAAAAGCCGACCGAGATGGGCTAAGTGCTCGGGTATCGCCCAAGGGCAAAATTGTTTTTCAGTTTCGTTATCGGTTTGATGGCAAGCAACAGCGGGTAGACATAGGTACTTACCCACTTATGAAGCTTGCTGAAGCTAGGAATGAGCTGGATAGGTTAAGGGCGGTACTTGATCAGGGCAGAAACCCCAAGCTCTACCTACAGCAGGAACGGGCCAAGTATTCTGCCAACCAAAGCTTCGAATCGATTTTTCGAGACTGGATAGACTCTGCCGGTAAGCAAGGGCTAAAGGAGAAAACGTGGCACTACCAAAAACGCAGCAGTGAAATATATTTGCTGCCCCGACTTGGCAAGTACCCATTAACTGACATCAATGAATTGTCCTTGCGAAACTGTCTTCGTGAGGTTTCGGAGTCGTCCCCTTCAAACACAGAACGTCTGGTGTCTGTGCTGCACAAGTTTTATGACTGGCTGATTGATGAACAAATTTTGGAAATTAACGCTGCCGCTGGGATCACAGCAAAAAAGGTTGGCGGTAAGAAAGGCAAACGAACTCGGGTGCTAAATGACAACGAGATAAGGATACTTTGGCGCTATTTGCATGAGTCAAAAATCACTGAGAAGAATCGCATCTACATAAAACTGCTTCTCTTATTGGGAGGGCGCAAGGGCGAACTCATTCAAGCTGAAAAGCATCACTTTGACTTGCAATCTGCAATGTGGACAGTGCCCATAGAGATCCGCAAACAAGGTGAGAAAATTGGAGCGCCGATCATGCGGCCATTGATTAGGCCTGCTATCGAGCTGATTGAACTGGCGATGCAGATGAGCAAATCAACTTACTTGTTTCCCGCGAACGGACAAGAAAAGCTTGCCACAAATGGCTTTGATACCACTATTCCTAACAATGTGAAAATCTGGGCTCGCAGGTCACTTGGCATTGAGATGGAACACTGGTCTATGCATGATCTTCGCAGAACGATGCGAACGCGAATGTCTGCCATCACGACGCAAGAAGTTGCCGAGTTGATGATTGGCCACAGCAAAAAAGGGTTGGATGCTATCTACAACCAATATCAGTACCTGGATGAAATGCGTCATGCTTACGACGTTTGGTATCAACAGCTAGAAACCATCATCGAGCCGACAGGCTTTCCGTTCAACTGGCGTTTCGGACAGTAAAAGAAAGAGGCTCAGTCCTCTTTCTTCTCATACTCTTCCAAGTCTTCAATGTGCCACAGCTTATTTCGCGTATTTCGGTTAATACGAGGTTGCGGCAAGCTGCCATCTTTTATTCTTCGCCAGAGCGTCGTATAGCTAATGTGGTAACGAGCCATCACTTCGTAAGATGTTAGAAAAGGGGTTACCTGGTGCGCTACTGCTGTCATCTGCATTCTCCTGAAAATCAATGTAAAGCTATCATCGCCTGATTCATCACTTGTTGATGGTCAGAAAGATGCATGATTTGTTCAGAAGATCAGCCTTATCATGACACCGGTATCATTGTGCAGTTTACCAAATTTCCAGTTTACGGCGAAAAGCGCCGTAAAATCGCATTAAGTTAAACCATCTTTATAGATATGCACGCTCTAGCTACTAGGAATTTAGCGTAGCGGTATGCTTCGTAAGTGCGTTTCGATGGCTTCAATCACTGACTTAGTAAGGGGTAAATGCGCTTTTTCTTTCGCCCATACCTCATGGAAGCATGCTACAGTTTGCTTTGCGGTATCTAACACCAATTTTTCTGGCAACATGGCTTTAGCCGCTAAGTGTGACAGCTCATCCAGCGTGAAATCACTGAATTTCTTGCTACGGCTCACCTTCAGCGATGCACTATCATCGGGGATATAAGGAATAGTCGAGACAAAATCATAAGCAGGCGCAATCGATGCGGTGCGCTTGTCTTTGTAAATCACAGACCAATTCTTCAAATGCATATCGGCATTACCAATTAACGTATTGAACACCAATCTGCGTGTAAATTCTGCGATGTCCTCGTCTTGACCTTCGATGCCGATAACCTGAGCAATATTGCGCATACTCGCTTTTTTGTATTTATCTTGAGGATAGACGCCAAACACTTGCGCAAAATCTTCAATATGTACGGCTTGATCACCTGCACGATCAAAGCGCTTGATCACAAACGCCTGAGCATTTTTAAAAGCATCACCAAATTTACCAATACCATCTGGGATATTAGCAATCTGGTTAATGGAAAGTAGCTGAGTCTCTGGCACATCCATCCCAAGCAATCGAGCCAGTTCCATCATCGAATATTCATTTTCTGGCACAGCGTCAAATCGAGATGACGGCAACTTCACAATCCAAGAGCCACCTTTACCAGTTGCTGGAATGGTCAAGCCGCCGTTAGCCTGTTGCACGGCTGAAAACTTCAATTGCACACCCGCCAATGAAAAACGCATTGGAGCATCTATTTTCGTTTTATCTTCAATACCTTGATGCACATTAGGTGGTAAGGCTTCACCATCCGCAGGCTCAACCGTGATCGCTCCAGCCAGATCCTGCCCCAGTACCCACAATAGAAAAAATTCCCGTGCTGGGTTCACACCAGCACGCTCAGCCAGGTAATTACGCATGGTTTCTTCTGGTAAAAGGTTGGAGAAAAACGGGGTTAACTTATTTTGGGTAGGTTTGAAGCTAGTCAGCAGGCCACCGAGCGAATCTTTAAAGCCAAGCCCTAACACAGGCCGCGATTCGTCATTAATGTACGAATCCATAAAGGCAAAAAGTGTTCTGTCATTACCCACGTTGGTGATCGTTGCGATCGGTTCACCATAGAGCAATACGTTGAGCGTAGAGACATGGTTAGTCATCGTCGTCTTCCTCTAACTGATACGCGGGCGACATTGGCTCACCCTCATCGCTGATGCCGTTAATACCTTGGCCACTTCGAATGATCGACTTGATGGCAGGTACAGACTTTTTAGGCGCAACCAATAGCTCTAGGTCTAGTACACGGGCAAGTGCAATCAAACTGGATATTCTTAAATCAACACTGCCAGACTCGATTTTCGAAATATGGCTTTGAGGCACACCCGAACGAGCACTTAACTCTCTCTGGCTAAACCCCTTTCGTACCCGAGCTTCTCGAAGACTTTCTAGTATCTGCTCTGTTACATAGCTCATTTCGATACGCCTTAATGCATCACTTAAGAATAATTATATACAAAAACATATCACAGTAACTCAAATAACACAAATTCGATTAGCCATTACATATCAAAAGCCATGACCTGATACATAATTACATATAAGTAGAAGGAGATTTTTGTCATCGACAAAAGAGCGATACTCTCGCTGATAATCGCGAACTGACGCATCAAACTCCCTAAGTACTTTTGTCGCTCAGCCCTTATACAGCATGGGCTACAGAAGAACTCGCGTCAAATCGCCAGAAGATAAGTGCAACAAAGAGGAAGTTTGTACACAGTTACAGGAAATTTTGTACACACAGGTCGAAAATAAAGTGCAAAATGATGGTGTTAACAGCAACTAAATTTGAAGGTAAGTCTGATATCTCAATTAGAAATAACCGTATTGGTTCGCTTCAAGCATCTTCAAAAACAAACACTAAAGCAAAAATTACACCAATAATAAACTCCCTCATTAAATTTTGTAATTTGGTACAGAAGAAAACATTTACCAAAAAAAGAGACTCTTTTTAACGGTAGTACTTTTTACGTCAAACCCAGTAACCACAAGGCCTACAGCCAGGTTTGTGTCATGGAATTTCGCTAAAAACGGTAAATATGGCGATTTGTACTCAAGTTTGTACACACTTTCCGAGGTTACGCTTGAACATCATTGAAAAGCAAAGAAACGAGAAAAAGACAAAAAGCCTTTAAATTCAGTACGTAGAGATGTGATTGTGGTGTGCAATGAAAGGTGGTTTTAAGCGTTGAAAGGCTGGGCGGCATCAGGGTGCGATATGATGGCGAACGTACGTCGCTTTTTAATCTCTTCTAAAAGCTTTTGATCTGACATTAATACTTATCTTCGTTATCTATTATCCCCGTTCACGCTTGGTTTACGGGCGCGTTTTATAACGGATAAGCAATGCTTTTCCGCGCAAATAAGATGTTGCAGCAAAACGCTTGATTCGGCTTGGCAAATAATTGCGCGGATTTTAGCATTTTACTGGGCGTAACAGTAGAGCGAACCACAAGAAATTAGACACTTTGTCGGCGACTTGGCCAGTCTCACGTTGATAAAGTACTATCGCCATATTGTACTTTTCTCATACTTAAAAATGTAAATACTGTGCTATATTCATCCGATAATAAAATAGAATTGCGAAGTACAGGGAAGGTGTATGCTGAGAGTTGTTGTATCGATGTTTATGATACTTATCACAAGCCATTGTGTAGAAGCAGCTGCATTTTTTAAAAATCCCAAAGTGGAGCTTGCCCTAGACAGCAATGTACTTTACACCATCAGCGACAAACCAACGTTAACCGGCCAAGAACTATGGGTAGACGACCCTAGCCGCTTGCCCAGGCAAACTCACCAATACCTTCACTTTAAAGTTAGCGTTCACAATAAATTAGAAAAGCTTGTTCCGGTTTGGTTTTCTATTGGCTTCCCAGCTATGAAGGTTTTAGTGGTCACCGATGGCGTGTCAGTGTGGGAAACCGGTGACGATTCGCCATATTCAACACGCCCGGTGAATGCACCTAACTATCACTTCCCCTCCATTTTATCGCCATCAAGTGAAACCGAATTCCGCGGGTATATGCAGGGGGAAATATTGCGGTATACCTTTACGTTAGGGACGCCTGAGTATTTTAATCAACGCTATGTAAAAACCTTGCAGCGAGATATGGCTTTTTTCGGTGCGATGGCGCTGCTTACTGCCTTGTGTCTTGTGGGCTTTATTACTAGCCGAAATTGGGTATTTTTAAGTTTTGCGGCATTTATTTTCTCTACGACCTTTTGGTTTTTCAGAGTTTTTGGCTATGCGTTTGAAATACTTTGGCCTTCATCCCCCTACCTTAATGACATTTCCTACGCCCTCAGCATTTACGCTGTCTTACTGAGTGCTTTTTGGGTTTTGCTTCAAAGTTTGGCAAAAGAAGGGCACTCCGTTTATGGCGCAAAACATATTAAGCGGTTCTGTTTACTCCTGCCATTTGCAGGGCTTTTACTATGGCAAACACTGGGGTTAGACCTAGCCCTTAGACTACCTGTATTGCTCTTTTTCCCTTTTATTATTACTGCGGGCATTGTTATTTATGTAGAGCACAAGCGGGGCTCAGACCGGGCAAAATGGCTTGCTGCTGCTATGGCGCCTGTTACCTTTAGTACACTGGTACTCACTATTATTGCCCTGTTCAACGTTGATTTATATCTTGAACCTATCGCCACCTTTATGACCGGCATTGTACTTACTTGCTTGTTCATGGTTTCGCTAACTGCTAACTACATGGTGAAAGTGGTTCAACGGGAACGGGATACACAAAAGCGGGCGGCTAAACTTAGGAGCGAACAAACATCGAAATTAGAGGCATTGGTAAAAGAGCGCACTAAAGCCCTTGAAGACACGAACAAGACACTAGCAGACATTGCATCAAAAGACAGCCTTACCAACCTACCGAACCGACGAACACTAGACTTGTTTGTCGATAATACGTTTACTCATGGCAATGAAGAACACGAGGTTCTTGCCGTGGCGTTAATCGACTTAGATCATTTCAAAAGCATTAATGACACGTTCGGGCATGATATTGGCGATGAAGTATTAAAAACAATTGCTGAACTTCTCTCCCCTTTAAATAATGATAAGCAGGTTGCGGCCCGGTATGGTGGTGAAGAGTTTGCTATTGTTCAACGGTATCCAGCTTATCAAAAGACACTTAATGATGACCTCGATGCATTTGCAGCACAGCTTAATGATGTACATGCGAATATTAATGCCCTACGTATTGAAGCACTTCAAGGTCGAACAATAGGGGCAAGTTTCGGCTGGACACTCTGTGAAAGCTCCAGTGATATTGTTTGCGCCTTTCGGCGAGCTGATAAAGCCCTTTATACCGCCAAGGATAAAGGGCGAAACGTGATAATAAAGGCTTTTTAGTCCCACTCGGGCGCAAAATCAGGCGTAGCTTGACGGTCGCCACAGTCAAGCGCGTCAATGTGTGCAACATCTTCTGCGTCTAGGGTCAGTCCAAGGGCTTTGAAATTGGTTTCCAAGTTCTTGCGCTTAGTCGAGGATGGGATAGTGACTAAACCGTGTGCCAGTTCCCACGCCACCACCACTTCAGCGGCGCTATTGCAAACGTTTTTATAGTCGCCTTCTTTGATAAGCCCGTTTGCACCAGTTTCAACCCCGAAGCGGTGGCGTTTTATGGGCGCTTCATCGCTTACGCCAGCGCGCGCTTGTCTAAATAGCCGCTATAGCGAGTTACCACCAGCGCGGCGACAGAGATAAGTGCACCGACCCATGCGGTATCAGATAACTGCATGCCGTCAACAATAGCACCACCGATAATTGAGCCAAGAGCAATACCTATGTTAAATGCCGCTATATTTAAACCAGAGGCAACATCAACCGCATTGGGGGTAAACTTCTCAGCTAGTTGTACTACATACACTTGAAGGCCAGGTACGTTTCCGAAAGCGAAGGCGCCCCATACCAACACGGTGATCACTGCAGCAAGTTTGCTGCCCATGGTGAATGTTAGCGCGAATAAGATGACAGCGAGCGCTGAGAAAATAATGGTTAGTGCGCGGATTGGGCCCTTATTGTCGGCCAATTTACCGCCATAAATGTTTCCTACAGCAACCGAAGCTCCGTAAACCAACATGATTAAGCTTATCGCTGATGGCGCAAACCCTGCTTCTTCCTGCAATATAGGCGCGAGGTAAGTGAACGCGGTAAACGTACCGCCATACCCTAAAATTGTCATGAGATAAACCAGCACCAAGCGAGGTTGAACCAATACCTTCATTTGCTCACCAAGTGTGGCGGGTTTACTTTGCTTTAAGTTGTTGGGTACTAATAATGCACTGCCGATAAGCGCAAGCGTATCCCGAGATAACCTTAGATATGACCAGCCACGATAGTATTATCGACCTACTTGAACATAAAACCGATATTGCCATACGCATTGGCGAATTAGACGACTCTAACTTACATGCGAAGCAATTAGGTCGAAGCCGCTTACATTTAGTGGCAAGCCCCGACTACCTGCGCGCTCACCCCATTAACGGTGATGCGACTACCTTAACGGATCATATGTTAATTGGGTTTAGTGACGGAGCGAATTTGAATAAGCTGCCGTTGAAGCAAAAGATACCGCTTCAATCGCTTCACTATGCGTTGCGAGCATCCAGTGGCGAAACCATTCGCCACCTTTGTTTAGCGGGTCAAGGTATCGCCTTTTTATCCCACTTCATGATACATAAAGACATTCAGCAAGGTGCACTTGTACCGGTTTTTGAAAACGATATTATTTCACCCAACCCTAGAGAGCAGATACAAGCGGTTTATTACAGAAACAGTGCAGTGTCGTCGCGAATTACCGCGTTTCTAGACTTCATAACCCCAAGGCTAATCTTATAAGCCACTGGCTATTTCAGCTTAAACACCTTTTTGAGTGTTTTTTTCGACACACCGTTGACCACAAGCGCCGCAATCATAAGTACTGCGCCAGCAACAACACTAAATAAGAGCGTTTCACCTAGTATTACCACTGAGCTTACGTACCCCACTATGGGCGTTAAGGTTGAAATAAGTGCAATTCTGTCTGGGGGAAGTTTGGGCCCCGCGGCCACCATCAAACCAAATCCCAAGCCGGTCGCCACTGGGCCAATATAGGTTAACAATAACCAGTCTTGCCAGTGATATTCCGTAAACTTAGGCATAGGCTCAAAGGCAAACGCTAACGCTAACATAAGGGCGCCTGCGAAAGTAAACTGCCAAAAGACGGCTTCAATAACACTGCCCTGCCATTTGTGGAATGACACTCGGCGTATAGCTACCGCCCAAAGCGCCGATGCTAATAACATTCCTGATAATGGCAACCAAGCGCCAGGTTGACCAGAAGCCATTAAAATCATGCCGCACCCTAAAGTAGATACGCCGGTTAATACAAGGCGTTTAGCCGGCGGTTTGTGACGATACCAAACAGTATCAATCAGCAACATCCAAAGCGGTGTTGTATAGATAAGAATGCTGGCTGTCCCTGCTGGGATAAACTGCAAAGAAACGGTGATCAGCCCCATAGACAAGGTAAATTGGAAGAAAGCGACCATTAGCACCACAGCGCGATCGCGACGATTCAATCGGGGTAGGCGTTTTTTTGTGATAAGCACAAACAGGGCAATGACAGGCAAGCTTAACAAAAACCGCAGACACACCATCCATATTGGCCCCACGATCTCCAGCCCCACCTTCATGCCTGGCCAATTTAACCCTAAACACAGTACGGCAACTAGTAGCATTTTAATGCCGGTAGATTGCGTTTTATCTTCTGATAACACGATAGACATGGTGTAAACCTGAAAAACTAAAATAACAAGACAAGATGGATTAACCCAGTGTCGGGAGACCCAGGTTACAGCGGGCGCAATATAAGCGAATTTAAGAGGAAATAAAACGGTGTAACGATAAGTTAATACTTTTTTATAGACCAAATGGTCAACTTTTCATTACACCTATAGCAAGCTACACTAAAACGGCGATAGACAGTAAGGTTCGCTGCCCTTTTTCAATTTTACTGACGCTATGCATGTATTTATCGGGGCGGAAGAAATAGACACGATTAAAGAGATTAAAAATCACTTTTTCAGCGAAAAAATGCCCGCCTTTCTGCGGTTTCTTAAGCACAACATTGAATTTAAAGTAGCGGCCTTCACCCATGGGGTCGTTGTGCTTCAACACATGATGTCCTTCACGGTAGGTCACCACATTAATGGAAAACCGTTTAAACGACACTATCGCTTTATTGATTACCTTTTGCATAAATCCTCTTCGATAACCGCTAACGAGCGCTAGGCGAACACTGATGTTTCATCACCAACGCGTTTTCTTTACCTGTTGCGGTGGTGTAATAGTTCTTACGTATATCAATATGTTCGAAACCACGGGATAAATAAAGCCCGATAGCGGTGTGATTACTTTCTCTGACATCCAGCCAGATTTCACGCATTAGGTGGTGACAGGAAGTACGAATTACAAGGTCTAGCAACGCTTTTCCTACACCTTTTCCTCGCGTACTTTGCGCGACAGCAATATCCATTAATGTCGCTTCGTCGAGGACTTCAAGCATAATGGCATAACCAATAACTTGCCCATCTTCGTATGCGAATACACCGTAGTAAGGCGTTTTAAAACTATCAGCAAAGGTGGCAAAAGACCACGGAGTGACCTGTACGCTTTTGTGGATGTGATACGCAGCTTCAAAATCGCGCTTTAAGGTATCATCGTTAACAAGACAAAGAGACATTACTTAAGCATGGCCCTTTGATTGACTCGCGCTAACTAAAGCGTGCCACAGTGCTTTTTTTTGCGCCGCGCTTAATTTGTGGGGCAAGGCAGGTAACCTAATTGCGTTAGCGTCAACACGCAATGATGTATCAATGACAATGTTCACTAGAGATGAAGACAAGCCTATTTGCACACACGCAAGGGTAAGATCTGATAGCCACTGGGCACTATCACGCTTTTGCTCTGCGCTAAGTGGAATACCCTGTTGCGGCGAATCTGTCACAGACGGTTTGGGCTTAGGGCTCGTTTCTTTGCTTTCCACTTGCGCGCGAAGCTGTGCTAAACGACTTTGCTTCTCCTGTTGAGAAACAGGTTTCGCGTCTATCGGTCCTACAGGGTTAGCACCAAAAGTTGAGTTTGCCGCTTTTCTCTCATTGGTGGCGGACTTATCCAAATAGGCTTCTTTGGAAATCCAAACTTGAATGCCCATTTCTTGTAACACAGCCTGTTGATACTGAGTAAACGCCATAAAAATGCCTAACTAAAAATGACTAACCTATTCGTGAGCGAGTAAGTGTACTTGAATCACCTGCAATGTTGAATGGCTATTCATGACACGTAGGAATATCTTGATTCACTAATAGAGTTAGCAATGACAATAAAAACAAACACTAGGATAAAAAGAAGATGATAACGGCGTTAAAGTGGATAACTTCAGGCGTTTCAGAATGATGGAAAATAAACGTAAGGAAAAGTGGCAGGGGTGGAGGGACTCGAACCCCCAACCATCGGTTTTGGAGACCGCTGTTCTACCAATTCGAACTACACCCCTAGCGCGCTGTGCATTATACGGATGGCATTAAAAAGGTAAAGCCTTTTTATTGCCTTCACTGTCTTCATGCTTAATTAACCATCAATGCGTTGATTTTTCAATCTATATCAGTAAAAACCTAGCGAGTTCTATTCATCGCGCACCGCCACAAGCTGTCGGTGACGTGCACAATAGCAAGATGCGTTTGGTACTGTGCAAATGCATAGTCAGGGTTAATACCTAGGGTATTTGCATAACCTGTCACAAGGGTTTTACTCTCTTTTTCAGAAAGCTGATTGATGCTGCAACAGGACGCCAGATCAAAATACCGATTCCCCATTGCGGCATATTCCCAATCAATTAATAAGGGAGGCTGACAACGCGCAAAAAGCACATGCCCTTTTAATAAATCATTATGACATAGCACCTTGTCACCAGAGCGAGCTTCGCTTTCGATGACCTGTGCTTCTAACCCTTGAGCACGCTTTAATAGTTCGCTACCTTCTGGAAGTTGAGCCACATTGATATAGTGACGCCAACGATTCACTAAATTAAGCGGCTCAGCCTCTACAGACACGCCATGAATATAAGCCAATACAGAGGCCAATGTCGCTGGGCTAACCTCAGCCTTATTTTGATTGGTTTGTTCACCGCTGTGAGTACTCGGCGTATCCTCTACCCAAGCTTCGACCCACAGGGTTTCGTCGTGACTTAGCCACAGTGGTAAAGGCGCCACGCCCAATGCAGCTAGCTGCTGTTGAAGGTCAAATTGGCTGCGGCGATTAACGCCACTAAAGCTATCTTCACCTAACCACTTTACCGCTGCGTTTAAATGAACATCTTGCAATTGGAATACGTGGTTAACTTCCCCTGCAGGATGGCGCTGTAAGGTCGCGGCAGTAGAAAGCTTAAGTGGTTTCTGTAAGCGAAGCAGTATGTCTCTCTCGTTCATTTTGCCCTTTCCATTGCAACAGCCATTGATAGTAACCAAATAATGAAAACCCGACATAGCCTAAAAACAGACACGCCGATAGTGCATACCCAACTTGTAAGTACAAATAGGCAGAAGCAAGATTGATGAAAAACCAGTACACCCAATTCTGTAACACTTTGTGCGCAACCATAAACGTCGTCACAACGCTTAAGACATTAATACACGCATCTAGCAATAAATAATCACTGTTAAACTGCGAAGCTGCAGCCTGGGTTAACAACCAAGCGCCTATCAGTAAACTAGGCACAATGGTGACATGAATCCATAGCGGCCAAGAACGCACAGGCTTGGTTTCTGAACTGTCGGTACCGCCCTTAGACCACTGATAATAGCCATAGCCCGCCATTATCATATAGAAGAAGTTGAGGGCCGATTGAAAAGGTAAAGTCACTTGCCAAAACAGCCACGTATAAATCGCGGTACTAACAAACGCACAAAGCCAGCACCAGCTATTTTGTTTTGCTGCCAACAGCACATACCCGATGGCTAATAGAACAGCGACCCACTCTAGTGGTGAAGTCGCGGCTATTTGACTTAAAAAGTTGGAAGTAAAGTCACTCACTAGGATGACTTTCTTGCTTGCATGGCATCAAAGTTGAGAAACTTAGCCACAAAAATAGCTTGCCCTACTTCTTCATGAGTACGTTGCATTTCCTTACCTAGAATTGGCAGTACATCACTATACTCACCAGTGACTTGCGTGCTCGTTGAGCAGGTGGTCACGCTAAGTTCTGTATAGGTATTAAGCCTGTCAATAAAGGCTTGAATAGGAGGAATGTACTCATTGACTAATGGGTACAACGACAATTCAACCATAACTTGCATATTCGTTCTCCTTTATACCTTAAAATTCATATTTCACAGTGACACCATATTGGCGCCCATTACCCAGTTGGTAGTATGGTTCGTTAAACGCGTACTCATCTCTTGGATCATTGCTGAATCCACCAAAACCTCGGGTGTAGTAGGTTCTATCGAATGCGTTTTGAATCCACAACGATGTTTGCCATGGTCCGTTTTCAATTAACAGTTCTGAGTTGACCAAGGTGGTAGATGGCGCCATGACGTCATGACCATCAGAGAAACGATACGTGTCTTTGTAATCAACATCGACGCGCCAAGTAATACTATCCGTTAGTAAATACTCACTATAAAGGTTAGCAGTCCATTTTGGAGATTGAGCTTGACGTTGCTCGTTTACTTGTGTGCCATCAGCCAACGTATAACCTTCGAAGGTGGCACTCAAATATCCAACACTTGCATTGAGTTGCCAGTTTTCTAGAGCTAACCAAACGAGTTCAAGTTCTGCCCCTTTATTTGTGCCTAAATCTGCATTATCGATAATATCCACGAAGCCTGCAGTACCGTCGTCACGAGTAATGACATCAAAATCACTGATCTGTGTATCTGTTCTGTCCATATAGAAAATAGCGGCGCGGGCAATTAACACATCACTCAATAGCGGACCTTTCACCCCAACTTCATAGTTCCAGTTATATTCCTCATCATAAAACCGTTGTTCGTCGCTTACTCTGCTGTCGGTATTAAAGCCTGCACCTTTAAAGCCTCTAGAAACACTCGCATAATAAAAATGATCATTTTGCGTGTATTGAAGCGCTAGCTTGCCTCCCACCATGGTGGTATCGAATGCGCGCGTTAAACCGTCGTTATCTGCGTAATCAAAGTCATAGTTTTCTAGTCTTAACCCAGCAATTAGTGTCAGGTTATCGCTTAAGCGCGTGTCGGTCTGCCCGTATATTGCGGTCGTGGTGGGCGTATATTCACTCCTGAAGTCACCGTCTAAATAGGTGTATTGACGCAATAACGCTTCTTCCGAGCCTTTGTAGAAAGCGCCTATCGTCCAATCGGTTTTGCCATTAAATAACGCTGCGTTTTCTGAAGATACAAAACGCACTTCTCCGGTTTGTGTTTCGACTTCTCTGTAGTAGGCGTCAAACGAAGTATATCCCCACGGATGAAAACCGGTGTAAGTCCAATCTTCATCATACCCATAGGCAATATTGTGAGAAGCATGAGTGGCAATAAGAATGAAATCACCTGCATGAGTGCGAGTGGTAGAGCGCGCACTGACCGCATGGGTTTGGTGTTCATCGAAACCTGGTTCGTCCGATAAGGTTTTATTATCATTATCAAGTGAAAATGCATCATAGCCATTGTCGATATCGTACCAACGGTAAGTGAACGCCAGTGTGGTTCGCTCATCGGCATTACCCTCCACACTTAAGCGCATGGCAGTTTCATCGATATTGTTTGTATCGTCTCTGTTTAAATAGGTGTTTTCTACGAAACCATCGCTACGGTTGTGAACCAGCGCAACCCGATATCCCCAATCGGTGTTAATATCATCGCCGGCCGCCGCTTCCACCCGATAACTGTCTTTGCTGCCTAGCCGCGCCTCAACATACTTGGGCGACTCACTACCTACTTTATTACTAGATAACTTCACCGCACCCGCTAAGGCGCCCGTACCATACAGTGTAGCTTGTGGCCCACGGTAAACATCTAATTGCTGGGTATCAAAAATAAGGCCGGCTGCCGCTAAGCCTGAGAAATCAAACTCATCAACAATAAAACTGACAGATGGGTTGATAGGTTCTGCAAACTGACTTCGCTCACCAATTCCCCGAATTTGAATAAACCGGCCTCGGGACGCCCCTGCGGTGAAGTTAACGTTAGGCACACTATTTAATACGCTGTCAATATGAGACGGTTGACGGCTACTTAAACGTGCTTGATTCAATATGGTTGCGCTAGCGCTGAGTTGATCGAGCGTTACCTCTCTGAAATCGCCGCTTACTAGGATGCGCTCTATGTCATGAGTACTTGCGTCAGCGTCATCAATATTTTGCACATCGGTAGATTGTGCATATGCAGAAAGTGAACTAGCAATGAGAGTAAGAGTAAAAAGGTTCTTGTACATAGGATCTCTTGTTCTTTGTAAGAAAAAAGATCCGGGCTCAGCGAAAGAGGATACGGCTGTATTGTCGACCATCCCTACGCCGGTATTATCCGGATCAGGTGTAAGGGTTCCCACTTGATGTGGATCTCAGACCGTAAAACGGACACCCCTTGGTATAAAACAAACGCCCCTAAAACTTAGGAACGTTAATGATTGGGAGTCTACCAGTTCAATAGACTCGGTCAACCAGAAAAATTAACCAGTAACTCGTTGAACAACGGTATGTCCCATCATGTCGACAAACACGTTAAGCAAGTTACATTCTTTTTAATCGCCCTTTTTTATTCGTCGAGATTTAAATTGAGGCGACGAACTTCATCGTCGGTTTGCGCCTTAAGCCCTTCTAGCGTTTTACCATGTGCTGTAGGCTGGCGAGTTTCAGGATCAACTTTGACAAAAACCACATCATCTGCAAAACAAATGGTTTTCTTGGTGGCTTTGTTGCGAACTAAACAGCTTACCGTAATGGACGTTCTACCTACGGCTTTTGTTTCTAATCCAAATTCAACAATATCCCCTTGCAATGCAGGAGACTCAAAACTGATTTCGCCAATATGCTTAGTGACGAGGCAGTTTGTCTCTAGCTGACAAATGGCCCATATCGCCGCTTCTTCATCAATCCATTCTAGCGCTCGCCCCCCAAACAGAGAATTAGCATAATTTAAATCATTGGGCATAACTAAGCGTCTTGACAGAAAGCGCATTCGAATTCCTTAGCATTAATCGTTACTATAGACGCAGATTATACCGAAAAAAGCTCTTTATGGCGTACAATTCTGTTTACGACTGGCTATATTCCCCTTACCTAACTGAACAATGGCAAATGACCCATCGTAGGATGTTGGTCATTACGGGGACCCTTGAGGCATGCCAAGAAAAAGTGAAACAACTCGAGCAACGGCCGACAAAAGCACAGAGTGACCTCGACATTTCCTTCATCATCTATAATGAACTTGCCGACAGCGCTCAAGCGAACAGTAACTTAAGAAAGCACCTTTTAGGTAACGAGTACGACGTGGCGGTGATGTACTGCCACCATGGTTTTTCTCCCAGTGATGTGCTTGCTCTCACCGGTACACTGCGATACGGGGGGTGCCTGATTCTGTGCTGCCCCAATTTCGATACGTGGCACTTAGCCCCGCCAGCACAAAAAGTGTCTTTTGGATTTGAATGCACGGTTAGCCACGGTATTTCTCGGTGGATAAACTACATTAACCACAGCAAAGACATTTCCCTATGGGGTCCCAACAAAACATACCTCGCCCCCATTAAACAGCAATGCGGGGGCAACAATAGCAAAATGAGCGACGTTCCTCATTCTGCCTTCTTCAAGGTAATGACGCCTTCGCAACATACGGCCTATGGTGCATGGTCACAAAATACAGAAAATAAGGCCGTGATTACTGCGCCTAGGGGGAGAGGTAAATCAGCACTAATGGGCATAATATGTGCTGACACCCTTAAACGCGGACAAACGGTCTTTGTAACGAGTACCGTACATCAAAATGTCGCTAACTTATTCAAGCACTGTAAAGCAGCGAATAGCCACCTAGAGCAGACAGAAAAGCACACCTTTGTGGATAAACAAACGGGAGGGGTGCTTAAGTGGATGGCAACGGACAACCCCAAACTTATTAACCACCATTGCGACCTATTAGTGGTAGACGAAGCCGCTTCACTCCCTATACCTATACTCACAAAGTGTGTAGCAGCCCAGGAAAACTGGCTGTTAGGCACCACTTTGCATGGCTATGAAGGCAGTGGAAGAGGATTTGTATTAAGGCTGTTACCCAAGTTGCAACAGAGGGAGGTGCCTGTTTACCACTTAAATGAACCTCTACGTTGGGTGCCAGAAGATAGCTTAGAGACAATAACAAATACCCTATGCTTGTTTGACACTGGTAACAGCCATGCGCAAAGTTTGCATACGCATAATACAAGCGCCATGGTTAACGCCATTCAGGTAATTGAAAAGCCGCTGCATACATTATCGGAACCCGCGCTACAGCAAGTAATGCAGTTACTTTCTTTAGCACACTACCAAACCACACCAGATGACCAAATGCGTCTATTAGACAGCCACGAATCCCGTTGCTTTTTAGCGTTTGCGGAAAAGGTTATTGTGGGTGTAGCGGTAATTCATATTGAAGGAAGCGAACGTTTAGCGCCCTTGGCTGTCGATATTGCCAATGGGCTAAGACGCCCACAAGGCCATTTAAGTGCTCAAAAGCTTGCCACAATAACAGGCCTTGCTCATGTTGCTACCCACCTATATTGGCGTATTAATCGCATTGCAGTTCACCCCGACTTTCAAAACAAAGGACTGGGCTCACACATGGTTAGCGCGTTGTCACAAGCCGCAAACGCACACCAGGTGGATTGCTTAACCTCTTCCTACGGGCAATCAGCGAGGCTCAATAAATTTTGGAAGGCCAATGGTTTTACCTGTGTAGAAAAGGGCGACAAAGTGAATAAAGCCAGTGGCGAAAGAAGTGCGTTAATTATAAAACCTGTGTCAAAAAGCTTTGAGAAGCTAGCTGATTTACTTGCGTGTATCTTTCAGCAAGAAAACCATGTTCCCCCAACCTCGCTAGATGAACTCCCCACGTCGCTAAAGACGCTATATACAAAGCGGTTAAACGGATTTACTCGGGGCATAAAAAGCCTTGAACAAAGCGCTTATGCGCTGGCGTGCTTACACAACACACTTGAGTTCCAGCACCTAGAAAACAGTCTTAATAGATTTGTACCCTATTCCGCTGAAGGTACACCGCAAGCTCTGCCGTTATCTCGTCAACTAGCATTTCACTTACATCCTTTAGATAAACCATCACTACGAAACATTTTTGGATGTACGAATAATAAAGCCCTTGTTCAAACGCTGAGGGAATATACTAAGCACCTTCTGTTTGAAGCCACATTTGCAAACGGGTAAACACGCTAAGTCGCAGACACAAAAAAGCCTCCACTAAGGAGGCTTTTAACGACACTATCAAAGCAAAAACTAGATATTAATACCGCGGTTTTTCGCTTTTTCTTTAATGTACGGTTCCCAAGCTGACGCGTTACGACGTAGCGAGCGATCCTTTTTAGCTTGTTGCACGTGGTTATAAGCCGCTTTGAAGTTACCCGCGTAGAAATTCGCTTCCATTAGAGTGAAGTGAATCTTTTCAGGGTCTTCAGCACCACGTTCTAGCGCTTGATTTAAGGCCTTGATTGCACCTTTATAATCTTCAGCTACTAGCAAAAGCGTGCCTTGTTTTCTGTAATGCTCAGGATCTGAACTTTTCGCTGCTGCTTTTCCGTATAGGCTAGCGGCGTCGTCGTAGTTCTTCGCCTGGTGATATGCATTCGCAATGTTAGCAATCATATCAGCATCATCTTCAAGCAAACCTGACGCTACGTGTTTTTCCAAAATTTTAGCTGCCTTGTAAGGCATACCGTTTGTTTGGAACAACTGAGCAAGTGTCTTAATCTCGTTCGCTTTCTTAAGAAAACCTTCGTTGTACGCAATTTCAAAGGTAGATAAACCTTTTTTGTAATCCTCTACCGTAAGGTAGAAAAATCCTAACTGCGTCCACCAACGTGGCTCTTCAGGGAAGTTACGCACTAACTCTTCTGCAACTTCTACCGTTTGAGCAAACATCTTACGTTCATAGAATGAGGTAAGCTTAAGCACATAAGGGTTTTTGTTCGGCTTTTCATAAAGCGCAATCGCTTTATCAGCAGGCTCTACCATTTTGTCTAATTGACCAGACTCATAGTACGCCTGAGCTAAACGAGTATAAACGTCTGGATCTTCTTTACACGTAAAGTCCATCCATGCGTTATACCACTTAATCGCATCAGTATACTTCGTTTCCTGCATGCTCAAATCACCAATTAATTTTAGTGTTTGAGAATGCTCTGTGTCATTAAGTACTTTGTTTTCAACTGAGCTAACTAAGTAACCCATTGCTTTACCGCCTTGGCCTTCTTGCGATGCAAGAAGGTTACCAATGAAACGGTCAACATAGGCTTTGTCGAAGTCTTCAGAAGGATCGATTTCATAAAGAATATTTAATGCTTCATCGATGCGATCTTCATTATAAGCTTCAAACGCTTTTTGTACTTTTTTACCAGTACGCTCACCCACTAACGTTGTTTTGCCCTTCTCGTAACCCGGACAAACAACAGGTGATGACTGGGCTAGTGCCGCAGGTGCACTGAATACAGCACCTGCACCTAGCACCAAAGCAACGGCTGACATTTTGAATTTACGTTTCATCATGATCATTGCTCCAGTTTAAAGTCTAGCTGAACAAACATGCCTGGCTGTTTAACCGGCTTGCCATCTACGATCTTAGGCTTATATTTCCACTTACGTAGAGCACGACGTGCTTCACGGTCGAATATACGCTTAGGTTCTGCTTCGATTACTTCGATATCTTCAACACCACCAACCTCGTTGATAGTGAAAGACAATCTTACCCAACCTTCTCTACCGTCACGGGCAGCTTGAGGTGGATACTTAGGATCGATACGAACGATAGGCGTGGCGTCACCGTCACGCTGCATGGCACCAACACCACCAATGTTTACACCAACACCACCCGTGTCTACAGCTGGAATAGCTAAGCTAAATCCATCTGCATCTGGTTCAGCCGCTTCTGGCTCAACAGGTTCCATTTTAGGAGGCTGTTGCGGCGGAGGCGGAGGTGGAGGCGGAACACGTTGACGCGTTTGCGTCTGGTCGTCTGGTTCCTGCATCACAATATCGATTACCGGTGCTTCAGGTACTTCGTCTGCTGGCCGCGCTGAGTTTTCAATCAGCTTAGCCATCAATACGAAAAGGGCAAATGCAACACCAGCACCTAGCAATATAGATACAATTATACGTAACATCTTAACCCCTTGCTGCTACCGAGACTCGGTTAACGCCAGCGGCTTTAACTTGGTCCATAATTTCAACTACCAAACCATGCTTCGCTTTAACATCAGCTTGAATGATTACATAGTCTGTTGGCTGCTCGGTAAGCAGTCGTTCAATATTCGCTCTAACGCTGTCCGGCGACACTTCACGTTTATCCAACCAAACGCTGCCATCTTCTGTAACTGCTATGAAGATATTCGCATTTTTATGAAGGACCGCCTGGCTCGCATCTGGCTTATTAACTTCAATCCCTGCTTCTTTAACGAAAACAGTGGTAACGATAAAGAAGATAAGCATGATAAACACGATGTCCAACATGGGCGTCATGTCGATCTGTGCATCTTCTTCCTCGGTTCTGACTTTTCGAGCCATAATCTCTCTCTCTAATGATGTGGCAGGCTATCAACTAGCCCTTCTCGTGCCAGCTTCACTTTCGCTTCAAGACGAGAACTGATAAACAGCCCAGATAGCGCGGCGACCATTCCTGCCATTGTAGGAATTGTTGCCATAGAGATACCAGCTGCCATTAGACGGGCGTTACTGGTGCCCTGTGTTGCCATTGTCTCGAATACACCGATCATACCGGTTACTGTTCCTAGTAACCCGATTAACGGACACATTGCAATAATGGTACGTATAATCAGCATTCGCGCGTTCAGTGCATCTGACGCTTGAGAAATCCACGCGTCACGGATTCTATGCGCATACCATGATGTGGTATCAGCTCGGGCATCCCAATTTTGGATGATAGATTTCTTCACCTTTGGAAAGACCGAGGTTAAATACCAGTAACGCTCAATCATTAAAACCCACATGAGAAAGAGCGCGGCAGCAACGAAATACAGCACGTCACCGCCGGTAGCGATAAAGTCCCTGACCGATTCAAATAATCCAATCAGGTAATTCATATTACGCTTTCTCCGACTCTGAGTGAGCAGCTACGATACCCGCAGTTTGCTCATCAAGAATGTGGATGATTGACTTGCTACGAGAAGCTACGATGCTGTGAGTAAGAATCAGTGGCAATGCCGCGATGATACCCTGAGCAGTAGTTACAAGAGCCATAGAGATACTTCCTGCCATCATACGAGGGTCACCTGTACCGAACAATGTGATTGTTTGGAAGGTGGCAATCATACCAAGTACTGTACCTAGTAGACCAAGTAGAGGCGCGATAGCAGCGAAAATCTTGATTACGTTAATGCCGCTTTCAATACGTGGAAGTTCACGAAGAATCGCTTCATCAAGCTTAAGCTCAAGGTTTTCTGCATCAGCAGTTTTGTTTTCTTGGTAAACTTTTAGGATACGACCTAGAGGGTTACCTTCAGATGGGCTACCTGGGTTCTTAAGCTGTGAACGCATTTTGCCACCAACGATGGTTAACGTAATTAGCTTATAAAGACCAATAAGTAGACCGATGATTAGCATAGCAGTGATGGTGTAACCTACTGGACCACCTGCATGATAACGCTCAGACATTGTTGCTTTCTGCTTCAATAGACCAAGGATTGCACCTTGAGAAGGGTCAGCATAGAAAGGAACAAGACCAGACGTCGCATCAACAAGATCTTCAGCAGACGCTACGAAGTGACCATCTGGCTGACGACCTAGAGGCTGAACAATTTCGTTTTCAGCATCGTACGTTAGGTAACCGTCTGCACCAACAAGGTTGAAAGTACCGATACGAACAACTTCTTGCTGTGATGAACCGCCGTCAAGGTTAACAACTTCAGTTGTGAAGCGAACTACTTCACCGCCTTCTGTCATTTCTTTCTGTAGCGCAAACCATAGATCTTCAAGTTCTTGAATGTTTGGAAGACCTTTAGAATCTTCAGACATTTCAGCTAGGAACTGGCTACGACCTGGGAATTGTGCACTAACGATAGAGGTTGATACACGGCCATAAGCTTCAGAAGCGGCTTGACGAACAACACCGAACATTTCGCCTAGCGTACCAGTAGCTTGGTCTAGCTCAGCAGATTTTTCGTTCAACGTGACTTCGTTGTCAGAAAATTGCTTTTGAAGACGATCACCACGACCTTGCTCTGCTTTAAGTTCGCTTTGCGCTTTGCGAAGAAGCGCTTGCTTATCAGCACGTGCTGCTTGGAACTCAGCTTCACGTTGTTTATTAATACGTGTTTCAGAAACACGGTTATCCTGAACCTGTTCAAGCAGTTCTTTCAGGCTCTTTGCTTCCTGAGCTTGAGCTCCGGTTGCTGCAACTGCGAACGTAGCAGCGGCTAAAAGAGATTTGAATACTGGTTTCATTAACTATTACTCCGCTGCACTAATAGGTAGTTTGATTAGGTCTGCAGGAATGACGCCATTGGCCATTTTAACTGCATCAACAACTGATGAAAGATACTCATCACCTAGTTTTTCCCAAGCGCGGCTCTCATTATTCCAAACCCATGCATGAGATTGGTCTAGAGATAGAGCGACAAGTGCTGCACGACCAAGGTTAAAGAAGTCAACAGTAACCTCTGTACCTGCGTCATCAATCGTCCCTTGATAAGAGTTGATCTTAGTGCCGTATTCAACTTCCACAAGATATGCTTCGATAACTTGGCGGAACTGCTCAGATACAGTTACGTTAGAGTTTGCCATAACGTCGCGAAGACGGTTAACACGCTCTAGACGCTCTTCTAAATGAATAGGACGATCAAGCTTGATAAACTGCTCTAGGCTGTCGATCATGCGGAACATAAGAGGAACGATGCCCTGCTTAGTTTGCTCGATGCTGTCGATTTGACGTTGTAATGAATCAATACCGCGTTGCTGATCTGCAACTAGGCTTGCGATATAGTCATTGTAGATTTTAAGGTTTTCTGTCTCATCTACTGTTTGACGATACTCAACAAGTAATTCTTGAGATTGCTCAAACAACGTGTTGATTTTTTCTTGAGATTTCGCTGCAGCCGCGTGGATTTTCGCTTCTTCTTTATGAAGTTCGTCAAGCGTATCTGCAGAGACTGCGCTACCTGTTAGTGCGAATGCACCCATAACAGTAGAAGCAATAAGAGTTCTCTTGCTCATTTTGGACATAGTTCCCAACCAAATTTCTTATTTGAATCCTCGCCGATAATGATAACCACTCGGCAAGGGGCTTATAAAACTTTTACAATTTTGTTTCAGGAATGCAGCACCGACGACAATCGCCAGTACTACGAACGTAGTATACTCACATGGAATGTAACGTGGAGTCAAGTAACAGCCTGTTTACACCACATAGATTTTGCTCCGCTTGGTCAATAAGCGTGCAGTTTTCATTCCAATGTCTTTCACTATGGCAAAAAGTGTCTTAAACGATTCAATTTTTGTCGTTATTCATCCATTTTTATTTAGGTAAACGTTTTCAATAAAAAGCGCTAAAAACCCCTCATCATTCTTGCAAATGTGCTTAAAAGACTCGAAGTTATCTTTACTACGAGTTTCTATAATAGCTGCGCTGGCGAATAAGTATGCAAAACCCATTAAGAAGAAATTACTTATTTTTAGGCTTAATACGCGCCAAAATAGAGCAGGTTTATATTACTTGCACCAAAATGTGATAAGTGAAGTCTGTGTTAACGAAATTAATTTTAAAAAAAAAGCCTGCATATGCAGGCTTTTTAATCAGCTTATTTCGCGGTATTAGAAACGCGCGGTTAAACCAACATTGTATGTACGTCCGTATGACCACAGACCGACAGCAGTTTCTTTAGGACTTGCTGACCAATCGAACAGGTTCTGTACTGATGCACGAACTGAAACTTCTTCAGATACGTAATAGACTGCACCAAAATCGAACAATGTACGAGATGGAATTTCCGTGTACGGGTTACCATTTTGGTCAATATACTGGTACGGCGTTTGATTTACGTTACGCGAAGTACGGTCAGTATAATTGATATCCAAGAAGGTAGTTAAATCACCTACAGAGTAAGTAATTTGCCCGTTTGCGATAAGGTCTGGATTGTCGAATTCACCATGGTCGTCGGTAAAATCGAAGCCCGTATTCGAAATTTCGTCCTGAATGAGCTTGAAGAAGCTAAAGCGGAACGATAACGAACCGTCATCGCCGTCAAAGTAGTCACCAATGAGTGGATAATCTGTTAAATCGTTCTTGTAGTTTGCTGTATATTCAGCCGCTTTAAAGTTACGAAGTGCAGCATTCACGTAACCAGATGTAAAGGCGTTAAGCGCAGGTAACTGGCCATCTGCTTCACGTTCGAACTGGTCACAAAAACGGTTAGGATAATCTGTTGCATCGTAACACGCGTTCATAATGTCAGTTAGCGTGAAAGATACAATTGCATTGGTTAGTTCAATATCGATATAGTCGAATGAGAAGTCTAACCCTTCAGCCCAACCCGGCGTATAGATAATACCCACGTTCATGCTTTTCGCTTCTTCGTTCGCAAGTGAATCGTTACCACCTGTGAAACCACGACGAGATGCATTTTGTGCAATACTTGCAAAGTCTGTCGGTAAACCTTCAGCCGCACAGTTCGCTTGACGAACATCTGGGTTAGGTCCACTTTCTAGATTACGCGCATCACAAGGGTCGGTAGCAAACTGAGAAGACTCGACCACAGGCAAGAATAGCTCTGTGATCGCCGGCGCACGTACCGTTTCGGTAATGTTGTAACGCACCATCACTTCTTCAATTGGACGATAGTTTAGACCAACAGCCCAAATGCTATCTTCGCCTGAACGATCGTTATCAATATAACGATAAGACGTATCAACACTTAACGTATGCAACCCTGGAATATCCATGTCACTAGAAATGATAGGGATAATCGCTTCAGCATAAACGTCTTGAGTTGTATAACCACCCGCTGTGGAGTTATCAGAAAGACCGACTAACTCGGCTGAGCCGTCTGGACGGAACTCTGCGTATTCTTCACGACGCTCGAAACCTGTTGCAAAACCGACACCACCCGCCGGTAGGTCGAAGATTTCACCACTTAAATAACCCGCCAAAATAGACTGCTCTATACGCGTTTGGCCTTGGTCGTTGTATTTGATGTAATCAAGTGACGCGTCTGTTGGAGTACCAAACGGATTTAGCGGAGAACAGGTGCCTTGAGCACCTAAAATGTTCTCAGAATCAGTCAAACCATGATTCTCTGCAACATAGCCACCTTCGTAGTCATCGGTGTAGTTGTACAAGCAGTCAATCTGGCCAGTTTCTGGATTAACACCCACATCTAACGCAGCAAAGAACTTAGGAATGTTTAGGCCCTGATCTTGTGAATAAACACTACTGATACCTTTCTGGTATGAAAGTGCCCAATCGAAGGTTCTGTCGCCCACATCGAAGAAGCTGGTCAATTCAGCACGGTAGCTGTTTACCGACGATTCATTGATAACTTCACGTTGGCCTAAGTTTACCCAACCACGGTGATAATAGAAATCGCCCTCACCGCCTAGCAAACCTTCCAGTTGCGTACGAGTGTCAGTGGTTAAGTAAGGGTTTGAGGTATTAAAGCTAAGCGCTGCACCCGAACCACCGAATACACCTGAATTGTACTGAAGTGCTTGGTAACCTTGGTTTCCTGCATCAGAGCGGTTCGAGAAAACCGTCACTTCTAGGTTTAAATCTTCTGCCAGCTCATAGTTGGCAATAACAGATAAGTTATAACGTTCATAGCCTTCACGCGCTGTATTGGTTTCTAGCAGGTTTAAGCCGTCACCACCTGACGCCCAAACTGCGTTACCTGTAGCAACACCTGGATCGTAAGATACCAAGCTACCAGAGCCGGCTGGGTCGAATTGATAAAAGTTTCCGTCACCCCAAGCACCTAGACCAAAGTTAGTAATTGCCGTTGAGCCTGGTGTTACCAAGCCACTGAATGACAGGATACCGGCACGAGGATCGGGCACCAATAACACTTGGTTTGCTGGCACTTCACCATCGTCGTTCTCAACACCGTTACCGTCTGCTGGCGTGAAGCTACCCCAGTCGTTTGCGAGTCCAGGCACATCGCGAGCAGCGATATTTTCTGTTTCATTGTACTCAAGGGCAACAACGATATTACCTTTGTCTTCAGCGAAATTGCCGCCGATAAGCGCGCGGAATGAATTGTCAGCCGCAATACCATTTAGAGACGTGTAATCGTAAGAGAACTCAGCGCCTTCATAGTCTTTTTTCAGAATGTAGTTAACCACACCGGCTACGGCATCGGCACCGTATACTGGCGCACCACCGACTTTCATCACCTCAACGCGGTCAATCAAAGCAACTGGAATGTTGTTAACGTCAACCTGGCCACCTGGCGCACCGCCCCCGCCTACCGGTGAGTTACTCGAAATAAAACGACTACCGTTAATAAGGGTAAGTGTACGTTGTGAACCTAAGCCGTATAAGCTAATGGTGTTTTGGCCAAGGGCTTGACCGTTTGCTGAAGTGTTACCACCAATTTCAGGGGTAACACCTGCAATCACTCCCGGTAAATCTAGTACCGCGGTGATAGCGTTAGTCATACCGCGATCTTTAATGTAGCTATCGTCAATGTAACTAATGGGTTGGGTGGCTTCTAAATCTACGCGAGAAATACGAGAACCAGTGACCTGGATTTTCTCAACTACTTCTTCTGCATCTTTTTCTGTCGTTGCTTCTTCTTGAGCTAGCGCGTAGTTGCTAGCAGAAATGGCCATCACTGAACCAAATGCACAAGCAAGCTTCACTGACGTAGCCAGTTTAGAATTATTAAACATGTATTGTCTCCCTGGACCACTAATCGTATTAGTGTGTGTATTCATCGCTTTTTAGCGACATTATTATTAGCAAGGCTTAAAGCCTCTTTAAGATAATAACCATAACAATACAAATCGGTCAACTGACGAAATCCTGAGATAAACGGAAAGTTCAATTTTTTTTGCGAATAAAAGGAAATAATTGTAAATGAAAATTTACATTAACAATAAATGCACATAAACCACTCTAAAAATAAACAAGAAGTAGAGAAAAACTTAAAAGACATTTTAAGTATATTGTACAAATAACACTTACGTTGTTGTAGGCATGAGAGATTAAAGGTGAAGTCACTTCACCTTTAAGCCCTTAAAGATAATTACAGCACTTTGCTTTTCAATGCACTTGATGTGACCAACGAATTAATTTATTACGCATAATTAAAATTTAACGAAATCGTACAAAAAAATGCAGTTACTTAAACCCTTTTGGAATATTTCCTTTGTCATTCATATTTGACTTTAACGGGCGGCGAACCTGAGACATACTTGCTGTTCTCAGAGAGATCTCTTGTAAATAAAACTTGTTGTGGTTATCTGAGTACGCTAGACCCAAAGCAGACAGAATGGGGGCTAACTTTTCTTCGGGCGAAGAGGATAGCTCGCTAATTTGAATACGAAACATTCTTTCTGCGGTTTTTTTAGTACATTCATCAACGTAATTCTGTGCCGCTTGAACTACCTGGTTAATTGACGAAACGCTCCAAGTCCATCCCATGCCTTTACTGAAAAAGGTTCTGAATATTGACCACGCGTTGGCATTACTCTCTCTCTCAGTGAAAATGAGTATCGCGTTGGGAAAAACTCTCTTTATTAGTGCTACATACTGCAGATTATTTAGACTTTTATCTACGACGAATTGTGTTCTACCGCAGAGTTCTTCGCACATTGAGGTATACATTGATGCTATTTCAATGATTTGAGAGTCAGTAACGTGTGATAGCGCATCTGGTTGCTCTAGACAGTTACGCTGTTTTAAAACCAAGTCACACGCTAGAGAGAATGTATCCGCTTCACCAATACTGGTTACTTCAGGGTGGACACATAATAACTGGGTTAGTAGTGTGGTCCCGGAACGTGGAAGGCCTAAAACGAATATTGGAGACATCACAGATTCTTTACTCTCATTCGTAGGTAATCCGCCTACCGCGTTATTGAAGGTATCAATAGAAGTAAAGGGTAATACATTTGACGGTACCACTGCTTTCATAACTCTCGCGCAATCGTTATAGCAATCAAGTGCTGCATCATTAGAATCAGTATGAGCAATAACATTTGCCAGTGCATTATAGAATGTCGCTTTTGCTGTATTATTCGGTAATTTATCAACGCTAGGCTTTAAGTTTTCAAGCTCTTTTCGTATTGATATATACTCTTCTTCGGTATCGGCCAAGGTAGATAACATATGCCATGCTTCTCCCGCTAAAGGCAATTTTTCAACAACGTTGTAGAAAAGCGATTTGGCTTCTTCCAGCTTTCCCATTTGATAGGCAAGCACGCCTTTCGTATGCTGAATAGGTACAAGAGATGGGTTATGCTTAAGCATGCTATCCGCAATTTCATATGCTTGGTTCGTATTACCGCAATCTGAGAGTATTCCTAGCCCTTGAAGTACAGTGGGTAGCTCTTGGCATTCACCTACCAATCGCTCGATACTTTGTATAGCAAGGCTATAGTTACCGACACTCATACATACACGGGCTACGCCCAGCCAGTTGTCCTTAAGGACGACTTGCCTTTCTAGAAGAAAGGTAACCACCTCGCTAACAGCGTTTTTATCCAATGCTTTTGAGGCATCAATAAGTTTCTTTAATTCTATATTCATAATTTCATCTAAAAAAAAGCCCAGCGTTAAGCTGGGCTTTTCCTTCTTTAACGTATGTCTTAGAAGTTAACTTCTACACTGAAACGCACATAACGTGGCGTTTGGAAAGAAGTTGGTAGGCCGTAAGACGGGTTATATTCACCCGCATAACCACCTGCATCAGAATAACCAGCAAAACGCTCGTTCACTTCATTCAACTGCGTTGCTTCATCGTTATTGAACACGTTGAAGATATCTGCACGAAGTGCGACATCTGCTTGCTCAAGTTCGATAAGGTATTTTGCACTCAAATCAAGATTCCAGGTATTTGGCGTAGTACCCTGAGAACCACGAGTTACAAGTTCGCCGTCTTTAACGAAAGATTCAGCTTGATACAAAGATGCAAAAACATCGGTTGGGTGGAAACCGAATGAGTTCAATGGACGGCCTGAAGTCCAACGGAAGTTAGCACCAAGCGTAAAGTTTTCAAATACCTGGTAAGCACCGGTAATCTTAACAGCGTGTCGACGGTCGTTTGGTAGGTTACCGTATGCGCCATCTAGTAGCCCTGGTTGGTCGAAGTTAGTGGTTAAACCAGCATCAGTTTGGTCGTTGTCTGAACGAACCGCCCCTTCGTTGTTACCCCAGCTGTGGCTCCACGTATATGTAAAGCTCATCATCCACTCTTCGTCCCAAGCGCGGTCAACGGTAACATCAACAGCAGCATACTTACGAATAGCTTCTGGGTAGCCAAGGTAATCACCTGGGATAGTATAAGTATCTAGAGCTAGTGGACCATCACCATCTGGGTCAGTTGTAATAGTTACATCATTACCAGGGTTAGTTAAAACGTAGTAATGGAAACCAGAACAAAGTGTACAACTGCTACCTTCTGTTTCTTCTAGGAATGTATTAAAACCGGCGTCTATTGCAATATCCTCTAGGGAACTCTTAAGATCACGATAGGTACCTTTAACACCAAAGCTCCAAGACTCATCGATTACTTGCTCGTAACCCAAGATAAACTCGTCTTGATACATAGGATCAAGATCTGCATTCACAGTTTCAGTTGTACTCTTAAGTGTACCGTCACCGTATACAGTCAAACCTCCAAGCGCATCTCCAAGTACTGGAGTGAAATCAGCATTGATAGATTCAACTTCGAAAAGTTGACGTGTGTAAAGCTCATCACCAGCAAGACGGATGTTAGTGTTTGTTGCTACTGGTAGGAAGTAACGACCGTAGTTAGCGAATACTTTACTTTCGCCGTCGCCTTTTACGTCCCAGCTTATGCCTAAACGTGGCGCCCACTGGTCGCTAACGTCTACAAACTTGTCGCCAGCTTTGTTGTAGTTTTCAAACGTTTCGTTACGAAGACCAATTCGTGCAGTGATATTGTCTGTTACCGTCCAAGTATCTTCCACATAGTATGCGAAACTCTTGGTTTCGAAATCACCTTGGTTAATGTAGAATTCTTGACGTACTGCGCAATTTTCGTTGTCAGCCTCATCTAGGTCCGCTCCACAGTTTTCATAGCGATAAGCTACCCCACCAGCACGCTGAGTATTCTCAGTGGCTTCAAGGTCTTCGTTATCAATACCGAATTTAAGTACGTGATCAGCATTTACATACCATTCAACGTCAAAGCGCATTGCCGTACGCTTATCTTCTTGGATTGAAGGAGTAAATAGACCGAATGCACCGTATTCAACACCAGTAAAGCGATCGTAAACTACCGGCGCGTCACCTAGTGGGTTTGAGCCAGCGTTCAAGTTGCTGTAACTTGCTTTATTCACTGAGTATTGTGCACTTACCGTGATGTCATCGGTAAGAATACCTGTGTACTGAGCACCCCATGTCGAACCACCACGTTCAAGTGTATACTCACCTTGAGTAGCACCAACTTCGCCTGTATCCACATCATAAAGGAATTTTTCTGAATCTAACTCCTCCTTGTTGTCCCAAGCGGTTATTTCAAGAATATGCTCTGGCGTGATATACCAATCTAGCTTACCACTGATTAGTGTGTCATTTCCTTCGCGGTCATACGTAATCGCAGTACCAGAGTAATCACGTTGACGAACTTTTTGGTTAACCAAACCGAAGAAGAAGAGCTTGTCTTCGATGATTGCACCGCTTGCCCATAGGTTTACGTTAGTTTCACCCGTTTCATCGTCTTTGTTAACTACGTAGTAGTCACTGCCAGCTTCCGCTGCATCTTCAGCGGTTCTGTAGAAAACGTCTGGTTGATGTGCACGAAGAGCTGATGGCTCATAATATGCGCTCGCGCCCCATTTGAATTCGTTGCTACCGCTCTTAGTACGTGCGTTGATTACACCACCAGTAGAACGGCCGTATTCCGCAGAATAACCACCTGTTTTAACTTCGAATGACTCGTACATTTCAAATGGAAGTTCTGAACCACCAAGCCCGTTACGGAAGTTTGTTACGTTGATACCGTTTACGTAGTAAACGTTCTCACCTACAGAAGAACCACCGAATGAAGCAAAGTTACCAAAGTCAGAGTCACCCGATACCGTACCTGGAGCAAGTAGTGCTACAGAAGAAATATCACGGGGTACTGGAACTTTTGCAATGAAATCTTGGTCTACATATAACTGCGATTCACTAGACGTAACGTCAATTGTGGAAAGTGCAGTACCACTTACGGCGATGCGCTCAATATCACCAGACTCTAATGTTACATCAAGGTTAGTACGCGCTGAGGGGCGAACGGTGAAGCGTTCTTGTTGGGCTACTGTAAAGCCTGCTTTTTTCGCAGTTAGGCTGTAGTTACCCGGTGGAAGAAGAGGAAAAGTATAACGACCGTCAGCGTCAGTAGTTACTGTACGTGTAAGACCGGTTTCTAAGTTAACGATAGTCACTTCAACGCCAGCAAGCGCTTGGCTTGTGCTAGCAGAGACAGAAGTACCAACGATAGTACCTTTTGATTCCTGTGCGATAGTTGGTGCAGCCACACCCATCGACGCTGCAACGGCGAGTGCCGTTAGCGTTTTATTATATTTCATGTTTGTTTCCCTGGTTTTGCTTTAGTGTGCAAATTTATTTTTAAGCTACCCTTTAGAAAATCTAAAAACAGACTAAAGGCAATCTAAATGATTGTTTTATATACGAATTTAAAGAATTATTCGCAAGTATAATTGACACTCTTTTGACAAAGTTTACAACCCCTAATACGATGAATTGCAGCGAATGCACCATACCAGTGCACATAACCAACTGTTATTTATAGATTTTCATGATTTCACAAAAAAGACACAATCGATGAACGACATATATCAGCGTTAAGCAGCTGAGCTTTTTTTGTTCTATTTTATAGTTTTAAGTTTTAAGTCAGGTATTTTGTATGTCACAGCAACGTTAATGCGAACAAAAAACAAACTCTGGTTGAATTTTTTACTGAGCACTGTTCAGTTGCTTGATGATATTTAAACTCGGCCTAAAAGGAATCGTCTTTATACTTTTAACCAGTTTAACTCGACAACAGGCAAATTCCGTCTATACGTTACTTAGGGCACTTTGGGCAGGGAAGTCACTTTCACTACTTTTCCTCCCCGCTTTCTTAAAGGGTAAAGAACATGAAGTTAGATGATGATATTCATAACTATTACGAACATCTCGTATTAGAACGGTTAACTGAGCTAGGCTTAGATACTGAAAAGAGCCCAGATTACCTTGCTGATGTATGCTGCTTAGCGCTAAACCAAGTACCGCCTCGCTATATCCGTTACGAGGTAGATATGGCTTTCTATCTACCACAAAGTGAACGCAATCAAATGGAAATGAACGTTGCCCATGCCGTGGATAAAGCGATTAAGTTTTTAAATAATTCGGAAACAAAGCCACAAGATAAAGAAAAAGCAGCGGTGTGATAATGTGGGGGGATTGGGTGGCAGGCCTCCAGCCACATCCCGGCACATGAGTCGTCTGCTGCGGCTGCTCCCTTCCAGGCCTGACCGGATTCACAGAGTATCATTGCGGGAGGACCAAAAGCCCACCATAGAAGCGCAAAACGGATTTTCGATTAAAAACGAAACCTGATTCAAATCAGCAAATTCTTGCTGTCTGAAGCGCGGGGCGCATTATGACGATTTGCTCCGTAACTTTCAACCCTTATTCGAAAATCGTTCTTCTGCCATCGCATTTGCCACACGACTCGTCGCACAATTTTCCTGTTCAGCCCGCTGATAAATCAGCTTTAACGTAGCGCCGATCTCTTCGATGTGTGTTTTCAACGCATTGTTGCTACTAGCGCCCATACGCTGATGATAAATATCGATGATACCACCGGCATTTATCACGTAGTCAGGGGCGTAAAGTATGCCGCGTTCTACCAAAAGGTCGCCTATTTCTTCTCTGGCAAGCTGGTTATTAGCCGCTCCCGCAATCACTTTTGCTTTAATTAATGGTAATGTTTGATCATTTATTGCTGAACCAAGCGCACAAGGTGCTAATACATCTACATCTAGGCTTAATATGTCTTCTGGTGCAACGGCAGTTGCGCCCAATTCTTTCACCGCTTTCTCAACCCCTTCTGGATAGATATCTGCCACAAAGAGTTTTGCTCCGGCATTGTGTAGATGCTGAGCCAAGCGATAGCCCACGTGCCCCATGCCTTGTATGGCTACGGTAACGCCTTCTAGGCTTCTATTTAAACCATGCTCTACCGATGCTTGCACGCCAACAAACACGCCATAAGCCGTAGAGGGAGCAGGATTACCATCTGGTGTTTCACCCGCATAATGATACTGCGCATCTACCCCAGCAATATATTCGGAATGTTTTGCCATCGATTTCAAATCGGTGACCGCGATACCTGAATCTTCGGCGGTAAAATATTTCCCGCCTAGTGAGTCGACAAACTTGCCCATGGCTTCCATCATTTCGGGTGTCTTTTGTCGTCTTGGGTCCCCAATGATCACAGATTTTCCACCGCCCAATGCAATATTTGCCATGGCGGCTTTGTAGGTCATGCCTTTTGATAGTCTCAGCACGTCGGTAAGTGCTTCCGTACTATTAATATAGGGCCACATTCGACAGCCGCCTAACGCAGGCCCAAGGTGAGTATTATGTACAGCAATAATTGCACTGAGCCCTGATGCTTCATCATGATAAAATGCTACATGTTCGTGATTATCGAATTCAGCGTGATCGAAAACTGACATTGGGTCCCTTTTACTTTAGTGTGGTGAATTGGCCAAGTGTAACGGATCAGTGTGAGGACAAGCCTTGCTATGTTCACTGAAGCCATTTATAAACTGAAATTCAAAAATACCGATGACTATTTTACTAGGATGCTTATCCTAGAATTTATTTTGCGATATAATAATTATCATAAAAACGATGGAATAAATGTGCATGAAATTAGATAAGTTTGACCGTGAAATACTGCGAGTATTGCAGCAGGATGCCACCGTCTCAATGGCTGATTTGAGTCAGCGTGTTGGATTATCTCACACCCCTTGTTGGCGCAGGGTTAAACGCATGGAAGCTGATGGGATCATTATCGGTAAGGTAACCCTACTAAACAGCAAAAAACTGAATTTAGGTGTCTCGGTATTTATCTACGTCACACTTAAAAATCATGACGGAGACTCACTGACCGACTTTGAAAATGCTGTACAGGGTATAGATGAAATCGTCGAGTGTCATACGACCAGTGGTGAAAAGGACTACTTATTGAAAGTCATCGTGGAAAGTATTGAAGAATATGAATACTTGTTAAAAAACAAGCTGACCCATCTTCCACTTGTTGACCACTTGAGTTCTACCTTTGCCTTAAAACAGGTTAAGAACACCACGGAATTACCCATAAAACGGCAATAAATGTAGCAGGGGAAGCCGACATACATGCTGGTTACCCTCGCTACAAAAGCACTTACCCCACCCTATCAGATTGGTTTTCGGGCAATGCCCGTTGAAACTCGTCCAACGTATTACAGTTGTTCACAATTTTACTGATTAACGGAAAAGCACTCATATCCACGCCGAATCGCTTCGCGTTAAATACTTGTGGCACTAAGCAAACATCGGCCATAGTGATATCAAAATCAAAGCAATACTTTCCAGCTTGAGTTTGTAAGCGCGCTTCAATGGCCTCAAAGCCTTTTACTATCCATTGTGCCGCCCACTCAGAAACGTCACCCTGCGAGGCGCTAAAATGCTCTTTTAACGCATTAAGTACACGCAAGTTACCAAGAGGCTGAATATCACTAGCAATATCCTGGGCAAGCGCCCTTACCCGTGCGCGCTCTGTTTTATGTGCAGGGATAAGTGGGTAGGGAGAAGGAAATCGTTCATCAAGGTATTCAATGATGGCCAATGACTGGTTAAGAATAATGTCTTCATCATCGTCAACGAAGGTAGGAACTAACGCCGAAGGGTTAAGCTTTTTATAACGCTCACTATGTTGCTCACCCCCGTCGCTTGTAAGGTGCACCGGTATATATTCATAATCAACACCTTTTAAATTGAGTGCAATTCTAACTCTGTATGTGGCGGTAGAGCGCCAATAACCATATAACTTAAAACTCATGCTCTGGTCCCCTTGCAAAAAATGGAATTGCACGTAGTGTGCGTCAATAATTCGATGAAGAATGTCCAACCACGTTTTACTTAATACTAGTACAGTGGCTTTACCTGTTGTTCAATGGCACCAAACACGCTGTTTCCTGCCCCATCGAGCATTTCTATACGAATTAAGTCGCCAAATTGCATAAACGGGGTACTTGGTTTACCGTCTCTAATGGTCTCAATCATGCGCACTTCTGCGATACACGAATACCCTAGCCCTCCTTCCACAATGGATGACCCATGGGCAGTACCTTGTTTGTTAGACACCGTCCCTGAACCAATAATACACCCCGCACCTAGGTTCCTACTTTTTGCAGCATGAGCAACTAGCTGCGCAAAGTTAAATGTCATGTCTGACCCCGCATCGGGTTTCCCAAAAAGGGTGCCGTTATAGGTGGTTCGCAGAGGTAAGTGAACTTTGGTGTCTTGCCATGCCCCTTCAAGTTCATCGGGTGTGACAGCCACCGGCGAGAAACTTGACGCCGGCTTTGATTGAAAAAAGCCGAAGCCCTTTGATAATTCACCGGGAATAAGCCCTCGAAGCGAGACATCATTGACCAACATGACTAGGCGTATACGTTCCGCCGCTTGTTGCAAGGAGCATTGCATAGGAACATCATCGGTGATCACCGCGACTTCACCTTCAAAGTCTATTCCCCATTCGTCACTAGGGAGAATAATGTCGTCTCGTGGCCCTATGAAATCATCTGAACCGCCTTGATACATTAAAGGGTCGGTCCAAAAACTCTCAGGCATCTCAGCATCACGCGCTCGTCGCACAAGCTCTACATGGTTAACATAGGCACTGCCGTCTGCCCACTGATAGGCGCGTGGCAAAGGTGAACAACATCTTGATTCGTCGAACGCTGAAGCCTCCAGCTCACCTTGGTTTAATTGCACATATCGTTGTTCTAATTGCGGGGCGAGATGTTGCCAATTATCAAGTGCTTGTTGCATTGTGTCGGCAATACCCGCAGCAGAATAGGCAGTGGCTAAATCACGAGACACTATCATAAGCTCCCCGTCTCTTTGCCCATTCTTATAGCTGGCTAATTTCATATTACGTTCTCCTGTTACCTTAACTCACGCTTCATTCAATACTGGCGATAACTAAACGCGCCGCAAGCGTGATGGCGATCCGCTACTGCGTATTTATGCCACTAATTGGCAAGACAGGGGAAGACGAGAGTTAATAAAATGAAAACGTAACGTAACATTAGATTTACAAGATACCTTTCATACTGGCCTTCACACCCCCCTGTAAGGCGGGTGTGCTGAGGCGAGGGAGAGCATTGTCAACTTTACGAAACAGACACCTTCAAAGCTTAATCGTCGCTTTGTTGATGCCGTACTCTCTAAGTTTGTTTGCAATAGCAGTATGGCTTAACCCCAGCTTCTTCGCTAACTGGCGAGTACTGGGATAAAACGGATATAGCCGTTTTAGCAAGTCCTTTTCGAACTTCTTCACTTCATCATCTAAGCTGCCATCAAAGTTCTCATCAATATATGTCATGCTAGGCGCGCAACTTGGCAACTGAATATCTTCTTTAGTTATCTCTTTCCCATCTAACAAAGATAGTGCTCTAAAAAGCGCGTTTTGCAATTGCCTGACGTTTCCTGGCCACGGGTAGTTCTGCAGAAATTCCACACACGACTTGCTTAATTTGGCCGGTCGTCGCCCCAGCTTTGTGCTGTGTTGAGCGATAAATGCCTCAGCTAATGGCACAATATCCTGTCGCCTTTCTTTTAACGATGGCATAACCAACGACAGTACGTTCAGCCGGTAATACAGTTCTTTTCTAAAACGCCCTTCTTCCACTAACTGACCTAAATCACGACATGTAGTACAAATAAAGCGAACGTCTACGTTTACCGGTTGAGTGTCGCCTACCCGCCGAAATTCTCCATCTTCTAATACGCGCAATAATTTTGCTTGAAGCTGGTGAGACATATCGGCTATTTCATCGAGCAGCAAGGTGCCTCCACGTGCCTGCTCAAGTAGCCCAACTTTTGCTGAAGGTTGGTTGAAAGCCCCTTCGGCATACCCGAAAAGTTCAGTTTCTGCCACACTGTCAGGCAAAGAGGCGCAGTTAAGTGCAAGAAACGCCCCTTCACTGCGGCGGCTAGATTGGTGACACGCTCGGGCTATCATCTCTTTGCCTGTGCCTGTTTCCCCAAATATGAGGACAGGCGCATCAAGATCGGCGATGCGTTTTGCTTCATTAACCACCTTGTGCATCACTGCTGACTCAACAACGAAACGGTCAAAACTGTCGGTGGGCGATTGGTGGAAAGCACTGAATTGCTGCCCTAACCGTATTTCAGATTTTAGTAAAATAACCGCGCCAGCCACGATATTTCCGCTGTCTCCATCACTGACCGTAATGGGTAACATATCGGCCAGGTAATCTTGCTGGATAAACTTCACTTTTGCAGATTGAGGGCGCGGCGCACTTCCTTCCATCCAGCGATGAAAGTTAAAGCCTTTGACCACGTCAGCAATATCACTGCCTACCACCTCGATATCTGGCATTTCTAGCCCCGAGGTTACTGCCTCATTGCAGAGCAGAATTTGCCCCTTTGCATCTATGGAAAACACGGGGTCAGGTAGGGTTCTCAAAATTGCGGAAAGCTGATTTTTCTCTCTTTCCCCAGGCATGAATAAGGTTGTTTTAACGTCGTCAATTCCATCAATACGTCTGATTTTCGGCATTAAATGTTGAAAATCAGCAAATTCGATATTGGGAAAGTTGAGAAAGATCTTTCCTGTGGGGTCTATTTCGATCCCTCGCAGGTCAATCTCATGAGTCACGAGTATATCCAGTACATCTTGTGCAATACCGAGTCTGTCTTGGCAGGTAATTTCTAAGCGCATATGTGTATTCATATCATTATTGTAAACATATATGTACAGACTATCACACTTTTACAAAAAAATAACAATAGAATCGGCAAAATCAAAAGCGGTTATACGGCGCACAGCCGCAGTGGCAATACCGCCTCAATAAAAGCATAGGTGAAGTTAGCGGCAGTGGCTCCCCACTACCGCGTGCGAAGACTAACTGGCTTGTCGTACTTTCGTGTCAAATAACGCAGGGAATAGCCCATGGGATTTAGCTTTTTCAACCCACGTCATAATGTCCATCTCGGCGATGTCAAACAAATGATCAAACGAAGGCAAAATGTAATATAACGGCTGCATGATATCGATGCGATAAGGTGTTCTCAGGGCATCTAAAACCGTAAATGGCTGTCTTAATGGTACATCACTGTCCAGTGAATACACGGTCTCTCCCGGCGATGAGAGAATGCCTCCACCATAAATTTTCAGGTCGTTGCCAGACTTCACTAACCCAAATTCTACGGTGAACCAATATAACCTCGCCAAGAACACGCGATCTTCTTTACTGGCTTTTAGCCCTAGCTTGCCGTAAGTGTGAGTAAAGTGAGCAAAGGCAGGGTTGGTTAAAAGTGGGCAATGACCAAATACTTCATGAAAGATGTCGGGTTCTTGCAAATAATCAAACTGTTCCCGGGTACGAATAAAAGTCGCTACCGGAAATTGCTTATTGGCTAGCAAACGAAAAAACTCGCCAAAATTAATCAACGCGGGAACGGCGGCTGTTTTCCACCCCGTGTTCGCCATAAGTACCTTGTCAATATCGGGTAATTGTGGAATGCCATCTTTGGGAAGCTTGAGTAACTCCATACCCTTTAAATATTGCTCGCACGCCCGCTTTTCAATTAGGGGGCGCTGGCGCGCATAAAGCTCTGTCCAGACAAGGTTCTCTTCTGGTGACCAGGCTATCAAGCCTTTATCGTCAGGTTGACGCGACTGGTAATTCGTTTCTTTTGTCATACTCACTTCGATGCACTCATGAACGTTAGGCCAATTAGTCTAAACACATTGTCCTTGAGGTGAAGCTTTTGGAAACGGGAATGAAAGGCAAAACGTGTAACATTACGTTTACAAAATTATATACCCCCTTGAAAAGACATAAAAAAACCACATCAAATGATGTGGTTTCTATATGATGGGGGTGGATTACAGTCGGCTTATCTCGCGATTCAATTGGTACTCTTTCGACGTTACGTAGGTTTCCATTTTGCGTAAGCGCTGTTCCGCTTTATCGAATCGGTTACGGATATCATGAAAGGCCTGCTTAGGGGGCTCGCCAGCTTGCCACACCTTCGTTTTCACCTCTACTTTTTGACTTCCGTGATTGCTGCTTTGATTACGCCAGCCCTTGCCTCTTGCTTGAAACGTGGGCGGCTCATCATGTTTTACATCACCCAAAGGTTTCTTATCTAAAATAAACCATCCCGCAATATAGGCAACAAATACAAAGGGTCCAGCGAGCAAAAAGAAACCGGTAACCGTTAGAATTCTAACCAGCCACGTTTCTAAGCCAAAATAATGCGCTATTCCGGCACACACCCCTGCGATCCTCGCATTGTCGGTGTCGCGGTATAACTGTTTACCTTGTCTCATGCGCGGTTCCTCCATTCAGGTGCCTCACTATCAAGAATTGCCTCAAGTGTCTGAATGCGGTCGCTCATTTTCTCGGCCTGTTCAGCCAACGATTGCAACGACGCTTGCTCTTCGGCACTCAACCCCTGATTAACCTGTTTTTTGCTTCGGTAATGTAAAATTAGCCAAATAGGTGCCACAAAAATCATAAATATGACTAAGGGCATTACTAGCATAGCAATGATACCTTCATCCATTGTCAAACCTCCAACAAACCCATCTAGGTCTGCCCATCATGTGGGCAGACACCATTAACTTTCTTATTTTTATTTACTCTGACTGACTCGACGACGTGTTGTCGCCTTTTACTTTGGCTTTCAATGCCGCCAATTCTTCATCAATCTTATCGCCAGACTCAAGTTCCGCAAATTCATCATTTAACGTCTTTTTGCCTAGGTCATAAGCGTCTACTTGCGATTCTAAATCGTCAATTTTGCGCTCGTATTGCTCAAAACGTCCCATGGCATTATCAACTTTTGTGCTGTCCAAGGTACGCTTCACATCTAAACGAGAGCTGGCCGTTTTCTGACGCATAATAATAGCTTTCTGACGCGTTTTCGCATCAGCCAGTTTATCTTGCAATTGACCAATCTCATCTTGAAGCTTACTGATTTGCTCATCAACAACAGACAGCTCTTTACTTAAACTTTCCGCCGCTTCTGCTGACTTTTTCTTTTCCTGTAATGCCGCTCTAGCAAGATCTTCCCTATCTTTACTTAATGCAAGTTCAGCTTTTCCTTGCCACTCGGCAACGTCACTTTCATACTTATTAATCTGACTGACAATTTCTTTTTTGTTCGCCAGCGTTTTAGCAGAAGCAGAACGTACCTCAACTAATGTGTCTTCCATTTCTTGAATAATCAACCGAACCATTTTTTCTGGATCTTCGGCTTTGTCTAACAGCGCATTAATATTTGAATTCACAATATCAGTGAAACGCGAGAAGATACCCATAATAATTACCTCTTACTCGAAAACTGGTTGTACCAAACAATAGGTTATAGAAGAGTATTCAATTTGCTTGCCAATGTGAGTCATTACTATAACACCCTAATTTAATTGAATTTTCAATCAGATTAAATAATGCTCGAACAACAGCTTTTTTTGCTCTACACTATTTATTGGTCGAAATGACTAAATATTGAGGAAATTAATGAGTAGGTACCGCCAACAAGACAATTTGCTGGGCCAAGCCAACAGCTTTTTAGAAGTGCTAGAGCAAATTTCTCAGATAGCGCCCCTGGATAAACCCGTGTTGGTTATTGGTGAGCGGGGGACAGGTAAAGAGCTAGTGGCCGCCCGTTTACACTTCCTGTCAAAACGTTGGGATCAAAACTACGTTAAGCTTAACTGTGCAGCACTTAACGAAAGTCTACTGGAAAGTGAATTGTTCGGCTATGAAGCGGGGGCATTTACCGGCGCAGCGAAACGCCGTGAAGGGCGCTTTGAGCTGGCTCATAACGGCACCTTGTTTTTAGATGAACTGGCAAATACGTCTGGGTTAATTCAGGAAAAGCTACTCCGCGTGGTGGAGTATGGTGAATTTGAACGGGTTGGCGGCAACAAAACAGTGAAAACCGATGTTCGCTTAGTTGCAGCAACCAACGAAGATCTTCCTGCGTTAGCTGACGCAGGTGAATTTCGAGCTGACCTCCTCGACCGCTTAGCCTTCGATGTTATCACCATCCCCCCTTTAAGAGAGCGACCAGAAGACATTATGATGCTGGCGGAAAACTTTGCTATCAATATGGCAAGGGAGCTCGAAATGGAATTATTTAGTGGCTTTACTGAGCGCGCCAAACGAATACTCATGGAGTACGACTGGCCCGGCAATATTAGGGAACTTAAAAATGTGGTAGAACGAGCCGTATACCGCACAAACAACCCTCACCTGCCTGTTCATGAAATTGTTCTGGATCCTTTTGAGTCTATATACCGTCCTAAATCTCGCGTTAAAACCCATGATCGAATTAGCAGCATTGATGAAGCGCCCAGAATCACTCATCAACCCCCTGCCAATGACGATGCAGATACGCAGGATACGACATCTCTGCCTGTAACCAATGTGGGAGAAAGCGCGCCAAACTACCCCATAGATCTAAAAGAGCTTTCTCAACAACACGAAATAGACATGATTAAACGTGCATTGGCAGATAGTCAGTATAATCAGAAGAAAACAGCGGAAAAGCTCAGTTTGACTTACCATCAGCTAAGAGGCTATTTGAAAAAATACAATTTATTAGATTCGTCGGCAGAAAGTGCGGAGTGTTAGTCAATGCGCATTAGTTCATTAGGTTACGTTGCGTTTATCGCCACTTTGCTAGCGGTGCTGAGTGCCTGCACCAAACGTGATGAACAAGCCTTTTATAATAGCGGTCTGATTTATTGCTCTGAAAGTAACCCCGTTACGTTTAACCCACAACTGGATACATCGAGTACGACAGCGGATGCTACCGCCCATCAAATCTACGATAGATTGCTCGACTTTGACCCAGAAACCGGGCGCATTGTACCGAGTTTAGCCAGTAGCTGGCTGGTGTCAGACGACGGCTTAACTTACGCTTTTCAGTTACGCAGAGATGTTCAGTTTCATACTACCGACTATTTTACACCTTCACGTAATTTCAATGCAGACGATGTTATTTTTAGTATTGATAGATGGCGGGATAAAAACCATCCCTTCCACTATGTATCCGGCGGCCGATACCCCTATTTCGAAAGCTTAGGTTTAGCCGATAATATCGTGGATGTGGCTAGAATAAATGGGTATCGCGTTGAGATTACGTTAAAACGCAGAGACAGCTCTTTCCTCGCCAATCTGGCCACCGACTTCTCAGTCATTCTGTCTGCCGAATACGGCCAACAATTACAAGCCCAAGGCTTCCCCAATCGCATTGACCAATATCCCATAGGTACCGGCCCTTTTTTATTCGAGAGTTATCGCAAAGACCACTTTATTCGCTTTAAACAAAACCCCGATTATTGGATTGAGCAGGCTGTGGCAAAGCGATTGATATACGATATTACGCCTAGAAGCTCACTTAGGCTGGCAAAGCTTATGACGGGCGAATGCGATGCAACGGCGTTTCCGGCACAAACCGAACTTGAAGTGATCCGTGCGAAAGAAGATCTCGTTCTTGCTGAAAAACCTGGCCTTAATATTGGTTTTTGGGCCTTCAACACCCAGCGCCCTCCCTTTGACAATCAAGATGTTAGAAGGGCCTTGGCGGCAGCCATTGATAAAAACACCTTGTTAGAAGCGGTTTATTTTGACAGCGCCACCCGCGCAAAAACATTGCTTCCTGCTGCAAGCTGGGCGTTTCAAAGCGACGCGGACGATACCGCTTATAACCCCGTACTTGCCCGAAAACTCCTGTCTGATGCCGGGTTTCCCAATGGCTTTAGCATGACTATCTGGGCCATGCCCGTTGAACGCGCCTACAATCCCAACGCGGCTAAAATGGCAGAGCTTATCCAGCGTTATCTCGCAGAGGTGGGCGTCACGGCCACTATTGTGAGTTACGATTGGGCAACATTCCGTCGACATTTGCGAGAGGGCTTGCACGACTCTGTGCTTATCGGTTGGTCAGCAGACAATGGCGACCCTGATAATTTTTATCGTCCCCTTTTAAGTTGTGGCGCCATCCCTTCAGGAACAAATCGCGCCATGTGGTGTAACCAAGATTATGATAGGCTGTTAGACGAAGCACTGGCCACAGACAACATAGAAGAAAGGCGTGCTATATATCAACAAGTTAATCGTTTATTGTACGAACGTCTTCCTCTTGTCCCCATTGCTCACGCCTTTAGATATCAGGCGTACCGCGAGGAACTACAAGGAATGGAGATTAACCCCTTTGGTGGTGTACGCTTTGGTGGAGTGAGTAAAACACTGTGATTCGAATTTTATCTCGATACAGCATTCTCTTTATTTTAACGCTACTTGTGTTGGCAATATTGTCGTTTGCCCTAGCCTACCTATTCCCTGGCGATGTTCTACAAAATCTGACAGGCATTGTGCCTGCAAATGAAATCCAACGAGAGGCGCTGATGCGCCAATATCGTTTAGACCAGCCTATTGTCTTTCAGTTTGTTCATTACCTCGGTAATCTTCTTCAAGGTGATTGGGGCTATAGCTCAGCGTCAGGCCTTTCTCTTCGAGAAGAAATTGGCATTGCCCTGCCCGCCACAATTGAGCTAAGTACATACGCTATACTGATGGCAATGTTTATCGGTATACCCCTTGGTTACTATGCCGGAATTCGCAGCTATTCAACCTCAGATCACGCCATTAATGCGTTGAGTATCACAACCTATAGCATTCCTGTGTATTGGTTTGCACTTATCCTAATTTTGATTTTTAGCTTAAATCTGGAAGTGGCGCCTATCTCAGGTAGGATCAGCCTTCTGTTTGATATAGAGCCCGTGACGGGTTTTATTCTTATCGATATCTTATTGGCCGAGGGTATTGATAGAGGTGTAGCACTTCGTGATGCATTTTCTCATTTAGTCATCCCAACCTTTGCGATTGGTGCCATTACCACAGCCTCTATGGTGAGAATTACCCGACGTTCCGTTATTGACGTTAAGCACAGGGCATACATTGCGGCGGCACGCTCCAGGGGATTATCTGGGTGGCGAATCTTTTCCCAGCACGTGCTTCGTAATGCGCTGCTTCCCATACTTCCTTTAATGGTTATTCAAATAACCACCTTAATAACAAACGCGATGATTGTGGAAACGCTGTTTTCTTGGCCGGGTATTGGCAGCTGGTTGATTCAAGCCATTTACCAAAGAGATTACCCCGCATTACGGGTAGGGATGTTAGCCGTATCTACGCTTGTCATATCGCTTACTATATTAATCGATTTGTTTAACCGAATAATCGACCCTAGCAGAGAAAAGTACGAACGTGCCTCAGTTTAGTTTATATGAAGAAGCCTTTCATCCGTCACCTTGGCATCGCACCTGGGTGGCCTTTCGTGAAAGCCACATCGCTATTGTGGGTTTATTTGTCTTGGCCATTTTCGTTATTTTTTCGCTATTCGCCCCTTTGCTAACGCCCTACGACCCTATTGCACAGAACATTGATGGGTTACTGATCCCGCCAAGCTGGCAACCCAATGGCTCTATCTCCTATTTGTTCGGTACCGATGCCCTGGGTAGAGACTTATTTTCTCGTATTATGTATGGATGCAGAGTAACCCTAGGTTCTGGCTTTTTAATGGTAGTATTGGCGATGTTAATTGGGGTGAGTATTGGCACCTTCGCCGGTATGCTTCGCGGAGTACGCTCAAGTATTGTGAATCACCTTTTAGATGCCTTAATGGCCATTCCTACATTGCTCATCGCAATTATTATTGTGGCGATTTTAGGAACTGGCTTGGTGAATAGCATGTGGGCAATTACATTGGCGCTGATACCCCAGTTTGTTCATCGCACACGAAGCTTTGTGCGCGCCGAAATGAAAAAAGAATATATTCTGGCGTCTCGCTTAGATGGCGCAAACAAATGGCAATTATTTGTCCATTCTATTTTACCGAACATGACGGAAATGCTTGTTGTACAAGGTACTTTGGCATTGTCGGTAGCCGTTATTGATATTTCAGCGCTAGGTTTTTTGAACCTAGGTGCCCAGTCACCGTTACCCGAACTGGGTGCCATACTTGCCGATGGTCTTGATGTAACCTACCTGGCGCCATGGAACGTGGCGTTACCGGGATTAACCATATTCTTATTAGTTCTGTCGATAAATATCGTGGGTGACGGCCTTCGCTCAGCCCTTAGAAAAAGAGTGAGTCACTAATATGCCAATGCTTGATATAAAAAATCTCACGTTGGAGATGGTCAGTGGCGATACCAGTATCAAAGCGTTAGACAAAGTAAACTTATCAGTAAGCAGTGGCGAAATTCGCGCGCTTGTTGGGGAGTCGGGCTCTGGTAAGAGTTTAATTGTATCGGCAATATGCGGAGCCCTTCCCGCTCAGTGGCAACTGACAGCGGATAGAATGAGCTGGAAAGGGGAAAACCTGCTGGGTATGTCTAAGCAGCAGCGTCGAGAAGTGATGCGTCGTGAAATTGCCGTGGTTTTCCAGAACCCCCAAGCCAGTTTAGACCCCTCAGCCACCCTCGGCGAACAGCTAGAAGAAAGTATTCCTAGCGAATTTGTAAAAGGAAGCTGGTTTTGGCAACGGGCACAGCACAGAAAGAAAATTGCGATTAGCACCGTGCACAAGGTGGGCATAAAACACCACAAGCATTATCTCAATGCTTACCCCCACCAAATTCCAAGCGATATTGGGCAGAAGTTCATGATTGCTATGGCGTTGGTGTCTCAACCTCAATTGTTGATTGCAGATGATCCCACTCGCGGCATGGAGCCCACTACCAAAACACAGATTCTGAAGTTACTCACACGATTAAATCAAACCCGCTCTTTAAGTATTTTGTTTGTGAGTCATGACTTATTAGCCATCGCAAGCATGTCTCATTCAATGACGGTACTCTACGCTGGGCAAACAGTGGAAGCCGGAAAAATGAAACATTTAAAAAAGCGGCCACTGCACCCGTATACCAAAGCGCTTTTAGACAGTGCCCCTAGTTTTAGAAAAGACTTGCCGCCCAAATCGGAGCTTCCCACGTTAGAAGGGTCTATTCCTACGTTACAGCATTTGCCGATTGGATGTCGTTTGGGTCCACGTTGCCCACGCGCACAACGGGCGTGTGTGTCTACTCCCAGTGTAAGACGGATTCACGACCATACTTACAGTTGTCACTTCCCGCTACATATGGAGAAGTTATGACAGACATTATGGATGTAAGAGGGTTAACCTTTTACCACAACGATAAAAAGCGCTGGTTAAAGAAACCGGAGATATTTCAATTAGGGCCGGTATCGTTAACCGTTAAACGTGGAGAAACCATTGCTATTATTGGTGAAAACCGCGCGGGAAAATCGTTACTGGCTAAATTATTAGTTGGAGCAATACCGGCAGATGCTGGTGAAATCGTGCTTAATAGTCATAAATACTTAGCCAAGTACAATAAACAAGAAACGCAAAAAAAACGTACTCACGATATTCGAATGATATTACAACATAGCAGCGAGTCTATGAACCCTGCTATTCCCGTGGGCAAGATCTTAGATGAACCCTTGCGTTTAAACACGTCATTAACTGAAACGCAGCGTAAAGCTTTAATTGAAGAAACCTTAACTAAAGTGGGTTTGCTGCGGGAACACTATTACTTTTACAGGCATATGCTTTCTGATGGCCAACAGCAGCGCGTTTCCTTGGCGCGAGCTATTATGCTTAAACCCAAAGTGCTGGTCGCCGATGAACCCTTTGCGGCGCTAGATCCATCTATTCGCTCACAAACGGTCAATCTTATTTTGCAACTTCAACAAGAATTAGGATTGGCGTTTATCTTTATCAGTCACAATTTAGGGATTGTGCGCCATATTGCCGATAGAGTGATTGTCATGGAAAACGGGAATATCGTAGAAGAAGGTAAAACTGAAACCTTATTTCGCTGGCCCAAGCACCCTACAACAAAAAAAATGGTGCTTGCTTATCAATCGCTGGTTCCCCAACAGACCATCAGTGAGTAACTGATTAACGCACTAGGCTTTAATTCAACGGAACACACAATATTCGAAATATACGCAATAAAAATGCGGTTTGAGAAACTCAAACCGCATTAGGTGTGCGCATTAAAAACCATCTGACTGTGGTGCTAAGTTTGGCTCGTTTACCCCACTAGCGCGAGTAAAATACCCGCGGCGACAGCCGAGCCCAGTACGCCCGCCACATTCGGCCCCATAGCGTGCATCAAAAGGAAGTTATGCGGGTTAGATTCTAGCCCTACTTTATTCACCACTCGTGCAGCCATAGGCACAGCGGATACGCCCGCAGCACCAATAAGGGGGTTAATGGCTTCCTTACTTAGTTTAGCCATGAGTTTCGCCATCAGTACCCCTGCGGCCGTTCCGATGGCGAATGCCACCGCACCTAACCCCAAAATACCGAGCGTTTCTACCGTTAAAAACTTGTCGGCTGAAAGTTTTGACCCTACAGCCAAACCAAGAAATATGGTCACCGTATTAATCAGTTCGTTTTGAGCGGTATTGCTTAACCTATCAACAACACCACACTCCTTCATTAGGTTACCAAAGCAAAACATCCCTACGAGAGGCGTCGCTGACGGCAAAAACAAAATAGTGAGAAACAGCACGGCAAGGGGAAAAATAATTTTCTCTCGCTTTGACACTGGGCGAAGTTGCGCCATTTCTATTTTTCGTTCTTCTTTATTCGTTAGCGCCTTCATAATAGGAGGCTGAATAATGGGGACTAACGCCATGTATGAATAGGCTGCCACGGCAATGGCTCCGAGTAGATCTGGCGCCAGCCTAGACGCTAAAAATATCGCAGTGGGCCCGTCGGCGCCGCCGATTATAGCAATGGCACTGGCATCTTTTAGGGTAAATTCAAACCCAGGGACAAGATTAAGTGCAATAGCACCAAACAAGGTAGCAAAAATCCCGAATTGGGCGGCCGCCCCGAGTAGCAACATACGAGGGTTGGCAATGAGGGCGCCAAAGTCCGTCATTGCACCCACTCCCATAAAAATAAGCAACGGGAAGACCCCCGTATCTATGCCTATTTTATAGATGTAGTGCAACAAGCCTCCCGCTTCCGAAAAACCGGCTAGAGGAATATTGGTCAGCAAGGCACCAAAACCAATTGGAATTAATAGCAAAGGCTCAAATTTTTTCACTATGGCTAAATACAGGAGTACAAAGCCCACCGCCATCATGATTAACTGGCCGCTTTCAAAGTGGGCTAATGCTGTACTGTCCCACAGCACCGAAAACTTATCCATGCACTACCCCAACATTATCAAAGGCTGACCACTGGTGATGCTATCGCCTTCACCCACACACACATCACTGACAGTGCCTGTAAAGGCTGAACGAATTTCAGTTTCCATTTTCATCGCTTCGATAATCATGACCACATCGCCTTCTGACACCGCGTCTCCGGCACGCACAAGAACTTTAAACACGTTTCCTGCTAGCGGTGCATTAATTGACTGCTCATTTCCTGCTGGCGCTGCTGCAGACGCATTTTGTGGCGCAGCCGGTGCTGGAGCAACATGAGTGAGTTCACCAGACGGTGCCACTTGGACATGATAACGCTTTCCGTCCACACTGACGTCGTACGCTGCGGCTGAACCAGAAGTAGGTTGAGAGGCCGCTGAAGTATCTGTCACTTGCGTTGGCGTCTCTTGCCCTGGCGCTGGCTCAAAGGCGTCTGGATTGCCCCTGTTTTCCAAAAATTTTAAGCCTATTTGAGGAAACAGAGCATAGGTGAGAATATCATCAATTTTTTCGTTGCTTAATGAGATAGATTTTGTACTGGCTAGTGCGGTAAGTTCTTTCTCTAAACTGTCTAATTCAGGCGCAATATTATCGGCTGGACGACATGTTATTGGGCTGTTGCCATCTAACACGCGGGCTTGAAGTTCAGCATTGACTGGCGCTGCTGTCGCACCGTATTCACCTTTAAGGACCCCAGCCGTTTCTTTCGTAATACTCTTATAGCGCTCACCAGTGAGTACATTTAATACTGATTGTGTACCCACAATTTGCGACGTCGGTGTTACCAGAGGAATAAAGCCGAGATCTTCTCTTACACGGGGAATTTCTTTCAATACTTCTTCAAACTTGTCTTCAGCGCCCTGCTCTTTTAGCTGGCTTTCCATATTGGTCAACATGCCACCTGGCACTTGCGCCAATAAAATTCGAGCATCAACCCCTTTGAGGCTGCCTTCAAATTTACTGTATTTTTTGCGCACTTCCCTAAAGTAACTAGCGATTTCTTCAAGGTGAGGCAAAGAGAGACCTGTATCTCTTTCGGTACCTTCTACTATAGACACCATGGTTTCTGTTGCCGTATGACCATAGGTCATACTCATCGATGAGATAGCGGTATCCAGCATATCTATACCAGCATCAATGGCTTTCTGGTAAGTGGCTGTACTTAATCCGGTGGTTGCATGACACTGCATAGCAATAGGCACCTTCACCGTTTCCTTTAGGCCGCTAATTAGGGCTTCACAATCGTAAGGCTTAAGAAGGCCAGCCATATCTTTCACACAAATAGAGTGAACCCCCATGTCTTCCAGCTGTTTAGCCATATCGAGCCAAAGTTGCAGATTGTGAACAGGGCTTACCGTGTAGGAAATCGTTCCTTGTGCATGGGCACCGCAGTCTACTGTTGCCTTTATTGCTGTTTCGAGATTTCGCATGTCATTCATGGCATCGAAAATTCGAAAAACATCTACCCCATTTTCGTGAGCGCGCTCAACAAAGCGAGTCACCACGTCGTCAGCATAATGACGATACCCCAATAGATTTTGCCCGCGTAAAAGCATTTGTTGCTTGGTATTGGGCATGGCCGCCTTTAACTGCCTGATTCGCTCCCAAGGATCTTCTCCTAAATAACGAATACACGCGTCAAAAGTTGCGCCTCCCCACGATTCAACTGACCAGAAGCCAGCTTTATCTAATTTTTCAGCAATAGGTAACATATCCTCAATACGCATACGTGTGGCAAGTAGCGATTGATGGGCGTCACGCAATACTAGCTCGGTTAAGGCCAGTGGCTTAGACATGAGAACTCCTGATATTATTTTTTATTCGCTTGACGATGTGTGTGGACGGCCGCAGTAATAGCGGCAATAACATTCCCATCCACGCCAGGTTGTACTGCGCGACGAGGTTGCGGTTTTAATTCCTGAACGGATTCGCCAGGAAAGGCTTCACAAAATTTTGCAATCAGGTGAACACCAACGATAAGTAGGCCTAAAAATGCGAACACAAAAAGCATTCCAATAAGCATCAGTGAGCCTGCTTCTATGAGCAAGTTAGAAACTGATCCTGAATCCATGGGTAAACCCTTTTAATGAATAGTGCAGAATAAGTACCATGGTGAGAAAATAAACACAACTCCCTAAGATAATTAACTGAATAATTAACGGTATTTATGCACATTTCTATAGATTAAATATATTTTTATGCGATATGAATTAATAAAGACCCGTATTGATAGGTATGTACTAAGCACACTCTATTGACCCAGCTGAGTACGCAGAAATACAGGGCGACAGTAAAAAGTTAGCAAGAAAAGGAAGATAAGCACGAAGAGGCAGAGATAAAAAAACCCACCTCAATGAGGTGGGCTTTCTTATATGGCGCGTGTGGAAGGATTCGAACCTCCGACCGCCTGGTTCGTAGCCAGGTACTCTATCCAGCTGAGCTACACACGCGTTAACTTGTATACTTTTGGATTTTACACCAAAAGGTGACGCTTTAAAATAAGTGGCGCGTGTGGAAGGATTCGAACCTCCGACCGCCTGGTTCGTAGCCAGGTACTCTATCCAGCTGAGCTACACACGCGCAAAACAAATTGTTGATCGCCACTACCAACGAATAATGGCGGAGAGGGAGGGATTCGAACCCTCGATACGCGTAATGCGTATGGTTCCTTAGCAGGGAACTGGTTTCAGCCACTCACCCACCTCTCCTTGAGTGCGGGGTGCATTTTACGGATTCATTGGCCGGAGTCAAACCTTTTTTAGAAAGAAAATGACTGTACGCTGGCATTTTAAACGATTTGTTTAAAAAACACATTTTTTGTACGAAGAACAAACGAATTATTCGTCCTATGCGCCTAGGGCGATAGGTTATCCATGGCTAATTAAATGCCTCCGTATAAGGATAATTGAATAACCCACGTAAATGCTTTGGTTTGCCGAGTATAAGGCGAAGCGTGTTAGACACAAAAAAGGCCAGCATTGCTGGCCTTTTTCGTTCCAAGATATGACTTATTCAGCAGCGTCAGACTGACCGCCCTTTTCTGCTTGAATTCGCATATATATCTCTTCACGGTGCACAGAAACTTCTTTTGGTGCATTCACACCAATTCGAACCTGATTCCCTTTTACACCTAAGACAGTCACGGTCACATCGTCACCAACCATCAGTGTTTCACCAACTCGACGAGTCAAAATAAGCATTCGCTTGCTCCTGATCCTTAATTCTAAACCTATCCATAAACACTTCGCCAACACATCGGCACGACCCGATGAGGGCAACAGTGATTCCGTGTTTCTGTGTCACTTCAAAAACTCACTGCAGATTACGCGTTGATTATAGCTTATCTTCTAACCAAGCGTTAATCGAATCTAACGCCGCACTTAAGTTCTCTGGTTGTGAACCGCCAGCCTGAGCCATGTCAGGACGGCCACCGCCTTTACCACCTACTTGCGCAGCAACAAAGTTAACCAATTCTCCAGCTTTAACTTTGCTCGTAAGCCCTTTTGTTACACCGGCAATAAGGTTGACTTTATTATCACCAGCCACACCTAACACTACGATACCTTCACCAATTCGGTTCTTTATGTCGTCCATCATGCTTCGCAGCGATTTAGACTCCACCCCTTCTAAATTGGCAATCAGTACCTTGGTGCCCTTTATCTCTATCACACTATTAAGCATATCAGCACCTTGCTGACTCGCCAGTTTTTGTTTCGCAGAATTCAGGGCTTTTTCTAGTTCTTTAGTATGATTTTGTAGGGAAATTATACGTTCGACTACATTTTGTACATCCGATTTTAGCAACCCTGAGACTTCAGACAGCATAGATTGCTGTTTCTGAACATAAGCAATAGCATGTTCTCCGGTGACAGCTTCTATTCGGCGAACCCCTGATGCGATGCCCGCTTCTGTGACAATTTTAAATAAGCCAATCTCGCCGGTGCTCTTCACGTGGGTGCCCCCACATAACTCTACAGAGAAAGGCCCCATCGTCACGACCCGAACTTTCTCATCATACTTTTCACCAAACAACGCCATTGCACCCGACGCTTTTGCCTCATCAAGTTCCATAAGCTCTGTTTTGAGTACATGATTCGCGCGAACTTCTTCGTTCACACGGCGCTCGACTTGCGCTATTTGCTCTGTGGTCATGGCTTCAAAATGCGAGAAATCAAAACGCATACGTTGCGCTTCTACTAACGAGCCTTTTTGCGTCACGTGCTCACCCAAGATCTCTCTTAGCGCGGCATGCAAAAGGTGTGTGGCACTGTGATTTTTCTTCACCGCCTCGCGGTTGCTATTATCGATAGCCGCCGATGCCTTATCACCTTTATTAATGACGCCCTTGACTTTTCCTTTGTGAGCAAAGGCGTTACCCATTTTTTGAGTGTCGGTGACAATGAATTCACCCTTCGCTACGCGCAACACGCCTTTATCGCCAGATTGACCACCGCTTTCTGCGTAAAAAGGCGTTTGATCTAGTACGACGACGCCTTCTTGCCCATCGGCAAGTGAATCACAAAACGCGTTGTCGGCAATGAGCTCAACGACGTTCGCTTCACCTTCTACCTCGGTGTAGCCCGTAAATGAGGTTTGATGTTCAACCGCTAACTTGCTGTTGTAATCTGCACCAAAGCTACTGGCTTGTTGTGCACGTTCTCGTTGAGCCTGCATTGCAGCCTCAAAACCAGCTTCATCTATTTTAAGATCGTGTTCGCGGGCAACGTCATTGGTTAAATCGGTAGGGAAGCCATAGGTATCGTAAAGCTTAAAGACCACATCACCAGGAATGGTGTCACCTTCAAGGGCGTCAAGGGTATCATTAAGCATCGCCATACCCCGTGCTAAGGTCTTACTAAACTGCTCTTCTTCTACACGTAGTACTTTTTCAATAACGGGTCGCTGATCAACCAGTTCAGGATAAGCTGCCCCCATTTCTTTACTTAGCGCCTCAACTAATTTGTAGAAGAAAATATCTTGCGCCCCCATCTTATAACCATGACGTACGGCACGGCGAATAATACGGCGAAGGACGTAACCTCGCCCTTCATTTGACGGCATAACACCATCGCAAATAAGGAAGCTGCAAGAACGAATATGGTCAGCAATAACGCGCAAAGATTTATTTTCTAAATCTTGAGTTCCAACAATATCAGCAGAGGCTTTAATTAAGTTTTGGAAAAGGTCAATTTCATAGTTGCTGTGCACATTTTGCAAGATAGCCGATATACGCTCTAGCCCCATCCCCGTATCAATGGATGGCTTAGGCAGTGGCTCCATAGTGCCATCGGCTTGCTTATTATACTGCATGAAAACCAGGTTCCATATTTCTATGAACCGATCGCCATCTTCTTCTGGTGTTCCAGGAGGGCCGCCCCAAATATGCGCGCCGTGATCATAAAATATCTCTGAGCAAGGTCCACATGGGCCGGTATCACCCATAGACCAGAAGTTATCAGATGTACTGATACGAATGATTTTTTCTTTCGGTACGCCAATGTGGTTTTCCCAAATATCAAACGCCTCATCATCTTCTGAATACACGGTAACAAGCAGCTTTTCTTTAGGTAATTGAATCTCTTTAGTGAGGAAATTCCACGCAAATTCAATGGCTTCTTTTTTGAAGTAATCGCCGAAACTAAAATTACCAAGCATTTCAAAGAAAGTGTGGTGACGGGCGGTGTAACCTACATTTTCTAAATCGTTGTGTTTACCACCAGCCCGAACGCAACGCTGAGAAGAAACCGCTCGGGTGTAGCTTCGTTGCTCTGTACCCAAAAACGTGTCTTTAAATTGGTTCATGCCTGCGTTAGTAAAGAGAAGCGTTGGATCATCTGCCGGCACCAGAGACGAGCTTGCCACCGCCTGGTGACCATGACTTTTAAAATAATCGATAAACTTTTGGCGTAAGTCAGCAGTTGATAATGTCATTGAAAACCTAACTTCCTTAATTCAATTAAATAGAAATGCGTATCGGCAAATAGAAATCACATTCATTGCCCTCGCGGGTGTGCGCAACAATAGCATAATTGTCGCTTTTTTGTTAAGCCTAAGAGACCGAGAGCACGCATAAAAAGCCCGATAAAAGCACGATTGCTAACATCGAAAATAGGAATTACTCCCCTTTCACAGCAAATTCTATGTGTTCACTGTAAAAGCCTCGGTATTGTAAGAACTGCTTTTGCTTCATTGCGTATTTAAAGTCAGTTTCTCTACCTGCGCCAAATTTTTTCACTTTCACCTTAAGCGCGGCTTCAAACCAATCGGCCTCTATCTCTTGTATTGCTCTTTGTGCGTCATACTCGTTTACCCCATATTGTTGTAAATCGAGTTTAATTTTTCTCGGCCCCGCGCCTTTGTGATAAAGCGCCCTTGCTCTACTTTCGGCAAAGCGCTTATCACATTGAATATTGGCCTCTCTGAATTCTTCCAATATGGGGATGAAGGCGTCACTTTCTATTCCCTTTTGCGAAAGTTTGCGACAAATTTCATCAAAACTATGTTCTCGTCTTGCAAGCATGCGAGTAATCGCGTCTGTAATGAACTTTCTATCGAAGTCTGACATTTTCTTAATAATGTCCCTACTCTATTTCTTTATTAGCTTGGTAGTATTGTACCCTCAACACTAGGGTGAAGCGCAATTAAGCGTAAAACATATATATAATGATGAGCTACGATATTCGTTTTGTTGAAAATATAGCTGACATAGGTCAATTACAATGGGATGCCTTGGCGAGTAACCACGGCCCGTTTCTTCGCTATGCCTTTTTACATGCTTTGGAAAACAGCGAAAGCTGCACCGCTGACACCGGTTGGCAACCACTTCATGTTGTGGTTAGAGATGGCCACGACATTATTGCGCTTATCCCCGGTTACGTAAAAACCCATAGTTATGGTGAATACGTGTTCGACCAAGGTTGGGCGAATGCTTACCATCAACACGGAATGGAGTATTACCCCAAGTGGGTATCAGCCATTCCTTTTACCCCCGTGACGGGTTCTCGCGTGCTCGTTAAACAGGGCGTGGCAGTTTCATCACAATTAATACAGCAAGTGATAGATACACTTAAAGGTTATCATCACGAATGCCTATCTTCTGTGCACTGGCTTTTCCCGAATGACGCATGCACGCCGTTACTGGATAACGGGCAGCAGCTTTTAACGAGATACAGTGTACAGTTTCAATGGCATAACTATGATTATGAGAATTTCGACGCATTTTTGTCGGCGCTCACAGCTAGAAAAAGAAAAGAAATTAGGAAAACGCAAAAACGCCACCAACAAAGTGGCATTACCTTTACCCATGCCACAGGCACGGAGATATCCTCAGCCATTCTTGACTGCTTTATCGCGTGCTATCAGGCGACCTATTTGAAAAGAAGCGGCCATCTTGGCTACTTAAACAAAGCCTTCTTTTATGCCCTTTTCAATAGCATGGCTGACAATATGCTGATTGTCACAGCGCGTAGCCATGAGCGCCCCATCGCGAGTGCATTGTTTTTTTACGATGAAACTGGGCTGTATGGCAGATATTGGGGAGCACTAGAAGACGTAGACGGGTTACACTTCGCCACCTGTTACTTTGAGGGCATTGCGTTTGCCATTAACCGAAAACTCCCTTTATTTAATCCTGGAACCCAAGGCGAGCACAAAATTTTAAGAGGTTTCGAACCCATCTATTGTCAGTCTGCACATCAACTTTTTCACCCTGCGTTTCATGACGCTGTAGCACAATTTTTACGCCAAGAAACACCTCAAATCATAGATTATTTCAATCAAGCTAAAAATGTTTTACCTTTTAACAGTCATTTTGCACCAAAACTTAAAACGACAATGGTGTCTTCGCCTTCCACCACGGTGGAAGCAGATACCCACAACAACAATGAGAAAATAAAATGAAGAAAACCTTACTTGCCGCCACCATTGCGGCGTCTCTTGGGCTAATAGGTTGTAGCCAACCTGAAAACACAGAAAAAAGCGCTGCTGACAAAGCGGCAATGATGGACGCGCAAAATGCCGAGTTGAATCAAGCTGAGCTCGGCTCCTTCGGTGTAGATTTAAGTGCGCGCAACGAAGCCATAAAACCTGGTGATGAATTCTTCATGTATGCCAGTGGTACTTGGTACGATAATTATGAACTCCCTGCAGACAAAACCCGCTACGGTGCCTTTACAGCGCTCGCTGAACGAAGCGAGGAACGGGTGAAGAATATTGTTGATGGTCTACTTGAAAAAGAAACCCTGAATGACGAAGAAAAGCTTGTTCACGACTTTTTCGTTTCCTACATGGACACGGACGCCATTAACGAAAAAGGCTTAAGCCCAATTTCAGATGTCCTTGCCACCATTGATAACATTTCTACGCAAAAAGACCTAACTGAAGTGTTCGGGAATGCTTGGCTCACTGGTGCCAGTTCCCCTATTAATAGCGGTATGTGGTACAACCGTCTAGACCCCAATGAATACCAATTAAGTGTGGGTGTGGGCGGTTTAGGCCTTCCTGACAGAGACTACTATTTAAGTGACGATGAGCGCTTTGTGAAGATTCGCGAAGCCTATGAGGCGCATATCGCACAAATGCTAGGGTTTGCGAAAGTTGAGAATCCGGAAGAAAAAGCAGCGGAAATCTTGGCCTTAGAAACTGAAATTGCAAACGTGCAATGGCCACGGGAAAAACGTCGTGACAGAGATTTAACCCTAAATCAAATTGAGCGCGCAAAACTGTCTGATGATTATCCTAATTTTGACTGGGATACCTACTTTGCTCAAACAGGCTATAAAGTCCCCGAGCTGAATATTAGCCAACCTGAGCCTGTTAAGGCGGTGATTGAAATTATTAATGACACGGCCTTAGATAAGTGGAAGTCATACTTAACTTACCATACGATAAAAAATAACGCGGGCTTGTTATCAGAAGATATTTATCTCGCCAATTTTGACTTTTACGGCACAACATTAAGCGGGCAACAAGAGCCCCGCCCTCGTTGGAAACGCGCTGTAAGCCAAATGTCGGGGACGCAATCTTTAGGGTTTGCTATTGGTAAGATTTACGTCAACGAGTATTTCCCGGAAAGCTCTAAAACCCAAATGGCTGAGTTAGTTGAAAACCTGCGTACCGCACTGGGTCAACGCATCGACAACTTAGATTGGATGAGTGAAGAAACCAAGGTTAACGCAAAAGAAAAATTAATGGCATTTCGTCCTAAAATTGGTTACCCCGATACGTGGCAATCTTTTGAGGGTCTGACCATCGAAAGTGATGATCTTATTGGCAATGTCAGAAATCTACGTGAATTCTTCCACCAACAATCGATTGAGAAAGAGTTAGAGAAAACTGATAGAGAACGTTGGAGTATGACTCCACAGCGTGTTAACGCGTATTACAACAGTTCATTTAACGAAATTGTTTTCCCTGCCGCTATCTTACAACCCCCATTTTTCGATCCAAATGCGGATCCAGCGGTGAATTACGGTGCTATTGGCGCAGTCATTGGGCATGAAATGGGTCATGGTTTTGATGACCAAGGCTCTAAATCGGATGCCCACGGTATTCAGCGTAACTGGTGGACAGACGCAGATCGTGCCGCATTTGAAGCGAAAGCAGATAAACTGGTTGCTCAGTACAATGCGTATTCACCGATTGAAGGTAACTTTGTTAATGGGCGCAATAGCCTAGGCGAGAATATTGGCGATGTAGGCGGTTTAGCCATGGCTTATCACGCTTACAAACTCAGCCTAAATGGAGAAGAAGCACCGGTTATAGATGGCCTTACTGGCGACCAGCGATTCTTTTTAGCATGGGCACAGGTTTGGCGTGAAAAACAAACCGAGCAGAGCATGCTTAATCGTCTACGCTCAGGTACTCACGCGCCAAGTCGCTATCGCGCACTTGCACCACGTAACCATGATGCATGGTACGACGCCTTTAATGTTCAACCTGGTGACGCACTTTACTTAGCGCCAGAAGAACGTGTTCGTATTTGGTAACTTCATGGCATTGACATGAGTAAAACTAAGAAACCGCCCTAGAGGCGGTTTTTTTAGATGCTATAAAAAAGCCCTCTTGCGAGGGCTAAAAAGGGAACGCGTCAATTAATTACGATTGCGTAGCGGCTTGAAAGCGGTGATTAGCGCTATCAGTTCCGGCTACTTGCTTTTCTGCATATACGAGAGCTTCGTGTAGCGTTTCAAAAGCAACAATTTCTGGATGGTGTGCATTGATGCTTTCAAGTACCTTGTTCACATCCACATTCGCACCACAGATAACCAATTTTCTGCCAGCGGCTAATGCATCAGAGGTCACGGTTTCTACCGCCATAGCAGCTGAGACGTCCATAGTCGGAACGCGACTAAAATCTAAAATAGTCACTTTAGAACCTGGCTTAACTTGTTCACGAACATGGTGACCTACATCTGCGGCTGCACCGAAACTTAATGGACCGCCAAAACTAAAGATAGACACTTTATCTTTTAGCTTTTCAAGCAATGCATTTTCCTCAGGATCATTCAACGCTTCTGGGATCTTTTTAAGTTCTTCAATTTGCAACTGCGCAATTTGTTTAACATACGCTAACGCAGCAAACACAACGCCCACACCTACAGCGGTAATAAGGTCAACAAAAACCGTTAAACCCAGAACCGTAAGCATAAGTGCGAAGTCCCAACGTGGACCTTTGTGGGCACGTTTTAAGTAACTCCAATCGATGATATCTAATCCAACTTTCACCAAGATACCAGCCAGTACAGCGTGAGGAATTTGCGCCGCAAGAGGACTCAACCCAAGAACAATCGCTAGCAATACAAGTGCGTGTATCATGCCAGAAAGGTTATATTTACCACCACTACGAATGTTCACCACCGTACGCATTGTGGCACCAGCCCCCGCAATACCACCGATTAAACCGGCAAATGTATTACCAATACCTTGGCCAATAAGCTCTTTATTGCTGTCGTGACGGGTACGCGTCATGTTGTCTGCTACCAACGAGGTAAGCAAGCTATCAATTGCCCCTAGCACGGCAAGAATAAATGCGGCTTCTAATATAAGCAGTGCTTTACTTTGATCAAACACAGGAAGATGCAAGCTAGGTAAGCCAGTAGGAATTGCGCCTAAAACTGGCACACTCAAGGCTAGGCTAACAAGAGTACCAATGATCAGTGCAGCGAGCGCGCCGGGTACATATTTACCTAATGAAGGCGGCCATTTATACGCAATTACAAGGGTACCCAAGCCCAGTGCAAGAGTGGCAAAATTGATATCGGCAAGTGCCGTCGGTAGGTAGCTCAACGCGCCTATTGTTCCGCCAGGAGGCTCATGCCCCAGTAAACGACCAAGTTGCAGAATAATAATGATGGCACCAATGCCTGACATAAAGCCGGAGATGACCGGGTAAGGCACTAATCGAATGTATTGGCCCACACCTAAAAAGCCAAATGCAATTTGCATAAGGCCGGCGAGCATTACCGCTGTAAAAATAAGCGCAGCATCACCCGATAAGCTGGCGAATAAGCCTGCTAATACAACCACCATTGGGCCTGTAGGGCCAGATATTTGAGAGGGCGTGCCGCCAAAAAGGGCAGCAAAGAAACCCACAGCTATTGCACCATACAGCCCCGCAATAGGACCAAGACCAGATGCAACACCTAGGGCTAACGCCAGAGGCAAAGCAACAATACCGGCGGTTAAACCGCCAGTAATGTCGCCGCGTAAATTAGAAAAATTCAAGTTAACCATAAGATCAGTTCCTACTCAGTGCGCGCAAGTTGCGCTTCTGCGGCGGTTTGATCCATGGCTTTGAACTCACCAGTCTCATCGTTATAACAAAGCACGTCGCCGCTACCAATGTTGTACACCCATCCGTGCAGCTTTACTTGCCCAGTGGCCAGTTTTGCCGCTACCGCTGGATGTGTTCTAAGGTGCTGAATCTGTTGAACAACGTTTTCTTTTGTGACCGCTTCTAGATGGTCAATTGACAAGTCGTGGGTGCCACAACGCTCTTTCACTACGTCAGTTGCCACGCGGCAATGACCTAGCCACTCTTTCACGTGAGGTAAAGCATCAAGGCCTTCAGGCTTAATAGCGCCCTTCATTGCGCCGCAGTCTGTATGGCCACAAACCACAATGTGAGATACGCCAAGTGCTGCGACAGCGAATTCAATTGAAGCTGTCATGCCACCGGTTTGATTACTGTGAGGAGGCACAATGTTACCTGCATTTCGGCAGATAAATAGCTCACCTGGGTCGGTTTGCGTGACAAGGTTAGGATCGATACGCGAGTCAGAACACGTAATAAATAGCACTTCGGGGTTCTGACCGTTTGCTAATTTTTGGAATGTCGCCTTTTTGTTCGGGTACACTTCCTTTTGGAACTTTGCCACACCAGATATAACGTGATCCATAATATTCTCCAATATTTGTAATTATTGTGATTTTAAGTACATGCCAGTGTCACCTGATAGATTAATAGTTTAATATACCAACTCGTGATAGACATATACTATCACCCAACAATTGTATACGAATGTAGAGTAGGGCCGCCATGCAACTTAACGGGAAGAATCCGTCAATTAACCAAATTCGCTATTTTGTAACCGTTGCGAAATACCTAAGTTTTCGTCAAGCCGCTACTTTCTTAGGTATAAGCCAACCCACGCTCACCAGTCAAATAAATGCGCTGGAAAGCCATTTGGGTTTAGTGCTGTTCGAGCGATCTCGCACAGGCACCTTGTTATCAGCACAAGGCAAGCTTCTCTTTAACGCAGCGGAAGAAGTACTCGCGGCAAGTCAGCGTTTTAGTGAAACAGCAAGAGACTTAGCCGAAGGAGAAGTGGTGACGTACCGTCTGGGTATTCCTCCCACTCTTGGCCCTTACTTGCTGCCTCACGTGTTGCCTGAACTCCACAAGCAAAAGCCTGGGTTACGATTTTACGTACGAGAAGCCGCGCCCCAAGCACTGCAACATGGGCTTTTACATGGCGAATATGACCTTATTCTTTCGCCACTGGTGGGTGAGCATTCTCAGTTAATTAACCGGCCTCTATTTAAAGAGCCCCTTAAGTTTGTTATTCCTTCCGATCACCCCCTTGCAGGCAACGCGTTTGTTAAGCCGCATCAATTACGGGGTGAAAAAGTACTCACCCTTGAAGACCGTCATCACTTTCACCATCAGGTACAACACATTTGCGACAAAATAGGGGCAAGCTTACAACGAGACTACGAAGGCACCAGCTTAGATACCTTAAGGCAAATGGTGGTGATGGGGATGGGCGTGGCCTTTTTACCTGGCTTGTATATTCATTCAGAGTTACATCACCCTGAAGCTTTACACGTATGCGAAATTGATAGTATGCCCATTGAAAGGCAACACGCGTTAACTTGGCGAAATACAGCTCCCGATCGCCAAACCTTTCGAGAAATTAGCGAAATTATTCGCCATATTATCGCGACACGCCTCTCGGGCGCCGTAAAGATAGTAGGTTTAGACGATTAGGCTCTTAGCGCAGAACACGCCGTAGGTTGTGTATCCCTGCCATTTTATATAAATGAAAAAAATGGTAACTTTACCTAAAAATCATGAATAGAATTCATAATGTATGATTGACCGTCACCACCTAAAAATTGTTCGCGCAATTGAAACACATGGCACCATGACTGAAGCGGCTAACGCTTTGTTTTTAACACAGTCGGCATTAAGCCATGCCATGAAAAAGGTAGAGAAAGATTTTGGCGTGCCCTTATGGCGAAAAGAAGGTAGACGCCTTGTACTCACGCAGGCAGGGAAAAGCTTGCTGAATTTAGCTCAGCGAGTTTTGCCTCAGTTTGAGCACACAGAGGCGCAGTTACGCCGTATGGCAGAAGGAAAGCAAGGCACACTTCGAATTGGTATGGAGTGTAACCCTTGTTTTGAATGGTTACTCAAAGTAGTGGCACCTTTTTTAAAGGCCTACCCTGATGTCGATGTGGATGTAAAGCGGGCGGTGACATTTGGGGGATTACAGGCGTTACATGGGTACGACATAGATATTTTGCTTACTCCCGATCCATTAGAACTTCCTTCAATTAGCTATAAAGGGGTATTTGATTACGAACAAGTGTTGGTCATGAACGCCCAGCACCCGTTAACGCAATACGACATAATAGAGCCAGAATATTTGGCGCATGAAACCCTCATTACTTACCCTGTGGAAGAAAGCCGGCTGGATATTTTTTCGCACTTTTTACACCCCGCCAATCGCACAGTGAAGCAACATAGACAAATAGAAACAACAGAAATCATTTTGCAAATGGTCGCCGCAGGGCGTGGTGTAACGGCACTGCCTAAATGGTTGATAGAGGAGTCTAAGGACTACGCTAATTTAGCCTATCGTTCTTTAGGAAAGCAGGGGGTTCAAAAAACCCTCTATTTGGGGTATCGGAAAGAAGACGATCCTTTTCAGTTGGTGGATGCCTTTATACAGCTGGCAAGTCAGCCATAAACAAGGTGAAAACAGGAAAACCAAGGGTACCCTTGGCAAAATGACTAGCTATAAAAACACAAATAGGCTGTCGCTACTGAGACTTTGACGTCAAAAGAAACATTTGCTTCAACCTCAAATTCTGTGCCCGCAGGATAAGACGTCCACTCATCACTGTTGGGTAGCTTCACTACCAATTCACCCTCAACCACTTTCATTAGCTCATGTTGCGTGGTACCGAAGGTATATTCACCTGGTGACATGACACCAGAAGTACAAGGCCCCTGAGCAGATTCAAACGCGATTGAGGTAACTTTGTTATCGAAATAATGATTCACTGAAAATGACATCTTGTATCCTTTATCTTTAAAACTTTATTTTACAGTAACCTAGTTGAGGCTACTGTGCATGGGGTTATAAAAATCAAGTTAGACTAACTTAGTGCGAATTCGACTACCTCTCCCCCTTGCACTCCCTATTTGGCGTTCCCAAAAACGTGTGGTACGGGCGGTATTTTTTCAGTGCTATATTTTAAATTGCCCTACCAAATCTTTTAAATCGCTTGATACACCACTAAGTTGGGTCGCTTCCACCGCTAACTCTTGGGCGTGAACACTGGTTCTATCGCTTAAATCCGTAATGGCCACTAACGACGAGTTAATATCTTGCGCCGCTTGCGTTTGTTGTTCTGTGGCTTGCGCAATATAAGTACTTTGCTCATGCACCTTGCCAATTGCACTATTAATTTCAATAAGCGTATTGACCACTCTTTCTGTTTTTTCCACGCCAGATTCAGAACGGGCCTTGCCACTATTCATCACTGCATCCGTTTGTTCCGCCATATTCTGCAGACGTTCCACCATACGGCGAATATCCGTGGTTGATTCTTGGGTTCGACTAGCTAACGACCTCACTTCATCAGCCACCACGGCAAAGCCTCTGCCTTGTTCACCCGCTCTAGCCGCTTCAATGGCAGCATTTAATGCCAGTAAATTTGTTTGCTCTGCAATGCTGTTAATCACATCGATGACCGCACCAATGTTATCTGACTCCTTGCTCAACCCACTAACAACTTCAACACCGTCACTGACCGATACCGCCAACGAACGGATTTCCGCCATGGCCTCTTTTGCCTGATTACTGCCTAACTGCACCAACTCATCGGCTTCTGTTGCGGCAATACTTGATTGTGATGCATTATTTGAAATTTCCACCACCGTTTGCGCCATTTGGGTGACCGCAGATGAGACGTTATCAACTTGATTGCGTTCTTGATTAATTTCGTCGCTGGTATTTTGTGACACATCACGTAGATGCGCCGCTGCCTCCGCCACCGCTTGCGTATTTAGCGCGGTTTCTTTCAGTAAATGGCGAAGTTTGTCTGTGAAAGTATTAAATTCTTGGGCAAGGGCACCAATTTCATCATTGCTATGAACGGTGAGTCGCTTGGTTAAATCCCCTTCCCCTCTGGCAATTTCTGCCATTGCGTAACGCATGTTGACTAAAGGCGTGGTTATTTTTGCACTAGCAATAAAAGTAATCAGAGCAATCAGTACAATGATGATAAGTGCAATAATAATCGCGGTAGTGATTGCACCCTCAATGGGGCCATCGATGATGCTGGCCGGTATCAAAATACCCAGCGACCAATCCATTTGAGGCGAGGTTAAATTAGCATGGCGGAAAAAGGCCACGTATTCTTTCCCTTTCCAGGTGACTTCAACCATACCATCACTGGCGGTAGAGATTTTTCCTGCCAGAGTTGAAAATGCCGATGTTTCATCAAACAGTGTGTCAAAGTTAGCCAACGAAGAACTGAGTGGCAACTCTTTACCCTGTTTTGGGAAATAGACGATATTTTGATTTTCATCTAACAGGAAGGCCGTACCTTGCCCCTGGTATCTAATGCTATCAATGACCTTGCCTATTGTACTGATTAAAATATCGACGCCTCCCACCCCAATCAGCCTTCCTTTTTCGTAGACAGGTTTTTGTACTACCGCTGAGATACTGCCATCTTGTGAATCAACGGCAGGCGGGGTAACGTAAAGTTGACCAGCATCAACGGCGGCGTTAAACCAAGGTCGTTTGGTAGTGAAATACCCATAATCAGGATTTCCTGCATTAGGTCCGCTGGTATCTACGCCAACTCTTCCCTCTTCGTAAAAGTACTCCCCGGTTAGGGCTGAGCCAAAAAACGCCGATTTAATCACAGGGTCATCATGACTAATGTTAGTGAAAAGTTGATAGATTTTAGCGCTGTTTTTCACGCGGCCATCTTCGCCGCCTCGTTGGGTATGTTCATAGAAGAAGGTTTTAAGAAAGGGGCTGCTAAGAAAGGTTTCTGCTACTCCTCCGTACTTGTTAAAAAAACCTTCCACCTCATTTGCTTCTCGCGCAACCAGTGCGCTGACGTCTTGTTGGACGCGCTCACGGGTGTTATCAGCAACGATATTTACCAAGATGGTAGCGGCGATAGACAGCATGACGGCAATACTACCGCCTACGATCAGCATAAACTTTTTCTGTAGCGAGAGTGATTTCATAGCGACTTCTCATTGTTATTTTTATGACTATTTGCAGTGGAGGAGAATAAAACCATTGAGATGGGCGCCAACTGCAATACAACTAACTTCTTCGGCTATACGCGAGATAATGAATGGAGGACAGCGTCACAGCATTGCGCCATGTCGTACGTTTAAACTGTCAGATGAATAAAATGACGAGTAAAAGCGAACGTGACCACATCCACTATTCATGAAGTTATCAATTACTTAAATATTCACAAATAATTGGAATCTACTACTGTCTAATAGATTGGCGTTGTTTACAACTATAGATAGAAAAAATTTGCAATTATACAAAAGTGTAAAAATAGAGTAACTTTTCTGGGTTAACTAATTCTTGTGCCATTCCAATAGTAGGTTATTGGCCGGCATGGTATGTACTTTCTGCAGTTGTAGAGAAGGTGCCCACGTTTTTAGCTCATCAATATCCCGATATCCCCCATAGCCTCGCGCCAATAATGACTGATGAAAATCGAGGTTACTTTGCGAGGAGAATTCACCGTTTTGGGTAAAGGGCCCATATTGGCAAAATACGCCCTTGTGGGGCAGGTTTTCAGCAATCATTGACATAAGTGACTGAATCTCTGCTTTTTGCATGATATGAGCAGTATTAGCGCTAAAGACACCGTCAAACGAACCGGCTCCTGCCGTCTGAGGGAAGTGATCCACGCCCACGGTAAAGGACACTGGCGGTTCAATATTATCCACAGAAGAGGCCATTAACCAAGCGGCGATACCGGCATGGTTAACGGCTTGATCACTACAATGCCAATGCAAATGTGGCAAATGCTCAGCAAAAAAAACCGCATGCTGGCCGGTCCCACTGCCCACTTCCAATACGCGTTTCGTATTGGCAAAGGCACGCTCTAGCACATGCAAGATTGGGCGTTTATTATTTTCGCAAGCTTGGCTAAACGGTTTTTCCATTGGGTATGTCTTGTTGTGATTAATCGCTTAAATTAGGAGACAGCCATTTTTCTGCCTCTTCCAGTGTCCACCCTTTACGGGAAGCATAGTCTTCAACTTGGTCAGACTGAATCTTTGCCACGGCAAAATATTTTGACTCTGGGTGGGCAAAGTACCAACCAGATACCGAAGCCCCTGGCCACATGGCATAACTTTCTGTGAGCTTCATGCCGGTATGTTTTTCAGCATCGAGTAAATCCCAGATAACTTGCTTTTCAGTATGCTCTGGACACGCAGCATAGCCTGGCGCAGGACGTATGCCTTGATACTTTTCTCTAATAAGCTCTTCATTAGATAAGTCTTCATCCTTTGCATACCCCCAGTATTCTTTGCGAACACGTTCATGGAGATATTCAGCAAAGGCTTCTGCCAACCGATCGGCCACCGCTTTTACCATAATACCGTTGTAGTCGTCACCGGCTTGTATAAACTGGTTCGCGAGTTCGTCTTCGCCAATGCCGCCCGTGACCGCAAATGCGCCCACATAATCACGAATACCTGAGGACTTAGGTGCAACAAAATCACTTAAGCAATAATTGGCAAACTTATCTTTAAGGGTTTGCTGACGAAGGTGGTGCCCCACAGCTTTGATTTCACCGCGTTCCTCATTGGCATAAATCTCGATATCGTCGCCTACACGGTTTGCTGGAAATAGGCCTATCACACCTTTTGCTTCTAAGCTATTGTCTGCAATAATAGTATCGAGCATCGCGTTAGCATCGGCAAATAACGACTGTGCTTGTTCGCCCACAACCTCGTCTTCTAATATGCGAGGATACTTGCCTGCCAATGACCATGTTAAGAAGAAAGGCGTCCAGTCAATATAGTGCCTAAGTACCGATAGGGACGCCGTTACAGGTGTGACCCCTAGCTTGTTAGGCGCAACGGGCAGCACTGAGAAATCGGGCTGATAGGCATTGTCACGTGCCTGCGCTAACGTCACCGGCTTACTCCGTGGTTTTTTCCGTGCGTGCTGCTCCCGAACTTTGTCGTATTCCGCAGCCAATTCTTTCGCGTAAATATCACGAGAGCCTTTATTCAATAGCTTTTGACAGACCCCTACCGCGCGGCTGGCATTAGGTACATAAGCCACTGGCGAATGATAGTTCTGCTCGATTTTCACCGCAGTATGGGCTTTTGAGGTGGTAGCCCCACCAATTAACAGGGGAATTTCATATCCTTGGCGTTCCATTTCTTTCGCTACATGCACCATTTCATCGAGGGAAGGCGTGATTAACCCTGAAAGGCCTATCATGTCGACATTTTCGTCTTTGGCAACCTGTAAAATTTTTGCCGCAGGGACCATGACGCCAAGATCGATCACTTCAAAGTTATTACACTGAAGTACCACGCCCACTATATTTTTGCCAATATCGTGAACATCCCCTTTTACCGTTGCTAGCAATATTTTGCCGTTGCTTTTAGCGTCATCTGATTTTTCTGCCTCAATGTAGGGCTGTAAATGAGCCACGGCCTTTTTCATCACACGGGCTGATTTCACCACCTGCGGCAAAAACATCTTACCTTCACCGAATAAGTCACCCACCACGTTCATGCCGTCCATCAACGGCCCTTCAATAACATGCAATGGACGCTCGGCTTTTTGTCGTGCCTCTTCGGTATCATCAATAATAAAGTCGGTAATACCTTTAACTAACGCATGCTCTAAACGTTTGTTTACATCCTGTTCGCGCCAGCTTAAATCTTCTTTCGCAGCGGCTTTTCCGTCACCTTGATAATTAGGGGCAATATCAAGCAATCTTTCAGTAGAGTCGCTTCTTCGATTGAGTATCACGTCTTCTACCGCATCGCGTAACTCAGCTGGAATTTCATCATAAACTTCCAATTGGCCCGCATTCACAATAGCCATATCCATACCTGCACGAATGGCATGGTAGAGAAATACTGAATGCATGGCTTCTCGAACAGGGTTATTGCCTCTAAATGAGAAGGAAATATTCGATAGCCCACCAGAAATGTGAGAATGGGGACAGGTTTGGCGAATGACACGTGTGGCTTCAATAAAGTCTACTGCGTAATTATCATGTTCTTCTATACCTGTAGCCACAGCAAAGATATTGGGGTCGAAGATAATGTCCTCAGGTGGAAAGCCAATGTCTTCTGTAAGCAGCCTGTAACTGCGTTGGCAAATTTCAATTTTACGGGCTTGGGTGTCGGCTTGCCCTTTTTCATCAAACGCCATGACTACTGTTGCAGCGCCATATCGTTTAATTTTCTTGGCCTGTGCTAAGAAACTTTCTTCACCTTCTTTTAAACTAATGGAGTTGACAATAGCTTTGCCCTGCACGCATTTTAACCCCGCCTCAATGACTTCCCACTTCGAAGAGTCAATCATAATAGGCACACGGCTAATATCCGGCTCAGAAGCAATGAGGTTTAAGAAGGTGACCATGGCTTGCTTCGAATCGAGCATTGCCTCATCCATATTAATATCGATGATTTGTGCACCGTTTTCTACTTGCTGGCGTGCGACATCTAAAGCAACTTCATAGTCGCCTTCTAAAATTAACCGTTTGAATCGAGCTGAACCGGTTACATTGGTTCGCTCACCAATATTAATAAAGGTTGAAAATTCTGCGCTCACATTACCTCCTAGTGTACGAATGGCTCAAGGCCTGATAGGCGCATTTTGGGCGCAATATTGGGCACGGCTCGGGGTTTTATACCTGCAACGGCGTTAGCGATATCTGCAATATGTTTTGGTGTGCTGCCACAACAGCCCCCCACAATGTTCACTAGGCCAGATTCCGCCCACTCTTTAATATGCGCGGCCATTTCTTCCCCTTCCATATCGTATTCACCAAACTCGTTTGGAAGACCTGCATTCGGGTGAGCCGACACTAAGCACTCACTAACGCCAGCAATTTCGTCTACATATTGGCGCAATAAATCCGGCCCTAAAGCACAGTTTAGTCCAAAGGAAAAGGGCGCTACATGTCGCATAGAATAATAAAAGGCTTCTGCAGTTTGACCCGACAAAGTTCGACCTGATGCATCTGTAATGGTGCCTGACACCATGACAGGTAAGGTGACATTCAGCTTTTCAAATACACTATCTACTGCATAGGCAGCGGCCTTCGCATTCAGCGTATCAAAGATGGTTTCAAGCATGATAAGGTCGACCCCACCTTCAATTAAGGCCTCTGTGGATTCACTATAGGCCTCCACTAATTCATCAAACGTGACGTTACGTTTGCCTGGGTCGTTTACATCTGGCGAAATAGACGCGGTGCGGTTAGTTGGGCCAAGCACGCCTGCAACAAAACGTGGTTTATCTGGTGTTTTCTCGGTATACGCGTCAGCCGCTTTACGCGCCACTTTTGCAGCAGCAATATTAATATCACGTGAATACGCTTGCATATCGTAATCTGCCATAGCGATAGTGGTGGCGTTAAAGGTATTGGTTTCAATAATGTCGGCACCCGCCTCAAAATACGCACAGTGTATGTTGTAAATAATGTCGGGCTGAGTGATCGCGAGTAAATCATTGTTACCTTTCACGTCACAATGCCAGTCGGCAAATTGTGTTCCGCGATAGTCTTCTTCTTCAAGTTTATGCTCTTGAATCATGGTACCCATAGCACCATCGAGAATAAGGATTCGTTTTTCTGCTGCTTGCGTTAACAAAGCTCGCTTCTTGTTTGAGATAGATTGTAAGCTCACGCGTTACCTCTTTGGCTGTGGTTTTTCAGCAAGCTGATTTAAATCGTACGGTGTGGTTTGATAAACAAAATAGTTTAACCAATTTGTAAATAAAAGGCTGCCGTGAGAACGCCAACGAACCATTGGCGGCTCATTCGGGTTATCGTGTTGAAAATAGTTCGCAGGCACTTTCGGCGTTTGCCCTGATTGTAAGTCTCTTAGGTACTCATCCTTCAACGTATCTGGGTCGTACTCGGGGTGCCCGGTCACAAATACCATACGCTTATCTTCAGAGGCCACAACGTATGCCCCCACTTCTTGAGATGAAGCCACCACGTTTAACCCATCAATGCTGTTGTAAACTGACGTGTCGATATGCCCGTAACGAGAGTGCGGTGCAAAAAACGTGGGGTCGAAACCTCTGAGTAATTCATTATTGGGATCTAACACTTGATGTTCAAATACCCCAGAGAACTTTTCTTTTTTAAGCTCCCTCATCACCCCATGAAAATGATACATGGCGGCGTGTGCTGCCCAACAAAGATACAAGGTTGAGTTAACATGACGTTGCGCCCATTCCAAAATGGTGGTCATAGACGCCCAATAGTTAACGTCTTCGTAGTTTAAAAGTGCAAGAGGTGCGCCTGTCACAATAAGCCCATCATACTTTTTATCTGCAACTTGTGAAAAGTCATGGTAGAAGGCATCCATGTGCGATTGAGGCGTATTCTTAGGGGCTTGGTTATCAATTCGAATCAAATCAACGTTGATTTGCAAAGGCGTATTTGAAAGCAGTCGAAGTAATTGCACTTCGGTTTCAATTTTATTCGGCATCAGATTCAAGATACCTACCTCAAGGGGGCGAATATCTTGGTTTGCTGCCCTGTCACTCTCCATCGTGAAAATGTTTTCGCCCAGCAACACATCCTGAGCGGGCAGTTGATCGGGAATACGAATTGGCATGAAAAGCTCCAGTCATTTTTACAATGACTGTATTGTGGCAATTCACGGGAAGATGTCAACATCTTTACGTCTAGACGTCTAAATGAATTTAAGAGCCAGCGGGTTGACGGTGTACCATACTCAACATTTCGGCCTCTGCCCGCGGTATATCGCATGCCTCCATTATTTCTTCAATAGAGGCGCCTTGCTTCACCAATTCAGCTGCGCGTTGATAAAGGCGAAGGGAAGGATCTTGTAGTTTGACTTCGCGCAGTTGGTTTTCAAGATCGTCAAACTTACCTTGCAACGCTTGGATGTGTCGCGTCACCACGAGGTTGCGAGCTTGCTCTTCATTTTGCTGATGGGCAAAGTTGCGAACCGAAGAGACCGTTTCTTCTAAACGGTTATCATACTTGGCTTCAAGGTTTTTGATCCCTTGCTGGAGTGATCTTATTTGCTTAAACAGCCAAACTATCAATAATGAAAGCACAACAACGAGCACCAGCAATATACTTTCATAAAGTGTCGGTGCGATGAACTGCATTTCCATTTGCGCTAGGCCTTTTAACTTGGTGAAGTCATTAAACAAAAAAGGCAAGTAACTAGGTTACCTGCCTTTGCAGAATATGACAGGCTTATAAGCTACTTAGCTCATCCCATTCATCATCACTAAGGAGTTTGTTCAAATCTACCAAAATGAGAAGTTCACCATCTCGGTTACTCACACCTTGGATAAATTTAGCACTTTCCTCAGTACCCACGTTCGGCGCACTATCTATTTCAGAAGAGCGTAAATAAACCACTTCTGCCACGCTATCGACCAGGATACCTACCACTTGCTCATCTGACTCGATGATAACGATCCGCGTATTGTCGGTAATTTCCGTAGGGGGTAACCCAAAACGCGCTCGGGTATCAATAACCGTAACCACGTTTCCGCGTAGGTTTATGATCCCTAATACATAATCAGGCGCGCCGGGCACTGGCGCTATTTCGGTATAACGTAATACTTCTTGTACCTGCATTACGTTAATACCGTAAGTTTCTTCACCTAGGCGATAAGTAACCCATTGAAGGATTTCATCGTTGCTGTCGGTGGCATTACTGTTTGTTCTTTCATCGCTCATGAACCGGCTCCCAATACTATGGCGTCTGGTCGTTACTGCCTAAGCCTTTGTTAAGCATAGATATTAATTCGCTAACGTCAATTAACGCGCACATTTTTTCTTTTACCATCCCCGCTAACCAAGGACGCTTACCTACAGACTCACGCCATTTGACGTCAGCTTTCGTTAAAGTGACAGTATTGACGAGCTTTTCGCAAGCCATCCCCCACCAGCTATCTCCTAACATAATAAGATATCGGTAGTTTAGAGATTGTGCGAGGTTTTCGTCATATTTTTCTGGCATAACCCACTTTGCACTGTCAACCACATTAATTTTTTCCTCTCGATGGATCATCACACCCATAAACCAATCAGGCTTACCAAAAAGAGGCCCCACTTTATCAAGTTGATGTATTCCACCAAGCGTAGTCAGTGGAACCGCGAGGGTCAAACCCGCTACCTCAAAGAATAACGCTTGAAAGCGAGAATCGAGAGTATCCTTTAGTGGAATTTTTTGCTCTGGCGGTATATTTCCGCCTTCTTGACCCGCCGAAACCTCTGAAAAAGCCTGCTCATTGATATCTTCAATCAGTTGAGCGTCGCTATTTTCACCTTCCTCGGCTTCCACTGAAGAGGGTATATCCCTTTTTTCGACAACAGGAGGTAGCGGGGTTTCCACCGGTACCTCTGGTTTAATCGTTGTCTCTTCAATACTGAATGTTTCATCTGCACTTAACCCGCTCTCTGCGAGTTGCTGTGCAGCTTGCTCTAATAACCTAGAGGTACGCGCAGTCACATCGCCTGGATCTTCCTCAGGCTCTTTTAGAAGGCTATCTAGATAGGCTTCCATAACGTCTTCTCGCGCGAAGGGAGACTGCTTACTCATGCTAGGTTATTTCTCCAAAACCTCTAATAATTTTGCATAGGCCGTGACACCACGTGTTTTCGGGTACGCGACTGAAATAGGTAACTGTACAAGACTTGCATCTCTAAAGTGAGTATCAACGGGCACAACACCTGTCCAAACCCGCTCGCCGTAATCGGTCATGAGTCGTTCACGAGACGCCAATGCGGCATTAGTACGTTTGTCAAACATGGTCGGAATAATGACAGTATCAAACGACTTTTGTAATGAGCGCCCCATAATTTCCATGGTTCGAATCATGCGATCGAGACCTTTTAATGCTAAGTACTCGGTTTGCGTTGGCACAATCACTTTATGGCACGCTGCAAGTGCGTTAACCATTAATACCCCAAGTACAGGCGGACAATCAATAATGACTACATCAAACTCGTGCTCTACCTTGGCCAGTGCCTTTTTCAGCACTAAACCCATACCTTGTTCGCTCCCCATGGTTCTATCTAGGGTAGCTAATGCCATTGTCGCGGGCAATACGTATAGGTTGTCCAACTTGGTAGGACACAAACAGTCCATCACTTTATCGGCAGATATGTCTGGAGATTGAATAAAAATATCGTAAACCGAATGACTTAGCGCTTCTGCATCGATTCCAAAATAATAACTTAAAGACGCGTGGGGATCAGTATCGACCATAAGCACACGCTTCCCCGCCTGTGCCAATAATCCACCCAGTGAAACGGTTGTCGTGGTTTTCCCTACCCCGCCTTTTTGGTTTGCAACTGTCCACACCTTCATTACGATATTCCTAGCAAAATTAATAAACGCGCGACTTACTTCATTTCAGTTTGGATACAGGTACTCATATCGTCAATATTGATACTTTTTTCCGAGACACCCGCCACTGCAACGGCTTGCGGCATTCCATATACCACACAAGAAGCTTGATCTTGTGCCCATATTGTCGCCCCTTTGTCTTTCAATACACGACAGCCCTCTCGGCCATCAGCCCCCATTCCGGTCAGGATTACACCTAGTACGTCTCCGCCATAGGCTTTTGCTAGCGTTCCAAACGTTAAATCAACGCTGGGTTTGTAGCTAATTTTGTCAGAGGGATTCGCATCTGTAATGGCAATCGTCTTTTTAACACCTTGCCCTTCAATAAGCATCTGCTTGCCCCCTGGCGCCAAATAAGCAACACCAGGATTTAGCACATCGCCATGCTCAGCCTCTTTCACCCCAATATGGCAGTGAGTATTAAGCCGCTGCGCAAATGCGTGAGTAAACGTGCCAGGCATATGCTGAACCAATAATATCGGGTACGGAAAATCTGCGGGCAGTGGCGTGAGTACTTTCTGAAGCGCTACGGGTCCGCCTGTAGAGGCACCTATAGCAAGACACTGGTACTTTTTACCTGACGCCTGTACCGACGATACTGTGGGCTGAGTGACAGCCTCTTTTCTACCCGACAATAAACTGGACGATTTTAAAAAGGGTTGCCTAGGTGCATTGGCGGGCAGCTTGCGAGTTTCTATCCGCTTGAGTAAAGGCCGACTTAAGCCCCCACTTCGCCGTGCAATTAACCGCACCTTAGTACATAACATGCGAGCTGCGTCTTTTCTATCCTTAGCGATATCTTCAAACTTTTTAGGAAGAAAGTCTAAAGCACCTGCTTCAAGTGCGTCTAAGGTCGCCTGCGCGCCATGATGTGTAAGAGATGAAAACATCAAAATAGGCAGTGGTCGCTTAGCCATAATTGCTTTAACGGCAGAAATCCCGTCCATCACGGGCATTTCTACGTCCATTGTCACAACATCTGGCGCTAACGCGTCAATTTTCTCTAGGGCTTCTCGACCATTCTTGGCTTCGCCAACAACTTCTAGCTCTCTATCATCGTCAAGTATCTCGCGAACCCGACGACGATAAAAAGACGAATCGTCCACCACCAGGACTTTAAAGACCATGGATGTATATTTCCTATTTGTTTCGTCGTTCTACTTTAAAGGTTTACGCGCGTACCGTTTAAGTAAACTTGGAATGTCTAGGATGAGGGCGATACCGCCATCAGAAGTGATTGTAGCGCCAGCCATGCCAGGCGTTCCCTGTAACAAGGCATCTAGCGGTTTAATGACGACTTCTTCCTGTCCAATCAATGCATCTACTACAAAACCAACTTGCTGCGTGCCTATTTGAACGACGACAACGTGACCTTTTTCTTTATGAATATTTTTAGGGCCACGAATTAACCATTCACCCAAGAAGAACAACGGTATCGCTTTAGAGCGCACAATCATTGTTAACTGGCCATCAACGGTATTGGTCTTTTTGATGTCCATATTAATGATTTCGTTAACCGCGCCTAAGGGTAAAGCAAAGGTTTGCTTGCCAACGACAATCATCAGTGTGGGCAGGATAGCTAAGGTTAACGGAACCTTGATATCAAGGCGCGTACCTTTGCCCAACTGTGAGTCGATGTTAACCGTACCATTCAGTTGATTAATCTTGGTTTTCACTACGTCCATGCCTACACCACGCCCAGAAATGTCACTGATTTCTGTTTTCGTGGAGAAGCCTGGCGCAAATATTAAGTTAAACGCTTCAACGTCAGACATTCTCGCTGCGGCATCGGCGTCGAGTACACCACGACTTATCGCAATGTCTTTTAGCTTATCAGGATCCATTCCCTTACCATCATCTTCGATAGTCAGTAGGATATGGTCCCCTTCTTGAGACGCCGACAATTTGACTGTTCCCATGCGAGGCTTACCAGCCGCAGCACGGTCATCTGGCATTTCGACACCATGGTCTACCGAATTTCGAACTAAGTGAACCAATGGATCAGCCAATGCTTCTACTAAGTTCTTATCTAAATCGGTCTCTTCACCTTCTAGTTGCAGCGTAATTTCTTTTTTCAGACTTCGCGCCAAATCTCGTACAACGCGAGGGAAACGCCCAAACACTTTCTTGATGGGCTGCATGCGCGTTTTCATCACCGCACCTTGCAAGTCACCGGTAACCACGTCGAGATTGGCGATGGCCTTTGTCATGCTTTCGTCATTGGTATTAATACCAAGACTTAGCAATCGGTTACGCACCAATACCAGTTCACCCACCATATTCATGATTTGATCAAGGCGTTTGGTGTCAACCCGAACCGTTGTCTCTGCTTGCGGCGGAGCTTGCGCGGCTTTTTTATCGTCTTTCTTAGCGGCTTCTTTCGCTGCTGGAGCCTTAGCTGCCGGCGCTTTGGGCGCTGGCGCGGCTTTCGGTGCAGATGCAGCCGCTTGCTGTTGCTTCGCCTTTTGTACCGCTTGAGTCGCCTTCTCGTCCACAGGCGCTGGGGCCGGTTTAGAGGGAGCTTCCTCTTTCTTCGATGGCCCTTGTCCTGAGCCATGAAGTTGATCTAGCAGTGCTTCAAACTCATCATCAGATATTTCGTCGTCTGAACCTGCTGGTGCAGTAGGTTGTTGCGCTGCGGGTTTTGCCGGCTCGGCTGCCTCTTCACTACTGAATTGACCTTTTCCATGAAGCTCATCGAGCAGTGCTTCAAATTCATCGTCTGTAATATCATCCCCCCCGGCTGGAGGCGTTGGCGCTGCAGGTGCTGGTGCCGCTTTGGACGCTGCGCCAGGTGCACTAGAGCCGTGAAGCTCATCAAGAAGTGCTTCAAATTCGTCTTCGCTTATATCGTCAATACCACCGTCAGATGCAGCTTCCTGAGCCGCTGGCTCTTCAATGGCAAACTCTTCTTCTGGTGCCTCACTACTCGGCGCGGGCGGGGCAGGCGCGTCATCGTCACCGAAGATATTCTCCCCTGGCGTTTCAGGATGACTTAACTTATGCAGTGTATCGACTAACTTCGCGTCTGCGGGTACAAGAGGCTCGCGCGATTTTACATTTTCGAACATCTCTACAACCACATCGGTGGCTTGTAATATGATGTCCATAAGCTCTGGTGTTAAGGTTCTTTGACCGTTGCGCATGACGTCAAAAACATTTTCTGCGCCGTGGCAAATTTCAACCAACTCAGTGAGTGATAAAAATCCTGCTCCACCTTTGACAGTATGGTAACCCCGAAAGATTGCATTTAATAAATCTGCATCCTCTGGATTGTTTTCAAGATCAACGAGCTGTTCTTGTAATTGTTCAAGTATCTCCCCGGCCTCAACCAGAAAGTCCTGTAATATATCCTCGTCAACATCAAACGACATGCGCCCGCTCCCCTAAAAACCTAAGCTAGACAAAAGGTCATCAACATCATCTTGGCCAGACACAACGTCATCTCGCGTGTCGGCATCGATAATGGGGCCTTCCGCCTCTACACCATCGATCTTCTTGACCGTTTCGACCGGTGTTTTCGTCTGTTCAGATGTCTCAGGCTCACCAAACATAGTAAGCATGTTTACTAAGCTATCTTCAACTTCCTTAACCAAATCTATAACCCGGCGAATCACTTGCCCGGTCAGGTCCTGATAACCTTGTGCCATTAACACTTCGGTCAGTAACTGTGTAAGTTTAGCTGATTGTTCAGCGCCGTCTTCCAACAATTCGTCTAAATCTGCACATAAAGCTTTGAATTCGCCTAGTTCGATTTGACGGCTCATTAGTTTTTTCCACTCTGGCATCACGCTGCTTATGCGTGAACTTAATAGTTCAGCAATTGGCATGCTGGCCTCAACGGCATCCATAGTGGTATTTGCGGCTTTTTCTGTTTCTTCAATGACATAGGTAAGACGCGATTGCGCATCGGGAATATCATCATTGGCCAAGTTTTTGATGCGATCATCAATTTGGAAGTTGTTTAACGCGTCGTGAAGTTGGCGCGTCAATTTTCCAACCTCGGCGAAAAGCTCAATAGACTCTTTCATTGACGCCGCTTCTAAGATGGCATTAGCTGAAGCAGAATCACCCTCTTCCAAATAGGCAACCAATTGTTTGGCTTCTTCAAGGGTAATAGGAACATTTACTTGTGTTGACATCCAGTAAACCTCATATCTCTGGTGAGCGTCTGGATCAACCTAAACGTTCGAAAATTTTATCGAGCTTCTCTTTTAACGTAGCAGCAGTGAATGGCTTAACAACGTAACCGTTTACACCGGCTTGCGCTGCCGCAACAATCTGCTCTTTTTTCGCTTCTGCTGTTACCATTAACACAGGCAAATGCTTAAGCTTATCGTCAGCGCGAATTGCGCGTAACAGATCGATGCCTTGCATGCCTGGCATGTTCCAATCGGTTACTACAAAATCGAAATCGCCTTGCTGTAGCATAGGTAAGGCGGTACTGCCGTCATCCGCTTCCTGGATATTGGAGAAACCCAAATCTTTAAGCAGGTTTTTTATGATACGTCTCATGGTAGAAAAATCATCAACCACAAGAATTTTCATACTTTTATCCAAAATAGCCTCCGCTGAGGGGTTAATTGTTATTAATATCTATTCTTCGTCAGCTTGCCACGACTTCATTCGTGATTTGAGTTTTAACATGGCCTGACTGTGAATTTGACTGACTCTTGACTCACTCACATCAAGAACTTCACCTATTTCTCTGAGGTTCAGTTCTTCATCATAGTATAAAGACAGCACTATCGCTTCTCGCTCTGGCAAGGTAGTAATCGCATGCGCTAACGCTTTTTGAAACGCACCTTGCATCAAATCCTCTAGGGGCGCGTCGGAACCACGATTTTGCTCGGTAGAAATCACATCTTCCGAAACACCTAAATCTTCAATGCCTACCAACTTGCCTGCATTCACTTCATTCAGCATTTGATGATAGTCTTGCATGCTGACATTTAGCTTAGCAGCAATATCTACATCCCGCGCGTCTCTGCCTGTTTCACTTTCGACTAATGAAATGGCCTCGGTGATGGCTCGACCATTTTTATGTACCGAACGTGGTGTCCAATCACCCTTGCGTATTTCATCTAGCATGGCGCCGCGAATACGAATACCGGCAAATGTCTCAAAACTTGCGCCTTTCGAGCCATCGAAATTTCGTGCTGCTTCTAATAAGCCAATCATTCCCGACTGGATAAGATCATCTACCAATACGCTGGCAGGGAGCCGGGCCATCAAGTGATGGGCTATTCGTTTTACTAGTGGAGCGTGACGCTCTACGAGTTGCGACCTATCTGTTTGTTGTTGATAAGCGGCTGCCTTGCTATTCAACGCTGATTTCCTACTGCTTTATCCGACACCAACTGCTCTATAAAGAACTCTAAATGGCCACCTGGTTGCGCGGGAATAGGCCATGACAATGCTTTATTCGCCAACTGACCAATAGCTACCGCTGCGGGCGAGCTTGGGTACGCATCTACAATAGAAGTTTGCTTTCTCACCGCTTTACGGATGTTCTCATCAAAGGGAACTGTCGCCACTAATTCTAAGGCAACATCAAGAAAGCGCCCGGTTACTTTTGATAACTTACTAAATAACTCTTGCCCTTCGCGCACGTCACGCACCATGTTTGCCACAATTTTGAAGCGAAACACACCGTGCTCTCGGTTGAGTATTTTTATCAGCGCGTAAGCGTCGGTCAGTGATGTTGGTTCATCACAAACTACCACCATGATGTCTTGTGAGGCTTTTGAAAAGCTGAGCACCATATCTGAAATACCGGCGGCGGTATCGACAATAAGCACGTCAATTTGCGAGCGTAACTCACTGAACGCGCGGATTAACCCGGCATGTTCAGTAGGAGACAACTCAGCCATAGACTGCGTACCTGAAGTGGCTGGCGCAATCTTTATTCCGTGTGGTCCAGTGACTAACACCTCATCTAAGGTGCATTCGCCAGACAGCACATGGGATAAGTTCTTTTCTACCCTAAGCCCAAGCATGACATCAACATTGGCCAAACCTAAGTCTGCATCCAATACCATGACACGCTTTCCTTGCTTTGCCATCGCAATAGCGGTGTTAAGCGTTATATTTGTTTTACCGACGCCACCTTTACCACCGGTGACTGCGATAACCTTGATTAACCGTGATTGCTTCATTTTTCGTAAGCTACTCGCTTGATCGTCAATCATACTGCTCGTGCTGTTCTGATCACATTATTGCTACTAGTATGATTCAAACCATACTTTTTATAAAGCTTTGCTGCAGCAGATACTAAAGATTTTGCTTCAGCAACCTTAATATCTTCTGGTACTTTCTGTCCATCGGTAACATAGCTTACTGGAAGCTGATACTCTACCGCAGCACTAAGCACTTCCCCTAAAGAGTAGCACTCATCTAGCTTCGTGAAGATACACCCATTTAACTCAATGCCATCGTACGCTTCAATAATACGCTGTAAAGCAGGGTATTGCGTATTCGCTTGCGCCACTAAGTATTTTTTCACCGGCTGCATTTGACCGTTTTCAAATTGCTGAATTTGCTTAATTAATCGGCTATCTCGCTGACTAAAACCGGCGGTGTCAATTAAGACTAGTCGCTTGTGGCGTAATTGGAAAAGCAAATCCGCTAATTCTTCGCTACTTTGTGCTTTTCTCACGGTACAACCAATAATCTTTCCGTATGTCGCCAACTGCTCGAAGGCGGCAATACGATAGGTGTCTATTGTAATCATTGCTACTGAATCTGCGCCGTACTTTTGCGCATAGCGAGCAGCAAGTTTAGCAACGGTGGTTGTCTTACCTGTACCGGTTGGCCCAACTAACGCAACCGCACCTTGTTGGGTAAGTATATCGTTACCTGTGACATTAATGCGATTAGCCAATAGGTTTAGAAGATACACCCAAGCATCACGTTCATTATAGTGAGCTGGTGTATAACTAATCAATTGTGAAGCTAAAGAATGACTTAGCCCCATATCAGTAAGACGCTGTATTAAATAATGATGAACAGGCTGCTGACGGCGCTGCTTGGCTTCCATCAAGTCGGCCACTTGGTGCTGCAACACATTGCGCAGCGATGCCAACTCTTCTTTAATTTGAGCCAGTTCACCGCTAGATTGCGTGTTGCTGTCGTCAATACTTGCCGCTTGATGGGAGGGAAAAGAATCAGCGGCTGGCGTAGATTCAACTTCATCAATAAAGGCTTCAGAAAAATCAAGGTGAGAGGCTATATCGTTAGCGTGTTGTGGATTTCCGCCGACTGGCCGTGCCTCATCCTTGTAAGCACTGGCTTTAGTCGCAGACTGGTTTTTTCCACCATGCTGCTTTTCCAATAAGGCTTTAAGGCTATCTGGACCATCATCTCCAATGATTTCGCTTAAACTAGGCATTGGCTGTTGCTGGGGTGTGGATGCCGCCTTTTGCGCTGGTTTAGACACAGACAGTTTCGCTTCAGGCTCTTTGTCATAGGCTGCAACCAGCTCAATACCATCGGCGACTTTGCGGTTAGACATGATAACAGCATCGCTGCCTAACTCAGCCTTGACCTGACTTAACGCTTCACGCATATCTTTGCCAAAAAAACGTCTGATTTTCATTGCACCCTCTCCAATCACCCAGCGTCAGATTATTGACCTACCGAACTGACTATTTTTATCTGTTTATCGTCAGGCACTTCTTGATACGAAAGTACATGTAGGCCTGCAACCGAATATTTTAAGAAGCGAGACAGTACTGGACGCAACATGCCTGACGTGAGTAATACTGCTGGCTCACCCTCAAGCTCTTGTTGCTGACTAGCTTGTTGCAACGATTTCTGCAACTTATCGGCTAGTCCTGGTTCAATTCCAGCGCCATCTTCACCACCCGCTTGTAGAGACTGGTGCAACATCTGTTCCAACTCTGGCGCCAAGGTTATGACAGGTATCTCTTTCGCCCCTTGCGTTATCTCTTGAACAATTAAACGCTTAAGCGCGATACGCACCGCAGACACCAACACGTCTGGGTCTTGGCTTCTAGGGCCATACTCACTGAGGGTTTGCACTATGGTACGCATATCGCGGATGGGCACGCCTTCAAACAACAAGGTCTGAAGAATTTTAACTACCGTGCTTAATGGCAATACCTCCGGCACCAGCCCTTCAACCAATTTAGGGTGTTGTTTAGCGAGCATATCCAGTAGCTGTTGCGCCTCTTCATGCCCTAATAATTGATAGGCATTGTTGGTCAGCAATTGGCTTAAATGTGTGGCGACTACCGTGGCTGCGTCAACCACGGTATATCCTAATGTTTGTGCATGCTCTCGCTTAGTAGGTTTAATCCAAACCGCATCAAGCCCAAACGCAGGGTCTTTCGTTGCCCGACCGTCGAGTTTGCCAAATACTTGACCTGGGTTAATTGCGAGCTCTTCATCATGGCTAATTTGCGCATCGCCAATATTTACGCCAAGCATAGCAATAGTGTAGGTATTCGGCTCAAGGTCTAGATTATCTCTAATGTGCACAGGCGGAATAAGAAAGCCCAGTTCTTGAGATAACTTTTTACGAACCCCTTTAATCCGGGTAAGTAACTCACCACCTTGAGATTTATCAACCAAAGGAATTAATCGATAGCCGACCTCTAAACCAATGGTGTCGACCTGTTGAACATCATCCCACCCCAGTTCCTTCACCTCAGGCGCTACGGTTTGCTCGGTATTCGTGTTGGCTGGCACTTTGGGTTCTTCAGCTTTTCGTTTCGCCACAACACCTTGCCAATAGGCGAAGCCCGCTATAATGGCGGCAAAGCCTAAAAACGCGACATGCGGCATACCAGGAATAATCCCCATCACGAACAATACGCCCGCCGCAATATATAGCGCTTGATTGTTACCTAGCTGGCTGCGGATTTCTTTACCCATTTCTTGGGTTTCATTTTCACGGGTAACGATAATGGCAGTGGCGACAGACAGTAATAAAGACGGAATTTGCGCCACTAATCCGTCACCAATAGTGAGGATGGTGTAAACCTCAATAGCCGTTCCAAAACTTAAACCATGTTGAATCATGCCAATAAATAAGCCACCAACAATATTAATAAGCATGATAAAGAGGCCGGCTACCGCATCCCCTTTTACGAATTTTGATGCACCATCCATTGAACCGTAGAAGTCGGCTTCAGCGGTAATTTCCTCTCGTCTTTGTCTTGCTTGATCTTGATCGATGTACCCAGCATTTAGATCAGCATCTATTGCCATCTGCTTACCTGGCATTGCGTCTAACGTAAAGCGAGCACTAACTTCAGATATACGGCCAGCCCCTGCTGTCACCACTTTAAAGTTAATGATAAGAAGAATCGCGAAGACCACGACACCCACTGCATAATTTCCGCCAATCACCACAGCGCCAAACGCTTCAATCACCTTCCCTGCCGCATCGCCACCTTCATGACCATATAGCAACACCACCCGCGTGGACGCTACATTTAGTGCCAAGCGCAATACTGTGGCGATAAGCAAGACCAAAGGGAAAATGCCGAAATCTACTGGCTTCTGGGTAAGTACAGCCACCAAGATAATGACGAGTGAAAGGGCAATATTGAAGCTAAATAAGACGTCAAGAAGAAACGGTGGCATGGGAAGAATAACCATGCCCATGATAGCGAGTAATACAATGGGGGCGCCCAAACCGCTGGTAAATTGCTGCAGCTGATTTTTATCGAATCGCTGAAGATAACCGGATAACTGCATTTCGTGGTGTCTCTCTATCAGAAAATTGACGCTTAATTGCTTTCTAATAGAGCTACTTCAACTACCGTGCCATCTTTGTTGCACAGGTTTTAGCCGTTTATCGGCGTAATTCTGGCGGAATCGGTAAGTCTCGATTGAGGGGTTTTGGTCGCTTGCCTTTGCCCGAACGATGGGCTTTTAGCTGGTAAACATGGGCAAGCACTTGCGCCACCGCCATAAATAAACCGTTGGGCACTTCATCATCCACTTCTGTGGAGTAATAAATAGCGCGAGTCAGTATGGGGCTGGGTATCAAAGGAACATCGTTGGCCGTTGCAATTTTTCTGATATGCATAGCCAGTTCATCCGCTCCTTTAGCCACCACTACGGGGGCTCTTGAACCACTTTCATCATACTTGATAGCCACAGAATAATGTGTGGGGTTGGTGACCACAACGTCGGCATTAGGCACTTCTTGCATCATCCGCCTTGTTGCCGCCTGATATTGAAGACGACGAATGCGGTTTTTCACCATTGGGTTACCTTCCGCATTTTTGTGCTCGTCCTTCACTTCCTGCTTGGTCATTTTCATTTCTTCGTTGTGCTTATACATCTGGTACGGCACATCAATAATAGCGATGGGGATCATGGCGCAGGCTAGGATTAGAAACGCCCATTGCAACATATCAAGCGCGTGAAAAATGTTTCTGGGGTAAAGCTCCATATCTAAATGAAGTGCCTCATCTTGAAAATAAAGAAGTGCACCTATTGCCATGCCTATCACCACCACCACCTTCGCAATAGATTTCAGCAATTCAACCAGGCCATTGGTACCAAACATGCGCTTAAAGCCACTTAAGGGGTTCATTTTAGAACCTTTAGGCTTGGTCCCTTCCCAGGTAAAGTTGTAGCCCCCCAGAGCGATAGAGCCATAAATGCCTGCAATCATTGCCACTATCATATAAAGCAACACCGGTGATGAGATGGACGTAAAGGCTTCGCCCCACGCAGCAAACATGTGAGTGGTGTCGTATGTTTCGTCTCGTGATAACACAAACATGCGTTTCGTCAGCGCAAACAAACTTTCCGCAATCCAACCGCCCATAAAGATGAACATGAATGCACTGACAATGAGAACAAGCGTGGTTGAAAGCTCGCGAGAGCGAGCCACTTGGCCTTTCTGTCGCGCTTTCTCGAGCTTTTTCCCCGTGGGGTCTTCTGTTTTTTCGCTTGAATCTGCCATTCTCTATAAGCTCTACTGTTCTACTTTATTACTCATGCTACTTCCCTCAACTAGGGGCATATTCGCAATAGCTGACACATAAACTGTTCGGCACGGTACCATTGCGTTTCAAAATGGGCAGTGAAATTGTCCAGGGTAATCCAAATGATGAATAAGCCCATCACTTGCGCAATTGAAAAGCCAATGCTGAAAATGTTCAGCTGAGGGGCTGCTTTGGTCATCACACCGAAAGCAAGGTTCACAATAAGTAACGATACAATAGGCGCCAGCGACAGGGTGAGCGCTGACACAAACATCCACCCGCCCCAATGCGCGATAGATTGGAATTGTTCTGCCGACCACCATGCCTCGCCCACTGGAAACGCATGAAAGCTCATCACTATCATTTGAATCATAGAAAGATGGCCATCTAAGGTCCAAAACAACAAGGTGGCTAAAATCAAGTAAAACTGGCCCACCGCCGGCACGTTAATGCCGTTTACCGGGTCAACAATTGATGCAAACCCCAAACCGGTTTGCATCGCAATAACCTGCCCAGCCAATACAAATGTATTCAGTACCATCATGGAAACAAAGCCAATGGCTAATCCAATCACTAATTGCTGAATACCCAGCACAAAAGTGCCCACATCCACCAATTGGGTGATTGGCGAAGGAGGAACAACGGGCATGATAATCAGCGTGAGCATGATAGACAAAAGAGCTTTCACTGGCGTAGGGATTGACTTACCACTGAAACCAATCATAGCGGCAAATAGCCCGCTAATGCGCATAAAGGGCATTAACATGTCCGCTAAAAACTGGTTTATGGTAGACAGCTCAAAAACCATATTAGCCAACAACCTGAGGGATCATTTCTACCATATGAAAGGTAAAATCCATCAACTTCTGTACGAGCCAGTTACCACCCCAGCTCAATGCTAAAAGGGTGACCAACAAACGCGGCAGGAAGCTCATGGTTTGCTCGTTGATTGAAGTCGCAGCTTGGAATACCGCCACGACTAACCCCACTATTAAGCTAGGCACAATGACCGCCGATACCAGTACGATTACCATGAACATGGCTTCTCTGAGAATCTCTACAAACACCTCGGGAGACATAAGCCCTCCTAAACACCCATACCAAAACTCGTGGCAAGGGTTCCGAATATTAGGTTCCAGCCGTCGACCAATACGAACAACATAAGCTTAAATGGTAAAGAAACGATCATAGGTGATAGCATCATCATCCCCATTGCCATAAGAATTGACGCCACGACTAAATCGATGATCAAAAAGGGAATGAACAACATAAAGCCAATTTGAAAGGCAGTTTTCAGTTCACTGGTTACGAATGCGGGGATCAGAATCGTCATAGGGACTTCATTGGTATCGGCATATTTACCTTCATCCCCAGCAATGCGTACGAAGGTCTCCAAATCTTTCACCCGAGTCTGCGAAAGCATAAATGCGCGCATGGGGCCCTTGGCCTGTTCAAGAGCATCTAGGCTAGTGAGTTCTTCGTTGAGATAGGGCTGCAAGGCCCTTTCATTCACTTGCTCAAATACCGGCGCCATAATAAACATGGACAAAAAAAGGCTCACCCCGATAAGTATTTGGTTAGAAGGTGACTGTTGAAGCCCAATGGCTTGACGCAATATAGACAGCACAACAATAATGCGGGTGAACGACGTCATCATCATGATAAAGGCTGGAATTAAACTCAGCGCCGTCATGATGAATAATGCCTGTAGGGTCATTGTGTAGTCTTGAGACCCATCCGCGTTTGTCACCACTTTTACCGCGGATATCCCCTGCTGAGCAAAAGCGGGCTCACTCCATGCCACTAAACCTACTAACGCGAAGCATAAAGCAAATAACCTACGCATCCCTGTTATCTCCTTTTTTAATCTCAGGATTTATTTTTCCTGCCATTGCTGCAATGAGTTTTTGTTTAAATCGCGCGGCGCCATCTGCTTTTATATTGTCTTTGGCAGGTATCGGCGTGTCGAGTTTACTTAAATGCGTAATCGTATGACTCGTCACCCCAATCAGGTGCTGCTCATCGCCTACTTCAATCACCATTATTTTTTCTCGCGCACCCGCCACCATACTGGCCACTACCTTCACATGTTGGTTACCTATGCTGGCGACATTAAACCGTCGCGCCACGTAAGCGAGTGCGAATATCATCGCCACAACCACTAATAAAGAGAGGAAAATTGACAGTACCGAGGTAGGATTTGTGATTGATTGGGTTTCTTGCGCACCCACTGACTGAATAAAAACAAGGGGCAGCAAAGCGCAACCCCTTAATGTAAAAGAAGTTTTATCTGAGCTTCTTAATTCTCTCAATTTGACTAATAACATCCGTTAATCGAATACCGAATTTATCGTTGACCACTACTACTTCACCATGAGCAATCAACGTGCCATTTACCAATACATCTAATGGTTCACCGGCAACACGATCCAGTTCCACCACAGAGCCCTGATTCAACTGTAGCAGATTTCGGATACTTATTTGACTACGACCGACTTCCATCGATATGGTAACCGGAATATCCAGTATCGTATCGAGTTTCTTTTTTTCTTCCTGAGTTATGGGTGCATCATCAGTGAGTTCGTCAAGTTCAGCAACTTGAACATCATCATTTTCCTGCTCTGCGTCCTCAGACTCAGCCTGCTCCGCCATAGCGGCAGCCCAATCGTCCATACCATCTTCACTCATGGGACTCTCCCCTTACCTTAAAGGTCTTCTTCGAGTACTTGCAGCTCAGCGTCATTATCGATAATACGCCCGCCGCGGGTTAATAACTGTAATTCAGACTTCACAGAAGTCGGCCGCGCAATTTTTTCCACTATTTTCAACGCCAAGCTGTCACGTGAACGCCCAAGCTTTGCTCTAAAAGTAGGAAGGTCTTCAATTAGCACGGTAATGGTTTCTGGCATTTCCACCGGAATGATATCCCCCGGTTTAAATTCCATAATATCCCGTAACGGCACATCCACATCTAGCATGTGTGTGGTAAGTGCAACTTTTACGTCCATAATTTCATCGCGAAGCGCTTTGCTCCAACGTAAATCGGTATCTTCTTTGTCGCTTTGTACCCCTGCATCTAGAAGCTCTCGAATGGGCTCTAGCATGGAGTAAGGCAAAGAGACATGAAAGTCTCCCCCGCCGCCGTCTAACTCAATATGAAATGAGCTAATCACCACGACTTCCGTGGGGCTGACAATATTTGCCATGGCAGGGTTAACTTCAGAGTCGAGATATTCAAACGACACATCCATAACGGGCGCCCATGCTTCTTTGTAATCTTCAAAGATGATTTTAAGCAGCATCTGAATAATACGGCGCTCTGTAGGGGTGAATTCTCGCCCCTCAATTTTGGCGTGATAGCGTCCATCCCCGCCAAAAAAGTTATCAACCAAAATGAAAACTAAACGGGCTTCCATGGTGATAAGCCCGGTCCCTTTCAGGGGGCGGAAACGCACCATGTTTAAACTGGTGGGTACAAACAAGGTATGTATATACTCACCAAACTTTATCATTTGAATGCCGTTAATCGACACTTCTGCGGAGCGGCGCATCATGTTAAACAAGCTCACCCGCATATGCCGGGCAAAGCGCTCATTTACAATCTCAAGCGTAGGCATTCGCCCACGGACAATCCTATCCTGTGAGGAGAAGTCATATTCGAGGGTAGAGGCGTCGTCGTCTGTACCGCCTACCTCATCTTCCTCTACATCATCTACCCCATGTAATAGGGCATCGATTTCATCTTGAGATAATAAATCACTCACCGTCTTCTACCTGTTATTGCATGACAAAGCCAGTAAACAAGACACGTTCTACAACGTCATGCCCTGCAATATCTTTGAGGACTTTCTGTACCTCATTAACAGCTTGTTCACGCAGTTCAATTTTACCCGCTTCCGTCACAAGGTCGTCTGCATTAGCCGAACTAAACACTTGCAACAAGGTGCCCTCAATGAGTGGTATATGGGTTTTTGCCAACTCTTCGTTGTCGCTACCACGCACTAATAGCTGCACTTTAATTTGCACCAACCTATCTCGACCTGAGCCAGGCACGTTAAACACGAAAGGACGAGGCATAGCAACATACAATGCCGTGCCCACTTCAGCCTTCGTTGAAGGCGCTGCTTCGCCAGCCGCTTGTGCGGCTTGGGCATCGGCTTCAGCTAATTGCTCCGCAGCAGGTTCATCACTGCCTGAAAATAGAAGAAAGTACGCCGCCGCTCCACCACCAAGTAGCACAACTGCAACAATAATGATTAACATCATTTTGCCTTTCTTTTTGCCACCTTCTTCTATTTGTAGTTCTTCTTCAGCCATGTCTAATCCGTCATAAATGCAAGAGGCTTTGTATTATCAAGTTTCACCCGAAAATGGCAATGCCAATTCGTAGTATATTTCTCGGACTTAATGCATTTCCCCGTTAATTAGCGGGTTATAAACACTAAGCATAGTAATCAATTCCACCTTTCGCTTGCCGGGTCACCGCTTGCTCCACCACGTGAGTGTCATCTGCGCCATCCGACATTTCATCGCCATTTTGCTGACCATTGCCTGAACCTGCAAGTTGCTGGCCAGACTCTCCAGATTGCGACGAATTATCTTTTCGCACCTCGGCATCGCCCAACTCAAGCCCTTGCTCTGCTAACATTTCTTTTAATCGTGGCATGGCATCAGCAAGCGCGTCTTTTGCCTGCTGAGATTGAACCACAAAACTTACGCTTGCCGCGTCTCCGCTAACATTCACCCTTACTTGCATACTACCGAGTTCTGGGGGATCAAGACGAATTTCGGCCATGGTATTTCTGGCATTAACCATCCAACGAATTTTTTCGTTAAGTTGCTGCTGCCCTTCCGGCTTGTGAATGTTTACGGCCTTATCAAACCCTTCAAATTGTTGCTGTTGTTTTGACGCTTCACTTTTAAGCTGACCATTTTCCACCAACTGGGTGTCAACATTCATCATTTGGCTTTGTAAAGCTTGATGCGCTGCGCCTTGGGTTTGATTAACCAGTTGCATAAACTGCCCAACTTGCGCCTCTGTTTGTGCGTTTAGCTGCTGCATTTGAGCACTGGAGAGCCCCGCTTCGTTAGCGGCACCATCTATAATTGATTGCAAGTCGATACCTGGCTCTCTGCCCTGAGCGATTTGTTGTTGGTACTCATTAATACCAGCTGCAATACTGGTTTTAATCGCTTCTTGTTGCGCTTGAGTGGCGGAAGGTACACTGGCTGCCATGCGTTGCGCAATAGCTTCCGTGGCTTTCTGCGCACTTTCTGGTGACATGCTTGCGAGCATATTTGTTAGTTCATCGGCCCACGTTCCTGCTAACTCCGCTAAATTTGGCGTTAGCACTTCGTTCTCAGACCCCATTGCCTTAGGATCCGCCGTTGCCGATTCTGGTATTTTTACGCCATCGGTCTGTTGAAGTTGGGCTAAGGCATCTTTCATCAAACTAAGGACTAACACTTCGTCTTCAGACAACGACGCCAGCGCGAGGGTTTCGGCATCGGTTAAAGCGGGGTCGCCATTCAAATCCGTTGATACGCTGGAAAACTGAGCAAGTAAGGCGTCCAGTTCCGTATTCGACGTGGCATTTTCACTAGACGTGTCTTGAATGACCGCGGTTAAAGCTTTTAAAGTGGCAAGCGCCTCATCGGAAACCTCATCGTTGTCTTGCGCTAATTCACCCATTAATTGCTGAGTAATCGATAGCACCTCTTCCCCTAAAAGATGAGGCTTATCGCCGTCGGCCATCGAGGCGGAGGCTTCAGCGTTCAAGGCCTTTAGCATTTCTGCGAGATAGGCGTTATCTGCCATCGCGCCGTCTTCGTTAAGGAGCTCGTCGAAAGTAGCAACCTGGGGGTTAGTTTCGCCTGTTTCTGCGTTTGCCGATTTACCTTCGCCTTTAGCCGCTAATACTGCGTCTACGTAGTCAATCCAGCGGGTTGCATTCTCGTTTTCGGTATTCACCTCGTCATCAGTGACGTGGTGACTTTTAACAGGTAAGTCTGCGCGAATGAAAGTGTCTTCCTGCTTTTCACCATTTAATAGTGCATGAAGCCGTTCTTTCAATGCGTCGGGTGTAGGTTTTTCGGGTGAGAGTTCGCTTTCACCCGAAAAAAGTGAGTCTTCGCTAGCGTCTTGAGTCACATCGCTATTGTCTAATTCGCCGATTAAAGAGCTCTCGCCTGTCTGCTCATCAGTGCTGTCTGTAAGCGGCTGGTTTGCAGCATCACTCTTTTCGCTTTGCGCTAGGTTGTCTTGGTCATCGAGTGCTGCTTGCTGAGCGCCTTTTGTTTCGTCGTCGGAAACTTGATGACTAGCTGCTTTGTCTTGCTCGGGTTTCGGACTTGATTTGCTGGCGTTTTCTGCACTGTTTTTCGTTGATGCTTGAAGCTCGCGATTTTCTTTTCGCTGAAGGTTTTCTTTTCGCTGAAGGCTCTCTTCTCGCTCAAGACTTTGTTCTTGCTCAAGGCTGTCTCTTCGCGCTAGCTTTTTTTCCTGTGCCAAGTCTTCTCGTTTGAGGCGAGCATCATCGAAAGCTTGTTGGAACGCCTGGTTATTTTGCGAGCGCGACTCAGCGCTAATACCTGCCTCTACGGCTTTTGCCGGTTTACTAGTGGCAAAAGGTAAAGCGGCAGAGTCTGTATTTTGTGCGGCAACTTGTTGCATCATAATATTTACATCCTACGCTGGCATTGCATGCCAATGGCTATGCCTTCTCACACGATTACAAGCTTCTACAATTTCTATAAAATCAGCAACATAGAAATTTTAAATTGTGTCCTTCCTGAGCAAGCGAATAGCGTAACAAGGTGAATAATTATCACCTATGCAATCGGTGACATTAACTAATATAGGGTTATTGCAAAGGGTGTTCCAAGGTAGCGGAAGTCGTTAAAGAAAGTAAGAATTCAACGGTATACTGAGCGTTAGAAGCCTTGTTTTTTGGCGCGAAAAAATCGCTGAGTGGCAAACTCATCCATCATGGCTTGTTCGGCTTTGGCCTCTTTCTGTTGTTTAGCCCGTTGCTGCTTTTCAAGCAAAAGGGTTACCGCTTTTACTTTTTGTTGTTGTTTCAGCCACACTTGCTTGCGTTGATCTGCGGCTAAATTCGCCTGCGCAATCACGTTCATTTGCTGTTCACAGGCTTTGTCTAATTTTCCTACAAAAGAGAGGTGCTGCTGATAATGCTGAGCCGTCACGCCGCCTTGCCCTGTTTGCTGGATATTTCTAATATAGTCGAACCGGTATTGCTCTAAACTTGTGAGTTTTTGCTTTTGCTGATTAACATTCAATTGTGCCTGTTGAAACAATTGCGCGGCCTGCTGCTCTTTCTCTCGCTCAAATTCAGCCACTCGCTCTAACTGCTTAGACATGGATCACCTACCCCTTACCCAAACCTTTCGCTAGCGCACTCATGCCTTCTAAGCATTCGTCGTAGGGTAAAATATTTTTCATTCCTTGCTGCAAAAAGGCGTTGATGGCGGGTTCTGCACGAATGGCGAGGTCTATACGAGGGTCTGACCCCTTCGCATAAGCACCGATGGAGATCAAATCTTGGTTCTGCTTAAAATTAGAATATACCTGACGAATGCGGCGCGCCATCATTTGGTGTTCGTCACTGGTCACCATAGGCATTACGCGGCTAATAGACGCTTCAATATCGATAGCGGGGTAATGGCCGCTGTCAGCCAGGGTTCTGGATAGAACCACATGGCCATCTAAAATAGCCCGTGCAGCATCTGCGATAGGATCTTGTAGGTCATCCCCTTCAGTCAACACAGTATAAAATGCCGTAATAGAGCCTTGTTTCTCGCTACCATTGCCGGCACGTTCTACCAGTGCCGGCAAGCGTGCAAATACCGAAGGTGGGTAGCCTTTGGTCGCAGGAGGCTCACCTACTGCTAACGCAATTTCACGTTGTGCCATGGCGTAACGTGTAAGTGAATCGATAAGCAACAGTACCTTCATGCCTTTATCCCGAAAATATTCGGCAATAGTGACTGCAGTTTCACAACCTTTTAAGCGCATCAGCGGAGAAGTGTCCGCTGGAGCGGCGACAACCACAGCCCGAGCACGCTCTTCTTCTGTCAGAATGTCGTGAATAAACTCTTTAACTTCACGGCCCCGTTCCCCGACTAAACCCACCACTACCACATCGGCTTCACAACCACGGGTCATCATGCCAAGTAACACACTTTTTCCCACACCACTGCCTGCAAACAAGCCCATTCGCTGTCCAACACCCACCGTATTTAATGCATTGATGGCACGTACGCCCACATCCATAGGCTGGGTAATAGGCCGACGAATCAGCGGATTCATCGGCGCTCGAGTCGTGGGCGCCCGTGTTTCAGCCTGAATTTCTCCTAAGCCATCTAAAGGTTGCCCGTTTCCGTCTACTATTCTCCCCAGTAATTCCATTCCAACCGGCAATCCGCTTTGCCTGTTGAGCGGCATAACACGGCTACCTGGCACGATGCCACGCACGGCTTCTGTTGGCATCAGGTAAGTAATGTCATCCCCAAACCCGACAACTTCAGCTTCAATTTCACCTTCAACGGTTTGAACTAAACATTGGCTTCCAACGGGCAGTTGGCAACCAATGGCTTCCAGAGTTAAGCCTATGCCTCTTACGAGTTTACCTGCAGCCACAACGGGGGGAGAAGTCACTTGTTTTGCGAGCGATTCAAAGTGTGAATGCCAAGGGCTAGTCATCAGATAAACCTTGGTTAAGTAAGAATTTGTCGATGACATCACGACAGCGGCGTTCGATAGACACATCAACCGCATTATGTTCAGAGGTAATATCACAGCCTCCACGTTCCATTGCTGGCGCTTCAAAAAACTGCCACCCCTTATCCTCAATGGTTTCATCACCAAAATGGGCTTTAACAAGCTCAATATCGTCAGGATGCATATGCAATTGATAGCGTGTTTGATTGATAGGTAAGGCCTTCATGCCTTCAGACAGCGCCTGAAGAATAACTTGCTCATTTGTACTCACCTCTACCTTCAACACAGCTCGGGCGAGCGAAACGGCAAGTTTAACCAATTGGTCGCGGGTTTCATCATTCGCTTGTGACAAAGGTTGATGTAACTTTTCAGCCAGCTGTTGCCATACCTCGGCTTGCGCTAGCGCTTGGCTACGCCCCTCATCTAAGCCTTGTTCAAGGCCTTCTGCGTGACCGGTTTCACGCCCTTCTGATAAGCCTTGTTCAAGGCCTTCTTGCTTTCCTTCTTCAAACCCTGTGGCTTTGCCTTCTGCATAACCTTCATCGTAAGCGGCTTGACGAATAGCCTCAATCTCATCGGCGGTAGGAGGGAGAATCTCTTCTTCCTCTTCCGGGGGTTCGTACTTCCAATCGGAACGAAAGTTAAGGGCGTTGGTTTTTCCGTCGTCTTGCTGCTGTCGCGCATCCTCCACAAAAGGCAAATCCCATGCCTTTGCTTCGTGAAGTTCGTCGTCGCTAAAGCCTTTATTTGATGACATTTGACTACCTAAATTGTTTGCTTCATTGGCGTAAACTGGGGAGTATTACAAGAATTCTTCACCACCGCCGCCACCTAGCATAATTTCGCCAGAATCAGACAGTCTACGTGCCACCGATAGAATTTCTTTTTGTGCAGTTTCCACTTCAGAAATACGCACTGGCCCCAAGGCCTCAAGATCATCGTTAAGCATTTCTGCCGCGCGTTTAGACATATTTTTCATGATCTTATTCTTCAGCTCTTCATCAGCACCTTTTATCGATTTAAGTAGCGCATCTTGCTGAACTTCTCGAAGGATAGCTTGAATACCTTTGTCATCAACATCAATCAGGTTATCAAAGACAAACATGAGGTCTTGAATTTGCTGACTCATCTCTTCGTCTTGCTCTCTGATCGCATCCATTAACTGCCCCTCAATTGCCGTATCGAGGTAGTTCATGATATTGGCTGCAGACTTCAAGCCGCCCATTTTGGCCGCTTGCGTACCCGCTTGACCTGCAAACTGTTTCTCCATAATTTCGTTCAATTCTTGCAGTGCAGCTGGCTGAACTTCTTCAAGGTTGGCAATACGCATTAATAAATCAAGACGCACTTTCTCTGGGAACTGTGCCAAAATTTCGGCGCTTTGTTCAGGTTCAAGATAAGACAACACAATGGTTTGAATTTGCGGGTGCTCATTACGAATGATGCTCGCCACTTGCTTAGAATCCATCCATTTAAGTGAATCCAAGCCTTTAGCCCCACTGCCCATTAGAATTTGGTCAATAAGATTAGCCGCTTTGTCCTCACCTAATGCCGCTGTAAGGGCACGTTTCACAAAGTCTTGGCTTTGGAAACCTATGGTGCTGTAGTTTTGAATTTCTTCAATAAAGTGTTTATGCACAGCCGTAATTTTGGTCTGTGTCATATCATCGACCTTGGCCATCTCTGAGCCCAGCTTCTGGACCTGTTTGGGTTCAAGGTGCTTCAATATTTGAGCAGCGTCTTCTTCTGAAAGACTCAGTAGCAATATGGCAGCCTTCTCGACGCCCTCTAACTTACTTACATCGTAAGACTGTTCTTCAACATTGGCGAGTTCTTCAGCCATAATACGCTCTCACTTACTCATCTTGCATCAGCCAGCCTTTAACGACTTGGGCTGACAATTCTGGTTCATTGGCCACGAGTGCACGCACCGCTTTTAATACGTCTTCATCTTTATGTAAATCTGGCAGCATCAAAGACCCGTCGGCAGCGAAGCCCACTTGACCTTCGTCGAAATCGGAAGACAGCATGCTGATGGTTTCATCACCAAGGTCTAGACCTTCATCTGCATCAAAATCTTCTGCTTCTTTGGTGTCATCAGGGTTAATCAGACGACGCAGCATGGGTCGAATAACAAAGATGATGAGCACGATAATGACGAGGCCACCCACCACCAGCTTAAGTATAGGCAAAAATCCGGGCTGTTCCCACAGTGGAACCTCTTCCATAACGCCGGCGTCCATTCGTGTGAACGGGACACTGACCACTTCAAGAGAGTCGCCTCGGGTAACGTCAAAGCCAATACCACCTTGCAACAAACGGCGAATATTCAGTAGCTCTTCTTGTTTTCTGGGCTCACTGGTTGTACTGCCGTCTTCGCCAGTCAGCTGTGTATAATCTACAGCCACCGACACACTTAAACGTCGAATAACGCCACTTTGCTTTTTCGTGTGGCTAATGGTGGTATCTAATTCATAGTTGCGGGTAGACTCTTTCGCCGTTCTGCCTGGCAAGGTTGGTTGGTTGCCAGCTCCGGCTTGCTCTGGAATATTAGAATCAAGAGGAGGTTGATTGGAAAGCGCGCCAGGAATGCCGCCAACGCCGCCGCCCACACTGTTTTCCTCAACAATCATTTCACTACGTACGGCGGGTAAGTCAGGGTTATAACTGCGCTGGGTTTGCTCCATGGCAGTAAAGTCCATGCTCACGTCTGCCTGAGCCGTATAGTTACCAATGCCAAGTACGGGGATCAAAATAGCATCTATTTTTTCCAGGTATTCTTGTTCCCGTTGACGCTCTATTTCGTATTCTTTACGGGCTCTAGCACTTAATGAATCTTGCGAGCCTGAGTTGAGTAAGCGGCCGTTGCTGTCGGTGACCGTTACTTTTGATGGTTCCATATTCTGCACAGCAGATGCCACGATATCAATCACAGCATCAACTTCTTCACCTGCTATAACCGACCCGCGTTTTGCGGTTAATACTACCGTAGCTGAGGCCTTTTTTTCACGTCTCGCAAAAACGTTTTCTTTCGGCATAGCCAGTAGTACCCGGGCTTTTTGAATACTTGTCATATCTTCAATAGTGGATGCAATTTGCTGTTCACGAGCGTGTTTTAATCTTTCCATTTCCACCCGCTGACTGACACCGAACCCCATGTCTTGCATGATAATGTCGGTTCCGCTATCGCTGCTATTGGTTAAGCCTTGGCGCGTCATACCTAAACGGATATTTTGAAACTCATCGCTTCTTACATAAACCGTGTTTCCTTCTAAGCGGTACTCTATTTGGTTGGCATCCATGTAATCTAGCGTTTCGATGAGCTCTTGGGTCTCCATTTTGGCTAGAGGACGAAAATCAGGTTCTTGTGCCCAAATTAAAATAAACACCGCAATGGCCACACAGATAACAAGCACTACCACAAGTGCCATTTGTCGCATCATGTCTGTGTTGCCTAAGGTATCCATGAATCCAGATTTATTTTCTGGTTCCACATCGCCTGCCGCGCTTTGATCGGGTACGGTTAAATTTGTGCCTGTTGCCTCAGCCATGATCTACTCCAACTACACTGGCATGTTCATGATTTGCTTGTACGCTTCAAGCACTTTATTTCTCACTTGCACGGTTGCCTCAAACGCAATACCCGCTTTCTCTTTGGTGAGCATAACTTCAGCTAAACTTAATGAGTTGTCGCCCATTTCGAACCGTTGTTGCGCATTTTTCGATTCTAACTGCATACCATTTACACCATCTACCGCTTGCTTAAGCATGTTAGAAAAATCATCTTTTGTGGGATTAATGTCTGGTAATGTTTGGGGCTCATTAACCTGAAGACGAGACTGCCCAATCATATTTTGCATATCTTGATACAAACTGTTGGCTTTGACGTCCATAACCACTCCTACACGATTTCGTCGAAAAATTGCCGCTATGCGGCGAAATGTTGCTGTTGCCCAGTACAAATGCAATCAACAAGCCAACTTTAAAAAGCATTTAAAATCAAAGATTTGAATATAAAAATTAGAGGAAAGCCAATTTTATGACAGGGTGACGCCAATTTCACAACAGCGCGCATTCATGGTGGCGCTTGTCGTGCTCAGCCAGATTGGAAATGAATAAGTCTCGCTAGGCGGCTAATACCTAACGAGACCTCAGTCGTCGTGCATTTAAGCAGTTGCTTTTTGACGAATAACTTTTTATATCTGAACTTAACTATGCAGGCACTTCAATACCATCTTCGCGCATTCTAGCGAGCTTGTAACGCAAGGTTCTAGGGCTAATCCCCAACTTCTCGGCCACATCTTTACGCTTGCCATTGCACAGCGCTAACGTATCTAAAATAATTTGATGTTCTTGCTGGCGAAGTTCAGAACCCAGTTTGCTATTGTCATCAGGTTCAACCTGCATTTCCATTTCGCTGTGCACCGCCATATCTATCATCAAGTCGCCTGAATCAACAAGGCCCCCTTCACAAAGAATTAGCGCCCTTTGCACTACGTTTTCTAATTCGCGAACGTTGCCCGGCCACGTGTATTGAGACAGTTTGTTTCTTGCCGCGGCACTTAATTTTACTATACCCAAATTCTGATTTGCCGCATGTCGCGAAATAAGATGTTCGGCTAAGGGGACAATATCACCCGGGCGCTCAGACAAGGGACGCCATGTAATAGGAAATACATTAAGACGATAATATAAATCTTCTCTAAACTCCCCTCGTTCAACGGCTTTGCGTAAGTCTCGGTTGCTAGTAGCAATAACCCGTACATCGAGCTTGATGTTTTTTCTGCCGCCCAAGCGTTCCACTTCCCTTTCTTGCAACACACGAAGCAACTTTGCCTGCAACGCCAAATCCATTTCTGTAATCTCGTCTAACAATAAAGTCCCGCTTTGCGCTTGTTCGAATTTACCAGGACAGGCTTGAACCGCGCCGGTAAACGCGCCTTTCTCATAGCCAAACAAAGTGGCTTCCAACATATTTTCAGGAATAGCGGCGCAATTAATGGCCACAAAAGGCGCATCAGCACGCTGTGACTGGTCATGAATATAGCGTGAGAGCACCTCTTTACCCGAACCACTCGGCCCCATGACCATCACAGTAGCGTCAGACTTCGCGACTTTTCGCGATAAGGCGAGTAGTTGCAAACTGGAAGGGTCTGCCACGATGGGCGTGCGTGACTCAATTTTTTGTGCTGGCGCATATCGCCCAACTAAATTGAGTAACACTTCCGGCGCGAACGGCTTAGATAAGTAATCTGTTGCGCCATCTCGCATGGCTTGAACCGCATCATTGATTGTGGCAAACGCTGTCATGAGTAACACTGGCATTTGCGGGTATTTCGCTTTAATGCTTTTAAGCAAAGCGAGGCCGCTCATTTCGCCCATTTGAATATCGCTCACCACTAAGTCTATTTTTCTCCCAGAGAGCACCATCAACGCCGATTCTGCGCAGTCGGCATCAACGACATCATAATCGCCGAGTAACAAGGTATCGTATAAGGCTTCACGTAAGCCTGCATCGTCTTCCACGATAAGAATGGTTGTTTTAGCCATAAGAAAGTACTCCTGCCTTTATGCGACCTTAGTTTTGTGCTCAGAAGAATGAACCGCCTGTGAGGCTGAACAAGGGATTGCTATGGTGAAACACGCGCCACCATGGGCAAGATTTGACACCGTGAGTTGACCGTTATGCGCATTCACTACTGATTTAACAACGGCAAGCCCTAAACCTGTACCATGGGTTTTCGTGGTATAGAAGGGTTCAAAAATTTTGTTTTGCAAGTGTGCTGGAACGCCAGGGCCCTGGTCACAAACGGAAATAGCAAGTTTGTTGCTGACAACGTGCGCTTTAACACAGATAGCCTGGCCTTTAGGCGTCACCTGACTTGCATTATGTACCAGGTTCAATATGGCGCCCTGCAAGGCCGTAAGGTTTCCGGTAACCGATACGTTAGCGTTAAACCCCTCTACCGATATTGATTGAGCCGCTTGACTGGCCATGGTTTGCGACGTAGGCAAAATAGCCTCTTCAAGCTCTTGTGATGAAATAGACGCAACCACTTGCTCTTCACCCGACTTCGCGAATAGCAACATATCGTTGACCTGACTTTCTAGCTCTTTTAAACGGTCTGTCAGTTTATGAGCAAATTGTTCGCCGGCATTTTCTGGTAAATTTTTACGCGTTAAGTTAGAGGCATAAAGCATAGCTGCAGATAGCGGCGTTCTTATCTGATGTGCGAGTGAGGCCACCATTTTGCCAAGTGAAGACAAACGCTGCATATGACTCACTCGTGCTTGGAGCTCACGGGTTTCCGTTAAGTCCGTTATCACAATAAGCTGACCCGGCTCTTTCTCCAATGGCGTAATAGACAGCTTCACACGACGCCCATCCACCAAGGATACCTCGTGGCCATCGTCCGCTCTCGGTTTAAATGAACGTGCGATAATATTTCGCCAAACCTGCTCTTCGAGAGGCTCGCCCAGTAAGGCCTTTGCTTGATCATTGGCTTGCTTCACTACGCCTTTACCATCAAGCACAATAACACCAGCAGGCATAACCTTTAGTAAATGTTCTAGTTGACTTGCTTGGCGACGAAGCGATGCCACCTCATCAGCGCTTACCACAGAAACAGGGGCGGAATTAAAACTTTCTTCAAGAGTACCGCCCACGGGGGCTAGATCATATGAAGATAAAAATGATTCTGTTGTAGATATATTGCTGTCGTAAGTCATATCGCCCTCGTCAAATAGCAGACGTTTTACTCTATGACTTTACTTAGCAGGACACGTGCCAATATTTATAATCTTAAATATCAACACGTTAGATTGATTTATTCTGATTTTATCACGTCAATTCCCTGACGTTAGACTTCCTCCACACGTTGAATATCGTACTTTCGCATCTTTTCAACCAAGGTGGTTCTTCGCATACCCAACTTGTCAGCCGCCCTGGCAACAACCCAATCTTGTTGCTCCAATGCTTGTCGAATTAAGTTAATTTCTAACTCAGATAAATACTCTTTCAAATTCACCCCCTCTTCGGGCAGTGAAGAGCGCATCAATAAGCCACTGTCATCTTCATCAAGGTCTTCTTCTACTTCCTGTGCGGCCGCCTCGGCAAATAATGCATTGAATGCGTCTCTTTCAAGCAATTCTTCTGGGTAATCAGGTTCGTAAGCTTGAACATCGCCGTATTGATATTTATCGGGTAAATCAGCCACATCAACCACTTGAGAGGGATAAAGAATACTGAGGCGCTCCACCAGGTTTGAAAGCTCTCTAACGTTCCCGGCCCAATCGTGTTCCATCAGGGATGCAATCGCTCGTTCTGTAAAGTGTACGCCTTCGACACCGTCGCCTTGAATACGACTATTAAGTTCTTGCAGGAGTAGCGGGATATCGTCTTTTCGTTGACGCAGTGCCGGACTGTCTATGGGAAAGACGTTCAGCCTGTAATACAAGTCTTCTCGAAACTTATCTTCCTTTATCATGGTTTCTAAGTTTCGGTGGGTGGCGGCGATAATACGAACATTACACTTTAAGGGTTTGCTGCCACCCACTCGCTCGAACATTCTTTCTTGAAGCACCCGAAGTAACTTTACCTGCATTTGCAACGGCATATCGCCAATCTCATCAAGAAACAGCGTGCCATTTTCCGCAAGCTCAAAGCGGCCCTTTCGAGCACTGATGGCGCCAGTAAACGCCCCTTTTTCATGACCGAAAAGTTCGCTTTCCAGCAATTCGCCTGGAATTGCGCCACAATTTACAGGAATGAATGGCCCATCTTTTCGTTCAGACAAAAAGTGAACGTTACGCGCCACGACCTCTTTACCGGTCCCCGATTCCCCGAGGATCAAAACAGTGGCTTCAGTGGGCGCTACTTGCTCGACTAACCGTCGAACAATTTGTATCTGATCGCTTTGACCCACGAGGCTTCGAAATAAGCGAGTTTTTGCTCCACCCGACCGTGTATTCCCCGGCTTTCGGCGTGAATATTCTTGGCAACGATGAATGGCTTGCGTCAAGACAGGATAGGTAAGCGGAAGCGTCACTACACTTACCAAATTACACTCAGCAGTTGTCTCGCCATTTTGTTTTTGAAGCACAACAAAAGGAATATGTGGGAAGCGCGCAATAAGCGCTTTTACCGCAGATGGCAATGTGTAATCAATCAAGACAGCATCTGCGCCACTGTCTTGCAAATAATCTTCGCATTCATGAAAGCCTCGCGACTGACACGACTCACCTAGAAACGTCACTATGGTTTCTAAACTATGAATTAGTTCCTGGTTATCGCTAACCAGCAGAATATCCTTCATTAATTCCCCGAGAACGCTTTGTTATTATTTACAGTTTAGCGCATTTGCAAATTGTAACGACAAAAGATCACAGCGCAACTGGTGTTTTCGGAAATATAGCAATAAAAAAAGCAGGTTACCCTGCTTCTTTCGATTAAAATCATTAACTCGCGCTTAGCTAAGCAAAGCTAAAACCTGCCCTTCCTGCTGATTAGCTTGGGCTTGAATGGTAAGTGCTGACTGACTTAATACATCATTAGCAGCTTGTTGCGATGTTGCTTGTGCAAAATCTAAATCTTGAATTCGACTTCTCGATTCCGCCGCATTAACATTGGCTTGGGTTAAATTTCGAGCAGTGCTTTGTAATGCGTTTTGTGTTGCACCTAGTTCACCTTGTGCACCACCGACTAACTCAATAGCGTCATCCGCCGCGCTTAACGCGTCGTTAATACTGGTTCCAGAGGTTAAATCGATTGAAAGTACACTGGATAGCTGGCTCGCAAAATCCTGAGTTTCGATATCAACACTGTTGCCAGCATTTGCCCCTACTTGAAAGCTTAGTGCGCCGTCTTCAGACAATAATGGCTTACCTGCAAAGTTAGTTTGCTCTATGGTTTGACTGATATTATCTTGAAGTTGCGATATTTCAGATTGAAGCGCTTGACGATCGCCATCGCTTAATATGCCACTACCCGACTGCAACGTTAGCTCTCTAATACGGTTTACATCGTCGTTTATGCTGCTCAAGCCGCCTTCCGCTACTTGCGCCAATGAAATACCATCATATACATTGCTTACGGCTTGTCGGCTGCCTTCTACTTCCGATGTTAAACGGTCGATTATCTGCTGCGCTGCCGCGCCGTCAGTCGCGTCATTAACTTGTTTTCCAGAGGCAAGTTTTTCCATCAACGATTCTTGCTTTTCTTGCACCTGACCAAGAATAGAGGAGGTTGAATTAATGTTTACTTGCATAAGGCCTTCCTAAGTTAACTTATTAGACAAAGTTTAGCAGAAAGCTGAATAAAATGTAGTCAGTCATTTGTATAAAATTTGATACTCAAGAACATGACAATATACTCTCATGGAAATGTTTGACTTGCCGATAAGATATCGGTGTACAATTTGTTTATTTTCAGAGAATAACGCTATGACGACTGTGGTTACCTACGGCACCTTCGACCTATTCCATATAGGGCATGTGAGGCTTTTAAAGCGTCTGCGTGATTTGGGCGATAGGCTTGTAGTAGGGTTATCTTCTGATGAATTTAACTCCGTGAAGGGTAAAAACGTGATTATTCCCTACGAAGATAGGAGGGAGATCCTCTTATCTTGCCGTTATGTTGACGACGTATTTCAAGAAAATAGCTGGGAACAAAAACGAGATGATCTCCAAAGGGAGAACGCATCAATATTTGCCATGGGTGATGATTGGATAGGCAAATTTGATGATTTGCAAGACGTCGTAAAAGTTGTGTATTTACCTCGTACGCAAGACGTATCAACGACTGAGCTAAAAACCGTTATTAGTGAAATTCAAAATGAAAAAATCCGACAAATACAAAGCCTAGCAAGCCATCTTAGTCGCTTAATTGAAAAACTTTGAATGTTATCTAGACCATTAGGCGTTGATTACATCAACCCGTCGAATTCAGCTATTGAGAAACCTTTGCGAGTTCGATAACCCTTAACATCACCATGTTTTTTATTGATATTCGATAAAATAAGAGAGAAAAAGATGTCGTCTTGTAAATATTGTGGAAACCAAAGCACGCTTACTTTAAAAGCACAAGATATCAATAGAAAAATTTCTAGTGAACTATTTGACTATTATAGATGCTCAAAGTGTAATTTGTTGTTTTTGAATAACATTCCCCAAAATTTAGGAGAGTATTATCCACTAGACTACTATGGCCCAACCCCTGCTAGAGCATCCCAATTGTTAAACGCAGCGAAAATCCACGAAGGTTTCAAACTGGAACTGGTTAAAAAATATTGCTTGGGTATTAAACACGTTTTAGAAATTGGTCCGTCAATGGGCGGATTTGCACTTTTATGTAAAAGCGCAGGTCTTGATGTTCGTACTATTGAGATGTCAGACAAATGCGCTGACTTTCTCAATCATGTTGCTCAAATCCCTACGGTGTTAACGGATAACGAAGCGCTCTCGGTACAGGCTGAAGAACAAACCGACTTAATCGCACTATGGCACGTAATCGAACATCTTGTAGACCCTTTTCATTTGATAGAAACCTGCGCTTCGCGAATACGTCAAGGAGGCTATATTCTTATCGCTGCGCCCAACCCTGATGCTCTTCAATTTGTCGCATTTAAAGAGTCATGGGTTCATCTAGACGCGCCAAGGCATACGTGCCTAATTCCGATATCAATATTGTCAACTTTGCTGGAAAAGCTCGGATTTGAAGTTGTTCTGAGTACGACGTTGGATGAAGGAAGTAAGGAATGGACACGCTTTGGTTGGACGCATTCCTTAAATCACGTGAAAAGTGAAATTGACAAAAATTGGTATACCTCAGTAGAGAAAAAAGTGGCTACGCTTGAATCAATGGAAGGTTATGGTGCTGCGTATACAATCATCGCTAAAAAACTATAAATTCAGTTAAGTGAAACACATTTTTTCGGGCCGAGGCCCCCGTGTTTTGATAATGCATGTGGTTAAATATATAAGGTAGGCGCAAATGATTAATGAATACTGTTAAGTTTGTTATTTGCTTGCCGATAGAAGATTAATAAGAGAATAAGCTTCCCTTTTTTAGAAAGGTAAGCATTTAGAAATAATAGGATTTCATGTCTATGAAAGCAGTCATTTTGGCGGGAGGTTTGGGAACCCGTATCAGCGAGGAAAGCCTAATACGCCCTAAACCAATGATTGAAATTGGCGGCAAGCCAATGCTCTGGCACATCATGAAAATATACTCCGCTCATGGCATTAATGACTTCATTATCTGTTGTGGCTATAAGGGCTACATGATCAAAGAATATTTTGCCAACTACTTTCTCCACATGTCGGATGTGACATTTGATATGCAGAATAACAGCATGGAAGTACATGAAAATGGAGCGGAACCGTGGAAAGTCACCGTAGTCAATACAGGGGAAGGCTCAATGACCGGTGGACGCCTGAAGCGAGTGAGGTCCTATCTCGGAAACGAGGATTTTTGCTTTACTTATGGCGACGGTGTGAGCAACCTCAACATCGCCAAAAGCATTGAGTTTCATAAAGCAAAAGGAAAGCTCGCAACATTAACTGGTGTCCAACCTCCGGGTAGATTCGGCTCTCTCAATTTGAAAGGCGATACAGTCACCCATTTTAAAGAGAAGCCTAATGGAGATGGTGCCTGGATAAATGGTGGTTTTTTCGTTCTATCCCCTAAAGTAATCGACCTCATAGAAAGCGATGAAACGGTATGGGAAAATGAGCCGATGAATACGCTCGCAGCACAAGGAGAGCTTTCAGCGTATCTCCATACAGGTTTTTGGCAACCGTTAGATACACTACGTGAAAAGAAATACCTTGAAGAGTTGTGGTCAACAGGTAAGGCGCCATGGAAGATATGGTGAACGATAAGCAATTCTGGAAGAACAAAAATGTACTCGTTACGGGCCATACCGGGTTCAAGGGGAGCTGGTTGTGCTTGTGGCTACAAGAGCTTGGAGCAAATGTAACGGGGATTTCTCTCCGTCCAACATGCCAACCCAATTTATTTGAAGCAGCTGCGGTCGATGAAAACATGCGCTCTTTATACATCGACATTAGAAATGTTGACGCTCTCAAGAAGGCTTTCTCTGAAACGCAGCCAGAAATCATAATACATATGGCTGCCCAGTCCTTAGTAAGAAAATCCTACCATGATCCTGTGGAAACCTACTCCACAAATGTTATGGGGACTGTAAATGTGTTAGAAGCTGTAAGGTATTCCCCCTCAGTAAGAGCAGTGGTAAACGTAACCAGTGATAAATGTTACGAAAATAACGATGATTTCAGGCCTTTCGTCGAGAGTGACAGAATGGGGGGCTATGACCCTTACAGTAACAGCAAGGGGTGTGCCGAGTTGGTCGCTCAGGCATTCACAAGTTCTTACTTTAACAAACATCAATTTCACGAACACAGCGTGGCTATTGCGTCAGCTAGAGCAGGAAATGTTATTGGCGGAGGCGATTGGGCACAAGACCGTTTGATTCCCGATATATTTAAAGCGATAAGTAAAAAAGAAACAGTCATTATAAGAAGCCCTAAAGCAATTCGTCCTTGGCAGCATGTTTTGGAGCCTCTAAGTGGCTATATGCTATTAGCTCAACGACTGTTTGAAGATGGTGCAAATTTCATTGGCGGCTGGAATTTTGGCCCCGAGAAACAAGATGCAAAGCCAGTGGCTTGGGTCGTAGATGAAATTTGTCGTTTATGGGGCAATGAGGCACGCTATGAAATCACCAAAAATCCGCAGCCTCACGAAGCAAATATATTGATGTTAGATAGCAGCAAATCCAATCAAAAACTTAATTGGAAACCGACGTGGGGACTGTCGACTGCGCTAAAGAACACAGTGGACTGGTACCAAGCCTATCAACGTCAAGACAATATGCGAGACGTGACACGCAAACAAATAGTAAATTTTAGGAAATAATTTAGAGATGAATTGCCGCCATTGCCACAGTAAACTTGAAAGACTCTTTTTGGACTTAGGCTTCGCTCCACCGTCAAATGCATACCTCAACGAGGCGCAACTCAAGGCGCCAGAAAAATATTACCCATTACGTCTATTTGTATGTGAAGATTGTTGGTTAGTTCAAACCGACGACTACACGCAAGCGGACGAACTCTTTGACAAGAATTACGCCTACTTCTCATCTGTTTCTAAGGGGTGGTTAGACCATGCCTCTAAATACTGTTCAATGGTTACCAACAAACTTGGCTTGAACAAGGACAGTCTGGTTGTAGAAATAGCATCAAATGATGGCTATTTATTGAAAAACTTTATCAATGCCCAGATCCCATGTTTAGGCATTGAGCCCACGTTGAGCACTGCTGCTGAGGCGGAAGCATTGGGTATTCCCGTATTGAAGGAGTTTTTCCAGAAAGCACTTGCTGAGCAATTAGTAAAAAGTGGACGATCCGCTGATTTAATTATTGGCAATAATGTATTCGCGCATGTTCCAACAATAAATGATTTTACCGATGGCATTAAGCTTTTACTCAAGCCCGAGGGAACAGTAACCCTCGAGTTCCCACACCTTTTAAAACTTCTGGAACAAAGGCAGTTCGACACAGTATACCACGAGCATTTTTCTTACCTATCTCTTTATACAACAATCCAAATCTTTGAAAAGGCGGGTTTACGTGTCTATGACGTAGAAGAGCTGAATACTCATGGTGGTAGTCTCAGAATTTACGGATGCCACCAAGAGAGCAAAATGGCGACAAGTGACAATATTGCTAGAGTACTGGCAAAAGAGGTTGAGTTTGGAATGCAAACTCTTGAACCTTATATACACTTTCAAGGTTTAGCCGAAAACGTGAAAAATGACGTTATAGAGTTTTTAATTTCGCAATATAAACTCGGCAAAAAGGTAGGCGCGTACGGGGCCGCTGCAAAAGGGTGTACACTACTTAATTTTGCGGGTATTAAGACTGATTTATTGCCTTTCGTATGCGATGCTGCTCCTTCAAAGCAAAATCACTTTCTACCAGGTTCACACATTCCTATCCTACCACCTAACGAGTTAAAAATTCTTAAGCCAGATTTTGTTTTTATTCTCCCTTGGAATATTAAAGAAGAGGTAATAGAGCAATTATCTTATATAAGGGATTGGGGCGGAAAATTTGTGGTCGCAATTCCAAAATTGACGGTGCTCTGACATGAATTTCACACCAACCTCACTTACAGGGGCATATGTTATCGACGTCGATCCTATCAAAGATGAAAGGGGCTTCTTTGCGCGCTCTTTTTGTCAAAATGAATTTTCTAATTTAGGGCTCAAGAGCGTCATCGCACAAAGTAACATCTCGTATAATAAAGTAAAAAACACATTAAGAGGTATGCACTACCAGCAACCCCCTTACGCTGAAGCAAAGTTAGTCACCTGCATAAGTGGAAGCATTTTTGATGTTATAATTGATATTCGTCCTACGTCAGCTACCTATATGCAGTATTTTTGTTGTGAATTAACCTCATCTAATCGCCGCTCGATATACATCCCTGAAGGATTCGCCCATGGCTTTCAAACACTAGAAGATCATAGCGAAGTGCTCTACCAAATGTTCGATTTTTTCTCTCCCTCGCACGCACGGGGAATCAGATGGAACGATGAATCTTTTAACATTCCTTGGCCTAGCTCTCCGGCAGTTATTTCTGATAAAGACATGAGCTATTCGGATTTCGAGAGGGCTGACCGGTGAGAATTCTTCTTATAGGAAGGTCTGGACAACTTGGTAGCAGCCTGCTTTCACTTGAGACTAAGCATGAATGGATAGCCCCAACGCGATGCGAACTAGATATTGAAGATAGTCATTCAGTGCTTCAGACGATAGAAAAATACAAACCAGATGTGCTTATTAACACCGCAGCTTTTCACAATCTTCCGGCATGTGAGAAAACGCCTGAAAATGCATTTTCGGTAAACTGTGTTTCCGTAAAGAATGTGGCCCATGCATGCAAATCACTTGGAGTGTTGTTCGTAACATTTAGCAGTGACTATGTTTTTGATGGAAAGAAATCTGAACCATATACTGAACACGACAAAGCAACACCTATTCAAATGTACGGTATATCGAGGTTAGCTGGAGAATGTGCCGCTTTGTCCGTAGCTCCCGAGAATACCTTAATCATCCGCACTTGCGGCCTTTACGGCAAAAAAGGGGCGGCCTCGAAAGGAGGGAACTTTGTTGACAACCGTGTCAATGATGCGCTGGAGTACAAAGAATTCGATATGGGGAATGACCAAATCGTTTCGCCAACGTCAGCCCTAGATCTTGCTCGAGCAGTGCTATCGTTAATTGAGCACCCTAAACATGGTTACGGGATTTACCATCTCGTTAATGAAGGCGCATGTACATGGTACGAGTTCACTTGCTCAATTATTGATTTTCTTGGTCTCGATACAAAAGTGCAGCCAATCGATAGAGGAGGATTGAGCGGGAATATGAGGCGCCCCAGTTACTCAGTATTAGCAAATACTAGAGCAAGAGCGCTTGGTATAACGCTGCCGCATTGGCAGGACGCTTTAAGAGAATACCTCGCCGATAAATATCTAGCTGATGAACATTTACTTGCCAAGTTACCTATACGGGATTAATGACTATGAAAGCGCCTCTATTTTCAGTTCTACTTCCTACTTACAACCGCTTAGATCTCCTTACTAGAGCTATAGAAACTGTTCGTCGCCAAAACTTTGAGGATTGGGAAATTGTTGTTTCTGATAACTACTCACATGAACCTATTGGCGCCTTTATAGAATCTTTAGATGATCAGCGGATCAAATACGTTCGTACTGAATCTTTTATTCCTGTGACAGATAATTGGCAAAATGCTCTCAATCATAGCTGTGGAGAATACGTCATCATGCTCGGCGATGATGACGGTCTATTACAAAATTACTTTGCCAAATTAAGTGAACTGATAGTTAAACACGACGCCCCTGAGGTTATTTATACCGGTGCATTACTCTACGCTTACCCAAATGTTATTCCAGGGTGTACGGATGGCTTTTTACGCTCTTACAAAAATAGACAAATATATCAAAATAGTACTTTGCCATTCCTACTAGAAAAAACATCAGCGCATCAATTAGTCGCTGATTCTATGAATTTCCGCGTGAATTTCGATTACAACATGCAGTTTTCCCTAGTTAGCCGCAAATTGATTGATAGATTGAAAGATAAAGGTGACTTTTATCAAACACCCTATCCCGACTACTACGCATCAAATGTCATCATGTTGACAGCGAACGATATTCTGGTTGTTCCTGATCCGTTAGTCATAGTCGGCATTAGCCCGAAATCCTTTGGCTACTATTATTTTAATAACGCGGAATCTGAAGGAAATAAATTTCTCAATAATTCTGCAAGCGCCAACTCTTCTGAAGTGCAGTCTGAACAGTTACTCCCAGGCCCCGAAATGAATACATCCTGGCTTTACTCTATGGAGAGAGTGGCCCAGAACTGCCAAGAATTAACAAGTCTGACCCCAAACTATGAAAGATATCGGCTGATACAAATTTGTGCAGCATTTACGGACTTAGCATGCAATAAGCCTGGAGCAGAGGAAAGACTAGTGGACGTAAAATCACTGCTTAACGAGCAAGAAATTGAAAAATATTACCAAAAGTTAAACCAATGGTTCGAGCAAACCTCCGAAGAAGAAAAACCGAAATTAGCGAGTAAGTTTAGCTCATTCGCCGCATCTCATCCTCCCGTTGCTATGCCGAAGATAGAAGGGAAATTCGAGACTATTTTAGATGTTTTTAACAATATTGATTTAACTGGTAACTAATTGTGGTTAGAAACATGGATTGTCCAAGAATTGCCGTTTTTCACTTGGTTCGTCAACAAAATAATATTTCTTTGTTTAAAAATTTCATTCAGTCTTATTTGAGATTTGAAAGCGGGAGTGATCACCAACTTATCATTATTTTCAAAGGGTTCTCCGAGCCCTCTGAGATTGAAGCTTATACTGAACTTTTGGTTAATATACCACACATCAAATTTGAGGTTTCCGATCAGGGTTTCGACATCACCGCGTATGACAAAGCTAGCCGTCATTTCTTTGGCCAATATGACTACTACTGCTTCTTGAATTCTCATTCAATAATTCTGGCGTCTGAGTGGCTAGGGAAGTTAGTTACTGAGATTGAAAAACCGAACGTGGGTATGGTTGGTGCAACTGGTTCGTATCAAAGCCATAGAGGCTCCGCACGTTTCTTTTTAATCATTTTATCTGCCTTGCAGTTCTCCCTATTTTCGCTATTTAAAAATGAATTATCTTTCAGGGCCAAATTATTAGAAATAAAGTCCATCTCGCAGCACTTAATGTTTCTAACTCACTTTACTCAATTTCCCAACCCTCACTTAAGAACCAATGGGTTTTTAATCCGTCCGCGCGATATGGTGAATAGTTTACGTAATAAAATTAAAACAAAGAAAGACGCATATATTTACGAAAGCGGTAAAAGTGGGCTATCTAATTACATCGTAAATCAAGGCCTCAAGTTGGTAGTAGTAGGTCAAAATGGAAAGGGCTATAACGTTGATGAATGGAAAAATAGTCAGGTTTACGTTGATAGAGAACAGGAAAATCTCTTAATTTCCGATAATATGACAAGGCGATACGCACAGAAAAATAACGAAGAAAGGCAAAACCTTAAAAACATATGTTGGTCACCCGTTGCATTGTATATTAAACCTCACCACTGGCGAAAAGTAATACGCGCGAAACATAATGAAAGGATGATTAAAGAACAACAGCGGGCGCTTATGGAATACAATAATGAGAAACGAGAGGTCATAATTTATGGTGCAGGGGAATTAGGAGACTTTTTTCAAAATTGGATTCAAATCAACACTAAAAGCTTAACTATTTCTGCATTTATAGACGCGCGGTTACGGGGTAACAGAGACGGGATTCCAATTTTACCTCCCTCGTCGCTAGAGAAAACGATGTCTATCGACATAATATTAATTTCGTCTAAGGCGTATTACGACGAAATTTATCGTACACTCATTGACGCAGGGGTGCCAAGTCAGAAAATAATCTAGCTAAACATACTATGGTTTTAGAATAATTATATTCATCGACAATTCGAACTATGTTTCATTTTTCCCTTGCAACAGTAAATGCACTGAGTATAACACAGTGCATTTAGTTAATTATCTGGGATTTAAGCCAATATTCGCTAAAAACTCTCCAGGCAATTGCCACTTATCAGCTATGTCCATTACCCGGTTTTTTTGATTATCCGAAAGTAATGTTTCCCCTCGCCCTGAAACGCCTACGTTAAGTCTATTTATAGCAATGCGGTCCCCTTTCTTGGGCATTGCGTCTATACCAGCCTTTATTGAAGAAGCGCCTACCTTTCCTTCTAGTCCGTAAAAATCTATTATTTCACTCACTGCTTTTTCTTGGTCTCTAAACAGCGTCTCATAAGTTAACCAATGTACAGGAATACTAGATTGAGCATCTCTCCAAGATACATAAAAATTCAGATACCAAGGAACCATATTAGTAATAATAAAATCAAGTTGCTCTTGCTGAGACATTTGCCAGTATTCCGGGTGGACATAGCCCATAGGTACTTTATCGCTTTCTGAACGAAAGTGATCATGATTGGAAATGATGACGTCGTAAATGTTTCGAGTAAGTACAACAGGTTTGATACCATATTTATTTAATAACTGAATGTTATTGTGAGTGCCTTTTGCATGCTGCTGAATAACAGCTGTTCTCCCAGCTTGATAATGCAATCTTATCTCACTAATATCCTGCTCATTGTGGTCACTTAGTTGCACTGCTCCTCTCAAAGTAAACCCTGTTATCTTGCTTAGTAATGATGCTAAATATGTCGAACCCGACTTAGGGAACACTGCTAAGAAAATAACCTCTCCGCGTTTAATTCTTTGCGCCGATATGTGGGGGCTAGTCATATCCACATCAGTTAACATTTCACCACCAAGAATGTCTGCACATAGTGGAATAATGTATTTTTGCTTTATGTTCTGTTTTATCTTGTTATAGCTTAGCGGAGCCTTCATCAGATGATTCCCTTATTTTTCTCGTTAGACAGTACAGCGTTTCTTATTATTATTTTCAATAGGATTACACTCTTAAACAATCAGTACCTCTCCGTCAAAACCTCTTTTACGCAATTCGTCTTCCATTTCAGCTGCGTAACGCAATGAGAGAATAGCAATAACTCCGACATCGTCCATGTCTACATCTTCTATAGCCGTTATAGGGATATGGTTGTACTGGTTTCCCGCCTTTGATTTATCAATAACAAAGGCAGGCAAATGAGCTGTATTTGTTCTATCTACAATGTATTTAGCAATATCATTGAATCCATATAGCCCATACAATTTATTAGGAGAATGAGCATTGTTAATTTTCGCATATAGCCGCTCAGCTCGCACAAACTTATGCCGATTTTCCAGCATTTGCTTAAGGGCTGATGCGCCATGGGTTGTCATATTTGCGTGTTCAAAGAGCGTTCTAAAAATACTCAAACGCTCTCTTAGCATACGCCGGTAACTTGCAATGCTATGACTTCGTGTCACGCTCGTGCTGTGAACACGGCAGTAATTTAACGGTTGGTTCACGAAGGCTATTCTGCTTTCCAAAGCAATGTGGATATAAACGAGCCAATCAGCAACCAATGAAAAATCTGCCGCTTTATAGATATGTTTAACTAAAAGTTCACGGCTGAATAGCGCTGCGCTCGCGTTGGGAATAATATTTCGTATGGGGAAGTACCCGTCTACCAGATACTTTCCATCGAGAACGAAGTCTTTTTGCCAAAGGTTGTATTCAAATAAAGGAGAATTTAATTCAAAATGACCCACATGAGCACTTGAAGCATCAACTTGTACACTTGCACAATAGCCTATACCGATACGCTGATCTGACTCCATAACTCCCAAAAGAGTGTGGATAAAATTTGAATCGCTAAAATCATCTGATTCGGCTATCCACACGTACTTACCACGTGCCACCTGAAGTCCTTTGATCCATTGAGAAATGGGTCTGCCACTGTTTTCGAGATTAAACTCACAATGCACTACCCGTGCGTCTGATTCTTTAAATTGCCTTAAAATAGCTTGGCTATCGTCGTTACTACAATCATCGAGTAAAATAATTTCAATATACTGATATAGCTGTTCTGATATACTTTGCACTCGTTGAGGCAAAAAATCCCTATGATTAAAATTGGGTACGATCACAGAAACTAGAGGGCTTAGTCTATCCAACCTCTCACTCGTTAACATTGCGTAACTTCCTCATATTTACTAGCGATATTTGAGAATATCGCTTTTGTCGCTATCTCTTTTCTTTGCACATTTCTATCAAAAAGCCTTTAACCTTAAAGTCCGCTCTTCACAGCCTGCTGTAAATTATCGAGCTTAGAGGAAAAAAGTACATAAGATAGAAAGCCAATAGCGCTAGTCTTTTTAGCTTTTTCACACGAATGATTAACTTAAACCCATTCACTGTAGCTCGTTATCGGCATTGTGCAGGAAAACTAAAATGACGGCACCGCGATATATAGATGAAACGCAAATAAGTTGATAACATTCAACGATAGTTCAGATGTAGGAAACATGGTTTTCTCTCGCTGAAAGTCGCAACAAAATAGGAATAAGGGCTTTTTCAATCATGCTGAAAAACGTGCGTCTACACATCGAACTCGATGAAGTTAAACAACTTGAACTCGAAAGTAAACTTGCCAATCGAATCGCAAGTACGCATAAAAAAAACTTGGCTGCGTTCAAGCGGTTTATCCCTTCGATGCTTCCGTTCGTACAACAAATATCGCTAGATTCTATATCTCCTTTTAGCAATAAGGATGGGGATATCAATCTTATAAATTACGCTACAGGAAGAACGTTCTACGGAAGAAACCCTTCTGTTGAGATAGAAAGTCAAGTCAAGTACTTTCTATCAAGAAGCCCGTATGTCGGTTTAAATGCAGATAACGAGGCTGAGCACGTTACCAACTCTAGTTGGAGTGCAACGTTAGCTGGTTCAAACAATTACGAACGCTATTTAAGGTGGAAAGAATTACCCGAGAATATTGAATGCTTAGTGGTGTTAGGTTGTGGGTTAGCTAATCACATTGAAAGGCTCCTCAACGAAAGGACCATCAAACACATAGTGATTTATGAACCTGAACCTCAATATTTCCAATGTTCTGTACTTGTCAGCCAATGGAGTCATATATTACAGACCGCTCACGCAAAAGGGACGAGGATTTATCTTCAGATTGAGAAAGATGGACGCGATATTGTAGAAAACATCACTGAGCTCCAAAACACTTTCAGCCATATCGATGGGTTCTATTTGTTCAAACATTATAACAACACTATTTTTGACAGTGTATTCAAGGCGCTTACCTCGACACCTTGGTCTAAATTAAAATCTCAGGGAATTCAGTATAATTTTACAAAAGGTTTCGTAAATCAAATAGCTCCCTGGACGCCCCCGTTAGACTTATCTGATTTTAAAGATTGTCTGAAAACGTCTAAGCGGTTCCAAGAGAACTTGGAGGCATTTCGTTTATTTTTCCCAGATATTTACAATGAATTTAAAGACTACTCTCCAAAGGTATGGATTCCTGTCGAAAACGAGCTTAGTGAAATCAACCTTATAAAACTCGATACCCTAGGTCCGCTATACGGAGATAATCCTCGCGCAGAGGGATTGATGAATTATAAAGGTTATAGCGAACAACCTCATAAAGATGGCCTTGTGTTGGGGTATGAAGGAGAGAAGTTCGCTCACTACGTTCATTATCAATTTGTTAAAGAAGCAGTAAAGCAAGTTCATAACGAATCAGGTAATAACGAAACGCTTCCCTATAATATTGAAGGAATGATCGTATTTGGCTTGGATGTTGGTTATCAGCTAGAACATTTGTACAAAACGCATACCATAAAAAACCTCTTTATTTGCGAGCCGAATCGTGACTTTTTTTACGCTTCGCTATATGCAATTGATTGGCGAGACTTGTTTACCAAAACTCACAATAATCAATCTCGTATCTATCTAAATATAGGTGATGATGGAAGTAATTTATTTAATGATTTACTTAACCAATTTCACTCCATTGGTTCTTACATTCTAAACAGCACCTATTTTTATCAAAGTTACTATAACTCTGCGTTAAATCCAGCCATTGCAAAATTGAGAGAGCAGCTCAAGATAGTCATTTCGATGGGGGAATATTTTGATCACTCTTATTATGGAGTAGCTCACACGATAGAAGGCTTAAGGAGTAATATTCCCTTATTAACACACAACCCCTCGGGCAAGTTAACTTTTGCAGAGAAAGATGTTCCCGTTTTTATTGTCGGCAATGGTCCTTCTTTAGACGCGTCAATAGATATCATCAAATCTTCAAAAAATCAGGCGATTATAATTAGTTGTGGCACTGCTTTGCAGGCATTTCATAGAAACGGTATTGTGCCCGACTTCCATGCTGAAGTTGAGCAAAACCGCAGCACATACGACTGGGCGGTGATGATTGGTGACACGGATTATCTTAAAAAGATAACACTGATTTCATGCAATGGAGTACACCCTGACACCTGCTCTCTTTACAAAGATGTGATGGTCGCCTTTAAGGAGGGAGAGTCTTCTACTGTTTCAATGCTGAACCTTATAGAGAAAAACACATTTTCTGCTTTGGAATACTCATACCCCACTGTAAGTAATTTCGTGACTGATTTAATAACGGAAATAGGCTTCCACCATATTTACTTTATCGGGGTTGATTTAGGCTTTGTTGATTTGAAACATCATCATTCAAAATCCTCTGGGTATTACAATGACGATGGTGAAGAATCGTTCAGCTACGGCACAAAGAACAATACATCACTTGTGGTTCCAGGTAATTTTTTACCAGAAGTAAACACTAAATATGAATTTAAAATGTCATGTCAGGTTATCGAGCAAGCGATTGGACGTGCAAATAAGGAACAGCAGTATTACAACTGTAGTAACGGGGCGAGAATCAAAGGTGCTACCCCACTATTGTTAGAAAACCTCCTTCTCTTGTCTACTGAAGAAGAAAAAAACGCCACACTTACCAGCCTAAGAACAAAAGTATTTAATACGACTCACAATGCACAGCTATTAAATCACTTTGGTTCCAAATATAGTAACGAACAACTCACCGATGAACTCGGCAAGCTACAAACACTCGTGGCAGAAGAGATCACATCCAATGAACAAGCATATGACATTATCGATGCACAAAAGTCATTGCTATTTGAATCATACCGCAGTGGACGCTCTCTACTATTCTTTTATCTATATGGCACGTTTAATTTTGCCAGCGCTGTATTCACCAAGCTGATTAATACGCAAATGGAACGTAAATCCAAGGAAAATAGGTTCGATACCACCCACAAGCTATGGAAAACGCTACTAAAAAATGTTGAGCAGTTTGTTAAGCGAGAGCAGTTTTTTTTCGACACGTCTTTTTTCAATATTCATGAGCGCGAAATTAGACTGCTTGAGCGTAACGTGCGCAATAAGAGGCTGCTTGTTGTAAGTGACGACCAAGACTACATACATGGTATCAATTGGCTAGTGGAAAACTACTTAAACTGGGAGTTAACCGTTACATCTTGTTCATTTGATTCAACACCTACATTTGATAGTGTGGAATTTGTTATATATAACCCTGACCATTATTTAGATATCAGCGCTATGGACTTAATAAATAAAGGAACAGAATCCACATTATGTACATTGTACGCTTCTTACTACGATAAAATCACGTCACTACAGACTGCATCTCCTACGGTGACATTTTTACCCTTAATACAAAACGAAAATCAATCTGGCTGGTTAATAGACGAATTGTCTAAAGCATTTATAACATTGCAGGTGTGCGCTCAAAATCACCAGTGCCAATTGGTATTGCCTAAGTATGCGGTGCAGGAAGGGTTCGATAAAGAGAGATTTACTCAACAACTTTACTTCCCGTCAAATGATAAAACTTTTTTTAATCACCCGTTATGCATTACTGTATTTACCGAAAATGAACTTAACTATAATGCACTAGCTAACAACGGGACGCGTGGCAGTTTGATAACAGACAAACTGGAATATACTCACTTTGTACATTTAGAAATGTCAAAGGAAAATTTCGAAATACGTAAAGCGAATTACAAGAATCGGATATCTACACAAAGAGAAAAGTGCTGAGCTAGAGCATGATTTCGAACTTAATCTATTCGGTATGGCGCACTCGTTGCGCTAAGCTATTGACGTAAAATAAGCACTTGCACATTTCAAGTGGAAACAGGTTACCTCATTATGAACATAGAGTAATATTAGAGCCAGTCCAGCGTCCTTTTGAACTACGAGCTTATTGAACGAGCCATGGAATACAACACGATTAGAAAGGAGGCATGTTCTCGGGGTAGTCAAAATGGGAGAGCAATAATGACATCGTCTCTGCATTAGGGACGAGCGTAGGATTATCAACAGCACCATTCCATGTTTTCACCGGTGTTTGCCATTCACCGTAATGCTCCTGGAGGAATATCTCTGGTTTGACTGGAAATCTTAAAGCTCCTGCAGTTGTTTGACGAATCTCCGTCGGTATAAAACCAGCGGTACTAATTACATTCGCGTTTGGCTCAAACCAATATGTTTTATCACCGACCTGATAATGGATGATATAGTCCACCATGACTCCATCTTTATACGCCTGCAGAAATGCTGGAAGTCGGCCATGCGTAAAATCTGGAGGGGCTGGAGATTCCCAACCTTTGCCATAGCGTGCGGATAAAAAATCTTCGGAACAGGAGGGGATTAAAAAACTCTTTTGGTTTACGTGAAGTTCTTTCGGTTGACTTAATAAATCGCCGTCAACCCAATGCTCGCAATTCAAATCACGCCACACGCCTTTACCATCTGAAAAAGAAAAATTGAATAAATTTATTCGCCACCCACTCTTTTCTATAGTCACCCCTTTGCCAACCCCCTGATAAACATTGATAAAAATACTATCTACATTATCGAAAGATGCCACCAGTGATTTTAGCTCAACCGCATTCATAGGTGCGATAAGCAAAGACAAAGTATCTATTTCTGGATGCAACTGGCCATCTCTGAATAAAGATAGCAAGGTCCCGGTGGTCAAAACATATTCAACGTCTTGTTCTTCAAGCCATTGGGATATCGAAAATAAAACCTCTACTCCCGTTTCCAATGCCTGGCTCGTTCTTCTCCCTACGCAATGCTTACGACACTCAAACCCAGCATCCCTAAGCCCTTCCTCTAGTCCCCACACTGAGGGAATCTGATTTTGATAGACACCAAAGTCGATATCTTTATCCCACGGCAAGAAGTCTTTATCTCGCACCATCCCTAGCAATGATCCTCCAATCAAGATAGCGTCAATATTAGCCTCCTCGGAAACGACTAATGCGTCCTTACAAACCTGATGTACATTGACGAATTGTGAATAAATCTTATTGAGTGAATAGTTCATTATTGTCTAGTTATTGCCGCCGTGTTATTACATATTATCGGTGTAGGTTGAAAATTTATTAATTTAATCCAAAAGTTCTCTTTACTGTTTCATCAACCCTTTCATCATTAAGTTTTGTTCCAGAACTTTCGCGACCCACGGCTTGTTTTTTACCGGATGAGATACCCAACGGCCCTGTTCAAATTTAAATTGATAAATTTGATTAAAGAGTCGATCAAACCAGTACAAATCATTGTCTTTTAACAAACTAAAATTAGCCGGGGTGTTACCTTTAAGGGTAGCTGAATGGAAAAAATAGTTTTTTTCACGCTTTTCTAGCGCTAGCGGCTGGCCATGCCCGCTAATGTTGTGCGTAATGCCTAACAAGTCCAAAAATGTAGGGAACAAATCGAAATGTGACGAATGGCTTATTGTCTTCTTGGCAAGTTTAGGATGGGTCAGCATAAATGGAACCTGAGTTTGCTCTGGAATCACGGAATTACTGTGGAAGCTGTAGCCATATTCCCCAAACGATTCTCCATGATCGCCCGTAAACACAACAATAGTATTGGATAAATCTACTTTTTTAGCCAGCCGGCTTAAAAACTCATCAAAGATGTAATCTACTTCTTCCACTGCATTTAGATATTGCGCTTTTTTGCTTTCCCCCTCATGACGGTTAAACCGCTCATTATCAACCACTTCATAAGGCATATGCGTTTGATCATTAATCAAATGCAGGAAGAACGGCCTATCTTTGACCTGCTCAGCTACCTCGTCGACCATATTCCATAAGCGGTAATCCGCGGTAAGACCCCTAGCGGGTATATCATCGGTACCCCAAACTTGGTCAAAACCGATTCGTTCAAGTAACTTCCAATAATCATACAACCCTATATTGGCACTATCGAGGAATAAGGTGTGGTAGCCTGCTTGTTTCAATACTTCTATATACTCGGGGTTACCACCATAAAACGCAGAATCATCCTTGTTGTAAGGATTGTTGGAATATTGTCCAGTATATATTTGGTTGGTAGAAACGGTGGTGTTAGGACATAAACTAAAATGCTGCGATGACAACCAGCTGTTAGCCTTAAAGCGTTTTGAGAGTGATGATTGCGCCATAGTATCGTTGTAAGGCTGGACGTAACAACCAAGCGACTCCATGGTAATAAGGATAATATTGGCACCTTTACATTGGCCAAACAATTCACTCTTCAACGCAGGCTTCATATCCGGAACGAAAGCGCCAGAGATCACTTGGTCTTGACTTTCGTGGGCAGTAAAATTATCACTTAACAAAATATTTGGCAGCAGGCTGGGGGTGGTGAAAAACTCTGCTTTCACGTCCGCCAACCTCACATAAACATTCATTGCCAGAACCCATGTGATAATTATGAGCATTAGCGCAATATCGAACCCCACAAGGGGGGCCCCAACCAATGTGACACTTATTAGTAACCCGCCAATGCAGCCCCAAAGCCATTTACTTTGTGGTTTAGCACTCAAAAAGAGTGAACAAATAAGCCACATAGCCCCTGCTAGAAAGGCTGCAACAGACGAATAATGTAATGCAGTTGAAACTAGACAGGCCAAACTCATAAACGGAATAAATGCAGCTGGTTTAAATTTGCTAAGTCCCTCCAGCAAATGAGGTATGCCCTTCATTAAGCCCTTGCTGCCTTTGAAAAACCACATGATGGTTTCTCTATTCACTTCAATACGATATTGCACGAACAACAACGCATCGAGCCAGATTAACAATGCATACAAGCACAACACCGCGGTACTCACAATAGAAGTAATTAAGCTTAGCTGGCATAGAACGACATGACCTAACGAAACCAGTAGTAACCAGTTTAAATCAGCCAGTGAAGCAGCTTTACTAAGTGCTCCGCGTTTCGCTCTTAGCTGTTTATTCAGCATAAGGATAGGCATCATCGCTGCAAACAATGGTAAACTTTGCGACAAAATATTGGTCATAGTTAGCATGATGACGAACCTACAGCACTTCTAGCACAAATGTGGTGGAATAATGCATTGCTCACCAAAATTCTCCCAGTAGATCTACCCCATCCCATACCTGCGCAAATTCTAGCGACTTACCCAATGGCACCATACGCTTAAACTTCCCCTCTGGTGTAGTCAGTTCGCCAGTCACCGCATAGCTAATCGTCTGTAACTTAGACGAGAACGCAATCTCGCCACTCGACACGATATCTTTTTCAATTACTAACCCATTGCCATCATGGGCTGCGAGTATCTCAGCAGTCAAAGATTTAACTTTACAATGAGCAATTGGCCCCACATTCTGAACCTGTGCAAAAGAAACAGGTTTACTGCCAGTCCCCTGAATTAGCACCAAACCCAACCCAGCGGAGAGCTTTTGCAAAAGGATATGCTGGCTCACCTTGTGACTTGTTTCAAAATGATGAGTTAACTGACTGATTCGACTTTCAACCGCCTTCCAGAAAAGCTGCTGATACTCCGGCTGGGTGTTAAGCCAATAGATAGCCTTAGGCGAAGAACAAGCCTGCTGGGTGAATGGCAATAAGTCAGTTAGGAATTTGTCAGCGATGCTTTTAATATTACTATTGTTGTTAAGCTGCAGTAGCGTCACAGAATAGCGATCGGGAAAACTTATCTGAGCCGTATTCGGGGCGATACTGGATACCGCACTGATAGCTTCGTCACCTCCCCAAAGCACACGTAAATCACACCATCCACTTAGTTTTTCGGTGACACTTACGTGCTTAGCATCATACTCGACTACGCTGATCAAAGGCGCAAGCATTTGCCCTTCGGATGTTTGCAGGTACTCACGCAACAGTGAAACTAGTAACCACGTCACTTCGCCGCTTCGCTGGCTCACCCTAACAACATTTTGGTTGGCACAAAGAACAGAGAGTAATACGGAATACATAAAAACAGTATCCACGTTGGCAGGAGCGATATGAAATACGCGTTTTACCTTTTTTCCGTTCCCTTCAAAAGGGATGGACTCGCTTATTTTCACCAGATTAGCTTGGCGAAACCAAAACGCCAAAGCCACTATTTCTGGGTGCGCTTTTACGTCAGCTTTTTTAAGTAGAAAAGCTGCAAATCCAGCAACAGCGGCATGTGTATCTGTTAACGAATGTCTATCGTCATACTGGCTATTATCTAAAGGGATATGCCAACGCATGTGCGATAATATATCACTAGGAAAATGTATCACTGCAACCCTTCACTTGCGCTTTTGGTACCCGCCCATGGACTTTGAAGTACTTTCCTAACCGTCCACATTCACAGTCATCTTCACCGAAAACAGTGCCCAAATCTTCTGTTAAAATGCAATGTCCAGGATAGCTGGTAGGTAACACAGAATTGACTTGAATTAACCCTGCTTCGCCGTGTTCGAGAAGGCTTAAGTCTTGTGGGCTACGAATAAGAACGTCCGACCAAACGGGTGTATGGAGAAACCCCTTCTCACATTGCATGTATATGGTACCAGTTTGCTCTACCATTCCATAGTAATCATGAACACTCACGTTGCCTAAGGTTTTATAAATAGATGCTTTAAATATACCGTCAGTTACCGCCTGGTCTTGCATTTTCTTCCAACCACCGCCGTGAATGAGAATAGCATCCGCAAAGTCAAAATTTATGTTCTGCTGTGCTAATGCTTGAATAAATGTCTGCCAAACAATAAAGGTAAAACCAAAAATCAAAACAGGCTGTTTGCCGTACTTAGAAAAAAAGTCGCGAACCTTTTCAATATCCAGTTCCATATTTTCGTTTAATGCATAACAGTGGTGTCGCCCAAAAAACGATAAACCTTGAAGACCCGCCGCTCTCGCTGTCATCGCGCCTGCTTTTTTTACCGTCGATGGTGCATCAATTAACAACATGGGGCGGCGCTGTTTGCCCAACCAGCTTTGCAGGATTTTCACTAATACTTGGCTTTGCCGTTTGGCTGACTCTCCATCAAGAGTAATCTTTGACGCCTGTCCGCTGGTACCTGAAGATCGCATTTGACGAAAGACGTCATTCGATTGAATACTGGTTAACGCTAAATCTTTGAACAATCTTGCTGCAACGGGGAATTGCTCAGTATGTGCAGCAGAAGCAAAATCAAAAGGCCTGCTATCTAGCAATCGCCTATACGCTTCACAATGCTGATAATGGTGCTGACTAAGCTGCGACATCACACGATTTAGCATGGCTTGCTTTTGCGTACTGGGTAAACCGTATACGGGTAGGTCAAATAACTCTGGCGGGTAAGAAAACACGCTAAATAACTCCCATCACCAACTGTGAAACACCTGCATAATCAACTTTACCATTGCTCAGTAGTGGCAAAGATTCAACTTCATTAAGCGCGATGATACGTCTCGGTAAAGACAGAGACGTCGATAAACTTTCAATCACGCAACTGCGCTGTTCTCCCGACAGTTCACCTGCATAAACCGCAATGAGCTTATCGTCTTCGCCGATAACACACGCAGGTGAAAGTAAACTATGTTGCTCTAGTGTATCGAGCAAAACCTGTTCGATGACATCAAGATTAGTCCGTTCGCCAGCCACTTTAACCATACGTTTTATACGGCCGGTAATAATATAGTCGCCGTCAGCATCTTGTATAGCCAAATCCCCCGTCGCTAGCCACTCATCTGTCAAGAAACTATCTAAATCAGCTGCATCCGAGACATAGCCTAACATGACGTTGTCGCCTCGATAGTAAAGTTCGCCTTCACCGGGACGGGCGGTATTGCCTACTAGCTTAAATTCCCCCCCTGCAATCGCTTTTCCTACGGCATTGGGCTTGGACATCACCTTATCGGGAGACAAATATGCCATTCGTGCTGTGGCTTCAGTTTGGCCATACATTACATAAAACGCTTTATCCATTTGGTGCGCGTACTTTGCCAAACGTGTTACGCAAGATTCTGCCAGTTTCCCCCCTGCTTGGGTGAAGTAGCGTAAATGAGGCAGTGCCATGGTAGTAAAGCGTAATCGTAGTAACATTTCATAAAACGATGGCACCCCAGAAAGCGAGCTAATGGGATGGTGCTTGACGATATTCCAAAAGCCTTTGTCGAACACACTATGGCGGGTAAAGCATACAGTAGCCCCCATGCTTAAATGGGTATGCAACACTGACAATCCGTAAGAATAACTAAGAGGCAGTGTTGCGAGCGTTATATCTTCTGCCTCTATCGGCAAGTAGGTTAAAATTGCATCGCAATTGGCAGTTATGTTGTGGTGAGATAAGGCCACGCATTTGCCAGCCCCCGTACTACCAGAAGTAGATAAAAGTAAACTCAGGCGGGGATCTATTTGCTGGAATTCGTGATGAAGCAGTGAGAACTGACCGTCATCAATAATGACGTTAGGCCTCAACCTACTTGAGTATTCAGCTTTTGTCGCAGGTGTACAATTTGGATTAAGTAACAATACGACGTAATCGAGAGTCAACGCGGCTAAATAATCAATGACGCTCCTCATGCTATTGTCAATAAACAACATGACAAGGGGGCGTTGTCGCGAATCGCAATTTATGATGCGTTGCCAATCATCAGCCCGTCGTTGAACCGCTTTCGATAACTCACGATAAGAGAGGCTCCCACTGTCATCCATTAGCGCAATTGCATCACTGTCTTTGTGGGAAGTAATGAATGGAATATTTAGCTCAGGGCTGTTTTTTAGCTCAGGGCTGTTTCTACGCTCAGGGCTGTTTACGCGCTCAGGGCTGTCATCTGGTTCAAGGGTTTTCACGGGCAAAATAGTCCGTCCACTGGTAATACATGCCCCGTGGTATAGCTTGCGTGATGAGAAAGTAAATATATAGCTGCATTAGCTACCTCTTTTGCTGTACCTTCTCGTTGAAGTACGACACGCTCATAAACTTCCTGTTTCGCTTTTTCATCGTAGTGGGCAGTTAAAGCGGTATCAATAAAGCCGGGCGCCACTGCATTTACTCGAATTCCCATGGGCGCTAACTCTTTAGCAAGAGATTTTGTTGCCCCTGTTAGCGCCGCTTTGCTTGCTGCATAGGCGCTCATACCGCTGCTTCCTAACTCTCCGACCTGCGACACTATGTTGACGATACTTCCCGTCTTTTGTCGGCTCATCAGTCGACTGGCCAACTGCATGTGTTGGTAAGGCGCATAAAAATTAACCGCCATTTGCTGCTTTAACGCGTCGGCACTTGTCATTGCGAGTACTGTCTCTGACATTACGCCAGCACCATTCACTAAACCGTACAACGCTGGCCATTTCTTTGCGGATACCCCTTTTTGAACTTCTCTAAAGGCGTTGCTTATGGCTTTTTCATCAGTCACATCATAACAAAGGGTGTGAATGTGCCCCTCAAACTGTGAGGAAAGTTGCTCTAGCTTATTCGCGTCGCGACCGCAAGCGATGACAAATGCCCCGTCTGTAATAGCTCGGGTGACAGTGGCTTCTCCGATACCTCCGGTTGCCCCTGTAATCAATACCGAACCGTCAGCTAAGTTAGGCGAACTCAATGTTGTCATCGTACTTTTGTAAAATGATTTTTGCCTGTGCTACCGAACTTAAATCAATAATATCGTCGGTATCTAACATCACATCAAACACATTTTCCAACTCGGCAATCAACACCATGTGAGCCGTAGAGTCCCATTGAGGAATGGTGTTGTAAGTGAGTTCATCAGTAACCAGTTGTGGTTCAATGCCCAGTGATTCGGTAAATGCCTTAGTAAGCTTCTCTTTATTTTCCACCTTACCCTCTTTTTATTTTTTACTCGAGCGTGACAAAAACTGTTTTAACATTTTTGTACTGTTTTGATAATCATTGTGTGTCAGTAACATCTCTAATACAGAGCCTTGCTCTTCGGTACGAATGGTCTTGTAACCTAATTTTTGATTATAATGAATTGCCGCAGAATTTGTCGCTTTTACCCTCGCTTTAAAATATTGAGTGTTAAATTGCTCGAAGCAATAATCATACATGGCGAGTGTTGGTGCGAAGGCCAGTATATTATTTTTGTAACGACCCTCGCCAATATACAAACCCGCCTCCAATTCAGGAGATTCATTCACCGAGGCGCCCTCTTCCGTGGCCTTAATGTTTGTCGAGCCGATAAAAGTGCCCCTGTAGGACACTATCCAATGCCACTGGTTTTCACATTCTTTTACTCGCTCAAACCATGTTAATTGTTGCGCATCACTAATGGTTTCATCGGAGAACATGCATTGTTTAATTTCTGGGCTATTACGCCATTGGCGAAGTAATGACTGATGTTCTAGCGCAATAGGCAGCAAGGTGACTTGGTATCCGGTGACAATAGTATTGTTCATTGAGCTTCTCCTTACCTTTATCGCACCTAATGATTAAGCGTGCCTAATAAGGTATCTGCACCTGTCACGAACGAGAACTGCGCAGCACACATGTGCATCTTTTCTAGACGCGCTTCATCGTTCCAAAGCGTCACCACTTTATCAACCAACTGAGGGATAGCTAGACTTTTCCGCGCATCCCACATATCACACCAACCTTGTTGCGATGCTTCACGTGTCGCATTCAATTGGTTATCGGCGACTACCACCAAAACTGAAGGACTCTGGCACGCTGCCAGCTCGAATTGAGCACCGCCTGCGGCGGCAATAGTAAGGCGAGAATGAACCCAAACGTCTGCCATATCTTGGCAATTATCAATGTGCTGAATAGGCGAAGGACTCTGCTGAATAAAGTGTTGAAGTGACGCTAGTGGTAAAAAGCCTGGTCCGGTGACAACACGAATAGGCGTATTGGCTAAGCTTTCGGATATTGCTTTTAGTACCGGCAAGGTAAAATGCTTAGGGTCGCTACCCCCGAAATTGATGGTAAGGCTTTTTCGCTGAGAAACAGGCAAAACGGGCGTTTGCCTAAACTCTCTGCGAAGTAATCGGTATTGCGACCCCAAACATAATTGCGCATTCGTATTGAGGACACGATAGTGATTTTTTAGGTTTTCACCTGCGGCGTTAACAATAACATCGGCGTATTTACAGATGCCATTCTCAATATCATCCAATAATACAAGTGGAACAGGTAATAAGGCCAATTGCGATACAAACTGGTCACTAAAATGGTACCCATCAAGTATTAGCGCCACCGCATTTTGAGTGGCAATCTTTTCTTTTATTTGCGCCACTGTGGCGTCATCATTAGGCTCGGCAATAATGATTCCACCGCACCAGTCATGTCGCGCCTTACAGACATCTTTCGCATATTCTGGCACAAAAAAAACGCTATTGAGCCCACGCTCCTCGGCGGCTTGAGCAAGCGCTAAACAACGCATCAAATGGCCTATTCCAGAGGAATGAGATGCCTCCACCACGAACAAAAGTTCGCTCATACCGCTATATGCTCCCACGCGAGAGCTGTACCTTTTGCAAGTGCTTTAGTTGCGCACTTTCCTTGTATAGTGTCCCAATGTTTGGGGGCAAGGCCAAAGGCTGGACGCACTATTTTTAAATTATGTGCGCCGAGCTTATCGCCGGGTAAAATGTCTTCACTCACGTAGATGGAACGTCGATATTGCTTGGCTTTTTCTTCAGCTTGGCTACCTCCATACGTTACCTGCCCAAGCGCTTGCCATGCACGGTGTGTTTCTATAACTAACGTCTCTAATTCATGAGGCTCTAGCGAAAACGCAGCGTCTACGCCGCCGGCGTTTCTATCTAACACGAAATGTTTTTCAATCACAGGCGCGCCAAACGCCACTGCAGCGACCGCAGCGCCAACGCCAGCGGTGTGATCGCTTAATCCCACAGGACATTGAAATGCGTCAGACATATGCGCAATAGTCGTCAAATTGGTATTCGCCGGCTCTGCTGGATAAGTACTGGTACATTTCAGTAAAACAATGTCATCACAGCCCGCACGTTTAGCGGTACTCACTGCAAGCTCAATGTCACTTAAACTTGCCATTCCGGTAGACATGATAAGAGGCTTGCCTGTACTCGCCGCCTTTCTTACTAAGGGAATATCGGTCAATTCAAAGGATGCAATTTTAAAACAGGGGACGTTAAGCCCTTCAAGAAAATCTACAGCCTCTTCATCAAAGGGGGAACTAAACGCGAGCATACCTAATGAATTTGCGTAGTCGAAAAGCTCCTTATGCCACGCATAGGGTGTCGCCGCCTTCTGGTAAAGACTGTACAGGTTTTCCCCATGCCATAAGCTATCTTCCTCTTCTATGACAAACCCTTCGCTAGTGACATCAAGCGTCATACTGTCGGCAGTGTAAGTCTGTAACTTTATTGCATGGGCCCCACTTTGGGCGGCTGCTTTCACCATCTCTCTTGCAGTAGCAAGTGACTGGCTATGATTGCCGCTTAACTCAGCAATAATAAAGGGAGGGTGGTCTGCGCCAACAAGCCGACCACCAATGTTAATCGATTCGTGTTGCCAATTAGTCATTTTCATTGTCTTTTATATAAGCGCGATACATAAGCTCGGCTCTTATCCAATCTTCATGTGTATCAATATCTTGAACTAAGTAGCGAGGTATGACTACAGGGCAGCTATGCGCTTTAAACATACCGGCTTGGTCTAACCAGGCTCTCTTCGTTCCCCAGTAAAATTGACCCGCATCATGATAGCACTCATCTAAATCTTGTGAACGCGCGCCCATATTTTCGGGCGACACGGGTTCAACTCCTTCTCCGACTATTTTTATCGCGCGCTGTATAGGAAAAGCATACGATGTCACAGAGAATGCGAATTTTGCAGCAGGAGCTTGTGTTAACTGATGATAACCAGCAAGCAGCACATCAGAAGATAAAAAGGGCGCCGTGGCATAGATGCAGCAAACATACGTCACCTTACTGCCTGACAATTTTTCATACTGCTCAATGGCATCACGAACAACGGGTGTTGTGCCTGTATAGTCATCAGACAACGTGGGGGAACGCTTAATGATACAGGTCGCACCGTGATCACGGGCAACCTCTGCAATATCATCCGAATCAGTGGAAACGATAATATCATCGAAAATAGCAGCCTGCTGCGCAGCGGTTAAGGAATAGGAGATAAGCGGTTTACCCGCAAACGGGCGAATATTTTTGTTTTTAATGCGTTTACTGCCGCCTCTAGCGGGAATAACGGCTACGATCACAGTAATATCTCTTCTAACTGGGATACCACAAAATGTTGTTCTTCCTGCTTAAGGCTAGGATAGAGTGGAAGCGTTAAAGCATGGCTATAATATTGCTCTGCATTTGGAAACTGGCCGACTTTGAAACCTAGATTGCGATAGTAAGGGTGTAAGTGAATGGGAATATAATGTACGTTAACCCCCACTCCCCGTTCACGCATTTGGTTAAATACCCGCTTTCGGTCATGCTCTGGCACTTCAATCATGTACAGGTGCCATGCACTGTTTTCGTCGAAAATTGGCTTTTTCACAGGCAAAGAATCAAGTAGCGTATTGTAGCGCTGCGCTAAGCCTCGTCGTAACGAAACAAATTCGTCTAAACGATTTAACTGAGATAACCCAAGTACCGCATGAAGGTCACTTAATCTGTAATTAAAACCTAATTCGTATTGCGCATAAAACCAAGGCTCATCCAAGTGTGCCTCTTCAAAAAGGTGAGGGTCTCTTGAAATACCGTGGCTTCTATATCGACATAAAAGGGTAGCGACTTTTTCATCGTTCGTCACCACCATGCCCCCTTCAGCGCTAGTGATAGATTTTACCGGATGAAAGCTTAAAACACTCATTAGTGAGTACTTACATGCACCCACCTTATTGCCTTCACTGTCTTTTCCACCAAGAGCATGCGCCGCATCTTCAATTAAGGCAATGCCTAGTGGTGTAGTAAGCTTCGCAATGGCCGCCATATCACAACTGCTACCAGCAAAGTGGACGACGATGAGTAATTTAGGGAGTCGCCTGTTCTTTATCGCGACTTTAAGCTTATCCTCAAGGGCACTAACACTAAGGTTACGTGTAAGGGGATCGATATCGACGAAATCCACATCGGCGCCGCAGTAGCGAGCGCAGTTCGCTGACGCAGCAAATGAATTAGGTACAGTCCAGACTAAATCCCCTCTACTTACCCCCGCAGCTAAACACGCGATGTGTAAACCCGAGGTACCGCTATTACAAGCCACCCCGTAGCGCGCGCCAGTATAGTTGCTCACCGCTTTTTCAAATAAGGGAGTTTGTTCGCCCTGGGTCAAGAATCCATCTTGAAGAACCTTTGTAACCGCCTCTATATCCTCAGGAAATATCGAATGCTTTCCATACGGTATCATAGCGTTACCTTGTCGAGTTCCTTTAATTCATCGACACTGAGGAAATGTGAATTAGTACCAGAGTGGTACTCAAATTTACTTTTAGAAGGCACGCCCTTTTCACCTAGCTTATTGTGAAAATAGTCCAAATTCTTATCAAAGAAAGTAATGGCAGGCGCGATAACAAAATGGTCATCAAATTCTACAGTATGATGTGCCATTTCCTCTGGAACCATGATCTCGTGCAGCTTTTCACCTGGGCGAATACCAATGACGTGGTAGTCTTTCTTTCCACTCATTGCCTCAACCAAATCAACGATTCGAACTGAGGGAATTTTGGGCACAAATACTTCGCCACCTTGCATACGAGAGAAGCTTTTCACGACAAACTGAACCCCCTCGTCTAGCGTGATCCAAAACCGTGTCATTTCAGGGTGTGTGACGGGCAAGGAGCTTTCCCCCTCTTGCAACAGCTTCCTGTAAAAAGGCACCACTGAGCCTCTTGAGCCTACCACGTTGCCGTATCGAACTACTGAAAACCGCGGTCCTGTTGCACCAGAGATGTTATTCGCTGCGACAAACAACTTATCGGAAGCTAACTTTGTCGCACCGTATAAGTTCACAGGATTTGCTGCTTTGTCTGTAGATAATGCCACAATACGAGAAACATTATTGAAAATGGCAGCGTCAATAACGTTTTGCGCACCATTAATATTGGTTTTAATACATTCGTTAGGGTTATATTCTGCTGCAGGGACTTGCTTTAGTGCGGCAGCATGAACAACGTAATCCACGTCCTTCATGGCTGTTTTTAATCTTTCCTTATCTCGCACATCTCCGATGAAATAACGCATGCATGATTGGGAAAAACGCTGCTGCATTTCAAACTGTTTAAGTTCGTCGCGCGAATAAATGATAATTTTTTTGGGGGAATAATTGTCTAATAAATAACGAACGAATTGGTTACCGAAAGAGCCAGTCCCTCCAGTAATTAAAATAGATTTATTATTAAAATCTGCCATTTCGAGGCTCTCACTATCTTTTAATTTTTATAGCGTATCTAAGAACGCCACGTTTAAGTCTTGCGCAAAAACAATCCAAAAATGGTTGCGCGAGTGGGCGTTAAAGCTTACTTATATTTCTTTATTGCGGCCTTGCCTCGAACTAATCGCGTTACCTCATCCTTAGTTGAGTCACGCAAATTTCGCGCCAGATCCCTTAGCTTATTATTTACATCTAATTCATGATTTGCAAACGCTTCTTTCGCGCCACCATGCACTTGACTAAGGTGTGCCCTAATCACCGTATCACGTTCTTTTATAAGACGGTTTATTTCAGAAAAATCAGCAGTTGAAATGTCTGCCAGCTGCGCTGTAATTTTATCATTAATATCACGCAGCGCCGCTGGCGTATAGGGATGGTTTAAAACGGTATTATTCACACAGCTTGTCGTTTTTGACGCTGAGCTTCAAAGGCTTCCTGCTTCGCTTCTTCAGGAATTTGAACCCAAGCGTCTCGAATGGGTGATAACAGGCTAGACACTTCGTCAAGTATTTTCAAGTCGTTCTTGACGTGAGCATCCCCTAACCGCTCAAGCATATAATTATACAAAGCGAACATATTTTCGGCCACTTCACCACCAATTTTAATGTCCAAGGTGTCTCTTAAATGCATGATAATTGCGCTGGCCTTAGATATATAGTCAGCTTTCGTCGCAAACTCTTTTCGCTCTGTGGCCCCTTTAGCGTACGCTATACGGTCCAATGCGCCTTGCAATAACATTAAGGTTAACTTGTGAGGATCGGCTGTTGCCACATCCTGTTTGATGTTCCCCTTCTTGTAGGCATTAATACCTTTTAGTGACATAAGATACTCCAGTATATTCTTAACCTAACGACGCCAGCAAGGCTGAACTCGTTTGATTTAATTGCGCAACGGTTTGGTCGAGATTTAAATATTTACCACGAAGCGTATCTTCGTAACTTTGCATTCTAAGCTCTAAGGTTTCTCGTTCGTCGTAAAGCTCTTCTCGATTATCTTTGGCCGTTTGCTCTCGCAAGCTGATAAGGCCACCATAGGAAGTGTATTCATCAGCAAATTCATACAATCGCGTTGCTATACCTTCGTTTTCGTCGGTAAATAATTTCGCAATTTCATCAAAATTGTCTTCTAGCGCGTCTTCTAATCGGTCTTCACCAGTACCAAGGCCGAAGTCGGTTGTGCCTATTTCAAGTTTGCCATCGTCGTTGAATTCAATGCCCACTTGAAATAGCCCACCTAGCGAAGAGGCACTAACATTCCCCCCGACAATATTGGCCATGGTTGTTTGAATACCCCGTAGCAATGAATCACCGGCAAGCGCGCCGTCTTCTTCTAGTTCAGATTCACCATAACGAGTGAGCGTGTTTATTTCATCAATCAACGAATTGTAATTCTCGACAAAGTCGCGAATTTTCTTTTCTAACCCTTCTTTGTCGTAGCCAATATCCAACGTGGTCGCCTGTAAATCACCATTGGCATCTTTGGGTGAAACTTCATTAACTTCAAATGACACGTTTTGAATGGTGTTTTCGAACTCGTTTGATTCACTTTGAACTTCGATGCCATCAATGTAAGCAATAGCATTTTGCGCAGACTGTATGTTAGCTGCACTAATATTTCCGGTACCGCCAGTGGTAGAAAGCCTGTCTAGTTCAGCCGCACCTGTATCGTTGGTAATAACAAGGTCGTTACCTTCACCAGTTTCACTTGAAGAATACACAAGACGCGGGCCAGCACTTGTGCCGGTATCAATAATATTCGCGGTAACACCAAAATTGTCGTCTGCGTTATTAATCGCTTCGCGAAGCTCGGTAAGCGTCATTCCTGCGGTGACGTCGATAGTGAAGCTATCGCTGCCACCCACATCAAACGTTAACGAACCCGCGCCTGTGCTTAAGACTGCGTCGGTGGACGATGTGAACGCACCGTCATCAGTTGTAATTCGGCTACCAGAGGCAAGTTGTTCTACGGTGATTTCGTAGCTACCCCGTAGTGCAGAATTTGAGGCTTCCGCTGACAAAACATCATCGTCTTCAGAGGGGTTGCTAATAGTAGGCTCACGACCATTTATATCGGCATCACTTCTCAACTCATCTACAGAGTCTTCAAACGCCGATAGCTTCGATTTGATTTGACCTAGGCCAGAAATCTCAGCTTCAATCCGCTCTTCTTTTTCATTCAACCTTGCATCTTTGGGCGCACGTTCGGCCTCTAGCAACTGTTGAACTAGGTCATCTAATGCTAAACCTGAACCTACGCCTAACGACTGAATTGTCATACGTCACCTCATTAAACCTGGTTGTCGATGAATACGCCTACACTAGTACCAACATCCTGCTGCAAATCTTGAATACGCTCAGCGAGCGCCAAAACTTCTTCAGAAGGTATTTGTCTGATAACGTCGCCAGAATCAGAGTCTCTTACTGTTACTACCGCGCGATCCGTATCTTCATCAATGGAAAACGCTAAATTGCGATTTTGCATTTGTATGAATGATTCGACATCTTCAATTGCCGTCTCAAGGGCAATTTCATTCCTCTCTACAGTGACGTTATCGGCAGTGTCACCATTAGCTTGAAGAATTTTAACCGCTTTTTCAGATTCTTTGCTGTCTTGGAACGCCTGCTCATTAACATCTGTTGACCCTGATGCCTGCTTGTCACGCTCAACTTTGCTTACTTGAGACTCATCATCAGCCGTAACAGATATGTTTTTATTGCTATTACTTAAACTACTTTTAATAGCAAAATCTTGGCCACTTTGATTATTGACTATATCCATACGTATATTCCCCCTTATGAAACGACAAAACGGGCCCCCGCCATTCAGCAAGCACCCGTTACATCTCAACTAAGGTTAGTTTGTATTATAGCTTATCCAAGCAAAGATAGCGCAGCTTGTGGACGCTGGTTTGCCTGACTTAGTACAGATATTGATGCCTGCTGAACAATCTGATTTCGCGTTAACTCAGCCGTTTCAGAGGCAAAGTCTGTATCCATAATTTGCGAACGTGCAGCAGATAAGTTTTCGCTGATGTTACTCAAGTTGCGAATGGTAGACTGGAAACGGTTTTGAAGCGCACCTAAATCCGCACGAACCGCACCAATACCCGAAATTGCCGCATCAACATCACCTAGCAGCGCCGAAGCACCGTCGGCAGTTGAGATATCGTTACTGACAATTCCCAAGCCGGTGGCACTAAAACCACCAATTTGACCAAGGTTAGTCGACGATAAATTCACAGAGATAGTTTGGCCTTCGTTAGCACCTACTAAAAACTTTGCAGAGAAGTTGCCGTCGAGTACATTCACGTTACCGAACTGTGTGGTGGTCGCAATACGAGAAATTTCAGTACGTAGTGCAGTCACTTCTTTTTGAAGCGCTTCACGGTCTGAGTCACTGTTGATCCCGTTTTGAGATTGTACCGCTAACTGGCGAATGCGTTGTAGGCTTGTGGTTACCTCACCCAGTGCGCCTTCGGCAGTTTGTGTTAGAGAAATGGCGTCATTCGCGTTACGTACAGCTTGGTTCAAGCCCTGTACTTGTGACGTAAGACGATCTGAAATTTGAAGACCTGCTGCATCGTCTGCTGCACTGTTGATCCTAAACCCAGATGACAATCTTTCAAAAGATGTATTTAAACGATCATTCACGTCAAAAAGCTGACGTTGAGCGTTTAGCGCTGATACATTAGTATTAACAAATAAAGACATTAGATTACCTCCTAGGGATTCGATGGAGACAGTGCTACCATTAAATCCAACCAGTTCAAATTGGCTGGGTCACTACTCCCTACCAATCCCTCTCAATAAGTAAATTAAATTACCCCTCAACTAAAGGTATCGGCCAACACTTTAACTTCTTTAGCTTTTTTTTGTTTTTTTTTGAAAGAAAAACAAAGATCATGCATAACCCATTGATTTAAAATAATTTAAATCAATAAAAATTTAATAAACTTTAGTTGAAAAAGGCGCAAGAAACGGCTTACTGGTGAGTAAAAGCCATAGACACAGTCTTTTCTATTCCACGAGAAAACCCTATTATTATGCTGATGTTCGGCATGTGTGGTGCGGCCATGATGAATTTTCATGAATATCGGCAGGCTGTCATCAGAAAAAGCCCAGGGGTTGGTAGCGTCGTGATTAATGCATATGTTTAATATTGGCATTTATCATGCATTTAAAAATTGAGCTTTCGATATTGCTCAGTGGAAAGCTTGAAATTGGCGGGATGTTTCGGTGAAAAACAAAAAAAGGCCGAGACATAAATCTCGGCCAATTTGCTCACGTTAGGAGATTGAGCAAATTCAGTTTCTGTCGGCTGGCAGCGTACTTAGTAGGATAAACTGGCCTCTCAACCAACACTTCTACACTCTTAGTCCTGTTAGTCGGCATTTTCTTAAAAGGGGCGGCCTTATTGGCCGCCAACCTTTCTTGGGGGATGGCCTCTCAACTCCTTCCCATTAAACGCCTAATAGAAATTAACCTAGTAGCGATAGCGCAGCTTGTGGACGCTGGTTCGCCTGAGCAAGTATAGTTGTACTCGCCTGTTGAAGGATTTGGTTACGGCTCAACTCTGCCGTTTCGGTGGCAAAATCTGTATCTTTAATGCGCGATCTTGCCGCTGATACGTTCTCAGAAATGTTACTTAAGTTTCTGATTGTTGATTGGAAACGATTCTGTAAAGCACCTAAATCTGCACGCAGGCCACCAATTGCCGAGATGGCATTATCTACGGAAGTTAGCAATGCAGAGGCATTAGTTTCAGTTAACACATCAGAAGTCGTTATCCCAAGACCTGTCGCACTGAACCCATCAACACCAGCGCGCACTAATGCCTGAGATGAAAGATTAACCGAAATCGTTTGACCTGAGTTTGCGCCCACTAAGAAACGCGCTGAGAAAGCACCTGATAAAACTTCAACGCCAGCAAACTGCGTAGTCGTTGCTATACGTGAAATCTCAGTACGAAGCGCATCAACTTCTTTTTGCAGTGCTTCACGGTCAGCATCAGAATTAATGCCGTTTTGAGATTGAATAGCAAGGGTACGAATACGTTGTAGCGCGGTAGTCGTTTCAGACATTGCACCTTCTGCGGTTTGTGCAAGTGAAATACCGTCGTTTGCATTTCTAACAGCTTGATCTAGTCCCTGAATTTGCGATGTCATACGGTCGGTAATTTGAAGACCAGCAGCATCGTCTGCAGCACTATTAATTCTAAAGCCAGATGACAAACGCTCAAAAGCGGTATTAAGGTTGTTACCAGTAGTAAACAATTGTCTTTGCGCATTCAGTGATGACACATTGGTATTTACGAATAAACTCATGAGACTCTCCTAACAGATTAGAGTGTTGCGCTATTGGTTTTATTATTTGCGCGTGTTTTAAAATATTTTGGTATAAGTTTTGCTGTAACAATTGAGTCAGATGTTTTTCTGACGCTTTGCGGGGTCACCCCCTTCAAAGTATTGCTACACCGAGAAGTTACCTTCTCGTTTGCTGGCCGGTGGGTTTGTTGTTCCAGACCTCAAACCTCTCACTACCTCCTGGCTTCATTCTCGCCTGTCAGCAGCTCTACCAACTTCCTGCAAACTTATCTTTTTATCGGCTAAGACTAATTATTCCTTTAGAACTTTTTAGAAATAATTTTTAAAACTTAACCTTTTGTATTTCCTAACATTATGTAGACAAAAATCACAACAAAGATAACGCTTTAATATTCTTTACAATGAATTAATGCCAATTTTTAGTCACTAAAGGTTTAAAACACTGTGTTCTTCCCCTTTGTACTTGTTATCGTCAAGAAAAGAGAATTCCTTTAGCATTTTTAGTCATTTTTTTCGGCGAGTCTAAAAAAGGTGGGGAGATGAGGTATTTAAACAAAAAAAAGACCAAACGAAGTTTGGTCTTTTTGCCATATTAAGCCGGAAATTTCACTACCTCCTGGCTCATCATGGTTGAAGCATTAACCTAGTAGCGAGAGAGCCGATTGCGGACGCTGATTCGCCTGAGATAGGATGGTGGTGCTTGCTTGCTGAATGATTTGGTTACGGGTTAGGTTTGCCGTTTCAGTCGCAAAATCAGTATCTTTGATTTGCGAGCGCGCAGCTGACACGTTCTCAGATATGTTGCTTAAGTTACGAATTGTTGATTGGAAACGGTTTTGTAGCGCACCTAAATCAGCGCGTAAACCACCAATAGCAGAAATTGCATTGTCAATTTTCGCCATCATGGATGACGCGTTTTCACTGGTTAACACGTCAGTATCTGTACCAGTAAGGCCTAAACCTGTTGCACTGAATCCATCAACACCTGCGCGCGTTAACGCCGGTGATGATAGGTTTACCGAGATGGTTTGACCTGAGTTTGCACCGACCAGGAATTTCGCAGAGAATTCACCAGAAAGTACCTCTACACCTGCAAATTGGGTAGTGGTTGCGATACGTGAAATTTCTGTGCGAAGTGCATCCACTTCTTTTTGTAGCGCTTCACGGTCTGAATCACTGTTGATACCGTTTTGTGATTGTACCGCTAACGTACGAATACGCTGTAGCGCAGTGGTCGTTTCAGACAATGCACCTTCAGCTGTTTGTGACAGTGATATTGCGTCATTTGCGTTACGAACGGCTTGGTTTAAGCCTTGAACTTGCGATGTCATTCTATCGGTAATCTGAAGACCAGCAGCATCATCAGCAGCGCTGTTGATACGGAAGCCTGAAGACAGACGTTCAAATGACGTGCTCAAAGAGTTGCTTACATCAAATAATTGACGCTGGGCATTCAATGAGGAAACATTGGTATTTACGAACATAGACATAAAGTCTCTCCTACACTCTCAGTCCAGCGTGTGCTGGCTGCCGGCATGAACCGGCGTTTCATTTAGTAGTCACCAACACCTGAGGGGTAATTGATGAACTGGCTCTCTCAGTGTTTGTATCGACGTAAATAGCAAAGCCTTTAGAAAAATTTACGAAAATTGCCGTAGCGCGGAAGTTATTTGCCACCTACTATCTTCTAAGCATCCGTTTTTAAAAGGATATTGAGTGAAAAACAAACTAACTCTAAACAGTGTAGAACGTATTTCCGCCCCGGCACCGCACTGTGCCTTTACCGATCTTATTGCGTCACCCTTCGAGAAAAACTTAACTGCCATTTTCTGTTGTTATCGTCAAGCAAGCGATCATGTCAGCCTTGATGGGCAGATCGTCATTGTGAAATACTCGCTATTGAGCAAAGAAAAGCACTATCAACACTTACAGGTGCCAGACACGGACTTAGGAGATCCTAAATTCAGTTTCGATGGTGAGGTATTATATTTAACCACTTATGCGAAACGAAAGTGTCCGACTACGGGCAGGGTTTCAACGGATATGGTGAGTTTTCATACGACCACGGGCATGTCGTGGTCTTCCCCTCATTCTTTTGGAATACCGGGCTGGTGGCTATGGAACCTAACGTTTTTCAATCACATAGCTTACGGCTTTGCCTATAACCGAGGCAAAAACAGAATAGATTTATACGCTGGGCAACCTAATAAACAAATGGATTTAGTCACAGATCATGCGCTATCACTTGAAACACACCAATTAGGCTACCCAAACGAGAGTCATATTTTATTTTCTCAAAATGGCACCGCCACCGCAGTAGTGAGACGTGATGCTGACTCTTATTCCGCGATGCTGGGTGAATCCTCCCCGCCTTATACTTCTTGGACTTGGAAAGATTTAGGTTGTTACATTGGCGGGCCAGTTATGTATGCACTATCAGAAACGCATTATCTAGTGGCAGGAAGAGATTGGGATGGTGAAGTTTCAACGACAAAAATCTGGTTATTAGAAAAAGGGTCGGCTCAACTGTCTGTTTTGCTTACCTTACCCAGTGGTGGAGATAACAGTTACCCCGGCATGGTTATAGATGGCGACACCCTTTATTTGTCGTATTATTCCTCACATATTGACGAATCAACCCGAGTTTATTTAGCTGAAATATCAGGTCTCAACGCCCTGCACTGTTGAGCGAAAACAGGTCAGGGCATCAGCGTGGATGGTTAAATATAATTGAATAGCGACAGGTTTGACACTTGAGGAAAAGACGCCAATGCGGCTTCTAGTGCCGTTTCTTGTTTAGCAAATTCACTGGACGCTTCTGCATAATCCACATCTTGAATTGCACTTCGAGACGATTTAGCTGCAATTTCCATGTCTAAGTTACTTTCGTAGGTAGACTCGGCAATATTTAGCCGACTACCAATGGATGCCCGCTCAAGTGAAATCTTCTCTAAGCCGTTGTCTAAACCGACGAGAGAGTCAGCAATCGCTTCTTGTAACGCACTATTATCAATGGTGCTATCCATGAGTATTTCTTGCACTTCATGAAGCGTTTGCGCCATGCTCTTTTTCTCTGGCGCATCTAAGGAAAACTCTATGGTGTCGCCAGCGACAGCAGAAGCGGTAAACTGCATTCCTTTTACGGTAAACGCTTTCCCAGACTCGAAACCCACTGTATCAACGACGGCACCTGTACCTACGTTAGTCAACTGTGCTTCGCCCGAAGCTAAAAATGTAATTTGATAATCATTATTCGCACTGGTAACAGGGTCATAGTTTTTGTTAAAGAAAGTATCGAAAGTACCCTGTTCAGAAACGTTAGGGTTAGATAAATTGGCCACTGTGTCGTTGGTTACTGAAAACTTAAACCGGGATAACACATTTTCGAAAACTTCATAGCCGTTACTGGTAGATTGAATGGAGGAGCTGTTGGAAAGCTGAATAAAGCTCACCCCCGCATCCCCAGAAAAGCTTATGGCGTTACCCGTCGCAGCAGGGTTGTAAGTAAATGCTTGATTAGCCGATTGATAGCCCGCGTATAAATAGTTACCGTCAGCATCTTGTGTGTTCATTAAATCGAAAATTTCGAGTTTGATCTGTTCCAATTCTGCCCCAATGGCACGTTTATCAGGATCTGACAAGATTCCCGACCCTGCTTGTACAACGAGGGTTCTGGCGCGGTTTATTGAGTTGGTTATATTCGTAAGTACCGCTTCTTGTTGCTCAAGAGAGCCTGTGACCAAGTCGTTGTTGCGTTGAAATTGCTCTAGCTCATCAATTTCTTCGGTCAGACGTAAAACTTTTGCCGCGCCGACAGGATCGTCAGAAGGACTAATAATACGCTTGCCCGTAGCAAGCTGCTGCTGAGTTTTCACCAAGTCTTCTTGGTTATTCATAATAGAGCGAATATTCTGATCGTAGATTTGGCTAGTTGATATACGCATTATAGATTACCTTGCCGACTGTAATATGGTGTTAAACAGTTCTTGCGCCGTAGATAAAATTCTCGCAGCCGCCGCATAACTTTGTTGGTACTTAATCAAATTCGCCGCTTCTTCGTCTAAGCTTACGCCAGACACAGATTCAAACCAATTTTCAGATTGTACTTTCATTGCTTCGGCAGATTCCAACGAAACATTAGCCATAGCGGTATCTTCACCGATACGCCCAACCATGGAGGCGTAAGCATCCTGAAAAGTTCGAGGTGTATTTGACGACTCACTGCTCACTTGCACGAGAGGGTCGTTTTGTAACGAAGCCAATGCAAGGGTATTGGTGTTGTCGTTGAAGCCATCGGTATTGTAGCTGATAGAGAAACTGTCTCCAGCCTTTGGTACGCCATCTAGGCTAAAATCGTAACCATTCGCAGCCGATAACCCAGCCTGAGTAAGCAAATCATCTAAATTCGTTGTACCTGTTACCGTTGCTAACGTCGTGCCGCTTGCATTCAAAACTCTGTAGGTATCTTCAGAAGTAAAATAAATTTGTGTTGGCGCAGAGCTGATAAGGCCACCAGCTCCATCAAACGCAGAATCGCCTACTGTGGTGTTGCTGATCTCCACCCCTGATACATTCGCGCTCCCCAAATTCGTTGAGTCAGCTTGTGCGCGTATGGGTGATGCAAACGCCAGATCTTCAGGTCTATTCGATGTAAGCGTAATAGACGATGCCGCATTTTTAGTAGGTTGAAGCAAAAATTGATAGCCTACGTCGTACGTGTCAGTACCTGAAAATTCAACTTCAATTCCGCCAGGTAGTTCATTAAAGCCTGTGGTAACGGCTACACTACTCACCAATGGTGACCCACTACCGTCAGTTTGAACACTACCATCGGGGTTTATTAAAGAAACAGAGATAGACGTAGGCATCCCCGCAACGTCGACTGCGTCAACTTCAATTAAATAATCCGCATCGGTAAGCTCGCTTGCCCTACCCTCGATAATCTGGCCAGTTACTTGGTAATCTCCAGTCTCACTGGTAATAGCGGTAAAGCTGGGAATATCAAAAATGTTGCTGCCAATTTGTCCATCTAAGTCCATGCCCAGTTTATTTTGAGTATTCATTGCGTCAGCAAAGGCGATAGAAAGTTGGCCAATGTCTCGCATTGCGGGGCCTAAGACTTCGTTTCGGTAGGAAAAAAGACCGCCCAATGCACCTCCTAAGTCTCCCTCCTCGATATGAACGCTGGCATCACCCTTAGTGTCTGAGCCAAAATTTGTTTCGAGTTTAAGTTCTTTGGTAGTCGCGTCGCCATTACTGTTTAATTCAAATAAGTTAAATGCGCCGTTATCTAATACCAGTGACTCTCCGGAAGTAAGGTTTATTGTTACCGCCCCATTTTGGCTTTGGCTCTCTTTCACATTGATCGCCATAATCGACGCCAATTCATCAATAGCTTGGTCACGCTGATTTAATAAAGCACTGGGTTCGTCGCTGGTATTGTTACCTTTTGCAATAACGATATTTTTATTCAGCTCGCCAATGTTTCCAATTAGGCTATTGGCTCGATTAACCATAGAAGTGAACTCTAAATTAAGCTCTTCTTCTTTTTCAATCATATAGTCAGAAAGGGTTTTCATGCGCTGATACAAAGATTCACTCTTGCCCAGTACTTGTTCGCGAGACGCAAGATTAGTGGGGTCATCAGCTGCGGTTTGTAGGGCAGAAAAATAATCGCTCATCCCTTGAGAAAGGGAATTAGCTTCGCTGGCAAGTAAGTTGTCTATAGCCGACGTTTTCGATGAATAGGCGTCCAATTCTGCCACCAAGGTAATGTCTCTGCGCAATTGGTTTTGCGCAAACACATTAATAATTCGCTCAGTATTGCCGATTTCCACACCAAACACTTGGCTGTTTTGAAGCTCGGTGCGTTCCCGTACATAACCTTCAGTATTCACATTGGCAATGTTGTTACTGGTGGTTTGAAGCAGTTTACTGCTAGCATTAACGCCACTGGTGGCGAGAGAAAATAAATCAACGCTCATCTGAATTTCTCCGCCTTAGGGCATTAAGCCATTGAGCCTGTCACTGTGGTAAACAGACATAATTTTGTTTGCGTATTCTGGATCTGTGGCATAGCCCGCATCTTGCAGCGCTTGGGTATATTTCCCGGCATCTTGTGCGTGCGCTACCGCTTGCTTGTAGCGAGGCTGGGTAGCGATGAATTTGCCATAATCATCCATGGCATGGGCCAGTGAGGAATACGAACGGAACGCGGCTTTCTGTTTTTCAGGTATATGCCCGTTAAATTCCAGTGTACTAACAACAGCCTGATCACCTTGCCACTGTGAATTCGCTTTAATACCAAATAAGTTATGTGAACTCGTGCCATCTGAATTGTGTATGACAAACTGCCCCCACCCTGTTTCCACCGCCGCCTGTGCAATAATGGCTTTGGCGTCTAAGCCATATTTTTCGGCTACCTCTTGAGCATAGGGCTGTAAAGTACTGACAAAATCCTCTGGGCTCTCAAACATACTGTCTTTAATTGCGGCGCGAGTGCCTTTAGACTCTGATACAAGTACGCTTTCCTGAGCGTGTTCAGTGTGCTCAACTCGACCTCTGTTTAGTGAACTCAAATTACCGTCGCTTCGAATGGTACTGGCTGGCTGGTAACTGTCCTCAGAATGCCCCATCTGCTTTACAATAATATCGGCTAATCCCATGCCGCCGTTTGACGTTAAGTCTGCCGCCAATTGCTGATCGTGCATATCACGATAGAACTTCACTTGTTCAGAGTTAAATGGGCTGTTTTCATCCGCTAGTGCATCTTGCGCTTTACGCATGGATTTCAGCATCATTTGCACAAAAATAGCTTCAAACTGCTGTGCTGCTTCTTGCAACACATCCTCGTCACCTGACGCGATAGCTTCTCGCATCTTATTAATACTGCCGAGATCATGAACGTTTCTTGCCATGTCTAGCTGTGACTTAGACCCTAACCCGTCCATTAGATAATCACCAATTCACCGCGCAATGCGCCAGCTTGTCTAAGGGCTTCTAAAATTGCCATAAGATCTCCCGGCGCTGCGCCCACTTCGTTCACCGCTCTAACCAGTTGATCTAATGTCACGCCTGGCTCAAACTTGAACATGCGGCTATCGGCCAAATCCACATCGATAATTGACTGAGTTGTAACCACAGTTTCTCCGTCAGCAAAGGCATTGGGTTGAGAAACTTGCTGATTTTCAGCAATGGTAACGGTTAACCCACCGTGGGTAATGGCAGCAGGCAGTAATCGCACTTGACTGCCAATAACGATAGTGCCTGTTCGGCTGTTTATCACTACCCGCGCAGGCGCATCAGCCGGCGTAAATTCAAAATTTTCCAGTGTGGCTAAAAAGCCCACGCGCTGCCCAACATCACGGGGCGCAGAAACACGTACAGAAGCTGCATCAATAGGGGTTGCTATGACATACCCTTTATCCGGCTGTGCACCTAAACGTTCATTGATCGTATCTGCGAGAGCCTTTGCCGTAGAAAAATCGGGGCGGTGTAAATTCAACGTAAGCGAATCACCATTCGCGAAACCGCTTGGTACAGATTGCTCCACCATCGCGCCGTTGGGAATACGCCCAACAGTAGGGGTATTAACCACAATCCGTGATCCGTCACCGCCTTGTGCTCCAAAACCACTCACCACCAAACTGCCTTGTGCCACGGCATATACTTTTCCATCCACACCTTTTAAGAAGGTTTGAAGAAGCGTTCCGCCTTGCAAACTATTGGCTTCACCCACAGATGACACTGTAACGTCAATGGTTTGCCCGGGTTTCGAAAAGGCCGGAAGCTCAGCGTGAACCGCAACCGCAGCCACATTTTTAATTTTTGGTTTGGTGTTGGCATCTAAGCTGATACCGAAATTACTTAACATGGTTCGAAAGCTTTGCTCGGTAAACGGGCTTTGCTCACCCGTTCCCGGTAACCCCACCACCAGGCCGTAACCCACCAATTGGTTACTTCGTACACCTTGAATACTGGCTAAATCTTTTATGCGCTGACCACTCGCTAGGTGCGGCGTAAAAAGGCTTAATGCGGTAAGAACAACAATAAATAAACGCATACTCACTCTCCTATTGGCTTACAACGGCCACCAAGTTGAATCGAAAAACTTGGTTAACCAGCCTCTTTCTTGCGCGCGCGCAAAGGAACCTGTACCAGAATACTGAATCCGTGCATTAGCCACTTTGGTTGAAACGATCTCGTTTTCCGGACTAATGTCCGCCGGACGAATAATGCCAGTCAGACGAATGTATTCATCACCATGATTGAGGGTTAACCACTTCTCGCCTCGAATAACGAGGTTATTGTTCGGCAGTACGTCAACCACGGTGACAGAAATGGCCCCCGACAAACTATTGCTTTGATTCGCCGCCGAATCACCAGAAAAATCACTGGAAGAACCGATGCCTAATTGAATAGATTGCCCGCCAATATTCACCGCTTGACCGCCTAACCCTGTAATGGTGTCTAGATTCACGGAAGAGTCTTTCGCGGTAGTGGTGTCAGCCGATTTACTCGCAGAAGTGCTTTCACTTAATGTTACTGTGATGATGTCTCCCACTCTGCGTGCTGTTACATCAGAATAAAGGCTGTTTGCCATATAAGAGCGAAACAAAGAGCCGTCTTCTACAATCGTCTCACGGGGGTAATCCGGTACCACTGGAGCGAAAGAAGGATCATTCGCTTCAACAGGAGGTTGGCTTGTACTTGCACAGCCCCCTAAAGTTATTATCGCCACAGAAAGTGCCAGAATACGTTTCATCACGTTACCTGCTATAGCTGCTGAATGACTTGACCAAGCATCTGGTCAACCGATGAAATCACTTTGGAGTTCATCTCGTACAAACGCTGGCTTTCGATAAGGTTTACCAGTTCTTCTGTGACGTTAACGTTCGACGTTTCTAACGTACCTTGAGAAATGTAACCCAGCCCTTGCAAGCCAGGTACGCCTTGGATAGGTGCGCCACTGGAAGCGGTTTCTACAAACAGGTTTTGACCAATAGGCTGTAACCCTGTGGGGTTAACAAAATCCGAAATATTCATTTGCCCAAGCACTTGAGGCTCAGCCTCGCCACGCACAGACACGCTAATTTCGCCATCTTGTGAAATCGTGATTTGTTGCGCATCTTCGGGAACAGCCACTTCTGGTTGCAAAAGGAAGCCAGCACCCGATGTCACAATTTGACCTTGATCATTCAATGAGAATTGACCATTTCGAGAATATGCAATGGTGCCGTCAGGTTGTAATATTTCAAAATACCCGCGCCCTTGAATAGACATATCCAAGGCATTTTCGGTGGTCAACAAATTCCCTTGAGTATGGGCTTTTTGGGTTGCCACTACTTTAGAGCCCGAACCTAACATTAAACCTGACGGGAGCTCAGTATCCGCCGAAGAGCGACCACCCGGCTGGTTTATGTTTTGATAAAGTAGATCTTCAAATACGGCGCGGTCCTTTTTAAAGCCCACCGTTGATGCGTTGGCCAGGTTGTTAGAGACAACGGCAACATCAGTCTGTGCAGCATCTAAACCTGTTTTACTAATCCACAATGCTGGGTGCATATAAACCTCCCGTCGTTGCAGTTATCCACAACGTCACTAAAAAACAATTATAAAATGCGAAGCAGGGTATTGCCGCGAGTATCCAACTCCTCGGCTTGCTTCATAACCTTTACCTGTAACTCGTAGTGACGCTGTAAATTGATCATATCGACCATCTCTTCCACAGCGTTTACATTCGAACCTTCAAGCATGCCCGACATCACTTTTACATTCGCATTGGCGGGTGCCAGTGTGCCGTCTTCCATTCTAAATAAACCGTCGGTACCCCGTTCCATATCCGCATAATTGGGGCTGACTAGCTTCAAACGACCAATATCTTCAATAACATTTGCTGGGGCGCCTAGCTGGCGCATAGACAAAGTGCCATCGGCAGCAATGTTGAGATTATCTAGAGGAACGGGCAAAAATATTGGACCATTGTCACCCAAAACCACGCGGTCATGGATATCTGTCAAAATTCCGTCGTCGCCCAGTTTGAAGTTACCATCACGAGAATAGGCTTCTTGGCCATTTTCATCTTGAACGGCAAACCAACCATCACCTTGAATCGCTACGTCAAGGTCACGACCCGTTTGTATCATTGGGCCTGATTCGTAGTTATTAGAAGGGCTTTCTGTCATAGAAAAAACGCGGGTCGGCAAACCTTCGCCGTACGCCGGCATTGCTCTTGCCTGCTCTAGCTGAGCACGGAAACCCGTGGTTTGTGCATTGGCTAAGTTATTTGCCCTAATCCCAGTCCCTAAAAGGTCTTGAGAGGCACCGCTTGCTGCTATGTAGAGTAGTTTGTCCATGACTGACTTTTGACTCTGGTTAAACCATACACAGGTTTTGCAAGGCCGATGCCAATATGTACAAAAAATGAAAGATATAAAAAAGCCGCAGTAATCTGCGGCTTTTTTGAAGAGTGACTATTTATCGAATATTCAAGATAGTTTGATTCAGTGAGTTATTCACTTCAAGGGCACGAGAGTTGGCTTGGAAATTACGCTGGGCAATAATCATATCAATCAACTCGGTGGTTAAGTTAACATTGGCCTGCTCTAGCGCTGATGAGTTAATTTCACCATAGGTACCTGTTGTGGCTTCCCCAGCAAGAGCTTCACCCGATAGAATACTCTCTTTCCATTCTGTGCTGCTTTGCTGAGTTAACCCTTGTTCATTGGCAAAACGCACGAGAGCAACACGTGTAATGGGCTCTGAAGTCCCGTTTGAGAATGTGGCACGTACTAATCCATCCGGACCAATATCAATCCCCGTCAGTCGCCCTACTGGTAAACCATCTTGCTCTAATGAAGTCACTTCAAACGCTGACGCATACTGTGTAGGCTCATTTACGGTGGCTTCATCGGGGTCAAGGTTGAAGTCGATGGTAATTTCTTGAGTAGGATCGGCACCGTTTGATAATACGCTGGCGAGTGCTTCAGTATTTAACGTGTAATCAGGATTGGTGCTGCCATCTGGGTTTTCGATGCCAACGAAATCACCGCCATCGGAAAAGATTAACTTCGCGGCAGTCACATCGTTACCCGTCGCTGTCCCTAATGAATGCACACCCACATCGCCAGGTGTTGACGTGGTGCCATCTTCATTTTGTAAATTAACGAGTTGATCATCTACAGCTGTCGCGACATACCATTCGTTGGTGGCAGAATCATCTTTCACAAAATAGTAAGTCATAACATGTGAGTCACCCAGTGAATCATACACGGTGACTGATGTCGCGGCGTTGTAAGTAGACGGGTCTTCCGGATCAAACTGGGCAGCTTCCACACCCGCATCACTTGCCGGAAGATTCATTCTTATATCAACTTCGGAAGTTTGTGCAGGTGAGCCTGATGAGTCTGGGATCAATACCGGCTCAGTGGTACTTAGTGCCACTGATGAGCTGGTACCGTCAGAATTAACGGGGAAGCCTAGCAGTAAATCACCGTTGCTGTTTACCACATAGTTGTCATCATTCAATTTGAATTGACCTGCCCGTGTGAAAGAGAAATCACGGGATGTTTCATCTGGCACTGTGGCAAAAAAGCCGTTACCTGTTATCGCTAAATCAAGTGCAGTATTGGTGAACTGTAAGCTACCTTGAGAAAATTGCTGGGCAACATCTTGGGTTAACACACCGTCGCCCACTTTTGTTTTACTTCCTGCGAGCAACGAAGTGGCGTACACGTCACCGAACTCTGCCCGTGATTCTTTAAAGCCAACGGTATTAACGTTAGCAATGTTGTTTGCGGTTACATCTAAATCTTTTTGAGCAGCAGCTACGCCGCTAAGTGCGATATTAAAAGACATGGGTTGTTCTCCTACTAACTGCCTATCTGAATGACGTCATCAAGATTGATACTGACATCACCAGCCAAATTTAAAATGACGCCCTGTCCGCTACCGGCCAGGCTTACGCTGCCTACATGACGATTAACTGCTGTAGACAATTGGGTGTTTTCACCATCCACTTCACCGGTTGCGGTAATGACATAATCCCCTTCAGGCATATCATTCCCCTGAGTGTCTTTCCCGTCCCACTCAAATGCGATATTGCCTGCGGCTTGGGTTCCAGCATCTATGGTTTTAATCACCTCTCCATACTGGTTCTCAATATTTATTTTCATGTTTTGAACGGTTTGCTCATTCACAACTACGCCTGAAAGCCCATCACCTTGCGCTGCCATGTGTCCAATATTGCCCTGAACCAATACGTTCTGTCCTATGAGGCTGGATGCTTGTAGCGCCTGATTAGACGTCATGGAGGCGGCAAACGATTCGAACTTATCGTTTAATTGCGAAATACCATCCGCCATAGTGAATGATGTCATCTGCGCAACCATTTGATCGTTATCCACGGGGGCGGTGGGATCTTGGTTCGCTAACTGTTCTGTAAGCATTGCAAAGAAGTCTTCTTGCGATAACTGTTGTTCAGTGCCATCTGCAATCTTGACGGTTTCTTCCTGCCAATAAAGGTCGGTGTCGAGCCCGCTGTTATTAATCGTATCCACGTTTGATTCCTCAATTACCTAACCGGCAAGTTATTGCCCTTGGCCTAATTGCAATACACGACGAAAGATTCGTTTAGTGGTATCGGCAACCTGAACATTGGTTTCATAAGCTTTAGACGCTGACATCATGTTTGCCATTTCTTCTACAATATTCACATTTGGCTTGTAGATATACCCATCTGCATCCGCCATGGGATTATGAGGGGCATATTCCACCTGCAATGGCGCATCACTCTCAACGATACCACGCACAGATACCCCTGCTCCCTTCGACTGATCTTGCATAGCCTGCTGCAACTCTGTGGCAAATACTGGGTGGCGTGCGCGGTAGGTTTGGTCATAACTGCTGCTTACCGTATTCGCGTTGGCGATGTTACTTGCCGTGGTATTAAGGCGAACATTTTCAGCTTCCATTCCTGTGCTAGAAATTGACATTACATTAAATAAGCTCATGGCTACTGGCCTCCAGAACTAAGGGCTTTTTTCATGCCTTTGATTTTACCGTTGAGAAACTCAAGGCTAGCTTGGTAGCGAAGGCCGTTGTCAAGAAAGCGATTTCTTTCGGCTTGCACTTCTACTGTATTTCCATCGCCGGTATCAGGCTGCGTGGGTACGCGGTATTGCATTTCAAAATTTGATGCAACAGAGGTGCTGCTTCCACCTAAGTGATTTTCATGAGTTTTAAGCAGGCTATTGCCGCCTAAGGTACGTGTGCCTTCCGACCGTTGCATGGCGGATTCCATTGCTTTATTAAAATCAATGTCTTTGGCCTTGTAACCCGGCGTATTCGCATTCGCTAAGTTGCCAGCAATCACTTCCATTCTATCCGTACGAATAGACAGGGCTGATTGATGGAACCCGACGAGCTTGTCGAGATTAATTGCCATGATAAAACTCCTAACTGCAAAATGCTGTTGTATACCGCATACAACAAAATTAGCTATTAACGAAGATTTACTAGCAAGGTAAATGCCAGTTCAAAGAATGAGCGAGAGGTAAGATACGGAACTGGCAAGCAACTTGAGAAATAAACACCTTTAAATCATAAACTTAAAGGCATTATTTCTTTTGATAATATAACCCCGGATGGCATTTAACCATGGCATAAAAATCACTGGCGGCACTGATAGATTCGGAAGCGCCAAGGAATAGTACACCGCTTGGCTGCAATTGAGCGGCAATTTGTTGCAGTATCTTTTGTTTTACTTCCGCTGAGAAATAAATCAGTACGTTACGGCAAAATACCACATCAAATCTGCCCAATGAGGCATAGCTACTGAGCAGGTTTAAGCTTTTAAATGACACCATTCTGCGAACTTCAGGGCGAAGCTGCATTTGCCCGCTTGCGTGAGTTTGAAAGAAAGCTTGGCGACGTTGAGGAGATAAACCACGCGCCAATGACAGTTCATCATAAATCCCTTGCTCGCTCTTTTCTAGCATTTCCGAGGACAGGTCAGTGGCAATAATTTCTACCCCTCCTCGTAACGCACCTGGACGCTGTTTTTGATACTCTAGTATAGACATGGCAATGGAATAAGGCTCTTGTCCAGACGAACAGGCCGCACTCCAAATTCTTATTCTTTGTGACTTTTCGGCTAATTTAGGCAACAGATCTTTGATTAAAAGATCGAAAGGATAACTGTCTCTAAACCACAGCGTTTCATTTGTGGTCATCGCATCGATAACACTTTGCAATAACGTCCGGTCATAGCCTTTTACCACAACGTCAATAAGTGCATCTGTACTAGGGTAATTAAATTTATAGAGAAGCGAGGCAAGGCGGCTTCGAACTAGGTATTGTTTGTTCTCACCTAACACGATGCCACATTGTTGCTCTAAGAATTGCCTAAACTTGAGATAACTCTCCGGGGATACATCTTTACTGTTCAATCCCTGACCGCTCCGTTATTCACAATCTTTCATAAGCCATTTCTGAACTGCCGTAGCCAGTTCATCGGGGTGGAATTTCGCAATGAAATCATCGGCTCCCACCTTCTGTACCATAGCTTGGTTGAATACCCCACTCAGTGACGTATGCAAAACCACATGAAGTTTCTGTAACTGTGGCGTATTTTTTATTTCAGCGGTAAGCGTGTAACCATCCATTTCTGGCATTTCAATGTCCGATACAAGTACGCCAACTCGGTTTGTTACATCACCGTACTCTTCGGCAATTTCCTTCAAACGGTTCAAGGCTTCTAGTCCATTTTTAGCTAACTCGATTTCCAGGCCAAGGGTTGTCAGTGCTTTCTTCACCTGATTTCTCGCCACGGCAGAATCGTCAGCAATAAAGATAATCTTGTCTTCTTTACCTTCGGTAGTAAGCCCTTCGGCGACGTCAGCACTTACATCGGCATTCAGTGGTGAGATTTCATTCAAGATTTTTTCAACATCAAGAATTTCAATCAATTCGTTTTCTACTTCTGTCACCGCAGTAAGATAACTTGCTCTGCCGGTACCTTGGGGCGGTGGCATAATCGCATCCCAATTTGTGTTGATGATACGTTCAACGGCCCCCACCAAAAAACCTTGTACGGAGCGATTATATTCTGCAATGACAATAAACGCGTTTGACAAGTCTTCTATACGACGACCCCCTGTCGCCATACTCAAGTCGATGACAGAAATGGTTTGCCCACGAATATGCGCCACACCACGAACTAAAGTGTTCAACTTTGGCATCGACGTTAAAGGTGGGCACTGAAGTACTTCACGAACTTTAAAAACGTTGATACCAAAGCGCTGTCGGCCATTTAACCTAAACAATAATAACTCTAGCCGGTTTTGCCCAACGAGCTGCGTGCGTTGGTTAACTGAATCCAAAATACCCGACATGTGTCACCTCTTTTTAATTCTGGGCATGATCATTGCCTTCTCTTATTGAAAATAGACAATATCACTAAATAATAGCCGTTCAAACGACAGAAAAATGACACTTATTGCCATTTCGTTATCATTACTGTGTCGTTTGAATGAACATTGCATGCATTCTTATCTGATAAGCATAGACAATATCTAAGTAACTGAACACGAAAAGTAGCCATGAATATTTTAAAACACAAATTTTTTACGATAGAACAATGGCAATATGCACTTTTTGTCATGATGTTTTCCATTGCAACATTCCCTTGTAATGCTGCTGACTTACATGAAAAAGTTCAACAAGGTGCGCAAAAATATTTAATGTCAGTACTTAGTCCTAGCGACGAAGATACTAACATCGACATACGTATTGTGAAGATAGACGATAGGATAAGTATTCCTCAGTGCCCCACAGGGTTTCAGTACTATGCATCAGACGAAGCACTCAAACAGTCGTATATTTCTGTTCGTGTTAGTTGTCAAAATAACGATTGGTATCTCTTTACCAGTGCGCAAGTTAGTAGAACAAAACAAATTGTTGTCACGTCTGGTGCAGTAAGTCCAGGAACCGTTTTAGGTGCCGATAACTTAACCCTCGCCGATGTGGATATTCGGCGCCTAAGATATACGGCCTTCACAGACCTGAACAGTTTAATTGGCGCCCGCATGAAACGTAGAGTGGTCGATGGTCAAGCCATACAATCAAATATGCTGTGTTTTGTATGTAAAGGTGACAGAATAACCATTAAAGCCCATATTGGCACTATGGCGGTGAAGACAGCTGGAATCGCCGAACAAGATGGTGTCATTGGTGATACAATTAGGGTGACAAACACGAGCAGTCAAAATACGGTAATAGCCGAAGTCGCCAGTGCGAAAGAAGTCGTGGTACACTTGTAAAATAGCGATTTAAAAGACTGCATTTTCATCTCAAAAAAGCCTAAAGAAAAAGCATGAAGGGCCGATAATATATACTGAGGTGAATAGGTAGTGGAGAAAGACTATGGCAATTAACAATGTAAACAATGGGTTACCAAAAACACCCGTTGATAATACAAAAATTTCGCAGCAGAATCAGACGCAACAGTCTCAACAGCAAGCGTCAGATGTCGCTGCAAAGACGCAAAGTGCGCCCCGTCAAGATTCAGTGTCGCTGACGCAATCTGCGCAACAATTGAATCAAGTACAGAAAAAAGGTACTGAAGCGCCTGTTAATCAGGAAAAAGTAGATCGTCTTAAAAAAGCGATTCAAAGCGGCGAGTACAAGGTTAACCCTGAAGTGTTAGCCAATAAAATCGCCAAGGCTGAATCAGAGATTTTTGGCGCCGATTAACCACAGTTGCATTAACATTTAGTTAGGTGATTATGACCAGCACACTTACCTCAGCATTACAGCAACAAGTTGAAAACTTGTCTCAATTAGCGCAACTACTTGAGCAGGAACTTCACTTGATAAGTGCCCGTGATGCTGAAGCACTAACGAGTTTGCTGGAACAAAAAGCCGAGCTACTTGAAGCGATTCAAGCTGCAGATAGGCAAATTGAGCCCGTTTATCAAGCAGAGAAAAAATCGGGTAGCTTGCCTGAAGAGGCAGAAAGCTTAATGCAATCGGCGGCTCAGATATTAGATGAATGTAAGTATAAAACCAGTGTCAACCAAAAGGCAGTGGAGCAAGGTCAGCTTCGTCTGACTCACTTACGTAATCTTATGTTAGAAGTGCGCGCAAAAGAATCCCTAACCTATGACAAAAAAGGCAAGCCCAACGGTGGGCGTTTAGGTTCAGGTGTAAGCGCCTAGTATTTTTCACACTCCTCGATCTTTAAAGAAAAAGGGTGCAATTCATATTGCACCCTTTTTCTATTTCTTCTCATGACGCTTGAAGCTAACGGCTAGTAATATTTAATGTCTTTAATTCGCCGAGGTTTTGCCGTTGAAAGGTAAATGTCGTATACCCGCTGCATGTCTAATTCTAATTCTGTGGCGTAGGTATCTTCACCAACCGGATAGCTCTTTATAATTTTTGCCCCGCGAATGACACCTTCTACTGACGCCTTTAAGGTTTCATTTGATACAACAAGGCTTGAGAGTGATTGACTTCCCTCGATACGTTGCCCATACACTTGCTCAGCAAGCTCTCGATACGCCTCTAACTTTGACGCTTTAATTGCCATCAACATTTTAACGGTTTCGCTTTCTCCACGCTGAGAAGCAATGGGCGCATACCCTACCGCCGTCAGTGTAGGGTAAGATTCCGGTTCCACGGTTTCCCATTCAACATGTTTGTCTACAAACAGGCTGCATCCAGACAAAATACTGGCGCTAACCAAGACTGATGTCAGCAACTTCACCGAATGCTTAATACGCCTTTTCACCATTTTCATATTGGTAACCTTAAAATGACCATCCTACTTGACTGATAAACCGCTATTATTCACGCTGACACACTCTCGCTAACGCAATAGACTGAACTGAGTTAGTTTGACTGCATCGATAAGGTTAAACCCAAGGTGACAGCCAAGCGGTTGACGTGCTTTATCACGTGTGACTAAAACTGAAAGCAAAGTTTGCGCCTAAATGTGAAAGTCAGTGAATTGACACTTAATAAATGAGACCAAACCACCGATGGTGACCGCTGTCTTCATCACATTTTGTATTTTTGGCACTCTATTCGCTTACACTCATCTGTATATGAAAATAACCTTGTGTGGTGAAGCTTTTTTGACACCCAGTGCGTGCGGACAACAACCACCCTGCCTGGGTAGAGCAATAGCGCAAGGTAAAATGCTTTAGAGCAACATAAAACTAAGCTGAGGGGCGCTTGTGTTCGCACAGAAAAATAAGTCTTCGCATTGCATATTCATGGCGCTTATTTGCCTACTGGCATTATATGTAGGGCAAGTAAATGCCGTTTGGTACGAAGCTAAAGGCCAGGCAATTATAATGAAGGGCGATAAACATAGCGCCCGCAAAGCCGCCACTGAGGAAGCGCTTAAACAGGCGCTATTGTTTGCTGGCGCATCGATAAACAGTGTTCAGCAATTAACCAACGGCTTATTAGAAAGCGAAGATATTACTATTAGTAGCACAGGTGAAGTAAACCAAGTAGAGCTTGTGGATGAAGTGTGGCATAGCGACTATGTTACCGTTACCATTCGTGCTGACATATTTCCAAAAGAACAAATATGTAAAGCCAGTGAATACACCAAGCACGTTGCTAGTAGCTATTTCTCTGTTGCCAATAGAGAGCACCTTTTAGATGGACAAATCGCCGACTTTCCTGCTGCGTTTACCCGTCACTTAGCTACGCTGATGGACACTCATGGCACTTACGCCAAATTGTCCTATATTGCACCTTATACTACCTACTGGTCTCCATCTACGTTGCCCGCCAATGTTAGAGAGCTAGCAAAAGTGGCTGACGCTCAATTTGTTTTAGTAGGGGAAATTACCGACCTGAGCGTGACCCGAGAGCCCCCTTCTCGGTTGGCCTTTTGGGCCGATGAAGACGCTACCCGCTATTTCGCTTTTGATGTCGCCGTTTACGATGGCCTTAACGGCGGTAAGCTATTCCAACGAACATACCAAACACAAGATACTTGGCCCTTTGATCGCTTTGCTGAATTAGACGAATACTCACAATCGTTTTGGTCAACCGCCTACGGAAAAGCGATTGATAAGCAAGTGGCAAAATTCATTGTCGACCTTGAAGAAACCACCTCTTGCCAACCTCTTACCGGTAGGGTGCTACAAGCCAATAATACAAATGTCACCGTTTCTTTAGGCAGAGATAATGGCGTAATGCCAAATGATGAGCTATATATTTATCAAACACGGCAATTTACAGATGGTCGTGGCGAAACCTACTTACAATATAATATTTATCCGGGAGTTTTTATCGTTGAATCGGCGTATAGCAATTCTGCACAAGTTCGCCATAAAGACGCTAACGTCATCATTAACATTCAAGAGAACGACTTCGTTATAAAAAAGTAGAATCAAGCTGCATCTACCAAAACCTAAATCTTTGTTTTTTTATATTATAAATATTACCAATCTAGGAATACCATATATTTGGTAGCAAGCCACCTCAACATAAGTATATGTCCCAGTGAATTGTTGCCATTGTCAGACTAACGACAATTTACTTCAATATTGCAAAATTGTTTTAAACCAAGGGTTCCGATTGAGCGAGACTCTCGTATAATAACAATATACTCAGTCCCCATAGTTTAACTGGATAAAACAAGAGCCTCCTAAGCTTTAGATCTGCGTTCGAGTCGCGGTGGGGACGCCACTCTAGCGACTACCTTTTTCACGTCACACGCATGTTTTTGTCATCCTCTGAAGTAGAACGAGCGTATAACAAAGATGCGTGCAGACAACTTGTTCGCCCATTACAATGTACAGGCTAATCGGGAGACACGATGACCCACCTAGAGCATGACGATGTCGACTCGTTTTTTGCAGAAATGCAGGATGTTAAACCTATTGCATCAGGCGATAAGGCTTTATTACATGATCCAGAAAAAGCGCTCGCAGAAAAGCAAAAGCGTGCAGCTTTGCAAAATAAAACCCGTGAAAAGCTAACCAACCCGTTAAGTTTAGAAGGGGTTAAACCTGTCCCGCCGAGTGACTTTATATGTTTTCAGCAACCAGGGATCCAAGATGGGGTATTTAAGAAGCTGCGTATGGGCAAATACCCGTTGGAATACACTTTATCACTTAAAGCTTTAAACATTGAGCAAAGCCGTGATGCACTCTACCAATCGATAATATCAAGCCACGAAAAAGGGGTAAGAGCGCTATTAATCCAGCACGGTACTGGAGAAAACAGCAAGCCATTTCCTGCCTTAAAGAAAAGCTATGTTAATCATTGGCTTCGGGAACTCGAGGAAGTCATTGCCTTTCATACCGCACAACCCATGCACGGTGGTTTTGGTGCTACTTATGTATTGCTGAAGAAACATCCTCAACAAAAATTGATTAATAGAGAAAAAAACCGGAAAAGGTAATGATTTTGTCATGTAAAGAATACATGATGATACAGAATTGATTAAGGGCAGTTTCCTTGCGAAAACTGCCCTTAGAATTTTACTTTCAGACTACTTAACTGAAGATTGCACACTTAGCGTTGAAGGAGCTTCGTCAGATTTTGCTGAAGTGCTAAAAACAGCAGTTACAAACATCAGCACAACAGCCACAGCCACTCCGGTTAAGCCAAACCCTTTTGAAGAACGATTCATTAGTCGTCTCTTATTATCGATACTGACGTTTTGCCAGATAAACCCGCAACAAAACCTCCTGTAACCAATCTGCAATCCCTGCATGCACTACAATAGATCAGTGACTTAGAGATGACAAGCCCCTCTGTTCATTTTTTTGACAACTTGCCAATTAGTTGACACAGATGCGCCATTTTATGCGTAAAAGGAGCGATTTTTACCGCCCCTTAACGATCACTCATTTTTAGCCTACGAATTTTCTCGCGTTTCTAAATATACGCATCCACGCACCATCTTCTTGCCATTCGTCAGGACGCCAAGAATTTGCCACGGCTCTGAACACCCTTTCAGGGTGAGGCATCATAATAGTGCTGCGTCCATCGGCCGAGGTAAGGCCCGTAATCCCCTGCACAGAACCATTCGGGTTAGCTGGGTATTGCATGGTAGGTGCACCATAGTTATCAACATAACGCAGTGCCACTTGATGAGACACCTGCGCGAGGGCGTCCTGATTGGCAAATTCCGCTTGCCCTTCTCCATGAGACACCGCAATTGGCATACGCGAGCCAGCCATTCCAGCTAACAAGACAGATTTTGACTCCATCACTTCTACCATCGCCACCCGTGCTTCGAAGCGTGCTGACTGGTTAGTAACAAAGTGTGGCCAATGTTCGGTACCAGGGATAAGCGACTTCAAATTCGACAACATTTGGCAGCCGTTACACACACCGAGGCTGAAAGTATCATCGCGATTAAAGAAAGCTTTAAACTGGTCTCTGGCTATACCATTAAACAATATAGACTTCGCCCAACCTTCACCCGCACCCAATACATCACCATACGAGAACCCGCCACAGGCGGCCAGGCCAGCAAATTGCGCTAAGGTGGTTCGGCCCGCCAGTACATCACTCATATGCACGTCGATAGCATCGAATCCTGCGCGATTAAATGCCGCCGCCATTTCTAAGTGAGAGTTAACACCTTGCTCCCGCAATATTGCAACTTTAGGCTTTATACCTTTGGCAATGTAAGGTGCCGCAATGTCTTCATTAACATCATACGTCAGTGCCGCGTGTAAGCCTGGATCTGCCGCGTCCTGTTTAGCCAAGTGTTCTTGCTCAGCGCAAGCTGGGTTATCACGAAGCTTTTGCATTTCATAGGTCGTTTGTGCCCAGGTCGTTCGCATTGCAACCCGGCTGTCTGCTAACACAGCCACGCCATCCCGGCTAAATTCAATCATATCCGTACTATTTACTGTACCAATAACATGCGCAATATCTGCAATATCAAAGGCAGTAAGAAGGTCGTTAACAGCGTCAATATCTTGGTTTAATACTTGTACCACACCGCCTAGTTCTTCATTGAACAGAACGTCAACATCATTGCCCGTTAAAGTATCAAGAGTGATACTCACGCCAGTTTTACCTGCAAATGCCATCTCTGCAACAGTGGTGAATAAGCCACCGTCTGAGCGATCGTGGTAGGCTTGAACCAAGCCTTTTTCGATAAGCGCCTGCATGGCATTAAAGAACTGTTTTAGGCGAGTGGCCGATACCACATCGGCTGGACTGTCACCTAACTGAGAATAAACTTGCGCTAAACAACTCGCCCCTAAGCGATTCTTACCTTCACCTAAGTCGATAAGTATTAAGGTACTGTCGCCTTTGTCGGTACGTAACTGCGGCGTCACGGTTTTGCGAATATCTTTTACCGCACCAAATGCTGAAATAACTAAAGACAAGGGGGAAGTTACGGCTTTGTTTTCACCATTTTCATTCCATGCGGTTTTCATCGACATAGAATCTTTACCCACTGGGATCGTCAGCCCAAGTTCAGGACAAAGCTCTTCACCTACCGCTTTAACTGCTTCATACAAACCTGCATCTTCGCCAGGGTGTCCCGCTGCCGACATCCAGTTAGCTGAAAGCTTAATACGCTGAATATCACCAATATTAGCCGCCGCAATATTCGTTAACGCTTCACCTACCGCTAAGCGAGCCGAGGCACCATGGGAAAGCAGTGCTACTGGAGTACGCTCCCCCATCGCCATTGCTTCACCATGATAGGTATCAAAGGCGCTAGCAGTAACCGCCACATCTGCAACAGGTATCTGCCATGGCCCCACCATTTGGTCACGACTTACAAGGCCTGTTACAGAGCGATCGCCAATGGTAATCAGGAAGGTTTTTTCCGCCACCGTAGGTAGCGACAATATACGATTTGCGGCGTCATTCAGGGTAATGCCTGCGTCATCTAATGCGGGGGAGCTGACTTTTCTCGAGCTCACATCACGATGCATTTTAGGCGGCTTGCCAAGCAAAACATCAAGGGGCATATCGATAGGTTTGTTATCGAATTGGCTGTCATTCAACTTTAAATGCTGCTCAGCGGTCGCTTCACCCACTACGGCGAAGGGCGCGCGTTCACGGGCACAGATGGCTTCGAAAACCGGCATATTTTCTGGTGCGACCGACATCACATAGCGTTCTTGCGATTCGTTACACCAAAGTTCAAGAGGCGTCATGCCCGGCTCATCAGATAACACCTTGCGAAGTTCAAAGTTACCGCCCCGACCGCCATCATTCACCAATTCAGGCAAGGCGTTTGATAAACCACCCGCGCCCACATCGTGAATAAATTGAATAGGATTGTTGTCACCTAACTGCCAACATGCATCAATGACTTCTTGGCAACGACGTTCCATTTCAGGGTTATCACGTTGAACCGAGGCAAAATCTAAATCTTCGTTTGATTGTCCAGAGGCCATAGACGACGCTGCACCGCCACCAAGACCAATATTCATGGCAGGGCCGCCAAGCACAATCAGCTTAGCACCAACGGTGATTTCGCCTTTCTCGATGTGATCACGGCGAATATTCCCTAAACCACCGGCAAGCATAATTGGCTTATGGTAACCGCGCACTTCAACGCCATTAAAGCTATTGACTTCTTGCTCATAAGTACGGAAGTAACCTAATAATGCTGGGCGACCAAACTCGTTATTAAAGGCTGCGCCACCAAGTGGTCCGTCGGTCATTATGTCCAATGCACTTACAATGCGCTGAGGCTTACCGTACTCTTTTTCCCAAGGCTGCTCTGCACCAGGGATCCTTAAGTTTGATACTGTGAACCCTACCAAACCGGCTTTTGGTTTCGAACCACGTCCAGTTGCGCCTTCATCGCGAATTTCACCACCTGAGCCTGTTGCGGCACCTGGGAAAGGAGAAATGGCAGTAGGGTGATTGTGGGTTTCAACTTTCATAAGAATATCAATATTCTCATGATGGTATTCGTATTGGTGTGATTGCGGGTTTGGGAAAAATCTCCCCGCTTGCCACCCTTCCATTACGGCCGCGTTGTCTTTGTACGCTGAGTACACGTGATCAGGCAGTAACTCGTAGGTGTTTTTAATCATTTTGAACAGGGATTTTTCTTGCGCTTCCCCATCTATTGTCCAACTTGCGTTGAATATTTTATGACGACAATGCTCAGAGTTTGCTTGAGCAAACATGTAAAGCTCTACGTCGGTTGGATTTCTTCCCAACTTAGTAAAGCTTTCAAACAAATACTCTACCTCATCATCCGCCAGGGCTAATCCTAGCTTAAGGTTTGCTTCAACCAAGGCGGCTTTACCATTGGCCAATACATCTACTGATGTGAACGTTTGTGCCGTTGCTTGTAGGAACAATGCTTGCGCATCCTGTGTTTGTGCAAACACTGATTCAGTCATGCGATCATGCAGGAAACTTGCGACTTGCTGATACTCACTCTCGCTAATGCTTCCCTCAAACGTTAAATAGTATGCACAACCTCGTTCAATACGATTAATACAATCTAATTTACAGTTGTGAGCGATATCGGTAGCTTTTGAAGACCACGGAGAGATGGTGCCGGGGCGAGGAGTAACAAAAAATAAGGTTCCTGATGGGGTTTGCGCTTGTCTAGCAGGGCCATATGTCAGCAGTTTATCGAGAATATCTCTTTGCTGCGACGACAAGTCACCTACAGAATCTACAAGGTGAATATATTCACTATAAAGGCTTTTCACCTTAATGCCGGATTGACCCAGCTTTGCAATCAGTTTAGTTTGGTTAAACTCGGATAGTGCGGGAGCGCCTCGAAGGACCAACATATTGCTTTACCTGGTTGTTTGGAAACAACGACCATCAATGCTACGCGTTGTCTCTGTAATTGATGAGGATTTCGGCGCGGATTATAGATGAAATATGATGAATTGGTAACCTACATCTCGGGGTATATTGCAGTTTTTTTTAAAAATCACCCAATTAACAACAACAAGAAAAGGTCTATGCTGTCACAAGACTTAAAAAACCGATTAAAAATTACATTTTTTATCGCTTTGTGTTTATTTGCTACCAGCTGCGGAGCACCGAAAATTCCTAACGCGCTTTCCTCATTATTAGAAAGAGGATCGGTGAAAGTAGGAACCCTCTATGGTCCTGCTACTTATTATAATGGTGCAGAAGGTCCTCAAGGCTTTGAATATGAATTACTCGCCGGCTTTGCCGACTATTTAGGCGTAACCCTCGACCTATATCCCTTTTATAGCTACGAAGCTATGCTAGAACAATTAGAAGAAGGCAATCTCGATATTGTTGCCACCGGTGACGCCGTCACCGACGTGTTGCAGTCTCGGTTTAGCTATGGGCCCGCCTATCAAACGGTTTCCCAGCACTTAGTGTTTCAAGCGGGCACCTCTCGCCCTAGAGACATGGCTGAACTCGATGCGCCTGTGGTTACGGTAACAGGCAGCAGTCAAGCTCAACTATTAACAAGCCTGAGCGATGACGCCGCGCCCACCTTGATTACAACGGAAGATTCAGACTCTGAAGAATTATTACAAAAGGTGGCTGAGGGCGAATTAGACTACACCCTTGCCGATAGTAACCGACTCGCCTTACAACGTCGTCGTTATCCTAACTTAGCCGTAGCCATGACGATAGAAGACAGTATGCCTATGGCATGGGCTTTAGATCGCTCACAAGACGATTCCATTAAAGCGGCTATGGTGGAATATTTTGGCACCGTACACCAGTCAGGATGGTTCACTGTTTTAGAAGATAAATACTTTGGTCACATCCGTACCTTTGACTATGTCGATAGCCGCGCGTTTAACAAGTCGGCGGAAACCACACTGAAACGCTACAAAAGCATGTTTCAACAATACGCGGGAGATTTGGATTGGCGGTTATTGGCAGCCATGAGTTACCAAGAAAGCCATTGGAAACCTGACGCAGTGTCACGTACTGGTGTTCGTGGGCTTATGATGTTAACCATGGATACCGCGAACGACTGGGATGTAGAGGATAGAACAGACCCAGAACAAAGCATTCGGGGCGGGGCCCGTTACTTTGCCAGCTTACTTAGCCGTATTCCTGCTCGAATTGGCAACCCTGATAGAACCTGGATGGCCATGGCCGCGTATAATATTGGGATGGGGCACTTGGAAGATGCGAGGGTTTTAACCGAACGCCAAGGGGGTAACCCTGACCTGTGGGTAGACGTTAAGCAACGACTGCCACAACTTAAACAGAAGAAATACTACAGAACCACCAATTACGGCTATGCTAGAGGTGATGAAGCCCTGCAGTATGTTGATAACATCCGGCGATATTATGACAGCTTGGTGTGGTTAGACGAACAGGGAAAAATTTAATTCTTGCGTATTGAAACTTGTCATTTTGGTGTCATTTAAGCTTAGTAACATCGCAGCAAGTTGGTGCTAATGCTGCCACGATATTTTCCCTAATTGGTGATGCAAGGAGGGTTAATGAAAAGAAGTAGATTTATGAAGAAAGGAATAACATTGAAAAATAATAATAGACGCCGCCTGATGCTGAAGCGGGTACATCAAAAGGTGCTTCAACGTCGCAAGCAATACGTAACCAGTGACATGTTCACTCAGCTGAACCGCAACCCTTAGCTAACGCCTGTTTATTCTTTTTAGCTAACTTTATCTGCGCTCTACGTTGTTTGAAAAATGAAGACAGTTTTTCAGCACACATTTCAGCAAGCACACCCGGTACAACCTCAATTTGGTGATTCAGTGCTGGGTGTTGCAATAGGTTCATCACAGAGCCAGCCGCGCCAGTTTTAGCATCCCAAGCACCGAAAACCACTCTATCTACACGCGCGTGAACCAACATACCGGCACACATGGAACAGGGCTCTAGCGTCACGTACAAGGTAGTACCCACTGTACGGTAATTTTTAACCTGCTTGGCAGCGGCGCGGATTGCGGCCATTTCTGCATGAGCTGATGGGTCATGGTCAGTAATTGGTGTATTCCAGCCCTCTCCGACCAATATACCTTCTTGTACCACACAAGCGCCCACAGGAACCTCCCCCATCTGCGCCGCCTTATCTGCTAGCGATAACGCGTGGGTCATCCACTTTACATCTTCCTCTGAACTCAAAGAGTGACTAATTTCATCAATCATTCGTCAATTTAACTATCATTTGGTTTTTGTTCATATACATGATGCACGCCACTCTATTAAAAAACCCCTAAGATATTGAATAATAAAACTTTTAATTTATGGCAAACAATTTGCTCTAGGATAAAGGTAATGTAATGCATCACTGTTGTTTACGCTGTTATCACGTAAACAGCGGCTACTAGGTGGTTTATCTGACCGATGAGGCTTCGGCGTGTAATAACAGTACATTTAATGTACTGACAAGCACAGATAACCTGCTATTGTAGTATTAGGTGTCATAGTAACGAAAAAATCATAAAGGGCGTAGCGATTCCGATGCAATCGCTACAAAATAGAAGGGGATTATTATGAATTTAACAGCCATCTTTATTGTAGGCATTGTATGTTGGTCAATTGTTGCCATTATTCAAACCGCCAAAGGCAAAAGTCACGAGCAAAAGAAAGGCGAACAGAATGAAGCCTACGAGGCTGAAATTGCGGCATTAAAAGAGCGAGTGTCTGTGTTAGAAAAAATTGTGACTGACGAAAAATATGATCTCAACAAACAGTTTGATGCGCTGAAAAAAGACAAAGTTGCTTAAGTTAAACGTCTTCTAACAACTTTCTTTCTGCACGTTCTACTCGTCGGGGCTTGCCTGCTATCACCAAGACATCGTGGGGCTGTAACTCAGCCTCTCCGCTAGGATCGATCAGCTCGGTTCCACTGCGTCTAAGCCCTTTTACTTTTACCCGCATGCGTGAAAAATCAATTTCACTAAGACGTTTCCCTATGCAGGCTGCGTCTTCAGCCACAACAACCGCATGAATAAATTCTAACTTATCCTCTGTTCCGTAGGAGATTTCTGTGGTCTCCCCTGGATAAAAGCCATGCAAATGATCGTAGCGCCCTTTGCGTTCGGCGCGTACCCGCTTCAAAATTCGAGACATGGGCACGCCTGCATAATGCAATACTTGAGAAATCAACATTAGGCTTCCCTCTTGCAGCTCAGGCACCACTTGATTTGCCCCCGCGTTGTAAAGACTCTCTAGCTGATAATCTCGTTTGGTTCTCACCATCACGTCACAGTCTGCGGAAATCTGGTGAGTAGCACTAATGACTTGTTTTGCTTTTATGGCTTCGTCAAAGGTCACCAGTACCAATTTCGCGCTTGTCACTGAGGCGTTTGTTAAAATGTCTTTTTGACTGGCGTCACCAAAAATAACAGGTTCCCCCGCATTTCGGCTTTCTTGCACCCGCACAGGGTCGATATCGATGGCAACAAAAGGAATGCCTTCCATTTTTAGCATACGCGCAACCGACTGCCCTACCCGACCAAAGCCACAAATCACCACGTGTTGTTGTAACCTCGTTTGCTGGCTAAATTGCGATGTAGCGTCAGGAGACAGGGGTTTCGTTACGATTTTCTTAGCAAGGGCTAAACTGTTCGTCATTAACCAAGGGGTTAACGCCATACTAATGACCCCCATACTGACGATGAGTGAAGACTGTTGATTGGAAAGCACTTCATGGGTAGTAGCAAGCGCAGCAATAACAAAACTAAATTCACCTATCTGACACAGTTTAAACCCTGCCGACCATGCATCTAAACTATCGCTCTTTACCATGGCGGCACAAATTCGCACCAGTACCACCTTACACGCCATTAACCCAATAACGCCGAAGACAATAGTGAAGAGCTCATCCCAAAGCACAGTAAGGTCAAGCTGCATACCAACGGTAATAAAGAACAGCCCCATGAGAATATCCCTAAAAGGCCGTATATCAGCTTCCAATTGATACTTGTATTGGCTTTCGCCTAACATCATACCTGCTAAAAAAGCCCCCAAAGCCATAGACAAGCCAAAGTAGTAGGTGAGCCCGCCAGCCAGCAACGCAATCAAAATAGTGGTTAGGACAAACAGCTCGTCAGTTCTCGTTTTCGCCACCTCTCGAAATACCCAGGGCAACACCCATTTGCCAATAGACATAAGTAAGGCCACCACAAAAATACCTTTAAGTAGCGCGCCGCCTAGCGCCAGCGCAATACTGTTCTCGCCACTTTGGGCGAGTAAAGGAATGGCGATGAGAAAAGGCACCACGGCTAAATCCTGGAACAATAGAATACTGATAGCGAGCTGAGTTCGACGGTTATTCAATATTCCCATTTCATTGGCTTGCTTAATCACAATCGCGGTAGAGCTTAATGCTAACGCGCCGCCAATAATGACAGCAGCACTAAGGGGAATGCCAAATAAGTAAGGGATTAGGGTGAACACGCCTGTGGTTAAAGCCATTTGCCCAAACCCAACCCCAAACACCAATGACCGCATGGCAAGTAGCTTAGGGAGGGAAAATTCCAAACCAAGAGAAAAAAGTAAAAAGACGATGCCCACTTCTGCGAGAAGATGCATCTCTTGCGGATGGGAGTACAGGCCAAGTAATTGGGGGCCGGCAAGTACGCCTGCAAACAAATAAGCAAGAATGGGAGGGAGCTGCATACGTTTGAACACTGCCACACTGCATACTGCAATAAGCATTAACGCAATTATATTTAAGAAGCCGTGACCCAAATTTACACTCCCAAAGAATACTTGGCATCCAGATTGCAAACCACCCTTTAATTAGTGCAAAAACGGCAATGATTGCCACTGTTTTAACACAGAACCGTCAGGGCTTTGACGCAAAATTAATTTTGCATTTTAAAAGCGTTTTGCAACAAGGGGCGAACCTGTGGATTTCTCAACTACTATCTACGATAGCACACAACATGACAACTTTTACCCGTCGGCTAGCGCAGGGCAAGGGTTATCTATTAGTGAACTATCCAACTTCGTTAGTCAATTATTGTCAACGTTAGAGATTGATGAGTTAAGTAACCTCTACTTTAACCAGTTATCGGGGCTTATGCCTATCACTGGTTTTAGCCTGTCGGATTTTGATTCTCGCTGGGTGTTCGGTAACGCTCCTATTTCAGCGGTGCTGATTGAACTCCCCTTGCATACTGACACGCTGACAGATTCATCCTCAGATGAGAAACACAGCGCCTATTACTATATGACTCGCTCCCTGTCATTATCACAGCAAAACGTATTAGCACAGTTACATAGCATATTTAATCAACAACTCGCTCACGCCCTTAGCTTTCGTAGAATGCGAAAAATGGCAACGAAAGACATGCTAACAGGGCTAGGCAACCGCAGCGGTTTCGATGAAGCGCTTACTCGCCAGTTAGGCTGGGCACAGCGTCATGAAGAAGCGTTTGCGTTATTGATTATTGACCTGGATAACTTTAAGCAAGTTAACGATAACTTCGGTCACCGCGAGGGAGACACAGTCTTGGTCACGGTGGCGAATCAATTACTCAATGTGCTGCGTGATGAAGACGAAGCATTCCGCTTTGGTGGAGACGAATTTTGTGTGGTATTAGATTGCCAAACTCAGCAACAATTGGCCTGTGCGGCATCTCGAATTCAGCTTTCAATAAATCAATCTGCCTATCTTTCGAGAATGAATGTGTCTTGTAGTTTAGGTGGTGCAGTGTTTCGAGAAGGAGACGACCTAGCGTCAATTTTCGATCGGGCTGATACTGCGCTATACAAAGTTAAACATTCTGGTAAAAACAGCTATCAAGCGGCTTAACCAGGACTCAGTACTACTCACAACCATTTGAATCGTTCAGACATTGCCACCTGGCAATGGCTTGCCGTATTTGTTGCGGTTTTATCTGGAAAGAGCGTTGAATCGCATCACCCTATATCACGGGTTTAACTAGAGACCACAGTGAGTTGAAAAGACGCTGGGCAACGATGAAGGCGAACCACGTCGCCGTTAATCAATAAGGCAATAGCGTCTTCTTTAAAGAACACCACCGGAATTTTTGCTCTTTCCCAAACAGGAATTTTCCAGTACTTGTACCAGTCCTTAAGCGGTTTACTTACCTGAGCGTTTGCCGGTTTGATTTTTAATCCCTTAACATCCGTTTTTACCACTAGCTGTAAAGGCTTCTCTTCCTCAAAATTGCTTTCAAACCGTAATTGTAAGTTAAGCCATGCAAGCGTTAGTGTGCTGCCTTCTGGTAAAGTTAATTCCCGTTTAACCCGCTCGTCGGCATTATTCACCCAGTAAAGACTTCCCTGATAGCGCGCCACGTACCCCCAGGAAAAAGTGACTTTGGGAGTAGCATCCTCTCTCGCATTTAGCATATTAAGCACTTGTACTAACTGAGCTTGGCTGGGTGCCAGCGCGCCCTTCGAGGCGAACCATTGCCTAATCACGGCTCTTTTCCAGCTGTCAGATAGCGATAGTATGTACTTACCACTAAGCATACTAGTTCCAAATGCAGAAACGCTTTCACAGTGAGAAAGGTGGGTTTTCGCCTCTGTTTCCAACAAGGCCGACTGCTCGGCGCAAAGCGCCGCACTTCTGCCTGTGGTTTTTGCCATTTGAGGCCAACGCGCAGTTAACAGAGGTAACACTTCATTGCGTAAAAAGTTTCTATCGAATCGGGTATCAGCGTTAGATTCATCTTCTACCCAATTTAAGTTGAGCTGCTGGGCCGCACTAAGAATGTCTTGTTTGCTCTCTTGTAACATGGGGCGCAGTGTGAGCACTTTATTACGCCACTGAAACGCGCCCATACCGGCTAATCCCTGAGGGCCAGCACCGCGCTTAAGTTGAAGTAATACCGTTTCTAATTGATCTTCGCTATGTTGCCCTAGGCATAAAATACTGTTGTGTTGCTTACAGTAATCATGCAACGCCGCATAACGCGCATTACGCGCAAGGGCTTCTAAGCTGGTGCGGGTAGTTTGTTCAATATCCACCTTGTTAGCCGTAAAAGGAATATCAAGAAATCGACATTCACGTTCACAATGCGCTAGCCAGGAATCAGCATTGTCGCTTAAGCCATGGTGAACATGTACCGCGTGGACGTCGAGATCGTGACGATCCCGATAGTGCGCGAGCGCATGGAGTAATAGCGTAGAATCTACGCCGCCACTGTAAGCCACCGTCAAAATTGGAGATCGGTCTACCTCAACGCTCTCAAGAAGATGATGAAGCGTATCGCAGATACGATTAACGATATTACTCACGGGCGGCCATAAGGCTTAATACCTAGCAGTAACCAAACGACATAAGTCGCTGATAACGCTCTTCCATGAGAGAAGCATTATCAAGTGTTTTAAGTTGACTCAATTGCTGTTTAAGCACCGCTTTCAGGTTTGCTGCCATACCGTTGTGGTCACGGTGGGCACCCCCAAGAGGCTCCTCAACAATACTGTTGATTAAGCCTAACTCTTTAATTTGTGGTGCACTTACCCCCATCGCTTCCGCCGCCAAAGGTGCTTTTTCAGCGCTTTTCCAAAGAATTGAAGCACAGCCTTCTGGCGAAATAACTGAATAAGTAGAGTACTGCAGCATGTTCACACGATCGCCCACCCCTATAGCTAACGCGCCGCCTGAGCCACCTTCACCGATTACGGTACAGATGATAGGCACCTTTAGCTCTGCCATTTCAAAAAGATTTTTTGCAATAGCTTCACTTTGACCCCGTTCTTCTGCACCCACGCCTGGATACGCCCCAGGCGTATCAATAAAGGTGATAATCGGTAGATTGAAACGCTCAGCCATTTTCATGAGTCGCAACGCTTTTCGATAGCCTTCAGGCTTTGGCATACCAAAGTTACGTTTTATTTTTTCGTTGGTATCGCGACCTTTTTGGTGGCCTATGATCATCACTGGCTGGTCATCTAGCATGGCGGGACCACCGACGATAGCCTTGTCATCGGCAAATGCACGATCGCCAGCTAATTCATCAAATTCAGTGAAGATACGCGGAATATAATCCAGTGTATAAGGCCGCATGGGATGACGAGCAAGCTGAGACACTTGCCATGCACCTAGGTCAGAAAAAATCTTCTTTGTTAGCTCAGCACTCTTACCGCGAAGCTTATTGATTTCTTCTTCAATGCCTACGTCAAACTCACCACCTTGATTTACCAACCTTAGCTCTTCGATTTTTGCTTCTAGTTCGGCTATTGGCTGTTCAAAGTCCAAAAACTGTATACTCATTTTATGTCCTATTCGTACTACGCTCATCAGTGCCAACGCGAGATAGTCAATCTATCGAACTCTGACCCTTAATGGTAGAGGATTGATACGGCTTTTTCCCCTAAACACTGTTTAAGGTCGTGAAGTAGTTGATCTTCTGGTGTTACATACCACTTAGCACTACACGCCAATGTTGCCTCAACATCTGGGTGTGTTATGGCTAACTGAACAGGACAACTACCCCCGTTAAAAGCCTGCAAAATAGATTGCAACTGGCTCATTTTCTGTTGTTCAAGCACCTGGGTATCTACATATAAGGCCAGTGCTCTCGCGTTTTTCTCCCGTGCTTGAACTATGTCCATTACATCACGGGCGGTGATTGTATTGCCCCCAGAGAAATCATCAAAGCTGACCTGTCCCTTTATGAGCAATATTTTGTCAGTTTCCAGTACACTTTCAAACTGTTCGTACATATCTGGAAAGAATCGTACGTCTATTCTAGCGCTTTTATCGTCTAACGTAACAATAGCCCAGCGGCGACCCCGTTTGTTGGTCATCACTCTAACGCCCAATACCAAACCCACTGCACTGGCCATTTGATCTTTACCAGTAGGCTTTAAATCCACCAGCCGACCTTCGGTATAATATCGAATTTCATCGGCGTATTGGTTGATTGGGTGCCCCGTAAGGTACAAACCTAGGGTGTCTTTCTCCCCTTCAAGCCACACTTTTTCAGGCCACTGAGGTACATCCGCAAACGCTTGCAGTACGTCTTCTGGTTCGGTGGTTAATAAACCAAACATATCTGATTGACCAAACGACTCTGCTTTTGCATGCTGACCAGCCGCCGCTATCGCTTCGGGTAACGTGGCCATAAGCGCTGCCCTATGAGGGCCCAAGTTGTCCATGGCCCCTGATAGAACTAGCTTTTCTAATACGCGCTTATTGACGCGCTTAACATCAATTTTTGCGCAAAAGTCGAATAAATCCTTAAACGCGCCTTGGGTTTCACGCGCTTCAATAATGGCTTCAATAGGGCCTTCACCCACCCCTTTGATTGCACCAATGCCATAAACAATACGGCCTTCGCTATCTACCGTAAATTTATACTTCCCAGCATTCAAATCAGGCGGCAAGATCTCTAATCCCATACGATCGCATTCATCCACCAAGGTAACAATTTTGTCTGTGTTATCCATATCGGCAGACATTACTGCGGCCATAAATTCCGCAGGATAATGCACCTTCAACCATAATGTTTGGTAAGACACCAACGCATACGCGGCAGAGTGAGATTTGTTAAAGCCGTAACCCGCAAATTTCTCTACTAGGTCGAATATTTTCATGGCGAGATCTGGGTCGATATTATTGTTCTTCGAGCCTTCTGCGAACGCCCCTCGCTGCTTCGCCATTTCTTCAGGTTTTTTCTTACCCATTGCTCGACGCAGCAAATCAGCGCCACCAAGGGAATACCCAGCCATTTCCTGCGCAATCTGCATCACCTGTTCCTGATACAAGATGATGCCGTAGGTGGGCTCAAGGATTTCTTTTAAGCACTCGTGCTGATATTCAGCATCAGGGTAGGAAATTTCTTCTCTACCGTGCTTTCTATCGATAAAGTTATCGACCATGCCCGATTGAAGTGGGCCGGGTCTAAACAAGGCTACTAATGCGATTATATCTTCAAAGCAATCTGGTTTAAGGCGCTTAATAAGCTCCTTCATCCCTCGGGATTCTAGCTGGAATACCGCAGTAGTTTCTGCATTTTGTAGTGTTTTAAAACTTCGCTTATCTTCAAGGGGAATGGCTGCAATATCTACATCGATATTTTTGCCTTCTTTGATCATATCGATCGCCCACTGAATAATGGTCAGTGTTCTAAGGCCTAAGAAGTCAAATTTTACCAAGCCAGCCGTTTCAACATCATTTTTGTCAAATTGGGTGACAGGGTTTTTCCCTTCATCGTCACAGTACAACGGAGAAAAGTCGGTAATCGTGGTAGGTGCAATAACCACCCCACCAGCATGCTTACCAGCATTACGTGTAACCCCTTCAAGAATACGCGCCATATCGATGAGATCTTTAACCTCTTCATCTTGCTCGTATACTTCGGGAAGTTGGGGTTCAGCCGCGAAGGCCTTTTCTAGCGTCATGCCAGGGTCAGGCGGGATAAGTTTCGATATTCTGTCAACAAAACCATAAGGGTGACCTAATACCCGCCCCACATCGCGCACCACAGCCTTAGCCGCCATGGTACCAAACGTAATGATTTGAGATACCGCCTGACGCCCATACAATTCTGCCACGTGATCTATCACTTCATCACGTCTGTCCATACAGAAATCTACGTCGAAATCTGGCATGGAAACACGTTCTGGGTTCAAGAAACGTTCGAAAAGTAGGTCAAACTCTAGTGGGTCTAAGTCGGTAATTTTCAGTGCATAGGCCACGAGCGAGCCCGCACCAGAGCCTCGGCCCGGTCCCACGGGAATGCCGTTGTCTTTACTCCACTGAATAAACTCCATCACGATGAGGAAGTAGCCAGGGAATCCCATTTGGTTGATAACTTCTAGCTCTATCCGTAATCGGTCGTCGTAGGCTGGGCGCTTTTCCTTCCTTTCATTTTCATCAGGAAATAAAAATTCGAGCCTATCTTCCAGCCCTTCTTCAGAGACTTTGACTAAAAAGTCTTCTGTGGTCATGCCGCCAGTAGGGAACTGTGGCAGGAAGTATTCTCCGAGACGTACGGTTACATTACACCGCTTGGCAATTTCTACCGTATTTTCAATGGCTTCTGGAATATCACTGAAGAGCGCAAGCATTTCCTCAGCACTGCGTAAATACTGCTGTTCGCTATAACGCTTAGGCCGACGATTATCGTCAAGTGTGTAACCATCATGAATACACACGCGTATTTCATGGGCGTCGAAGCCTGCCTTATCAATGAAGCACACTTCATTAGTGGCCACCACGGGCAAACCTTCTTGTTCAGCTAAAGCCACCGCTCGATGAAGATACTCTTCTTCTCCATTACGCCCGGTTCGAGTGAGCTCTAGATAAAAACGGTCTTCAAAGTGTGTTTGGTAAAACTGCAATGCAGCGTCGAGGATCGATTTGTTATTTTTAGTTAGCCCAACACCTAAGTCGCCATGTAAACCGCCAGAAAGTATAATAACCCCTTCTGAGTGTTCAGCTAACCAGGCTTGGTCGATAACCGCTTTATGCGCTACGTGGCCACGTAAATAGGCTTTAGAGATAAGAATAGTGATATTCTTATACCCTTCATTGTTCATGGCTAATAACGTTAGTCGAAATGGTTCATCGCCGAAGATGTCATTGGTGACCCAAAAGTCTGTACCAATGATGGGCTTAATACCTAAATCATGAGCCGTAGAATAAAACTTTACCAACCCGCACATATTCATTTGATCGGTAATGGCGACTGCCGGCATATTTAGCTCGGCAACCTTATTCAAAATGGGCTTAACTTTGTTAAGCCCATCCATCATCGAAAAATCGCTATGTACACGTAAATGAATAAATGGCGAGGACATGATTTATATCTCTTCTATTAGTGCCCTAACGGGTTTAAAACTTTTACGATAACAATCTAACACACCAAATTCAGCTAAGGCCGCAAAATGGGCCTTTGTGGGGTACCCCTTATGGCCTGCAAAATTATATTGGGGGTAGGCTTCGTGCAATACCAACATATCGTTATCACGCTCAACTTTGGCAATGATAGAGGCGGCGGAGATTTCTGCGTGTAAGCTATCTCCTTTTACTACAGCCTCAGAAGGATAATTCCACGCTGGTAAACGATTCCCATCCACGCGAACAAAGTTAGGTGTTACCCCTAAAGCGTCTACCGCTCTGGTCATGGCTAACATGGTAGCATGTAAGATGTTTAATTTATCAATCTCCTCTGGACTGGCTCGCCCAATGCTCCAATATAACGCTTTAGCCTTAATCTCTTCACTCAAGGCGTTTCGTTTTTTTTCACTGAGCTTTTTGGAGTCGGTTAGCCCTTCAATAGGCTTTGCAGGGTCTAACACTACCGCTGCTGTTACTACATCCCCAACGAGAGGACCTCGTCCCACTTCGTCTACACCGGCAATTAGGTTATGCAAGTAATTCCTCCACTACGGCATGTGCTGCTGTCTTATCTGCATTACATTTTAACGTATGGTGGAGTTCGGTGAAACGGGAAATCAACGCGCTATTGTCACTTTCAAAATAAGACAGAAGGTGTTCGCTCATATTGTGGGCATTAACATCGTCTTGTAATAACTCTGGGATAATTGCTTCATTGGCCAAGAGGTTAGGCAGTGTAAAAAAGGGCGCTTTATAAATGCGCTGCATTATTTTATAAGTAAGCGGCGCGAGTTTATAGGCAGCCACCATGGGGCGCTTACATAACATGGCCTCTAGAGTGGCGGTACCGGAAGCCAGTAATATGACGTCACTGGCTAACATGGCGTCCCGAGAGGTGCCTTCGGTAAGATGTATAGGCAGTCGATTTAGCGCGTCGTCAGCCTCTTGTAAGGCCGCTTTAATTTGCAAAAAGCGGTGTGAATTTGCAGCGGGTATGACAAACGAAATGTCTGGACGTGCGTGATGAATCGCTTCGATGGTCTCAAGAAACACCGGTAATAGTGTGTCTACTTCCCCTCTTCTAGACCCCGGCAACACCGCTAATAGTGGACCAGTAACCGGCAACGATAATGCGTGTCTAGCGTCTGCCTGGTTAGGCGTGATGGCAATAGCATCAGCCATAGTGTGACCGACAAAGGTATAGGGCACTTGGTATTTATCGTAAACCTGCTGCTCGAAAGGAAAAAGGCCAAGTACACGATTAGCGGCTTTGGCTATCTTGTGAATGCGCTTTTCTCGCCAAGCCCAAACAGTAGGGCTTACATAGTGTATGGTTTTTATGCCTTTCGCTTTTAACGCTTTTTCTACGCGCAAATTAAAATCGGGCGCATCAATGCCGACAAAAATATCAGGAGGGTGCTTATCAAAGTGGGCTAACAGCTGCTTTTTGACTTTCAAAATGGCGGGTAAATGAGCCAGTACCTCGACCAGTCCCATGACCGACAAGGTTTCCATATCAAATAAGCTATGAAAACCTTGCGCCTGCATGTGCGCACCGCCAATACCTTCAATAATCGCATCTGGGTACTGGCGCTTCAGCTGCGCCACCATGCCAGCGGCCAAAACATCTCCTGATGGCTCTCCTGCCACCATTGCAATTCGAAATGGGGCTGCCATATTAACGAATAATGCCGCGTTCAGCTGTCTTTAGAAACGCCGTCATGACAGTGACGCCCTCAACATTATCTTCCTGAGCGGAGAGTTTACTGATGGCTTCTTCTAACGTATTGCCTTCACGGTAGATTGTTTTATAAGCGCGCTTTATTGCCATAATATCGGCTTTATCAAAACCACGACGTTTTAGCCCTTCTGAATTAATACCCTGCGGTATGTTCTTCTGACCACTTACCATCACAAAGGGCGGAACGTCGCGTAAAATAATGCCACCGGCTCCCAGGAACGCGTGAGCACCTATTTTACAAAACTGATGAATACCAACGGCTCCGCCAACAATAACAAAATCGTCGATGTGCACGTGCCCTGCTACAGCAACATTGTTCGCTAATATTATGTCGTCACCTAACACGCAATCATGAGCAACGTGAGCGTTTGCCATCAACAAACAGCGCGAGCCAATAATCGTTATGCTGTTATCTTGAATGGTGCCACGGTGAACCGTAACGCCTTCTCGAAACTCATTATCGTCACCAATAACCAGTTCGGTAGGTTCGCCAGCATACTTCTTGTCTTGGCAATCTTCACCAATGGAAGAAAATTGGAAAAATTTGTTATTTTTGCCAATACGAGTTGGACCACGAACCACGACATGAGACTTTAAAATACAGCCATCGCCTATAGTGACATTATCGTCAACGACGCAAAAAGGCCCAATGGTGACATTGTCACCAATGTTCGCGTTTTCAGAAATTACTGCAGTAGGATGGATCACCTTATGCTATCTCTCTCATTGCACACATAAACTCTGCACTGCACGCTAATTCGTTATTCACGGTTGCAGTGCCTTTAAATTTCCAAATCCCTCTGCGCTCTTTCAATAAGCAAATATCAAACTCCAGTTTATCACCGGGTACCACAGGGCGCTTGAACCTAGCGTTATCGATTCCTGCGTATAAGTATAACTGATCATTATTCCCCATGGTTTTAAAACCAAGAATACCTGCCGCCTGTGCCATAGCCTCTAAAATAAGCACGCCAGGAAAAATTGGCTGCTCAGGGAAATGCCCCGTAAAGCAAGGTTCATTGATGGTGATATTTTTATACGCTTTGATTGATTCACCCAGAACATAATCTGTAACTCGATCAACCAACAGGAAAGGATATCTGTGTGGTAACAGCGACATGATTTCCTGAATTTCAATGGTATTGAGTGAATTGGCCAAAAACTTTCTCCTATAATGCAAGCATGACCCAATTGCAGTTTTATGATCACGCTCACCGTTAAAAAACTAAAACGGCGGCAACCATACGCTTTTAAGCGCGAAAAACAAATCAGACCAACCCCTTTCGGGTGTTGGTCTGATAAATTAGCTGTGTGCTACTCGACGTAGTCGCGCATTAATTAACTTTGCTAACTTGCTCGAGTACTTGCTCAGATAGGTCGTGCTCTTCTTTTGCAAATGCAACCGCACCAGCATTAAGCACTAAATCGTAACCTTGCTTAGCCGCAACAGAATCGATAGCTTGCTTAATAAGACCAAGTAGCTTGTTACGTTCTTCGTTGCTACGACGCTGGATATTTTGTTGTAAAGGCTGGCCTTTTTTAGCAAGCTCTTCACGAACGTTTAAGATCTTTTGCTCAAGATCTTTTTTCTCTTGCTCACTCATCGTTGCTGCGTCACGTTGTAGACGCTCTGCGTAGAACTGACCATCCCGTTGAAGCTGATTAACTTCTTCAATTTGATCTTTAAATTCAACCTGAATTGCGTTTTGAATCTCTGCAGCTTGAGGCATTGCTTGGAATACGCCCTGAACATCAACGACAGCAAGTTTTTGCTCTGCCATAACTGATGTACTTACCAATGCGCTACCCAACATTGCGCCTGCAACAATATGTTTAACCAACTGTTTCAAAAGGAACTCCTTTTTATGCATCTTTTTATCTGGGCGCACCGCAAGCGGCCCCCGTTTAGTATTTAGAATGTCTGACCGATATTGAAGGTGAAGAATTTAGCATCGTCACCATCACGTTGTTGTATTGCTTTCGAGAAACTGAACACCATCGGCCCCATCGGTGAAATCCATTGTACCGAAATACCGGCGGAACTACGATACAGGCTCCAGTCAGAATAGTCCAACAAGGTTCCGTTTTGCGTTGAAGCTTGCTCGAAATTTTTATACGTGTCGTAATCGAACTCAGTATCCCACACGTTCCCCACATCTACAAACAAACTGGTTCTTACTGAGTTATCCATATCCGCTTCAACAAACGGCGTAGGTACAATAAGTTCGATGCCGCCCAGCGCCATCGCGTTACCACCTAAGCTTCGGCTAGACAACGTGATGTAATCATCATCAGGATCGTTTGGATAAACTTCACCATTCGGCCCACTGATTGTACCGCTTGTAGAACGAATGACACCACGTGGTCCCACTGTGTTGTTTTCAAACCCACGCAGTGAATCGGCACCACCTGCAGTGAAGTTCTCGGTGAACGGTAGAATTTGCTCATTACCGTTAATGTCACCATAGCCGTTACCATAACCCAAGCGTACGCGGGCTAAGAAAGACCAACGCTGATTGCGCGATAGCGGGAAATACCACTTACCGTCAAACAAGGTTTTAAAGTAATTAACGTCTGAGTTAGGCGTAGTAATACTGAAAGACGCACGTTGCGAAGACCCTGCCGTAGGGAACAAGCCACGGTTTAGCGTACTTCTGCTCCAACTTACACTGGCAAGATAGCTGTGATACTTAATTGCCGCATCTGGATCATCGCCATCTAAGAATTGATTATAAAACTGTTCAGTTTGCTCGTAGTATCCACGGTTATAGAGTTCTACATTGCTGTAAGTTAAACCGAAGTTAATACGGTTGAATTCGTTAATAGGGTAACCAATGTTGGCACCAACAGACCACTGCTTAGAGTTATACTGGATAACGTTGAAGTCTGAACCGTCGAATTCACTGTAACCTACCGAGCCACCTAAACTGATTCCGTCAATGGTGAAGTACGGGTCGTTATAGGTGATTTGCGCAGAGCGCTGATAAGATACCGTGCTCAGGTTTAACCCCACACGTTTACCTGTACCTAGGAAGTTATCTTGTTGAATTCCCGCTTGTAAGCTTAGCTTGGTGCGGTCACCATAACCAATACCGGCGTTGAATGAACCTGAAGGCTGTTCCTTCACGTTAAAGTCAACATCCACTAAATCTTCTTCACCGGGAAGTCGAATGGTTTCAAACTCCACTTCTTCCATGTACGTTAAACGAGAAAGCTGATTTTTAGAAGATTCAAGCAAGTTATTAGATAACCAGGTACCTTCCATTTGGCTTACGTTTTGACGCAACACGCTATCAGCGGTTACCACGTTACCATTAAATTTAATACGGTTAACGTAAATACGCTTACCTGGGTCAACGGATAAGGTGAGCTTAACGGTTTTATCTTCGTCGTTTATATCAGGTACAGTGGTCACAGTTGGGTAAGCATAACCAAAGCGACCTAAATACTTACTGATAAATTCTTCAGTGTAGGTAACTTCAGCTTGGTTATAGAGCTCACCGGGTGTTAACGGCAACACTCGCTCTATATACTCTTCGTGACCCAGTACGTCACCCACCAATTCCACTTCTGAAATAGTATATTGCTCGCCTTCACTGACGTTCATGGCAACGTAAATACCTGACTTTTCGGGCGTCATTGACACCTGAGTAGAATCTACGTTAAAACGCAAATAACCACGGTCGAGGTAATGGTTACGCAAGGTTTCCATATCTCCTTGCAAGGTTTGCTGCTGATAGCGGGTTTCTGACAAGAAATCCCACCATGGCGTATCAAACTGTAACTCGAATTGCTCCATTAACTCTGCATCAGAGAAAACTTCGTTACCAACGATGTTAATTTGTTCAATTTTCGCAGCATCGCCTTCTTCGAAAAGCAATTTCAAATCTACGCGGTTACGAGGTAAAGGCGTAATAATGGCCGTGACATCTGCATTATATTTACCAATACTGTAGAAGAAATCTTTCAGGCCATTCTCGATTGAGGTTAAAACCGTTTTATCGAGAGGCTCGCCTATGCGTACGCCGTTGCCGTCCAAACTTTCTTGAAGTTGTTCATCTTTGATATCGTCGTTACCATCAAAAATAATGTTACTGATGGTTGGACGTTCAGCAACACGAACAACAAGTGTGTTTCCGTCACGGGCAATTTCGACATATTCGAAATGCGTTGAAGAATATAAAGAACGGATAAGTTGGGTTACCCGAAATGTGTTTAGCTCGTCGCCTACCTGAACGGGCAGATAAGTAAGTGCTGCACCGAGTGCCACCCGTTGAAGCCCTTCTACACGAATATCTTCAACGACGAATTCACTGTTTTGCGCCGCAGCATTGGCAAAGCTAGCACTGGAAAAAATGGCTCCGGCTGCTACTAACTGTTTTAACTTCATCTATTTTTCTTTTCCTGGCCGCGTTTTTATATTAGCTGTTTTGAAATGCCTGATTTTCATCAGGCTATGCGAGCAATATCGTTCATAATAGCGATACCCATTATCATAAACAGAAGCACGCCACCTATTCTGTAACCCCATTCTTGCACCGCTTCTGGTACAGGTTTTCCAGTGATCCACTCTGCTGTGAAAAACATCAAATGACCACCGTCAAGCATGGGCAAGGGTAATAAATTAATTATGCCTAAATTCACGCTAATTAAGGCAAGAAAGCTCAAAAAATAAGCCAACCCATAACCGGCACTGACTCCCGCTCCCTGAGCAATAGAGATAGGCCCATTTAAGTTTTTAACAGACACATCGCCTGTTAACAACTTGCCTATCATATCGACACTCAATGTCATTAGACGCCACGTTTTATCAAGTGACTTCCCTATTGCCTCTACTATGCCATATTGATGCGTAAACACATACCCTTCAGGCCAAGGCTCAAACGTAGGGCTCACACCTAAATACCCACTTTGACCTTGCGGAGTATCTCGGCGCGCTATGGTTGCATGCAGTTGTTGCTGCTGTCCATCCCTTTCAATAGTAAAGATGACTGCTTCACCAGGACTTTCAACAATGACATCAACTAATGCTTGCCATGAGGTTAAAGATTCACCGTTAAGTGCTATTAACGTATCGCCTACCTTAATTCCAGCTTCTTGTGCAGCACTGCCTTCGCCAATAAAACCTACCTCTAGGGTTGGTGAAGGCCTAAATGGGGTAATCCCCAGACTGCTTAAGGGAGACTCGTTATCTGCGTCAAAGTTCCAATCGCTAAGTGTAAATGTCACGACTTTTTCATTATTTTCGGCACTTTGCAGGGTTACTTTGGCGGTATCATGACCAATTTTTGACATCAATTCTAAGTTAACCGCTTCCCAGTCAGGCGTGTCGCGATCCCCTATTTTTAAGAAAGTATCACCATCATTCACACCTGCCTGTGCAGCAATAGTGTCTGCTTTTACAGTCTGAACCACAGGTTTTACGGTTTGTAGCCCCACTAAAAACATTAACCAAAGCGCCAAAAAGGCAAACACAAAATTGACCCCAGGACCTGCTGCAATAATCGCCATGCGTTTTAATACATGCTTGTTATTAAAAGCTTTATCCGCCATATGAGGGGGAACATCATCAACCCGGCCGTCTAGCATGCGCACGTAACCGCCAAGCGGTATCATGGCAATCACGTACTCGGTACCCGAGGCACTTTTACGTCGCCATAACGGTTTACCAAACCCAATTGAAAAGCGTTCTACATGGACACCACATTTTCGAGCCACGTAAAAGTGCCCCCATTCGTGTACCGCCACTAAGATACCTAAAGCGACGATGAATGCGCCTAGGCTCCATAAAAAACTTAGCATGCAAATTTTCCTCTAATAATGTCTACCGCCACGGTTCTGGCTGCTTTGTCTTGATCCAGTATTTGCTGGATGGAGGAAACTGATACCTGTTCCATTTGATTCAATGTTTCTTCGTTTACACGGGCAATATCACAAAACCCAATATGACCGTCTAAAAAGTGGGAAACCGCTACCTCGTTAGCCGCATTAAGACGCGTGGTCGCAGCTTGCCCCTCTTCACATGCTTGTATGGCTAACTTTAAATTTGGATAACGTTCGTAGCAGGGCGTCTGAAAAGTAAAGTTGGCCATTTCGGCAAAATCCAAAGGTGTAACACCTGCATCAATTCTCTCAGGGTGGGCCAAACCGTAAGCTATCGGTGTGCGCATATCTGGGTTACCCATTTGCGCAATTACCGACCCATCAATATATTGAACCATAGAATGGATAATACTTTGAGGGTGAATAACCACCTGAATATCATTGGCCTTAGCCCCAAATAACCAACATGCTTCGATGAACTCTAACCCTTTATTCATCATTGTGGCTGAATCTATGGTTATCTTTCTGCCCATTGACCAGTTTGGATGGGTACTCGCCTCATCAATGGTAATGGATGAGAAGCTTTCTAAACTGCGCTGCCTAAAAGGCCCACCAGAGCCAGTAAGCAAAATTTTCTGAATACCCGCTGCGGATAACTTTCCATATTGAAAGTTCTCTGGAAGGCATTGGAAAATAGCATTGTGCTCACTGTCTATTGGTAATATTTGCGCACCGCTTTGGTTGGCGGCGTCAATAAAGAGCGCTCCTGACATCACCAAGGCTTCTTTGTTTGCCAACAGTACTTTTTTACCCGCTTTCACTGCCGCAAGTGTAGGCAGCAATCCTGCGGCCCCGACAATGGCAGCCATAACCGCATCAACTTCAGCCGCGCAGGCTACGTCTTCGAGTGCTTTCGCGCCACACAAGATTTCAGCAGTTACGCCATACTGCAGTGCGTATTGCTTGGCTTGTTCTAAGTAATTATCATCAGCCAACACCACAAATCGCGGGGCACATGCTTGCGCTTGTTTCATAAGCAACTCTACCTGCGCATAGCCGGTAATCGCAAACACACGATATTTATCAGGATGTCGATTAACAACATCTAACGTACTGCAACCAATTGACCCTGTTGCACCTAGTACAGTAATGGTTTGCATTATGCCATCCAAGTTACATAGCAAAAGGCAAATACAGGAAACGCTGCGGTTAGGCTATCAATACGATCTAAAACCCCACCGTGCCCGGGTAAAATACGGCCGCTGTCTTTAATACCAGCGCAACGCTTTAACATACTTTCGTTGAGGTCGCCTAGCGCTGAAACTGCAACTGTAATCCCCCCTATAGCAAGGTGTAATACAATGCGAGAAGGTTCCACCTGATAGTGCAACGCCGCAAAAGCAATAATGGCAAACGATGCTGCAATACCACCTAACAAGCCCTCTAAGCTTTTGCCAGGTGATACATTAGGGCGCAATTTATGTCGGCCAAACTTCACGCCTACAAAGAACGCGCCAATATCCGCTGCCCACACGATGCCTAAAACATAAAAGATTAACGAAGCTCCATAGAGGGGATCGACATCGTAAAGGCTGGTGCGCAGCGCAATAACAGCAACCCAAGTAGGAATAAGTGTTAACAAACCAAAAACGGTTCGAATTGCCCGGCTATTACGCCAAAATGAAGTGTATTTTGGATAGGCAAGCACCATAAGCAGAGACACCACCCACCACAGTACTGCTATTCCCAAAATAAGTCGGTAGAGGCCATGCAGTTGCCCTTGATACCATATTAAACTGGTATCCACGGCCAGTGACAATGCAATGCAAATGGCAAATGCCACTGCCATAAAAATGAGTTTTTTAGGTCGCTCGCAAATACCTGACATATTGGCCCATTCATAGGCACCTATTGCCACCACGCCTGAAATGGCAATTTCAAACCAAAAAACGGGAAGGTATAAAATAGCGAAAAGCGCGGATGGCGCTAAAATTAATGCGGTTATTATTCGTTGTTTTAGCATAATTGGCTCTCGGCTCCTGTGTGCAGGTTGGCCCTATTGCCCGCGTGCATAGTATTAACTGCCGGCTGTAAGGATTTGCTCACCGGTAAGCCCGAATCGGCGTTGGCGAACATTAAAATCGTCTACGGCTAATTGAAAAACGTCTTCGTTGAAGTCGGGCCATAGCACGTCGGTAAAGTACAACTCAGCATAGGCACATTGCCACAATAGAAAGTTGCTGATGCGGTGTTCACCGCCGGTACGGATAAGGAGATCTAATTCAGGAAGGTCTGCTGTGGAGGTTTCACGTGTAAAAGCTTGCTCGTTAATGTCCGCGACCTCTATTTCGCCGGCTTTAACTTGCTCGGCTAGTGTTTTAGCGGCATTAACAATGTCCCAACGGCCACCGTAATTAGCGGCAATATTCAACACTAAATCCTTATTGTCCGCCGTCATGGCTTCCGCTTTGCGGATCTTTTCCACCAACTTATCGTCAAAAGCGCTGACATCGCCTATCACTTTTAGGCGTACGCCATTTTTATGAAGGCGTTTAGCTTCACTGTTCAAAACTAGATTAAACAGCTCCATAAGCACGCTAACTTCTTCTTCTGGACGCTTCCAATTCTCACTGGAAAAGGCAAACAAGGTAAGTGATTCAATGCCGGTTTGTCGTGCAAAACGCACCACTGCACGTACTGACTCTACCCCAGCTTTATGTCCAAAAGTGCGAATTTTCCCTTTCTTTTGAGCCCAACGACCGTTGCCATCCATGATAATAGCAACATGTTTAGGGCCTGCCGAATCTGCAGGCCCTACTGGTTCAGTCGTTTTGGCTGCGTTTGACCGCTTCCCAATCATAATACTGACTACACTTCCATTAATTCTTTTTCTTTATCAGCAAGCAAGCTGTCGACTTTCTTAATAAATTCGTTAGTTATCGACTGAATATTTTCTTCTGCTGCGCGACTTTCGTCCTCGCTGATTTCTTTTTCTTTCAGTAAGTCTTTCACGTCACCATTGGCATCGCGACGAATATTACGAATAGCCACTCGCCCGCCTTCAGCTTCATTCCGTACAACACGAATGAGGTCTTTACGACGTTCTTCGGTAAGCGGCGGAAGAGGGATGCGAATTGAACCACCCGCACTCATCGGGTTTAATCCCAAATCAGATTGCATTATGGCTTTTTCAACGGCTTGAATCGCGCTTTTATCAAATACAGTAAGTGCCAACGTGCGGCTGTCTTCGGCAATAACATTCGCGACTTGCTTAAGGGGCGTGTCTACTCCGTAGTACGGCACCATAATGCCATCTAAAAGACTTGGATGCGCGCGGCCTGTGCGAATTTTGCTAAACTGCCCTTTCAGTGCAACGAGACTTTTTTCCATGCGCTCTTGCGCATCTAATTCAATTTCATCAATCACAATTGTGTATCCTATCGTACTTAATTAACCGTTGTCAGCGTGACAAATAATTGTGCCTTCTTTCTCTCCCATCACAACACGCTTCAAGCAACCCGGCTTGTTCATGTTAAATACACGGATGGGTAGACTGTGATCACGGGCGAGAGTAAAGGCTGACAAGTCCATGACTTTCAATTCTTTCTCAAGAACTTCTTGATATGAAAGCTGATCATACAAGGTAGCATCTGGGTTTTTAACCGGATCGTCGCTATATACACCGTCAACTTTGGTGGCTTTAAGCACTGCATCCGCTTCTATTTCAATACCGCGTAGACAGGCGGCTGAATCCGTGGTGAAGAATGGATTACCTGTACCAGCAGAAAAGATAACCACTCGACCTGACTTAAGTAAGCTTATGGCTTCAGCCCAGTTGTAGGCATCACACACGCCATTGAGTGGGATAGCCGACATCATACGTGCGTTAACAAAAGCCCGATGCAACGCGTCACGCATTGCCAGGCCATTCATCACAGTCGCTAGCATACCCATATGGTCGCCAACTACGCGATTCATACCTGCTTTTGCTAGGCCTTCGCCACGGAATAAATTACCGCCGCCAATAACAAGCCCCACTTGCACGCCAAGTTCAACTAATTCTTTGATTTCCTGTGCCATTCTATCTAGCACTTTTGGGTCGATACCAAAGCCTTCTTCACCCATTAGGGCTTCACCACTTAGCTTTAGTAATATACGTCGGTATGCTGATTTAGGTGTGATACTCATTATTCGATATGTCCTCGTAAACCCATTTTGTCCTAGGCCTTTCTATCATTCATTCATCCCAATAAACAATGAAAAGAATAGGAGAAAATGCTTTATTATCTTGGTCCTGTAAGTGCCAGTTATAAAAAAGCACCTCCGAAGAGGTGCCTTAGTTTATCTGACATTCGTAGAATGCAAAAGCCAAACGCCCAATTATTTCTTGGCGGCTTCCATTTGCGCAGCAACTTCTGCCGCGAAATCTTCAGTTTTCTTCTCAATACCTTCTCCAACTTCAAAACGTACGAAGTTGATTACGTCAGCACTGTTGCTCTTAAGAAGCTCAGCAACAGAGATTGAAGGATCTTTAACGAAAGGCTGACCCGTTAAGCTCACTTCGCCAGTGAACTTCTTCATGCGGCCTGCTACCATCTTCTCAGCAATTTCAGCTGGCTTACCAGACTGAATAGCGATTTCGATTTGGATTTCTTTCTCTTTCTCAACAACTTCAGCCGGCACGTTCTCAGGCTTAACGAACTGTGGGCTCGCCGCTGCAACGTGCATAGCAATGTCTTTTGCTAATGCTTCATCACCACCAGAAAGGATAGAGATTACACCAATACGGCCGCCGTGGATGTAGGCACCTAAAGTGTCGCCTTCAACGTTGATAACACGACGAGGAGAGATGTTTTCGCCAATTTTAGCCACTAGGGTATCGCGAGCTTCGCTAACTTTAACGCCATTAAGTTCTGCATCATTTAGAGAATCAATGTCGTTGATGTTGTTTGCTGCCGCTACTTCTAGTAATTCGTTACCGAACTTAAGGAAACCTTCGTCACGAGCAACGAAATCAGTTTCACAGTTTAGTTCAAGCATGGTCGCACGACCACCTTCAACTTTGGTTAGGATCACACCTTCAGCTGCAATACGACCTGCTTTTTTAGCCGCTTTTGCTTGACCTGATTTACGCATGTTCTCAATGGCTAGCTCAATGTCACCATCCGTTTCAACCAGGGCTTTCTTACAATCCAGCATACCTGCGCCAGTACGTTCGCGCAGTTCTTTAACTAGTGCTGCAGTCACTGCCATTTTTCAATTCCTCAGCATTAAATATAAAATTCGTTAGGTAAAAGGGGCGGAACCGCCCCTCTCAATACGTTTCGTATTGTAGCACTGTCATATTATTGTGTTATGACAGTATGCTCGCAGAAATTACTCTGCAGCTTCTACGAAGTCGTCTTGCTCAGCTTGTGCTTCAAGATTGCTATCGCGACCTTGATTAACGGCATTAGCTGCTGCGTCCAAGTAAAGTTGGATTGCGCGGATAGCATCGTCGTTACCAGGAATGATGTAATCAACACCATCTGGGTTTGAGTTAGTATCTACAACACCCACTACTGGAATGCCTAGGTTACGAGCTTCAGTAATCGCGATGTGTTCGTGATCAGCGTCGATAACAAAGATTACGTCTGGAAGGCCGCCCATATCCTTGATACCACCAAGGCTGTTTTCAAGCTTATCCATTTCACGTTGAAGCATAAGCGCTTCTTTCTTAGTTAGCTTTTCGAAAGTACCGTCTTGGCTTTGTTGCTCAAGTTCTTTCAAACGCTTGATTGATTGACGAACTGTTTTCCAGTTAGTCAACATACCACCTAACCAACGCTTGTTTACGTAGAATTGGTCACACTTAAGTGCCGCTTCTTTCACTGCTTCACCTGCAGCGCGCTTAGTACCTACGAAAAGGATTTTACCTTTTTTAGAAGCAACACCTGAGATGTAGTTAAGTGCGTTGTTAAACAGTGGAACTGTTTTTTCAAGGTTGATGATATGAACTTTGTTACGAGCACCAAAGATATAAGGCTTCATCTTTGGGTTCCAGTAACGAGTTTGGTGACCGAAATGCACACCGGCTTTCAGCATGTCACGCATAGAAACATTAGCCATTTTTAATTTCCTCTTGGGGTTAGGCCTCCATATATCCCTTGTATCGATTCAGTCTAAATCAAACTAGCCTGAACACCCCGATAACAAGTGTCGATATATGTGTGTTTTAGTAAATTAATATACTCACTTAGCAGGCAATCTGCCGGAGCGCGCGCTTTATACCATAGCACCCGAAAATACTCAAGTTTTCAGGCCAAGATTAATACGTAGCAGTGGCCCAGGACACGTCAATACACTTACCTTCACGCGAATAACCTAATGAGCAAGAACGCATAAAAACCACATGTATTCAGTAGGATACTCAGAAAGGCTTGATTAGTGTTATACTTACCCCAACAAAAATTGGGACTTACTTTAGTTAAAAACGATTTGAGAGGCGCTGTGTCAGCAATTATCAAAACCCCTGAAGAAATCGAAAAAATGCGTGTGGCTGGAAAACTGGCTGCCGACGTATTAACCATGATTACACCCTATGTAAAAAAAGGCGTGACTACTGACGAATTAAATACAATTTGTCATGATTATATCGTGAACGAGCAAAAAGCCATTCCAGCTCCGCTCAATTACGGCCACCCACCGTTTCCAAAGTCTATTTGTACATCGGTGAATCACTGTATTTGTCACGGCATTCCTTCTGACAAAAAGCTAAAAGACGGCGATATAATTAATATCGATGTCACTGTCATCAAAGATGGCTACCATGGCGACACCTCTAAGATGTTCATCGTGGGCAAACCCTCTATTTTGGCAGAACGTTTAGTGCGAGTGACACAAGAATGTCTGTACAACGCCATTAGGGAAGTGAAGCCTGGTATGCGCTTGGGTGACATTGGTCATATTTGTCAAACTCATGCGGAAGCGCATAACTATTCAATTGTTCGCGAATACTGTGGTCATGGTATTGGGGCCAGCTTCCACGAAGAGCCTCAAATCGTGCATTATGGCCGCCCGGGTACAGGTGAAGAATTGGTTCCCGGTATGTGTTTTACTATTGAGCCAATGGTCAATGCCGGCAAGCGCTACTCAAAAGTATTGCCTGACCAGTGGACGGTAGTCACCAAGGACAGAAGTTTAAGCGCACAATGGGAACACACGCTTTTGGTAACTGAAACCGGCGTAGAAGTGCTTACCTTACGTGAAGAAGAAACACTAGAGCGCGTTATCTCACACGACTGAATTTCAGTAGTGACGCAATACGGTAAGTAATACGGTAAAATACGACGCGCCCCTGTGCCGCGTATTTTACCTTACTTTTGAACACCACACCTGCGCAACACCTTAACCTTATTATCACCATCTATAACATTTTTGTATAATTATTCACATTTTAACCGGTGCTATGCACTAAATACCCACTGCGAATCTGACTCAATTCATGATATGGTTCAATGCGTTCAAAACGACGTACGCATAGAAGGTGAATTTTGACGCTGCAATCCCTGATAAAATCAATTGAAACCATAACCACGGTAGACGACTTACCCGCCATTAAAGCTTGTGTAGAAAAAAGTTACGACTGGATCCGCGCATCTTTTGATACCACGGCGGTCAATCAGTTAGTCACAGGCCGAGCGCAGTTTGTTGACGCCCTGCTATGCCATTTATGGGAATTGTATGGGTTAGACAACAATAGGGATTTGGCCTTATGTGCCGTGGGAGGATATGGGCGTGGACATCTTCAACCCTATTCCGACATCGATTTACTGATAGTTAGCAAGCGTCCGTTAAAACCAGAATACCAAGAAAAAATCGGGATGTTTATCACCCTATTGTGGGACATTAAACTCGACGTAGGTCAGTCGGTTCGCACAATCAAAGAAACCGTTAAATTAGCCAAAGACGATATTTCCATTGCGACAAACCTTGTAGAAAGCCGATTACTTTGTGGCAGCGAGCAAGTATTCGATAAGCTTTGGGACGAAGTTAACGGTCGCAACTCTTGGACGAGTAAAGCATTTTTCACCGCGAAATACGAAGAACAAAAAAATCGGCATGCTAAGTTTAATGGTACCGCCTATAACTTAGAGCCAAATATTAAAGAAAACCCCGGCTGTCTTAGAGATATCCAGTCAATAGGATGGGTAGCAAAGAAGCACTTTAAAGAATATGACGGCTGGAATTTAGTTGGCCATGGTTATTTTACTGAACAAGAACACAGTGAATTAATTACCTGCAGAATGCATTTGTGGAAAATGCGTTGCGCATTGCATTTAATCGCTGGGCGCAGTGAGAACAGACTGCTTTTTGATTACCAGCCCGATGTAGCTGAAATGCTAGGTTATGGTAAGGAAGGAAAACCGTCTGTTGAGAAAATGATGCGAGACTTTTTCCGTACCATTGCTCGCGTATCAGAGCTCAATCAGATGCTTTTGCAGCGATTCAAATATGACATGCTTAATCAGAGCGTGCAGCGCTCTGCCATTATCAATGAAGATTTTGAACTGCTAGATAATATGATTTCTCCTCGGCACGAACATGTTTTTTCGTCGCCAGAGAGCATCCTCGACTTTTTGAATGTGATCACCAACACCCCAGAAGTACAAGGGCTGTCTACTACTTGTATTCGCCAACTTCGTAATGCCCATAGAGCATTTGAAGATAGTTACTTTGTAGACAGACCAGAAAGTCGTGAAAAACTCATGCACCTGCTCAGGCAACCCGACTTCTTCAATTACGCATGGGATGTGATGCACCACTACGGCATTTTACAGGCGTACTTACCTGAATGGGATGCCATCGTAGGCATGATGCAGTTTGATTTATTTCATGCCTACACGGTTGATGAACACACACATCGCCTTGTTAAGCACGTAAACTACTTTTTCTCGAAAGAAAATAAAGACTTTCCACGGTGCGGAAGAATATGTCGTCATTTAGATAAGCCCGAAGTCCTTTACATTGCGGCCATTTTTCACGATATAGCCAAAGGCCGAAATGGCGACCACTCTACGCTGGGCGCTGTAGATGTTGCTAACTTCTGTAAACGACACAATGTGCCGGATGATGACGCTGCAATGATAGCCTGGTTAGTTGAGAACCACCTGCTTATGTCGGTTGTTGCACAACGTAGAGATATTTACGATCCGGAAGTGATTAGCGAGTTCGCCAGTGCTGTTCGTAGTCATAATCACCTAAACTTATTATATACCCTGACATTGGCAGATATTCGCGCCACCAACGATAATTTATGGAATGATTGGAAGGCGTCACTGTTGCGCGAGCTGTATCTTATGACACAGAAAGCCTTAGACAACGGGTTACAATGTCAGGTGACATTGAATGAACGGGTAGCAACCCATAAGCATCAAGCGCGGCAAATTTTACAAGAACGGGCGACTAACCCTACGTCTATCGACACCTTGTGGTCTCGCTTTGACGATGATTATTTCGTTCGCTTTAAGCCAACACAGATTGCTTGGCATACCGATGAAATTATAAAGGCCCAAGATGAATGGCTTACGCCTGATCATGAAGGGCTGTTGGTTAAAGCCAACGATAACAGTGCCAAAGGCGGCACTGAAATATTTATTTATGGCAAAGATCGTAAGGCATTGTTTGCACAAGTTGCCTCGGTGTTAGATAGTCGCAACTGTTCCATTCACGATGCCCACGTCACGGTAACACGTGATGGTTACGTGTTTGATAGCATGCTTGTTTTAGAAAATGACGGCTCTCGCCTATCATCGAGTTCGAGAATTGCCTCTCTTGAAACTGCCGTGTCTGAACAACTTGAAAAGCCTGGCCGGGCGCATGAAAATAAACGCAAATTACCTCGGCAAATGAAGCAATTGGATGTGCCAACTAAGGTGCGATTCTTTAGTATAGGAGAAGATGCCACCTTAGTTGAGCTAGAAGCACTGGACGCCCCCGGCATATTAGCTAAAATTGGGCATGCGTTTGTAGATACGAACGTCACCCTTAAACTTGCTAAAATTGCTACAATCGGTGAACGTGCCGAAGACATTTTCATTGTCAGCAACGACGCTGGCAAAGCATTAACCCAAGAACAACAGGTCAGCCTGAAAAAACGGCTTCTGTTTAAACTCGACCAACTTGAAGATATCACAATACCATGAATGAATTGAAAGCCATCATTGAAGACGCCTTCGAAAATCGCGATAGCATCAGCCCTTCTGCCGCGCCAGATGACGTAAAACAGGCAGTGGCCGACGCCATCGCTTTACTGAATACAGGTAAATCCCGCGTAGCAGAAAAAATTGCTGGCGAATGGGTCGTGCACCAATGGCTAAAAAAAGCGGTGTTATTGTTTTTCCGTTTACACAATAACGACGTTATTGAAGGTGCCGAAAGCAAGTTTTATGACAAGGTTCCTTTGAAATATACCGACTACACTGCGGCTGAATTTGCCGCTGATGGTGTACGTATTGTTCCTCCTGCCGCAGTTCGCACAGGTACCTTCGTAGGTAAAAACGCGGTAGTCATGCCTTCTTATGTCAATATCGGCGCATTTGTTGACGAGGGTACCATGGTGGATACATGGGCTACCGTAGGCTCATGTGCACAAATTGGTAAAAACGTTCACCTATCTGGCGGTGTCGGCATTGGTGGCGTACTAGAACCTCTTCAAGCAAACCCAACAATTATTGAAGACAACTGCTTTATCGGCGCACGTTCTGAAATTGTTGAAGGCGTTATTGTGGAAGAAGGTGCGGTAATATCAATGGGCGTTTACATTGGCCAGAGCACTCGCATTTACGACCGTGAAACTGGCGAAGTTCACTATGGCCGTGTACCAGCAGGCTCTGTTGTGGTACCGGGTAACCTACCTAGCGCTGATGGCAAGTACAGCCTTTACGCGGCCATCATCGTTAAGAAAGTTGACGCTAAAACCCGTGCTAAAGTAGGCATCAATGCTTTACTACGTGGCGTAGAATAAAAGACAACAAATATTGTTTCGCATAGAAGCAATATCTACAGCACAGAAAAGGGCGCTTCATCGTAAAGATTGAAGCGCCCTTTTTAATAGATTGACTTCGTATGTCTATAAAAAGAGTGGCTTGCTAACCAGTATTTTTAAATTACTCGCCCACAAGCGTGGCTTTAATACTGTTTACCCACTCCACCACGTCTTTTTCTGGCTCGAGGGTTTCCATTGCATCTACTTTTAACAAATCTGCAGCGGGCTTGCCCTGAAGTTCTTTTAGTAAGTCAAAAATCTGATGGCCAGCACCACAAAAACTTTCACCATAACCACTATCCCCTAACGCTGCAACGGCAAAAGGTTTGTTCGTTAGCATTGGGAACTCATCTTTTAAATCGGAAAATACGAATTCCAAATTTGGTGGAATATCACCCTGACCCGTGGTAGAGGTAATCACTAAAATTGCATCCGCATCGGTGAAATCACTGACAGAAGGGTCGCTTTCTAGCTCACAATCCACACCTTGTTCAGCCAGATTTTCTTCAACCTGTTCTGCGACATGTTGCGCGTTCCCATAAACGGTACCCGCGATAATTTTTAATGTTGCCATTACTTCCCCGTATTTTACTAGCGCTTTATAACTCGTATTCGCGCCATCGATTTAAAGTATTCACCATATTGGTATGCATATTAGCAGACACAGTCATCCACTTCCCACTTACGGGGTGATAAAACCCCATTTGAGTACAACTTAAGGCCAAATTATGAAAATTAAACTCACGTTGAACAAATTTATTTTGCTTGCCATCACCATGTGTTGTGTCGCCAATGATAGGGTGGCGTAAATGCACTAAGTGACGACGAAGCTGATGCTTTCTGCCTGTGGTGGGGTTTAATGTGACCAAAGAGTAGCGCGCCGATTGGTATTTACCCACCGCATAAGGAAGCTCGAATCTCTTCCTGACTTGATAGAATGTACTTGCTGGCTGTGGCGCTTGCTGCTGCCGACGATGCTTATCTGCTATCTTGTCGAATCTGTATTTTAACGGGTAGTCCACCATACCGCAGCCATACATAAAGCCTCTCACAATCGCGTGATATTCTTTATACACCCGCTTAGACATCATCTGTTCACCCAGTTTTGCAGCCGTCTTACCATCAAAAGTAAACAACAGTACCCCTGACGTAGGGCGATCTAGCCGGTGAGCAGGAAACACATGCTTTCCTAACTGATCTCGCAAAGTCTGAACAGCAAAACGTGTTTCCTTTTTATCAATAGGGCTTCGGTGCACCAATAGACCCGGGGGCTTGTCTATTGCGACGATATGCTCATCTTGATATAGCACCGATAACGGGGGCTGCGTAAAGAAATCTGAAGCACCTTCTGTATGTAGGCAAGCAGATAAATCCGAATTCATTTTATTCTTTTCCGGTGGTCGGCGAGAGGCCGTGAGTGAGTGCGTCTAGTGATGTTAGTATTTCAATGATAGCTTTCTCACAAGAAGATAACGCCACCTGGGCTGCTGGCGCTACTGCCATAGGTGGTGGCAACTGTTTCTGCGCCACCAGCGCCCTGCACTTTTTAAGAAAAATAAACACCAGCCAGCTAACGAAGTCCATAGTATCCACAGCGAACGGCTGCTGACTTGCTAGTGCAAGTTGGCTTGGCTTTACCGTGGGCCATACACCACATTGTTTGATCGCGTGTTCTAATGCGTCGAGTTGTAACTCAAATTCATAAACAGATGACATGCACACTCCGAATGTCACAATAATAAGGTGTCACTCACTAACCACGGTGTAAAAGTAACGTTGTAAGTATACCAAATTAAGGCTATTGGCGGAATTTTTAAGGGGCTTGTAAGCGTGTGCAATATCTGTGATAAACTCTGCGCCCTACTTTTTCAATGACTAATAAGAAGGCTTCCAATGGATGCAAAGCAAATTAACTCTATCAGCGAATTCCTCTTGCAGGCTGGCACTGAATATTTAGTGTTCGATTTAGGGCGCAGAATAGAGCCCCTTGAGAGTCAAACCTTCCTAAACATTGAAAATGGCCTACATATTCCCCCGTTCCCTCGCCAAAAGCATGCTTGGTTTGGCATTGTTTTTTGGAATAAACGCGCCTCTAATCAACATTATATATGGTTCATAAAATTACCTATTGATGAACAAGGTTTAGTGGTTACCGCTACCCGAAACCATTTTTTACAAATCATTGTAGACGCGCTTGGTCAATCTATTGCCGACGATACAGAAAACGCAAAATCGCTGCCCGACAATCCCTATTCTTTTGTCCCCTCACAATCACAGTTAGCCCAGTTTAATGCGAAAGTACGCCAGCAACTATCGCTACCTTTAAGTAGCAGTTATGAACAAGTTTTGGCTTATATTAAAGCGCCATCAGTAGTGGATTGGCAAACCTTACCGCTGCAAGGCATTGCCGATTTAGCAGCTTCGCTGCAGCAGCAAACTGAGGTAGCAAAGACAATAGAAGAAGGTTTCACCAGCTATGCGGTGTCCTTTCAACAGTCTTTCATGGAAATGTGCGAAAGCGTTTCAATACCGCCGACAATTGAACGACACTTTTTAGACGCAGTAATAACACAAAATGATATCAATATTGCTGCACTACGAGGGCTTTCCAGCGGCAATGAGACTTCGCAAATAGGTAACCTGCTTCGTAAACTACTTACGCGCGATACCTCCGTACGTCTTGATATATTAAGTGTGGTTGCTGCTCGGCATTTTCAGCAATTAAACGACGAGCTTCTTCATTTATTTTTTGAGGCTGTGGCGAAAGCTGACGACAACGAAAATTATAACGGAGAGTTATTTATTGGCTTCTTTTCGGATTTAGTACAAATTCCGAGTTTAAGAACATCGGTACTCTCCATGCTGAGAAAGCCAGAAAGAAGTGAGCAACTTTCTGTTTGTATAGGTAAGCTTTTTACACAAACAAAAGGCCAATAAATGCCATGACGCTATTAGAATTAACCGTATGGCTGTGCTTAGCCTTTGTGATATTTCAGTTTTGGCGTATACGAAGTATTTCAGAAACCGCTGACAAATATATAAAGCAATATTGCGACACTCATCAATTGCAGTTATTGAGTGTTGCCAGAGCAAAAACATCACTCACTTTTAAATATCAAAAACCGGATTGGTTAAGTCTGTATCGCTTTGAGTTTTCGGGAAATGGAGAAGACAAATATACCGGCGAGATTACATTAGTTGGTAATACTGTGATAAACACGACGCTGCCTCCCTATCGCGCGAACTAAACAAAAAAAGAGGTAGCTAAGCTATGACGTGCTCCAATAGATTCACACAGCCAGTTAAGGGATAATTATCTCAACTGGAGTGTATATGAAAACGCGAAAAAGCTATTCAAAAGAATTCAAACTGGACGCTGTTAGTC
>Ga0208449_1000017_pt1 | contig 191932 bp, 173 predicted proteins | sample MalvireepMed_s17_FD_184247 | JGI IMG/M metagenome (GOLD analysis project Ga0208449, IMG submission 184247) | Marine viral communities from the Global Malaspina Expedition - Malaspina viral metaG DeepMed_s17 (SPAdes) (version 2) | ecosystem: Environmental > Aquatic > Marine > Oceanic | place...
TTGTTCTGTAACCAGACTAACAGCGTCCAGTTTGAATTCTTTTGAATAGCTTTTTCGCGTTTTCATATACACTCCAGTTGAGATAATTATCCCTTAACTGGCTGTGTGAATCTATTGGAGCACGTCAAATCGTATGCTGGCATCAACAGTTTTTAAAAATACCAAAGGAACTGGCTATGCTTATAACAAACGCATTAACACTTACTGCGCTCGCTAGGGACAAAAATACGTAGGCTCCCAGCGCTTCGCTTGGTATCGTAGCCTACATATTTTTGCCCGTTATGCGGGTAAGACCAGTACTCAAAGGAATGCTGAGATGCTCTACAAAATAGAAGAAAAAACTGAAGTATTTGAAAAGCTAGAACCAGTAGAGTTCAAAGATTTTTCTAGCTTCGGAAAAATTGAAAAAGATCTAGAAAACTTAATTGCAAATAGCATTTTGGATGTGTTGTTTGAGGATGCTAGGTTGATGCCCGTGTTTCAGGAAAGGCAGTGGCAAGCAGAAGCTGATGTATATGCACTCAATGAAAATGGTGAATTAGTTATATTTGAGTTAAAACGTGTATCAGCTGGTAAGGATGCTGTTCATCAAGCACTAAGGTATGCACAAGATGCAGGTCAATGGAGCTACCAAAAGTTAGAAAAAAAGTACAAAAAATATAGCAAAAGCGAAATGTCGCTAGTTGAAGCTCATAGAGAGGCTTTTAGCCTTGAGCATGAATTAGACCCAAAAGAAATAAATAATAAGCAACACCTATTGGTTATTGGTAGCGCAGCCGATGAATCATTAATATCGTCTGTAGATTACTGGAAGAAAAATGGTATATCTATTGATTTCTTGCCATATCGAGTTTACGAGCTCGCTGGTGAAAAATACTTTGAATTCTTTGCTCTTCCATATGATAAACACAAAAATCCAAGTGATGTAAAAGGTGTGTTATTTGACACAAATCGTAGTTGGGATGAGAGTTCTATTTGGTCGATGATGGATAACAGTCGTCTTGAGGCATATGGCGATGCAAAGAGGTTTGTTCATCATGTTCATGTAGGAGATATTGTTTTCTTTTCTCACAAATGGTGTGGTTTAATAGCTGCCGCAAAAGTCAAAGGTGAGGTCAAAGCACCAGACAGCGAGACTTTGTATCGAGATGTAGAGTTTTTGACACCTATTCCTAACCGAAAAGATAGCAAACTTTTGGCTATGCCTTTTTCAGATGTTAGCTCAAAAACAGGTAAAAGTTTCTTTTGGGCAAGAACCATAAAGGTGCCTTATCTTACAAAAAAGGAAGCACTTGAGTTAGTCGAGGAGCTGAAGAATTATCTGCGACGTACATAACAAGTCAAGGCTGCCGGACTGCTTCGCAGCCGCAGCTTGAAGCGTTAGGCGTAAGCGATAATATTTAAAGGATGAAATATGATTGAAGAGCTGATAAAAACAATTCCAGAATCGATAATGGAGAGCTTGGGAGGTGTTTTCTGCTCGGGAAGAGAGGCATTTTCGGGGCAAAAAGATATTTATGTTCTGGGGCTTAACCCAGGTGGCGTGCCAGATGCTGAGTATGGTGTTACCGTTTCGCAAAGCATAGATAGAATCTTGGATGTATCCGAATCAAATTGGTCCGCATATCGTGATGCTTCGTGGGAAGATGCTAAGCCTGGTACTTGGGGTATGCAGCCAAGAGTATTGCATATGTTCGAGATTTTAGGCTTGAATCCGGGCGAAGTGCCTGCAAGTAACTTAATATTTACCCAGTCACGCAGAGAGAAAGATATAGAAGTAAGGTGGAATGTTCTCGCAGAGGAATGTTGGCCATTTCATTCTGAAGTTATTAGAAAACTGGGAGTAAAAACAATCATTTGTTTTGGGAAGAAAGCAGGAAAATTTGTAGCCTCTAAAATGTCGGCCAAAACATTGGCTGACGAATTTATAGAAAATAATAAGCGGCGCTGGCGTAGCGAGGCATATATTTCAGATGATGGCGTGAAAGTAATAGTCGCATCTCACCCTAGTATCGCCAACTGGAGATCTACATCTGCAGATCCGTGCCAAATGATAAAGCGTGTTTTAGAGTAGTATGCCTAACAAGTGCAGGTGCTACAGGCGTTAGTGCTTAAAACCATGAATCAAATATTTCGTTCTATTTCAGCTTTTATTGTGTCTCCTATAGTGCCAATAGTTTCGCTAAGTGTTTTTGTTTTAGGTGCCGATAAATTTTTACAAGCTTTACCGTTAGTAGCTTTTTTTGCGTACTTAATTACGGCATTTGTAGCGGTTCCAATCTACGGGATCATGCTATGGAAGCAATGGTTAAAATGGTGGCATTTCGCTATTCTAGGTGTGCTTCCCGCTTTGTCACTAGATTTATTTGGCTTGCTATCTAGCTTAGGTAGCGAAGGTGGTTTTATTACTGTACGCCAGCATGGTATCGATCTTATTATCGAGGGTGAGCGCACCTTGGCCGGCTATATTTACTTGGCTTCGAGGCTAATATTTTATTCATTAACGGGTGTTGGTGCGGGTGTATTGTTCTGGTTTATCGCACATCGCGGGTACGCAAGGAAGTTTCGTGGAAATTAAATACACAAATACCAAGGAAGATTTGCTGGCGTTCAATGAGCACCATTTGGCAAATAGCCAAGTTTATCAGCGGCGCAGAATTGTAAACCTTTATGTTACCCCTTTCGTTGTATTGCTGCTTTTCTGCTTACTTGCATTCGTCACTGAAAAAATGAGTTATTACGTTGGTGGTATTCTCGGAGCATCGGCTTCTTATTTTTGGGCGTTTTTTGCGTACAAACGATACTCTAATAAGTGTGCTGAGGTATTTCAAAAGGAAGTTTTTTGTGAACATAAGGTCGTTATTTCTGACGTTGGGGTAAGTGAGTCAACGGCTAACAGCAGTAGCCAATTTACTTGGGACGCGCTGGAGAAAATAGAAAGTAACGAATGCTAAATTTTTATTTATAACACCCCTGCAACGGCGTTTGTGATTCCAAAACGAGAAGTAGGTAAAAACTCTTTTGAAGCAGTTAAACTAGCACTGGATAATGCACAGTAGTGCATACCTAACAAGCCAAGTAAGCGGGACAAGAACATTCTGCACCGCAAGTTGCCTCTTCTCTCTCTTTTATCCAGCTTCGCCGTTAACATCTGGCATTTCGCACAGGGTTGTTTTATCTTTATTTCAATAATTTAAATAAGTGGCCATATCGGCTAGCGGTGGCGGCAAAGCTGCGTACTTTCAGTTGTACGCCTAACAAAACGCTGTTGGCACTCCCTCCGTTCGCTGGACGCAAACACGTGGGCTCGCTCGCTTCACTCGCTATTTTAGCCCATGTATTTGTGCCCCAAAGTTGGGTGTTAGCAGTCTAAAGGAGAATCAATACATGGAATCATTATTGAAATCTATTGTTATCGGAGCGTTTGTTGGTGTAGCAGGCGCTTTGTTTCTATATGTCTTTTCGGGGTATATATCAAAACAAAATGAAGCAATATTATTTGGTGTTTTTGCGGGAATAGCTTTTCTACTTGTTGACCTAATTGCTAAAAAGTTAAAGTCCAATAGCAGAACCGACAGCTAACGAGTGGTTTAAAAGGACAAAAAGCCGTTGGCTTTTGCTCTTTCGTCGCTAATTTTCGCTAACAATTTTTTGCCTCTTAACGAGGCGCTTTGCTTAAGCATATTCCCATATTCTATTATTTATAAAGTTATCGAAAATAGGGAAATTAGTGTGGTAGCTTTTATGCATAACCAACGAAAACCTGAGTATTGGCACGACCGCGGCTAACAAATCGCCCAAGCCCCTGCTGCCAGATAAATTTTCCGCAGAGCGCGGCGTTATTTAGACGTTATATTCCAAGGAAGCCTCAATGGACGTATTAGAAGTCACAAAGGATAATTACCAAGAGCTTATCGAAATCTGGGAGGCATCAGTTCGTGCAACTCATGACTTTTTACCAGAGGAAAGTATTATTGAACTAAAGCCTCTTATTCTTCAGCATTATTTTGATGCGGTAGCGCTCCGCTGCACTAAGCAAGGTGAAGAAATAAGCGGCTTTATAGGTGTTGCAGATTCAAATATTGAAATGCTCTTTATTAAACCACAGCATTTTGGTGAAGGTATTGGTCGTAATTTAGTAAAACATGCAGTAGATAATTTGAATGCATCAAAAGTTGATGTCAACGAGCAAAACCCAAATGCTATAGGGTTCTATGAAAAAGTAGGTTTCAAAAAAGTGGGGAGGTCTGAGCTAGACGGTCAAGGCAACCCTTTCCCACTAATACACATGGTACGCAAAGGAATATAACAACCCAACCAAGATACTTACTGCGTTCTTGGGGCGCATACGCGCGGGGCATCTTCGTATTATAGCCTGCGCGTTTGAGCCCCTTATTTAAAAGTTAGGCACGTCTTTGCTTGGAAATAATATAAAGGATTTATTGATGTACAAGGGCTCTTGTTTATGTGGTGCAATTAAAGTTGAACTCAAGGGTTCAATTGATAGCATTATTCACTGTCACTGTTCACTGTGTCGTAAAAATAGTGGCACGGCGTACGCTACAAATGGATTCATAAAGACAGAAGATTTCAGCGTCTTAGATCCGGAAAAAAAGCTTACCCACTTCAAGTTCAAAGAAGGGAAGTTAAGGCATTTCTGCTCTGTGTGCGCCTCTCCGATTTTTAGCTCAAACACGGATAACCAAACAAAACTTAGAATTCGTCTTGGTATTCTAGACACAGACATCGAAGAAAGACCGATATCTCACAATTTTTATTCATCCAGGGCTAACTGGGATAATATCGATGCAGAGCTACCAAGATATGATAGTTTCGAACCAAGCAGAGCGAGGAAGTAATATGCACAAGCCCAACAAAGTGCAAAAACTCACTCCCTCTCGTCGTCGGACGCATACACGCGGGGCGTCTTCGCCATTATTGCACACCTGTCTGCGCCCGTTGTTAGAAACAATAGATGCCTAGGAACCTATTTGTAAATGTCTGATATTAAATTCACGAATCAAGAAAAAGAAGCAATGGTAGTTAAACTTCAATCTTATTTTGAAAAATCGTTGGCTCAAGAATTGGGGCAATTTGATGCAGAGTTTCTTTTAGATTTCGTTTCTAAAGAGTTAGGGGCGTATTATTACAATCGCGGGTTGCATGATGCGAGATTGATTTTCGAAGAACGTGTTCAAACCATTGATGATGACATCTATGCTATCGAAAAGGAAGTTCGTTAGGCATATTGAAGAAGCTATGGATATCCATTACTTTGAAGAATTGCACGCATAATTAATACAGAACAAAAAAGGGAGCATATAGTGGTGGATATAGAAATTTTAACCCAGTCGATTCTGGAGTAGAGCAAGGAGCCACCTCTTAAATTAAAGCTAACTTTGGTTGAAGATGAACGTCAAGTTAGCAAAATTGCCTAGCAAGTCATTCAAACGGACGCAAAATGCTTGGCTTGCGCTCATTCGTGGCTAATTATAACGAGAATATTTATGCGCCCATTATTGAAAATTTAGGCATTTATAAGGAAATTCAAAATGAAAATCGTTTTATTAAGTATCGTTTTAGTCTTAGCCGGCTGTGCTGCAAAACAGCCTGTTTCTTCGTTAAAAACAGATATCGTTCACTCTGACACTATGGAAATTATCAGAAGTGCCGCAGAATCAGCGCCTAGTGGTGTGCAGGGAGAGTTTATTTTAGAAATCAAAGCGGCAGGTAACCAAGGCCCATTTATTTATCTCAACTCTGAATTAGACTACCGTGACCAACGTGCAGTCACCATAGCAATTCATCCTCGTGTTACGCCTTTATTCATTCAAAGATATAGTGTTCCTCCACAGGAATATTTTGTTGGGAAAACAGTTGCGGTAGCCGGTGAGGCTAAAAGGATAAGAATCAACTTCATTTCTCAGGGAAAGCCTACTGGCAAATATTATTACCAAACGCACATTAGGGTTACCGATATATCACAAATCAAGGTGGTAGGTGAATATACCTTACAAAACGCTCACGCGGACCACTATGTGTTAAAGGCGTTTTCGCGCCAAGAGTTTTAAACGCGGGGAAATAGGGTTATAGGCTTGCTTAGCTTAAAGTCAGATACTAAGCGCAGTTACAACCACAAGGAATTGTTGATGATTATTAGAGATGCTGCATTAGAAGATGCATCAGAAATTGCCGACATCTACAATTTTTATGTTGTAAATACACGCACAACTTTTGAAGAGCGCAAGGTTTCAGAAAAAGAGATGTCGATAAGGCTTAAAAAAGTCGTAGACTCAGATTTGCCATGGCTTGTCGCTGTAATCGATGAAGCAGTGGTTGGATACGCTTATGCCACTAAATGGAAAGAGAGAAGTGCTTATCGGTTTTCCGTAGAGTCAACTATCTACCTTGCAAATGGAACTGAAGGAAAAGGTGTAGGTTCCATTTTGTATAAAGCACTGATTAACAAACTTAAACTAAAAGGGATCAACAATGTAATTGGGGGCATAGCCTTACCTAATCCAGCGAGTGTTGGTCTACACGAAAAAATGGGTATGGAAAAAGTTGCTCATTTTTCCAAAGTAGGCTTTAAATTTGATGAATGGTTAGATGTTGGGTATTGGCAATTGAAACTTCATACCTAACAAAAAATGAAGTCGCCCGTTACGGGGTAACGAAGAACGCTGCGTTAAACCTAATTTTAACAACAGAGGTGATTATGAAAAGATGGATGCTTGCTTCTTTTACTTTACTCTGGTCTTTTGTCTCTCTCGCAGAGACCGATTTATCTGAGTTTGCTAAGAAATACTTTTCATTATGGACTGCAACACAGTCACCCAATGCCATTCAAAACGACTTAGCATTACGCCCCTCTGTAGCTACGCCCTTTGGTGGGCTGTGAAATGTCAAAGAAAAAGGAATTAATGATTGTTTAAAAGTAAAGTTGTTATGGTTATTTTTGCTTTATCACTGTGTTGTTTGGCACAGGCCAACCCAAACCACAGTGATTTAGAGGAAGAAGTATTGAACTCGTTTCAAAGTCTCGTAGAAGCATCAAAGAGGCTGGATACAGAAGCTTATTATCAACATTTTGATGCAGACAAGTTTGTCGGTTTGAATAGTGACGGAACAAACTGGAACTCTATGGATGAGCTGGTTCCAGTGATAAACACTGGCTTTAGCGCAATACAAAAGCTTAACTCTCTGGAATTCCTAAACGTTAAGGTGTCGATCATTGATGATTTCACTGCGATTTTGGTCAACGAGTTTTCGCAATCTGTATTGCTAAAAAGTGGCGCTACCTATACTTTTTCAGGTGGGGGTACACAGGTCTGGTCTAAACGCAGCGGGCAATGGAAGTTAGTTAGTGTATCAGCTAGTATTACACCGTCTGCCAACAAATAAAGCCAAAGCTGTTTCTGGCAGTGACATATGAATAGGCGCCTTTTCAATACGCCTCTCTATACAAAGGACATGTATGAAAATATTTATCATTTCGACAACACTTTTACTTGCTAGTTGTTCTGTTAACGATGTAACCCATCATCTTTTGGAAAATGTCACTCAAAGTGATATCGGACGAAATGCCGCGTCGTGTAATCAAATTAAAACCAGTTGCAGCATTCATAATCGAAATAATCCAAGCGACTATCGCCACTATTCTCAGTGGAAAAGCGACGATGGTAGCGTCGGTTGTTCATGCAGCAATAAATAGTTTTCCTAAATCAAAAAGACAATGATAAGAGAGCTTTGATGTATGGGAAAACATAACGCGGTTTTGCTGCGAGATTTCTTAGATAGTGACGTAGAAAGTCTGAAGCGCATTCTCAACGATGACTCTGTGACACGCTTTTTATCCACAAAAATCCCTTCTCCGTATACCACTGACGATGCTGTATGGTGGGTAAATGAAGGGAGTAAAGGTGAGCTTATTAAAGCAATTACGGTAGATAATTGTTTGGTTGGCTGTATTGGCGTTAATAGAGGTGAATTCGAATACAACAGGTCGGGCGAAATAGGATACTGGCTTGCAAGAGAATATTGGCGACAAGGCATTGCTTCTTGTGCCATTCAGAGAATTACAAATTTCGTCTTTTCTAATACTGACATTGTCCGTGTATTCGCCTCGGTATTTTCAGATAACGAAGCCTCAATGCAGCTTTTGTTAAAGTCTGACTTCAATCAGGAAGCGGTATTGGAAAATTCCATTTATAAAAACGGGCGCTTTTATAACAATCATATATTTGCGAAGGTTAAACCGTCTTTGGGTGCAACACGCCCACTATAACGCTATCGTAAACATTTTCTCCTTGGGCATCGCGAACAAGCAAAAATATGCGGCGCAAGACGCTGCGGCGACACATGATAAGTGAAAAACTAAACGAAAATGAACAATGGGTATTACACCTTACCCTTTCACGGAGTTTACAATGAAATTTCTAGTTTTTTTAGGCACGGTGCGAGATAGTACGCCGCCTAGCCCGGCCAGATTAGGGGCTAGAGTGTCAGATGCACTGGTAACCTGTTTACAACGCCGTTACGGCGAGCATGACGTTGAGTTGGTAGATGCTATGGATTTTTCGCCCAGCCCTGTTTTCAAACCTCACTTTGCTTACCCTGAAGGGAAAGCGCCTTCGGCACTTAATCAATTAGCTGAAAAAATAGAAGCCGCTGATGGATTTGTCATGATAAGCCCAGAATACAACCATTCCATGAGCCCAGCCTTAGCCAATTTACTCAACCATTTTGGCAGCTCTTTGTATTCCTACAAACCCAGTGCCATTGTGACCTACTCTGCAGGGCAATGGGGCGGGATGCGAGCTGCAGTTGGAATGCGAACTTTTCTTTCGGAACTTGGCTGCCTGCCTGTGTCTGCCATGATACATGTGCCGAAGGCGCAAGATATTTTCGAGGCGGATGGTTCAGTAAAAGCAGGTGAAAAGCAAGAGGCGTGGTTTGATTACTTTGGTAGAACCATCAACCAAATGATTTGGTGGGCGCAGGCTGCAAAAGAACATCGAGACCAGGTGAACCCTCACCATCTAGTAAAAGATTTTAAGCGTAATCCCTCGCAACGTAACGCACCATAAGGTAGTTCGCAGATAATCCTTTTACCCTGTTCATCACAATGTTTATAGTAATACCTTTATGCTTATCCATTACATCGTCAATCTTTAAACGTTTTTTAACTCCAAGGGTTTAAGTATGTCCCAGCGACCAGTCGGCCGGTTAATCCTGTTGCCTATTTTAAGTATGGCAACGATACCAATGCTCGTTAGCGCCCATGTAGATCCAACAAAATTTACACCGTCTGCGTTTGTTGAAAATAACTTTTCAACCACATCATCCACCGGCATTGGGTCTCAGGGGAATGCACGAAGAGGCCCTGGACAGGGTATGCCCCCTGGCTTTGAGGAAGCTGCGCAAATATTAGGGGTCTCTACAGAAGACCTGATGAATGCGTTAAAAGGTAATGGGCAACGCCCCAACATTGCTGCCGCTGCAGAGAAACTCGGCGTAACTGAGAAAGCATTGCGCTCTGCACTACCTCAACCGCCTCAACATGCTCGGTAGGTAGAAACCACGCTTACGGCTAAGTAAGGCGACTTACTTAGCCAAGCATTAGCTTATATAACATTGAAAACATTCACTATGAAAAAAGCCTACTTGTTCGCTGTAACCTTTATTTTTTCTTGCCTGACTGCATCGGCATCACAGTCGGATTGGGATTCGCTTGTGCATTTTTCTTCTACCTACGGCGAAAGGCTAGCAGGAAAACCCGGTGAGCAGAAGGCAGCGCAATGGCTTACTGCGCAGTTTGAAGCGCAAGATGTACCCGTCAATATTCAACCCTTTACGTTTTTCCATTATGGCAAAAATCTCCCCTCTCAGAATATTGAAGTGGTTATAGAAGGCCAGTCGGATAAAACACTCATCATTGGTGCACACTACGATGCCATTGGTTACAAAAAAGGCTCTCATGGACTGACAGATAACGCCTCTGGCGCAATAACCCTGTTAGCACTCGCTAAACAACTTCAAGGAAAAACGCCATATTACAATGTACGCATAGTGCTTTTTGGTGCAGAAGAAGTTGGCCTATTTGGCGCGCGACACTATGTGTCATCATTAATAGAGTCACAAGAAATAGCGCATACAGATATTGTTGGCATGATAAACTTAGATACAGTAATTGGCGGTGATATGCTGTATGTTCACAGCGCGCACGCTTTGCCTTATAAATGTGCTGATTCGCAGGCCAATAACTTTAATTCTAACCCCGTTCTGCGGGATGCCTTACTGACCACCTCCACAACCGTAAGCAATACCCTTGAGTATTTAGTTCACCCTACGACTGAAGATTACCCCGAAGGCGTGACTGGGGGATGGTCAGATCATGCGCCATTTGCGTGTGCTGGCTTTCCTATAGCGTACATAGAAGCAACAAACTTTGCTATTGATGGTGAATCTGGACGAGATGGATATTCGCAAACAGCAAACTCAGAATTTTGGACTTGCTTCGACGACAAAACGCTGTCGGCGTGTAATCGGGAAGAAGAAAAGTTTTGGGGTAAGCTTTGGCATACCAAGTTTGACCAACAAGCCTATTTAATTCCAACACACGAGAAACACATGAAAGCGCAGTTTCATTCGAACGTTGCGTTGTTGAAAGCATTTGTTCTACTCGACCCCAAGTAAAAACTAGGGTGGGCGTGCAATGATAGCTAAGCCTTACAAGTGGCTAACATAACACGCCACACTTCCTTCGCCCGTTCATTTAAAAGGCTGAGTTCTTGTTGCCAAGATACTTCCATGGCATGTCGCCATGATTCGCAGTTTTCAATAGTGGCGTGATGGAGCGGCGCATTTCTTAAACTGGTATTTAGCGTTACAAGCCACTTGGCCATTTCACCTTCTAGCGAGGCAATTTGCTGTTCCCGTTGTATATATAACGGAAGGGTTTGATGAATTTCCTGCAATCTTGCGAAAATAACCTGCCTGTCACTTTCTTGTGTTAGCAAGTGCAGTTCATTTTCTATGTCGTAAGCATTATGCCATTTTGTTTGTTCCTCTGTGCACGCAGAACAAAAAAGCATAGCAATGCCTAACAGCGTCACTTTTGTCATTGAATGACTCATCGGAAACAGCATAAATACTGGCTCTCTACCTATTCATTTACATTGAATAAGTATAGGCGATGATCTGCCACTCTAGGGAAGGTTACAACTAATTGATGAAGAAGGGTTCGATAACGTAATACCTAACCGAACCATTTCCAACCTACAAATAAAAGTAAGAACCCAAACAAATAGAGAAGACCTGCATAACTGAGGATTTGAACCAATTTATTTGCTTTCACATCTGGGTGCAGTGCAAAACGCTTCACAAGACCGTGATTCAGCCAAGCAAAAATAGGTGTTGTCAGGAACGCTAATGTCATCGCAAAACCTAACATGGCTAAAAGCGCAGACTTGAAGAACAACACTATGCTGAAACTACATATCGCCATAGTTATGAGAACTGGGGTAAAAACAGCTGTGGTGCTTAGTTTTGTAGGTGCAAGCAACGCTATCGCCTCCGCAATAACACGTGCGTAACCGTCATATACCGTCAATGCAGAACCAAATATACATAAAAATGCCACCAGCGCGATAAGCCAATGTGACCACGGACCAATGGTGTTGGCGTATAAACTGACCAGCTGCTGTGAGAAACCAATGCCGCTTGTTGCTAATGTTTCGCCACTACCGTGCAAAACTAACGCCCCTAGCGCCAAGAACATCAGTGCTAAAAGCGTCGTTACGGCATAGCCTAAATTAAAATCGAACAATGCACTTCTTGCCGACACAGGCTGAACTTTGCATTGTCGCTTTAGCCACAATGATGTGATGCTGGATATTTCAATGGGGGCGGGCATCCACCCCATAGTAATCACTAGAAACCCTAGGGTGGCCATTGTCCAAGGTGAAGGTGAAACATAGCCACTGGGTTGTACGGGGCCGTTAAATAAAGCCATAAGAAATGCGGCAAAGGTAGCTATCACGAGTACCGCCATAATTCCTTTTGCGACGCCATCCAGAGCCGCAAAGTGCCCTGCCAGTAAAATAAAAAGGATAGCGCAAAGTACGGCTGCGCCGGTCACGGCGACTGAGACATCAATGGGTATAAAATAAGCCAGTAAGCTAGCCGCGAATAACAATAATGCCGCTGCATTCACAACTGAAGCTACAATATTTAGAGCAAGCGCTAACCCTAAGTAACCCTTTCCCATTTTTCGATAACCTTGCTGTAAGGTTTCTTTGGTACTAATTGTGTAGCTTACCCCTGCGCGAAAAAAGGGGTACTTCAAAACATTAACAGCCAGAATAAGGACAATAAGTTGCCAACCAAATTTGGCCCCAGCTTGGGTAGAAGCAACCAAGTGACTCCCGCCGACGGCAGCGGTTGCCATGAGTACGCCTGGCCCTAACAATCGTAAAAAAGCTGCACACTTGGCCCATGGTGTAGGCTGTGATAATTCCGACAAGCTAACCTCTTAATGTAGATATAAAGAAATTCAAACGGCAACCTTATCAGGTAATAGTTTTTGGCGGAAGAAGATTAGTCTATGTGCTGCATTCCAACCTGCAATGAAGCAACGCTTAGAACGTGTAGCGCGCACCGGTGAATAGAAAGCGGCTGTCGCCACTGTAATCACCACGCTCAAATCCCTTGCCTTTTTTAAGATATGCGCCGCCAAGAGCAAGCCTGAGATTGGGCTTAACTTGCCAACGCCAACGGAATTCAATTTGATTCCCAATAAAGCTATCCACTGACTCGGGCGCTTCTTCATACCACATGGCTTTATAGCTCACCATAAGGTTATGATCATCAAATGCTGTGTTCACACTTCTTGCCCCTATCGCAACCAGATTTCTTCTTGGCATAGCTTGATAAACATCCGTTGGCCCGAAGTCGAAGCGACGAACACCATACAGGCTATCGAAATTCGTTATAGTGTCATCAGACGCGTCATTGTCACCACTGATGTAATCAAATTCTGCACGCAAAAGCGTGCCAAGTTTGAGCTGTTTTTCAATTGCACCATGCATCATAAAGCCGCGCACCTCTTTTTCAGTGAGATCCGTGGCGCTTGTGGTTTCATGGGATGTGCCTGTTTGCCCTATTACTTCAACGTTGGCTTTCCAGGTGTTGGCAATTGACCACGTATAGTCAACAGAAAGCGTGAATAAGTCGCGGTTTTTTGTAGATAAACGTGCAGAGTCATCCTCTTTGAACCAATAGCTTTGAAGCTTCACATTGTCATCTGGCGAGGTTGAATATAGGCCAAAGATTTTACGTTCACTAACGCTTTTATCAAAGGCTCGCTCATTGTTATCCAGTGCTTGGCTTGTAGAAGGATTACGGCTCACCGGCAATAAATAAAAGCCTCTGATATCCCATTTATTCCAAACCCAATCGAGCAATACGCCATCGAAGCTATTTTTGGTATTCCGATAGACTGCTTGAGCAAGTAAGCGACGGCTGCCATGATCAATGGTCATACGGCCAATAGAAACGGCTTTAAGCCCGCCATTGCGCGGCAACGTGTAGCGCATAAAAAACTGGATGGGCTCTAAAGTATTAACCTGCGAAGACGTTAATGTGGGGTCGTTGTCATCGAGGAACACCCGCGAGTCAGCGAGCTCTGCGGTAACCTGAAAGTTGTTCCATGCCACTTGCCCTTTAACAAGCAGCTGAGAGGAGATGCGTTCATTGGATTTATCGCGCTCGTCACGGGTAGTAGGGAAAATAGGGTTATGTAGAGTTTCATAACGCAACCGATATGAGCCACTGACATCATATTTTATTGAAGATGCATTAGCGACTGCTGAAACCAGAATGAATAGTAGTGGCGCTGAAATAGAGAATTTTCGAAAATAAAACCAACTAGCCTTACGCTTATACTTCATCAACATCTATCAACCTGTGGGTCCGCGCATGCTTTAAGTTAGTGCGCAGTATAGGCGGTAGGGCAAAAAATGCATTGCTTCTTTGGTATAGCGAGCGAGGCAAATGTTTTGTCATTAGGGGTGAAAAAAGGTGAGAGAAACTCACCTTTAATCATCAATCACACCGTATGTTCCACTATTCCATTAGCGCCTATCGAAATTTACTTTCTTTTGCGGATGCTGGTAATACCCCTCTTTTAATAGGCGCTTGAAGCGCGTTAACTTACCCTCTAACGTTAACGATTCTAATCCTTTATTAAATAAAGCGAGAATAAGTTGGCTGTCATTTTGCCCCTTAGGTATCAGCAAATGCGTGGTTACTGTAGAGATAAATGGCTTTATGGCCATCACCTTATTGCGTTCAGCGTTCGAGTAATCCCGTTCAAGTAAGTACCAGCCTGTGAGTTCATCGATGGGAAAAACATCAATATCACCTTGAATGAGTGCTCGCAAATTGGTGTCGTCGTCACTGTTCTTAACAATGTTGCTACCAGCCTGAATATAGGAAGCGAGTTCATCATTATAAAGGTAGCCGTCAGTGACACCCATTTTATGTTCTGATAGGTCAGAGAGTTCACGCCAATTCTCCAGCCCGGCATTTTTATTAACGTAGAACACCAAACTTTCGGCCGTTATAGGCTCGCTGTGAAAGAACTCATCTTCTCTCGCCCTTACAAAGTTGCCATAAGAGACCGCATCGTATTCTCCGCTTTTAGCAGCTTCTAGCGCGTCTTCCCAAGACATGGAAACAAACTCAACTACCACTCCTGTTTCCAAAAATGCATCAGCAATAATATGATTAATGTATCCATCATGCTGCATCTCGGTAGACGTGTAAGGCGCGTATTCCGTTGTTGCAATTTTAAGCTTTAACCATGCGTGCCCAAAGCTCGGTAAAGGGACCAGTGCGCACAGTAAAGTTAGCGTTATTAAAAACCGCATAGTCATTCCTTATCCTTTATGAATTAAAAATAAATACCCAAATTGATATTCAACCTGTGCGTAGTTTCTTGCCTGCCGCCCAAGTCTAAGCCTACCCCTGGGCCACCAGAAAACCACATGTTTTTGCCTTGGATGCTGTCGACATATACAAATAATTTATCCCATCCGAAACTGCACCCGTTGATCCATTGGGATGAGCGCATCCCAGAGGTATCCTCGCCTTTCGCTTCACTGTACTCAGAGTAACAGGTGAGAGATTCGATATGAGAAAATTGATAAGGGACCGAGTAAACCAAGTTGGCTGAGTAGGTCTCACCATCTGCCGCAGCAAGAAACGGAAAGGTAAATGAAGATAGCGCAATGCGATCATCTGCTTGCTCGTCAGGCACGGCCAGATCATAGTCGTAATCAATATATTGCAGTTCTACTTTGAAATTCCCTTGGGTATGCCTTAGGTGTGCGGCATACGCACTCATATCGCCATCATCAAGTGTGTCGAGATTGAGAATTTCCCCGTATTGATAAGACACACCTATTTCGGTCGTTCCCCCTTGAATGAAATTTCCTGTGTAGTTCGCACGAAGGTTGTATTGGCCATCTTCCTGATTTCGATACTCTCCGTCGTCAGCTACATCAAATGAATATCGGCCAAATTCGGCGGCGTCATTATATTCATCGTTCATAAAGTAGGCTGCTTGGAAATCCCACGCCCCGCGCTGATGGTTAATTTTAACCCCTGCGTCGTAGTCGTCCTCAAATCCCAAATAATAATTCACCGAAAACCAAAAGTTATTACTGGCGAAGGGTTGCAAGCCAAAAGGGGTTTGAGTGATACCGGCAGTTATCTCGGTTTGCTCGTCATAATGGTAGGTTAGGTCGGCGAAGCGAATCGTGTCGAAGTCGGTATTCTCATACCACCGATACTCTGCTTTATAACTGAATTGGTCAGAACTGCCTGACACTCCTAGCTTAATGGACTCAAATTCAAATCCATCGCGAAACTCAGGCAGCTGCCAGTCTTGATGCCCGTAATTAACCCGCACATGGCCAGACAGTGTAAAAGGGAGTTCATCGGCATAAGCATGATTCATTTCACTCACGCCTAAAAGAGTTAAGGGAAGCACGGGTAATAGTTTTTTCATTCCTCTTCCTGCATGCTTGTGGTACGCGTATCCTTGTAAGGATAAACCTTCTGTCAACGACGTACCAAATTAATTCCATCACTACCACTATACTCAGCCAGTGCGGTAAAGAGATCACATATGCCCCCTATTTCGCCACCTACAGACGCTTAAGAGCCAAGGGTTAATAACCATGAAATGCGGTTAACTTATCGAGTGCTGGGTTTGCTTCGTTGCCCTGGTTGGTTACACTGATGCCTTATTTTCTAAAGTATAAGGCCACGCATGCCCCACAACCTTTCCGCCATTAGCTATTTTGTAGATGACTATGATTCCGCAATCGATTATTTCACACACACGTTAGGGTTTACGTTGAGTGAAGATAAGTCGACGGGCAAGGACAGTCGCTTCGTATTAGTCACGCCTAGAGGCAGCAGTGCAAGCATATTGTTAATGCGCGCCTCAAACGAAGAGGAGCGTGCGCTCATTGGAAAACAAGCAGCAGATCGTGTATTTATGATTTTAGCTTCCGAAGATTTTTGGCGGGATTACGACACCTTTAAACAAAAAGGCGTTGAATTTTTAGAGTCTCCCCGAGAAGAGCCTTATGGCACTGTGGCTATTTTTAGAGATAAATACGGTAATAAATGGGATCTCATTCAACCCACTGTTTAGTTTCCTATTTGATATCCCGGCTGACATGAAAAGGTAGAAGGAGAATAAATTGCACGCAATGAAGCGCTCTATACTCATTGATATTATTGCAATTGCCGCTATCGCTGTTTTGATTTCACTTACCTTTTTCTGGATTGAAGCGAAGAAAGAGGTGTTTTATCTGTGTGATAATTTCTATCCTGGCGTATCGAAAAGCAGCGTAATAAGACAATTAAATACCGCAGAACTATCGACGTACGATACAACATTTATCGCTAACGGAAGTCGTATCGTGGCTTATAGCCCCCTTCATCTGGGTATGATGTCATGTCGCATTGATTTTAATAAGCAAGATATTGTGGTGTTTTCTATTGCGCAATAGCCTGTAGGCCAAGCTGGTCAGGCGCCGACCTATTGGCTAGGCATGCTTTATAACCTCGTATCAATGGAAGCATTAGGTTAAATTTTACATTTAAACCACATTATAATTACCAAATCTTTAAGAGTCGTAAAGGCTTAGGTACCCTTCGCCTTAGGTTTACCCTCTTTGATTCATCCTCTTCCCTGTATCCATTTACTATGTAAACGTATAATTACACTGTGTCTTCTTAATCCGATTTTCTTCCTATGCATAACACAACTCACAGTGTCATTGAGGATATCTTTGCTCTTGTTAGCGCAGGCTTATTTGTCGCGTTTGGGGTATTTTTATTTCAATCTCAAGATCTCATGGTAGGCGGGGCTGCAGGCTTAGCATTACTAGGCACCTACGCAGTGGACATGGATTTTGGCTTGTTATTCTTTTTAATCAATTTGCCCTTTTATACGTTGGCGTGGACGCAAATTAGTAAGCGGTTTACGTTCAATACCTTCATTTCCGTTACCACAGTATCTATTTTGACAGAGCAAATTCCAGCTTTTGTGGATATAAGCCATATTAACCCGTTTTTTGCTGCGATTTTCGGCGGCATACTCATTGGTGTGGGCATGCTAATCATGTTCAGGCATAGCTCCAGCTTAGGCGGCGTTGGTATTTTAGCTTTTTACCTCCAAAGTAAATTCAATATTCGCGCAGGATCATTTCAATTGGCCGTAGATAGCACAATTTTGCTCACCGCCCTTTTCTTTATTGAATGGCATCTGGTACTCATTTCTATTTTAGCGGCGATCTGTTTAAACATGGTAATCTCGCTAAATCATAGACCCGAGCGCTATTTCCCCACTGCGGATGCGAAGACTAAAAATAAAAAGAGAAACGCTAAGGGCACACAACAAGAAGCGAATGTGGCGTCTGAGTTACACCCTCAAAATAGCTAACAAAAAACCCGGCACCTCATTTTACTGATGTACCGGGTTCGCTTTGTATCTCTTACTGCTAAATCACTCGCTTACCAGCGTAGTGTTCTTGCCTCTACCTTACTGCTTCTTCTGCACAGGCCTTGACGGTCTACTTACAACTCCACGGTTCACCCTTGGGCGAGAATACGAAGTGCGCATAAAAACCTCTCTGACAAGTTAATACTTAGTGCAGTAGGTCATGAAAAGTTCACGCCAGTCTCATCACTAAGTTCAACTAGTATATGCCTAACACGGGGGGTAAAGTCTCATTCTTTTGATGAATACTTTTTAACTTTTCATACAAATATTGTTAACCCCTTGATAAGATTAACGATACTTAACGATTCTCGGCACTCGCGCAGACACCCGTGTCATCAATTCATAATCAATGGTTCCTGCGGCCTTCGCCACTTCTCCAATGGCAACGTTTTCCCCCCACAGTTCTACCGAATCGCCAATAGCAACGTCAGGAATATGGGTAACATCGATTGTGATCATATCCATTGAGACCCGTCCCGCAAGAAAGGCTCGTGCATTGTTAACAAACACAGGCGTGCCATTAGGGCAATGCCTAGGGTAACCATCGGCGTAACCGATGCCCACTGTCGCAATAACGCTGTCTTGTGTTGCCGTCCATGTCTGACCGTAGCCCACCGACTCTCCTTGAGGTACGTTTCGTAATGCAATAACGCTACTGCGTAACGTCATAGCGGGAAGAAGAGAAAGTGCAGATTCATCTTTAAAACCACCATACACAGCAATGCCAAGCCGGTTCCAATTGTTTCTACTTGCTGGCCACTGAATAGTAGCGGGAGAATTGGCCACACTTACCGACAGCCCGGTTTGCGTCGCCATGCGGTAAAAGGTGTCTAGTTGGGTTTGAGTAAACGTATTGCTGGCGTCATCAGCGCAAGCTAAGTGGGTCACCAATACAGTATCTTGTTTCAATACACGAGGATAGTTCGACAAAATACCTGGCACCTGATTCACAGCAAAACCTAGCCTATGCATACCACTGTCAACTTTCAACCAAACCTGGGGCAATCTATCCTCAGCACATGTTTCTAGCCATCGTAATTGCTCTTCATTGTGGGTGACCAAAATGCAGTTATGCGCAAACGCCATTTCACATTCTTTGGGTTGATGCGCGCCTTCCAGAATGACAATCGGTACGGTGACACCGGCTTCACGCAACACTATAGCTTCTTCAATTATTGCCACGGCAAAGTGAGGTGAAACATGTTGTAGAATGCGCGCAACATTAACGGCCCCATGACCATAAGCATCAGCTTTAATCACCGCCATAGATGTGCTTTGAGGGGCCATAGCCGATAGCAATTTAAAATTGTGAATAATGGCATCGGCGTGGATGATAGCTTGTGTTTGTCGACTCACGTGTGCAAAGTATTCCTTCAGTACAGCGCAGACGCGCAGTGTACCATGACTAGGGCAAGATCAAATTCGCTGGCGTAATTATTTTCACCAATGGCCTTGGTGGTGGTTATTTTTATTAATAAAGCGGCTTACAATAACAATGCGCTATTTTTCAAACCTATTTAGGATCTGCTATGTCATCCACGCCGTCTTCTCAAACGACCTCAACGTCTATTTTAGCTGAGGAGTTATCACGTATCGTGTCTGAAGGGAGAAATCCAGAGACCACACATATGGACACGCTCTCTACTGAAGAAATGCTCGCCTGTATTAATCGTGAAGATGCCAAAGTAGCAGAGGCGGTTAAACACGCAATCCCCGCCATTGCAAAAGCAGTAGACGCTGCCACTTCAAGCCTCAAAAAGGGTGGCCGTTTAATTTATTTAGGGGCTGGAACCAGTGGCCGATTGGGGATTTTAGATGCCGTAGAATGCAGACCTACCTTTAGCGTGCCAGACTCTATGGTTATTGGCGTTATTGCTGGAGGCGAACCTGCTATTCAACATGCAGTAGAAGGCGCAGAAGATAATCAACTTGCCGGGGAAGAAGACCTGGCCTCACTGACCTTGACCAAAGACGACACCGTCATCGGGCTATCTGCAAGTGGCCGAACGCCTTATGTGTGCGGCGGACTACGATACGCACGCCAACTTGGTTGCAGCACTGCTGCGATTGCATGTAGCCCTAATGCCGTCATGTTTAGCCATGCTGATATTGCCATTTGCCCCTTGGTAGGGCCTGAAGCGCTAACCGGTTCAACTCGTATGAAGTCGGGTACTGCGCAGAAAATGATTCTGAATATGATTAGCACCGCCACCATGGTAAAGCTTGGGAAAACCTATGAGAATTTGATGGTGGACGTCAACGCCACCAACGCCAAGTTAAAAGCAAGGGCGAAACGCATTGTGGTGCAAGCAACTCAATGCACAGAAGAGGTCGCAGTTGAAACTCTCAGCGCGGCAGACAATCACGCCAAATTAGCTATTTTAATGATATTGACGAATACAGATGTTGATGCCGCCCGAAAACACCTCGCCGAAAGCCAGGGTTATTTGCGCGGCGCAATAGGTCACCGGGAAATACCGTGAGGACACCCATTAAAACACCGCGGCTACCTGCAATAGCGTTAACTTTAGTCTTGCTTTTACAGCTTGTGTTTACTGGTGTGGCTAGCGGAAATGAACGGGTCACATTACAAGACGTTGGTGCGGCACAATTCCCACGTTACCTTTCGCAATTGAAAGGTAAAAAGGTCGCCATGGTTGTGAATCAAAGTGCGGTTGTGCCCGATTCAGAAAACGCAGAAGAATACGTGCATTTGGTGGACACTCTACTCAATAAGCAAGTCAATATTATTAGCATTATGTCTCCTGAGCATGGTTTTAGAGGTGACAAAGGCGCAGGTGTAACAATTAGTGATGAGCGCGACCCCATCACTCATATTCCTATTTACTCACTGTATGGGCACAACAAGAAGCCCACGTCTGCCATGCTGAAAAACGTCGACCTGATCGTTTTTGATTTACAAGATGTTGGAGTACGTTTTTACACCTACTTAAGCACCCTGCACTACGTGATGGAAGCCGCCGCTGAGCATGATATACCGGTAATGGTTTTAGACCGGCCCAACCCTAATGGGCAATATGTTGATGGCCCGGTACTTGACCTAAACTACCGCTCTTTTGTAGGTATGCACCCTATCCCTGTATTACATGGTATGACCCTAGGCGAATTGGCCCTCATGATTAAGGGTGAAGGGTGGATTGAAAACGCTGATCAATTACAGTTAAGCATTATTCCCGTACGTCATTACCATAAACAAAAAGCTTATCGTCTCCCAGTGCCGCCTAGCCCAAATTTGCCTAATGATACCGCCGTGTCTTTATACCCCACCCTTTGCTTATTTGAAGGTACTGACGTCAGTATTGGCAGAGGAACGCCGCTTCCCTTCCAAATTATTGGCCACCCAGACGTTGCGTTAGGAAAAGACTCGATTAACGTCAGTAGTTCAACAGCGGCATTAAACCCGAAACATAATAATGCCACACTACGGATTCAAAAATTGAGCGCTGAAGATGCTTTAGGTTTATCGCCTACATGGTGGGTTCGCTCCTACAATGCGTTTCAACAAACACATACACCGTTTTTTACGCGACCTCAGTTTTTCGACAAACTGGCAGGTACATCGTTATTGCGGCAACAAATAAAAGATGGGTTTACAGGGGAACAGATTAAGGCAAGTTGGCAAGCCGATTTAGCGGCGTTTAAAAAGCAAAGAGCCCCTTACTTACTCTATTGAGCGAAGCGCGAATTAGCTTGGCGGGGCTGAGGTCATGACACCTTCTAATTGCCTTTCTAGTGCCATTTTCTTTTCCTTAAGGCGCTTTTTATTTTCCCCTTCTGCCATCGCTAATTGTGCGTCGCACTCAGCTATCTGCTCTTGTAATTGCGCTTTGCTTTTTTCTTGCTCCGCAGCCTGCTCCGCTTTGTCATAAACGATGGCTTCTGGAGAACTTTCTTGATCATCTACTGCGCCCTTATCGGGGGTAGACATCTGCGGGATCATCGTACTCCCCACCGGTTGCACCCGTTGATTCATAAACGAGGGGGAAACAATTTCAATGCCTGCATGATGCAAACTGTCTAGCACCGCTTTGTGAAGACGGGAGCGCGCACTTAGCATACTTTTCACGTCTGTTAATAGCCCCGCTACCCGATAGCTTACCGAAAAATCGCCTAGCGAAGTTACCTGAACGAAAGCTTCATCCAGACCGGCATTGGCTGCTGCAGTAAGTAAGTGCTTCTCTACAAAGCTATGGTGTAATTCGTAACCCAAACTAAGGTCTACCGATATTACGGCGCCAGAACCCCGCGTAACTGTAATCGGTGTATTCACCATGAAGGTATTGGAAAGCGCCACTAGCTCTCTTGTGTCGGTTTGTATTTCGGTGTCAAGTAACCCCATTTCTGCCACTCGACCACTAAACTGCTCTACGCGAATGAAATCCCCCACTTTGAAGGGTTTGTTTACACGCAGAACTAAGCCCGCCATAAGGTTCCCAACCATGGTGGTGGATGAAAAAGCGATAACTCCAGACGCAAGTACACCTATGAGCGCTATCACCTGATTTCGCGTACTCTCACTGACTGGCAGAGACATTGCAATCACCACCAGCCCTATCAAAGTAAGTACTAACATACTTAACTGACGGGGTAACTTCTGCTGTTGTGTTAAATGAACCGGTTTCGCTAGCAAAAAAAAGTGTAACCCGGCCAGTATCACAATAACGAGGGTGAGGGAGGCCAATAGGGGTAAAAAAGGGGTAATTCCGTGAAACATTGTATCCATAAATAGCTTCGCCACTCTCATTGATATTCTAGTTTTAACCCTACCCTCTCTAGGGTAACGGTATTAATGCTGATTAAAACGCCAGCTTAAAGGGGCGTATGAATGCGCCTGAGATTTCCCCAATAACACCTCAACTAATGCATCGGTAATGGCACTGCTCACCGGGGGTTCCTCTTCTTGATTTAACGTCACAGAATAGCTAAAGGTGGCAATACCGATATCACTATACGGCATGAATGTATTTGCGACATAGGGCATACGCATAGGCACAAACACAATTTGTTTGTTTTGCTGTTTCGACGACTGCATTAACTGAATCAGAAAGTCGTGTCGGGTACCTTCATCCATTCGGTTTTGTATATTTTCTGGTGACTCTAACCCCGCAAGCTCGTATACAGCGTGTTGGGGACTAATGTCACCTACAATGATGGTTTCTGCGTGTGGAAGCAAGCGTGTGAGGACTTGCTTACTGGGTTTAGTCGTTAATGGAATGCAAGCCAGCGATATGTCGGGTGCTAGCACAGACACACTGTGGCTAAATGCTCGGCAACGTGCAGTGTCAGGCATCATGGCTAACCATGTGGTTGTACGCAACGGAAGCGCTTCCGCCCCATAAAGAAGTGTAATAGCCGCGTCAGCAAGCGCTTTCTCGACAGCTTTATTCTTTGTATTCCAAGGGTTTTCTGCCACTTCCTCACGCCACCAAGAAAGCCCTTTCTCATGAAAATTTCTTAAGGAAAACGAAGATTTAGCATTGGACACCCTTTGCAACGACATAAGATGTTCCTGGCGCTTTATGGTTCCCTTCTTTAGCTGGGTTTGCAATTTGTCGAAAAAGTCACTGAACGCCTGTATATCTGACGGTGTGCGAATAGTATAAGGCATGAGCGCAATATCGGCGCCAGCCTGAAATGCGCGAACCACCGCATCCTCCTTCGTAAAGAAAGAGGCAATTCCCGCCATATCTAGGGCATCTGTGATCACAAGCCCCTTGTAGCCCATCTGGTTGCGCAAAATATCATGTAAAATTTTTCTTGAGAGGGTTGCTGGCACTATTTGAGATTGGCCATGCTTGTTAGGCAAAGTGGTTGCATCTAACGCTGGATATTGGATGTGGGCACTCATGACAAACGCGGGCGGCGTGGCACTGCTTATAATGTGTTGGAAAGGGAGAAGATCGCCCTCGCGCGCTTTCGTTTCACTGTGGTTGACTCGCGGTAATCCAGAGTGGCTGTCAACGTGGGTATCGCCGTGCCCGGGAAAGTGTTTAACCGCACTCATTACCCCCTCGGCTTGTAATGCAGCAACAAACGACTCGCCTAATTCCGCTACCCGCTCTGGCTTTTCACCGAAACTTCTTACGTTAATAACAGGGTTTTTAGGCTCGCTGTTTATATCAATTGAAGGCGCAAAATTTGTGTTAATTCCAAGAGGTCGAAGTACTCCGCCAATTCCCTGCGCGACATTCTTTGCAAATGCAGTACCGTGCTCATGATAACTGGCGCCAATGGCTAAGTTGCCTGCAAACGGTGTAAGCATATGGCTTGGTAATCTCGCCACCCGCCCTCCTTCTTGGTCTACCGCGATAAACAAGGGCGGCTTGTGCGCCTCAGCCATTGCAGCCTGCATAGTATAATTGAGGGTTAACAGTTGCTGTGCACTGACAATATTTTCCGAAAACAAAATGACGCCACCAATATTGTAATCAACCAATAACCGTTTTAGTGATTCGGGTAAATGGGTAACCGGTGTGCGACAGGCCGACGCTGGTGTGCCATCGTCACAAAAGTATCGTAAATCGAGAATGAGGCGCTGCCCCAACGAACGGTCCGTTGTTTCAACAACATGGGATTTCGTTTGCGCTGCATGGCTCATTGAATCCATTAAACCTATCGTGGCAACGCATACAACACATAAAAGAAAAGAGGCAAGGTGATTCAACAAAGTGTCCTAATAAAAAAGCATAAGTCGCGTTGGAAAGTTAGGTTAGTATGATAAAACTCCGTGAGTATTCAATAAATAACACTAACAAAAAATACTAAGGCGCTGGTAATTACCGCGTCGATTACGGTACGCTTACACATTAAGTTGTCGCTGAGCCTATGTAAACGCTTATGTAAACTAAGTACAGCCGCAAAAAACGTCAATAGGCCGAAACCTTACCTTCTGTCGTGTTCTGGCCAATGTTCATTAATTAAAACCTATTGGAAAGATGTATGGATTGGGTGTCAATCATCCCGCCACTCGTGGCCATTTTTGTCGTTTTCTGGAAAAAAGAAGTTATTTTAGCGTTATTGCTTGCGGTGCTATGTGCCGAAGCTCTCATTCTATTGACTTCAACGCCTGAGATTAGTTTTTTAGCACCGATTAACGCCATTGAACGGGTAGTGAGCACTGCATCTAGCCCTGGCAATACCCGGGTTATTTTATTTTCCGTATTGGTTGGCGCCTTATTGGCCTTTATTCGCGACTCTGGTGGCGTCACGGCAACAGTCAATTATTTGGTTAACAAAGGCGTCGCTAAGAGTAAAAAGCAAGTGGGCGCACTTACCATGTTTACCGGTATAGCGGTGTTCATTGAGTCCAATTTATCTGTTTTAACCGCAGGTATTTTTGCCCGAGGCTTGTTTGACCGCTTCAATATGAGCCGCGCTAGACTGGCCTATATTATTGATTCCACTAGCGCACCGGTTTGTATCCTAATATTACTCAACGGATGGGGAGCGTTTATACTGAGTTTACTCGATACCTATGAACTTCCCGAGTCATCAGCGTCTATTTTGTGGGGCAGTGTTATCTTTAACTTCTACGCCATTTTCACCCTCGTTATTGTGGCGTTTACCATTGCTACCGACAAGGTGCATGGGCCAATGGCGCAAGAAGAAAAAGCCCTGACCACTTCAGACGCTATTCAACACACAGCACCAGCCACAAAAGCACGATTTATGCTTGTTCCTTTACTGGTCATGGTACTCAGTATGATTGGCTTTATGCTATGGACGGGCAATGGCACGTTATCCCAAGGCAGTGGCAGTAAGTCAGTACTGTTTGCAACGGGCCTAGCGACTGCAGTGGCTTATGGCCTTTTGCTTATTCACAAGCGTTTTACCCACCAGCAAGCGGTAGAAATTGGTTTTAAAGGTATGGGTGAACTGCTGCCGCTAGTCACAATTGTGCTTTTGTCGCTAACGTTAGGTAATAGCTTAAAAGATCTCGGTACCGGCGTGTTTGTGGCTGGCGTCGTCGGCGAATATCTCCCGGTTGTGTTTATTGTACCCATGCTTTTTGTCGCGGGTGCCGTCATGTCATTTACGACAGGAACCTCATGGGGCACGTTCGCCATTTTGATTCCTATTGGCGTTCCTCTTATTCAAACATTAGGGCTTCCCCCCTCGTTAGTCGTGGCGGCTATATTGGGGGGTGGAATATTTGGCGACCACTGTTCGCCAATTTCAGATACCACTGCCGTTTCATCGTTAGCCGCAGGATGTGACGTTCTCACCCATGTAAAAACACAGTTCCCTTATGCCTTGTTAGCGGGGGGATTAACCTTAGTGGCCTATTTTATCGCCAGCCTAGTTATGATTGGTTAAGGTAAACCTATTTAAAGGAGCAGTCTTAATGGCACGTATCTTTGCATTAATATTAACGGTAATCGTGGTCACCGCCTGTAGTAATAACCAAGCGACTACACAGGTGTATCAGCAGGCCGTTGCGATGCCTGACTCTTTCAGTGCAGACGCGGCAATGGCGGTATTAGAGGAAGGCGGAAACGCGGTAGATGCAGCAATTGCAGCGCAGTTCGTCTTGGCCGTGACGCTACCAGAAGCGGGCAATATCGGCGGCGGCGGGTTGATGACCATCGCATTTGAAGGCGAAAACGACTTCCTTGACTACCGCGAAATGGCACCGGCTAACGCGCATAGAGACATGTATCTAGACAATGAGGGTAACGTAAAGCCTTACGAATCATTATTCGGTGCTAAAGCCTCAGGCATACCTGGAACGGTTGCGGGAATGTGGGCAGCACACAAAAAGTACGGCAGCTTACCCTGGGAACGGTTGCTTGAACCTGCGGTTTCCCTTGCTGAAGAGGGCTTTATCGTACCTAAAAAGCTATCAGATAACATCGCATGGTATATAGAGAAAACCGAAGAACAGGGACTAAAAGGGAATTTTGCGCATTATTTTTCACAAGCCAAAGCGAATACACGCTTTACCCAACCTGAGCTAGCCACCACGCTAAAACATATTCAAGCACAGGGAAAAGACGGTTTTTACCGAGGTGAGGTGGCCGAGAAAATCGTTTCTTTTATGCAAAATAATGGGGGGCTTATCACCCATGACGACTTACAAGCCTATCACGCAGTGTGGCGCGCTCCCCTCACCTATCAATGGCAAGATTACACCTTAGTGACTGCGCCCCCGCCCAGTTCTGGTGGGGTTGCAGTGGCGCAATGGATTGGCATGCTCGACGCCTACACCACGATGGTAACGCCTTCAACAAGCCTGAAGCATAATAGCCTAGACTACATTCATGTTATGTCTGAAATTGGTAAGCGGGTTTTTGCGGATAGAGCACAATATATGGGTGATCCTGATTTTGTGAACGTCCCCGTCAACGCACTTATAGCACCTGACTATATTGACGCCCGCGCAAAAGCAATCAATCTCCACGAAATTTCAGTGACTGAAGATATTAAGCCGGGTCTAAAGGAAAGTGAAGATACCACCCATTTCTCTATTTTAGACCGCTGGGGCAACGCGGTCGCCAACACCACCACCATTAACCTTACCTTTGGCAGTGGGGTTGTGGTGTCTGGAGCAGGCTTCTTACTTAATGATGAAATGGACGACTTTAGCGCAAAACCCGGCGTACCCAACTTTTTTGGCGCAGTAGGCGGTGAAGCAAATGCCATTGCTCCCTATAAGCGTATGCTTTCTTCTATGACACCCACTTTGGTGAAAGAAGGCAACGACGTGGTATTAGTCACCGGCTCGCCAGGTGGAACCACGATTATCTCTTCGGTGACACAATCTTTGTTAAACGCGCTTTTGTTTGATATGACAGCAGAAGACGCCGTGAATGCTCCGCGCTTTCATCACCAACTACTGCCCAAGGATACGATAAGAATGCACGACGGCTTTTTAGACAGTGACGTTCAGCAGCTTAAGCAACGAGGTTACGTAATAGACCAACGGCGTTTTGGTGATCTACATCTTATTAAGCGCACACACCAAGGCCTAGAAGCAGCATCAGAGGCCAGTGGCCGTGGCAAAAGCATGGTTCGTTAGCCGGTTAGCTTCCCTCTCCCCGCTGACTGTAGCGGCGGGGAAGTCACCATTAAAGAAAGCGTTTTAGCAAGGCTAATTTTAGTTTTGAGAAAGGCGCATATCGAAAAGGTACATCAAGGGCGAAGCCACGTTTCATAACGGTCTTAATATGGCTAAATGTATCGAAGCCTGCCTGCCCGTGATACTGCCCCATGCCGCTATTCCCCACGCCGCCAAAGGGAAGTTCGGGGTTTGTCATGAATAACATGGTGTCATTGGTACATACACTCCCCGAGCTCGTATTAGCAATTATATGGTCTAGCACGTTATCGTCGTCACTAAATGCATAGAGCGCTAGCGGTTTAGGTCGTGCATTGATAAAACGAATAGCATGGTCAACAGACGCCACCGTGATAATCGGCAGAATAGGCCCAAAAATTTCGTCGCTCATAAGGGCGGAGTTTTCAGCAGGCTCTAACACTAATGTGGGTGCCATGGCGGGACGTTCAGGGTCTACTTGCCCCCCATAAATGACATTAACGTCTTCTAAATAACGTTGAAGGCGAGAGAAATGACGGTGATTAATAATGTTCCCGTAGTCTCTCGAATTCAACGGATCCTTAGAATATTGGGATTTAAGTTCCTTTTTAATGGCATCTATTAATTTGTGCTCAAATCCACTTTCAACCAAGACGTAATCGGGTGCAATACAGGTTTGCCCTGCATTCATCCATTTCCCCCATACCAGCCTACGTGCGGTGGTTTTGAGATTGGTATTTTTATCAACATAGCAAGGGCTCTTGCCGCCAAGCTCTAGGGTTACAGGTGTCAAATGACGGGCGGCTGCTGTCATCACAATCTTGCCCACGGCCTCGCCGCCAGTATAGAAAATATGATCCCATTGGCACGCTAACAGGGCCGTACTTTCATCTTTTCCCCCCTCTACGACCTCGACACAGGTGGTATCCATATATTGCGGTATGAGGCGCGCAATTAGCGCTGAAGTATCTTCTGCTAGCTCTGAGGGCTTCAGAACCGCACAATTACCGGCAGCTAATGCGGCCACATAAGGCGCTAAGAGTAATTGTAGCGGATAGTTCCATGCCCCCATGATGAGTACTGTTCCGAGAGGCTCTGGTTGTTGAAAGCTTTTACCTGGCCAAGCCACCAAAGGGGTAGACACTTTACGTACCTGCATCCATTTAGCAAGGTGCTTGAGAGTATGGTCTATATCGGAAAGGAGGAAGCCTTGCTCAGATACCACGGCTTCTGTTTCACATTTGCCTAAATCAGACTTTAGCGCGGCAAGTAGATCGTGTTGGTTTTCTTCCAACAACCGTTTAAGGGCTAAGAGTTGATTACGCCGCCATTCAATAGAGCGCGTTTTACCCGTTTCAAAACTGGCCTTTAACTTTTCTACTTTATCAAGGTAGCACACGCCTGCATGCACAGCTTGTAAGGATGGTCTCATTGGCATAATTTGCTCCATCAATCGTCAATAGGTAAAACGAGTAAAACCTTATACGCATCTTATCTTAATATGGGTAATAAAGAACATCACAATAAAAATGTTAATAATGGTTTAACAACAGCATTGATATTAGAGCGAGGATAAAAAGGGAAGAAACAAAAAAGCCCAGCGTTTAACGGCTGGGCTTTTAATTGCGTAATGATTGATTAAGCGTCGTAAGGATGTCGCAAAACGATAGTTTCGTTTCGATCAGGCCCTGTCGATACGATATCAACAGGTACACCGGTTAGGTGCTCTAAACGCTGAATATAATTCTTTGCTGCTTTTGGTAGCGCATCATAGGAAGTCACACCATAAGTGGTTTCACTCCAACCCGGCATTTCTTCATACACAGGAGTCACTTTGTCGTAACCGTCTGCGGCCATGGGAGGTACGTCTTTCACGTTGCCATCAGCATCTTTGTAGCCCACACAAATTTGCAATGTGTCTAGGCCATCAAGTACATCGAGTTTCGTTAGGCAGAAACCGGTAATAGAGTTGATTTGCACTGCACGCTTCATTGCAACCGCGTCAAACCAACCAGTTCGGCGTTTACGGCCGGTAGTCGCACCAAATTCATGCCCTTTCACACCAAGGTGTTGACCTACATCACAATCTAATTCCGTAGGGAATGGGCCTGAACCTACTCGCGTAGTGTAGGCTTTAACAATACCCAGAACATAATCAAGCTTAAGAGGGCCAAAACCCGCGCCTGTAGCAACACCACCTACCGTTGTATTCGATGAGGTTACATATGGATAGGTACCGTGGTCGATATCAAGTAACGTGCCCTGTGCGCCTTCAAACATAATAGGAAGGCCCGCTTTATGGGCTTTATCTAGTTCGTCTGTTACATCCACGACCATTGCTTTGAGGATATCTGCTACGGCCATAGCGCCTTTAAGGGTTTCATCGAAGTCTACAGCGTCTTCACCGTAGTATTGAGTAAGCGTAAAGTTATGCACATCGAGCACTTCTTTCAGCTTGGCCGCAAAATCTTCTGCGTTGAACAAATCACCAACACGTAAACCACGGCGGGCTACTTTGTCTTCGTACGCTGGCCCAATTCCGCGCCCCGTTGTACCAATCGCCTTAGCGCCACGGGCTTTTTCCCGAGCAACATCAAGGGCAATGTGATAAGGAAGAATTAACGGGCAGGCTTCACTAATTTTTAGGCGCTCACGCACTGGAACCCCACGCTCTTCAAGCATAGTGATTTCTTTCATTAGTGCGTCTGGGCTTAATACCACGCCATTACCAATAATACAGGTAACGTTACTGCGTAAAATGCCAGAAGGGATTAAGTGAAGGACAGTTTTTTCACCGTCAATGACTAGAGTGTGACCTGCATTATGCCCGCCTTGATAGCGAACTACGTATTTTGCACGATCAGTGAGTAGGTCTACGACCTTGCCTTTACCCTCGTCACCCCATTGGGTGCCGAGTACCACAACGTTCTTTGCCATGAATCATATGTGTAAAAAAATTAGGCGAGGATTCTACAAAATTATGCGCAAAGGATCATCTGTTTTTCGCACAAAAATACAGCAATTGTTTGTTTACTCAAATGATTTATTTTTCATCGCTGTAAAAATAAACAATAGGGGCACTTTTTAAGGAGGCTTTTAGGACGAGTAAATTAAATCTAGTTGGAACAAAAAAGGCGCTTTCGCGCCTTTCCTAGTGTGTGATTAGTACAGTAATCCATAGACTTTACGTCTAAACTCAGATTTTAATGGGTCGCCATCGGCTAATGCACCAATCATGTCTAGCATAACCTTACGGGCATCACCAAAACTGAGCTCTTGTTTCAATACGCCAAATAATAAAGGCAACGCTTCATCGGCTTTGTTAGCCTGATGCAATTGAATGGCTAAATCCACTTTGAGCTGCAAATCGTCTGGGTTTTCTTTAACCGCCGCCTGCAAGTTTCTAATTTCCGGTGTATCAGCGGCTTGTTCCGCTAATTCTACTTTGCCCACTAAGGTTTGATAACGTGCATCTTGGTCCACCAGCTTAATTTCTTCTAGCGCTGTTTTCGCCTGCGATACTGAGCCCGTCTCAATGTAGCAATCAATAAGCATATATTTCGCGTCGATATTATCGGCGTTAATTTCCAGTGCTTGTTTTGCCTCAGGTAATGCTGAGGCATAATCGCCAGCTTGAATAGCCTTTCCTGCTGCCGCGAGGTGCTCTGTTTCTGGGCTAGGTAAATACTTTGCTAGCATTTCACGAATTTGTGCTTCAGGCTGAACCCCGGCGAACCCATCTACCGGTTGCCCATTTTGAACCACCATCACTGTGGGCAGGCTACGAATGCCAAATTGTCCAGCAACCTCCTGTTGTGCCTCACAATCTACTTTTGCAAGAATCATGTGCTGTGCATATTCACCTGCCAATTTTTCTAAAATTGGCATGAGATCTTTACAGGGTTCACACCAATCTGCCCAAAAATCTATAAGAACCAGCTTTTCTTGCGAGGCTTCAACGATAATTTGCTGAAAATTTTCTATCGTGATGTCGACGATGGTTGCAGCGGGGTTTGCAACAAGGTTATCCATAAACAGACCTTTTAACCGATTAAATTTTTAAAAAGAATATGGGGCGAATATACACAAAAAACAACCTTTATGCAGAAAAGGGACTTTGCCTAGCTAAAGTTGTAAAATTAGTGTTAAATTCAAACTTCAACTACTGGAGATCACCATGTCTGCAACCTCACAAACACGCAAACAGTTTGAAACCTTCGCCGAGTTTTACCCCTACTATTTAAACGAACATGCTAATCCTATATGTCGGCGTCTGCATTTTGTCGGCTCTTGGCTCGTCATCGCAGTGATTGTTACTAGCATAACAGAAGGAAACCTCGCCCTTCTGTGGTTGATTCCCGTGGTAGGTTACGGCTTCGCATGGGTTGGGCACTTCTTCTATGAGAAAAACAGACCGGCTACCTTCCGCCACCCGCTTTACAGCTTATTGGGTGACTGGGTTATGTTTAAAGACATTCTTTTTGGTAAGGTAAGTTTATCTCGTCATGATTAATGCGTAGCGACGAATGAGATAAAAAGCTGTCCTGGTGAAGGTAACAGTCAACATCATTTAAATAAAAAGGAAAGCGACATGGCAAACTCACGCTTTGCATGGGTAATAGGGGCAATGGTATTTTTATTAAGCCTACCGACACAATCCAATGCACAACTTCCCACCACACTTTCGCTCGAAGACACCTTTAATCTAGAATTCCCAGCATCGCCTTTTTTCATTGATGATCATACGCTGGTTTACGCTAGGCAAAGCATGGACATAATGCGAGATAGTCGGCGCTCTGCATTATGGCAAGTTAATATAAAAGACGGCACTCACCGCCCATTTCTTGCAAATAAAAGCTCGGTATCTCAAGCGACGCTGGCACCCACAAAAGATAAAATTGCTTTTACTCAAAGCGTCAATGGGCGCACCCAGTTATTCTTATATTATTTAGATACGCAACAAAGCATCCCGTTAACGAATGTTTCTGAAACTCCACGCAACCTGACTTGGTCTCATGATGGTAAGCAGCTAGCCTTCACCTTATTTACCCCTCACACATCGAAACCCCTGTTCAGTGATATGCCCAAAAAGCCGAAGGGCGCATCATGGGCAGAACAAGCCACGTATATTGAGAATGTGCAATATCGTTCAGACGGCCAAGGGTATGCAAAAGCAGGCTTTGAGCAAATTTATATTTTACCGGTTGAGGGTGGCACACCAAGACAACTCACCCAAGGTGCTTTTTCAAATGGGGGGACGCTAGCCTTTAGCCATGACAACCAAGCCCTCTATTTTGCGGCCGACAGAGCTGAAGATTTTGCCCTGCACCCAATGCGCAGTGCTATCTACAAAGTTTCAATTAATAGTGGCGACGTGGAACAGGTTACTGACTTAGAAGGCCCTGAGTATGGCCCAGCTATTAGCCCTGACGGGAAATGGTTAGCATTTAGCCATGTTATTGACAACAAGATGGCCTATCAAATCGATGACCTCATGGTAATGAACCTTAAGACGAAAGAAATGGTTCGCTTAACGGAATCCTTAGACAGAACCTTGGGTAAGTTTGTGTGGCGACACGATAGCAAAGGGATTATTTTTTCTTATTTAGAACAGGGTGAAAATACCCTTGCTGCTGTGAACTTAAAAGGGGATATAAAGCCCATTGACGTGAGCCTAGGCGGCCAATCGTTTGGACGTCCCTATACATCAGGGGATTTTGCATTAAGCCGTAACGGGTCAATTGTATATACCCAAGCGTCTCGCACTCGCCCCGCCGATTTAATGCTGTATCGCAAAGGCAAGCAAGACAGTCAACTGACCACATTAAACGACGATGCCCTTAACCATTTAACCATGGCCAAGGTGGAAGACCTCTCGGTGGTATCCTCCTATGACGAGCGCGAAATTGATGCCTGGGTGGCGTACCCACCTAACTTCGATAGCAGTAAAAAATACCCATTAATACTGGAGATCCACGGTGGCCCCCATGCCGCGTACGGACCGCATTTCTCACTTGAGATACAGCTTATGGCTGCACATGGCTACGTGGTGGTATGGTCTAACCCTAGGGGTAGTTCATCCTATGGCAGCGAATTTGGTAACTTAATTCACCACAATTACCCTTCTCAAGACTACGACGACTTAATGGACGTGGTAGACACCATGGTGGCAAACAATTATATAGATAGTAAGCAACTCTTTATTACTGGGGGCTCAGGCGGTGGTGTATTAACAGCCTGGTCCATTGGCAAAACAAATCGTTTTGCCGCGGCCGTTGTCGCTAAACCTGTGATTAATTGGATGAGCTTTGCCCTCACGGCTGATGCGTACCCTTTTTTCAGCCAGTACTGGATGGCAGATATGCCGTGGAAAATTGCTGACAAGTTATGGAAAAGAAGCCCCTTATCTTTAGTGGGGAATGTAGAAACTCCAACACTTCTGCTTACAGGGGAAGCGGATTATCGTACGCCAATAAGTGAGTCAGAGCAGTATTATCAAGCGCTAAAGCTACGCGGGGTTGATGCGGCTATGGTTCGTATTCCTGGTGCGTCTCACGGTATTGCGAGTAAGCCTTCTAGGCTTATACAAAAGGTAGGCAATATTTTGGCATGGTTTGAACGCTATCGCACGGAGGATAAACCCGAAAGTTAAGGTTTTCCTAGACACAGCAACGTGTAAACATCGCCGTCTGCTTTCACTATACGCATGAAAAGCAGGATCGAAAAAGGGACGAGGATGATAACAACTCCTTGCCCCTTCTATTTTGTAGCACGTTTTCAACGTGTACGCTTATTTTGCCCGAGTCAGTTTGATCACTTTCCCGTTAGGGGCATCGGTTAGCAAATAGATTGCGCCGTCAGGTGCAATCTCGACATCTCGAATTCGTTCACCGTTATCGCGCAGATATTCATGCTGGTCAGCAGGCTGACCATTGTTTACTTCTACCCGTCTTAAATGGGTAAATTTCAATGAGCCTACTAATAAGTCCCCTTCCCATTCTGGAAACATATCACCGGTGTAAAACGCCATGCCACTTGGTGCGATAGAAGGGTCCCAATATAACCACGGCTGTGCCATTCCTTCTTTGTGAGTTTTATCACTAATGACCTCCCCACTGTAGTCAATACCATAGGTAATGACCGGCCAACCGTAATTGGCGCCTTTGTTAATCAGATTAACTTCATCGCCACCTTTAGGACCATGCTCCATTGCCCACACTTTACCGGTTTGCGGGTGCACAGTGACGCCTTGCACATTTCTATGGCCATAGCTGAAAACTTCAGGCGCGTCGCCCTCTGTGAATGGATTGTCTGTAGGTACTGTGCCATCGCTATTGATACGCACTATGGTACCAAAGTGGTTATTGGTATTTTGCGCTTCGTCCATGTACTTGTATCTGTCGCCAAGGGTAACAAATAACTTCCCTTCATTATCAAATGTAAGGCGACAACCAAAGTGAAAACCATTGTCGATAAGCGGGGCTGCACTAAAGATAACAGAAACATCAGAAAGGCCATTATCGGCATAGGTTGCGCGAGCTACACTGCTGCTACTGCCACCTTCACCGGGCTGACTGAAACAAAAATAGAGGGTGTTATTGTCTTCGAAATCAGGGTCTAGGGTAATATCTAGCATCCCCCCTTGATTCACGGCGGCCACCTCTGGCACATTGCTGAGACGCGGCGTTAGCGTACCGTCTTTTTTGAGAACACGGATCCCACCAGCACGTTCTGTCACCACGAGGTCACCGTTTGGCAAGAATGCCATCCCCCATGGGTGCACTAGCCCTTCGGCTAACGTGGTGCTTTCAAGGTGAACATGATCGGAGTCTTGGTGTGAATGCGCTGGCAGGGATGCCCCAGCCAGCGCTGTGCTTGCAACTAATAGCAAGTGTCTAAATGTACGCGCCATACTATTTGAACCTGTGGTTATTAAGCGTTGTTGATCTTACGCTATGTTACCCTGTTCAGGTTCACTTATCGAGGCACGCAGAAGTGCGGTGTATTATCTTGGAAGCATAGCACGAAGCATCCACGCGGTCTTTTCGTGCACACGCATGCGATCACCAATAAGTGCAGCTGATGACTCATCGTCAGCATCTTGAGCCAACTTCAGAGAATCACGGCATGTTTTCACCACTTGCTCATGACCATGAGTAAGTAATCCAACCATTTCAGACGCTTCTGGCACGCCTTCAACCTCATCGATAGAACTTAGTTCAGCGAACGATTTATAGGTGCCAGGCGCAGCAACGCCAAGGGTACGAATACGTTCAGCGATTTCATCAACCGCTTCAGCCAGTTCAGTGTAATGCTCTTCAAACATCAAATGAAGCTCACGAAATTGTGGCCCTTCCACATTCCAGTGAAAGTTATGGGTCTGAAGATAAAGCGTGTATGAGTCTGCAAGTAGCTTTTTAAGCCCGTGCGCTACCGCATTACGATCGCTTTCTGAAATACCAATATCAATCTTACTCATGAGTCACTCCTTCGTTCGGATGTCCGAAATCAGATTAAAATATAAATTAACAATCTATAATTATGATACTACATTAAGGTGAGGATGGATTAGTGTATTAACTAATTAACCCCATAGAAAATAATGATTAACGGTTCAAGCTATATAACGCCGAGCGTGCGGACATTTTAATGATGGTGATGCTCATTTTTCATTGTCTGCTTTTTCACAGGCAGCGTAACCGTTTGTGAACCAAGACTATCAAAGTGAAATGTCATTGTTATTTCACTGCCTTCCTCAAGGCCCTGTGTTAACCCCATTAACATGACATGATAGCGACCAGAGCTAAATTCAACCGTCTCGCCAGCATTTAATTTTATGCCATCCTGTAGTTGCTGCATCTTCATCATGTCACCTTGCATGGTCGTGGTGTGAATCTGTGCTTCTGAGGCAATGGCTTTACTCACTGTAACGCGGGTTAATGTTACCGACTTTTCGGTGGTGTTTTCTAACGTAAAGTAAACTGCCGCCGTTTTTGCCATCGGGAAGGTGGCACGGGCATAGCCTTGGGTTATTTTTAGGTCTTCATTCGCATCAGCGTTGCAACCGAACAACATCAGTAGTGCTGCACCAATAGCAATAAACGAAAGAAAAAAGCGAAATACGAACATAGCGTTACTCCCAGCAAGAATTGAGAGTAAGTGTAAGACAGGAATAGGAAAGAAAAAAGAAAAATGGTGCCGACTGCCGGAATCGAACTGGCGACCTACTGATTACAAGTCAGTTGCTCTACCAACTGAGCTAAGTCGGCACACTAAAAGTATGACCGCTGCCTAAGCAGCGGACGCGTATTCTATAGTGATAACCTTGATTGTCAAGCCTTTAAACGCTGCGCTTCGTCAACTAATTTTGGAAAAAACGACAAGGGTAAAAACTGCCCCAGTTGTTCGAGTTTTTCGCCCAATTCAACATAGCTTTTGGCGGTCACATTAATGTGCCCCATTTTGCGTTTTTCTCTTACCGATTTACCGTACCAATGCAAATGACTACCATCAATACTGAGCAGTTCTCTGGAAAAGCTGCTGCAACCAATGATGTTCACCATGGCACTTGGCCCAATTGCGCTAGTGTCTCCAAGAGGAAGACCGCATACCGCCCTGAGGTGGTTTTCAAATTGGCTGGTCACCGTACCAGATTGTGTCCAGTGTCCTGAGTTGTGCACACGGGGTGCCAGTTCGTTAACCAGCAATGTATCGCCGCACTGAAATAACTCCACGGCTAACACACCCACGTAATCCATCCCTTCAGCAAGCTTTACAAAGATGTCGTGTGCTTTGCGTTGTAACTCATCATCAACTTGAGTCGCAGGCGCTACTGAAACGTGCAGTTGGCCTTGGTGATGAAGGTTCTCCGCCAAGGGATACGTGCGGATATCACCTTGCTTATTGCGCACACCGATGAGGGAAAGTTCTCTGTCAAACGCCATCATTTTTTCAACCACAAGGGGAACCTCAGCGAGGTTTAATTGACTCATGGCTTGGGTTAGTTTTGGTAAATCTGCTTTATCGGTAAGACGCCACTGACCATAACCGTCGTAACCATCGCGGCTTGCTTTGAGAATGAGTTTATCACCTAAAGCGTCAACGCAATCAGCTAGCTGGTCAGGGTGTTTAACGATGCGGTGTTCACAATTGGGCACCTGCATTGAGTCTAGTAATTTTTTCTCTCGTACTCTGTCTGCCCCCACCAAAATACTGGCGATATCTGGCATAAGCTTACCGGTTTTCGCCGCTTCGTCGAGTAAGCGTTCTGGGACGTGCTCAAACTCAACAGTAAGTGCATCTGCGCTTTCTAATGCTTGCGCTAATGTGGTATCAAGAGGGGTTTTACTTACTGGATGAACAACTGAATCGTTGTTTACGTCGACAGCCTGAACTTCAATACCTAAGGGCGAGCCCGCTAGGTACATCATTTGCGCTAATTGTCCTGCGCCGTAAACAACAACTCTCATTCGTCCAACTCCAAGCTATTACTTGATGCCAGAACAGTCTCAGTTTGCTGTTGACGAAAGGCAATAACAGCGTCGCGAACACGTTCTTCTTGTAACGCAACCACTTGCGCCGCTAACAGACCCGCGTTGGCCGCCCCCGCTTCACCAATAGCGAGTGTCCCCACAGCAACCCCTTTTGGCATTTGAACAATGGAAAGTAAGGAGTCTAAACCATTAAGCGCTTTAGATTTAACCGGGCAACCAAATACCGGCAAATGCGTGTGTGCCGCTATCATACCTGGAAGGTGAGCGGCGCCCCCTGCCCCAGCAATAATTGCACTAAAGCCTTCGTCGGCGGCTGCTTCAGCAAACTCAACCAACAAATTTGGTGTTCTGTGCGCAGACACCACTTTTGCTTCAAATTCAACACCAAACGACTTCAGCATTTTTGCGGCCTGCTGCATGGTAGGCCAGTCTGAAGTTGAACCCATGACTATCGCGACTTTTGCCATCTAGACATCCTCTAGGGGTAGGTAAATTGGATAACTTGGAAAAGCTGGCGATTGTAGCCTAATTTAAAAGCAAATCCCACTGATTCCCCGTGAGTGATCTTTGACGATTAGGCGCACCGTATTAACCATAATTAATAAAAATGTAAATACCCACTATCTTTTTCCTCTTAGCGGCGGAATGTAAAGGTGATTGCATGGCGGTAGGGTAAGTAAAAAGGAGTGCGAAACCATGTCAAAAGAACATAAGCCTGATGCGATAGATGAAGTCATTGAAGAAGTCCAAGTGGTGGTTTCTGATTTTCTCAATAGAGAGGCAGCGCCCGGCATACTGCTAATGGCAGCAACGATACTCGCCCTCATTATTGCCAATTCCCCTCTTGATACGTTGTACGACCAACTTGTTAGCCTTCCGGTGCAAATTTCGGCGGGCAGTTGGGCCATAGACAAACCTCTATTGTTATGGATAAACGACGGCTTTATGGCCGTTTTCTTTTTCCATGTCGGATTAGAACTGAAGCGGGAAGTCTGTGAGGGAGAACTCTCTAACCCAAAAGATATTGTGCTCCCCGCTGCGGGTGCCATTGGAGGTATGCTATTGCCTGCGCTTATTTACGTAGGCATCAATTGGGATAATCCCGTGGCTATTGCCGGCTGGGCTATACCCGCCGCCACAGACATTGCATTTGCATTGGGTATTTTGGCGTTGTTGGGTAGCCGAGTCCCCGCAAGCTTAAAAGTGTTTTTGGTTACCCTTGCCATCATTGATGATATTGGCGCTATTGTCATTATTGCGCTTTTTTATACCAACAACATTACGGAAGGGGCATTGTTGGTAGCGGCGGGTTGCCTTGTTCTACTTTGGCAGATGAACCGCCGGGACGTGGTCGACATTCCCGCTTACATGTTGGTCGGCACTGTACTTTGGGTTGCCATGCTTAAAAGTGGTGTGCACGCTACCTTGGCCGGGGTAGTACTGGCGGCATTTATTCCCATGCGGGACGCTAAAGATGAAACATACTCTCCGGTTACGCGCTTAGAGCACAGCCTTAATGGTACGGTAAGTTTTGCCATTCTTCCTCTTTTTGCCTTCGCGAATGCGGGCATCAGTTTTGGCAATATCAGCCCAGAAGGCATTTTTCACCCAGTCACCTTTGGTATTTTCTTAGGCTTAGTGGTGGGCAAGCAAATTGGTGTCTTCGGTTTTTGCTATTTAATGATAAAGCTTAAACTTGCTAGTCTGCCCCGAGATTTATCGATGAAACATATCTATGGTTGCGCCTTGTTGTGTGGTGTAGGTTTTACTATGAGCCTGTTTATTGGCGGCTTAGCCTTCGAGGAAACGGGGATTAATCAAATGTTTGATGAAAGAGTGGGGATTTTAGCCGGTTCCCTGGTGTCTGCTATTCTTGGTTACATTGCCCTGTATATCATGGGCAACCCTAACGACAAAGACACCAAAGCGGTGGCGTCAAACGCCAGCAAGCTCACTGGCAATACAGTCGAATAACACTTTCTTTTTAATAGGCTTGCTTAGGTGCGCATCCATACCCGCGGCTAAGCAAGCTTGACGATCTTCCAAAAAAGCATTGGCGGTAAGGGCGATAATCCTTACCGCATCTTTGTTTTTGCCCTTTTGGCGGATGATTCTTGCGGCTTCCAGCCCGTCCATTATTGGCATCTGACAGTCCATTAAAATAACATCGAAACTGTATTTGGCTGCTGCTTCGACTGCCTCTACGCCATTTTTAACCCTGATACATTTCACCTTTGATGGGGTAAGCATGCTCATGACTATTTCAGCATTGATGTCATTGTCTTCTGCTAAGAGAATTTTCAACGAAGGCGATAGTGTGGCTGTGACTTTCGTATCTTCATACGCCGCGAGTTCACCCAACGACGTTGGCAAATAAAAACTAAACCGTGTGCCCTCTCCTTCCAAGCTGTCAACTTCAATAGCGCCACCCATTAATTCAACCAAACCTCGACTTATAGCTAGGCCTAAGCCGGTGCCGCCGTAGTCTCGGGTGGTGGAGGCATCGGCTTGTTCGAATTGGCCGAAAATGGTAGCCAGTTTTGCTGGAGGAATACCAATACCCGTGTCGCTAACTGAAACATGCAACGCGTCTTCTTCGTACCAAGCCGTCACTTCAATGCTACCTCTGTGGGTAAACTTGATAGCGTTACTGACTAAATTGTTAACCACCTGGCTGAGTTTCCCTGCATCAAGCTTGAGGGAACGCGGTAAGTCTTTGTGCACCTGAAGATGAATAAATAGCCCTTTTTGACTGGCTTGATATTCATACAACGTAGTACTGGCTTCAAGTAACGTGGCCACATCGGTGTCTTGGGCATCGAAAAGCATTTTACCCGACTCTATTTTTGACCAATCCAAAATGGCGTCCAAGATCATTAATAGGTTACCGGCTGATTGGGCAATGGTTTGCGCACGCTGCTGAGCACTTTCTGACAGCGCCTCTTCAAGCAGCAATTCACATGAGCCGATGATCCCATTCATTGGCGTTCGAATTTCATGGCTCATATTGGCTAAAAATTGGGTTTTAGCCACACTGGCCGCTTTCGCTTCATCTAGTGCAGACGCTAAGTGCTGGGTTTTTTCGAGAATACGCGACTCAAGTGAATGATTTAATTTTGCTAACGCTTTATTTAATGTTTGCTCCTTCGCTGTCGCATCGGCTAGCGCATCAAACGCACTCACTAAGCGGCTTTCTAGACTACTAAATTCATCGCTTAAGGATGCCAGCTCTTGGATGTGCAACGCAGAATTGGGTAACGATTTGGCATTTTCTTGCGCCGTGGGATTAAATTGTGCAATGTAGCGAATTAACCGTCGAATAGGTGACTCAAGCATTCTTGATACATGGTAACCGGTAAAGGTGCCAAACAAGGACAATACCAACAGCAAAAACAAGTCTTTCAACAAGTACTCGCTCATGCCATTAAGCATTAATCGGTGTTCAAAATAGAAGCTGATTTTCCACGGTACATTGGCTAATTGCCCGTTCACTACAAACCAAGATTTAGCTAATGGCCCCTGAGAGATTTTAATGTCACATTGTGGCTCACACTTATAGACGGGCGCTTTAGATAAGGGGGCCAGCCCTAAATTGTCAGAGGCATAAATAACATCGCCATTTTGATCTTCAACCAATAAACCAAAGCCGCCTAAATTTAACTTATCTACCGCAGAAAAGCTCTTTAACGACAAAGAGCCTTCCAAAATTCCTACGGGCTGACCTTCGCCATCAAGGATGGGCGCAGAAATGGCGATAATGGGGTCGTTTCCAAACCCTCGCCCTTGGAACACGTTGGAAATGAAAGGCGCCCCGCTTTCCATCACCTCATAGAAGTAGGGGCGATAGGTTACGTTGCCCGCCCCTAACGCTTTCGCTTTGTTGAGCAAATTTGGCGGGTGAGCGTGTGAAATATCGCCCTGTTTATCGGCAATTAAGAAAGTGAGAAAATCAGGGTAATGAGACGCGAGTATTGTCAGTTGTTGCGCGTAATACTGAGTCCGGTTCGTGCCCACTGCTGGTGAAGACAGTGTTTGTGCCGACACGTTAATGGCGTTTTCGTGCAACGATATAAAATGGGCAATTTGCTGCTCCATCACGCTGACACGCTGATTCATGTATGTGGCTATTTGCTGCTCTTGCTGATTTTGATAAAGCGAAACAGACAAATAGATAACCGCCATTGAGGCAACAAAAAAGCTACCTGAGAAAAAGTAGCTGAACAAAAAATGAAGGCTTATTTTCTCTACGCTGGGGTCTTTTTGAAGGCTAAAACCGTTAATTGCTACGTAAGCAAAATGGCCAGACACCAAACCAAACACGCCACTAACCCAAGTGACTAACGCCCCCGAAAACATGATGGGAAACTGAGTCGATTCAAATAGCGCGTGCTCTAATATCAATATTGGCAAAAAGACAATCGACCAAAACCCAGCGCCTACCTTGGTGACCTGCTTTAAGGATTTTTGATAGCCAAATAAACTGACCACAATAGGCAATAAGGTGAGACTTTCCTTGCCTACAATACTGCCGTCGCTTAGCCACAGGGGTAAGCTAATCAATAAAATGACGGGAATAGCGAGTTTTGGCGCAAAACGAAGGGCGGCATATACGCCAGCCCCTACGCCAAATACAGAGGTTCCGGTACTATCAAACGGGGCAGGTAATGCATTTAAACCTGCGCCCAGAACCGAAACGAAGAAAAGGTGAAACGCCAGAGGCAGTCTGTGCTGGAAGGAACGAAATCGAGAGACTGCATCTGATACCATTATTTAGTGCATCGCCATGTAATCAAGGGTGAAGTTGGTGAGTAGTTCCACGCCTAACTTCAACCCTTCATCATCCACATAAAACTCTGGCGTATGATGAGCAGGACTTTCTTCTTCAGGCACATCAAGAGGCTTGCCGCCTACCCATACGTATAGCCCAGGTACCTTTTCTTGGAAAAAAGAAAAATCTTCGGCTCCTGTCACAGGCTTCGACAAAATGGTGTTTTCAACACCGGCTGTGCGTTGCATGGTAGGCAGCATCGACTGTGTTAAATCAGGGTCGTTATAGGTAATGGGGTATGAAAAATCTAATGGCAGCGTCAGCGTTGCTTTTGCGCCCATACTGTCGGCAATACCCTTCACTTTGCGCGCCATGGCGTCATAGATATGCTCTCTCGCAGCACTGTTTAGTGTACGAATGGTGCCTACAAGCTCCACAGAATCAGGAATGATATTTGAGCGGTTGCCGCCGTGAATGGAACCCACTGTGACAACCGCGGCATCATCGATGAGCTTTATTTCACGACTAACAATGGTTTGTAACGACATGATCATTTGGGCTGCAGTGACCACAGGGTCGACGCTCTTCCACGGATAGGCCCCGTGCGCTTGCTTGCCATGAATCACGATTTTAAATGGATCTACCGCCGCCATGGTACCGCCTGAATTATAGCGAATTGTGCCCACATCGGCATTAGAGCTAATGTGAAGACCGAATATCGCATCCACGTCAGGGTTCTTAAGCACCCCTTCTTTTACCATCAACTCGGCCCCACCCGCTTCTCCCGCTGGTGCACCTTCTTCAGCTGGCTGAAAAATAAACTTCACTTTACCTTTGAGCTCACCCTTCAATTCGCTTAACACTTTTGCCGCCCCCATTAGCATGGCCATGTGCGTATCATGTCCGCAGGCATGCATAACAGGGACTTCGTTGCCATTGTATTCACCCATTTGCTCAGAGCGGTAAGGCAAATTGCTTTGCTCTTTTACCGGCAAGCCATCCATATCAGCTCTTAAGGCCACCACCGGGCCAGGTTTTCCGCTGTCTAAAATAGCAATAACACCAGTTTTGGCGACGCCGGTTTGAACGTCAAAACCCAGTGAGTTTAGGTAGTCAGCGATATACTTGGCCGTATTGAATTCTCGATTAGATAATTCAGGAAATTCATGAAAGTGGTGTCGCCACTTAATGACGTCAGGCTCAACATGAGAAACAAGGTCTTCGACCTTATCTTGAGCGAGTGAAAGCGTAGAAAAAGCTAATAAAGTCAGTGATATAATTTTTTTATGCATACCTAATTCCGTCAAATACGTGGAACATTCAGATTAAACTATCCCGTATAGAAAAACATCACTGTCAAAGCAAAACTAAACGTTGAAAATACCCCATTCGACTGAGAGTTAGTATTAGACAGAAGTATAATGAAAATGATTTTTGATACGCGACACCTGATCCACAGGCACAAAAAAAGGCGCCTAAGCGCCTTTTTCAATACTTTGAAATTCTTAGCTTTTTTGACGACGCATCGCATCGAAGAATTCATCATTCGTTTTGGTCATAGAGAGCTTACTAATAAGGAACTCCATGGCGTCAATTTCAGACATTTCATGGACAATTTTACGTAGTATCCACATTTTCTGAAGCTCATCTTGAGCGGTAAGTAGTTCTTCTCGACGGGTGCCCGAACGGTTAAAGTCAATTGCAGGGAATACACGCTTTTCCGCAATTTTGCGATTAAGGTGAAGTTCCATGTTACCTGTACCTTTAAACTCTTCGTAGATAACTTCATCCATTTTAGAGCCAGTGTCGATAAGCGCGGTGGCAATAATTGTTAAGCTACCGCCTTCTTCCACGTTACGTGCAGCACCAAAGAAACGCTTAGGCTTATGCAATGCATTGGCATCAACACCACCGGTAAGCACCTTCCCTGATGAAGGAATTACGGTGTTGTAAGCGCGGGCTAACCGGGTAATGGAATCAAGCAAGATAACAACGTCTTTCTTATGCTCCACTAGGCGCTTCGCCTTTTCAATCACCATTTCAGCCACTTGTACGTGTCGGCTTGCTGGTTCATCAAAGGTTGAGGCTACCACCTCACCTTGAACAAGGCGGTGCATCTCTGTCACTTCTTCAGGTCGCTCATCAATCAGCAATACCATTAATTCACACTCAGGGTGATTAGCAGCAATAGATTGAGCAATGTTTTGCAGAAGAAGGGTTTTACCCGCTTTAGGTGGCGCTACGATAAGACCACGTTGACCACGACCAATAGGTGAGGCCAAGTCTAATACGCGAGCAGTAATATCTTCGGTTGAACCATTACCACGTTCCATACGCAAGCGATCTGCTGCATGAAGCGGTGTCAGGTTCTCAAAAAGGATTTTATTACGCGAGTTTTCTGGCTTGTCGAAGTTTACTTCGCGAATTTTTAGCAACGCAAAATATCGTTCACTGTCTTTTGGCGGACGTATTTTCCCAGCAATGGTATCACCCGTGCGTAGGTTAAAGCGTCTGATCTGGCTAGGTGATACGTAAATATCATCTGGCCCGGCCAAATAGGATGAGTCAGCAGAGCGAAGAAAGCCAAACCCATCCTGCAGTATTTCTAACACCCCGTCACCGAAAATGTCTTCACCGCCTTTGGCGTGAGTTTTCAGTATCGAGAAAATGATATCTTGTTTTCTAGCGCGAGCCATATTCTCGAGGCCCATTTCTTCGGCCAGGGCAACCAACTCGCTAATCGGTTTATTCTTTAATTCGGTTAAATTCATACTGGTGGGTCTTTGTGCTTGGACTTGTTACAGGACTATATAGTCACTCTGTCTGGTTTAGAATTGATTACGCCCGGATATGGGCTAAGCAGAATGCTGCTCGGGTGAGCGCTGAGGAAAAGTTAGCACTATATTTAACCAACGTCCAGCTTTTTTAGCTTGCTTGGGAAAAATAAGAGAAAACTTCTTTTACGCGCCAAGGCCCAACTGCGCAATTTAAATAAAAAACCGGTGAACCCGTCACCGGTTTTACTCATTACGAAAATTATAAGTTTTCGTTTAGGAACTCTGTGAGTTGCGCTTTTGAAAGTGCGCCCACCTTAGTTGCGGCCACGTTACCGTTTTTAAACAGAAGTAACGTTGGGATGCCACGAATACCATATTTAGGCGGAGTTTCGTTATTTTCATCGACATTCAACTTGCCAACTGTTAACTTGCCTTCAAACTCGTTCGCAACTTCTTCTAAGATAGGTGCGATCATTTTACAGGGGCCACACCACTCGGCCCAGAAGTCAACCAGCACAGGACCTTCAGCATTGATAACATCTGCCTCGAATTTATCGTCAGATAACTGGATAATTTTGTCGCTCATTCTTTTCTCCATTTTTGGTCTGTCGCTGATTTGTATCAGCTCAACCATAAGTGTTATATAGAAACTGTTTTTTAATGCAAGCACTGATAAGCTATAAGCTATGCCTACTCACTTAACTGATACTCATTTTTCCGACCTGCCGATTAATAGCAAGGTGGTTGACGCCTTGACGGCAGCTAATTTTAACAACTGTACGCCTATCCAAGCTCTCGCTCTGCCGCCTTTACTTGAAGGCTTAGACATTGCAGGACAGGCCCAAACAGGAACGGGTAAAACCATTGCGTTTCTGGTCGCTACATTTCACCATTTGCTAAGCAAAGCAGAAAATGTAGATAACAGCAAATCCAATGATGCACATTCTGCAGGCCCTCGAGCCATCATTATGGCCCCCACCCGTGAACTCGCTGTTCAAATCTATAATGACGCCAAATTGCTCAGTGAGCATACCGGATTGTCACTTGGTTTGATTTATGGGGGCGAAGGATACGAAAGTCAACGAGAAACCCTTCAAGAAGGGGTGGATATTATAATTGGTACGACAGGGCGCATACTCGATTATTATAAACAGAATGTATTTTCACTGAATAATATTCAAGTTGCCGTGCTTGATGAAGCTGACAGAATGTTCGATTTAGGCTTCATTAAAGACATCCGGTTTTTGTTCCGCCGCATGCCTGCCGCTAGCGAACGTCTTAGTATGTTGTTCTCAGCCACTCTTAGCTACCGCGTACAAGAACTGGCGTATGAGCACATGAACAACCCTACCCATGTGCAAGTTGCCCCTGAGCAAACCACCGCAAGCCGAGTAAGCCAAGAGCTCTTTTATCCGTCTGATGACGATAAAATGTTGCTTCTTCTCACTTTGCTTGAGGAAGAGTGGCCAGACAAGGCCATTGTCTTCGCAAATACAAAGCACAGCTGCGAAAAAGTGACTGACTGGTTAACCGCCGATGGTCACCGTGTAGGCTTGCTGAGTGGCGATGTTCCGCAAAAGAAACGCTTGGGTATATTGGAAGACTTCACGAATGGCAAATTGGATATTTTAGTTGCCACTGATGTCGCGGCACGGGGTCTTCATATTGATGCTGTCACCCACGTGTTCAACTATGACTTACCTGACGATGCTGAAGACTATGTTCACCGCATTGGCCGTACAGGTCGGGCTGGACAAAGTGGTATTGCTATTAGTTTCGCTTGTGAAAAGTATGCCTTGAATTTACCGGATATCGAAAAGTATATTCAGCACCCTATTCCCGTTACCGACTACGACAGCAGTGCATTACTTGATGACGTGACAGCACCGAAACCCCGTCGTAAACGGACACCAAATACTAGAAACTCTTCTCGTAGAGGAAGTAACAAAGGGCGCGGAAGAGGCAAGCCCTCCCACCGCGGGAACAACAATTAACGTTTAAAAGAACATATGCAGGCAGAGATTCAACATGATACACAAAGCTACGGCGAGTATTACGCCGCCGTAGATTTGGGTTCCAATAGCTTTCACATGGTCATTGTGCATGTCGTCAATGGCAGCGTACAAATTATTGGCAAAGTGAAACAAAAAGTACGGTTAGCGTCGGGCTTAGACGATGATTTAGCCTTAGACGACATCAGTATGGAACGAGGATGGCAATGCCTGCAAACTTTCTCAGAACGCCTGCAAGATATTCCAGCATCCAATATCAAAGTGGTGGCAACAGCCACCCTTAGATTAGCGACCAATGCTCACATTTTCATTCGCAAAGCCGAAGAAATTTTAAAGCACAAGCTCGATGTCATTAGCGGTGAAGAAGAAGCCCGCCAGATATATTTAGGCGTAGCCTACACTTCGGCCAACCAAGGCAATAGCTTGGTCATTGACATTGGTGGTGCCAGCACTGAAATTATTATTGGCAACGACATGCAACCCATCCATTTAAAAAGCTTGGACATGGGTTGCGTTACCTTCATGGAACGCTATTTCGAGAATGGCAAGATTGGCGAAGAAAACTTTCGCCGCGCTAAAGCAGCCGCTAAAGCGTTAATTACACCTCAAGCCGATGCCTTTTTATGTTTTGATTGGGAAAACTGCTTAGGTGCATCCGGTACGCCACAAGCTATTACAGAGATTTTAGTCGCACAAGGCATTAGCGATGCTATTCGTCTAGATTACCTTCGTCATCTAGAATTGCAGTGCATTGAGTGTGGGCGAATTGAAAACCTGGACATTGAGGGCCTAGAAGATAACCGCAAAGCGATTTTCCCGTCTGGGCTTGCCATCCTAATTAGTTTGTTTGAATGCCTGAACATTAAGCACATGAACATTTCTGGTGGGGCACTAAGGGAAGGTTTGATTTACGGCATGTTAGACAACGTGCAGGAAAACGACCGTCGCGAACAAACCTTAAACCAAACCATGGCCCGTTATCATATTGATAAGTCCCATGCTCATGCGGTGAAGGGCGTTGCCTTATCTTTATGTCATCAACTGTGCTCACAGCAAGATATTTGTCATTTAGACACGGAAGCCATTTTGAGCGCGGCGGCTATTTTGCACGAAACAGGCTTGCACATTGAATACAAAAAACACCACGAGCACGGTGCCTATATTTTAAGCCATATTGATTTACCTGGCTTTACCCGCTTGCAACGCGCCGCGGTGCGAGACCTGGTGTCCTTGCATCGCCTGGTTATAGCGCCGTCACCGTTTTCTCACTATCATGCAGAGTATCAACCTATGCTATTGGGTCTGTTACGTATTTTGAGGATTTCGGTGGTGTTGTGCCTACGCCGCCAAAACAAGCATATTCCTAACATTGAACTTGAATGTCATGGCGAAAGTTGGACGCTGCATTTTCCTGATGGTTGGCTGAAAGCCCACCCACTCATCAATGCAGAGTTAGCCAATGAGATCTGGCTCCAGCATAAAGCTGGCTGGGAGCTCATTTGCCAATAAAAAAAGCCGCAAAACAGGGCGGCTTTTTTATCCGTACTGGCCTAGCGTTGAAGTAGGCGCGCAGCTTGCGGTGCAAAATAGGTTAAAATACCGTCAGCCCCTGCACGTTTAAATGCAAGTAATGATTCTAGGATCACCGCCTCCTCATTTAGCCACCCATTTGCAAAGGCAGCTTGGTGCATAGCGTATTCTCCACTGACCTGATACGCAAAGGTAGGTACTTTAAACTCTGCTTTGCAGCGCCTTACAATGTCCAGATACGGCATACCTGGCTTCACCATCACCATATCTGCCCCTTCTTGAATATCTAAAGCGATTTCATGCAAGGCTTCATCAGAATTTGCAGGGTCCATCTGGTAGGTTTTTTTGTCGCCACCTTTAATATTAGCCGCAGATCCCACCGCGTCGCGAAATGGCCCATAGTAAGAAGACGCATACTTCGCCGAATAAGCCATAATACAGGTGTTGATAAAGCCACCTTGCTCTAAAGCGTGACGAATAGCGCCAATTCGCCCGTCCATCATATCTGAAGGGGCCACGATATCTGCGCCAGCTTGTGCATGAGATAAGGCTTGTTTCACCAGCACTTCAACGGTTTCGTCATTCATCACATAGCCGTTCTCATTGACTAAGCCATCTTGTCCATGAGAGGTAAAGGGGTCGAGGGCGACATCCGACATTAATAAAACATCAGGGAATGCAGATTTCAGTGCGCGTAGCGCCTGTTGTGCTAATCCGTCAGGATTAAAGGCTTCTTTCGCACACTCGCTTTTTTGTGACATGGGCGTTACAGGAAATAAGGCCAATGCTTTAATGCCAAGGTCGTACCACGTCTTCATCTCTTCAAGTAGCAAGTCGATTGACAAACGCTCTACACCTGGCATGGAAGGCACAGCCTCACGCTGCTGGCTGCCAGGTAAAACGAACACGGGGTAAATAAGGTCATCTGTGGTTAAGGCATGTTCAGCCACTAAACTTCTTAGTGCGCCTTGCGCTCGTAAACGGCGTAGCCTGCGAGCAGGAAATGAAGAGGGGTTCATAAGAGGATCCTAACTGTTATTAATGAGAAACGCGATTTCGGCCTGCGTCTTTTGCCGCATAGAGTTTTTCGTCGGCATCACGGAATAACGCAAGAGCATGCTCTTCACTTTCAATGACCGCAGTTGCCACGCCGGCGCTTATAGTAAGTGCAATCTGTTGCCCTTCAAAGTCTACTGGCTTCTGCTCCGTGCTTTGCCTAAGTAACTCAGCCACGTGGCATGCTCCTTCACTGTTGGTGTTCGGTAAAATGATAGCGAACTCTTCTCCACCTATACGACAAAGATCATCTGTTGGCCGGTGTAATAATTGTTTAAATAGGGACGAAACATGCATAAGGCAAGCGTCACCTCCTGCATGACCGAATTTATCGTTAACGGTTTTAAAGTGGTCGACATCGATAATGATGAGTGACAAGGGGGTTTGTTCTCGACGGCTACGGCGCCCTTCCGATTTAAGCCGCTTATCGAAATGCCGGCGATTATTAATCCCTGTTAAAGGGTCTACCCCGGTAAGCCTTTCTAGCTCTTCATTCACCTCTGAAAGCTCGCGCAACGTAATTTCTAGTTCTAGGGTACGCTCTTGTACTTTATATTCTAAATCATCTTGATAGCGTTGCTGAACAGCCAGCAAATCTTCCTTGGCATTATTTGCCTGTATTTCTTTGTCCAATGCAAACTGCTGCGCTTCAATAAGGTCATCTCTGCTATGGCTATAACTGATTGCCAAAATAAAGGCTAGCATTAGGGTTTCAACGGCACCGCCAATAATCAGTAAATTGTTCGATGAAAGCGGAATATCAATAAGGTTAACGTTGTCTAAGCTGGCTGCCAGGCCGCTGACTAATAAAGATGCCCATGCAATGGTGAAATAACGGGCAATGATTACCCCCTTCACCGACATCCACACCCCTAAACTAATCGTAAAGAGCACGGTTAGACACAAGGCCACAAGGTACACTTTAATCACCAAGCTATAGGGCACTAAAAAGCTGGCAAGGGCACTGAGTCCAAAAAATAAAGCCAGTGCTTTAATGGCGTTATCTAGCCAAACACTGTGCTCTTTTACTTGCAATATTGTGCGCGTAAATATGGCCGCAAAGAAAATAGTAGCGTTGGCAAATACCACCACAGCTACGCCTTGGAACCAAATGAAATCGTGCCACAAATAGGCATAGCCTATTCCTTGAAGCGACGCCAACGTTAGCCCCAAACTGAAGACGTAACCAGAGTAAAAAAGAAACGCAGGGCGTTTAGTGGTTAAAAAGAGAAATACATTACTTAACCCCATGGCGCAAAGAAACCCGAAAAATAAGCCTAAGGCAAGATTTCGAGACGATGAATATTCTACAAATTCCCGCTCTTCCCACACTCTTAAAGGAAGCCTGATCGTGCCCGAGGTTTTAATACGGATATACACATGCTGGGAAAACTGGCTTACCGGTAAAGGGATTAAAGGGGTGGGATAATGAATGGGGCGACGATCAAATTCTATGGTGTCGCCGGCAGTATATCGGCTCGTAGGTAGGGTGCCTAAGTGACTGTAGACAGCCATATCCAACTCATCTAACAAGGGGTAGTCTAACTGTAAAAGAAAGCGACCTTGCATATGTTGTGTGGGTGAAACAGTCAGCCTAAACCAATGAACATTTTCACTCATGCCCAAGTTTACTGGTGACGTGGTGGGTGTCCAACGACTGTCAGACACGTCGAGAATGGTTGAAAAATCGAGTGACGGCCCCTCTTTACTTCCATTCCCATCTTCCACCAAATAGGCTAACTGTGAGAAACGCTCTTCGGTAACGGCGCTTGGGGAGAGATGAAAGGCCACTAATAAAAAAAGTGATACAGCGACTAGGGAAGTTAAAATTAAGCCCACATCATAACTGCGCACTTTATCTGTGTTTATCAGCATAGACTGCTCAAGACATCAAAGAAAATAATCGACAAGTATTAGCATAACTGCAAATACGCAATTTATCAGGGCTGACTTGCATCAATTCACTGACTTTTTCGCCGATATGAGGCAAAAAAGCCGGCTCGTTGTTTTTCTTTCGGGGTCTTAACGTTTTGGGAAACAAGTAAGGCGCATCAGTTTCAAGAATAATATTCTCAAGAGGAATATGCGGTATCGCTTGTCGAAGTGCTTCACCACGCTTTTCATCACACGCCCAGCCCGTAATGCCTATGTATAAACCCATAGCCAAATACTCACCTAGCTGTTCGCTGTCTCCAGTGAAACAATGAGCAATACCGCCTGGAATGTGTGATATGAACTTATTTAAACTGTGACGTTGTGCGTCAAAGGCATCTCGCTCATGCAAATACACCGGTAATTGCATAGCCTTAGCAATGGCCAGTTGCGCTTCGAAAACAGCAATTTGCGTCGGCCGGGGAGAAAAATCACGGTTAAAATCTAGACCACATTCCCCGATGGCAACCACACCGGGTTTCGCTGCATGAATTTTTAGCTGGCGGAGGTCTTCCTCGCGCACTACTTTAGCGTTGTGAGGATGAACCCCAATGGTATAGCAGATATGCTGTGGAAAAGCCGAATAAAGCTGCTCTGCTGCCGCCCACTCATTGGGGTGAGTGGTAATCACACATAATTTTTCAACACCGGCGTCCACTGCTCGCGTTACTACTTCGTGGGCATCGAACCTGCGATCCAGCAAGTTCACACCGGCATCAAACCAAGGCATATTATTTAATTCGTTTTACCTTCATTTTTCGTTTTATACCCTCAACTTTAGCGTAAAAAGCGCCGAACATACCACGTTCAACCACCACTTTTTGCCCTTCTTTTAAATTGAGGTCGGTGTCATCCGATTGTTGCCACACAGTACCATTGTCGAAAGTGACAATAAGGCTGCCTCTAACGGTAGACGATAACGCCGCTACGGTTGCTACCATAGACGCTTCTTTTTGTTCGCGTACCCGTTTTTGTTCCATGCCAAACGCGATATCTTCTGTTGCGTTGTTATCCACTGTTGGCTTAGCAGAAGGCGTTGAGGATACAGACGGTTTCGCCGGCGGTGGTGGCATTGTTGCTTCAGGTGCATTGGCAGGCGCTAATTGAGGGCGAGGCACCGCGCTAATGGATTCTTGTCCACCCGCGTATTGGTTAACATTCTTCGCGACCCGATCGTAACAGACCAAACGCTGTAAACTGTTGTCCACGCCTCGGCACTTTTCTAATGCTTGCGTGACGGTTTCTGCCTGAACAGAAAATGCTAACGAAGAGACGATAGCTAAAAGTAGCGTGGTTGCGGTTGCCTTCATGTGTTCCCCTTTTTCTTTTTTGTTATTCACTCACATTTTCAACGGATTCATCATCACTTTGTTTTGTCTTACCCGCATATAAACCACCCACAATGACGCCAACTTCAAACAAAAACCACATCGGAATAGCCAGCAAGGTTTGCGAAATAATATCTGGCGGCGTTAGTAGCATGCCTAGAATAAATGCGCCCACCACAACATAAGGGCGTTTTGCTCTTAGTGATTTTGCGTCTGTCACTCCGGTCCAGCACAGTAAGATAATGGCTATGGGAATTTCAAATGACACCCCAAAAGCAAAGAACAATTTCAGCACAAAATTCAAGTAACTTGAAATATCCGTGCTTACCGTTACCCCTTCTGGTGCCACGCTATTAAAAAATGCAAAGGCGATAGGAAAAACAACAAAATACGCGAAGGCCATGCCTGCATAAAAAAGGAGCGTGCTAGACAGTAACAAGGGTGCAACCAGCTTTTTCTCGTTGCGATAGAGGCCTGGCGCGACAAATCCCCATACTTGATAGAGTACGTAGGGAATGGCGATAAAAAACGACAGCACCAAGGTTAACTTAAACGGGGCGAAAAACGGAGAGGCTACGTCCGTTGCTATCATGCTGGCATTTTCAGGCAGCGATTCAAGCAATGGTAGCGCCAACAATTGATAAAGATCTTGTGCAAAGTAAGCCAGGCACAAAAACACGACAAGCACACTTAAAAGCGCTTTCAATATACGACTACGAAGCTCGATTAAGTGAGAAATTAAACTATTAGCGTCAGACATTTACTGTTTTTTATATGGTTCCTGAACGGACTCAGCGGCTTTCTTTAACTCATCAACACTCTGTTCTAACTCAGGCGATAAGTCTTTTAAGCCTTGCTGCTCAGCTTTTTTCAGGTTTTCGTGTAATTCATGTACTCGCAACTGATGCTCTACTTCCTGCTTAAAGCCGGTAGCAACATTACGCACACTTCGAATGGTATTTATGGTAGAACGCATGGCGCCAGGCAAACGCTCTGGCCCTAATACAAGTAGGGCCAGGACACCAATAACCAAAAGCTCCCAAAAACCTATATCAAACATTAGGACTTTTCTTTAACATCGCTCTGGGTTTTCGTGGCCACAGGGTCGGCCGTGTCTTTTTCTTCCACGTGCTTTTTCTGCTCGAAATCTGCGTCTTGTTCGTTTTCGTTAACCGCTTTTTTGAAACCTTTAATAGCGCTACCTAAATCAGACCCCATGCCTTTTAGACGCTTTGTACCAAATAATAAAACAACGATAACCAGTATAATTAGCAATTGCCAAATACTAATACCACCCATAATATTTTTCTCCCTTACTTCAATGCTAACAGTATGCCACCCCCTGACTCAGCTTTCACCTGAATATTTGCATGGCACATTAATCATTGACGTTTGTTACCACAAGTCGCATGCTGATACCTAGCATAAAGGTAAGGTTTTGATAGGTATTTCACCTAAAAAAAGGAGGTTTAAAAAGGATGTTGTGCGTTGCAGTAACGCTTTGCCATTTAATGTCACCATCATCGACCCTTCTCAACTCACAGCCTGTGACCGCGATACAAAGCCCGCAAGATAGTGTCGACGATAGTGCTTGGTTTGATGTGTGGCAGCGCAGTTTTACAGACTCCATCGATTTTACCGTTCGTCAGTTTGACGGCATGTTTTCCCAAGAAAACGGCCCCCATAGAAATAAGCAAGCCAAAGCAGAAGGCCGCATTCAACTCAGTTGGGAACCTCGAAGTCGCGACCTTGCAGAAACCGACCTTCGTTTTCGTATACGGGTGTCGCTTCCCCATCTAGAAGATAGGGTGGATCTATTGCTTAGCGACAATGAAGATGAGACGCAAAGTGACACGCTGAAAGCGGCTCGAAACGATTCACTAGGGCGACGTGATAACACCACCATTGCCCTTCGTTTCCGGCCCGATCAGAATTCGCACTATTCATATCGCATAGGCGCGGGCCGACGTGACCAGCTTTACGTAAAAAGCCGATATCGCGACGCCATGGCGTTCAATGCTCACTGGGCCATGTTGTATGATGCTGAATTGTATTACTACACCCGAGACAGACTGGGTGCTGAATTGGGCGCGGCGATTCAGCATGTGGCTGAAAATAATAACGTGACTCGATTAAATAATCGCTTTTATTTCAGGGATGACTCCAACGATTGGCTTTGGCGTCACGAGCTTCAACATTTGTATCCTATTGATACTCACAATGCATTGATGTATCGACTAATGGTAGAAGGATTAGATCGCCCGCAATACAAGGTGGAAGAGTTTTACACAGGGCTACGTTGGCGCTCTAACCCGTTACGTGAATGGTTGTACTTTGACGTCGAGCCCTTCGTGTTGTGGCGACGAGATGAAGGCTTTAAGCCTTCATATGGCATGGCGTTTCGCATTGAAGCCTATTACGGTAAAGCGCATTAAAAAAGCCGGCGCTACAAAATAGCGCCGGCTTGCCAATTCAATCAAACTCCACTAGGGGCGCAACGCGCGATCCCCTCGAGCTAGACCACAAACACCAGTGCGAGATGATTCAATGATCTCCGCACACTGCCCCATGGTCGTTGCAAAAGCATCCAGTTTATCGGTAGTACCTGTCAATTCAATGGTGTAGTTATTCGCGTTTACATCCAAAATGGTACCACGGAAAATATCCGCATTTCGCTTTACTTCGGCGCGCACTGATTCTGTCCGTGTCGCCACTTTGATAAGCATCAGTTCACGCTCAATATGGGCACCTTCAGTAAGATCGACCACTTTCAATACATCAACAAGCTTATTCACTTGTTTTGTGATCTGCTCAATCACTTTGTCGTCGCCATGGGTGATGATGGTTAAACGAGATAAACTTTCATCGTCGGTCGGTGCCACACATAAAGAGTCGACGTTGTAACCCCGTTGTGAAAATACACCTACGATTCGAGATAGTGCGCCAGGGGCGTTTTCCATTAATACAGAAATAATGCGTTTCATCAGGTTCGCTCCGTCTTGCTTAAGCGCATGTCGTCCATTGCGCCATACTTAATTTGCATTGGGTATACGTGTTCGTTTTGGTCGATAGCAATGTCCATAAACACGAGGCGATCTGTGTAACTGAAACATTTCTCCATTGCTGCGTCGAGGTCGTCTAACTTATCCACTTTGATACCAACATGGCCGTAAGCTTCCGCTAACTTCACAAAGTCTGGCATTGAATCCATATATGAATGAGAGTGACGCCCCTTATAAATCATATCTTGCCACTGACGAACCATACCCAAAGCACGGTTATTCAATGAAATGATTTTAATCGGCAAGTTGTACTGTAAACAGGTAGACAGTTCCTGAATATTCATTTGAATACTACCATCACCCGTCACAACCACAGAGGTGGCGTTAGGATGAGCAAACTGTACCCCCATTGCCGCCGGTAAACCAAAGCCCATGGTGCCTAAGCCACCTGAGTTTATCCACTGACGCGGCTTATCGTACTGATAATAAAGTGCCGCAAACATTTGGTGCTGGCCTACATCTGAACTTACGTAAGCTTTACCGTCAGTGTGCTTATACAAAGCTTCAATGACTTTCTGCGGCTTAATAACCTCATCACCTTGCTCGTAATTAAGACACTGTCGCCCACGCCACTGCTCTATTTGCTGCCACCAATCGGCCAATTTCGCTTCTTGGTTGGATAAGTCTTTATTCACCATATGTTCGTGAATTTGATCAAGCACTTTATCTACCGAGCCAACGACAGGAATATGCGCATTGACGGTTTTTGAGATAGATGCGGGGTCAATATCTACATGAATAATGTCTGCATGAGGACAAAACTTGTCTACGTTGTTCGTTACCCTGTCATCAAAACGCGCACCTAGGGCAATAATGCAATCGGCATTATGCATGGTCTTATTCGCTTCTAACGTGCCATGCATCCCTAACATACCCACAAATTGTTTGTGAGTGCCGGGCATCGCACCTAAGCCCATTAAGGTACAGGTTACTGGGGCGTGCAACTTCTCAGCTAATTCAATCACTCGTGAAGAGGCTTCAGACGCAACCGCGCCGCCGCCAACGTATAACACTGGTCGTTCAGCTTTAAGTAACGCTTCAACCGCTTTCTTCACCTGTTTCGGATGACCCTTTTCGGTTGGGTTATAAGAACGCATTGTTACGTCAGTAGGGAACACATAAGGGTGTTCATCTGCAACGTTGACTAAATCTTTGGGCAAATCCACAACCACAGGGCCAGGGCGACCTGTATTTGCAATGTAATAAGCTTTTGCAATGGCTTCTGGAATATCTACCGCACGCTTAACCAAGAAACTATGCTTAACGATGGGACGGGAACAGCCCACCATATCAGTTTCCTGAAAGGCATCTTCACCGATATGCATAGAGGGTACTTGCCCCGATAACACCACCATCGGGATAGAGTCCATATAGGCGGTTGCAATTCCGGTAATGGTATTGGTTGCACCTGGGCCTGACGTGACAAGTACTGTGCCGGTTTTGCCTGTTGAACGTGCATAACCATCCGCCATGTGAGCGGCTGCCTGTTCATGACGTACGAGGACGTGTTTGACATCATCTTGCGCAAATAACGCATCATAAATGTCCAGAACGGCACCACCTGGGTAACCGAACACGTGTGTCACTCCTACATCTTTTAGCGCTTCTACCACCATGGCTGCGCCCGACATCATTTTCACAGTACTTTCTCCTGTAATGGTTTAACGGGTTGTTAGCGTACGTTGACGATGACCGGACTATAACGAAGGATGTAGGAAGATAAAACAGCAAATTGCACAAAAGTGAGATATATATCCCAATATTCAGGATAATTAGGATAAATGTTTCGCGAAGGGGAATAAATAGGCTGGATTTAGGATAGCTATTTACATTTAGTTAACAGCTATTCTGTATCGAGTTCGATATCAATGTCACTGTTATCCCCTATATCCTCGTCCTCGTCAACTTCTTCCGTCATTGAACGTTTAGAACCGTAAATACTGGCGGCTTTGGGGCGGTTTATTCGTGCTTGATACTTAAGCCATGCTTTTTCCTGAGGCGTCTGTGGCGGCCTATGACCAAGCGCTGATTCTAGGTACTGTTGCTCTTCATCGGTTTGCGGCGTTAATTTACCGTCCACCAGAGCGGCAAAGAGAGAACCATGAGACTGTAGCAGCTTGCTCTCCGAGATAGAAAAGTCACCAGAGCGACCAAAACCATAAGGGTAATGTTTTTTATCTGAAAAAGGACGTTTAGTCAGTTGCTCTCTCGATAGCTCTGCCATATCTACCTCTAACGCTGCTCGAATGACGTTTTATTTATGCTACTTTTAGCCATGCTTTAAAGACGAAACATATCGCATATCTGGCCAGTTAATTATTTAATAGTAGGGATATAAACGGCTGTCAAACTCATTCGGGCGAGGTGAGAAAACTTAATAAAACTGTAAAGAGGAAGCGCGCAACCGCTTGCCATTTTCGGCAAATTCAACGATTGCGTCAGTTGGGTATATGTACGGGCTTTATGCTTTTTTCTGTTTCGGCACCCAAGCCCAAATCATTTCGCATATAACGGGTTCTATACCCTGTGCATCGGTGACTTTCACGGCTACCGACACTTCACCTTTATCTTGTGTTTGCATGAGTGATATTTGCTCGTCAGTCAAATGCGCTACCGCATGCATATCCCCTTGTGCTCGCTTTACATATTTTAGATTCATTTCTTTAATAAGGGGCAACTTATCACCGGGTAGGTTGACGCCAACCACAAAGCCCGTAGAAGATTCGGCGAGAAGCGCCATACCTGCAGCGTGTACACTACCAATGTGATTTTGTACTTTTTTATAATTCTTTTGACGAAAGGTGACCGATTTCAAGTCTGTTTCTAAAATATCAATGCTGACGGTACCCGTGAGTTTCACTTTATAGCGGAACATCCATGTGAGCATTTTTTGACGAAGCCAATCAGGATAGGTATTGGCTTTTTTAGCGAAGGCGCGAAGCGGATTAGGTGCAGACATGGTTCTCTCTCTGTATTACTGACTTCTGGTTAGACCAGTTAACATAAAGCTAACGTTTCACCCTTGCAACTGGATTTTTCTTTTTCCATAAAAAAAGCAGCGCTAAGCGCTGCTTTTTGTCTTTGCTGATAAACCTATTTACTTAAACTGCATGTCGAAACCAACGAAGTAGAAGCGACCTCGAGGACTTGCTGGATAAGCGAAGTTAGTGATGAATGGTTGTTCATCAGTAATATTCTTGATACCACCATACATTTTCAGGTTTTCTTTCACCATGTATGAGAAGTTAATATCGTGCTGCCAGAACTCGTCCATCATGGCAGTATCATCAAAGTCACCTCGTTCGTATTCCTCAACTTCGACACCCGCTAGAAGTTGCTCGTCCATGTACTGCGTCTGCCAGCCTACCTGAAGTTCTTCCCACTTCCACGTTAGATTGATGTTACCGGCCCACTCAGGACGGTTCACTTCACCTAATTCAGGGTTAACTTCGGTAAGATCATTCGGATTAGTGTACTGATCAATCTCATTGACTTTAGTACCAGACACTTTCGTATAGAAAGTATGCGCACCAACTTCAAAATCGTAACCTACGCTGAAATCGACACCCGATGTTTCAAGACGAGCGAAGTTAACCTGTGTAGAGCGTAAGAAGTTCAAGCCACCAAATTGCGGTGATGACGCATCTGTATTACGGGTAAACAGTGAACAGAAGTTTTCATTCAATGATTCGCCTACATAGCAACCATTGACAATGTCATCAGAACTTACTGCGCTAATGGCGTCATCAATTTCGATACTCCAATAATCCGCCGTGACTGAGAAACCTTCTAACCAACTCGAGTTATAAACGAAGCCAGCGGTAATGGTATCGGCGGTTTCTTCTTGCAACTCAGCATTCCCCCCAGTTACACCAGGGAATGCCGCTGATAGTGGGTCGGTATAAACGTATTCACCGCTATCATCGAATGGGTTGTAACCGATAGACTGCAAGTCGGCCACACAGTTAGCTTGCAACTGGTTAGCCGCGGCTTCATCGTTGCTTCGAATACCCGCGATAACGCTGGCGTTACAAGGATCTGTTGGACGGAAAGTGGCACCCACTTCAGGACCAAATAATTCACTGATATTAGGCGCACGAATGGCTTGAGACTTTGATAAACGCACCATTAAATCTTCATGAGGCGAGTACATGAGGTTTGCACGCCATGTCGTGGTATCACCAACCGTAGAATAATCAGAGTAACGTGCAGCTAAATCTAGCGTTAGCTCTTCAACGAGGGTTTCACCCTGAATAAGCGGAACAGATACTTCCAAGAACACTTCACTTACGTCAAAGTCGCCTGTTTCATTTGCCGTTCTAATAGATGGCTGGAAGACCAATGAGTTATTGGTTGAGTAGTCTGATACCTGTGTGCCTGCGGTATACTGAGATCCCTCTGGTATAACACCTAAGCGCCACGCATCAAAGGTCGCTTCTGATTCTTCTTTACGGTATTCGCCACCTAGCGCGAAATAAAGAGGGCCATAGGGCAATTCGAAGTATTCACTTGAATCACCGGCAATCGACGCGCTAATAACTAACTGTTCGATAGTCGTTTGACTATGACTGTCTTCCGTTACCCAATCCACGGCTTCTTGAGTAATGCCAGTGGAACCCGCCCATATATTGAGTGGTACACAGCTACCATCACCCGGCGTGAACGAGAAATACCCTGGGTCATAGGATGGAATGTTAAATGCTGTAGTAACTTGTGGCGTATCGGCATCCAAGTTTACACGACAGTTCGCTTCGCCTGTTGAGGGGTCGGTCACTGCATCAATAGCAGAGAAGAAGCGGTCAACAATAATTAAGTTTTCTGTTCCGTTTTGTTCGTACTCAAACTTACCGTAGTTAACCGATACATTGTATTCCCAGTCGTTTTCGAAGAAACCTTCAAGACCGATAACACCACGTAGCGTACGACGTTCGTTTTCCGTTTTACCTTGGCCAATACCAATAGGGTCTACCGTAATAGCCACACCGCCAAGTTCACTGGCTAATGGTTGAATAAACTCAGGTAGGTAAGGGTTATCTGGGGCGCCGAAAAGCAAATCCCAATATGACGTAGGCTGACTTTCGTTTTCAGTACCTTGAACAACGTATTTCAATTCACCAAATACCGTCATACTGTCACTAAGGTCGTAATGACCTAGTAAATTAACAGCAATTTTGTCATTTGGCGTGATGAGGTAGCCTCGCTCTTGCTGAATAGTGTTGTATGAATCACCACCAAACCCTTCGAAGTTCCCCGACACTAAACCATCTTGAACTGGGCGATAACTGCCGTCTTCTGTCACATTCCAACAACCACCCAATACACCAAACGAGGCAGCACCGAACACACTGTTATAGCCAGAAAATGAATCAAGACAATCTGGGGTTCCATTGCCATCTAAATCGATGTTAGTAGACGGATCGAAACCAGCAAAGCTATATGGATTACCCGGTACGATATAGCCGTAACCAGAAGTAAAAGGGAAAGTCCGATACGGTAATACAGCCCGTGGCGCAGAGGTTGCTGCGCGGTCAAACAAGGCTAATTCAGCATCAGTCAAATTAGGCGCACTACCAAATGTGTCAGTATAGTTTTGAGTGAAGGCTTCAAGGCTTGGAATGCTTAAACCGAAATTAAACAAGCCTGTGTTATCGTAGTTATAGTACTCAGCAAGGTTAGGTGTACTACTACCAATATCACCTTGTTGGAAACGAAGCGCTGGGTTTGTCCAGTCACCACCAGAGCCAATAAGAAGGCCGTTATCGCGCTCGCTTACCCGTACACCTTCGTCACGCTGGAACTCAACATTGATAGCAAAGTTACCTTTATCGTCGTCAAAGTTAGTCCCATACAGTGCTGAGATACTTAACTGTTCGCCGTCGCCTTCGGAAGAAATGCCGGTATTAACGTCGACTTCGAAGCCTTCGTAGTCATCTCGCAAAATGAAGTTAACAACCCCTGTTACCGCATCAGCACCGTATACGGCTGATGCACCACCGGTAAGCACCTCTACCGATTTGATTAACTTAACGGGGATTGAACCTACATCCACGGCAGCAGAACCTGCAGATCCACCTACATGACGTCGTCCATTAACCAAGGTTAGGGTACGGTTTGCACCCAAACCACGTAAGTTTAGAATGTTTGCACCATCGGAAAAACTGGCTGAGTCAATTGAGCTCTCAGCCGTAGTAGATGAAAACAGAGCCGGGATATCATTAATAACATCAGTGACGGAGAATTCACCAGATAGCTGAATATCTTCTTCAGAGATAGCTTGAACAGGCGACGGCGAAGCAAGGTTGGGATCACGGGCAATACGCGACCCTGTGACAACCACCTTTTCTACATCTTCTTCTTTTATTTCGGCCTCTTCCTGTGCCTGCACTACGCTTGCATTTAATGACAACGCAGATGCGACGGCACAAGCTAGCGCCGTAACGTGGTAACGCTTTGATGAATCAAAAGCCATGTGTGTTTCTCCGACTGGATTTTTATTTATTTTTGTTTACTACAGTGATTGTTTTTATTGTGTAGTGACGGCTAAAGGTGAATAAAGGATTCCTCTGCCGTAGTTTTACTTTGTTTTACTAGCTTGGTTTAGCAAACACCGTGCCCATGTAAATACCCTGTCAACTTTGTCAGCTGCGAAAAAGGGGGCGAATTATGCATAAGTATTTATAAAAATCCATTTAATATGCGATTTTAGTGAGCTTTCAACATTTGAATGCTCAAAAATAGGGCAATTTTTGTATCAAAACAGAGAATTATTGAGGTTTGCACCAAAATCAAGCGCATGGCGCACCATGAAATGCCGAAAATGCACGACGAATGGTGAATAACCATTCACATACTTTCAGGAAAGGGTGATTTTTTAGGGACTTAGCCTTTACAGCCCCCGTCTACTTATTCTTTAGTATAAATTTGCAAATAATGAAGGAAATTTCGTCAAAACACGCGATCCGCATTGAATTCCCCTTTAATAAGCGCACGGGACTTCAGTAACGGCTCCCGCGCCACAGAGGGTTCGCGTGAACATAACTCATCATTTAGATTTAATATTCGATGTGTGAAAATTTGGAGCGGGAAACGAGATTCGCTAACTGGCCGACACTCGGTCGCGGCACCACTAAGGGGTCGCATAGATACAACTACATTATTTTGGATTTTCTTGATGTGTGAAAATTTGGAGCGGGAAACGAGATTCGAACTCGCGACCCCGACCTTGGCAAGGTCGTGCTCTACCAACTGAGCTATTCCCGCATAGAGTCGATGCTTGTGCATCTTTAAAGGCAATCTAGAGTTTAGATTGGAAATTTGGAGCGGGAAACGAGATTCGCCAACTGGCCGACACTCGGTCGCGGGCCCACAAGGGGGCGCGCTTTTCACGCTCACTGAAAGTAACATTTACTATCAGCTTTAAAATTTGGAGCGGGAAACGAGATTCGAACTCGCGACCCCGACCTTGGCAAGGTCGTGCTCTACCAACTGAGCTATTCCCGCAACAAAATGGGCACTTCGTTTGAAGTGGTGCGCATTTTACAAAAATATTTCAGTAACGCAACCATTAATTCTGTTTTTTTCGCACCCATTGAAGCGAACGATTAAATCGTAAACACTTTTTCTCGATAATACTGCATTTCCGCGATGGATTCGCGAATATCGTCTAAGGCAAGGTGCACGCCCTTTTTCTCAAACCCATCGAGAATTTCTGGTTTCCAACGCCGGGCCAGTTCTTTAATCGTACTTACATCAATACTACGGTAATGAAAGTAGGCTTCTAATTCTGGCATGTATTTCACCATGAAGCGTCTATCTTGACCTATCGTATTACCACACAGGGGTGATTTACCTGCATCAACCCACTGCGCTAAGAAAGCAATCGTTTGAGCAGCCGCCTCTTGTTCGCTCACAGTACTTTCACGACAACGGGCAGTTAAGCCGGTTTCTCCATGCACCCGCGTACACCATTCATCCATGTTGTCTAACACACTGTCCGGCTGATGCACCGCAATAACAGGCCCCTCGGCAAGAATATTTAACTGTGCATCCGTCACAATTGTGGCAATTTCCATTACCACACAGGTTTCAGGATCAAGCCCTGTCATTTCCATGTCTATCCAGACTAAGTTGCTATCATGTTTGCTCATATCATTCCTCATCGCACTTCAGACATGGCAACCATGCCTGACAAACGGTATTATTGGCATAGTATACGTGAAACTAGAAAAGAATCGTGGCGAAAAAACCAAAACTCACACAAAGACAGAAACGCCAAGTGGCCGCTAACCGCAGTAAACGCCTGCAAGGTAAACACGGCGGGCAAGATGGTCAGCAACAAGCCCATGTTGATGAAAGTCAATTGGCTAAAGGCACCGTTATCGGGCGGTTTGGAAAACATGCCGATGTAGAGGATAGCCACGGCAATGTGTCTCGATGTCATATAAGACGCACGGTGGATTCGGTGGTCTGTGGCGACAACGTGTTGTTTAGCAAAGGCGATGACGCAGAGTCCGGTGTAAAAGGGGTCATCGAGATAGTTAATGATAGACACTCGGTACTCACCCGACCCGATTTCTACGATGGCATAAAGCCCATTGCGGCCAATATCGATAATATTATTGTGGTTAGTGCAATTTTACCCTCGCTTTCAACCAATATCATCGACCGCTATCTTGTGGCCTGTGAAGATATTGGCATTACGCCTGTTATTGTACTCAACAAAGTTGAATTGCTGGATGACGACGCTCGCACCCTAGTGGATAAGCAACTCGAAGTTTATCGTCAATTAGGTTATCGCTTACTCTTTACAAGTTGTAAAACCGGTGAAGGTATTCAAGCTTTAAACGACCTGCTTAAAGACAGCGTCAGCGTATTTGTGGGCCAATCTGGTGTAGGTAAGTCTAGCCTTATTAACCAGGTGCTGCCTGATGCAGATGAGTTAACCGGGGAAATTTCAGATAATTCGGGCTTAGGTCAACATACCACCACTGCGGCTAAGCTATTGCATCTGCCAGCAGGCGGCGATCTTATCGATTCACCGGGCGTACGTGAATTCGGCTTATGGCATATTCCCACCGAGCGCATCACTTGGGGGTTTATTGAATTTCGCGATTATTTGGGTGGCTGCAAGTTTAGAGACTGCAAGCATTTGAACGACCCTGGTTGTTTATTAAGAGCAGCCGTTGAAGAAGGCAAAATTAACGCCGAGCGGTTTGCCAGCTATCACAAAATATTGGTCACCATGGATGAACAGCGCCCTAGTCATAGTCAGCCTCCTGGCGGTTAGTCACCTCTTCTACCCTGTGTAATTATCATTTTTATGCTTGTTGAACCCCCCGTCATTGGCGTCCAACAAGCTCAATTTTTATTTATTTCCTTATACCAAGTTGGTTGCATACATAATCTTAAAGTTACTTGTGAACATACAACTTAAGGTACAATTAACTGGTTAACATGATTGGAGCGTTTTTGTGCTGGACTGGCTTAAAGTAAATCTACAATACATTACCCCTAAACATTTGTTGTCTCGCCTTGTAGGCAAGTTGGCAGCGGCAGAGTTGGGCGGCTTTACCACATTCATTATCAAACTTTTTATTAAGCAATATAATGTCAATATGGATGAGGCGCTGCACTCAGATCCTGGTTATTACCGCAGTTTTAATGCCTTTTTTACTCGGCCATTAAAACCCGAAGCGCGCACGATTGACGAAAACCCTTCCGCGCTCATTCACGCCGTAGACGGCGCTGTGAGTCAATTTGGCGATATTCGTGATGACAGTATTTTTCAAGCGAAGGGGCATGACTATAGCCTCACAAGTCTATTAGGCGGTAAACCTGACATCGCCCAGCCATTTAAAGGCGGAACTTTCGCTACGGTTTACTTAGCACCTCGAGATTATCACCGTATTCACATGCCTATTGATGGCACGCTTACCGACATGATTTACGTGCCGGGTGAGCTTTTTTCTGTCAACCCACTAACGGCACAAAATATTCCTGGCCTGTTTGCCCGTAATGAGCGCGTTGTGGCTATTTTCGATACCCCAGTAGGTAAAATGGCGATGGTGCTGGTTGGAGCAACCATAGTAGCGAGCATAGAAACCGTTTGGGCAGGAACCGTGACGCCACCAGCAGGCAAAAATGTTCAACATTGGCAATATGACAAAGACAGCGAAGCCAGCGTGAAATTGAAAAAAGGCGATGAATTGGGCCGTTTCAAACTTGGCTCGACCATTGTAGCCTGCTTCGAAAACCAAGCCATTGATTTTGAGCCATTAGCGCCAGGACAAGTAACACGATTGGGTGAACCTATGGCCTATGTTGCTGGAAGCAAAGAGCTTTCTAGCTAGTTTATGGATGCTGTAAAAAAAAGCCTTATCTCTCTTCATTTAACGATTGTCCTTTTAGGTGGTACGGCGCTCTTTTCACGTGTAGTACCACTTAGCGCTAGCGATATCACGTTAATGCGGTCAGTATTTGCGTGTATCGCCCTGTTTATTTTTTTGGCAATATCAAAACAAGGTTTACGTTTAGCCAATAAACGCGACTATATTATTGCGATAGGGCTTGGGGTGCTGATGGCACTTCACTGGGTGTCTTACTTCGCCGCCATGCAGTACTCTAGCGTATCTGTTGGTATGATTGCTTTGTTTACTTTCCCCGTTATTACTGTGCTTATCGAGCCCTTTTTCGAAAAAACGCGGTTGGTATGGCAAGACATTGCGTCTACGGTAACCGTCATTGCAGGGGTGTATTTCATTGTTCCGGAAACGTCTCTTGATAACGATATAACCCTTGGGGTGCTAATCGGTATTGCTTCCGCCGTCACCTATGCGTTTCGAAACCTTATCCATAGAAAGTACTTTAAGCAGTATAGTGGCGCTAAAGCCATGGCATGGCAGACCCTTGTTATTGCCTCTTTCTTACTTCCCACTGGGGGCGAGGACATCGTTTCAGCACCGCTGAGTGCATGGTTACTCTTATTGCTATTAGGTACCGTATTTACCGCCCTTCCTCACGCGCTCATCGCCGCGAGCCTGCGCCACTTGCGGGCAAAAACATTCTCTCTCGTTGCCTGTATGCAACCGTTTTACGGGGTGGTGCTTGCCGTGTTACTCCTTGATGAAAATCCTACATGGCATACACTGGTAGGTGGCCTACTCATTACATCTGCCTCAGTGTATGAAACACTCAATACCCATAAGCTGCACAGCAACAATCAGGATGATAAGGGCGACTAAATGTTAGTTTTTGCTCACAGAGGTGCCAGCGCAACTGCACCCGAAAATACCCTTTTAGCCTTTAATCTTGCCTTCGAACAGGGCGCTCAAGGCATAGAATTCGACACCTATCAACATGCTGGCGGCATTGTGGTTTTTCACGATAAAACCTTGTCTCGTACAACAAATGGTACCGGGGCTTTGCTAGACACGCCTTTTGACCACTTGCGCTTACTTGATGCCGGCCAAGGGCAAAAAATTCCCACGTTAACGGAAACCTTAGCAACGCTTCCCCGCGACCGCTGGTGTAATATTGAAATTAAACACCTAGATAACGTGACAAAATGGGTTCGCGACGTAAAACAGGCTTTAACTGCACAAGGCATTAACCCCCAGCGCTTATTGATCTCTTCATTTAATCATCATTGGTTAAAGGCTATCAGTGCACAATGGCCAGAAGTGAAAATAGGCGCGCTGACGGCAAGTTATGAGCTGTTACCCTTCACTAGCGCGAAAATACTGCGCGCGTATTCTGTGAATATCGCCTTGGATATTGCTAATCGCGAGTTCGTTGAAGCGGCTTTAGAAGCGGGCTTTAAGGTGTTTGTGTATACCGTGGATAATGACGAAGACATGAAAATGCTGAAGGCATGGGGTGTTACCGGCATATTTACGAATGTGCCGCAACGCGCTAGCCAAATATTAGCAAGCAATCAATGAGTGAAATTTCATGTTTCGCCGGCGGCCTTCAGCCGTTGAGTTGAAGCGACACCTGCTCATTTTGCGTGGATCTGTTTACGCTGAATTTATTTGGCTTGCGTTGACCAATGCGTAGAAAAAACACTGTCTTTACAGCACTTGCACTGACGACATAAACGCATATTAATCCAATGTCCGGCCACAATCAGCAATGCCCCAACGGCAATAGTGAAGGGTTCGTACGCCTCGCCAAACATATTTTTATTCCAGTAGATGGCTCCACCAGAAAACAACAGGAGAAGAGGATACCATTTGCCATGAAAACGGGTTGCGCCACTAATGAGGGCAACCGCGCCGATGATAAGCGAGATAGTCAGAATGGTGCGTTCAAACCATAGTTGTGCAAAAAATGATGAGCCAATTAATGGCAGCAGAGGCACTACCACGGGTAACGCTAAACAATGCAACGCACATAGCCCAGACACCCAAATGCCAAGCCTGTCTAATTTTGTTGGATTATCGTTTACCGGATTTATTGCCATTGCTTTATATCACCTCACTATAGAGACGTTATAATATAACAGATACAGCAAAATTGAAATTTTTCTTCGCTAAATATTTAGTATGAGTTATAGCCAAAATGCATCGGCTCTACGAGCATACCGCCGCGACGCTCCGCGCTAATTATTCTTTGGCATGTTGAGCCATCGCGACATGGCGAAGGGGCTGATGAGGTTTTAAGTGTTCTGTTATGGAAACCAATTGTAGCCCTTCATCGCTCAAATGAGGTAACGCCTCGGCAAGGAACGCTAACGTTTCAGGGTATGGGTGGGCAATGACCACCACGCTTCCTCGATTTTTTGCTAGCGTTTTTGTACGTTCAAACTGCTGCGTTAAAAATGAGGGTGCACGCTGATGATCTAAAAAAACGTGGCGACTAACACTAGGCACCCCAAGCGCCTGAGCGACTTCTTCACCTCGGGTGTAGACGCTAGTGCGACTGTCTACAAAGAATAACCCTTGGCGTTTTATTTCTTCCATGATTGTCATCATGGCATCTTTTTCACCGGTAAAGGCACTCCCCATGTGATTATTCACACCTACCGCATAAGGCACGCTTTTTAGCGCACGGCGAAGTGTATGAGTAATAGCGGCAGGATACATGTTGGTAGTTAATCCCAAGGGCCCCATTTTCTTACCATTGGACGCTTGCATGGGCATATGTAGCATAACGTTACGCCCTTCTTCATGGGCGCGCTCTGCAATAGTCGAGGCTAGCGGCGTTTGCGGCAAAATAGCGAAGGTTACCTCCGTAGGGAGGGAAAAGGCGGCTATATCGGTGAGACGATAACCAAGATCATCAAGAATAATGATGATTTCCGGTTTGTTATTTTCAATTTTCGCATTGACGTTGCCTACCAGCATAAGTAAGCAACACACTAATAGACGCCACTGCATCTTCACTGTCCATTCTTTGTGATTATTATTTTTTATACGCGCACATTATCAGTGTAGTACCGTTACCGTATTACACTGAAATGACTTTCTTTAAAGCGGGGTTAAGCATATCAACCTGATGGCAATCTACAAGTCATTACCTTCTAAATTTAGCTGCGCTTTTTTCCAAGCCATTTTATTTCGGACACGCCAACAGAGTGGCAAGCACATAGTAGTGTAAAGCTTGCGTAAAGACCCTCAGTGGCGCTCAAATTTTCAGCGCTTAGCCGATACTATTGATGCCGAAACTTCACTTAGTGTTAAAGGGTACATTATGATTTCATCAGTCAATAGCGGCGCTATGCCTCCCCCGCCACCTCGTAGCGAAGGTGCAACGTTAACCGACGATCAAACCGATACGGTAAATAGCATTTTATCCTCTTACGATGCGGATAATTTAACTGAGACTGACGCTCAAGAAATTGCTGAACAGTTAAAAGAAGCAGGGATAAACCCAAGTAAGTCGTTAAGTTCAGTCATGAATGATGCAGGCTTTGATAGCAAAAATATTGCTGAGTTGGCAGGGCTTGGAAAACCACCCCCGCCACCACCATCAGATCAAACTGCGCAGAATCTTCCTGATACGGCGACGTTCTCTGTAACAGCGTAAGGCGCGAATAAAACGCAATTAGTTAAACCAAGCGGTGGGATTTAACGCCTTGCCTTTATGGCGAATTTCAAAATATAAGTTTGGCGACGCCTGCCCACCGCTGCGCCCCACTAGGGCGAGATTTTCACCGCGTCGAACATCGTCACCCGCTTGCTTTAGCAAGGCTTGGTTATGACCATATACACTCATATATCCTTCACCATGATCTACAATGGCAACTAACCCAAACCCTCGTAGCCAATCGGCATAGAGTACTTTACCAGAAGCAATGCTTTTCACTGCATCTCCTTCTTCTCCGTCGATAATAATCCCTTTCCAACGGACTTGCCCTTGCCTACGATTGCCAAACAATTTACGTACCCTTCCCTCCACGGGTGCTGACAACTTGCCTTTTAACTTGGCCAAACCATCTAAGGATATCTGGGCAGCTTCTGCCGCGCGCTGGGCGGCTATTCTTGCTGCTTCAATCGCCTCCCTTAAGGCTTTTTCGTCTTCCTGCAGCGCCGCTATTCGCTCACTTTCACTCGCAATGGTTTGATTAAGCTTAGCAAGGGTCTTTTTACGGTCGTTTTGGCGAGTGAGTAATACCGCTCGTTGGTTTTTCTGCTCATCGAGTAACGTAAGCAAAGAGGCCGCTTTTTCAGCTAATGAGGCAGTCACGGTTTCAAGGCGCGCAACATTGTTTTTAAAATTAGTAATTTCAGATTGGCGTGCTTTAGCGAGATATTGATAATAAGTGATTACCCGCTCGAAGGTTTTCGCATCTTCTTGGTAAAACATCATTTTTGCGTAATCATAATGCCCTGCCATGAATGCGCTTTTCAATTGGCTAGACAATAAAGATTGCTGTTGGCGAATGGCGGCTTTTAGCGAGCTTTGTTCTTGCTGCAGACTTTGTTGCTCCGCCTGCAGCTGGCGTAAATTATCATTGGTTTGCGTTAGTTTTTTAGCCACTTTTGCAATGTCTAGTTCAGAAGCTTTAAGCACATCAGCCAGCTCTTTTGCGCTGGCTTTGCTATTGTCGAGCACCTGTTGACGAGCACGAAGTTCAGCTTGCAGTTCTGCGAGCTTTTCTTGCTCATTGTCTTGACCAAACACTTGGCCGCTTATCAACGCAAGCGCAATAATGCATAGGGTTTTACCTACATTATACGCGCGCTCAAATTCATTCATTAAAGAAAAAGCCTTAAACCAAAATATAAAGAAGAAGTACGCGCTATCAGTGTATCCGAGGGAGGTAGCAAATCCCAGTGCAATTTATTCGTAATATCAAGCATCTAAAATATTCTCTCAGCGAGGAAGGGGCATCAAGAAATAGCAGGCTGGTTTCTCGCCAGTTTTTCTATATACTTTGCACTCTTTTTTGGTCTATAGACAAGGTTTGAGGTAATGGATCAGGTAATCGAGTTTGCCGGAAATAATATTGTACTCGCCGGCGTGTGGGTTGCGCTTGTGGCTATGTTGATATTCAGTTATGTATCTTCACTCACCTCTTCAATCAAAGAGGTAAGCACACACGACGCCACGTTAATGATAAATAAAGAAGATGCTGTGGTGTTAGATATTCGTGCACAGAAAGAGTTTAAAGCTGGGCATATTCTTGGCGCAAGGCAGATAAAACCCGAAGCATTAAGAGAGAAAAATTTTAATACGCTTGAAAACAGTAAAGATAAACCCATTATCGTAGTATGCGCGATGGGAAATCAGGCGCGTGGAACAGCGAACGCTATGTCTAAAGCTGGCTTTTCAAAAGTTAGTGTACTTAAAGGCGGCATGAACGCTTGGCAAAGTGCCAGTCTACCAATATCAAAGTAATAGGTGAACTTCATGAGCAAAGTCGAATTATACACAAAGGGCCACTGTCCCTATTGTCATCGCGCAAAAGCACTTTTAAATGAGAAAGGTGTGGAGTTCCAAGAGTACCCTATTGATGTTCAGCCTGAGCTACGCGATACCATGATCGAAAGGGCGAATGGCGGTTGGACAGTTCCGCAAATTTTCATCAATGACGAACACGTTGGTGGCTGCGACGATTTAATGGCTTTAGAAGCACAAAACAAACTAAACCCAATGCTAGGTTTAGCGTAACGCGTCAGCGCATGTAGCAACGCACTAGATTAAATAAAACGACAAATAAATAGGAAATACCATGGCTGACGAAAATCAGACAACCGACAACCAAGCCGCAGGTGAACAAGCTCAAGCGCCTCAATTTAATATTCAGCGCATTTTCACAAAAGATATTTCTTTTGAATCTCCAAATGCCCCTGCCATTTTCACGAAAGAATGGAAGCCTGAGATAAAGCTAGATATTGACACTAGCACCAACAAGCTCGATGAAAGTGTTTTTGAGGTTGTGCTTTCCGTGACGGTAACAGCATCACTAGGTGAAGAAACCGCGTTCTTATGTGAAGTACAGCAAGCCGGTATTTTTGCCATTGGCGAAATGCCAGATCAGAATAAAGCGCATATGTTGGGTTCATATTGTCCAAACCTCCTGTTCCCTTATGCGCGTGAAACCATTTCTAACTTGGTTAACCGAGGCACATTCCCTCCACTTAACCTAGCGCCAGTAAACTTTGATGCTATCTTTGCTGCATACATGCAAAAGCGTGTGCAAGAAGCACAAGGCGATGCGCCTAAAATGGACGCCTAATTAGGTGACCGGGAAGCACGTGGATATGAAGTCGAATTCGGTTTCAGTATTGGGGGCGGGGTCGTATGGCACCGCCCTTGCTTTTTGTCTTGCCAGAAATGGTAACCCAACGCTGCTTTGGGGTCGTGATGAAAAGCACATTGCTGAAATGGAAGCGAATCGAGAAAACAGCCGCTATCTTCCCGGCGCAACCTTTCCGGACGCACTAGTTGTTAGTGCCAACTTAGAAGAAGTGGTTGCCGCCAGCCAAGACATATTGGTAGTGGTTCCTAGTCATGCTTTTACAGCTATGCTTCAAAGTTTAAAGCCATTGCTTAAACCACATCAACGTATCATTTGGGCGACCAAGGGGCTGGAACCTAAAACCGGTCGTTTGCTTCGCGATGTAGCTGAAGAAACACTGGGTACAGATTATCCTTTGGCCGTATTGTCAGGCCCCACTTTTGCCAAAGAAATGGTCGCCGGCTTGCCTACCGCTATTTCACTATCGTCTACTGACGAAACCTTGAGTGACGAGTTTGCAGCAAAACTCCATTGCGCGAAGTCATTCCGTGTGTACAAGAACTCTGATTTCACTGGCGTGCAATTAGGCGGTGCGGTTAAAAATGTTATCGCTATTGGCGCAGGTTTAGCCGATGGGCTTGGGTTTGGCGCTAACGCCAGAACGGCTCTCATCACCCGAGGTTTGGCAGAGCTCACTCGTTTAGGCGTGAAGCTAGGTGCCAATCCAGAGACGTTCATGGGTATGGCTGGCCTTGGCGACCTAGTACTTACCTGTACCGACAACCAGTCGCGCAATCGGCGCTTTGGGCTAGCATTAGGCCAAGGCAAAAGTGTTGACGTGGCGATTGATGAAATTGGTCAGGTGGTTGAAGGTTACCGCAATACTGAAGAGGTTCATGTTCTGTCACAAAAAGTGGGTGTAGAAATGCCTATTTGTGAACAGATATACGCTGTGCTCTATCATGGCAAGTCACCTAAAGACGCGGCCCTAGCCCTGCTAGGCCGAGATTTGAAAAGCGAAGCGTAATGAATAGTTGATGGTTTTGCTTAGTTGCAAGAACCATCAGCCTCTTAACGCCCCACTCTTCCTCTCTTTATATTGCTTATTTACCCGAACTTAGCGGGCTTCCCTGACCACGATTACTTTAGTGTTGTCGTGATAGCCAGTGTGACTGCGCTTATAGCGTTTCACTTTTTTCACCTTATTGTAAGGTGAATCGACAACCACATAGCGATTACCATGCTTGCGATAGTAATGATTATTAGCAACGTAATAACGATGATTGTCGATAAGTTCTACCCTATGTAATTTTGGTAATACGTTAACGAATACGCCAATTTCGGGTACTCTGACAGCTACGTCAATCAAAGAGCGGGCAGGCTGAGTAATAACAGTTGCTGTTTTGTTCGCCGCTCTATGAGTGTGAGAATGATGATCTGAGTGCGCGCTTGCTTGCCCCGTAATCATTAAACTAACGCCAGTGATAATACTCAAAATGATACGTTTCATAGTGCTTCTCCTAGCTCATTTGTGTAAGTTCACAAGCTATATTAATGAGCGAAGCTGAACGACAACTGACTCAGGCTGGCTTTATACCAGTCCGCATAGATCATTACCCGATCTGTACGTAACGCACAAAAAAGCCCTGATGACAGGGCTCTCGTATTACTGTTTGAGAAAATCTAAAAGCTATGAGGAAGTGATGTCGGCACCAGCACTTTCTCTGTAGCTTGCAACAACTGATGAGAGTACCGCTTGATAATTACTGATCACAGATTGTCTTGCAGAGAAAAAGCTTCGTTGGGCATTTAGCAAGTTAAGAAAGTCAGTGTCTCCGGCTTTGTAGCGAATATCAGCAAGACGATAAAGCTGCTGATTATTCTCAAGTGACGCTAATGCGTAGCGGTAGTTTTGCTGATTAAATACCAAGTTGGTTTGGCTATTTAACAAGGCTTCTATTGCACTAAGCACGGTCTGCTGATACTGCAATATCGCTAAATCCACATCGGTTTTTGCTGCTTTCTCTGCAGCTTCTAACCTACCACCATCAAACAAGGTTGCTGCTGAGTTTATAGCAGCACTTAACGTCCACCCTTGCGCTAAATCCAGTAAATCACTAACGCCGATATCTGCGCTTAAGCTCATTCCAGGAAGACCCGCCACTGACGCTTCGTAAAACGTTAAATCAGCCTGCTTAAATTGCGCTATAGCTAGCTGAATATCTGGACGTTGCTTCAACACCTCAGCGCTTAGCGCAGGCGCCGCTTCGGGCAATGAAAAATCGGTAAGAGAAAGGGCAAGCAGCGCCTTTAAATCAGGCGTATTCAGCTGCATAGATTCACGACCTAACAATACCGCTAACGCCCGCTCGTTCAGCGTTAAGCTATTGCGCAGTCGTAGCACCTCTGATTGCGCGCTAATTAACGTATTGCGCTGCTGAGAAACCTCGATACCAGAGGTATCGCCTTCTTCAAAGCGAATTTGAACTAGCTTTAACAACTCTTCGCTAATCTCTACGTTTTGTAAAGCAATAGACAGACGCGACTTTAGTGAAATCTGCTCAAGCAGCGTATTTATGAACAACGCCTGAGTATCTAACAATGCATCGGTAAATTGATACTGTGCCGCATCAATACCTAGTTGACGACTGCGCTGCTGCGCATCTCGTGTGCCCCATATATCCGCATCATAACTCAAGCCCATCCCGCCCGACGATGAATGACTAGAAAGACCGCTGTCTAGGTCTCTTCCACTTCGGCCTGATGCCCTTGCGGTAATCGTGGGCACATCACCTGCATTAACTTGCGCTAATAAAGACTGCGCTCGTTTTACCCGCTGCTGAGCTTGATTAAGCGTTATATTTTGACTTTCGAGCATCTTCATGATAGGCGCTAATTCAGCCACCTCAAACACCTTCCACCAAGATGCCGTTACCGGTTTGTTAGAACCCGCTGGCTTCTCTATTTGCAATGCCTGGGTATCAGTCTCGGGCAGCGTTGTAGAAGGTGAATGGGCGCAGGCTGTTGTCAGCGCTAAACAAGAAATCGCACATAGAATCGAACGAGAAGCAAAAGGCATGGTAAAACGTAAAGAATGCATGGCGTTACTCCTCTGCCAGTGCGTCGATGGGATTAAGCTTTGATGCTTTTTGCGCTGGGGCGTAACCAAAGATGAGCCCTACCGCGAGTGACGTGACAAAAGCCAAAACAGGCGGCATTAGCGTATAAGCGACAGGCACACTGAATGAGGCAACAATAAGCACAACAAGATAGCCCAGCAGAATGCCAAATATGCCACCTAAGATACACACTACCCACGCCTCAATATTGAACTGCCGCAAGATATCGCGAGGTTTAGCCCCCGTTGCAATGCGTAGTCCTATCTCTCGTTTACGCTCGGATACATTGACCAACATAATATTCATTACACCAATACCGCCAACGAACAAGGATATGGCAGCCACAGACGCCAAGAGCCAAGTTAACGTGTCTTGTGTTTCCGTCACCGCCTCTACCAAGGACTCAGTGGTACGCACCATCACATCTTCTTGACCGTGCCGCTCCACAAGCAGTGCCAGCACGTCGTCTTTTACTTTCGTGGCCACTTCGGTGCTTTCAGCTTTGATAGTTATGCTACTTAAGTAGTCCCGACCAAACACTTTCAAACGACCTGTGGTAACCGGAATGAGCACTTCGTCATCCATATCGTTACCACCTGCACTGGCGCCTTTAGAATTAAGCACACCGATAACTTGGTAGAAAGCATTTTGCATCAAAATATACTCGCCTACTGCCCGGTATTTGTCGTCAAACAAGGTCTCAGCCACCGTATTACCTATCACCACCACTGGTGCGTAGTTGGTGACGTCTTCATCAGTGAAGAACACGCCCTGAGCCATTTCCCAATCTTTAGCATGAAAATAGTCAGGCGTCGTGCCAGTAATACGTCCTGAAAAATCGTTTTCACTGTATCTGATGGTTGCCCGTGCACTTCGTTCAGGTGCGACATACGCTACTCCGGGAACATCTTTCAATGCGTTAGCATCATCTAAAGTTAGCGATGCGATATCACCTGATGAACGCATGTTTTTTCCACCCGGCCTTATAGAGATTAAGTTGGTGCCAATGGTTTCTATGCGATCTAAAACTTGCTGCTTACCACCTTCACCAATAGCCATCATGGTCACCACAGCCGCAACACCAATAATGATGCCTAAAAGGGTGAGCAAGGTTCTAAACCAATTCATTTTTAGGGCATTGAATGCCATAGAAAGTGCAGAAAAAAGTGAAATACTTGGATAGGGCTTAATTACAGGTATTTGTGGCTGCGCGGTTGCCGGTGTGTTATTTACCGATACCGAATCCTTTTCTGCCAACGTATCTTGGCTAGGCACCGTTGCCTTAGTATCAGTAACAATTTTGCCATCAAGCAAATGTATTTGCCTGTCTGCATGTTCAGCAACTGCACTGTCGTGGGTGATAAGAATAATGGTCACACCTTCTGCGTGAAGCTCGCGAAGCAGTGCCAGAAGCTGCTCACCGCTTGTTGAGTCAAGTGCGCCCGTGGGCTCGTCGGCTAATATTACCTCTGCCCCGTTAATTAAAGCGCGGGCTACCGAAACACGCTGTTGTTGACCTCCAGATAGCTCTCCAGGCTTGTGACTTTTTCGACTTGAAAGCCCCAGTTTATCCAGCAATTGCATCGCTTTTTGGGTGCGCGCTTCGTTAGACGTGCCGCTATAGATTGCAGGAAGCGCCACGTTTTCAGTCGCGTTTAGCGACGACAGTAGTTGATAACGCTGGAAAACAAACCCAAATGTTTTCAGGCGAAGGGCAGAAAGCTGATCCGGATTTAGCGTAGACACTGACTGCCCATGAATACGGTACTCGCCATCTGAAGGGGTATCTAAACATCCTAAGATATTCATCAAGGTCGACTTTCCCGACCCCGATTGCCCCATAATAGCGACGAATTCACCTTTGTCTATTGATAACGACACATTATCCAACGCGGTTACTTCAAAACCTTCTGTTTTGTAACGGCGCGATACGCCGTTAAGTTGTATTAACGACATATTAGAACCCATCACGGCGGCGCGGTGGACCAGACGGCGGCTGTCCGCCGGGTACTCTGCGCATACCCGCAGTAGGCATTGCGGTGCCGTCTGCTAGACCCACCACCACTTCATCGCCTTCTGATAAGCCTTCTGTAATTTGAATATGAGTTCTGTTTTTTATACCGACTTTGACTGGAGTGCGAACCACATCATCGCCTTGCTTAAGCATTACAAATTGATTGCGACCTCGCCCTTTAACTGCCGCTAGCGGCACAGACAGCGCCTCTTTTTCCTGCTCTTGCACAAAGAAAACTTGCGTGGTCATAGCATCCATTAAAGTGCGCTTAGGGTTGTCGACATCAATAAGCACTTGGTATAACACAACGTCGTTGAGAACGGTTGGCGTAGGCAGCACTTGACGAACGGTAGAGTGGTAGAAGGTTTTGTTATCGCCCAAGGTAGAGAAATACACTGGCATGCCGCGCTTTATTTTCTGCACATCGGCTTCAGATACTTCTGCGCGTAGCGTCATTACCGATAAGTCTGAAATTTGAAGCAACACAGGGGCGTTTTGATTAGCATTAAGGGTTTGCCCCTCGCGCACCTGCAATGTAGCAATAGTGCCGGATATTGGCGCAAATATCTTTGCAAAACCTAGCTTAGTAATATCCCCTTCAAGTGACGCTTCGTCAGCTTTAATCTGCGCGATGCTTGCTGTGATTTTGGTATCGATAACTTTAAGGTTGGTGTTGCTGCTTACTACAACATCCTGGCTAACCGCATTTTGCTTAAACAGGTTTTGGTTACGCTGCGCTCTTACTTCGGCGAGTTCTCGCTCTGCCCGCAGTTGTGCCAACTGCGCTTTTTTGCTGTCCAGCGCCGCTTGAGAATTTTGTACTTGGGTTTCAAATACGCGGGCATCTATTTCCACCAGCAAATCGCCTTCTTTGACAATATCACCCTCTTCTACGTGAATATTATCTACCTGCCCTGAAACCTGAGCACCCACCTCTACGTAGCGTTTAGGCTCTAATTGCCCTGTTGAAACCAAACTAAGCTCTATATCCTGAACTATCGCAGGCTGAAAAAGATACTCGGGCTGAGACGACGATTTAAAAAAGATAGAGTAAATGGCGTAGCTAGAAGCTCCTAGTATGATTACGACCAAAATACACTTAACAATAAGAGAAAATTTCAACGTATTGAGTCCTGACAAAAATAGGGGAACACTATACTCAAAGTAAACAGTATCAACGACATTACTGACGATACTTTACCCATCTTTACACTTTACTTATCCTTTCGCAGGATTGGTGCGTTTCAGTTGTATCTAGATAGCGAGGCGCGCGATGACCGCTGTAGAGTATACGGACACAGAAAACAGCAACCACTATTAGTTTGTAATAACCCAGCAACATAAAATGTTAGAAACCACAATGACAGCGATTATAACTTTCGGTAAAAGCTGCGCTTTAGAATACCTTTTGTTTCACTTAACCGTGAATTACCGAGCCCCTTCGTAGCCAAACTGACGCCAGCTTTCATACACAAACACAGAAACCGCGTTTGATAGGTTCATACTGCGACTGTCTGGCAACATAGGAATACGAACCCGCTGCTCTGGTGGTAATGATTGAATGAAATCGTCAGGTAAGCCTCGGGTTTCTGGGCCAAATATGAGTGCATCGCCTTTTTGATACGATACATCACTATGAAACGCTTTGCCTTTTGTCGTACATGCAAATATACGTTTAGGCTTAGCCCCATTGATATAGGCCTCTAGGTTCGGATGACGCTTCACATGCGCAAATTCATGATAATCTAGCCCTGCTCTGCGCACACGCTTGTCGTCCCACTCAAAGCCTAACGGTTCAATTAAATGCAAACTGAACCCACTGTTTGCACATAGGCGAATAATGTTCCCGGTATTCGGCGGGATTTCTGGCTGATAAAGCACAATGTCTAACATAGTGATATTTCTTTTAAGTCAATTAAGTTCATGGTGAGCGTGTTCGTACTCACTCCCAAAACGGGGGCAGCTTAAATTTAAAGTAGTGACTGAGCAAGAGATTAAGACGCTAAGTTGCTGCGAGAAAATCCAGCACCTTTGTCATCGCCTCTTCCCGTAAGTCATCTGATTCAGTAAAGATTTCATGATACGCTTTTTCTATCACCACCAGCCGTGCATTCGGCATTCGCCCAACCACTCGCCGCTGGCGTTTATTGTCGATAATAGCGTCATTATCTGCACTGAGTACTAATGAAGGGGTGGTAATTGCCCCGGCGCTTTTTTCTATGGTATTCATTGCCCCATGTGCTGCGCACAACCATTCAGTTGTGACGCCACCAAGTTGAATGCGACGCTCCTCATCATACAGTGCACGAAACAGCCCATAACGCGTTTTACTGTGAGTGAGTTTATTTAATGAATATGGATATGCAATATAAGGCGTTTGACCAAAAAAATACCCAGACTGTTGCTTCCTAAGCTTGTTAACGGCAAGCCCAGCAGTAATAAGGCTATTAGCAAGCCAATTGGGCAGTGCAGGCTTTATTCCAAACATAGGAGAAGCCAGTACGGCTTTAGAAAACAAGGTGGGTAAGCGCAACAGCGTCAATGCACCAATTGCCCCGCCCATAGAGTGGCAAAGCAACTGTAAGCGACCTTGCTGTTTAGGGACGACAATATTTTGGGTGAAATAAACCAAGTCATCTACGTAATCGTCAAAATGCGCGACGTAACCATGCTGAGGGTCGTGTGTCATACGCCCCGACAACCCTTGACCTCTGTGATCGAGAATAAATACAGCGAAGCCATTCTGGTACAAGTCGAATACCAACTCTTTGTACTTCAGATAAGATTCGATACGGCCAGAACTGATAACAATGGTTGAGCGAGGCGTGTCTGGAAGACACCACGCATAGTGAACATCAACGTCACCTTTGCCAGCAAAATGCCCGCGAGACACCTGCTCTTCCCAAAATGGATCTATGGTATTATTAAAGGTATTTGCTAAATCCTTTTCCGAGGTAAATTTCCAACCCATCAACACATCCTACAAAAATAAACGCTATGAGCAGGTGTTTAGATAAAGAAACTAACCGGTTTTTTTCGGGAACGACAAGGTTACCACTAGACCATGCTTCTCACCTGGCTCGGCTTGAATGGTGCCATCATGCAACTCTACAGACGCTTTTGCAATGGACAGACCAAGACCAACACCGCCAGACTCCCTTTCTCTTGCCAATGATGCGCGATAAAAGGGCGCAAAAATACGTTTACACTCTTCTTTTGATAATCCACTTCCATCGTCACTAATGATAATAGACCACTGTTTATCTGTAACAGCAAAACTCACTTCTACAAGGTAGTTTGCATGCCTAAGCGCGTTGCGTAATACATTCTCCACCGCTCGGCATAACATGGTTTGATCTGCCGTTACCGTAAGTTTTGGGATAGGCTCAATATCGAGCATTTTATTGCTATTGGCAGCCTCGAACTGTCCGTCGGTAAATACGTCTTTCAACAGTAAAGAAAGAGTGAAAGAGGAGAAGTCATGCATTCCTGCTTCCGCTTTGCTAAGGGCAAGTAATTGCGCGACTAAGGTTTCCATACGTTCAGCTTCGCGCTCTATACGAACAAGACTGGCTGGATCGACATGTTGTTGATGAGCTAAACCCAGTGCCATTTGTAAGCGCGCCAAAGGTGAACGCAATTCATGTGAAATATCGGCTAAAAGTCGTTTTTGCCCCGTCCACATACTATTTAGCTGATTCGCCATTTTATTAAAATCGCGGGCTAATTGCCCCAATTCATCTTGTCGAGAATCGGCATTTTCTACACGACTTTGCCATTCTCCCGCCGCAAGGGAGCGCGCGGACTTTTGGATGCGCAAAATAGGACGAGTCAGGGATTTTGCAAAAAGCCAGGACAGCAAAGACGTAGTGGCAATAGCGATAAATAAAATCAAGAAAAACGGCATGCTATTGCCCGAGGGCCCTTCAAAGCGCAGTAAAAACAATGCATAACGCTTGTCGCCTCGCTCAAATTGCATAGGGCCAACCACACGAAAAGCACCACGCACAAGTGAAATAGGCACCTGTTGATCGACAATCCGCAAAATGTCTGTTCTTTCCTTCTCTCGCAAAGGCGGGCCGCCAGGAGAAACAAAACGCTTTGTATCCAAGTCAACCGCAATAGCACGCCCATGGAAGGGACGTGAATTTCGCTCAAGCGCCATCATAAGTGGCCCTCTCGCAGCTATTGGGCTACTAATGCGTTCAGCCACTTGCTCCAAATCAGCAAGTTCTTCAGGTAACGCCGCGTTAACCTGTAAATCTTCAAATAATAATCGACTCCCCCATACTGCCAACACTGCTGTGACAATAAACGTCGCCCAAAACCAGAAGAATAAGCGCCCCATAATGGCGCGAGTAGGATTAATACGGCGTAAAAATTTCATTAATTAGGCATCAACATATAACCCACCCCACGGATGGTCTTAATTTTCTCTTGTGCGGTAACTTTCGCCATTTTTTTACGGAGGTTACTCACGTGCATATCAATACTGCGGTCAAAAGCCTGGAGGGGTTTGCCCAACACTTTCAAACTAATCTCTTCTTTCGTCACGCGGTTACCCGCATTTAGCATAAGCAGTCGAAGGGTTGAAAACTCGGTACTGGTCAGCGCCATTTCCGTCTTTTCGATTTTGGCCAGCTGACTACTTGGGCTTAAGAAGATATCATTTACTAATAAATCTTGTTCTATGGTACCGCCGTTACTGTTTAGCGCCAAACGGCGAAAAATCGCTTTAATGCGGGCAACGAGCTCTCGGTGATTAAAGGGTTTAGGTAGGTAATCATCTGCACCCAGTTCAAGCCCTAAAATGCGGTCGTAATCATCCCCTCTCGCCGTTAACATAAGTACTGGGGTAGCATGACTAACACGTAGTTTCTTGAGTACGTCAAATCCATCCATCATGGGCATCATGACATCAAGCAAAATGAGATCATAATGGCCGCCGGAGGTCGCTTCCGCTAACCCCGACTGACCATCATTACATACTTTCACCTTATACCCAGAAGTACCAAGGTAAGTGGCAAGCATATCGGTTAATTCAGTATCATCATCAATGATTAAAATAGACTGTAAGTGGATTTCTGAATCCATGGTCTTTGACTCTACTATTACTTGGTTCATTGGTTATTTACTCTGATATGTTACACCGAGCTGGCAATACACAAAATATGCTTTGCAGGCTTATCGATATAAAGTAGTAAAGATACGCCCGTTGGATACTTTTATTGCTTATTAGTCGCGCATATTCGGGCTTTCTTTAAGGTTAATACAGTAATTAGCGCTACTATAAAGCCTTCGACCACCGGAATCTTTATCGGGTTCAACCTTTACACAAGCTTTACAGTGACTTGACGGCGTTAACACGACTTCACGCTACTATTTACTCGTCAATATCAAAAGGAGACGAGCATGAAGATGATTCTGATTGCATCCGTGTTAGCAGGCACCCTTGCCTTAAGCCAAAACACGTATGCAAACCCTCAACCTTCGCATCAAGGAGCGCATATGCAGGTTGAGGAATGGATTAATTCCCTACGCGGCCTATCGCTTAATTCAACGCAGAAGGCACAAATAAAAGCCCTATTTGAGGATTTTCGTGAGGCTCAGGAAAAACCTGATAGACCGAAAATGATCGATAGCGAGATCCTTGTTGAGGCCTCAGCTGAAACAATACGCAACTGGGCTGAAGAGCGGGTAAAAACGCGTCATGAACACGGGTTTGCGCTCGCGACATTTCGTCATCAGGTTTTCGAAAGCCTAAACGAAGAGCAGCAAGCAAAAATAGTCGATAGATTGACGCGCTTATCAAGTAATAAGCCTCGGTCTCGCAAAGGCAAAAACATGAAGGGCCCTAAACGAATGCCTTCTATGGCAATGGGTATCATGTTGACTGACGAGCAAAAAGAAGCGTTAAAAACGCTAGATGAAAGCCAAAAAGACAGTGGCCAGCTAGACCGAGAGTTAATACAGCGCTTTATGATGGAATCATTAACCTTAGTGCATAGTGATAACTTTTCTATCGATACTTGGAATACGCTTATGCAACGCTATTACGAAGACATGGTGTCGTTAGAAGAAGCCAGAATGACTCACCAGCAAATGCGACTCGCTATATTTACACAACAACAACGTGAACAATTAGACGCGAACCGAGAAGAAGTTCGCTCACTTAGAGAACTTTTTGCTCCACCTCGGCCAAACGAGTAGTTCTGTTTCGCTCTCGTATATAAAGCGCCCTATTGGGCGCTTTTTCGTGCTATAGGAGCTACGATGTCAAACAATTGCAATGCCCCTTCAATGCCTTCGTTAGAAATTATGCTCACTTCATCCCCTATATGGGTGACAGACAGTCTGCCTTCTTCAACCGGCAGCATGACACTTTTCGTCGGAGCCATAAGCACAGGCAAAGATTGCTGCTTGTACAATTGAAAACTGTCCTGAGTAGTGATGCCATGCGATGCGCCCATATCTACCACATACTGCTGATTGTAAATATTCACGATACGGGCAAAAGTTGGCTCACAAGCAATAGCAGAAGAAACATCAGACACCGCTGCGTTCACTGTGTTTAGCACCATTCGGCCAAAGTCGCTGCGCCAAAATAAGCTGTTGCTGGTATCTACACGATAATGACTATCGTAGGGCCAATCGGCTTCGCTGTGATAACTTTCATCGAAGATAACCCGCTGCCGAAAGGTATCGAGTACAAATACTTGAAGGGTGAAATTGCGCCGTAAGGCCACTTCATCGCTACTGAATAAAGCGTCACTTTCTGAAACCTGTTCAAACAGGCTAATGTCTCTAATATAACCGAACAGCGCAAACTGCTGGCCATAGGTGTCTCTTAAATAGGTGGCTTTGGTTTGCAAGTCGGCACCACTTAATGCATCTGCGGCCCACATATTAGGTTGTGTCAGTGATTCGGCTATTTGTATCACATCCGGGAACTCCGGCGACCCTTTAAATTGTTGAGCAAAACGCTGTGTAATGTGAGTACCCAAATTGTAAAGAGCCCCAGTCGCGGCTTGCCTTGGGTCAAGCAGCGCGAAATGGGTTACCAGTAAACGCTTCTGAAAACGCTGTGGTTTACAATCGAAAAGTGGTGTTAAGTTTACATTGACCACCACAGTCAGAACGTTATCTTTTACCGTTTCACTCAAAATTTCTACGCGCTGTATTCTGCCTGCGGTAGATAATTCCGCTTTACTACTCAGTACCAAACCGTCAATGAGCACGTCTTCAGCGGCAATAACGGATCCACTCTTATAAGAGGCATCAGCGATGGCATTTTTAATCACGGTGGCACGCACAGACGCAAGATCAGCACCAGTAAAGTTTAAGCTCGCCTCACCTTGCACCCATTCTCCGTATGCCGCAAAAGGGCAACAAGCTAATACCAGCAAGAGGCGTAGTGTACATCGAAATAAAGATGCCATTGTGCGTTAACCGAAGATCGCAAAGAGCTTATCTATCACCGAGCGCTTCTGCGTATCTTGTAATTCTCCCGTACCGCTGTATTCAATTAGCGCATTACCTACTTTTGAAGACAGTACCGAGTTACTTTCATCAACGTCCTCTTTTCTCACTTCACCAGAAAAGCGTATGTATTCTTTACCTCGATTCATGGTTATCCATTTTTCACCGGTCACCAGCAAATTGCCCGCAGGGGTAATACCCGTAACATACACAGTGATACTCCCTTGCATTGAGTTAGATTGCTTAGTTTGTGCTGAGCTATTAAACTCGCTGTCTTGTGCATGCTCTACTGTAAAATCATCACCTTCAATTTGGATCCCCCCCACCTTTAACGTCAACGGGTCTATATCAAAGCTGCTGTCTTTATCGGTATTGAAATCTAGCGACTTTTCAGATGATGTCTCTTCATCAAGCTTAACGAGAATCATATCGCCCACCTTGTAATGGGTGTGGCGTTCATACAATCCCATAGCGAGATCGGGATTAAACAAAGAACCGCTAGGCAAGCGCACATCTTCCACTGGGTAGGAACGAACAGGCGTATAATCTGGGTGCCCCGGCCTAGGCTCTTCTTCTGTTTGCGTAACGGCTCGCTGCACCACTTGTGGATTGGTCGGGCTGCTGGCCACCACAGCCTCTTCTTCCGATACCGTTTGTGCGCACCCGCCCAATGTAAAGATGAAGCAAATAGAGAATATATGGCATCGTTTTTTCATAGTTCTTTCTGACATTAAGAGATTAAAACCAAGTTTAGGTGCCATCCATGACCGTTGAACGGGAGCAAGTTTAACCAATAATTTATAGCGCGAAATAGCCGACTGATTAAATTTGCAAAACCTTTACAAAACAATGAGATGCCTGCGGGTAAGGGGATGTTATGGCCTTAGAAATGTCAACACAAGGAAGCATTAATTCATTGCTTTCATCAATACCGTCGACCAGCGTAAATGCAACGCAAACTGAGTCTACTCAAACCGATGAAGCGGCAAATGATAGCCAAGGTTTGCCGTCTATGTTTGCCGCTTTGCTTTCACAGTTGCCGACCTCCTCTGATGAAGAGGACACCAGTACGTCAGATGACGCAGAACCAAGCTTAAGTACAGGCATGTTATCTGCGCTAACCTCAGATGACGCCATTGGCACGATGCAAAACTCCCTATTAAGTGCATTACAAAATAATGTATTTTCAGGGTTAACCAGTGCCGCTATGGCATCATCAAGCGAAAGTGACAGCGGCACGACAACCAATACCACTGTTGAAGAAACCGCGCTGGATGAAAATACAAGTTCGGCGGGGGCCATTTTTGATAGCTTATATACATCCGCTTTCGGGGAAGATGGTTTAAACTTAAATGACGGTTTTGACACCCTCAACATTGTGAATCACTTACCGATAGTGTCGGATATTTATGAGGCCACAACATCCAGCCACGTTGATGCCGCTGCAAGTCTGGCGGGAAGCTTTTTATATGGCGGAATGGCTGGCATGCTATACAACGTGGCGGATTTAGCTGTTGAGGGAATGACAGGTAAAAGTATCTCTTCCAATTTGTGGGATGTAGGTAAGCAAGTTTTTGGCTCATCGAGCACAGAGGCTGAAATTTCCGGGGTTGTGGCTGAAACCGAACTGGCTTCCACCGGTGATGATGCGTATCAATTTGTGAAAAGAAATATCGGTGGCTAACCGCCGCCCTAGGCATCTCTTACAAAAAGCGATGTGATCATCGCTTTTTGTGACTCGGCTACCTAGGTGACGCGATTAAAACGTGGGTTTGATTGGCTTATATTCTGAAGATAAAAACCAAGGTGAAGTCACCACTAAATCAGCCGTAGCGGGCGTACAAGCTACTGGTACATTCCACACTGAACATAATCGAAGTAAAGCTTTAACGTCAGGGTCGTGAGGAGCGGCGTTTAACGGATCCCAAAAGAAAAAAAGCGCATCCAATTTATTTTCAGCAATAAGAGCGCCTATTTGCTGATCGCCCCCAAGTGGGCCACTTTTATAGCGGGTCACTTCAAGGCCGGTCTCCTTGTTGATTAAACCGCCTGTTGTGCCAGTGGCAACAAGATTACATTGCTCTAGTATTTTTATATGCTGCTTAACCCATACTAATAACTCTGGTTTTTTATGATCGTGAGCGACCAGCGCCACGGTTAGTTTACTCATCTTATTATTCTTCCTTTCAGAAACCTTGGCTAATTTATAGCAAACCGCTAAGCGAATTACGACAACCAGTATAAATATTCAGTTTTATACCTTTTATTGTCAACTAACTGTCATCGGCAGTTTGTTAGAATGTAGAAAATAAAAGTGGTGCGACCAGGAAAAACAAATAAAAATATTTATACATTAATATTGCATAAATATTCTTTTTTAGTAAACTAGTCAGCGGTTAAGGCATCTACCCCAGATTGGGTTGATACAGAAACAGGATACAACGATGACACAACCAACTCGCGTTCACAGCGTCATGGCTTTGAACGTCACAGAGTTTACCTCTCCCCTGGCTGGCTACACATTGCAGAGCCTGCGACGATGCATGCTTGCAGGTTTGCTTTTGCGGTAGCACACTTTTTACCTTTGTAATGTGGTCGCGGTTAGGCATGGACATACGCCAAACCAGTTTACAAAGGTAAAAAGTGATTTTTTTCCCTCTTTCATTGAATAGTTAATTATGTACAAAGTTGCAATTATTGGTGCCAGTGGTTACACCGGAGCACAACTCGTTCAATTAGTTCAGCAGCACCCAAGCCTTACGCTTGCCGGCACTTATGTGTCGGAAAATAGTGCTGACGCAGGCAAGAACATAGGTGCCCTGCATGGAAACTTAGCCCACGTTGATGCCACCTTAACCCCAATTTCTAACGAGATATTAGTCGCACTTACCTCGCAGGTAGACTTTATTTTTCTCGCCACTCCTCATGAGGCAAGTCACGACTGGATGCCCACCCTATCTTCAGGGCGTGCGAAGGTACTTGACTTATCCGGCGCATTCAGACTAAAAGACACGGCGGTATTCGAGCAATTTTATGGTTTCGCCCATACACAAAAAGACAGCCTTGATGTATCAGTCTACGGCTTAGCAGAATGGCACGAAGACAAAATTGCCAATGCCAGTGTTATTGCGGTGCCGGGTTGTTATCCCACCGCTAGCCTAACCGCATTAAAACCCTTAGCCGCAAATGGACTTCTCGATGCAAATGTACGCCCGGTGATAAACGCAGTGTCTGGAGTTTCTGGCGCAGGTAGGAAAGCAAGCCTAACCACAAGTTTCTTTGAAGTCAGCTTGCATGCTTACGGCGTATTAGGCCATCGTCACACCCCGGAAATAGAAGCCTATCTTGGCACACCTGTTATTTTTACGCCGCATTTAGGCAATTTCAAACGGGGTATTCTTGCCACAATTACAGTCAAGCTTGCGCCTAATGTGTCGCAAAGCCAACTTGATGCCGTGTACCAAGACGCATATAACGGCAAACCCATTGTGAGGCTGCGCGATAGCTTCCCAAAAATTGATGATGTGGCACATACACCTTTTGTCGATCTTCATTGGAAACTTGATGAAGCCTCTGGTTATGCGGTGGTAACAGCCGCCATAGACAACGTCATGAAAGGGGCTGCATCACAAGCCATCCAGTGCCTCAATATCATGACTAAACAGCCAGTTGAAACGGGATTAGTACTATGAACCGTTCCCCTATTGTTATAAAAGTGGGTGGCGCATTACTCGATGATGCAGCCGCAATGACCCGCTTATTCCTAAGCATTAAAGACGTAAAAGCCACCCGTCCTGTTGTGGTTGTTCATGGTGGTGGCCCGTTAGTTGAAACACTGATGGCGAGCTTAGGGCTTCAAAGCACGAAAATTGATGGCCTACGGGTGACGCCTGACGATCATATGCCTTATATTTGTGGCGCACTGGCGGGTGCCGCCAATAAACAGCTGTGCGCTGCTGCGCTCGCCACAGGTGTAACACCGGTAGGGTTGTCGCTATTAGACGGAAATATGGTAGTGTGTGAACCCCTCGCGGAAAAATACGGTGCGGTGGGGGTGCCAGCAACGGCTGAATCTACGTTTTTGAAAAATATATTGGCGCAAGGCGTCTTGCCTGTCATTAGCTCCATTGGTTCAAGCCCACAGGGGCGTTTGTTAAATGTGAACGCCGATCAAGCGGCCACCGTCATCGCAGAACTCCTTGATGGGGAGCTTTTACTATTATCTAACGTCGACGGCGTATTAGATGCAAACAAGGCACTCATTGATGAGTTAACAGCAAATAGCATTAAACAATACGCCGATGATGGCGTCATTACAGATGGTATGAAGGTTAAGGTAGATGCCGCCTTGCAATCTGCTGAAACCTTGAAGCGCGCCGTATTTATCGCAAGTTGGAGTGCCGACATTGCTGATATATTAAATAAAAATACGGGAACTCAAATTCTTCCCGAAAAGATCGCGCCAAGAGAAGGCGACGCAGGAGACACAGAATGAAACAGGATTTATTAACCTTTGCTAACTGGACACCAGAAGCAATGCAAAACTTGCTGCAATTAGCAGTAGAAATTAAACAAGCCCCAGCTAGCTACAGCAATGTGCTTGCGGGTAAGTCAATCGTTGCCCTGTTTGAAAAACCGTCTCTGCGTACTCGCGTCAGTTTTGATATTGGCATTAACAAGCTTGGCGGCCACATGGTTTATCTCGACGTGCAGTCTGGCAAGCTAGCTGGCCGTGAAGATGCAGTAGATACTGCGGCCAACCTCGCGTGTTGGGCCGATGCTATTGTGGCCCGTGTGTTCTCGCACACAACGCTAGAAACCTTTTCGAAAGCGGCCAACGTGCCTGTAGTCAATGCACTTTGCGATAAATATCATCCGTGCCAAGGTCTTGCCGACTATCTCACTATGTTTGAACGCTTCGGTAAAACCGAAGGTCTGACGATGGCCTACGTAGGCGACGGCAACAACGTGACCCACTCACTGTTAATTGTGGGGGCACTACTCGGTTGTAATCAAGTGGTTGTGACGCCAGAAGGTCACGAAGCCAGCCCTGAAATTGTGGCGCAAGCTAAAGCTATTGCCGAGAAAACCGGCGTAACTATTGTAGAAAGCACCGAGCTTAGTGCTGCAAACGGCGCAGATGTTATCTATGCTGATACGTGGCTTTCAATGGGCGACGACACACCACTTGACGTTATCAAAGAAAAATTCATGCCTTATCAGGTCAATGAAGCGCTGATGGAGGCCACAGGTGCAAGCTATGTGATGCACTGCCAGCCTGCCCATCGCGATTTAGAAATCACAGGCTCGTTAATTGACAGCGACAAGTCGCTATTAATGCAACAAGCCGAAAATAGAATGCATGGCCAAAACGCCATTCTTACTCAATTACTTAACGCTTAAAAAGACGCCTAAAAAGTCGCTTAAAAGGATTACTTAGATGCAAAACGTTAAAAAAATCGTGCTGGCCTATTCAGGCGGGCTTGATACATCAGCCATCATTCCATGGCTAAAAGAAAATTACGGCTGTGAAGTTGTCGCATTTGCAGCAGATGTGGGCCAGGGTGATGAAGAGCTAGAAGGTCTTCACGAAAAGGCTATCGCGTCTGGTGCAAGCGAGTGCCACATTGTTGATTTGAAAGAAGAGTTCGTTAGCGAATATATCTTCCCAACAATTACTACAGGTGCCGTGTACGAAGGCGAATACTTGCTAGGTACGTCTATGGCGCGCCCAGTTATCGCTAAAGCGCAAGTTGAAATTGCACGTAAAGTTGGTGCTGATGCCCTATGTCATGGATGTACGGGTAAAGGTAATGACCAAGTTCGTTTTGAAAGCACCTTTGCAGCCCTTGCCCCAGATCTAACGGTTATCGCGCCATGGCGTGAGTGGGACATGGTAAGCCGTGAAGACTTACTTGCCTATCTTGCAGAGCGCAATATTGCCACCACAGCGTCGGCCACTAAAATTTACAGCCGCGATGCAAACGCATGGCACATTTCACATGAAGGTGGAGAGCTTGAAGACCCATGGCAAGAGCCTACCAAGCAAGTGTGGACCATGACGGTAGACCCTGAAGATGCGCCAGACGCCCCAGAGCGTGTCACGCTGTCTTTCAACGAAGGCAAGCTTACTCATGTTGATGGCGAAGCGCTGTCTCCGTATCAAGCGCTAGTTAAGCTGAACACAGTGGCGGCGGCTCACGGTGTGGGACGAATCGACATTGTTGAGAACCGTCTTGTGGGGATGAAATCTCGTGGTTGTTATGAAACACCAGGAGGCACTGTACTGCTGAAAGCTTACAAAGCCCTTGAAACCATGGTGCTTGATAAAGCTGCCCTTAAATACCGTGAACAAATTGGCCTTGAGTTCTCGCACGTCATGTACGATGGCCGTTGGTTTACTGCCCTTAACGATGCACTGCTTGCTGGTGCGGCGTCTTTCGCTAAGAAAGTGACTGGCGATATCGTAGTTAAGCTTTACAAAGGCCAAGCTACGGTGACACAACGCCGCTCGCCAAACAGTCTTTACTCTGAAGATTTTGCCACCTTTGGTGCCGATGACGTATACGACCAAAAGCACGCTGAAGGCTTTATCCGCCTATTCAGCCTTTCAAGTCGTATCGAAGCACTGAAAAACCAAGGTTAATCGCATATCGCGCGCACTTGCGCGCGGATAGCGAACGCAATAAACAGCATTTAAGGAGCATCACATGGCGTTGTGGGGTGGCCGGTTTGAATCCGGTGCAAGTAGTATGTTTAAACAGGTTAACGACTCGTTGCCGTTTGACCAAGTTATGGCAAGCCAAGACATTCAAGGCTCTATTAGCTGGTCGCGTGCTTTGCAAAAAGCAGGTGTACTTACCGCTGATGAACAAGCGCAGCTAGAAGGCGCGCTTAGTGAGCTAAAAGCGCAAGCAGACGCCGGTGAATTAGACTTTAACGCCTCTAGCGAAGAAGACATTCACAGCTTTGTTGAAGCCGCGCTTATCGAGAAGTTGGGCGATATTGGCCGTAAGCTTCACACAGGCCGTAGCCGTAACGACCAAGTAGCCACCGACTTCCGCTTGTGGGTTCGTGAACATATTGCCTCACTTCGCGCTGATGTATTGGGCGTAATCAAATCACTTCTTAATGCCGCAAGCCGTCATCAAGAAGCGATTATTCCAGGTTACACCCACCTGCAGCGTGCTCAGCCCATTCACTTTGCACACTGGTGCTTAGCGTATGTGGAAATGCTAAAGCGTGATTTAAGCCGATTAGACGACTTAAAAGTACGCATGAACCAGTGCCCGCTGGGCTCGGGTGCACTCGCAGGCACCACGTTTCCGGTGGACCGCCACGCCATTGCAGAAGAGTTGGGGTTTGACTCTCCTTGCTTAAACAGCTTGGACGCGGTGTCTGACAGAGACTTTGTACTTGAACTGCTGTTTGTTGCTAGTACCAGCATGATGCACTTATCCCGTCTTGCCGAAGACATGATCTTCTATAACTCGGGCGAAGCAGGCTTCCTTCAACTCGGTGACAGCGTGACCTCAGGCTCGTCACTGATGCCGCAAAAGAAAAACCCTGATGCCCTTGAGCTTATGCGCGGAAAATGTGGCCGCGTATTTGGTTCACTACAGGCACTGCTTGTAACCATGAAGGGCCTTCCTCTTGCGTACAACAAAGACATGCAGGAAGACAAAGAAGGCGCTATCGACACGGTTAATCAGTGGCACATTTGTTTGTGTATTGCCAGTGAAGTACTGGATTCACTTCAGCTTAACGAAGAACGCTGTCGCGAAGCCGCGGCCCAAGGTTTTTCGAATGCCACTGAATTGGCCGACTACTTAGTGGGTAAAGGCGTGCCGTTTAGAACAGGCCACGACATTGCCGGGCGCGTAGTGCTTCAGGCCATCGACAAAGGCTGCGCCATTGAAGATTTGCCGCTTAGCGACCTGCAAGCTATTAGCGATAAAATTGAAGACGACGTATACCCTGTCTTACAACTAGAGTACGGCGTGAACCAGCGCAATATTCTAGGGGGCACCAGCAAAGAAACCGTGACGAAAGCTTTGTATCAAGAGCTGGAAAATTTAGACAAGCAAGGGTAGTTAAGGAACACTAGGATGGTATTAGCGCATCATGATGGCATAAAACTGTTTCGCAGTTCACTGCCTTACATTAATGCTCATCAGGGAAAAACTTTTATACTGATGTTCGGTGGTGAAGCCATTGAACATCCCAACTTTCCTAATATTATCCACGACATTGCCCTGTTAAACAGCTTGGGCGTACGCGTGGTAGTGGTGCACGGCGCCAGACCGCAAATAGATCAACGCGTCGCCCTTCGCAACATTGAAGGCCGCTTTGAAAATGGCGTGCGCATTACCGACAAGCAAACCCTAGAATGCGTAAAAGATGCCGCTGGCTCGGTACGCTCTCAGGTAGAAGCATTGCTGACCATGGGCTTGCCGAACTCACCTATGCACGGCTCGCAAATTCGCGTGTGTTCTGGCAACTTGGTGGTGGCCAAACCCATGGGCGTGCGCGGTGGTGTAGATTTTGAAAACACAGGTTTAGTGCGCCGAATTGATATTACGGGTATTAACGACCACCTGAACGACGGCTCTATTGTATTGCTATCGCCTATGGGCTATTCCTCTACCGGCGAAGTATTCAACCTTTCTCACGAAGATGTGGCGACACAAGCAGCTATTGCGCTGAAGGCCGATAAGCTTATTGTGTTTTCAAATTTTGATGGCATCTTCAATCGGGATGGAAGATTGCTGCGTACCATTGAGCGCCCGCAGTTGGAACAGCTTATTCTCAACGGTGACATTACCACTGAAGACACCGTGCTCAGTGCGTTGACCACCAGCGTAGCCGCAGGTGTGCCCCGTGCTCATTGTATCAGTTTTGAAAAAGATGGTGCCTTACTTCAAGAGCTGTTCACCCGCGATGGTACAGGCTCGTTAGTTATGGAGCACCATTACGAGCAGCTACGTGCGGCCACGATTGATGATGTGGGCGGCATTCTTAAGCTAATCAAACCATTGGAAGAAAGTGGTGTGTTAGTGAAGCGCTCTCGTGAACGCTTAGAAAACGAAATTAACCAATTCATCGTGATTGTTCGAGACGGTATGATCATCGCCTGTGCCGCGCTTTACCTGTACCCTGAAGACGGTTGTGCAGAGTTAGCTTGCGTGGCAACCCACCAGGATTATCGCGGTAAAAACCGCGGCGAACGTATATTAGATGAAGTGCGTGTGCGCGCAAAGGAAGCGGGGATCAACCGTATTTTCGTACTGACTACAGTGACTGCGCATTGGTTTTTAGAGCAAGGCTTTGAGCCTGCTGATATCAGCGCATTACCTGAAGTAAAGAAGGAACTTTACAATTTTCAGAGAAATTCAAAAGTCTTTACTTTACCGGTGTAATATATGCGCGTTCCGCGCGCATATTAGCCATATCGCCCCCTCTACCCCCTCGACAAAACAAACGCTTTCCTATAATTTATCTGTATAAAAATAATGATAATTAATTCGGTCAATTGTGTGTTCTCTAATGTAGTATCTCGACTCAAGCGTTTTCTGCTTATCGATGAATTAAATTTACAAGCCGCTGAACCTACCATTTGGAAAATGAGCGTTTTACGCATCATATTAGCCAGTGGGTTACTCTTGACCTCAGCCATTGTGCTGCACTCTTCTTACCAAGCGTATCAGCAAGGCCTATACTACGTTATTGTACTAACAGCAGGATTCTCACTGCTACTTTGGAGCACCTTAAGTTTACGAAAGAAGCAGCTTAGGGCAGCGTCAGCAAGCTTGGTGCTAACCATTGTGTTAGCGGGCCTATGTATTCTATTTTTTACTCTCGATATTGCATCCGCGCGCTATGGCCTCTTAATCTTTTTCACCTTACCCATTGTGTTGCGTTTGTTCTATGGTAACCGTGTTGCCATTATTGGGATTGTCCTGAACCTTGTGCCCTACTTTTTATTGGTCAGAAACCAACCCCTCGCGCCATTATTTGGCATCGATATTACATTGCCGGAAACCCATACGTATTTAAGCTCCTTGGTCTTTCTGTTTTTTAATATCTGCTTACCCTTTGCGGTTATCCGTGTGATGTCTTCTCTGGAACGACAAGCGACGCTAAATCAACAACAAAGTCAGAAATTAAACAAGCTGGTCAATCGCTATCAAGAAATATTCAATAACGGCGGCACACCTTCATTTTTCTGCGATCAACAGGGGAAAATACTGCAAGCTAATCGCAGTGCTCGACAACTTATAAAAAGCTACGCGCCGTCATGCCAATACATTCAACACTTATTTGAGATAAAAGCCCCACTTTCAGCAGGGGTGAAACAGCAAGCCCACATCGTCAATAACGACAACTGCGTGTTCGAAATTCAACTGGCTAGTTTGCTGCATCACAAAAAGCAACTTATACATTGTTTTGACGTATCTTCTACAACGGCCAAAGTGAAAAAATTCGATGCTTTCAAGCGTCAACAGTATGAAAAGCATTATATTGATAGCCTTACGGGACTGAAAAACCATCATTTTTGGAAATACTCAGAATCAGCAGAAAGTTTAAGCTTTAGCAATTGCGTCTTACTCAAACTAGCCAATTTAAAAGAAATAAACTTACAGTATGGTCATGCTCAGGGTGATAAAGTACTTGCACAAGCCGCGACGCTGCTTGAATCTACGTTACCTAGCGATGTGCAGATTTACCATTTCCCAGGGGCTAAGTTTCTGCTTTATAGCAAATCAAAGAGGGCGGATTTTTGTACCTGGTTATGGCAAGAGCTGCCGCAATATATGCAACAATCCATGGCCTCTAGTTCTCGCCTTTTGCCACTGATATGGCGAGGCGGACACACCAAAGTTACACGCATCAAGGCCATTGAAAGTATTATAGAGTCGTGCTCAATTGCGCTCACCCAAACCAGCAATGACCTGCCTATTTTCACCTTTGACTCAAATACCGTTAAAAGCATTCGCGAGCACACACAGCGTAAAGACAGAATTAAACAATTATTAGAAGACGGCCACTTATCTCTCCACTTGCAGCCCCAAGTGTCGATGGAGGAAACTATCATTGGCTTCGAGTGCCTAGCCAGGCTAAAAGAACCCAATACCGGCAATATATTACAGCCCTACCAATTCATTCCTATTGTGGAGGAGAATAACTGGCATGTGTTGCTTACCCAAAAGGTGGTTGAAGGCGCTATTCACCTATTAGAACACTGGCCGAGCGCCATGCCTAAAGTGCCTCTCGCCATTAACCTCTCGGGCCCTGAGTTACTTAATGACGTTTTCTACGAAAAACTACTACGTCGCTATTCAGAAAGCCCCACGTTATGCGCTTACTTAAAGTTAGAGCTGACGGAAACGTCTGTACTGGCAAGCCATCTAGATACAAAACGGCGCCTGACCACATTAGCCAATATTGGCGCTACCATCATCATTGATGATTTCGGTACAGGTCACGCGTCCCTTGCCCAACTGATTGATATCTCCGCATCGGTGCTAAAAGTTGACCGCGAGTTTGTGGACAAAATTGAAACCTCAGAACGTCACCGAAAAATTGTAAAAATGACGCTAGAGCTTGCCCGCAGTTTAAATATGCAAACCATCGCTGAGGGGGTAGAAACGCAGGCTCAGTTGTTGGTGTTAAAAGGCATGGGGTTCACTTTATTTCAAGGCTACCTTTATGGAAAGCCAGGCCCTATTGAGCAATGGCAGAACCAAGCTTCCCCAGCCGAGCCTACGTTAGTGCAATAAAATACACTGTCATAACGCGAAAAAATAACGGATGACTTGATTTCTTCATCTGGACAGGCTTTACTGGTAAGACCAGATAAAGCTGCGCTAAAGAAACACAAATAATGAAAAAAGACATTAGTGTAACTTGTGAAGATCGTACTCACCTAACGGCTACCTTATATTCGCCATCGGCTCCCTTGAAAGGCGCGATAATGATTGCCCCAGCCACCGGTATTAAACGGCAATTTTATGCGGCGTTTGCTACCTATTTATGCGAACTCGGTTTTGGTGTCATTACCTATGACAATCGTGGCATTGCAGACTCGCTAAAAGGAAAAGTTCAAGACAGTGATGCTTCACTTATTAAATGGGGCACATTGGATATGCCTGCCGTACTGGAAACCCTCAAGCTTCATTTCCCGCATACGAAATACTTTCTCATCGGTCACAGCGCTGGAGGGCAACTGCTCGGCCTTATGCCCAACGTCCATGACCTGACAGCGTTCTGCAATTTTGGAAGTTCTTCTGGCAGCCTGAGAAACATGCGAAAGCGTTATTTGTTCAAAGCGCACTTTTTTATGAACCTGTTTATCCCACTTAGCAATTTGTTCTTTGGGCATACTAAGTCACAGTGGGTGGGCATGGGCGAACCCTTACCTAAGCAGGTGGCCAAACAATGGCAACAATGGTGTAATGGGCAAGGCTATGTCGAAACCGCATTTAAACGAGATATTCACACCCATTTTTACGATGACATTACACTACCATCAAAATGGCTATTGGCCACTGACGATGACATTGCCAATTTAAAAAATGTAGAGGATATGGTGCGTGTATTCCCTAACGCTAGTGCACAAATAGAGATACTTCACCCTGACGATTTTAAGGTGAAAGAAATAGGCCATATGAAGTTTTTCTCCCGTAAATGTCAGCACATTTGGCCCCAAGCCTCCCACTATTTAGCGCAATTTATAGACACCTAGCGGGCTTGTTCAATACGTGACAATAGTGCATTTGCTTGCTCTCGTTGTTCAAAAGGCGCTGATAACTTTACCAAGCGCCTTAAAATACGCTTTGCTTCTGAATCGTTTTCCAATTCTACCAGGGTATAAGCCAGATGATATTGCAGTGATAAAGATGTGGCGTTTCGCACTGACGCCTCACGAAGCAGGGGCAGCGAGGCTTCGGGTTGGTCATTAATGGTGAGTGCCCAACCGTAAGTATGAAGCACATCGGCGTCTTTAGGTTGCAACCGGTAAGCTTGCTCTGCAAAGTGTAAGCTCTTTGCTTTATTTACCGGCAAATGCAGCTTCGCTAATCTATTGTACAATGCAAAACGGTTTGCCTCAGGTGCTAACTCTAGCATGTAAAGGTAGTGGTTAATTGCGGTGTTAGCGTCGCCATAATAATAGTGATATTGCGCCAGTAAATTACGGGTGAAATATCTATCTGGCTGTCTTTCTACGGTCGCGGTTAGTCGCATAATCAGCGCCGAAAAATCAGCTATTTTCACACTTAGGGCGTACAGTTTGGCGTAGGCTAAATCGAAGTTTTCGTCTTCATTCAGCACCTTTTGATAAAATGTCATCGCTTGGTTGGGGCGACCTTTTTGCTGCGCTAATTCACCAAATTTGAATAACACCTGAGGGTGATTAGGGTAACTTTTTATTAGTGCTGATAAGCTAGATTCTGCACGTTCGAGTTTATTTAAGGCTAATAAGAGCTTCACCCACTGAAGTTGTAAATTTAGGTTTTCTGGTTGCAATAAACGGGCTCTATCCATACTGTTCAGGGCTTTCTCTTTATCACCCATTGCCAACCAATTTTGCGATTCGCTGACCAATACGTTAACCGGCCTGTCAAATATTAGCTCTAGTTTAAGAAGCGTGGATTTTGCATTTTCGGCATCGTTTGCTTTGATATAAAACGTTGCCAATTGCACTAACGCCAATGGATTGCCTGGTTCCTTCACTTCCAATTTACGTAAAACAGCAATTGCGCTACGGTAGTCTCGTTGCTGATTCATTGCAGCCACGGCGGAGAAAGTAATTTTTCCTATTGGCCCAAATTTTTGTAAAAGGTATCTATACCGTCTATCAGCCGATTCAAAATCTCCTCGACGCATGTCAATATTCGCCAATTGAAATACCACTTGAAGGTGATTGCCTTTTTCATTTTCTAGCGCCAGTAAAATAGCTTCAGCGTCGTCTAACAAACCTTTATTGATTAACATTGTTGCTTGATTGTACCGCGCGGCGAAAAGCTCTGGAGCTTGCTTGAGCACTTCCGATAATATAACGTCAGCCTCTGCGTATTTTTTTTCAATCAGCAATTGTGCAGCGTACATATTCTGAATCGCGATATCATCAGCAAACTGCGCTCTTAATGTCGCGATGGCTTTCGCTGCTTTTTGAGTTTCGCCGATATCAAGGAAGTAAAGAGAGTAGGCCACTAACACTTGTCTGTTGTTTGGGAATTGCTCAAGTAAGTTATTTAGCTGTTCTGCGGCTTCTTTAAATTTACCTCGGGAGAATTCTACCCGTACCGCAAACAAGGCAACGTCTACACTATGGGAATATCGCTCTGATAAGGAGGATAGTAATCTCACTGCTTTAAAATTACGGGCGTTTTCTAAATACAAACTTCCTAGCAAAATTGCCTGCTGAAGATGCTGTTTAATCAATTCCGCCTCGTGGTTTTGTAGGCCTAACATGGCGGCTTTTTTATCACCCAACGCCATATTGGTAGTGGCTAACAGAATCGCGGTTTGTAGGTCTGGTTCGCTGTAGGTTGTAAATAGCGTAAAATTATCTCTGGCTTGTTCAAAATTGCCCTGCATCAAGGCCACCATACCCCGCAAATAGAACAAGGAAGGTTCGGCTATCATCATTTCTTCTGGCACGGTAGATAAGCGCTGATCGATTTGCTCTAGTTGAGGCCGAATGTTAGATAGGGCATCTATCTGGCTAGTTAGCCAGCTATTAACAAACATCACATATAAATCGTCTTCCGTTTCCAATAACAAGTCTTCGGTGACTAATAGCGCAGCGTCCAAATCGGCTACGGCCACATAAGCATCAATCAGACTTCGTGCAATTTTCGCGTTATTGGGCGAAATAAGGTAGGCGTTATTGAAATGGCGCTGTGCCAGCAGCACATCCCCTGTTGCACTGGCAAGACGGCCAAGCGCCCACCATGTTAAGGCTTGACTGTCATCCACAGCCAGCGAGCGTTGAAGCAGGGTATCGGCCTGCTTATACTGACCATCCTTAATGGCCAATAAGGCCAAACCGTTTAATCCCAGGGGATGGTCTGGTAATTGGGTAAGTAGTTCATCGTATTCCCTTTGGGCACATAGCGGCCTTGATTCAAGCAGGCATGCTTCAGCGCGGGTAGCCCGCCATTGTGCCAAATGGGCCTTAGATAAGCCGGCAGATACGTCTATGGCTAATATTTCTTCTGACTTTCGCAGACGCACCAATACTCTGGACCAATTAGGCAATACTAAATTAGGATCAGCGCCTTTTTCATAGGCATGTAAATAAGTTTTATGGGCTTGTTCCCACAACCCAGTTTCAAAATAAAGGTTGGCTAGAAGCAGATGTGCGGGGAGATAGTCAGGGTTGGCTTGTAAAACATTCTTTATATGAATGAACGCTTCTTTATAGGCTTTTGCTTCATAACTAACGATAGCAGATTCATAATCAGCGTTCGCAGCACTATCTTGGTCAGCATTGGCGAACGCCGTGAATGAAAGTGTAAGTAAAAAGAGGCTAACAACACTTACACAAATTCGATTTTTCATTATTTAACGGGTAACTTTAAGCCTGCGTGTAACCATCAATATACTGGCGAAAAGTATCAAGAACAAGCTTGAGTGGGGTGCTGGGACTTCAACAACACTCGCTTCACGTTCATAGTTAAATACAAAGTTGTGGAACTCGCGAGCCCCGGTGTACGATTCCGCGGCAAAAGATCCATCAAATGATGAACCGCCCGTAGTGTCTGCAAAAGGCGCAAGTACAGACCCTTTTACGTTCAGGTTATTGAAATCAATGCTTTCAGCATCATAAAAATTCCACAGAATATTTGAAAAATAACTTTGCTGGGTGAAATCACCTGTACTGTTAACGCCACCACCAATCACAATGTCGTTACCGGGTAAGTCGCTTGCGGACACATTGATAATGATGGTTTCCGCACTGCCTGCAATTAGGTTTAACGCGCTGTTTTGGGCAAACACTTCGCTGGCAGAAACGTTGAATACAGCAACTTCATCGGACCCCGAATAATTAAACGTGCCATTGCTGTAAGTGCCATTTTCGGTAAGGCTTGCGTAGTAAGCGGTATCTGCATAAAGGGAAGTGGCAATGTCGGTAATTGACACGTCGGGGTTATAAATAGCCTGGCCGTCATTTCCGTCGTTCAATTCTACCGTCGATGCGTTTAAGGCGCCGCCGTAAACAAGGTTATTGTCTCTCAGCACCCTAATCCCATTCGCATTAACATCACCCACAATGGTCACCGCATCAATAGCGGTGTCGGTATTGGCTAATCGACTACCAAACTCAGCAGTGCGCCCTTGCGCATTTAAATCGCCGCCAATAAATGCCTGCCCTTCAACATCTCCGCCTTGGAAGTTGTAATCTTCTAACAAAATAAGATTATACGTCCCAAGCACATTCGATGTGCTCGTGCTGGCGGTTTCAGCCGCTACAGCGGTGAGCTGAACAACGCAAAAAATAAAAAAAAGTGCAAAGCGCATAAGACGACTACCCAACGTGTTAGCGAAAGTAAAAGAGCATTGGCCCTTCAAGGACATTGCCTAAAATACACGGCAATGACCATGACTGAGTCGGCCCGCCATTAATGGATAGCTATAAGCAATAAACGCACCAGTTTTAAAATTATAACAAAGTCATACACTTCAACGGTTTACATAACTTTAACATGGCGTTTTTGTATATTTTTTTGACAGCCTAGTACCTAAAAGCGCGACTTTAGTTGGAGGTCAAATAAAAAGGAGGCGCAAGCGCCTCCTTTCTCAGAGCAGCGGGCTAAATGTGCCCTTTATCGCAATGGCTACGAGATCCTCGCTGCCACCGCTTGCCTCACTCGCTTCCCGTAGTCTTCATCCGCTTGATCGTATTGTGCAAACATTGCCTCTTGCACATCTTGACTTGCTTGACTTAAACCGTCGGCGATATTGCTCACCAATTGGCATTTTTGATCTTCATTCATAATGCGATATAGGTCTCCCGCTTGAGAGAAATTATCATCATCACGATTGTCGTAGATATCTAACCAAGCATCTTGCTCAAGGGGCATTGGCGGCTCCGCCACTGCGGGAACTTCAGCCGGTTCGCCTTCTTGAGCCCGATTGTTAGGGTAGAAATTAGCGCCTGCCCCTGCCAATGCTGGATTGACTCCTGCAAATGCCCCATCACGCTGATAGTTGTTAACAGGGCATCGCGGGGCATTCACTGGTACCTGATTATAATTGGCCCCCACGCGGTATCTATGTGCGTCTTGATACGCCAATAAACGTGCCTGCAGCATTCTGTCAGGCGACGCGCCAATGCCGGGCACAAGATTGCTTGGTGCAAATGCGGCCTGCTCTGTTTCAGCAAAGTAATTATCCACGTTGCGATTTAGTTCAAGCTGCCCGACTTCAATAAGAGGGAAGTCACTGTGAGGCCAAACTTTAGTCAGATCGAAAGGGTTAATTTTATAATTTCGTCCTTCTTCTTCCGTCATAATTTGCACGTTAACGGTCCATGATGGGAAGTCTTCTTTGTCGATACTTTCCACAAGATCTTGCTGAGCGCCAAAGGCAGGCATGGTGGCCGCTTGCTCATTGGTTAAGGTTTTAATTCCTTGGTTTGTTTTAAAGTGCCATTTCACCCAAAAGCGTTCGCCATCTTTGTTCCAGAAACTCAACGTGTGTGAGCTATAGCCATTAACGAAGCGGTATGAAAGTGGAATACCTCGATCAGACATTAAAATGGTGGATTGATGTAACGATTGTGGATTGTTCGCCCAGAACTCATAAATAGCTTGTGGGTCAGGCAAGTTAGTTCTTGGGTTCTTTTTTTGGCTATGGATAAAGTCGGGGAATTTAATTCCATCGCGTAGGAAAAATACCGGCGTGTTATTACCCACCATATCCCAGTTGCCCTGCTTAGTATAAAACTTAACGGCAAAGCCCCTTGGGTCTCTCGCGTAGTCACTAGAGTCCTGCCCACCACCGACGGTTGAGAAGCGCAAAAAAATGTCGGTCTGCTGGCCGGGTGTTTGCAAAAAATCGGCAATCGTATAGTCAGCTAAGCTTTTGGTCAGCGTAAATGTGCCATACGCCGCGCTGCCTCGTGCGTGAACGACACGCTCTGGAATTCGCTCACGATTAAAGTGCGCAAGCTTTTCAAATAGATAGTGGTTATCGAAGGTAACTGGGCCACGGGCCCCCGCTGTGCGGCTTTGATTATCGTTAGCAACTGGCGCGCCATTGCTCGCGGTTAAGGGGGTGCTTGATGCGCCTGAAAATGGACATTTACTCATCTTTCGCTTCCTTTTAATTCATCTACCTTTCCAGTCAACCACTGGGGATTAAACTGGGGGGTAACGCCATTCGTTACCGATGAGTCCATCCTACCTAATAGGAAAAAGCGAATCTAACGAACTATATCAATCTACATGATTGATTTTTACAATCCTGTATAAGAAAGTTAATTGAAAAGCCCGATTCAATCGGGCTTTTAGGGTTAGGTTCAGTTGGATTGTTCACCTGTGTTTGGAAGCCTATTGCGCGCAAGAGCGGGAGGTCGCTTTAATCGCTTAAGGCTATTTGCACCCGCGTAAGGCTATTCCACTGCCCGTAAAGCTTCATCAATATCAGCTGCACTATGACGGTGGCTTAACTGCCCATCGTCGTCCCATGTTTTATTGACAATTCGACCACGTTTCACCGCCGGTCGCGACTCAATCTCTTTTGCCCATCGTAAAAGGTGTTCGTATTCATGCACTTGCAAAAAGGTGGCCGCATCGTACAAGTTACCTAGCACTAAATTTCCGTACCATGGCCAAATTGCCATATCAGCAATGGAATATTCATCACCCGCCAAGTAACGATGATTCGCTAAATGTTTATCCAACACATCAAGTTGACGTTTCGTTTCCATGGTAAAGCGATTAATCGGGTATTCCATTGGGTAAGGCGCATAGCTATAAAAGTGCCCAAATCCACCTCCTACAAAGGGGCCAGATCCAACTTGCCAAAACAGCCAATTATAACAGGCGACGCGTTGAGCAGGATCCTTCGGAATAAAGGCATCAAACTTTTCTGCTAAGTAATGAAGAATAGAGCCCGACTCGAATAATTTAGTTTCAGGAGACGTGGTGGTATCGACCAGTGCAGGAATTTTAGAATTGGGGTTCACATCAACAAAGCCGGATGAAAACTGCTCCCCTTCCCCGATATTTATCAACCAAGCGTCGTATTCTGCTTCAGCCTTACCCGCGGCAAGCAACTCTTCTAACATGATAGTGACTTTTTGACCGTTGGGGGTGGCTAGTGAGTAAAGTTGTAGCGGGTGCTCACCAACCGGGCGCTCTTTTTCATGAGTCGCCCCAGACACAGGGCGATTAATACTGGCCCACTTGTTACCGTCATCGGTATCTTGGGTCCACACCTTTGGCGGCGTGTAAGAATGTGCATTGCTCATAACAAACTCCTAAACATCGTTTTCATTGAATTGATAGCGAAGACATGGGATTAACATTGACGCAATACTAGCCTTAGCATAGTACGAATACGTTGAATAACGTGTATTTGGGGCAAACTGCGCACTGGTTAAATCGCACACGGTAAGTGATGAAAAAATAAAAGGCGAGCAGTCCATTGCCCGCAAACTGGGAGTACTGCCCGACAAGGTATCGGGCAGTCAATTACTTTTCTGAAATAGAAGAGAGGGCGTTTAGCAACATACTGGTGTTGTAATCGTTCACCTTGCTGTGATTATTCGCTTCAAAAAGAAAGTGTGAAAATGGTGAAATAAAAAGCTTGGTAAACATGGCGCATCTCCTTCGCAGATAAAACCTAACAGCAGAGGTTAGGTCACGTTTTAAGTCACTGACTGACTATACTGAAGCAAAGCCTAGGCCAAGATAAAATTAACAATGTAAAACAACAGCTTATAGAAAAACGGATACTATAATCAGGGAGGGAATGAGATATCCGTAGCCTGTAGGTAACACTTATTTACGCAGCATAGTAAAAACTACAAATAAATGTAAAAAGTGGTGGGCCACAATAGACACAAAAAAAGCAGCGTAAAGCTGCTTTTTCGAGGTTATGGGGAACGTAGGCTTAAATGCTGACCCGCTTGTACGGGCGATACTCCGCTTTCCAAAAATTTCGTTCAATACTTTGCTTGAGCGCCTCATCTGAAAGCTCTAGTGCTAACCCTTGTGCCATGGCTACTTTGGCCACTGCAAAAGCAATATCTCGACTGATTTGAGCAATGGCTTCCAGTGGCGGCAACAACGCGCCCTCCCCTGTATTAACCATAGGGGATGCATCGGCTAACGCATTACTGGCAGCCATTAACATTTCGTCGCTAATCAGCTTCGCTTTTGCTGCAACCACACCCAGTCCAATGCCCGGGAAAATATACGCATTGTTGCATTGCGCTATGGCAAAAACTCTTCCTTTATATTCAACCGGCTTGAAAGGGCTACCTGTGGCAATAACTACCTCGCCATCTGTCCATTCAATCACTTGCTCTGGTCGGGCTTCAACCTGACGGGATGGATTACTTAATGGGAATATGATGGGCAATTCACAATTTTGCTTCATAGCTCGAATCACTTGCTCGGTAAAGAGCCCAGGCTGACCCGAAACCCCGATAAGTACATCTGGTTTAGCACAGTTCATGACATCAAGCAGAGACGGGTAATCGCCGCTAAACGTCCAGTCCGCTAAATCTGACGAGCTCTGTTGAAGGCGCTGCTGAAAGTCTCTTAACCCCTCCATGCCTTCAGTTAATAAACCGAACCTATCCACCATGAACACTTGTTTGCGTGCCTGACTATCGCTAATACCTTCATACACCATTTGCTGTATTAGCATTTCCGCTATGCCACAGCCTGCTGAACCTGCGCCAACAAAGGCCACATTCATTTCACTCAGGCGCTGCTTCTTCATTCGGCACGCCGCCAAAATAGTACCAAGGGTTACGGCTGCAGTACCTTGTATGTCATCGTTGAAGCAGCACACTTTGTTACGATAGCGATTGAGTAGCGGCATTGCATTGGGCTGCGCAAAGTCTTCAAACTGAATCATGACATCTGGCCAACGACGTTTAACCGCGTTAATAAACATGTCAACGAATTCGTCGTAGTCTTCTTGCCCAATTCTTGGATGACGTGCGCCCATGTACATGGGATCATTCAAGAGCTTTTCATTATTTGTGCCCACGTCTAACATAACCGGCAGCGTATACGCTGGGCTGATGCCACCGCATGCGGTATACAAAGAAAGCTTTCCGATAGGGATGCCCATGCCCCCAATACCCTGATCGCCAAGCCCGAGTATGCGTTCCCCATCGGTCACGACAATCACTTTCACCTTACGTTTTGTGGCATTTCGTACAATATCGTCGAGTTGGTGGCGCTCTTCCCACGACACAAACAAACCTCGCGAACTGCGATAGATATCAGAAAACTGCTCGCACGCGTCACCAACGGTAGGCGTATAGATAATTGGCATCATTTCATCTATATGCTTCTGAATAAGACGGTAAAACAAAGTTTCGTTATTATCTTGAATAGCCCGAAGATAAATATGTTTATTAAGGGTTTCATCAAAGCTACTGTATTGCATGTAGGCGCGTTCCACTTGCTCCTCAATAGTTTCGTAACGAGGGGGAACCAAGCCTGTTAGGTTGAAAGCCGCCCTTTCTCGGGCGGTAAACGCGCTGCCTTTATTAAGCAAAGGCGTTTCAAGTAGTGAAGGCCCCGAGTGGGGAATATAGAGATATCGCTGTGTATCTTCTGACATGGGTAATCCGACTGAGTATTTAGGCAATTTTGCCCGAGCCTCTAGCGCGTGTTTATCACACACGCTGTACTAAAATATTTCTTCCGGCTCAGGCCGAGTGACAGTGTTCTTTTCAGCAGGGTCAATAACCTCGTCATCTCTCACGTACGACTTGGGTTCAGTGCCTTGCAGAAAATATTCAAATAGTGTCGTATGGTCTGTCCTGCGGGTCAACTTCCCACTGGTACGATCAATCCGAATTCGCACAATTTTTTCCGGTACCGGCATTGGCGAATGCGGTTTATCCGCCAGGGCATACTGCATAAAGCGGATCCACGCTGGGCCGGCTGCTTTCGCCCCATCTTCGGTGCCAATTAATGCGTTACCTATCCAGTTAAACTTCTCAGGGTTGCGGTTGACTAAATTCTGATTACGGGTGGCCCTGCCCAGTTGACGGCCCATGTTATCGAAACCCACCCAGGCGGTTGCAACGATGTCTTTATGAAAGCCACTAAACCAAGTATCTCGAGAATCGTTAGTCGTACCGGTTTTTCCCGCAATATCCGTACGCTGCAAAATATTACGTGCACGCCATCCGGTGCCTAACCAGTAAGTTTTCTTGTTCCAGTTACCATTGGCTCGAACCGCTGTACGCATCATTTCCGCCACTAAAAAGGCATTTTGTGGCGTAATAACTTGAGGCGCAATGGGCTTATCCTCTTGCGGCCCTTCGGCCAAGGTCACATCTTGATTTAGCTGGGCTTCAAGAAGCGCTTCAATATCAGCTTCTTCGTTCTCATCCAACGTATTATCAGGCGCTACACCTTTAGTGCAGGCCTCACAAGCCCAAACAGGGTTTGCTTTCCACAGTTCGGTGCCATTTTCATCCAACACTTTGCTAATAAAGTGCGGGTTCACAAGGTAGCCACCATTTGCAATAACAGCCATCCCTCTCACCACTTCGAGCGGTGTATGCGAGCTCGAGCCCAAAGACACGGTTTCATCTAAAGGAATGTCATCGGCATCAAAACCAAATCGTGTTAGGTAATCAACGGTATTACGTAAACCCACGCCTCTGAGCAAGCGTACCGACACCACGTTTTTAGATTTACCCAGTGCTTTGCGCATGCGAATAGGGCCATCATATTCCGCGGGTGAATTTTGCGGTCGCCACGCCACTCCGGTGGCGGCGTTCCACTGATTGATAGGGGCATCATTAATAATACTAGCAAGGGTATAGCCACTGTCGATGGCTGCGGAATAAACAAAAGGCTTGATGTTTGAACCCACTTGCCGTTTTGCTTGTGTTGCTCGATTAAATTGACTTTGATAAAAGCTGTAGCCGCCCACAACTGCTTCAACCGCGCCATTTTTAGGGTTTAACGCAATAAAAGCACCACTGACTTCGGGTAACTGAGAAATTCGCCATTGGCCTTCTTGCTCACGAATATAAATAACGGCACCGGGCTGGGTGATATCTGCGGCGACTTCTGGTTCGTTACTTTGCCTAAAGTCTGTTATGTAGCGTCTTGCCCAATCTAACCCGGCCCATTCAATGGTACGGGTGTTGCCATTAACATCAAAAACAGTAATGGATTGCTCGCTCATTCCTGTCACCACAGCTGGCACTAAGGGCTTAATATAAGGCACTTCTCTTAGTACCCGTAAGAACCCGTCCTCTGTCCAGTCGCTTGGTGTCTGCTTATCGCTAATATCAAAACTTAAATTTAAAGTCGGTAGTGGATCATCACCTTCGTTAACCTCTGGCGCATTGAAGAGGTAACCTAGAGGCCCTTTATAACCGTGACGTTCATCGTAATCATGGAGGTTTCTTACTACCGCTTTTTGTGCAGCTAATTGCATATCTGATGTGGCAGTAGCGTACACCTGATACCCCCCCGTTTCAGCCTCTTCCTTGCCGTATATTTCCACCATCTCGTTATAAATAATGTCAGCAAGATAGGGCGCGTCTACTTCTATTTCTGCGCCATGCTTTTTTGCCGTTACCGGCATACTCGCAGCCTCTTCAAACTCTTGCTGTGTAATATAGTTTTCATCAAGCATACGTAACAGCACAACACGTCGACGCTCAACAGAACGTTCAGGGCCGCTAATAGGGTTCAGTACCGAAGGCGCTTTAGGCAAACCCGCAATAGTAGCAATTTGCGCTAACGTTAACTCTTTCAGCGGCTTGCCGTAATAGACCTGTGCGGCGGCACCAAATCCAAAAGAACGATGGCCTAGCTCTACTTTATTAAGGTACAGCTCTAATATTTCTTCTTTTGTAAGTACCTGCTCCATGTGCCAAGCGATAAAGATCTCTTTAACTTTACGGATGTAGGTTTTTTCTCTAGTTAAAAAGAACCCTCTCGCTAGCTGCATAGTCAGAGTACTTGCGCCCTGCTTTTTTTCTCCCGTTAGCAACAAACTCACCGCGGCTCGGGCGATACCTATAGGGTCTATTCCGTGGTGTTCGTAAAAACGGCTATCTTCAGTGGCCAAAATAGCGTGAATTAATTGTTCGGGCACTTCATCAAGTTTAACGGGGATCCGTCGTTTCACACCGTATTGGGAAATCAATTTTCCATCGTTGGTGTAAATTTGCATGGGGGTTTGGAGACGAACGTCCTTCAGTACAGTGACACTAGGTAGGTCTGGTTTGATATAAAAGTAGATACCCACAAGTGCAGCACAACCAAGTAGGCCAGAAAGAAAAACGAATAACAAAAGCGGTTTAATGAACTTCACTGTTTACGATTACCAAGGCATTTTTGTGGATATGACGTATATTTTCATACGTATGTGTTTTCTATAGAACCATACTTAGAAAAAAAATTAAGTAATATTGTACTTTAGAGCAACTACCTTTGAAACCGGACACTTGTTAATGAAATCACTGTTCAAGAAAAAGCTACCTCCCATCGTGGGTCTAGATATAGGTACGCGTCAAATAAAAGCAGTGTGGATAGAACAATCTAGTGACGGTTTCGTTTTACAAGGTTATGCCTGTGAGTCTATCAGTAAAACCGCATTTTCTGAACGTGATATTAAGGATTACGAAGCGGTTAGTTTAGCGTTGAAAAAAGTAAGAAGTAGCCTGAAAACTAAGTTGAAGCATGCGTGTGTGGCGGTAGCAGGTAGTTCTGTCATTAATAAAGTGGTGCATATGTCACCCGAACAGAACGACCATGAACTGGAAAGCCAAATTGAAATAGAGGCCGACAGCCTGATTCCTTATCCGATAGAAGAGGTTTATTTGGATTTCGAAGAGCTCGGCCCAAGCGAAGCATACGCTGGAAAAATCAATGTTCTGTTAACTGCAGCACATAAAGAGCTTGTGGACAGTCGTTTGCTATTAGCAAGAGAAGCGAACTTCGAACCCAAGGTCGTGGATGTCGAAAATTTCGCGCTTGGCAACGCAATTGACTATTTTTATACAAGTGGCGCGCAAGACCAACCCATTTGCTGTATAAATATTGGCGCGTCTTTACTGCAAGTGTGTGTTGTCCATCACGGCGAAGTGGTTTACAACAAAGAGCATGGATTCGGGCTCAACCAGCTAATTAACGACATTAGTGCCATTCATATGATTGAGAGAGACGACGTTGAAAGGCAGCTCTTAGAAGGTACCCTTTCTGAACAGTGGAAAGACGACACTCTGCCCCTCTTTGCTGCCAACTTACAACAAAATATCAATCGCGCGTTGCAAATGTATATGTCAACGCTGCATGCTGAACGCCCCGCCAAACTGCTAATGACAGGTGGGGCAGCAACCATCACTCCCCTTGTTGACATTCTGCAACAAGATTTGGCACTGGACATTGAAGCCTTCAATCCTTTTTCAACCATGAAAATCAGTGACAAATTAGATGCAGCGCGCTTGACACGTATTGCCCCCCAACTCGCCATTGCCGCTGGCCTAGCAAGCCGGAGTTTTACTACATGGCATATGTAAACTTACTCCCTTGGCGGGAGAAACAACGCCAATATCAGAAGCAGCAATATCTGGCGGGGCTGGTCGCTACCGCAGCTATCGTTGGGCTTGTGTTTTGGTTTATAGGGCAAGCCATCGACCAAGCGGTTAGCCACCAAAACACGCGAAATCAGTACTTACAGCGAGAAATATCCCTGCTTGACGCGCAAATTGCTGAAATTCAAAAAATAAAAGAAAGCAAAAACGCCATCAAGCAACGTATGGTGCTCATCGAGCAACTGCAAGCCAGCCGAAATGTATCACCTATTGTTTTTGATGAATTAGCGCGACTGGTTCCCGCTGGTGTGTCATTTCGTGTAATGCAGCGCACCGGGAATCATATAAAAATTGAAGGCACCAGTGACTCGAACAACCATTTGTCAGATTTTATGAGAAGACTAGAAATGTCTTCCGTGTTTATCAATCCAGAACTCTCTTCTATTAAAGCTGACTCTGCCACATCAAGAGCCATCAATCACTTCACCCTGACGTTTATGATAAGTCCCACTGTCGCACCACCCAAAGTGGCCATCAATGAAGGACAGAAATAATGGCGTTTGATTTTAGTAAATTAAAAGAGCTTAACGAACTAGAATTTGATCAGGTGGCCATCTGGCCAAAAGAAATTCGAATTGTTGTTGGCTTGTTTGTGGCCCTATTGGTAGCCACCCTCTGCTATTTTTTAATTGTCAGTCCAAAGCTTCCCATATTGGATGCGGCAGAATTAAAAGAAGAGCAACTGAAGTTGCAATTTGAAGCTAAGTATCGCATCGCAGTGAATTTATCAGCGTACAGGGCGCAACTGGCGCGAATAGAAAAAGACTTCTCATCGATGCTAAAAAGTTTGCCCACCAACAATGAAACTCCGGGTCTGCTTGATGATATTACGTTTGCGGGCACCACGTCAGGACTGACCTTTGAGTTGCTAAACTGGCAAAAAGAAGTGCCCAAAGAGTTTTACACTGAACTTCCCATAGAAATGGAAGTTTCTGGTGGCTATCACAACTTTGGTGAATTCGTTTCCAAAGTGGCTGATTTGCCTCGTATTGTCACCCTTCACGACTTTTCAATGACCCAAACATCATCGGGTTTAAGCCTACAACTACAAGCCAAAACGTATCGCTCTGAAAATAGCTCGCCTAATCGTGGAGCGACGCCATGAACCTACAAAAGTACGCGTTGGTAGTGTGTATTTTGCTGGGTGGGTGCTCACCTCAGCTAGACGACCTCAAAGCCTATACTGCGCAGGTAAAAGCGTCAGCCGTTGTGCACATTGAACCCTATCCAGAGTTTAAGTCGCACCCGTCGTTTAGTTACGACGCGCACTCCCTTCGCAGCCCCTTTATACGCCCAAAAGATAAAACCGCGCCTACACTAAAGGTTCCACAAGGCAGTTGTTTGCAGCCTGATTTTTCGCGCTCTAAACAAGCACTAGAAGCTTATGGGCTAGATGCATTGAGCTTTTCCGGGCAATTTTCCGCTAACGGCGTAGATTGGGCGCTGATACAAAGCAATGACGGTGTTTTACACAAAGCCCAACGGGGCAGCCGAATTGGATTATTTTACGGCACATTAAAGCACATTAATAAAACGACACTAATAATAGAGCAGTTACTGCCAGATGGAGCCGGCTGCTGGCAGAAAAAAGAAGCGACATTGACCTTAGCGTCAATGGCAGGAGAACAATAATGGCTGAGCGTTATATTTTTAATAAATCCTTAAACCGTCGAAAAAATCCATGGTACTGGCTGGCTATTGTGGCTTTTACTCTGTGTCTATATTCTCTTTTCAGTGGCCTAACTCTGGCGGCACAGCAGCGCCTCCTTGATCCGCAACAACGCCTTGATTTATCGTCGCAGGGTCGAGTGACACAGATAGATTTTACTCGCGATGCCGACAGTACCGGGGTTGTATTGGTATCTCTCTCTGAATCATCAACTTCTGCGCAATTAATTGAGTCGCAGGGCAAAGTAACCGTCACCCTTGCCAATACGCAATTAGATGACGATCAATTAGTGGAACTTAACGTGGTTGAGTTTGCTACGCCGGTGACTGCCATAGAGACGTTTCAAGACGGTGAAAATACCCGTATCGAAATTCGCTACCAAGGTGCCGTTTTGGCACGTCATACGGTAAATGACGGATTATTGCGTGTGGAAGTGCAGCCTATGTCGCAGGCGCAACAAGACCTGCTAGAAAACGAAGCCAAATATACCGGTAAGCCTATCTCATTAGACTTTCAAGATGTCCCCGTACGCCAAGTGCTTCAAATAATAGCTCAGGTTAATAACTTCAATTTAGTGACCACTGACACGGTAAATGGAAACGTCACTATTAGTCTATCAGGCGTGCCTTGGGATCAAGCGCTAGATATGATCCTTCGTGTAAGAGGCTTAGATAAACGCCTAGAAGGAAACATTTTACTGATTGCCCCTACCGAAGAATTAATGGCCAGAGAAACGCAAGCGCTGCAATCTAAAAAGCAAGTCTCTGATTTAGCGCCCTTGCACACGGTCAACATCTCGGTTAACTACGCTAAAGCGGCTTCCCTCGCCAGCATATTGAAATCTCCCGAAGGCGGGATTTTATCTGACCGAGGCGCGGTTACTGTAGATGAAAGAACCAATACGCTATTAATTCGCGATACCCTATTATCCATTGATCAAGCACGGAAGATGATTGATGCTCTTGATATCCCAGTGAAACAAGTGCTCATAGAAAGCCGTATGGTCACTGTACTTGATAATGTCGACGAGCAACTCGGTGTTAGATGGGGGTTCAGTGATAGACAAGACGACAATGGCGTTTCAGGTAGTTTAGAAGGGGCGGACACCATTGCGAGCGGTGTGGTGCCGAGTATTGATGATAGACTCAACGTCAATTTACCTGTATCGGGAGCGGCAGGTACCATCGGCTTTCAAATAGCCAGCTTAATTGATGGCACTATTTTGGATTTAGAGTTATCTGCATTGGAATCTGAGAACAAAGGCGAAATTATCGCTAGCCCACGAATTACTGTGGCCAATCAGCAGGAAGCGTACATTGAACAAGGTACTGAAATTCCCTATGTTCAAGCCACATCGAGTGGTGCCACCTCAGTAGAGTTCAAAAAAGCCGTGTTATCACTCAAAGTTACGCCGCATATCACCCCGGACAACCGTATTATTTTAGATTTAGTAGTCACCCAAGATACCCGCGGTGAAACCGTCTCTACCTCAACCGGCGAAGCTGTCGCCATTGATACGCAAGAGATCAAAACTCAAGTGCTGGTAGAGAATGGTGAGACCATCGTTTTAGGGGGTATATTTCAGCAAACCAGCTCAGATGGCGTGACGAAAGTGCCTGTTTTTGGCGATTTGCCTCTGGTCGGCGCATTATTTCGCAATACTTCTGTCCTTCAAGAGAAACGAGAATTACTTATTTTCGTGACACCGAAAATTGTCATGGAAAGACCGTAACAAATTGAAAATCATAGAAATAAACAACATTCTACGGCAACTTCCTCACGGCTAATTTGCGAACTCAGCGGGTGTTTTTCCCATATTAGGGCTAATAGTTTTCAACAATACTTGCAACCCCTTGCGAGAAACTGAGATAATCGCGCTCTCGAAATTTAAGCGAGGTTTAAGGAGTGGTGCTTATTGGACACTAAATAGGCACGAGTCAATGGGTAGGCTGGTAAGGCAACAGTGCACTGCCCCTAACATGATTAAGTTGTGATATAAGCAAATATGGCTGAAAAACGTAATATCTTTTTGGTTGGGCCTATGGGCGCTGGTAAAAGCACCATTGGTAGACACCTAGCAGACGAACTTCACCTAGACTTTTATGATTCCGATCAGGAAATAGAGCGCCGTACTGGGGCTGATATTGCCTGGATTTTTGATCTAGAAGGTGAAGACGGGTTCCGCAAACGTGAAGAAACCGTTATCAATGACCTAACCGATAAGCAAGGTATTGTGCTTGCTACTGGTGGTGGCTCGATTGTAACGAAAGCCGTGCGCAATCGCTTGTCTGCTCGTGGTATTGTGGTTTACCTTCAAACGACTATCGACAAACAAGTTGCTCGTACACAGCGTGATAAGCGTCGTCCATTACTGCAAAATAACGATCCTGAACAAGTACTTCGCGATCTTGCAGACCTTCGTAACCCTTTGTACGAAGAAGTAGCAGATTATGTCGTGGATACCGATGACCAATCCGCTCGCGCTGTTGCGAACCAAATCATCAGTAAAATTGGTCTTTAATTAGCTAACAAAAATATTTTTAGGAGGTGCTGCGCCCATGTCAACCTTAACTGTGGAACTTGGAGAACGTAGCTATCCTATACATATTGAGGCTGGGTTGTTATCGCAATCCGGCCTTTTTGCGTCGTACATCAAAGGGCCTTTAGCCGTCATCGTCACAAACGAAACGGTTGCGCCTCTCTATTTAGAAAAAGCCAAACGCGCTTGCGGTGACGTTCGGGTTGAAACCATCGTGCTTCCTGATGGCGAACAGCACAAAAACCTCGCTCAGTTTGAAGTGGTCATGACGCGATTACTAGAACTCAACGCTGCCCGCGACACCACGCTTATAGCCCTTGGCGGCGGTGTTATAGGGGATCTTTGCGGTTTTGTGGCAGCGACCTATCAACGCGGCGTGCCTTTCATCCAAGTTCCCACCACCTTGCTATCCCAGGTCGACTCCTCTGTAGGCGGGAAAACCGCAGTCAATCACCCGTTAGGCAAAAACATGATTGGCGCCTTTTATCAGCCGGTGTTTGTGGCAATTGACACAGACTCTTTAACGACCTTACCCGAGCGAGAGTTTGCTGCCGGCATGGCTGAGGTGATTAAATACGGAATTATTTACGATGCCCCATTCTTTGCATGGTTAGAAGCGCACATCGACGCATTAAAAGCGCTAGACACCCATGTATTAAGCGACACCATTAAACGTTGCTGCGAGATAAAAGCAGAAGTGGTAGCCAAAGATGAAAAAGAAGGTGGGCTGCGCGCAATTCTAAACTTAGGTCACACTTTTGGTCACGCCATTGAAGCTGAACAGGGCTATGGCAACTGGCTTCATGGCGAAGCGGTAGCAGCTGGTACTATCCTTGCTTGTTTAGCTGCTGAGCAGTTAGGTTGGTTTACATCGTCAGAAACCCGTCGCGTACGTACCTTGATGAGTGCATTTTCGTTACCTGTTGAAGGGCCATCCAATATGGGCATGGACGACTATGTTAAGCACATGAAACGGGATAAGAAAGTAGAGGCGGGAAATATTCGCTTTGTACTTCCTAAAGGCATGGGCACTGCCGTAGTCACAAAAGACGTGACCAACGACATACTGGCCAACATTCTCTAATTCAAGCCTAGCGCTTGAATTAGCGCACTTTTTCTAAGGTTAGCACTTGGCTAACGAACAACGGGGCTTTACGACATGCAAAGTGAACTGCATGAACGTCTTGAATATCTGGTTAACTATTCATCACAACTGATTTTTATCAGTGGTGATTCTATTGCTGAACAGCAGAAAACCTTAGAAGCCTTCGTTTTTCAACAACACGACGATACAGAAATTGCCTACCTCACCGCAGACGCAGACATGGACATTTCTGACTATCGTCGCCAACTTTGCCGTCAACTACTCGGCCAGGTGGTAGGAAGCTTTGTTCGCCCATTGAATGAATTGCTTTCGTCACTCAATGATTTCGACGGCCCCATATTGATTGCCATTACACAAGCACAGCACATCCCTGACAAATTGCTGCAAGAGCTATGGGACCTGGTCTTGCAAAGTCGCTTTGCGGGCAACAAACAGCATTTGAATGTTCTGCTATTTGCCCAAACCCAGTGGGCAGAAAAAGCAAAGCAATGGCTACCCGCCAAAAACACCCAAACACCCTTGTTAATTAGCAGCCAATCCATTTCGTTAGAAAAACCCGCGTCTGAACTCGATCAAATGATGGCTGAGCGACGAGCGGCCTTTCAAGCGCATTTAGATAAACGCAAGATCCCCTTGGCCGCAGCAACCAAAAATCCGCTGTCATCCCCTTGGCTATATATTGCGTTGGGCATTGTTTTTTTACTCACTTTTGGCGGGCTAGTGGCCTGGCAATATGACGGTGCAATTTCCTCTTTGTTTGAGCCCATCGAAACCACGTCGTCGCCTAAAGCTCCTATGGTGGCTCCCGGTTCCGCTTATGATAAATTAGCCCCCCTTGCGAATGATGAGCTCGATGAAGTCAATCCCCAAGCATCGGAAACCACAGACGGTTCACCTTCACAGCCGGCATCCCCGTTAATTACTGACTGGCAGCAAGCGCTTGGCAACCTAAATGCTCAAACTGAAAGCTCAACCACAGAAATAAAAGGTGACGAGCAAGTTACCTCGGATACGCAAGAAAACCCAGCCTCTACGGCTAGCGCTCCAAAGACGCCAAAGGTTACCTCTTTTGAAGAACCATCAGACATTGTCGCTGGCGACAATGATAATAGCGCTACCCATAGCGCTCAGTACCCGTCGATAGCCCAATGGCTTAAGCCCGAACACTACGTGGTACAAATGATGGGAATGGCTGACAAAGCGGCCATAGAAAACTTTATTGACGCGCACCAACTTACTGACATTACCCATGTCTACACCACACAACGCTACGGTGGCAACTGGTATGTGATGATTTTTAATCGGCCATTGAATAGCCTTGCTGAAGCCAGAGAATCCATGAGAAACCTGCCTGATTACCCTACCAAAAGTGACGCCTTCATTAAGGGTGGCGCACAAGTGCTAGAAGAAGTTGCTAAAAGCACTCAAGGTAGCAATACGCCATAATTGCACTCGATGTCATCGGCTTTAGAACCCGCCTTAGATAAAAGAAAACCCCTCTCGAACGCTATTCTAGGTTGTCCCTAGTAGCGCGGGAAGATACAATCTATGTTTAGCGTGGCACTGCCAGATTTGGCGCCATTCCTCAGAAATTCGCCAATCTAGGCATGAAACGGAGAGACCTTTCGTCGATTTCCGTGCAGGTAGTAACGTTTTAGCATGATGCAGAAGAAAAACCGGGCATTTTTAAAGTGGGCCGGTGGCAAGTACAGCCTGGTAGAGCATATTCAGGCCAGGTTACCGCAAGCTAACAAACTCATTGAACCGTTTGTGGGCGCGGGATCCGTGTTTCTAAATACGCAATTTTCGCGCTATTTGCTAAATGACATCAACCCAGATCTCATCAACCTGTACAATTTATTAAAAGCGCAGCCTGACGCGTTAATTAACGACATAAGCACGTTTTTCTCTCCCCGTTACAACGAAGAGGCCATGTATTACAACTTGCGTGAAGAATTCAACGCCACTCAAGACGAATATTACCGCGCTATTTTGTTTGTTTATTTGAACCGACATGGTTATAACGGCTTGTGTCGCTACAGTCTTGCTGGCAAGTTTAATGTTCCCTTCGGGAGATATAAAAAACCTTATTTTCCCGAACACGAGATGTTTTTCTTTGCAGAAAAATCTCAAAAGGCCACGTTTACCTGCCTGCCTTTCGAAAAAGTATTTAGCCGTGCCCGCAAAGGAAATGTTATTTATTGCGACCCTCCTTATGCGCCTATTAGTAAAACGGCCGCTTTTACCAGCTATGCCGCACGAAGTTTTGGGCAGCCATCGCAAGAAAAATTAGCTGAACTGGCGTTGCAAACATCGAAAAAGCGTGGCATTCCCGTGCTTATTTCAAACCACGATTTACCTTTTACTCGCCACCTCTATAAAGGGGCAGACTTCAGTATGTTATCGGTAAAGCGCTCAATCAGTCAAAACGGTGCTACCCGTAAGCCGGTAGATGAAATACTCGCATTTTTCCCGCCAAGCGCAATGAAAACCGCCGGTAACCCCGTAGGAAAAGTAAAATCAAAAAATGCGATAAAAGTGATGGGACATCACAAAAAAGAACAAAGCGTTAAGCCCTAACCGAGTCAAGCTTGGGATACGTGTGCTAATAAAAAACTAGCCGCTAAAAACAAGGGAATCTAGGCACCAACCAGCCACTTAACCAAGGCAAGTAAACCTACAACAAAAAGCGCAACGAGTATTACGCCTATCACAACAAAATGAATGAACCGCCCCTGAGAGAAGTCTCGTTGGTAGTTCGCACTACTCTGTACACCGAATAAACTCGCAAGCACACTGACAAACGTATTCACATACCCTGTAGATGACTTGGTCAGGTTCGCCATTTAGTTGTCGCTAGACGAGGAAGAGAAGTCGCCAGCACCATCATCATTATGAAGAAGTTCTAGCAAATCCAAAAAATGAAATTGAAAAGAGGGAGATTTACCCGCTACCCAAGAGAACCAACTGACTTCTGTAACGCCTTCTCTAGCCCGGGCGCATTGGTTTTGAATGTGACTAGCAGGCAACTTGGGGTTAAATTCGGTAACAGGCTGAAATTCACACACAGAAGCATTGACGCTGCCGCGAGGCGACAAGGCGACACTTAGTAAAGCAACCACGCCACATAGTGCGAAAAAAGGGATAACTTTCATCCTGAAATCTCTAAACCCGTTTAAAATTTAATCTTATTATAACCAAAGAAACATGAGTAACAAGTAAAAAATGCCTAAGGTGACGTTCACCTTAGGCATTGTACTCAACGTTAATGGTTAAAGGTAATAAAACCCTTACAGTTCGAAGTCTACTGCGTAACCCACGGTAAACTTGATTGAATCGTTGTCGTAAGCATCAGCACCAGAGTCATCTAAGTCTGTACCTGTAATCGCGAAGCTGAAACCGTCTTTCGATAGTGATACACCGTAATCTACATAGCCATCTGGTACACCGTTGAAGTCTTCAGCGAAATCACCTTGATGGTAACCAGCGTGAATACCCACTTCTGCACCATTAAGCACTGGGAAGCCATAATCTACAGAGATGTAAGACGCTTGACCGAAACCATAGTCACGCCCTTCGCCTTCATCAGCTTCTGTGTGTGCAAGCAATGAAAGTGTGACGCTTAAGCCGCCAAAGCCGACTGAGCCATAGACTTCCGCGAAATCGAACTCTGCTTCAGCATCGTAGTTGTAGTATAGGTAACCCACGTCATAGCTGATATCGCCAGACTCACCTGAGAAACCAAAATAGAGGTCGTGCTCGTAAGAGTAAACATCGTCGGCACCATAGTTTACGTTTGATACCCAAGTACCTGCGTAAAAGCCGCTTTCGTTTGCGTAGTCGATACCGCCTTGAACCGCTGCATCGTTTGTTGTTTGTGTAAGACCACGCCAGATATAGTTGCTTGTTACACTTGCGTTAGCCGTAATTTCTGCATACGAAGGTGCAGCAGCCGTTAAGCCTGCTGTTGTTAATGCTACTGCGATTAAGGCTTTTTTGAATGACCCTTTCATGTGTGTTCTCCAGTCTATTTAAACTTGTTGTTGACGTTTTTCTGTCTTGTTTTTCTTATATTTAGCTAGAGAAGAGCAAATCTGATGCCCATTTATGGCGCTTAGACCAGTTTGTTAAAAATAATGTTAAACAATTGAATTTACGGCATTATTATTATCGGTCAAATAGAGACTTCGGAAATAAGACGCAAAATGAGTGCATAAAAATGCACCATAAATGAGCGCGCTCACCATCTTAGGGCAGGCTTTCTCTGTGCCACAAAGTAAACCTAGAGCTGTAGGAATGATGCGAGGCAAAACAAAGGAAAGGAATAAAAGCCTCTCGTTTACTTTTTTCACTGCAGGTAATTCGGTAAACTCCCCATTCTTGTTACATCGTCGTGTGCACCATGCACTAAGGAATAAGAATGAAACCCTATTGGATAGCGCCTTCTATTTTATCTGCTGACTTTGCGCGCTTGGGCGAAGAGGTAGAAAATGTGCTTAACGCTGGTGCAGATGTTGTGCACTTTGATGTAATGGATAACCACTATGTGCCAAACCTCACTTTTGGCCCTATGATTTGTGAAGCACTACGTAACTACGGCATTAAAGCCCCTATCGATGTTCACCTTATGGTAAAACCCGTCGATGATCTTATTAGCAAATTTGCTGATGCCGGGGCCAGTTTTATTAGCTTCCATCCAGAAGCTTCAGAACATATAGACCGTTCTTTACAACTTATTTTAGATGCTGGGTGTCAACCTGGGTTAGTCTTTAACCCCGCTACCCCCCTTCATTATTTAGATCACGTCATGGATAAACTGCATCACATTCTCATTATGTCTGTGAATCCGGGGTTTGGTGGGCAAGCATTTATTCCCAGTACCCTAGACAAAGTGAGAGCCGTTAAGCAGCGAATTAACGAAAGTGGCAGAGACGTTCGAATAGAAATTGACGGTGGCGTAAAAGTCGATAACATTCGTGCCATAGCTGAAGCGGGTGCAGATATGTTTGTGGCAGGCTCTGCCATTTTTTCCCAACCCGATTATCGCCGCGTGATTGATGACATGCGCGCAGAATTATCTTGCCTTAATAAGGCCTAATTTTTTACAGGTAAATGTTATGAGTAATAAACCCGTTGTATTGAGTGGCTGTCAGCCTTCTGGACAATTAACCCTGGGCAATTACATGGGTGCACTTAAACAGTGGGTTTCCATGCAAGACGACCATGAATGCCTTTACATGCTCGTTGATTTACACGCGATTACAGTAAGACAAGATCCTAAGCAGTTATACGATGCGTGTTTAGATGGCCTCGCGCTTTACCTCGCTTGTGGTATCGACCCACAGAAAAGTACCCTGTTTGTTCAGTCTCACGTGCCCGAGCATGCACAGTTGTCATGGGTATTAAATTGCTACGCGCAAATGGGCGAACTTAACCGCATGACGCAGTTTAAAGATAAATCAGCCAAAAACGAAAATAACATTAATGTGGGGCTATACAGCTACCCCGTATTGCAAGCCGCAGATATCTTAATATATCAAGCGAACAAGGTGCCTGTGGGTGAAGACCAAAAACAGCATTTAGAACTCACCCGGGACATCGCCACGCGCATGAATAACCTTTATGGCGACGTGTTTACCTTGCCTGAGCCTTACATCCCAGAATTTGGTGCGCGCATCATGAGCCTTCAAGAGCCAGAGCGTAAAATGTCTAAGTCGGACACTAATCCCAATAACTTTATTGGTTTGCTCGAAGATCCTAAGAAAATCACCAAGAAGATTAAACGTGCGGTGACTGACTCAGATGAACACGCTAACATTTACTTTGATCCAAAAGAAAAAGCTGGTGTTTCAAACCTATTAACCTTGCTCTCTCTATCGACGGGTAAATCTATCGATAGTTTGGTGCCAGAGTACGAAGATAAAATGTATGGGCACTTAAAAGGCGATGTTGCTGAGGCGGTGGTTTCTCTTATTACCCCAATTCAAGAAGCTTATGCCGATTTACGAAACAACCGCGATTACCTAAACGAGGTGATGCGAAGTGGCGCTGAGAAAGCATCTGCCCGTGCAGAAAATACCTTAAAGCGGGTTTACGAAGCAGTAGGCTTTATTCCTAAACCTTAATACGCTGATTCATAAAGCTCGTTGTAGGCTAGACGCTCTTGTTGCTTTTAATAGATAACTTCGATTCATTTACACATAACCTAGCCAGGTACTTTCGAGAACTTGGCATTGACGTCAAGGTTGAGCGCAACAATGCCCTCAACCTTGCTGATATAGAAGCCTTATCGCCTAGCCATATTGTTATCTCTCCTGGCCCCTGTACGCCCAACGAATCTGGAATTAGCTTAGATGTGATTGCTCACTTTCAGGGGCGTACGCCTATTTTAGGGGTGTGTTTGGGGCATCAAGCGATTGGCCAGGTGTTTGGCGCAACGGTCACGGGGGCGAAGGAAATTAAGCATGGCAAGGTGTCTCGCTTATATCACAAGCAAACGGGGTTATTTAAAGGCCTGCCAGGCGATTTCTCTGTCACCCGCTACCACTCATTGGTCTTAGCCCCCGGGACATTCCCTGATTGTTTATCGGTAGATGCGTGGTGCTTAACGGAAGATGGTGAACGAGAAATTATGGCCTTATCCCATAAGACGCTGCCAATCTGGGGGGTACAATATCACCCAGAGTCCTTATTAACCGAATATGGTCACGCCGTGCTAAAGCACTTTCTTGAGGCCACCTAGGTCAATTCGTATTAGCTGAACATACCCTGGTGTCATTTTCGATAAATTAATGCATTAAGTTGTGCGCTATCCTGCCGATAAAAAATTACGCGCTAAATTCGCATTTCCGGTTGTTTTTGTTTACTTTTTATAGATATCAGTGTTGATATCAAAACCAGTGCATTAACCGCCTATTTTCGTGAACCTATAATGAGGCAAAGGTGAGTTGAATGTACGTCAACCGTGCACAGACGCATGAGCAACAACGAAGCAGGAGCTTTTTCAATATGACGATGCCGTCAGCGCCGATTTCCGTCGAGGAACGGTTCGAGAACCTTCTCATTTCTCCAGAGCGCGCAATAAAACTGCTGGGTAAACGGATGCCCGGCGAAATTAGTTTTGAACAATCAGAACAGGGCGACGCGCGGCGCCAACTTTTACATGTTGAAAAGGTTGCTATCGAAAACAAGCGCTTACAAGCGATGTCTGAAGCATCTTATATTGATAGCGTGAGCCACTACTTACACGAGGTAGTGCTTAGCGAATTAACCGAGCAGCTAAGTTTTCCGGATGAATTATTTTCGAATGTGCTTAATTTAGGTGACGACACAGGCACCTTGTTAGATGCGCTTTCTGTTCGAGCGGCCTCCATCTCGAAATTAGAGCCCTTAGCAGCCAGCCAACCTTGGCTTTACGACGAGCTTATTCAAGTGGTGAATACACCACAATTTAGACGTCGCGATTCAAAAGGGCGCACCATTGTGGTTGAAACCCTTCGTACCGCATTAAGTTTTCTCGGTATCGAAAACCTTCGGCTTCTTATTCCCTCGCTAGTGGTTAAGCGAGCCATGCCGCAAATTACCGATCCCTTTCCTTGTATTAAATTGAAATTGACGCAATACAGTCAGGGAACAGCAGTCACTGCAAAACATATCGCCCCCTTATACAAAGTACGCGCCCATGATGCCTTTGCCTTCGGCATGCTAAGCCAACTCGGCCGCTGCGCTATCATACGTTTGTATTTCAAGTTGTTCGACAAGGTGCACCTACATCTACTACAAGAAAGCCAAAGAGACAAAGAACGCCAGCGCCATGAAGCATTATTAAAAATAGCGCCCTCAGCAAACTATCTCATTGCTTTACAGGAAGAGTTCGCTGACAAAGTCGCTGCTGATATGCTTGAGCACATGATGCTGAAACGTTTGTTTTTAGGTAACGCTATGCGCAACTGTGCTGATAATTTACCCGCAGAACAGGGCAGCCTGCACAATATACTGGAACAAGCACGTACCTATACAAAGGTGAGAATGCTCCATTCCACTAAGCTCGTTAGTATTGCCGATGTAAAACCGGTATTTAAGGCGCAGAATTACCCAGAGCGCGCGCTGGAAAAACTAAAATCTGTTGATATTTTCACCCTTCCGATGTCAAAAGAAGAAGAATTTAGTTAAATTTTATTGGATATTCATGCATCTGAGCAGCAAACTTTTAACCCTGACTAGATGCATGCCGCCCCCTTTTCTCCCTTATTATCCCCTCGCATAACGGCGTGTTCACCGGCGGTACCAAGCTATTCCTAAAGAGTATGGTTTAGCATTAAATAGTTATTCACTTTTCCTGCAAAATAAGCCACAGTCCTTATAAATAAAGGGCTGCAGCCCTTTTCAAACAAGACATTTGGTACAATAAATGTCATACTAACCCGCAATTCCGATTATTTTTTGCGCCTTTTCCTACTCTTGACCAAAGGCGCCTAATGCAGAGGTAACACAGATGAAAGTAACTCGCGCAACGTTTGATGATGTGATGGTGCCCAATTATAACCCCGCTGGTATGGTGCCTGTTCGCGGTGAAGGCTCTCGCGTCTGGGATCAGGATGGTGCGGAGTATATCGACTTTGCAGGCGGCATTGCAGTCAACGTGCTAGGCCACTGTCACCCAGAACTGGTGAGTGCACTTAAGGAACAAGGTGAAAAACTTTGGCACCTAAGCAACGTATTCACCAACGAGCCGTCACTTCGTTTAGCCAGCAAATTGGTTAACGCCACGTTTGCCGATAAGGTGTATTTCGCCAACTCTGGCGCAGAAGCCAATGAAGCTGCCTTGAAACTGGCTCGCCGTTGGGCACTCGATAAACATGGTGAAAATAAAAACCAGATTATCGCATTTAACAAAGGCTTCCACGGACGCACATTCTTTACTGTTACCGTAGGTGGACAAGCCGCCTACTCTGATGGATTTGGTCCTAAGCCCGGTGCTGTAGATCATTGCGACTATAATGATTTGGCCGCTTTTGAAGCATTAATTTCAGACGATACCTGCGCCGTAATGATGGAACCGCTACAAGGTGAAGGGGGCATTATATTACCCGATGCCGACTTCGTTAAAGGCGTACGTGCACTGTGTGACAAACATAACGCGTTGCTCATTTTTGATGAAGTGCAATCGGGCGTTGGCCGTACGGGGCACTTATACGCATACATGGGCTTAGGCGTGACGCCGGATATTCTAACCACAGCCAAATCCCTTGGTGGCGGCTTCCCTATTGGTGCCATGTTAACCACCACTGACATCGCCGCGCACCTGAAAGCAGGCACCCATGGCAGTACCTATGGCGGAAACCCTTTAGCATGTGCTGTAGCAGAGCGCGCATTAGACATTGTTAATCAGCCAGAAGTACTTGAAGGCGTAGTGAAAAAAGAGGCGCTGTTTAGAGAATATATTAGTGCGATTAACGAAAAATACGCTGTTTTTGAGGAAGTTCGAGGTCAAGGTATGTTATTGGGCTGTGCGCTTAATGAGAAATATCAAGGCCGAGCACGCGACTTCATGATGGCCGCCACTCAGGAGCACCTCATGTGTTTAGTGGCAGGTGCTAACGTCATCCGTTTCGCGCCTTCTCTTGTTATCCCAGATGAAGATATCAAAGAAGGTTTAGCGCGCTTCGAGCGTGCAGTAGCAGCGGTTGTAAACGCTGAATAACGCCATCACTAGCGAGCAAGCGAACATGAATGTCATTCGCCCAATCAAACAAACCGACTACCAGGCTCTCCACGATATCGCGGTAGAGTCGGGTATCGGCTTTACCTCGCTCCCAGTGAACGAGGAACTGTTACAACGCAAAATTACCAGAGCAGAGCACGCATTTAATAAAAAAAGTGTGACTGCACCTGGTGACGAATCGTACCTTTTTGTTATGGAAGACAGCGCCACTCAAGAAGTGGTTGGCACTACCGGCATTGAAGCCGCTGTAGGTATTGAGGACGCGTTTTACCATTATCATTTAAGTAAAGTGGTGCACGCCTCGCGGGAATTGAATATCCACAATACCGTGGAAATTCTTACTTTCTGTAACGACTACACTGGCGTTACAGAAATTTGCACACTGTTTTTACGGGAAAAAGCGCGCGGCGGGATTAATGGGCGATTTTTATCTAAAGTTCGCTTTCTGTTTATGATGGAACACAGAACAAGATTTTCTGAAACCGTCATTGCTGAAATGCGAGGCGTCAGCGATGAAAAAGGGCGTTCTCCCTTTTGGGAATGGCTAGAAACCCATTTTTTCTCCATGGATTTTCCCACCGCAGACTACTTAACTGGTATCGGAAATAAGGTATTTATTGCTGAGCTTATGCCGAAATACCCGATATACGTCAATCTGTTGAGCAAAGAAGCGCAGGCAGTTATTGGTCAAGTACATACCAAAACCCGCCCGGCATTGCAGTTATTGGAAGAAGAAGGCTTTAGCTGTAGAGGCTATGTGGACATTTTCGATGCAGGCCCAACGGTAGAAGCTAATTTAAGCCACATTAGAACGGCCCAATCAAGCCTTAAGTTGCCCATAGTGATTGATGACGCCACGGCGGCACAAGGGCAAACCCACTATATTATAAACACCTCTGTTGCTGATTTTCGCGCGGTTGCCACCGAAATGGCCGTAAGCGAAGAACAGCAAGTGGCCGTATTGACCCGCCAGGCCGCGGCAGCGCTTAATGTAAGCGAAGGCGAGTATATTCGCTTTGCCCCAGTAAAATTCAGAGACTAATCAAAGGACACCCTCATGCTTCACACACATTTTATTAATGGCGAATGGGTAGCCGGTGAAGGTCACGAACTTTCATCTATAGACCCAGCAAAAAACGTTTCGATTTGGCAGGGTAAATCCGCCACATCAGCGCAAATTGATGCAGCGATTAACGCAGCTCGCAATGCGTTACCTCAGTGGAGCATGATGTCGGTAGAAGCCCGCCTTACCATTATTAAAGCTTATGGTGAAAAACTCGCCGAAAACAAAGAATACCTCGCAAAAGTGATGGCACAAGAAACCGGTAAGCCTGAATGGGAAACTGCCACAGAAGTAGGCGCCATGATGGGTAAAATTGGTATTTCCGAGAAGGCTTATTTTGAGCGTACTGGAAATGTTGAGAACCCCATGCCTGTAGGTAAAGCCTTTATTCGCCATAAACCCCACGGCGTTGTGGCAGTATTCGGTCCATACAACTTCCCTGGGCATCTTCCTAATGGCCACATAGTACCGGCATTAATTGCAGGCAACACCGTGGTGTTTAAGCCTAGCGATCTCACACCTATGGTGGCACAAGAGATGGTTAAGTTATGGGCGGCAGCTAACCTGCCTGCTGGCGTTTTGAATTTGGTTCAGGGTGAAGTTGAGACTGGCAAGGCTTTGGCCTCTCACAATGACATAGATGGATTGTTCTTTACGGGGAGTTCACGTACAGGAAAAATACTGCACGAGCAATTTGCTGGGCACCCCGGCAAAATTCTTGCCCTCGAGATGGGAGGGAACAATCCACTCATCGTTAAGGGTGTTGCCGATACAGATGCGGCAGTTCATGACATCGTGCAGTCTGCTTTTATTACCTCAGGTCAGCGCTGTACCTGTGCTCGACGATTGTTTATCCCTGCGGGGCAGCAAGGTGACGCATTGTTAGCCCGCCTTGTTGATGTTACCAAAAACATTAAAATGGGTGACTATGATGCTCAAGAGCAACCTTTCATGGGTGCCATGATTTCGGCGAATGCAGCAAAAGGCATGGTAAATGCCCAGTCTCAATTGGTTGGCCTTGGCGCCAACGTGCTGCTAGAGCTTACTCAGCCAGATGAAGAAAAAGGCTTTGCTACCCCAGGCATTATTGATGTCACAGATATATTGGCGTCATTACCGGATGAAGAGCATTTTGGCCCGCTGCTAAAAGTGATTCGCTATACCGACTTTGATGACGCTATTCGCGAAGCAAATAATACCAGCTTTGGCTTATCAGCAGGTTTGCTTGCTGACAGTGAAGAAGATTACCACTATTTCTTTGCTCGAATTCGAGCAGGAATTGTCAATTGGAATCGCCCTATTACCGGCGCCAGCAGTGCCGCACCTTTCGGCGGCGTGGGAGACAGCGGCAATCATCGTGCTAGCGCTTTCTATGCAGCAGACTACTGTGCTTACCCTGTGGCGTCTGTTGAATTAGATAAAGTGACGTTACCCGGCAAACTTAGTCCAGGTTTATCTTTGTAAACGGAGAAGCGCCAATGCACACTAATATTGATAGCTTGTTTGCGCATTTGTGGCAAGACTACGTTTCTATTACGCCATCTGCGCATAAGATTCATGCCCTGTTAGCGGGTGAAAAAGAAGCGCGAGAGATTGTTAACGACCATGTCGCCTTTCGAACTTTTGCGCTGGATAAAACCCGTTTAAATACGTTAGCTGCACACTTTCTCGCATTAGGTTACGAAGAAAAAGGCGACTACAACTTTGAGGCGAAAAAGCTTAGCGCCAAACATTTTGAGCATCCTGATGACACCCAGCCTAAGGTTTTTATCAGCGAGCTGAGAGTTAATGAGCTTTCAGAAAAAGCACAAACCATTATTGAACGTCTCGTTGACGCTATGGACGCGGATGCCGTACATGCCGATAATTTTCTCTATTCTGGTCGCCACTGGGCAATCAGCAAAGAAGACTATGATATCTTATTGGACGAATCGGAATATGCCGCGTGGCTTGCTGCATGGGGATTTAGAGCCAATCACTTTACCGTGAGTGTTAACCACTTGAATCACATAGACACCTTGAGCGACGTGAATGAACAGCTTAAGTCGGCGGGCTTTGTGTTAAACAGTGCTGGCGGTGAAATAAAGGGTGGCCCTGAGGTATATTTAGCGCAATCCTCAACAATGGCAGATAAAGCTGAAGTGGCCTTCAGTGATGCAGCGGCCGTCATTCCCAGCTGTTTTTATGAGTTTGCTCAGCGTTACACCATGCCCAATGGCGAACGCTACCAAGGTTTTGTCGCCGCCTCCGCAGACAAAATTTTCGAAAGTACCAACGCGAAATAAGCCAAAATCCAAAGCGCGTAATCGCGCTTTGGATTATCATTGAATGATGCCGTTTTCTGCCGTAGATGCCTAAGCAAATTCCACATTATGTTTGGCAAGAAGTTGGTCGTAGGGCATTGGCTTGTCAAAGTAAAACCCCTGCATTAAACCTATGTCAGCTTCTTTCATAAAAGGAAGGTAAGATTCTTGCTCAACACCTTCAACCACAATTTCAATCTCTAAGCTGCTTAGCATGGCCACTAGCCCAGTGAAAAGCGCATGAGCTTTACTGTTTTGATGGATATCTTTCACTAAACTTCTGTCCACTTTGACCACTTCGAACTGGAAGCTTCGCAAGTAACTCAGTGATGAAAATCCACTGCCGAAGTCGTCTAGTGACAACCTAAAGCCAGCGTCCCGCAAACTGTTAAGCGACTGAACAGCGGCACGCTCATCTCGTATAAATATCGACTCTGTTAATTCTAATTCAATCATGGAAGGGTAAACGTCACTGGCTTTGCATATGGCTTTCGCTTGTGGAGGGAAATCGGGGTCAAGCATCTGGTTTACGCTGATATTGATGGATAAGGGGACCGCCGTCCCCTGTTGCGATTCCATCATTGAGATATAGTCGCACGCAGCTTCCAATGCTTGCAGTCCAATGAGATGATCTAAATTATGCTCCTCAGCAAGAGGGATAAATACCGCGGGCGAAATAATGCCATGAAGCCCAGATATCCACCTGCATAATACTTCCCCTCCTTTAAGCTTGCCGTTAAGGTCGTATTTTCCTTGGACATAGTAATCTAGCAGGTGGTTTTCTGTGGCCCGACGCAAATCGTTGACCATGCTCACTTGCTGCGTCATGCTTTCATAGAGGCCTTCTTTATAAATGAAAACTTGACCTTTCCCCAGCTTTTTCGCTTGATACATGGCAGCATCAGCGCACTGTATCAAGCTTTCCACACTGTCTCCATGCTCTAAAGAGTGCGCCACACCAATACTCGCCGAGAGTATCAACTCAGTTTGATAAACAGGTATGACTTTCGCTTCAATCTTCTGTATTAACGAATTGGCAATTTGTATAGCTTGGGTAATGTCAGTATCTGGCAATACCGCAATAAATTCATCGCCTCCCCACCGTCCCACTTTACCGGTTTGACCGAATGAATGTATCAGTAAACTGGCAACACGCTGTAATTCATTGTCACCCTTTTCATGCCCAGCGGTGTCATTAATTGCCTTAAACCCATCGAGGTCAATGAATACCAATATGAATGACGATTGCCCTTCGTAAATGTCTTCTATATACCCACGAAGGGCGTTACGATTGCTTAAGCCTGTAAGGTCGTCATATAGCGCTAACTGCTTTAGTCTATCCTCGTTTTGCTTTCTATCACTTATATCTCGCATAGTTGCAATGAGGTATGAAGACGTTTGCATGTAAGTTTCAAAAAGGGCGATAGAGACGTCGACGGGAATTTCCTGTTTCGCGAGGGTGGTCACTTGAGATTCGAACCGCAACTGCTTATGCGCTGCTAAATTTTTTTGCTCCACCCTTTTCGCACTTAGAAGCTCGTTAAAATTTAGGCCCAGGCAGGCGTCTTTAACAGGGGCTTCTATCAGACGAATAAAGGCTTCATTACATTCGGTAATCAGCAAGACGGATGACAAAACCAGCATGGGTTCTCTGGAGCTGGCAAACGCAGAGGCCATTAAATGGAAAGATTGTTCGGCTTTACGTTGCTGAGTAATGTCTTTTGTTGTGCCAACAATGCGCAACGCCTCTCCTGCGCTTCCTCTATCAAGCACTCTCCCTCTTAGACGTACCCATTGATAGCCTTGTTGAACGTTGAGCCGAAAAGAAAACTCAATTTTATCTCTATTCCCATGCAGTGCCATTGACCAATGAAACTGTAAACTCTCTAAGTCGTCCTCGTGAACTCGGGACATTAAGTCGATGAGAGTGCCAGACCATGTCGACACTGTATCGGCATGCAATGAAAACGCGCGGATATCCATCATGTCGGTATCTGCTTGCCATTGCCAAAATGACTCTTGAGACGCCCATAATGCAAGCTCTAGATTTTTTTGTTCCTGTTGGCTTTGCTTTAGCGCACGATAAAGCCCTGACGATTTTTCAGAAAGTAATTGCTCTGCGTTAATGCGCCCAGCTTTTTCTCGCTTTAACCGCCGTTCAAGTAGCGCGAGTTGTGCTTGCCAATCTTGAGGGGAATGAGTCACCACGCACCTACGAAATAACCTTTAGACTAAATTCATAGGTGTGTGGTGTGTCGAGTTGATGAGTCTCCCGCTCAAGCTCGCAATCAAAATAATGGGCAGCTCCATCCATAAGGCCTTCAGCCAGAGGATAAAGCTCACGTTCTGAATAATAACGCAGGCGCATTGTAGAGTCGGTACGGGATATAACGGTAAAACGAGGCAAATCAGCGTCAGGGTAAAGCTTTCTTACCTGAACGTGAATATCACCATCTAAATACTCAAGCATATGCAGCACATCATCTGCACCGGCTAGCACATCACCATGCACAGTAGACAGTTTCCCGAACAAGTAGTAACCGAAATCCCTAAGTAAGTCATTGGCCGACTTACCGGTTTTCTGTACCAAAATACCGACTATTTTTTGCATTTCTTCAAACGGGTAGTAGCCCACCGCGGTGTAGGCACCGTCATTAGTGAGATTAGCTTCTACAATAACTTCGTCAGCAAATTCTGGCGACACCTTGTCTTCAAGCATATCAATTAACGAAGTAAAAACGATCCCTAACATATCAACTCCTTATGGCTGAGTAGAAAGTGTAGTTCAGGTAAGCGCAACAACAACTTAAAAGTGAGCTTATTCGCCGAAAGGCTAAGCCAAACTTAACTTAATGGCTCACTGTCTGACGTACCTGTGCTGTTTTCAATTTCAATGCTGTCTACCCGTTGCAAACCCCGAGGGAGTTTATTACCTCTTCGTCCTCGCTCTCCTTGATAATGGGTAAGATCATCAAACGTTAGCGTCATATTGCGCTTACCCGCTGAAATTTTCAGTGATGCGCCGTCAGGAACAATAGACAGTACCTTTACATACTCTTCGCGGCTTTGCGCTTTTGCTGAAGGAATACTCATTAGTTTATTACCCTTCCCTTTGCCTAGACTCGGCAGGTCTTTTAATGGGAATAACAACATGCGGCCTTCATTTGAAATGGTCAAACACCAGTCTTTTTCTAAATTTGTGACCGGTTGTGGTTTCATCACCTTTGCCCCTGAAGGCAATGACAAGTAGGCTTTACCCGCTTTGTTCTTACTTATCATGTCTTTGAAGGTACCCACAAAACCATAGCCTGCATCTGAGCCCAGCAGGAACTTGTCGTCATCTGCGGCCATAATCACATGCTCAAACGACTCGCCTCCTACAATAGCAAAGCGACCAGTCAAAGGTTCTCCCTGACTTCTAGCAGAGGGCAACCCATGGGCATCACACGCAAAAGTTCGCCCTGACGTATCCATAAATACGGCGGGCTGATTACTTTTCCCTTCGGCACTGGAAAGAAAGCCATCTCCGGCTTTATAGCTTAATCCTTCGGCATCAATATCATGGCCTTTCGCGCATCGTGCCCACCCTTTTTCCGACAGCACCACAGTTACAGATTCGGCAGGTACCAACTCTTTTTCTGAAAGCGCTTTGGCTTCGCTACGTTCTACAATAGGTGAGCGCCTATCGTCACCATAATTCTCGGCATCGGCTAGAATTTCTTTTTTGATCAAGGTTTTTAATCGGCGATCAGATCCTAATAAGGTTTGTAACTTATCCCGCTCTGCGGCAAGTTCATCTTGCTCACCACGAATTTTAATTTCTTCCAGTTTGGCTAAATGACGTAGCTTTAACTCTAAAATGGCTTCCGCTTGTTTGTCGCTTAACGAAAAACGCTGCATCAATTCAGGTTTGGGCTTATCGTAAGTGCGAATAATCTCAATCACTTCATCGATATTCAAAAAGGCAATGAGTAAACCTTCTAAAATATGTAGTCGTGCCAGCACTTTGTCTAATCGATACTGTAGGCGGCGGGTGACCGTTTCTTTTCGGTATTGCAGCCATTCACTTAAAATAGTACGTAAATCTTTAACCTTAGGCCGTCCATCTAGGCCTATCATGTTTAAATTCACGCGATAATTCTTTTCAAGATCTGTGGTAGCAAACAAGTGCTGCATGAGTTGCGCAGTGTCGACCCGATTAGAGCGTGGCGTTATCACCAAACGTGTGGGGTTTTCATGGTCTGATTCATCCCGTAAATCGCTCACCATGGGAAGCTTTTTAGCCTGCATTTGCGCAGCAATTTGTTCAAGTATTTTGGCGCCGGACGCTTGGTGAGGTAAAGCAGTTACAATGATATCGCCGCTTTCTTCATGAAAGACCGCGCGCATTTTGATAGACCCTCGTCCGGTCTCGTACAATTTGCGAATATCAGATTTAGGGGTAATCACCTCGGCTTCTGTGGGGTAATCGGGCCCGTTTACGTGTTCGAGCACATCCTGTAAATCCGCTTTACTGTTATCTAGCAATAAAGCACAGGCGTTCGCTAACTCTCTCACATTATGCGGCGGGATATCGGTTGCCATTCCCACTGCAATGCCAGTAACGCCATTTAATAAAATGTGCGGTAGGCGTGCAGGGAGCATGCTAGGTTCTTGCAGGGTGCCATCAAAGTTTGGGACCCAGTCGACTGTGCCTTGCCCTAACTCATTAAGTAGTACTTCTGAGAAGCGTGATAACTTTGCTTCCGTATATCGCATGGCCGCAAACGATTTTGGGTCGTCAGGCGCGCCCCAGTTCCCTTGCCCATCCACCAGCGGGTAACGGTAGGAAAATGGCTGAGCCATGAGCACCATCGCTTCATAACAGGCAGAGTCACCATGAGGGTGAAACTTACCGAGGACATCACCCACGGTACGAGCCGATTTTTTGTATTTCGCGTTTGCGCTTAATCCTAAATCGGACATGGCGTAAATAATACGTCGTTGCACCGGCTTTAAGCCATCTGCGATATGTGGCAGGGCTCTGTCCATAATGACATACATGGAATAATTCAGGTACGCATCTTCGGTGAACCGCCTCAAGGGAAGCTGTTCAACACCGTCGCGGTTTATTATGATCTCGTCGCTCATGATAATTTTTCGTTTTGTTATTTGTACTATCGAACGTTAACCGTCAAGTTAACGAGCGGTGTAATGAGAAGAAGCCAAATTAGCACACTGCAAGCACCCCTTCATCGCGGTACTGCTTTTGTATTGTGAGGTAAAGCGAAGACTTGTGCAATAACACTCACCCGTGATGCGCGTGTACGCCATGATTTTGCGCACCCTTTGTACATTCTGTAATGAAGTGGTTTAATACCCTGAGAATATCAAGAAATAGTAATCTCATGCGCGTTTGCCAATCGTTATTTATACTCTTTTCGCTGTACTCTATGCTGCTGTGCCCTGCTTTTGCCCAGCATACTCAGCAGTTGTTTGAAGAAGATACCAGTATCGAGTTATCTAAGTCTCTCTATTATCTGCATGAGACAGACCTGCCTCTTACCATTGGTGATGTAAGCAACAGACGCAGCGATTTTCGTATGCACCCCCATGACAACCCTAACTTTGGCTTTCGCTCACAAGGTATGTGGTTACTTACTTCTTTTGCAAATATCACCAACGAAGAAGATTGGGTGCTCACCATCAATTTCAGCCAACTCGATAAAGTGGATTTTTACCTCGTTCAAGATGGCAAGGTCCTTAGCCAAAGCCATCAAGGTAAATCCCAGCAAGAGCAACGCTTTCGCGTCCCCACCTTCAGAGTACACTTACCCAACCCCGAGCGGGTTGACGTGTATATCCGTATAGAAAGCCAGTCATCTAGCCTGATTACTCCCCTCAAAATCCAACCGGAGCCATTACATAGTACCTATTTTCAGTGGGACAGCCTGCTTTGGGGGCTATTTTATGGTGGGTTACTTATCTTAGCCGTTTACAACTTGGTGCTTTTCTTTGGCGTGAAGGAAAAGAGCCTAATTGCCTACATCGGCTATATCTTGGCCGTTATCCTCTGGCAATTTGTATGGGGTGGACATATCCACTTTTTCTTTCCCTCAGGTATACCTACCTGGTTGGTGGGGCATACTGAACTTATTTTTGTGATTATAGGCATATGCTCTGGTTTATTTACGGTTAGCTTCCTAGAAACCAAACAAAACGCGACCATGGCACACCCCATAATTATGCTGCTTCTTTTCGTGCAGGTAGCTGTTGGTGTAATTTGCTTTACTGATGTACTGCCGTCCATATGGAAAAACAACTTAGTTTATGGTGTGGGGTTAATCGCCATATGTAGCTATATCTACGCTGGCTTTGAGGCTTTTTTCAATCACTTTAAGCCCGCACGTTATTTCATGATTGCATGGTCTATGCTGGCGCTGGGTGCCATTATTGGCATGCTAAGTTTGATTGGCGTATTGCCATCTAATGACTTCACCACCTATTGCTTTCAGGCCGGCGTATTTTTTGAATCTGGCTTGTTTTCATTGGCGCTTATGGAGAAAAGCCGAAGCCAATTGGAGCTCGAAGTTGCGCAAGCCACTGACGATTTACGCAACAATATGGAGCTAATAGAAGAGCAAAACGCCAGGCTGGATATTGCCCGCAAAGACGCCATAAAAGCCAGCAATGTTAAATCACAGTTTCTTGCCAATATGAGCCATGAAATCAGAACTCCGCTGAATGCTATTTTAGGGTTTAGCCGTGAGTTAACTAATGCCGCTTTACCTACCGAGCAACAAGAACAGGTGCGTATCATCGATACCGCAGCAGACAACCTACTCACTATAGTGAATGACGTTTTAGACTTTTCTAAAATTGAAGCTGGCAAGCTACAAATTAACAACCAGCCATTTTCACCTAACAAGCTGTTAGAAGAGATGGTCACTCTCATGGCAAAGTCTGCGCACAGCAAAAAATTAGAGTTTGTCCTTGATGTAGCGCCGTTACCAGAAAAGCTGATTGGCGATGTATTTAGAATAAAACAAATCCTTAATAACTTGCTGAGTAACGCCCTTAAGTTTACTTCATCAGGCACTATCACCTTGGCGGTATCGGGTCGCTCTTTGCCCCATGGCATACATGAAATCAATATTGTGGTAGAAGATACTGGCATTGGTATAAGCCGCCAAGATCGCAAAAAACTCTTTAGTGCCTTTTCACAGGTAGACGATGCGCTCAACCGAAATTATCAAGGCACCGGCTTAGGTTTAGTGATCAGCCGAGAGCTCGTGCGCTTGATGCGGGGAGATTTAACCCTAAAAAGTATACCCGGCTTAGGCTCAACCTTTAATGTGACGTTAAGAACAAACCATTTAAGCCAAAAATATGCACTGAGTACCGACCCTGACTGGCAGAACAAACATGTGGTTATCTATGACCCCATACCCGCCACACGACGAGCAAGTGCAGCTATGTTGACTCGCTTGGGCGCAAAAGTTACCAGTGTAGAGTCGTTAGACTATCTTTCCAACCTAACGATATGCCCTGACTTTTTCATGGCTACCGCTCCTGTGAGTAAATTGAACCAGCGAGATACCTTGCTTAGCCGGTTTGTACAGTTTCCAGCGAAAAAACGCATTTTATGGTATTCAGGTCCAGAGCCTTTCACACAGTATCCAAGCTTAACTCAGCATTTTAATACGCAACTTAGAATGCCGATGACCGCCACTAAATTAGATGGCTTAGTACACAGCAAGAAAACGCAGACGCGAAACCCGTTGCAGCAGAAAATTAATGCCCTTCCCAAAGCGCGCATATTAGCGGTGGACGACATGGACATGAATTTAAAACTGCTCCATACCTGGTTAGACGGTTCTCCTGTCACCCTTATTACTACCAACAGTGGGCAGGATGCGGTAAGCCGCTGTCAAACCCAAGAGTTCGACCTTATTCTAATGGATGTTCAAATGCCAGGCATGGACGGTTTACAAGCATCTAGAGGGATTAGACAAACGCCATTGAACTTAGGTACCCCCATTATTGCGGTTACTGCTCACGCCTTTAAAGAAGAGCAAGAGCGGCTTCTCGCTTCAGGAATGGACGACTACTTACCTAAGCCCATTGAACTCGCGCAGCTCATCGACTTAATTCGTTCTTGGTGCCACCAAGTTGAACCGGCACACATTACGCTACCGAGTATAGATTGGCAGCTTGCCCTCAAGCGGGCAAACCAAAATCACGACGCCGCGAAGGAATTGCTGACGGACTTTATCGAACTCCTGCCCGACGCTATCGTCACTATAAGAACACTGTGGGAAAAACGCGATTTCAATGGTTTAAAAGCGGAGATACACAAGCTTCATGGTGCCTGTTGCTATACTGGGGTACCTCGCCTGCAAAACCTGGCAGACGAACTAGAAACGGCCCTAAAGCTGGGCCAGCACTTTATTGTTGAAGAGCACATTCCTACCTTCCTGAATGAAGCTCAGCAAATGGTGATAGACAGTAAAAAATCAATTATTCATTGATAGATGATTGTGTCTCTAGCTTTAATTGTGCACGTGCTTGCTGGCACTGTGCAATTAACGCAGCAAATTCGGTTGGGGTGCGATCTATATCGGACGTGGCAATATACACATCAAAACCAAGCCTACGCCTAAGTTCAACCATGCGATTTGCCAGCATAGCTTTCACCCCAGTGAGGACTGTGCCGTCACTTAGCGTAAAGTGCTTGTCGTCGAACATAGACTGCTCATAACAACTGCCCGTGGCGCAATTATCCTCTGAGTTTTGCAATAAAAGAGGCCGTTGCTCCATCAGTAAGTGGGTGGCTAACCGGGGCGAAATAGAATGCAAAAAATTGCGGTAGTCTTTAAGCTTAAACCCCACCGTTTCTAACTCTACGTGGGTGAGACCCGCTCTCACCTTTGGGCAATCAGCCCGTTGCAGGTTGTCCCAGTCAATTTGCCAACGCCCTAATCTATGGCGATAGATAATATGCTCTGGAGTCATCTCTAAACTAAATTCGGGCTCACGAACTTTGAAGTAGCCTATCAACAGGGCGATTAAAGATGCGCTGGTAATAAAGATACCCGCCAATACCAACCAAGATGGCAACAATACAAACCAAAGTGCAGAAACAAATAGCCCGACCAAGCCAATGACAATAGAGGTAATGCCGTTACTTTTAGACGCAGCACGAATATAAATGGGTTCAGCGTTATCGCCAGACATAAAAATACACAACCATCATGATGAGGCCCCAGACCACGTAAAGGCGAAGCCGAAAACAGACAGGGCAATGTGTTTGCCACCAGCGCCGCGGCGATGAATGCTGCTGAAGCTTTTTGTTCATAAAACCAATACGTGCGTGTTAAAGCAATAGTTTACCCTGTAAATGGGTGTTTTGTTAACGGCTAACACGATAACGATAGCGTTGAAATGCTGCCACCACAGTAGGCGTGAAAACCAAAGACAATATAACAGAGAAGCCTACCCCACCCGCAAGTACGACCGCCAGGGGTGGCCAAAAGCTACCTTCGCTGAATAGTAATAGTGGAACCAAGCCGCCCACGGTGGTGAATGTAGTTGATAAAATATGTCGGCTACACCCCATGGTTTCCTTAACAATTTCCCGAGTATCCCCCTGTTTAGCTTTGGGGTTTGCATTAATTGCGGCGATAACCACGATGGAGCCATTGATAGCAACGCCAATAAGCCCGGCGCACCCGAGTAACGGATTAAAACCAACGGGCAAACCTGATAACCAAAGGCTAAACATACCCAAACCCACTGAAAGTATTGCCACAAGCGCGATAACACCTGCCATACGTAAGCTACTAAATGTGAGAATAAGCGTGGTGATCATGAGCACAAGCAGGACGGGCGCATAGGTTCCTAACTGACCTAAGGCTTGCTCCTGCTCATCGGCATCCCCGGCTAAATGGATACGATACCCTTGAGGTAAGGATAATTGCTGAGCCAGCTTTTCCCTAAGGGCATTACTGGCGTCTACGGCGGGAACACCAGGCAATAAAAACGCTTGAACGCGATTAACCCTTTCTCCGTCCTGCCGCGTGATACTGCTAATGGCAGGTGCTAACGTTAACGAAGATATTGCACTTAACGTGGACCACATTTGCGCATTTTCAACGGGCAAGGGCATTGCACCAAGGCCTGACACATCTTCTCTGAAATCGGCAGATAACCTTACTTTCACGGGGATTTCTTCGGTGCTTTCTAGCACCGAGCCGCCCGCAAGACCTGAAAAATTCACTTGCATCTGAGTGGCGAGATCGGACAACGACATACCTAAATAAGACAAGGTATCGCTGTCGGCTTTTACTTTGAGTTCTGGCTCGCCAATGGTAATACTGGCAATCGACTGGGAAACGCCCGGCACTTCAGAAATCAAATAGCGTACTTGCTGCCCCAGTTCGTTTAGTACCTCTAAATCGGGGCCAAATATTTCCACTTCTACAGGGGCGGCAATGGGGGGGCCTTGACCAAAGGCCCTGACGACCACTTGTACATTAGGCATTTGTTCATCAAGCGTTGATTGTAAAGTAGCAATAAGCTGTGAAGCATGAGCAACGGTTTCAGTGGTTACTACGGCATTGGCGAAATTAGGCAAATTATCGCGGGTCATAATTTGGTTGTAATACACCGAGGGAGCAGACCCGCCCACTAACCAGCTAACTTGCTCTACACCAGAGCGCTGGCGGATAATAGCATCTGCTTCTATAGCCGCCGCTTGGGTATGAGTAATACTGCTGCCGTCTTTGGTCCAAAGGTACACTTCAAACTGGTCTCTATCGGCACTGGGAAAGAACACATTGGCCAATGTACCCGACAGAATAAAGCCAGAAAGGCAAAACACCAGCACGATAGGAATGACCCACCATGGCTGCCTAATCCAGCGTCCTAGCTGCAGACTAAAACTGTGTGACAAATTAGGGGCTTGTAAGCCAACTTGCCACCAGGATTTCACGGCAACACTGCCACTCTGTGCACCTTTTGGTAAAAAGCGCGCAGCAAGTGCAGCAATGATAGTTAATGAAATGAATAACGAGCCAATTAACGCCATGACCACGCTGATGGCAATGGGCCCAACAAAATCTCCAATATTACCGTTAAGCAAAAATATCGGCATGAAGCCTAATACTGTGGTCAACGTAGAGGCCAATAAAGGGGCAAATAAATGAGACACGCTTTTCGCCATAGCCCCTACTCTGGTAAGGGCTGGATCTTGCAGATTGATTCGTATTTCATCTGTAATGACAATGGCATTGTCTATTAATAATCCGATGGCGATAATCATGCCGAAAATCGACATTTGATGAATTTGCTCGTTATAGAAGTTTAACGAAAACAAGGCGAAGGCGGCGCATAGGGGTAAAGCTAGACCCACAATCCATGATGCTCTAAACCCCATGAATAAAAAGATAACCAGCATCACCACGGCACAACCCATCACCAAATTTTCTGATAAATCAGCCAGTCGTTTTCCGGTATATTTATTCTGTTCGAAGGTGGTATGTGCGGTCACCGTACCTTTAAAATCTTGATTGAATTGGTCTACCACCGCAAGGGCGTTTTGCGTCCACACATCAGCCCGTAGGGAGGTCTGCATACGCGCTGCTACAAATATGACTTCCTCGCCGTCAACCAGGGCAATGTCGGCACGAGGGGTGGTATAGCCGCGCGTGACATCCGCTATATCGTCCACCCGTAAATAACGACCTTGCTGGTTAATGAGGGGGATGGCTGCAATAGTGGCGATACCATCCAACCCTTCTGCCACGCTAAAACGTAAGTTATTCCGCTTTGTATCTAACACCCCCGCAGGAAGCTTTGGATCAGCAGCTTGAATAACACGACTCACTTGTTGCAGGGTAAGCCCTGTAGCCGCCAGCTTTTGTGGAGAAATACTGACACTAATTTCCTCCTCAGGCGCACCATAAATGCGAACCAGTTCTGTACCGTTAACATTGCGCAGGCGATCGGTGAGTTCTTCTGCAAGTCGACCCACCAATGTGAGCGGTGTGTTTTCAGGGTACTCAGCGGAAAGACTGAGTAAAAGAGTAAACGCGGTGGCGCCCCGCTTTTCATCAAAAACTGGGGCAGCAACCCCTTCAGGAAATGTTTCTGCAACGGCGTTAATGCTGTCTCTTATCTCGCTAAATAGCTGTTCGTTACTGCTATTATCAATCCAATCTTGGGTTTCAATATTGATAACAGAGATACCCGCACGAGACGTAGATTTCACCTCTTTAATTTCGTAGATTTCCCGTAACTCATCTTCAATCACGTCGCTCACCAAGGCCTCTACTCGGGCCGCCGATGCGCCCGGATAAGCGGTAATAACGAGCGCATTGCGGGTATCAATTCTTGGGTCTTCTAGTCGAGGTAGCGCAGACAATGCAGAGAGGCCTGCCACCATGAGGATCACCAAACTTAAAATAAGTAGGTGTCCATTACGGTAAAACAGGGTGTACCAGGGGTAATCTTTACTTTCTTCGACAGGGATAAATTTCATTGCCCAGCACCTGTGGTAATGGGCGAAGAAGAGGACACCCGCACGGTTTGCCCCGGCGATAATTTGTGGGTACCACTGATGACAAATTGCTGCTGATCACGTATGGCGCCGCGCACAAATGCTCGCTCTCCATCAGTGTAGAGTACTTCCACAGCCCGCCCTTCTAACGTCTGCGTTTGTGGATTAACCACAAAAACACGCCACAACCCTCTCAAGCCGTTACTGAGCGCCCCCACTGGCAGCCAAGCGCCAGTTTCGGCATGTCTTTTTTCGCCACGTACTTTTGCCATATCACCGGGCCGCAAGCCATCGTCAGCGTTCACGGAGACCAAAACATCAATGGTGCGGGTTTGTCGATTCCGTATAGGGAGATGTTGCAGTACCTTTCCATTTAACTGACCATTTTCAAACTCAACAGAGACCATTTCACCCAGCGCAAATATAGACAGCATGTCGGCGGGAACGGCTAAGCGAATTTGATATGCCTGTTTGCTGGTTAAAGTAAACAGAGGAGCCCCTGCTGCCAGCACACCCCCCTCATCGACATAGCGAGCACTGACAGTACCTGAGAAGGGAGCCAGCAATCGGGTTTTGTCGCTGTCCACGGCAAGGCTGGCTAGCGTAGCGTTGATTTCTTCAACTTGCGCCTGTGCGGATGCTTGAGAGGCATTAGCTTCATCGAGCTGTTGTGAAGAGATGAGCTTTTTATCCACCAAGGTTTTCACCCGAGACAAAGTCATATTCGCAAGCACTAAGTCCGCATTTGCCCGTGCTAATGAGGCTTCTAGTTCAACTTGCCTTGCTCGCAAACGCTCAGCATCAAGGGTGGCCATTACCGCGCCTTTTTCAACCCAATCACCTTCCTCGTTGAAAATAGCCGTGACTTGCCCTGCACTATCAAAAGATAAATCTGATGCATTCGGTGACTCAACGAGACCGTACACATAGACAGAAGTCACAAAACCTTCTTGCATATGGAGAGTATCAGTCTCAACTCGGGTAACTGGAGCATCACTGGCCTGTTGAGGCGCACCATTGAGGCCAGCTGCAAACATTAACATGACTAATACTAAGGCAAATAACCCGATAGCAGAGTAAAGCGATAGCGTCCCTTTTATAGGGTAGTGAGAGGTACTATTCATGACTGACATCCTTAGCAATCGCCGTCCAATTTGGCATTCTAGTGCTGATATGCTAATTTATAAATACTAGACCGTCCAGTTTGATATTAATATTTTTTTAATGAGAGGTTAATTTGCCTGTGACAGAACCCCGTCGCCAAGGGCGTCCAAAGAGTGAAGAGAAGCGACAAGATATTCTTAGAGCCGCATCAACCCTCTTCCTGAAGGAAGGCTTTGCCAATACCTCCATGGATTCGGTAGCTAAAGCCTCCGGGGTGTCGAAACAAACGGTTTATTCTCACTTTTCCAGTAAAGATAGCCTTTTTAAAGCGGCAATTGGTTCTAAATGCCGCTCGTACCAACTCGATGCATTGCAGATTGAAGACGACGCTAAAGCCCAACCTATGCCCAAGTATCTCACCAAGGTTGGCACGCAATTTATTAAACTTTTGCAAGACCCTGACGCTATAGCACTGTTCCGTGTCATTATTGCTGAGGGTGGAAATAACCCGCGTGCTGCCCAGCTGTTTTATCAAGCCGGTCCTTTAGCCACATTAGATACACTTGGCGCAGCTTTTAAGCGCTACGGCAGCCCTGCTCTTGGCACTGAGTTAGCCCATAAGTTAGCCTTTGATTTTTGTGCATTGCTGAAAGGTGAATTTCACACCATGCTTTTATGTGGCCTTCGTCAACCCATGACAGATTCAGAAATTAGCGCTCATGTAGCGCCAGCAGTAGAAAAAATTACCACCCTGTTTAGGGCATATTGCACGAAATAAACCCCGCGTAGTGGTATGGCATTTAGCCTAAATTACACTGCCAATATATGACCGAGAAGGATTACATAGCCTTAGCTTTGTTATACACTACGCACGTTTTCGTTGATGATTGAGTGCCCTATGTCAGACTTTACTGGTAACCATATTCTTTCGGTTAATCAATTCGATCGCGATGCTATTGAGAAAGTCTTCTCCGTCGCTCATTCCATGCAGCCTTACGCTAAACGTCAAAAACGCACCACCGTGCTAGAAGGCGCTATTTTAGGTAACTTATTTTTTGAACCTAGTACCCGTACCCGTGTAAGCTTTGGTACGGCTTTTAACTTATTGGGCGGGGAAGTACGCGAAACCACCGGCATGTCGAGTTCGGCATTAGCCAAAGGAGAATCACTTTACGATACAGCCCGAGTATTAAGCGGCTATTCTGACATTATTGCCATGCGTCATCCTGCCGCAGGTTCAGTGGCAGAGTTCGCCGAAGGCAGCCGTGTACCCGTCATCAATGGCGGTGACGGAGCCAATGAGCACCCTACCCAGGCCCTGTTGGACTTATTCACCATAAAACGTGAACGGGAATACAATGGTGGTAGTATTGATGGCTTACATATCGCCATGATTGGAGATTTACGTTACGGGCGAACGGTACATTCACTGTCTCGCCTGTTGTGTTTGTTTAAGGATATTCATTTTACCCTTATTTCACCTAAAGAGTTGGCTATGCCCCAACCCGTGATTGATGCTATTGACAATGCGGGACACCGACTCACCATTACAGACACACTGGAAGGGAACATGGATGCAGACATTTGCTACCAAACCCGTATTCAAGAAGAGCGCTTCCCGTCGCAAGAAGAAGCCAATAAATATCGCGGTAAGTTTCGTTTAAATCAGTCTATTTATACCCGTCACTTTCAATCAAAAACAGTGATCATGCATCCACTTCCTCGCGACTCGCGTATTGAAGCTAACGAACTCGATAACGATTTAAATTTAAACCCCAACCTTGCCATTTTCCGTCAAACCGATAACGGCGTGTTAGTTAGAATGGCGCTGTTTGCCCTTACGTTAGGGGTAGAAAACGTGGTCAGTAAACACGAACGTGAAGTGATTTGGTACAGCAATAAGAGTAAAGAATTAAATGCAAAAATCTGAAGCCCTTTTTTCTCGCGCACAGCAAACTATCCCTGGCGGTGTTAACTCTCCTGTGCGTGCTTTTAAAGCCGTAGGTGGCACGCCGCGCTTTATTACTAAAGCTGACGGCCCGTACATTTGGGACGCCGACGGTAAACAATACATCGATTATGTTCAGTCGTGGGGCCCTATGGTCCTTGGCCACAACAATGAGAAAATACGCCAAGCGGTTATCGACGCCTCATACAATGGTCTTTCTTTCGGCGCGCCTACAGAAGCTGAAGTCATCATGGCTGAGAAAGTCAGTAAATTGGTGCCTTCTATGGAAATGGTACGTATGGTTAACTCTGGCACAGAAGCCACGATGTCAGCCATTCGGTTATCGAGAGGTTACACTGGGCGCAATAAAATTGTTAAATTTGAAGGCTGTTACCACGGCCACGCAGATTCTCTGTTAGTTAAAGCTGGGTCGGGCGCGCTGACATTAGGGGTGCCTAGCTCACCAGGTGTCCCTGAGAATGTAGCGGAGCATACCCTCACGGTAGAATTTAATAATCTTGATAGTGTCAAAGAAGTGTTTGCCGCTCACGGTGACGATATTGCCTGTATTATTGTAGAACCTGTTGCGGGAAACATGAATTGCATCCCGCCGGTTGACGGTTTTCTACAAGGCCTTAGAGACGTTTGTAACCACTATGGCAGCTTGCTGATATTTGATGAAGTGATGACTGGATTTCGAGTGTCTCGGGGCGGCGCACAAGAGCGATATAGCATTACTCCCGACTTAACCTGCCTAGGCAAAGTGATTGGTGGCGGTATGCCTGTGGGCTGTTTCGGTGGTAAGCGAGATATTCTTACGCATATAGCCCCTACCGGCCCCGTTTATCAAGCAGGTACCTTGTCGGGTAACCCTGTCGCCATGGCAGCGGGTCTTGCTGCACTAACCCAAATTGAGCAAGATGATCTTTATGACAGCATATTCGACAACACGCAAGCTTTGGTTGAGGGGATGCAAGCGTTAGCTGATAAACACGGTATACCATTTACGACAAACGTGGCGGGCAGTATGTTTGGACTGTTTTTCACCGATGTAAAAAAGGTGACCAACTACCAGCAAGCTATTAACTGCGATACCGAACGTTTTAAAACGTTTTATCACGGAATGCTTAATGAGGGAGTATATTTAGCACCTGCGTCTTACGAGGCCGGCTTCGTGTCTAAACTTCACGATAAAGACATTATTGAAAAAACCTTACAAGCAGCAGATAAAGTATTTGCTACTTTGTAGGTCGCAGGCTGACGCATTGTTTGGGCGGCTTAGCCGCTCATTCAATGATTTTGGCTTGTTCGCGTATAAATTGAATAGAAGGCGCAAAAAACGCAGCGCCTGTTTCAGCACTCGTAAAATCTAGCCACCTGTCGTAATCGCCTTCCCCGTTGCCGTAAATTTGGCTATGAAGCATGGCCTTAAACGCCCTCGCGGTGGCCGAACACGAAACAAAAAACATCCCTTGAGACGCCATGTCCCCATAAGGCATGCCTTGCTTTATTAAACTAGGCTCACCACTTTCAGTGGTGGCGATGCTTGCGCGAATACTGTGGGATGATTCTGACTGTTCTGGGCTTACTAGGTTATGCTCTTGGGTTGTGCCCATCACCTGCTCTTTTTGCCGAGTGGACAAGGAATCCCAGCGTCTTAAATCATGACGATAGCGCTGAACGTGCAAATAACTGCCCCCCACAAAGTCAGGGTCGTTGTCACCAACAATAGCCACTTTCCTTCGCTTCATGCCTCTGGGGTTATCTGCACCATACAAGTAGCCATTAAGGTCTCGGCCATCTAAATAACGAAAACCACGCACTTGCTCCACAAGCTCCACGTGCAGCCGCAACAAGTTCATCACCTCAATGCCAATGGCATGGCATATATCTAGACGGTCTGCGCGAATTTGTATGAACAGATCACAGGGCATGGTAGGCGCACTGCGGTCTTCGCTTTGCATGTCGGGAAACGGGGCAAGTTCAACGGGGATCAAGCCGGGGTATATTTCCATCCAATAACCCGTACCTATTGCCACAACCCCCGTTACCATAGCCTCGTAGTGCTCATTCTCAAAATGTTCAAATACATCAAGTACCCGTGACAGTTTGGCGCGTACGGCTTCACTATCATCATCGATAACATTCAGTAATAGATATTGCGCATGCAAATTAGGCTCTGCACATATGCCTTTTTGTGGTTGAGTCATGGGCGTACTTTATTGTTTTATTTCACCATGTCGTAGTCATTTGCAAGTGTGTATTAATACCCTGCGGCTTGTCCATCTTTTCGGCTCTCAGACGCACCAATATACACCTTTTTTTGTTTATCCCAAGCAATGGCTTGGTAGCCACCAAACACCCCAACTTCCCGTTGTAAAGTATGGCCACGCTTCATCAGTTCACGCTGCACCTCTTCGGAAAACCCTGACTCCAAGCTCACATAGCCACCATCCCTCATTAACGCGCCGGTAGGGCTGCTCGAACCGCTATGAAGAATACGGGGTGCATCGCCCGCTTCCTGTAAATTCATGCCAAAATCGAGCAAATTCACAATGATTTGTGCATGCATTTGGGGTTGAGTGCCACCGCCCATCACGCCAAAGCTTAGAATCGGTTCACCGTTACGGGTTACAAACGCAGGAATAATCGTGTGAAAGGGCCGTTTACCGGGTCGAAATTCATTAAAGTGGCCCTTTTCTAACGTAAATAACTCACCTCGGTTTTGAAGCACAAAGCCCAAACCCGGCGGTGTCATACCCGACCCCATTCCTCGGTAATTACTTTGGATAAGCGAGACCATGTTGCCCTCTTTGTCGGCCACAGTCAGGTAGACAGTATCGCCTTCATAGCGGCCAGCATCCACCCGCGTAGCCGCTTTCTCGTTGTCGATAAGGGCCTGACGCTCTCGGGCATAGTCCTTTGATATAAGCCAGTCCACAGGAATGGCGTTAAATTCAGGGTCGGCGTAAAACTTGGCTCTATCTTCAAATGCCAGTTTCTTTGCCTCAACAAAGGTGTGAATGTAGTCTGCCGAATCAAACCCCATGCCCTCAATATCATAACGTTCCAATATATTGAGTATTTGCAGTGCCGCTATGCCTTGCCCATTGGGTGGGAGCTCCCACACGTCGTAGCCACGATAATTTGCAGACACGGGCTCAACCCACTCTGACGTATGAGATGATAAATCTTGATACGAAAGGTATCCCCCTTGGCTTTTCATATATGCGTCAATAATTCTGGCGATATCCCCTTTGTAGAAAGCATCGCGGCCGCCAGTCGCAATTTTCTCATAGGTGACGGCGAGGCCGGGGTTTTTAAATATATCGCCCTTTTGAGGCAACTTACCATTAATCAAAAAGGTTTCAGCGAACCCTTCGTAGTGCCCAATGCGCTCTGCATTGACTTGCCAATAGTAAGCAATGAGTTCAGAAACAGGAAAACCATTTCGCGCGTACCGGATGGCAGGCGTGAGCAGGGTCGACATAGGTAACGTGCCAAATTTGTTGTGCAATTCAAACCAACCGTCCACCGCACCTGGCACAGAGACCGGCAAGGGGCCAAATTTGGGAATCTGTGTCAGTCCTTTTTCAGTAAATACGTCAGCGGTGAGTTGTCGAGGAGAGCGGCCTGATGCATTTAGCCCGTACAGCTTATTTTCTTCAGCATACCAAACCATAGCAAAGAGATCGCCGCCCACACCTGAACCCGTGGGCTCTACCAGGCCCAACATGGCGTTAGCAGCAATGGCCGCATCTATGGCATTGCCGCCTTGCTTCAAAATGTCCAACGCCACTTGGGTGGCGAGTGGCTGGCTGGTCGCCACCATACCATTTTGCGCAATCACCTCAGACCGACTTGCAAAGGGCTTTCCAGTAATTCTGTCGTAGCCATTTGCAAAATGACTGACAAACAGGAAGAACACACTCACAACTAAGCACACTCGAAACAACATTTTCTATTCCCTGTTATCAACCTCTTTCAGCGATTAAGAGGTAAAGATATTTTTATATTATGCGCAACGCACCAAGACTAACGTCAGAGTCCATACACACTAGGTGCTTTGCATCCTACACTAGCAAGTCGCCACGGTCTCTCCTAGTGTAGACTTATTTGGTCAAGGTGAAAAACGAAAAAAGCCCTGCAATTGCAGGGCTTAAACTTGGTGATGAAGGCATTATTATTGTATTTTAATTTGCCTCTCGGACTTTCTTACGAACGACCGCCAGTGAAATCAGGATAAGCTTCCAATCCACATTCACTCATATCTACGCCGTCGAATTCTTCTTCTTCGCTTACACGGATACCCATGATTGCTTTAAGCGCTAACCAAACAACCAAGCTGGTTACAAATACCCATACGAAGATGGTCACTGCACCTAGAAGCTGACCGGTAATGCTTGAACCATCGTTAGTGAAAGGCACTAGGATTAGACCTAAAAGACCTACCACACCGTGAACAGAGATAGCGCCTACTGGATCATCAATCTTAAGCTTATCAAGGGTTACAATGCTTAGTACAACAAGGATACCACCTAGGCCACCGAATAAAGTTGCTTCAAGGGGGGTTGGTGTTGAAGGCTCAGCAGTAATAGCAACTAGACCTGCAAGTGCGCCGTTTAATGCCATTGTTAGGTCGGCTTTACCGAACATGATACGTGCGACGATAAGCGCTGCGATAGTACCGCCAGCTGCAGCTGCGTTTGTATTCATAAATACGATAGCCACTGAGTTTGCGCTTTCTACAGTAGCCGTAGCAAGTACAGAACCACCGTTGAAGCCAAACCAACCCATCCAAAGAATGAATGTACCTAGTGTAGCTAGAGGTAAGTTTGCACCGGGGATTGCGTTAACTTTACCGTCAGCAGTGTACTTACCTTTACGAGCACCAAGTACAAGTACGCCAGCCAATGCAGCCGCTGCGCCTGCCATGTGCACGATACCTGAACCCGCGAAGTCAGAGAAACCTTCGTCGCCAAGCGTGTACATGCCGAAGACCGCTTCGCCGCCCCATGTCCAAGCACCTTCCATTGGATAGATAAGGCCTGTCATTACCACTGCAAAAGCAAGGAATGCCCATAGCTTCATACGTTCAGCGACAGCACCTGATACAATTGACATTGCCGTTGCAACGAACACAACTTGGAAGAAGAAGTCAGCAGATGGCGCATAGGTTGCTGCGTCTTCAGCAACACCAGTCGCACCGTCGCCCATGATGCCGTCTAGGAAGATACCGCCGCCGTACATGATGTCATAACCGCAAATCATATACATTGTGCAAGCAATAGCAAAAAGTGACACGTTTTTAGTTAGAATTTCTGTGGTATTTTTCGCTCGAACCAAACCGGCTTCTAGCATTGCAAAACCTGCAGCCATCCACATGACTAGTGCACCGCAGATTAAGAAGTAAAAGGTATCTAGCGCATACCCAAGTTCAAAAGTGATTTCCATTATGGTTTTCTCCGCAAATATATCGTAGTGGCTTACAGCGCGTCGCTATCCGACTCACCAGTTCGAATACGAACAGCGTGTTCAAGGTCGTAAACAAACACCTTGCCGTCCCCAATCTTGCCTGTTTTGGCTGCGCCAACGATGGCTTCAACCAGGCGTTCTACTTGATCATCCTGAACTGCAATTTCCAGTTTAACCTTAGGTAGAAAATCCACCTGATATTCCGCCCCGCGGTAAAGTTCAGTGTGTCCTTTTTGACGTCCGAAACCTTTCACTTCGGTAACGGTTAACCCGTCAATTCCGATTTCTGAAATGGCTTCACGAACATCATCTAGCTTGAAAGGCTTGATGATAGCTGTGACTAGTTTCATGAGTTGCTCCCAGTATGTAATGGTTATATGGCACATAGTGTGTCTTATGGGATTGTTAAACCAAGAGATGTGCCACAAATTCTTATCTATAAAAAACAACCACTTAGGTAAAACAGTAAACAAAAACGCAACATTTAATGCACTATTTCTGTGCAACTGCATTGCGCTGCCCACAATTGGAGCAATATGAGGTAGATAAACTAATTAATACGATAAATATAGGACGGAACTTTTGTATGTATAGTGCGGTCTGTATCTGTTGATGACAGCGATAACCCATTTTATCCAAGATACACCGGCACATATTTACGTTCCTAAGCGCAAGCCTTGGGGACGCGCCCTTGTTGTGTCTGGCTTATTGCACGTGATGGTGGTGCTGGTGATAATATTGGCTCACCCGCATATCATTGAAACTCGAGAAACCGTTTTAAAACCAACAATAAAAGCCCAGCTATACTTCCCGTTAGTCAAGGCGCCCACAAAGGTGGAACCACCCGCTCCCACCATTGAAGATGCGCCGGAAATGCCGCCCGTAAGCGCGCGCCAGACACCAGTAACGCCAAACAAAACGGCAGACACGTTACCAGCCCACATCGAGGATGAAAGCGCACCAGCTTCACAAGAGAAGGCTGCTGAGCCACCGGAAACTTTGCCCCTAAATGAAGCAAAAAAGTCGGTATCTACTGATACAATGACACAAAATGCAGAGCAGCCCTCCAAACCCTCAGTAAGCGCCCAAAATCAACGAGCGGGCAAGTTAAACCTGTCACCTCGGGTGGGTGCACTTGATTATTTATCTAGTCAGCACGAACAAGCGATTGAAGAAGAAAGTCGTCGAGCAGCAAAAGAATTTAGAGAAAAAAAGAATAGCCCAGATATCGTGGACACGCGGAAAGGCAAAGAAGATAGAAGTTATCATGAACGCCCTAAAAAACGAATTAACTGCTCTTCAACGATGAATAAGTCCTTTGCTATGGTTGCGACGTGGACTGGGGGGACACTTGAATGTACCAATACCGGCGAACACGACAAGTTTATTGAAGCCCGTATCAATAAAGAGAAAGTTAACTAAGTGAATAGTGACACCCACCGCCCACCGTGACGCGCGCGTTCTTTTGACACTATATATTTCTCTTTAAAACAACAAATCGCATGAACAACGCAGGCAATGCATTACTCATTAGCGCCCCCACCAGAATAAAAGCAATAGCCAGGCCTACTGCGGCAGAAAGGGCGCTCATTCCAAAAACATACAGCGCAATACTGGAAATAACAGGCGTAGCAAAACTTAAGCTTGCTAACAAAGCCTTATTCCCAAATTTCAGCCCTGCATCCCACAAATAAAATGCCCCTCCCACGGGCCCTAAGCCAAGCATGATCGCACTTACCCATGCCTGGTAAGAAAATTGCCAGTGGCTTTCTTCAAGCAATAGGTGAGCAACAAGTGCTAACACCGCCACCGCACCAGAAATCCAGCCAATATCTTCGACATGGCTATTGGTGCGCGACATAAACCAAGAATATCCCGCCCAAATAAACGCACATGCCAGGGCAAGGCTGTAGCCTAAAACGAACTCACTTTTAAAGTTAACACCTTCACCGCCAGTGACTAAAATTCCGCAGCCGATAAAACCGAATATGCCGCCAGCAAAGGCGAAATAACGCTGATGGGCATTGGCCACAGCAACACCTAATAAAAGCGGCCATAAGTAACCAATAAGACTGGCCTCAATGGGCGGAGCAAACCGCAATGCCAAAAAGTAGCAAAAATGAAACCCGAATAACCCTCCTATGGCAACAGCCCACTGGCGTGGCGTTAAATGCGGCTTCCGCAAGACCGGCTCTTTTTTAACCAGCCGTTTGATAACCACCAAAGAGCACGAAACGGCAAAACAAACAAACAGTAGTTGGAATGGAGGAATGTCGGCTGAATAGACGCTTAGCACTGCAAGCAATCCCCACATCAAGATTGCAATTATTCCGCAAAATGTTGCCACTTACGCCTCCAACTGGGTTATTCATATGAAATATTCAAAATAAACAGTAAGTGATTTTACACGTACATTCTTTGCAGATTAGCCGAATTTCTTGTTTGGTTAGGCGTCGTTAAACCGACTTTCGATGGTAATACTTTGGCGGCTTCCCAAAATAATGGGTAAACCGGCGGGTGAACGCTGACACATCGTCATAACCCACTTGGGCTGCCACTTCAATAATAGGCGTATCGGTTTGGCTTAATAGTGCCCGCGCTTTTTCCATTCTCAGCTTTATCAAATAACGCCTAAGCCCCATCCCTGTAGCGTCAGTAAATTTCCCTTTAAACTGTGTCACGCCCATACAGGCCGCTTTTGCGAGGTCGTTAACCGTGTGTTTCGCCGCAATGTTTTGATGAACGCGACTTAAAATAGGTGTAATACGCCTATCTAGTTGCTTCCCCGTGGGCTGAGTGGCCAACAGTTGGGTGAATAAGGCTACCATGGAAGACTGCAGATCATCGCTGTAACTGTGGGTTAATTGCACCTCAATATAATTGAGTAACGACTGTAAAGGCGGGGTAATTCGAAATACCGGGCTTGGCGCGGTTTCTATGTTGTGAGGAACTTCAGTTAAATCTGCCACCACAAATCTTGCTGCTTGTTCTGCATTAAACTGATGTAGCATGTTAGGCCCAATGCAAATGCCCTCCCCCACTCCCACATTGCCATTGAATTGCGCCACCTGAATGGCGATATGCCCGTTAAGGGGGAGCACTAATTGATAGAAATTGTGGGAATGCTGTTGCATCGCCTTGGTGTATGAGCGGACAGAGAGTGCAGCTAACATAATTATCCTTCGTAGAGCCAATGACCAAGAGTAGTTACCGTAAATAGACTAGTTTGAATCATAATAACATCGCAAATATAGCAGGTTACCGTTGCCAATTGAGGTATTCGCAACGTATGCTGCATTTTTCAATTTAATAAGGACATACACAGGTGGCAGCTGCAAATTTACTCGCATTGCTTGATGATATCGCAACACTAATGGACGACATCGCCGTTATGTCTAAAGTCGCCGCCAAGAAAACTGCCGGCGTTTTAGGCGATGATCTTGCCCTTAATGCTAACCAAGTCAGTGGCGTGAAAGCGGATCGAGAGCTTCCGGTTGTATGGGCCGTCGCCAAAGGCTCTTTGCTCAATAAGGTTATTTTGGTGCCAGCCGCATTGTTGATCAGTGCGTTTGTGCCAGCGCTAATTACGGTGTTACTGATTATTGGTGGCCTTTACCTGTGTTTTGAAGGCGCAGAAAAGCTGCTTCATAAATACCTGCCTCATGAAGACGAAACCCACAGTAGAGAAGAAAGACTCGCAGCAATTAGCCACAGTGAAACCGATATGGTGGCGTTCGAAAAAGATAAGATAAAGGGCGCTATTCGCACCGATTTCATCTTGTCAGCCGAAATCATTGTCATCGCGTTAGGCAGTGTTAGTACCGCTAGCTTTACAACACAAGTTGGCGTGTTGGTCGCACTTAGCATTGCAATTACATTGGGCGTTTACGGTATTGTCGCCGCTATTGTGAAAATGGATGATGTGGGCTTGTATTTACTGAGAAAGTCGCTAACTGGCTCTATGAATACTACCCAGCGTTTCTTTGGTCGCGGTCTACTTATTGCGGCACCGTTATTGATGAAAACCCTAGCTATAGTGGGCACCATTGCCATGTTTTTAGTCGGTGGTGGAATCCTCACTCATAACATTGAGTTTGTGCATCATAGTGCAATAGTTGCCAGCAACTTAATTCCTCAGATTCAGCCTGTAGCAGCGATTATTGTTGATGGCATTGTCGGGTTCGTTGCAGGTAGTATTCTCACCGTTACAGTTACGCTAATCACTAAATTGAAACAGTAAGCGCACGAATACATAGCGAGGCGTAGCCAGCACCGCCTCGCTTTTTACTCAGTATTTTTACACCCTATGTTTGGCTTCTGACTCCCCTCAGGTGCTCCCACCAATTGCCCTCCAAAACCGCATTAGTGTTATTGACCACTTCAGTTGTGAATATCACCAATTTTTAGTAATCAACAAACACAGCATGGCAGGCACCTTGTTCTCCATAAAAATATAACTCAATAAATTCAGAGGCTTATAAAAATAATCAAGAATGGCACGCCCCTCGCTATAGCTAAGGTACCAAGTACAAAAATAACGAATATCTTCATTATTCATGTTTAAACCATTTGTACTTAGACCACGACTTAACTAATAACTGCAATGCAGTACTGAAGATATGCAGTTTGTAGCGTTTAATTAAAGGAGCTAACTATGTTTACGAATTTCACAAACCGCACTGCTATTTCAATGACTGCATTAACCTTGCTAGCCACGAGCGCGTTCGGCGCGCAAGCCAATGAGCCAAAAAACGAGCTGGGCCGATACACAGACTACCTTGTAAGCTCGGCGGTCGCCCAAGTGAAGCAAGAAATATCGTTGGATATTACCCACGAGGTCCTCACGGCGAGCCATATTTTCGAGCCAACCATTGAAGCAGATAATTCATTAATGGCCGACATCACTATCACGCCAATGACGCAAGATAGTGTGACCAAAAAAGACGATGTTTGAGAGGCTACCATGTTAACGACAAGTGCTTTGTTCATGCTCGTATTAGGCCCGGTATTCGCCTTTGCCATTAGTGCGCTGATATTTTCTACCGCACGGTATGTTTTGAATCAGACTTAAACTTAGATGTAAGCCTACTCCCTGGGCGTTTTTCCAGCGAGGCACTAGAAAGCTCCCTACTAGGTGTTTTCTAGTGCTCAGCTGGCTTTTTTATTCTCCAAACCAACGCTCCCACCAGCTCTTTTTATCGCCTTTTTCCTGCTCTTGTTTACTGCGAACAGGTTTGCCCGCGCAATCTTGTTGCGGCGGAGGAAGCACATCAAGTATCGCTGGCACACTTAAGCTTCCCGCACAGCCTGCCACCACCACAGCGCCAGTCTTCGCATCAAAATGCGCAATGCCAAGCCCTTCGGGAAAACGCCTAGATAAGGATTTAGGCGCTTGGGATTTCATATAGTTAACGAACACAGGTAATGCACCTGATGCACCGGTTAATCCCACAGGTTGGTTGTCGTCATTCCCCACCCATACAGTCACCACATTGTTGCGATCGAACCCGCTAAACCAACTATCACGATAATCGTCTGTTGTGCCTGTTTTACCCGCCATATTTGTGGTGCCAAAGGTGGCGCCAACACGTTTCGCTGTACCCTGCGTGGTGACTTTATAGAGCGCGTAATTCAACAAATAAGTGGCAGCTTCATCGGTACGTTGTGAGAAGAATTCTGCCTTTTGCCATAATAAGCCATTGTCTGCCGTTACCACCGCTGACACTGTGTGCAGTGGGATGTAGCGCCCCCCATTTGATAAGGTTTGATACATTTGGTTAGTATTAAAAGGCGTAAGCTCAAAAGCGCCTAACGTGAGCGATGGCACTTGTTCAATAGCTGCCCCTACCCCTAACTTTTCTAGCGTATTCACTACCGCATCTAAACCCACCTGCATGCCTAAGTTAACAGTAGGGATATTGAGAGATTCCGTGAGTCCTTGTAGCAAAGACACTTGGCCTCTGAACGTTTTGTCATAGTTTTGTGGTGACCAGGTTTTCCCCCCTTTGCTTTCCAAGGTAATAGGTTCATCAGCTAAAGGCGTGGCCAAGTTAAACTCGGTAGGATCCTCAAGCGCGGTCAAATAGACCGCAGGTTTCACCAAGGAGCCTATGGGTCTTTTGGCGTCAAGTGCACGGTTAAAGCCTTTAAATGACACGTCTTTCCCCCCCACAATCGCGCGGACTTCACCCTTTGCACTGTCAGTGACTATCATCGCGCCTTCTAATGGCACGGTTCGATTTTTTTGCAGCGCATTTAACGTGCTTGAAAGTGCTTTTTCTGCTCTGCGCTGCGCCACAATATCAAGGGTTGTAAAAACCTTTACCCCTGAATCACGTAAGCTCGGTTCGGCTAATATTTCATTTAATTCACGCCTTACCTGCTCCATGAATGCGGGGTGTTTACCGCTGGCTAAACTGGCACCCGATGCTAACCCTAAAGGCATAGATACATACCGTTCATACTGAGAGCGATCAATTTCGTTTTCGTCAAACAACATGCGTAAGACTAAATCTCTACGTTCTTTAACGCGCTCGGGGTAACGTCTTGGGTTGTAATAGGATGGGCCTTTGATCATAGCGACCAAGGTGGCAATCTCAGGTACGCTTAATTCATTGGCGGGGCGGTCAAAATAGAAATAGCTGGCAAGGCCGAATCCGTGCACGGCCATATCGCCATTTTGCCCTAAAAACACTTCATTTAAGTAGGCTTCCAATATTTCCGATTTACTGTAACGCGCATCAATAATTACCGCCATAATGGCTTCTTTTGCTTTGCGTACGATAGAGCGTTCGCGGGTTAAGAACATGTTCTTAACCAATTGTTGGGTAAGCGTACTTCCCCCCTGAACGGTTCGCCCTGCCGCTATATTTGCCATTAATGCACGAAGAATAGATAAGGGCGCTACCCCGTGGTGATTATAAAAATTTCTATCTTCAACTAGTGTCAGTGCCTTTGGTAGCATGTCAGGCGTGGTATCTATACTCACTAGCATGCGGTCTTCGTGGCTACCGCTCACCATGCGAGTCACAAGCCAAGGTTCTAATTTCACTGAGCCGAAAGCGCGTCCCTGACTAACATCTTGTATCTCTTTAATTCTGCTACCTTGCCAACTGATCACTAAATGTCGCTGTGGCTCAGCGCCTTCTGGGAAGTGAAACGCCCGTCGCTGAACGGTTAAAACACCATTTCGGTAACTGTATTCACCACTACTGTCTGCATCAGTCACCTTTCGATAACCGAGTAAAGATAGCTCATCGAGGACTTCTTGAACGGTGATTTCTTCCCCTTTGCTAAGTCGTAATGGGCGGGCAAAAATCTGCGCGGGCACTTCCCACTTGTTGCCCGAAAATTCGTGCTTTATTTGCGCATCAAGATAAAAGGCATAAGCACCTAGCACCACTAAACCAACGAAGAAAAGTCGCCAGAATAATTTAAATAAGAAAGAAGACTTCTTTTTGGGATTACTTTGCTTTTTTGCCACGGGAGACGCCACTTAGATGATGAGTATTGATTCTTGCAGTCACCAGCGCTTTTGCGCCAACGATGCACCTTTCGTTTGCGAACCCTATCACTGCTATAGACAAGCAACAACAAGAATAATTCTTCGCCCTTTGATAAATCGATAATGAGGATTATGCCGTAGCAAGAATAGCTTTATCAACAAATGGGGTAAGTTTATGTCTTCTCAATCCGTTCCACATAGTATTGCCAATATGGAAGGGCTACAGTCATCAATTGTTCGCGGCGAGGCTGACCGCGTGGTGGAATTGCTTGGTAGCCAAAAACTCGATGAACTGCAAAAAAGCTACTTGCTGGAACTTGCCGAACTCAATGGTAATGCCGAGGTCATAAAGGTTATTAAGCAAGCCCCAACCAAATAATAGGCTGACAATTTTACTCGCGTTAGCCAGTCAGTATGCGATAGCATGTAGTCGGACAATACAGGAATTATACTATGGGTTTTATGAGTAGAGGCACGCAGTGGGTTGCCGCTTTATCGTTGCTAAGTGCATGTCATGTATCAGCATCGGACACCTTTTCCGTATGTACGGCAGAATTGGCTGAACAAGCACTAGAACAGGGCGTGAGCCAAACCACCGTCGACGCTATCTTCCCCAAACTTGAGTATCAAGCCAGAGTCATTGAACTTGACCGTTCTCAACCTGAATTTGTGCAAACGTTTCCGGGCTATTTTAGTAAACGCGTCACCGATTGGCGCACCACTAAGGGCCAAGAGATGTTAGCAAAGCATGAAAAATTACTCGATTCACTAAATGATAAGTACGGAATTCCTCCCCATTATTTATTGGCCTTTTGGGGGCTAGAAACGAATTTTGGCGGATATAAAGGTAAAATGTCGGTGCTCGATTCGTTGGCAACCTTGGCCTGTGACCCACGCAGAAGCACCTACTTTACGCAGGAGCTTTTGGTGGCAGTTAAGCTATTAGAGCGCGAATCGTTAACCAAAGACGAAATGGTAGGTTCGTGGGCTGGCGCCATGGGGCATACTCAATTTATGCCTTCTGCCTACACCCATTATGCCGTTGATGGTGACAACGACGGGCAGATTAATCTGTGGAACAGTGAAGAAGACGCGTTAACCTCGGCGGCAAACTTTCTCAAAAGCTTGGGTTGGAAGCCAGGTTTCCGCTGGGGCCGTGAAATTACATTACCAGAGGGCTTCAACTTTCAGCTCTCCGGCTATAAAAATCGGCGTAGCCTCAGTGAGTGGCATGAACTAGGTGTGACGAAAGCCGATGGCAGCCCCCTAGGTGAAGACGACACGACCGCCTATGTGATTGTACCGGCAGGGCACGCTGGCCCGGCGTTTATTGCCTATCCTAATTTTCGCGTGATCATGCGGTGGAATAATTCTGAGTTCTACGCTATTGCCGTGGGCGTATTGGCCGACAGAATTGCCGGCGCACCGGGCATTAAAGCCACCCTGCCAGATTTGCCCGCGTATAGCAGAACAGACATTATTGCCTTACAACGCAAATTAAACCAACTGGGTTACGATGTGGGTAAGCCTGATGGCATTATTGGCCCCGCCACTCGCGAAGGCATTCGCAATTATCAAATTGCAAATAAGATGATTGCTGATGGATTCCCTGGCTTAGATGTTATGGCTGCATTAAAGGTCACGCCAAGCCAAAACGCCAGTTAAACACATTAGTTTAAATACTTAGCCGCTAAGCCTGATTACTTGCACGCGTAACTTCGTGTAAGCCTAATTACTTAGCGGCTTGTCTATCCATTGCCTTTTTCGTTTTAGTGGTGGGTATGGCGTTGGCAGGGTCATCCGGCCAAAAATGTTTTGGATATCGCCCTTTCATTTCTTTTTGCACTTCTTTATAACTGCCCTGCCAAAAACCCACAATGTCTTTCGTGGTTTGCAGTGGCCTGCCCGCAGGTGACAATAATTCATAGGTAATTTTCACCTTGCCATCGGCAACCACATAAGGGCTAGATAGCCCGTATAGCTCCTGCATTTTGACGGATAGCACCACATCCCCATTTTCGCGGTAATCTAAGTTTGCTTTGCGCCCCGTGGGAATAACTACGCTGTCAGGCAAGCTTTGGCTAAGGGCATCTTGCTGAGGCCAGCTTAACGCACTGGTTAATATTTTGCTCCATCCCAGCCCATGTAACGACTGTAAGTTCTTGCAGGTGCCCAGAGACTGTGCCAATTGCTCTCGTGCCTGAGTAAGTAATTCGCTTAAGGATGTAGGCCACGGGTCAGGCGTATCGTAGGCTTGAGGCTGCGGCAAATTTAGCTGTGCCGCCAGCTTCACTCTATACCACCAGCGCCAATTGGCCTGTGATAAAGGCCATTGCTTCAACGGCAATGCATCTAAGTAACGCAACCATGCCGAGGCGGTTTCCTGTAAGTAAAACTGGGGGTCATCCGCTCTTTCACTTTTCGATAAGGGCGACGAGGCTAATTCTATGGCATAAAAAGAGGTCTCCTTCCTTGCTTCCATCACCTGGGACTCTTTATTAAATTGCACCTTGGGCGATGAGGTAAATTGATTAGGGTAAAGCGCTTTTAGGTGCGCCTCTGCAATGGGCTGCGCCAATCGAATTTTTACGCTGTTACCGATATGCTGCCCTTGCAATACCGCTATCCATTGCGGCGGGTTAACAAGGCTTATATCGGCGCCTTTCCCCCCCGCTAATTTATACGAGGCAGACGTTTTAAACGCCACCTGCCTGGGAAAGGCTATGGCAATACACAGCCCCAACGCCTCATCATCTAACGCGCTTAAGTCTAATGCCTGCTCACTGAGCCCCACGGATTGCGCATAGCGTTTGGCTTGTTTGGTGATGTCGTTGCGCTGAGCGGGCGTGAGGTGCAACAACGCATCGCTAATCAACACATGTTCACTTTGAAGCTGCGCTTGGGCTAATGCCACGATAAAAGGCGCGGCAGTTTTTATTGCGCGTTTTTGTGCATCGCTGAATTGTGCTACAGCACTGATATTTTGTTTTGTGAACAGCAATAAATGGGCTAGCTGGGGGTGGCAAGGTATCTGCGCTAGCACTCGTCCATAAGCCGTTAAATCCCCTTTTTCATTCACTGCGCCAATTTCCTCTAGCGCCTTTATGGCAATGGCACTTTGCGCCTTTGAAGGCTGAGTTAGCATGGCGAGGTTTGAAAAATGGGTACCCCAATTCAGCGTTTCTAATAATAACGGCGCTACGTCTTCACGTAAAATTTGCGGCGCACTATGCTCGGCAAAGCGCTCAAAGCTTTCCTTTGCACTTAACCTGTAGCACACCCCTTCACTTACACGTCCAGCGCGGCCGGTTCTTTGAATGGCAGAGGCTTTTGAAATACGTGTTTGGGTTAACTGGGTTAAACCGCTGCTGGGGTGAAATTCTGCCGAATTCTCCCATAAGCTGTCTATCACTACCTTTACACCTTCAATGGTTAAGCTGGTTTCGGCAATATTGGTAGCCAGAATCACTTTACGCTGTCCTTCAGGGTCGGGAGCAATAGCCGCTTGTTGGGCTTGTTTACCCATGGCGCCGTAAAGGGTATGAATAATATAGTCGTTTTGCTGCTGATGCGCCGATAAGCGAGACGCGACGGCGTGTATAGCACCGGCACCGGCCAGAAACACCAAGATATCCCCCTGATGATTTGTCACAGCGTTCATAATGACTTCAACACAATGAGGGATCACCTCGTGCGCCAACACGTCTTTGGTGTAGTTCACCGTGACTGGAAAACTGCGGCCTTCGCTAGCCAATTGTGCAGTAGGAACTGGGCTATGCTGGGCAAGCAGCGACGCAATAGGCGCGGTGTCTAATGTGGCAGACATAATCATTAAACGTAAGTCGTCACGCAATCCGGCTTGCACTTCTAACGCTAAGGCTAAACCAAAGTCGCTGTGAATACTGCGTTCGTGAAATTCATCGAAAATAATCACCGCCACCCCATCAAGCTCAGGGTCGCTTTGGATCATGCGAGATAAAATCCCTTCGGTAATAATTTCCAGTCGGGTACTGGCCGACACCTTATTTTCCCCCCGTATGCGATAACCAACGGTGTCACCCACTTGTTCACCTAATACACCAGCCATGTATTGCGCCAAGTTACGCACCACCACACGCCGTGGCTGCATCAGTAAAATTTTGCCTTTGATGTGGGTATTTAATAAGGATAAGGGCAGCACCGTGGATTTACCCGCCCCCGGCGGCGCACCAATAATCATATTCTGATTAACAATGGCTTGCAGAAGGGGCTCAACCAAGGAAAACGCGGGTAAATGAGATAAGGGTTGCAACATACTTACAGCACAATAAGAAAATCTGTCATGCTATTGTACCTTAAGTCGATAACAGGGCCACGAGTAAAGTACTCTGGCCCCTTTTTTTGATCTCTTTTTGCTTAAGCCAGTGGCTAGCAAGACACGAGAATAGAACTATCTCTGCAATAAGTGCCTTCATCTTTGGGCGTTATGCAGATTTCGTAAGTAAGGCGCACCGCGCAACTGCTTCCTAGCCCTCCCGTGCCAGGGTAGCTAGAATCTGGCGGAATGCCGTCACCGACATCACTGCCACCACCCGTTGTGATCACTTCTGCGCTCCCCATTTCAGTTAGGTTCTTTATCAAGCACTCTGACAAAGCTGCTGCCCTAAAGTCTGTTGTACTACCATTGGTAAAAAACTCACCAAGATCGAAACCATCCATGCGAGAGCCACCTAACCGAAGGATAGTCGCTAAATTTAAATCTGATTCCCCGTTAATGACCGATCTACCTTCTAACCTGACCTCAAAAACTAACTTATTATCACCTAGTGTTTGGCCTGGGTAACTAACGGTGGCATAAACCTTTTCGTTCGAGTGGCTCCAAGTTACAGATATAACACTAGAGTCCTGAACAAATTGAAAACCTAGACTGGTAAAATCAGTTTCTTCAATAAAATCTGCCCAGCTTTTGTTGCCGAGTTCTTGTGTTATGTAATGCCTTATTTCTCGTTTTACTGACTCTCCTGCCGCCGAGCTCTTAAAATAATTAGATGGATGGGCATCACAGGTATCGAGAGACGATGTTGTCGTTGACGTTGCCACGCCCTTATTACTAGCCTGAACCGCTGAAGGTGCCCCCACAAGCGTAGAGACGTTCGATGTGTTATGGGAAAGCGAGGTATTGGCCGCCAATGCGTAAAAGTCATTATGAATTTCATACAAGCGCTGTAATAATTCTATTTCAACAAGGCTTAATGGTTGCTCTTGCGCCTCTATTTGCAGGGTATCACTGCGATTATTTTGATTGGTCGCAGTCACTTTAAATTTGTAAGAGCGATGGGTAGAAGGGTTTGCAACAATAACGTCTTTAGGCGCCGCTTGGCACGAATTGCTAGCCTCAGAAGCGAAAGTGCCACTTCCTCCGTTGCCTTGCCATTCACAATCGGGCAATAGGTAATCTTGCTTAGCCAACGCAACGGCGTCATCGTAATCACACCACTCGCATACTTTCGTTTCAACATAGTTGTCGTCTGCAACAGCATTGCTTCCGACAAAAAGCGTACTAAAAAGCGCACTTATAAGCACCAATGCCAATATTGGCCCTTTGTTACCATTATTGTTATTTTTCCTTTTCTCTCTCATCATCATAAATCCCTTATAAAGCAAACAAAATTATCAAGTCCACAGCCACTACCCTACATGTGCTGTTCAAAAAACGTAGCACATTGTTTTTTTGTAAAACGTTTTTCCTTGATGCCATTTTGACGCTATTTTTTTTGTTATCACGACACCCTTGTAGCTGTTTATTTGTTCTCTGTTTCCTTACGCGCTTTTATGCCAAAATAATACACTCTTCGAACGTATAGGGAGCCAGTTTATGCGCTGTTTTCTCGGGTTAGATTTAGCGGTAAGTGAAAAACTCGCGCTGGACTGCTGGCGGCAACAAGCTTTACCAGAAATAACATCTAGAATGCCCTGCTATCACGGGGACAGGAAGCTCGGAAACGGAAAACTCGCAGGCAAAAAGGGCAAACAAAAAACGGGAAGCCGAGAATTTACCAATACAGCACCTTATGCGGTAGACCCAGCGAATTATCATATTACTCTGTGCTTTTTAGGGCAAATTACCCCAAGGCAGCACGAAGCATTAATGAATGAGTTGGATAACCTAGCACATTCACCGTTTTCTGTTGACCTTGATAGCAGTGGCATTTGGAATGGCCCCAAAATTTTATTTGCCGCGCCATCGTCGCCTCCCAATGAACTCATGCAGCTTGCTCGCAGTGCTAGAAAAGCGGCACGTCGTGCAGCGATAGAGGTGGACAGTCGCGAATACAAACCTCATGTGACTGTAGTACGTAAAGCCACTACGGCACTGCCCATGCCTTTGTACGCGCCCCATGTTGATGTGCAGGCCTCGGCGTTTCACTTGTTTGAGTCAGTGTCTACCCCACAAGGTGTGCGTTACCCCATCCGACAAAGTTGGCCATTGAAGCATGCCATGACCGTGCGCGAAAAGTTACGTAGGGGCATCACCGACGAATAAATTCGAAGCAGGGCGTAATCCACTAAAAAGCCACGCTATTAGATATAGCAAAGCGAACTACGGGATTACCGTATTTTTACGCTAAAGCCCTTTACTTAGCGGGCGGGGATGGGTAAAAAGGGTGCCTGTTTTTTGAACCTGCTCATATTCATGCAACAAACCTATAGATTAGTTATCGACTGCCCAGATCAAGTGGGCTTGGTCGCCAGTGTTTCTCAGTTTTTAGCTAGCCACAATGCCAGTATTGTGGAAGCAAGCCACCACACCGATTTACAAACTGGTCGCTTTTTTATGCGCCATGAAATAGGCGCTGATTCACTGAAGCTAGACCATGAAAGCTTTGTAGAAGCCTTTACGCCACTGGCCAGCGAATACCAGATGAACTGGAAGTTTACCGCGTCCTCGAAAAAGCAGCGAGTTGCTCTTCTCGCTAGCCTTGAATCCCACTGTTTAGTTGATTTATTACATCGCTGGCACACGGGCGAGCTACACTGCGATATTCCAGTGATTATTGGTAACCACCCGCAAATGAAGCAATTTGCTGATTGGTACAAAGTGCCTTTCCATTGGGTCGACTTTAAAGCGTTAGGCAAAGACGCCGCCTTCGCGCAAATTTCTACCTTGTTAGATGAGTACAAGATTGATCTCACCGTACTTGCTCGCTTTATGCAAATTTTGCCAGACTCGCTATGCCAGCAACTTGCCGGCAAAGCGATTAATATTCACCACAGTTTCTTACCCAGTTTTGCGGGTGCTAAGCCGTATCAACAAGCCTATGACCGCGGCGTGAAGTTAATAGGTGCCACCTGTCACTATGTCACCAAAGATTTAGATGAAGGCCCTATTATTGAGCAAAGTGTAAAACGTATTAGCCACAGCGACAGTGCTGCCGATATGGTTCGCAAAGGTAAAGATTGTGAAGTGACAGCCCTCGCCCATGGCGTTCGTTACCACTTAGAAGATCGCGTGATTATTCATCGCAATAAAACCGTCGTGTTTGCCTAACGTAAAAACGGGCACAGGCTTGCTGAATGATTTAAGCGATAAATTAGCTTAAATAAAAACCCGAAGGTAACCTTTCCCTTCGGGTTTTCTTTTTTGTCTTGGGATTGCCTTTAAGCCGTGGCCGCTACATTGCTTTGTATTTTGGCAAAGGTGTCCTCACCTAAAAGTTCGTGCAGCCGTGCTTTAACTACACTGGTTTTATGTGGGTATTGAAAGTCAAAGCCCTGACCGTTGTTATCCAATATGACCCCTAAATAGTGATGTGAAAAATTAAGGGCATAGATAGCGTCGATGTTCAGCAGCAAAGGCTTTTTTTGAACGCCGTGAAGATAATGAAACACTAGCGTGTCCCCATCCTTCTCAATGAGGGCATCAATGGGGTATTTTTTGCTAAATCCTCGACTTCTCATGTAAGAAATAAAGCCAAATAAAATGCCAACACTCGCGATGGCTGTGGCCGTCGACAACTCGTCACTGGTGGCCATATTGGCGAAGAAAAGAATCAATAGCAGTGTCGGCACAGCAATAAATAAGGCTTTATCAAATTTGCTTTTACGCATTAGCGTTCCCTGTGGTTTGATTATCGATCCCTTAGTTGACTCTCAATACACCACAAAAGGGCTTTTCAAACAACGTTTTATTACAAAACGCTATACATGGCTTACCTGCATAGCACGTCTAAGTTTTACGTAATACCATAGGTTAGAGGCAGCAAATAACGCTTCGGTTATTGCTAAGCCCCAAGTTTGGGTAATCAAGCCATAAACAGTAAAATTAAACGACCCCACGATCATACATACACGCAAGCCCGCTTCTTTACAGTGAAGTTCCCCAAAACGATAGGCCATAAACGTAAACGCTGGCATGGTTTCAAGCAAAGAGGTCTTCCCTGTAAAGTGATTCACAGTTAACACTAAGCACATCATTAAGATAAGCGTCACGTAGGTGGCGACGCGGGAAAGCAGCTTTTGAGTAATGAGTCGGTAACTTGTACTTAGTCCTGCTACGGTAACCACGATGGCGCCTCCCCATGCTTGCTCGAACATCAGTAACGATGCCACGGCTAAACACAGCGCCAAATTGAGGAACAATAATTTACGTTCGGTATTCGACCAAAAAGAGGCTAAAGCACAAAAAACCGGAAAGGCGTTGAGTAAAAATTCAAACATGAAACTTCACTTAATAATAAGAAAAATGCTCAAAAGCATAGGAAAAAACAGTGACGACATTTAAGCCATACCCCATGGCGTCGAAGTGTAAGTTTGGATACAGGATATGCCAACTCAAAGTTGTGGATTTTCGATGAAATGCATACAAGCTAGATGCAACGCGCTGCGCCTTTGTATAGGGTCACGTTACTGCAAATTACGGTAAAGGGCATTTCACTTGAATTTACATTCTAATAAGATACCTAAGCATCTTGTAATCTAAGCCGTATCATTTAGGTGAATGTATTACACCTTTTTATTGCGTTCTTTTATTGCAATAAAAAGTATTCATAACAAGAAAAGACAGGAAATAATATGGGTAAACTCAAAACGTCACTTACCGCCTTAGCCGTGGTGGTTGCATTAAGTGCGTGTTCAGAACAAAAAACAACATCGTCACCTAGCGCAGAATCAGAAAATGCGTCATCAACGTCACAAGCTGGCGAAAACAATATTTTACTGCAAGCGTTTAAGGGCCCCTATGGCGGCGTACCGGCATTCGATAAAATGTCGCTGTCAGACTTAGAGCCAGCCTTTGAAAAAGCCATGGCAATCAATTTAAAAGAAATTGAGGCCATTGCGAATAACCCCGCGCCGCCGACATTTGAAAATGTGATTGTGGCATTAGAAAAAGCAGGGGCAGAGCTTAGCCGTATATACACTTACTATGGTATTTGGCGCTCAAACAAATCAAGCCCTGAATTTCGCGAAATTCAAGGTAAATTGTCGCCTAAGCTGTCAGCATTTAGCACGAAAATTATTCAAAATGAAAAGTTATTTTCCCGCGTAAAAGCCGTGTATGAATCTGACGAGATGAAGCAGCTTACGCCAGAAGAGCAGCGCGTAACCTGGATGCGCTACAACCGCTTTGCACGCAATGGGGCTCCCCTTGATGGCGAAGCGAAAAAACGCTATGCAGAAATTAACCAAGAATTGGCTACCTTACACACGCAATTTTCAAATAACGTGCTGGCGGATGAAGAAAATTATGTCACTTACATTACTGAAGATCAGCTCGACGGATTACCGGCTTCTTTTGTCACCGCAGCGAAAGCCGCAGCCGACGCTCGGGGCGAAAGTGGGAAGTATGCAATTACTAACACCCGTTCTTCTATGGATCCATTCCTCACTTACTCTACAAACCGGGAACTAAGAGAAAAAGTATGGCGTACCTACTACAACCGTGGGGATAATGGCGATACCTTTGATAATAATGACATCATTAAACGTATATTAACCCTGCGTGATGAACGTGTGGCGCTACTTGGCTATGACAATTATGCCCAGTGGCGACTTGAAGATCGTATGGCTAAAAACCCTGAAAATGCCATGGATCTCATGATGAAAGTCTGGCCTGCCGCTATTGCTCGAGTGGAAGAAGAAGTGGCGGATATGCAAGCCATTGCAGACGCTGAAGGTGCCGACATAACTATTGCACCTTGGGACTACCGTTTTTACGCTGAAAAAGTAAGACAAGCAAAATACGACTTAGACTCTAACGAAGTTAAGCAATACTTGCAGCTGGGTAAATTACGTGAAGCGATGTTTTACGTGGCCGGTCGCTTGTTCAACTTTAACTTCACTCCGGTTGAAGCGGGCAAAGTCCCGGTCTTCCATGAAGACGTAAAAGTGTGGGAAGTGACAGACAAAACCTCGGGCGAACATATAGGCCTTTGGTATCTTGACCCCTTCGCGCGCAAAGGTAAGCGCTCTGGCGCTTGGGCAACCACTTACCGTTCTTATACCACCTTCGACGGTAAGAAAACCGTGTTATCGTCAAACAACTCAAACTTTGTTAAAGGTGCAGAGGGAGAGGCAACCCTCATTTCTTGGGATGATGCTGAAACTTACTTCCACGAGTTTGGCCATGCGCTTCACTTCCTTTCTGCCAATGTAAAATATCCGTCATCACATTCTGGTGTGCGAGATTACACTGAATTTCAATCACAGCTGCTAGAACGCTGGTTAACCACTGACGAGGTGATCAATCAATTTTTGGTGCACCACGAAACGGGAGAGCCCATTCCTGCACAACTGGTTGAAAAGATCAAAAAGGCTTCAACCTTTAATGAAGGCTTTAAGACCACAGAATACATGGCTTCAGCGATTATGGACCTGAAGTATCACACCACAGATCCTAGCAAAATCGACCCAGACACGTTTGAGCGTGAGCAACTGGAGCAGTTAGATATGCCCGAAGAAATTGTGATGCGCCACCGCTCACCACATTTTGGCCATGTATTTTCTAGCGAAGGTTATGCTGCAGCGTATTACGGCTACATGTGGGCGGAAGTGCTTACTGCTGACGCCGCAGAAGCGTTTATGGAGGCACCCGGCGGCTTTTATGATGAAGAAGTGGGAGAGCGTTTAGTGAAGTACTTATTCTCAGTTCGAAATGCCATGGACCCTGCTGAAGCCTACCGTAAATTCCGAGGGCGCGATGCAAAAGTTGACGCGCTTATGCGCGACAGAGGATTCCCCCTTCCGGAAAGCAAAAATTAACGACTTAGATAACTTTTAACACATTAATTAACATGAGCTGGGCAGATTTACACGTCTGCTCAGCTTTTTCTTGACCTTTTAGTCAAAATTGCCTCACTATTAATTTTCGCTGTAAACCTAAACAAAAGTATAAGTAATTAGTTAGGTTTGCCGATAATAATAAATGTGCTTATAAGCACCAGCGTTCCTCTCATACCAATATTAATATCGAGTGACTCTGCGTGATGTACACGTTTATTCCGGACGTTGCTGTGCCTGCAATGCCACGTCATACTCTTAGAATCAACTTACGTGGTCGAAAGTCATGACTTTCAGTATTAAACAAAAAATAATCCTAGCATTGATGTTTGCTGTTCTCGCTGCCGCAGTGCTTGTAGGATCAATAAGCCAATGGATTGCTAGAGACTTAGTTAAAGACAATATGGAGCAACTGCAATTGCCGGCATTGCTCAAACAAATCGGCAATCAAGTAGACAGAGAAGCCAGCGTCATGCTGACGGTTGCCCATGGTGTGGCATCAGATCCCAACATTCTTGCTTGGTCCGACGCAGGCGCCAATGCCGATGGCGAACGAAAACTCATCAACTACCTTAACGATTTAGTGCGCTTTAACGACCTTACCGTTGCATCATTTGTTGATAGGCAAACCCATAAATACTGGAATCAAGACGGCTTTTTGAGAACCCTCAAAAATGACGAGTTCGATGGCTGGTTTTTCGCTTATAAAGACAGTGGTGAACCCATATCATTAAGTTTGTACAACGAGCCAGGACAGGGCTATCGCTTATTCGCGAATTACCAGCAAGTTAGCGGCCGCGGCATGTCCGGTGTGGCTAAGTCTGTGGACGAACTACTGAGCATTATTAACGACGTAAAAATTGCTGAAACCGGTTTTGTTTATCTTGTGGATGGCTCGGGCACCATCATTGCCCACCCCGATACATCACTATTAGGGAGCGCACACTTGTCATCAATTAGCGGCAGTAACGCTGCTAACCGCTTGTTGGTTGAACGTGAGTTTGCCATGGCAAGTAATGAAAACGACGATGGCAGTATGCTTTACGCCAGCACCTATGTGGATAAGGCCGGCTGGTACGTAGTCGCGCAAGTACCAGAACATGAGCTATACGCATCGTTAAATGAAGGTAGCCAACAAATTATTATTTGGGCGCTCATTATTGCCGGCATATTTGCTGTGCTAGGTATTTGGTTAGCGGCCTCCTTAACTAAGCCCATCGAATCACTCGCTGACATTTTCCAACAGCTAGGGAAAGGTGAAGGTGATTTGCGTACCCGTATTCACGTTCCAGAACAAAAAGAAACAGCGCGGCTAGTTGAAGGCTTCAATGGGTTTATTGGCCACTTACACAATACCATTTCCTCGGTGGCCCAAAGTAGTGAGGCGCTTAAGCTGTCTGCCTCTGATGTTGCCAAGCAATCTCACAACACAAAGAATTCTACCAGTCAGCAACAAGATCAAACTATTCAGGTAGCCACTGCACTGACCGAGATGGGAAGCACGGTATCAGAAGTCGCTCAATCTGCATCAAAAGCAGCAAAAAATGCCAATCAAGCCGCAACAAACTCATTGGAAGGACGAAAGGTTACTCAAAATGCCGTGCAGGCGATTAACCATCTGAATATGCAAATAGAAACCGTATCTACGGTCATTCAATCGCTAGATGACCATACCTCAGCCATTGGCGGCATATTGGAGACTATCAGAGGTATTTCAGAGCAAACCAATTTGCTGGCGCTTAATGCGGCGATTGAAGCCGCCCGAGCAGGCGATCATGGCCGCGGCTTTTCCGTGGTTGCTGATGAAGTGAGAACCCTCGCCCAACGCGCAGCTGAAGCTACAGATGAAATTCAGGTTAAAATTGATAAGTTCCAACAGGACTCTAAAGACGCCGTAAGTCAAATGTTAGATAGTAAGTCGCAAACCCAAAAAGTGGTCTCGGCAACGGATGATATAGATAACCTTTTAGTACAGATTACACAAGAAATATCACTCATCAACGACATGAATACACAAGTGGCAGCGGCCACTGAAGAACAAGCCACCGTGGTAGAAGATATCAGCAGAAATATCAATGAGATCAGTATTTCAGGTGACCATACACTAAGGGCAACTGCCGCATTGGTGGCAGTAAGTGAAAAGCTTGATGAACTTGCCTTGGGATTATCTTCACAGGTTGATCAGTTCAAGCTTTAAGCGTTACGCTATTACAGGAAAACAATAAAAAAGCGGTAAGGTTGTGTTAGCCTTCACCGCTTTTTCTTTGCGCTTACTTAATTGTTGCGCGGGTTAAAGAAGCTTTTCTTAAGTCAGTGGCTTCTTCAGAAAACCAATAGTCACCCTGCTTGTCCACACAGATACCTTCCACCTGTTTGTATTCATCAAGCGGCCACACTTCAATTGGGGTAAAGCTGGTGTCGAGTTGAGCTAAAAACGTGGAGAAATTTCCAAAAGGATCTGACTTATAGCCAACCACCACATACAGATTTCGCATTTCATCAAAGTCTGCTCCAGTAATCACACCGGGCAATCCGGCTATTTGTGCGATGGGCGTCAGTATTTGCAGCGTTTCGCTGCCGACTTCATAAACATTCGCAATGCCTGTGCGCCAACTTTTCGAAAAAATGAGCAACTTTCCTTCGGCCAACACCATTGCCTCAGCATCAAAATCATGGGCATACGGAAAATTGTCGCTTGGTGTATTCCCTTGGTATTGAACGGACACGGAAGAAATTTCATCGTAGTGACGTCGGTTTACTTTGTGTATCGCTAGATTTTCCCGCTTTCCCTTATTGTTTCCAATATCCGCAATATACAAAAAATTATCATCACCGGTAATCGCTTCCCAATCTAAATTTTGCAATGCCAGTGTATGGGTTTGTTTCACACTGGCACCATAATCAAGCTCAAATACCGTCGCCTCATTACCCGAATCATTGATAGTAAAAAGCCCATCGTCGGTACAATAAAGGCCTGAGGTTTCCTCTAACTGCTGAGAAAGCACACTCAGTGGCGCTAGCAAAAGAGACTTTGTAGAAGGCGGATATTGAGCTGCACAACCACTCATTAGTGCTACTGCGGTGGTAAAAATAGAAAACAAACCTAACTTCAACAAAATATATGCGCTCTATGTAAAAAGTGAAAAGGTAAAGAAGAAAAATACTATGCCTAGGGATGAACAACAATAGTAAAATAGTCTGCGTTCTGATCTGCCTTCGTCTAAACTGAGTTTTAACTATATTAGGCGCAACAAATCCCATGACGTTTCCAACTAACACGTAGCGTAAATACTAGGAAATAGGGAACAAAAAATACAACAATTACTCATAAGGAATGCACCTTGTCTGATCCGTTGATGTCGTTAGTCGCAGTCGGTTTACTTTCAATAGGATGCCAATACTTCGCATATAAAGTGCGACTGCCTGCAATTTTGCCCCTACTTATTGTAGGTATTCTTGTCGGACCCGTTTGGGGTGTGCTAGATGCCGACGCATTATTTGGCAATTTATTATTTCCGGTGGTTTCATTATCGGTGGCCATTATTTTATTTGAAGGCTCACTAACACTGAAATTCCGTGATATTGCTGGCCATGGCAACATGGTGAGAAACCTCTGCAGTATAGGGGTGGTAGTGACTTGGGGGATTGCAGCAGTAGCCGCCCATTACAGCTTAAATATTTCCTGGCAACTCGCCTTTTTATTTGGCGCTATTGTCACCGTTACCGGTCCCACCGTTATTGTACCCATGTTGCGCACTGTCCGACCTAAGACTAACTTAGCCAATATTCTTCGCTGGGAAGGCATTGTGATTGACCCCATAGGCGCACTATTGGCTGTCTTGGTGTTTGAGTTCATTGTCGCATCGCAAGGAAACGCTATCAGCCACACATTTATTATGTTTGGCAAAACCATCGGTATCGGTGTGGTGCTTGGTCTCGGCTCTGGTTACCTATTGGGCCTATCTATCAGAAAAGACTGGATACCCCATTACCTATTAAATACCGCGGTGCTAACGATTATTCTTGGCGTATTTGCGGCTTCAAACTATGTGGCCCATGAATCAGGGTTATTAGCTGTGACCATTACAGGTATGGTACTGGCCAACATGAAGAACGTAGATGTAGAAGATATTCTTGAATTTAAAGAAACCCTTAGCGTGTTACTTATTTCAGGTTTATTCATTTTGCTCGCCACACGCTTGAATCTTCAGTCAGTTATTGATGTAGGCTGGGGGGCTATCATTATTTTAATTGCCATTATGTTTGTTGCCCGGCCACTGGCCGTTATCGCATCTTCCATTGGTACAGGGCTTAAGTGGAATGAATTGGCCTTGTTAAGCTGGATTGCACCGCGAGGTATTGTGGCCGCTGCGGTATCAGCCTTGTTCTCATTAAAACTAGAAGAAATAGGTTATGAAGGCGCTGGTATCATCGTGCCCATGGTATTTTTAGTGATTATTGCCACCGTCGTCGTGCAAAGCCTCACGTCGCGAAGTGTGGCGAGTTTACTAAAGGTACGTGCCCCCGCGCCCACCGGTTATCTTATTTTTGGTGGCAGTAAGTTTAATCGCCTATTGGCTTGCGAAATGCTCAATCAAGATATTGCCGTTACTATCGCAGATACAAACTGGGACGCCATCAGGGAAGCCCGTATGATGGATATCCCCGTGTATTTTGGTAATCCTATGTCTGACCATGCGGCTCGGCATTTAGACATTGCCACCTTTGGCACTGTATTAATTATGTCGCCCTATAAGCAACTTAACCCGCTTATTTCCTATCATTTTGAATACACGCAAGGAAAGGACAAAGTTTGGTCACTAACCAGCAACGAACAAGCTACCCGTCCAAGCCATCAAGTGAGTGAGCAATACGCGAAAAAACTCACGCTTTTTGACGAAGGCGTAACGTATGGCTACTTAGCTTCTGCAGTTAGTAAGGGAGCCAGTGTAAAAACCACACGTTTAACCGACGAGTTTTCGTTTGAGGATTATAACGACAAGTACAATGACAGAGCGACGCCGTTGCTGGCAATCAATAAAGAAGGGAAAAGCTATACCTTTATCAACGGTAACAGTATAGAACCTAAATCTGGTTGGCGAATTATAAGCTTGGTATTGCCGGAAGAAGATAAGTAAAGAAGAGTAGATTTGTGTAAGAAAGCACCCCGCCAAACGGCAGGGTGCCTCTCCCTGGAAAACGTGTAATCTGGTGACCCTCTTAAGCGGGGTTTTATTGTTTGATTTTTACCATGACTACGCCGTCGCCGATATAATAGCAACCACTAGGCCAATACTGCAAAATCATTAGTAAACAACGAGTTAAATTTAAACTAAAGTATATATAGTAAATATGATATAAAGAATGTAAGGCTATGGTGCAAAGTGCGCACCACCGTGGTGACCAAATTTCAAACGACGCTTATAAAAACGGCTAAATGACGTTGTGAACACAGGCTAATGTCACGTCCAATGCGCCTTTATTTTCATCCAGAACATCCCTGCCTAACTGGCCTACTTTAAGGCGTAAGGCTTCGTCAGCTAACCAGGCTCCACAGTGTACCGCAATGTCGTCTGCGCCTTCGCAAATATGCAGCGCCCCTCGGGTGTTTAAATATTCGCAGATTACAGGGTTGTTATAGGTATTTGGACCCATAAGAATAGGCACAGAGAACGCGGCAGGCTCGAGCGCGTTATGCCCTCCTTTATCGGCAAGGGAGCCACCCACAAATGCCATACTAGCAATACTGTATGCATGATTAAGCTTCCCCATCTCATCTAACAAAATGACTTTACTATCTTCGGTTCCTTGATTATCCCTAAGAGTACTTGTGCGCAAATAAGCAAGTCCGTTTTCCTTCAATAACTTAGCTACCTGCTCAAATCGCTCAGGGTGGCGCGGTACAATAATAAGCGTCAAATTAGGATGATCTCGCCACAACTTTATACAGGTATCTATCACTGCCTGTTCTTCAGGTTCGTGGGTACTGCCTGCAACAAAGACAGGGCGACTTCCCTTGGTGATACCCACAAACGTATCGCTGGCATGGGGTAGTGACGCTACTTGGTCAAATTTTATATTGTTAGTGAGGGTTAGTTTATCGCTTGGCATTCCGAGAAATAGGTAATTATTGTAATCACGCTGCCCTTGTGCACATACATGGCTAAGCTTATTGAGCATGGGGCTGAAAAGCTTACCTATTTTTTTGTACCGTCTGGCAGAACGATCTGTCATTCTGGCATTTATCACCATGACAGGTATATCACGCTTCCAACATGCATGAATAAGATTGGGCCACAATTCCACTTCAGTGATAAATACCGCTTTGGGCTTAATTCGCTTAATCATTCCTGCCATCGCCATATGTAAATCATAAGGAAGATAGAAATGATGCACCCCGTGGCCAAAAATATCTCTTACCCGAGCCGATCCGGTGGGCGTGGTTGTGGTGACAGTAATTTGCACGCCTGGCTCTTCTTGCATGATACGTTTAATCAAACACGAGGCTGCCACAACCTCACCCACAGACACACAATGAAAAAGATAGCCTTGCTTTTTCGGGGCATGCGAGACAAACCCGAATCGTTCGAATCGACGACGATTATAATCTTTATTCCTTGCTCGACCTCTACGCATTAATGTGACGAACGCAAAGGGGATCGCTAGCACTAAGAGAAAGGAATATCCCCATCGACAGATGTCTTCTACTAGCGTGGGACGATAGCTCTTGTTATTTACCACTGACATGACCCATGTTTACTCAAATGAAAGGCGACTGTGTAGATGACTCTACCTGCCTGAAACGTCAAATATATGAAGCTAATTCACAACGTCATTAAAGTGTCGCGAATTTATGATTAGCTAAAAGGATATTCTAAACTACTTCGAAGTATTATGCCGTCAACTTCACCTACGCCCAACGTATTGCTCATAAGGCTAAGCGCAATAGGCGACATTGTCATGGCTTCAGGACTGCCGTCAAGCATAAAACACGTTATGCCAAATGCGAAAGTGACATGGCTGGTTGAGCCAGCATACGCTGAAATGTTGCGTCATCACTCACAAGTCGATGACGTGATAAGCTGGCCAAAAAACGAGTGGCGCAACTTAGCAAAGAAAAAGCGCTACTTCTCCTTATTAAAAGCCATCTTACATTTTCGTCAGACACTCAAGTCACACGGCTTTACTCATGCTATTGATGCACAGGGTCTACTCAAAAGTGCCTTTCTCGCTTGGTTAAGTGGCGCCGAAAAACGCATTGGATTTATCAGTAAAGAACACAGCCATGTGTTGTTAACTGACCCAATACAAAAGCCTGTATCCAATGAAATATGCAGCGAGTACCGCGCACTAGCTACCTTTATTGGCACTTCGCATTACGCTTTAGATATGCAAGTGAGTCAGGCCGTTGATAATGACGCCCTCGCGAAACTCGGCGTACTTAATGTCACTCAGCCTTATATCGTACTTGCGCCCTTTACCACACGCCCACAAAAACACTGGCCTGTAGGGCATTGGCAAAGGTTAATAAAAGAGATAAGAAAAATGACGCCTTGGCCTATGGTTATTCTGGGCGGGCCAGGTGATGAGTGTGATGCCCAAGCCTTCTCGTTCACCGCAGACAATGTACATACACTGGCGGGTCATGCGAGTTTGGCGGAGTCAATTGCCTTGGTTGCCCACAGTGCACTTGTGGTTGGCGTTGATACTGGCCTTAGCCATATGGGGACGGCATACAACAAACCCACCATTGCCATGTTTGGTTCAACCTGCCCATATACAAAAACCGATAACCCAGACACCCATGTTATCTATAAAGATTTGTCTTGCGCTCCCTGTAAACGAAAGCCTATCTGTGCAGGCACTTACGATTGTATGTGGGAAATATCCCCTGAAGACATCACTGCTATCATTAGGAAGTATCTGTGACCTTACGCGTATTGCACATTGAACTCGGCAGGCACCTCTACGGAGGAGCCAAACAAGTTACCTATTTACTTAATGCTTTAGCTGATAGCCTCGACATCGAGAATCATTTGCTGTGCCCGGTAAACAGCGAAATTAGCATCGCTCCGCTTTCAAAATGCCAGTTGCATACTATTACCTACCACGGTGAAACAGACCTCTTCGCGCTGGGTAAAATGATGCGTATTTGTCGCTCGGTAAAACCTGACTTGCTCCATATACACAGTCGAAGAGGCGCGGATGTATGGGGCGCGCTACTAACTAAATTCACTAAGATACCGGCAATTTGCACCCGGCGCGTAGATAATACGGAATCAAAGTTTGCTAAGTACAAGTATGGAAAATATGCCGCGGTAGCGAGTATATCCCACGGTGTGCATGAGGTGGTCAAACAGCATTGTGATAATGTTCAATATCAACCTGTTATTCACTCAAGCGTAGATTTAACTGAATTTCACCACAACGCCGATAGAGAGTGGCTGCACGAGCGCTTTGCGATACCAAAGCATCATAAGGTGGTGGCTAATTTTGCGCAGCTTATTTCTCGAAAAGGGCAAGCCGATATCGTTTTGGCCATGAAAAAAGTGGTGCAGACCCACCCTGACGTCGCCTGTTTACTATTCGGAAAAGGCAAGTTGCAAGAAAGCTATCTGGCACTGATAGAAAAGATGCGGTTAACTGAGCATGTGAAACTGTGTGGCTTTACTCAGAAAGTAGCAAAAATATTGCCTTGCGTAGACATAGTATTACATCCAGCCTACGCAGAGGGTCTAGGCGTTATTTTATTGCAAGCGGGCGCTGCTAAACGCGCCGTCATTGCCTGTCCAGTGGGTGGTATACCAGAAATTATTCATCATGAAGAAACCGGCTTAATGGTGTCGCCCGGCGATATTAACGGCATGAGTGCAGCCATTGAAAGGTTATTAAATGACGAGGAACTTACTACACAATTAGGGGAGCGACTTTTCCAACATATTAAAAGTGAATTTAGCCCTCAGGAAATGGCAAGACGATACCTTGCATTATATAAACAGGTCTGCGAGAAAAATGCATAAAAAAAGCCGCTCAATAGAGCGGCTTTTTAAGACTTTTTGAAAAGTTAGCGATTAAACGCCAGCTTTTTCAACAACGTCAACTAGAGTCCAAGTTTTGCTCTTAGACAATGGGCGACATTCACGAATAGTTACTACGTCACCTTTGTTGCACACGTTGCTTTCGTCGTGGGCGTGAAGCTTAGTAGAACGCTTGATGAACTTCCCGTAGATAGGGTGCTTAACAAAACGTTCAACAACAACAGTAATGGTTTTATCCATTTTGTTGCTAACCACACGACCTTGCACTGTACGAATTTTTTGCTCAGTCATTACGCATCAGCCTTTTGAGTCAGAATGGTTTTAACACGCGCGATGTTACGACGTACTTTTCTCAACTGATCAGTTTTTTCAAGCTGACCGGTTGTGTGCTGCATGCGCAGGTTGAACTGTTCGCGTAGCAGGTTAATCAACTCTGCGTTCAGCTCTTCTACGCTTTTGTCTTTCAGTTCAGTCGCTTTCATTACATCACCGTCCGAGTTACAAAGGTTGTTTTAAATGGCAGTTTAGCCGCTGCCAATTCAAACGCTTCGCGTGCAAGAGACTCAGGAACACCTTCCATCTCGTATAAGACACGACCAGGCTGAATTTGGCATACCCAGTACTCAACGTTACCTTTACCTTTACCTTGACGCACTTCAAGAGGCTTCTCAGTAATTGGTTTGTCAGGAAAAACTCGAATCCAAATTTTACCTTGACGCTTAACGTGACGAGTCATAGCACGACGCGCTGCTTCGATTTGACGCGCAGTCATTCGACCGCGGCCAGTCGCTTTAAGGCCGTAAGTACCAAAGGCTACAGTGCTTCCTGCAGCATAGCCGCGGTTGCGGCCTTTGTGCATCTTACGGAACTTCATGCGTTTTGGTTGTAACATGATTAGCCCTCTCGCTTAGCGTTGCGGCCTTTCTTCTTAGGTTGAGCAGCTGGTGCTTGCTCTTGAGTTGTAGGTAGTCCACCTAGAACCTCACCTTTGAAGATCCATACTTTAACGCCGATGATACCGTAGGTAGTTGCAGCTTCTGAGGTTGCGTAATCGATGTCCGCACGGAAAGTGTGCAGAGGAACGCGACCTTCACGGTACCATTCAGAACGTGCAATTTCTGCTCCGCCTAAACGACCGCTAACTTCAACTTTGATACCTTTCGCGCCTAGACGCATTGCGTTTTGTACTGCGCGCTTCATAGCACGACGGAACATAACACGACGCTCTAGCTGGCTAGAGATGCTGTCAGCGACTAACTGACCATCTAGCTCTGGCTTACGTACTTCAGCGATATTGATCTGAGCTGGCACGCCGGCTAGCTTAGATACGTGATTACGCAACTTCTCTACGTCTTCACCTTTCTTACCGATTACTACGCCTGGACGAGCAGTGTGAATAGTCACACGGATGCTCTTAGCAGGACGCTCGATCACGATTTTAGAAAGTGAAGCGTTCTTAAGTTGCTTAGTCAGATACTGACGTACCTGATGATCGTTATACAGGTTATCTGCATAATCTGCAGTATTAGCGTACCAGGTAGAAGTCCATGGTTTGCTGATACCCAGGCGTATACCTGTAGGATGTACCTTCTGTCCCATTATCTACTCCTAGTTATCCGCTACAACCACAGTGATGTGACTGCTGCGCTTAAAGATACGATCAGCACGGCCTTTAGCTCGTGGCTTGATACGCTTCATAGTTGGACCTTCGTCAACAAAAACTTTGGCAACGACTAGCTCGTCGATATCCGCGCCTTCGTTGTGCTCTGCGTTTGCAATTGCAGATTCCAAAACTTTCTTTACTAGCGCTGCGCTTTTCTTCGGGCTGTACGCAAGAACTTCTAAAGCTTTCTCAACGTGTAAACCGCGAATTTGATCCGCAACCAAGCGTGCTTTTTGAGCCGACGTGCGGGCAAAACGGTGTTTAGCTAATGCTTCCATCTTCCTACCCCTTAACGTTTAGCTTTCTTGTCCGCGACATGGCCGCGGTAAGTACGCGTTGGCGCAAATTCGCCCAACTTGTGGCCGACCATTTCGTCACTAATAATGACAGGTACATGTTGGCGACCGTTATGGACCGCAATGGTCAACCCAATCATATCTGGGATGATCATAGAACGACGAGACCAAGTTTTAATTGGTTTACGTTCGTTCTTTTCCACTGCAGCCTCTACCTTCTTCAGCAAGTGAAGGTCAATAAATGGACCTTTCTTGAGAGAACGTGGCATGGTGAATCCTCGCTATTACTTGTTTCGACGACGTACGATAAGCTTATCAGTACGCTTGTTGCTTCGGGTTTTCTTACCTTTGGTAGGAACACCCCAAGGAGTTACTGGGTGACGACCACCTGACGTACGTCCTTCACCACCACCGTGTGGGTGATCAACCGGGTTCATGGCAACACCACGAACGGTAGGACGGATACCACGCCAGCGAGTTGCACCAGCTTTACCTAGTGAACGAAGCATGTGTTCTGCATTACCTACTTCACCAATGGTGGCGCGGCAATCAGATAGAACTTTACGCATTTCGCCAGAACGTAGACGTAAGGTAACGTAGTTTCCATCACGTGCTAGTATCTGAGCGTAAGCGCCAGCAGAGCGTGCAATTTGTGCACCCTTACCAGGCTTCATTTCAATGGCGTGTACAACAGTACCTACAGGAATGTTACGCATAGGTAGTGTGTTGCCAGACTTGATCGGAGCACCCGAACCAGACTGGATAGCATCACCTGCTTTCATACCTTTAGGAGCCAGAATGTAACGACGTTCACCATCTGCGTACAATACTAGAGCAATGTTTGCAGAACGGTTTGGATCATATTCTAAACGCTCAACTTTAGCTGGAATGCCGTCTTTGTTGCGTTTAAAGTCGATTACACGGTAGTGTTGCTTATGACCACCACCAATGTGACGAGTGGTAATACGACCATTGTTGTTACGACCGCCAGATTTGCTGTTCTTTTCAAGCAAAGGTGCGTACGGTGCACCTTTGTGCAGGTCAGGGTTAGTAACCTGAACAACGTGACGACGACCGGCAGAAGTTGGCTTAGCTTTCAATAATGGCATTTCTAATCCCCTTCTTACTCAGCGCCACCGACAAAGTCGATGTCCTGACCTTCTTTAAGAACCACGTAGGCCTTTTTCCAGTCGCTGCGTTTACCGAATGACATGCCGTGACGCTTGGTTTTACCCTTAACGTTCACAGTACGAACACCTTTAACCTCAACTTCAAACAGTTTTTCAACTGCTGCTTTGATTTCAGCTTTGTTCGCGTCTTTCGCTACTTTAAATACAACTGTGTTATTCGCTTCAGCAGCCATAGTAGACTTTTCTGAAACGTGCGGTGCTACTAGCACCTTCAGTAGACGTTCTTCTTTCATGCTAACGCCTCCTCAAGTTGTTTAACCGCATCAGCAGTGATTAGCACTTTTTCAAATGCAATCAAGCTCACTGGGTCGATGCCTGCTACGTCACGTACGTCAACTTTGTACAAGTTGCGTGCCGCTAGGAACAAGTTTTCATCAACTTCAGGAGTAACGATAAGAACATCATTTAGTTCATATTCGTTCAGTGCTGAAATAAGTGCTTTTGTCTTAGGTGCGTCAACACCAAACTTCTCAACAACAACCAAACGGTCTTGACGAATAAGTTCAGACAAGATGCTCTTAATTGCACCGCGATACATTTTCTTGTTAACTTTTTGATCAAAGTCACGAGGCTTAGCAGCGAATGCACGGCCACCACCAACCCAAATTGGGCTGCGGATAGTACCGGCACGAGCACGACCTGTGCCTTTTTGACGCCATGGCTTCTTACCACCACCACGTACTTCAGCGCGAGTTTTCTGCGCCTTTGTACCCTGACGAGCACCTGCACCGTAAGCTACAACGACCTGGTGTACCAGGGCTTCGTTGAATTCACGTCCAAAGGTCGCTTCGGATACTTCAAGAGCGCTTTGCGCATCTTTCAATGTTAATTCCATCAGTTCACTCCCCAGACGTTACGCTTTAACAGCTGGCAAAACGATAACATCGCCGCCAGTTGCGCCAGGTACGGCACCTTTAACAAGGATAAGGCTGTTTTCTACGTCTACACGTACAACTTCTAAAGACTGCGTAGTCACTTGCTTGTTACCAAGCTGACCGGCCATTTTCTTGCCTTTAAAAACTTTACCAGGTGATTGGTTTTGACCAATCGAACCAGGTGCGCGGTGAGACAAAGAGTTACCGTGAGTCATACGCTGTGAACTGAAGTTCCAACGTTTGATTGCGCCAGCAAAACCTTTACCCTTTGATGTACCAGTTACATCAATTTTCTTAGTGTCGTTAAAGATTTCAACAGTGATTTCACCGCCTACTTCAATATCAACACCTTCATTTTCTTCCAGGCGAAACTCAACTAGAGTGCGACCAGCTTCAACACCAGCTTTAGCAAAATGACCTGCTTCAGCTTTGTTGACGCGGTTAGCTTTCTTAGTTCCAGTAGTAACCTGAAGAGCGCGATAACCATCTGTTTCTTCAGTGCGTAACTGAGTAACACGGTTTGGGGTCGCTTCAATAACAGTCACAGGGATAGACGTACCATCTTCAGTGAAGATGCGAGTCATACCCACTTTACGACCGACTAGACCAATCGCCATTGTTATTACCCTCTCTTGTTAGCCCAGGCTGATTTGAACATCAACGCCGGCAGCCAAGTCCAAACGCATCAACGCGTCAACTGTTTTATCAGTTGGCTCGATGATGTCTACCAAACGCTTGTGAGTACGAATCTCATATTGGTCACGTGCATCTTTATTTACGTGAGGAGATGTCAATACTGTATAGCGTTCTTTGCGAGTAGGCAGAGGAATAGGACCGCTGACCTGAGCACCAGTACGTTTCGCCGTTTCAACGATTTCAGCCGTAGACTGATCGATCAACTTGTGATCAAACGCTTTCAAACGAATACGAATTCTTTGATTTGGCATCGATTAAGCTCCAATCGAAAGAACAAAAAAATTCACCCTTTCTCTTCCACTTATTTCGGAAAGAAAGGATGTGCGTAAACCGATGGTTCCCAATTGGAACCCTGTTCTTTATTCTCAGCACGCCCGCGACAGTCTTATCAGTAATGATGAACCTGCTGCTTCGACAACCCCCCTAAAAACAGTGAGGTCGTGGCTAAAAATTCAATGCCTTATGTAGGCAGTGGGCGCGAATTATACAGAAGCCACCCATCATTGCAACCACAAGATTGCTTTTTGTGCATCTTTTTTGCACAACGTCATATTTTCAAATAAACGCCTTCTTCTGCATTTACACGTGTCCCCGCCTTAAGTGCTATTGCAGCAATGGAGTCGGCGTTATATTGTGTGATGGAATTTAATGAATTGGATAAACCGCAGCCCTACGCTCGCGCTCAGTAATTATGGTAGAAGCACCTCAACCACCGCTTTTTGCAAACATAAAACGCATTCTTGATAATCATTCGTCATTATTAGACGCATACAGTTTGTTAGAGCCGATAATACTTGATTTGTTTAATGCTCAGCGTATGAGTATCTTCCAGCGTCGACGCCAACATCAAGACTTAGTGGCGCGTTTTAAAACCGGTAAAGAAACGCTAGAAATTAAAGTCCCCATCAGTCCCATGTCTATTGCTGGGTATGTGGCGCTTTCACAAACCCCATTGCTTATTGACAACCCTTACGATCAACAAGAGTTGAAAGCGGTTCATCCGCGCCTTCGCTTTGCCGATAAATTTGATAAAACAAGCGACTTTAAGACCCATAATATCCTTTGTATTCCTATCATGAATGCTGGTGTGCTGATGGGCGTCATGCAAATCATTAATAAGAAGGCCGGTGGGTTTACCCAGATTGATTTAAAGCGCGCTCAAGATTTAACCTTAGTATTAGGAGATAAGTTTCGCTTCGAACTTGGCGGCACTCACCATCCCTTCGACTTGCTTATTCACCGCCAGTTAGTGTCAAAAGCAGTTCTGTCTGAGTTAGAGGCGACAAGCAGCGACACCAAAACGCTCATTCAACGCCTAAGCTCTGAACACCGTATTGCAGACCAGGAAATTGGCAATGCGTTGTCGACACATTACCAAGTTCCCTATATTGGTTATCTCCCGGATAAATACCAAAGGTATGAGGGTGAAAGTAAGCTTAATCTTTCCTATTTAAAGCGAAATTTCGTTGCCGTTATTGCCGATGTACGAGACAACCCAATTGTGCTTATGGCTGAGCCGAATAATGCCGCGTTATTAATGGAAATTGAAAGCGCCCTTGGCATAGAAAGTTACGACATTGCGGTTGGCCTACCAAGTCAAATATTACAGTATTTAGGTGAAGGTTCTGGCGGTGGCACGCCTGGAGAAATGAGCGAAATTCTTGATGAGATTGGTACTACAGCGGAAGAAAAGGAAGAGCATCTTGACGAACTCTCTGATGACGCCCCGGCGGTGGTTCGCCTGGTAAGTCGCATTCTGCATGATGCAAAACGCTTGAGTGCTTCTGACATTCACATAGACCCCGAAAAGAATGCGCCCACGAGGGTGAGAATGCGAGTAGATGGTGTTTGTCGAGATATGAGCCAAGTACCTAACTCTCATCACAATGCGGTAATCGCACGGATTAAAATCATGTCTAATCTGAATATCGCAGAAAAACGGGTGCCTCAAGATGGCAAGCTCGCCTTTAACATGAACGGGCAACTTGTGGAAGTTCGGGTTGCGACCATTCCCACGGTGGCTGGCGAAGGCGTTGTTATGCGTATTCTTGCTTCTGGTGGCGCTATGCCAATAGAAAAAATGAATTTAGCCCCCGGCAATCGTGCACGATTAGAAGACATGATTAAAAAGCCCCACGGCATTCTATTGGTCGTTGGCCCTACGGGTTCCGGTAAAACCACCACGTTGCATGCCATTCTCGGCTACTTAAATACACCTGAAAAGAAAATATGGACAGCAGAAGACCCCGTTGAAATAACGCAGCCAGGTTTACAGCAGGTTCAGGTTAGCCCCAAAATTGGCTTTACCTTTGCAAACGCATTACGTGCATTCCTTCGTGCAGACCCCGATATCATTCTTATTGGCGAAATGCGCGATAAAGAAACCGCCCATGCAGGTATAGAAGCGTCGTTAACAGGGCACTTAGTTCTGTCAACACTGCATACAAATTCCGCCCCCGAAACCATTACGCGGTTATTAGATTTAGGCCTAGACCCTGTTAACTTTTCTGATGCCTGTGTGGGTATATTAGCTCAGCGTCTTATTCGAACCTTATGTAAGCAGTGTAAAGAAAAGTACGTGGCGTCAGAAAGTGACGTGGCTTTTATAAAACGCCAATATGGCAATGACTTTATAGAAGAACTCAAGCTTCCCGCGTCTCTTTCTTTGTTTAGAGCAAATGGCTGTGAAGAGTGTGGCCATACCGGCTATAAAGGAAGAACCGGTGTACACGAACTATTGGGGATGACGCCTGAGCTACGCTCGTTAGTCTACAAAGAGGCCAGTGTCGCGCAGATGAAACAGCAAGCTGCGAAAGATGGTATGCGAACCTTGGCGCAAGATGCCATTTTGAAAGTACTTAAAGGGGATACTGACATTGCCCAGGTTCAGATTGTCAGTGGTGAATAAAAAGGGAGCTTTACGCTCCCTTTCACATCGACTTACGAATTAAGCGTGTTTTAAATATTCACGAATCACGTAATGTAAAATTCCACCATGTTCGAAGTAGGTGAACTCATTAGATGTATCAATCCTAATATCCATCATGAACTTTGTGGTTTCCCCTTCGAAAGAGGTCATTTTCACTTGCACGTCTTTTTGGCCTCGCTCAATAGCATCTATAGAGAAGGTTTCATTCCCCTTAATGTTTAAGCTTTCAGCGCTGTCGCCAGATTTAAACTGAAGAGGTAAAATCCCCATCCCAATGAGGTTTGAGCGGTGAATTCGCTCATAGCTTTCAGCAAATACGACTTTGACGCCCATCAACGAGGGGCCTTTTGCCGCCCAATCTCGACTTGAGCCTGTACCATACTCCTTGCCGCCAATGACAATGGCTGGGGTACCTTCTTCTTTATAACGCATTGCCGCATCGAAGATAGACATGGCATCGCCACTCGGGAAGTGAGTAGTAGCGCTGCCCGTTGTACCTGGTGCCAAATGGTTTTTTAACCTTACGTTAGCAAAGGTGCCGCGCATCATCACTTCATGGTTACCACGACGAGAGCCATAAGAATTGAAGTCTTTTACGTCAATACCATTTTCCTGTAAATACAAGCCTGCCGGACTGTTTGGTGCAATGGAGCCCGCCGGGGAAATGTGGTCGGTGGTAATGGAGTCGCCCACTTTAACGAGACAACGGGCGTTCTCAATAGACGTGAGAACTTCCGGTGTACTGCCCATGGTTTGAAAAAACGGGGGATGCTTAATATAGGAAGAGTCGGGCCAGTCATACACAGACGTTTTGCTGACAGGCAAATCATTCCACACGCCGTTTCCTTTGAAAACGTCCGCATACTTTTCTTTGAACAAGTCACCAGATACATACTTCGCAATACGTGAATCAATTTCCTCTTTTGTTGGCCAGATATCTTTCAAATACACTGGATTTCCACTGTCATCAGTGCCCAAGGGTTCTCGCGTAATATCAATATTCATATTGCCCGCTATAGCGTAAGCCACAACCAACGGCGGTGAAGCCAGGTAGTTAGCCGCAATATCTGCATGAATCCGACCCTCAAAATTACGGTTACCAGATAAAACCGATGTCACCGTCAGCTTGGCCTTTCGAATGGCGCTTGAAATTTCGTCAGGCAGAGGACCTGAATTTCCAATACACGTGGTACAACCGTATCCCACTAAATTAAAACCAAGGGCTTTCAGGGGATCCATTAATTGCGCATCTTCAAGATACTGAGTGACAACTTGCGAACCAGGCGCGAGTGATGTTTTCACCCATGGCTTGCGCGCTAGGCCTTTTTCAACCGCTTTCTGGGCCAGCAAACCTGCCCCTATTAGCACGGAAGCATTTGACGTATTGGTACAGCTGGTGATAGCCGCAATAACAATTGCCCCATCTTCCAAATTAAATTTCTTGCCACCAAATTCAACATAGGAATCGTGTTCTTCATCAATTTCTGGTGCAACACCGCCTTCCGCTACAAATTTAGCCTCTTCTTCGATGACTTGTACATCAATCTGAGACTTATGCCACTCATTGAAGGCCTCCGCCGCGTTATCCAACGCGATTTTGTCTTGTGGACGCTTAGGCCCCGCAATGGAGGGAACCACTTCATTCAGATTGAGTTCTAGTGTTTCGTGGTACTGTGCATCTTTAGTGAAATCGTCATGCCACAGATTGGAAGATTTGGCGTAAGTTTCCACTAGCGTAATTTGCGCTTCGTCTCTTCCTGTCAGCCTTAAATAGTCGAGCGCCACATCATCAATAGGAAAAATACCACATGTGGCGCCGTATTCTGGAGCCATGTTTGCGATGGTCGCTCTGTCTGCGGTAGTGAGATGTTTTAACCCTGGACCATAAAACTCAACAAACTTACCCACCACGCCGTGTTGTCGTAACTGTTGGGTAATAGTGAGCACCATGTCGGTAGCCGTAACGCCGGCAGGCAATTCACCTGATAATCTAAACCCGACCACTTTGGGTAGTAACATAGTCACCGGTTGCCCCAACATTGCTGCTTCAGCTTCAATGCCACCTACACCCCATCCCAATACACCTAACCCATTGATCATGGTGGTGTGGGAGTCGGTGCCAACTAACGTATCTGGATAAACTAGCGTGTCATTGCCGTCTTGCTTAGTAAACGCACATCGAGCTAAATACTCAAGGTTTACCTGATGCACAATACCTCGGCCGGGAGGAACCACTTTGAAGTTATCAAAGCTAGATTGCCCCCACTTAAGGAACTGGTAGCGCTCTTTGTTACGCTGAATTTCAATATCTGTGTTCTTCTCAAGGGCATCTTCTTCACCGAAGTGGTCAACCATAACAGAATGATCAATGACTAATTCCACTGGATTCAGTGGATTAATTGCCTGGGCATCACCACCAAGTTTGTTAATGGCATCTCGCATGGCGGCTAAATCAACAATGGCGGGAACACCAGTGAAATCCTGTAGGATTACCCTTGCCGGCACGAAAGAAATTTCATGTTGCGCATGGTTCTCGGTATCCCATTTAGCGACTTGTTCTATATCGTCGCTTGAGACAAATTCTTTGTCTTCATGACGTAACAAGTTTTCTAACAGGATTTTGATACAAAATGGAAGTCGGTCTAGTGCGTATTTTTCACTGAGATTGTCGAAACTAATTGCTTTATAAGCGTTGCCACTACTTTCTATAGTGGTAAATGATTGGTATTTCACGCGCTCACCTTCCTTATTTGCCTGTTCAATAAATAAAATTCACGGAGCAGCTAGTGTGTCTGCGTACACTTACCTGTTTCATTTCGTATCAGCACAAACCTATTTATGCTGATTGACCGTGACTTACCATGTATACGCAACAAAGGTGAAAAAAAGTTCATCAACACCGACCTGTAGAATTCCAGTTAAGGAAACTGGATTTTTGATTGCCAATCAAGGATGATAGCAGCACGATTTTCTATATACGTCTGAACGTCTATTTGATTAGGTGTTATTCAGATATATTCACTTTAACGCCACAGGTAACTTTACTATGTATAAACTGGTACTTATTCGTCACGGAGAGAGTCAGTGGAACCTTGAAAACCGTTTCACAGGCTGGCATGACGTGGATTTGACCGACACTGGCGTAGCGCAAGCTAAGACGGCTGGTCAATTAATGAAGGATGCAGGTTTTGAATTTGATCAGGCCTACACCTCAGTATTACTTCGCGCTATTAAAACCCTTAATATTGCGCTTGAAGAAATGGGACAACACTACCTTCCCGTTGAGCGTCATTGGCGCTTAAATGAACGTCACTACGGTGCGCTAACTGGCCTAGATAAAGCTGAAACTGCAGCTAAGCACGGTGAAGAGCAAGTTAAAATTTGGCGCCGTAGCTTTGATATTCCACCGCCAGCGGTAGAAACGGAAAGTGAACATTTCCCTGGACACGATGCTCGTTATAACAACGTAGATGCAGAGATTCTTCCTCGCGGTGAAAGCCTTAAACTCACGATAGAACGCGTGTTACCTTACTGGCACGATGTTATTCGCCCAGACATTCAAGCTGGCAAACGCGTTATTATTGCGGCCCACGGGAACAGTTTACGTGCCCTAGTTAAATACTTAGACGGCATGTCTGATGAAGAAGTGCTTGGCTTAAATATCCCTACAGGTGTACCGCTAGTATATGAACTAGATGAGAACCTGAAGCCTATTTCTAAAGAGTATTTAGGTGATGCTGACGCAATTAAAGCAATGATGGATGCTGTAGCCAAACAGGGTCAAGCTAAGTAAAACACGTTTTGTTTTGATTAAGCTAAGCCAGCTGTGTGAAGAGCCTACATAGATGTACGTCTAATTAGAGCACTTTATTCAGCTGGTTTTTTTATGCGTGGCGAACCAGAGGTGTATAAAAACGACGTGGCGATAATACTACTGTTTTTTCTCTCTCAGCATTTCTTCTAAGAGCACTTCAATTCGCTTTACACTCGATAGTAGCTCTGTCATTTCGCTATCTTTTGTACGTTTGTTTTCATAGTTAGGCGTTGCAGCCGTATTCATCTTATCTTTTTGCGAAAGTATTGTTTCTCTAAAGCCCTCTGCATCATCAATTCCTATCAATGAAACTAGTGCACCTTGTGCTGACTGACCTGCAGTTTCAAAGCTAAGCCGGTATAGATCGAACATACGCATTAGGGGCCCCTGAATCATGGCTACGTCGGTAATTTTTTCTAACGGAATAGACTTCTCTTCTTTATGCCAAATACCGCGTTTAACAACTAACTTGCGTTCGGTAATCGTCGCAGACATTGCATTTATAATTTTGGAACTGAAAAATAAAAACAGGGGTATGGTAATAATCAGTAAAGGAATACCCACAACAGTGAAGGTTGAAAACAACAAAAAGCTAACTAGCCAATAGCGTTTAACCGCTGGGTTAAAGGCTGCGTTTAATATAACTGGTTCGGTCATCGAATATTCTCACCGTGTCTGAAAGTCATCCTAAACATGCCAACCTTCAAAAGCTTAAATCATACTATTAGCTTACTCGCTAAATGTTAACTTGTCTTGTGAAAGCAAAAGTAAGGACCAGCGTACTGGGTAAAGTGTAAACGGTGAGATTGATGGTGTGAGATTAATGGGGTCAGAGTACTTTATTGCGAATAAAAAAGTACTCTGACCCCATTTTTAGGCTTTGTCTAAACGCCAGAAAGCAAAAAACCCGCCGTAAGGCGGGTTTTTCTAATAGGGACTTGGCAGTGTCCTACTCTCACATGGGGAAACCCCACACTAC